>Ga0208013_1000013_pt1 | contig 381954 bp, 344 predicted proteins | sample 16_taG_FD_184091 | JGI IMG/M metagenome (GOLD analysis project Ga0208013, IMG submission 184091) | Marine viral communities from the Subarctic Pacific Ocean - 16_ETSP_OMZ_AT15313 metaG (SPAdes) (version 2) | ecosystem: Environmental > Aquatic > Marine > Oceanic | place: Pacific Ocean...
CAGATTGCTGACAAACCCTCGCCATTTTGGCGGGGGTTTGCTGTAATTGGGGTATCGACTTTTCAGAGGCTGCCCCATGCTCAAAGAGCCGTCCCCGCAACAACACGAACTCGAGATGGTCAGTCTCGAATCGTTGGTCCCCGACAACCACCTTCTTCGCAACATTGATCAGTACATCGATTTCGAATTTATCCGTGACCGGGTTCGACACCTGTACTGCTCCAATAACGGTCGTCCGGCACTGGATCCGGTGGTGCTGTTCAAGATGCTGTTTCTCGGCTATCTGTTCGGCATTCGCAGTGAGCGGCAGCTGGTGCGGGAGATACAGGTCAACGTGGCCTATCGCTGGTTCTTACGCTTCAACCTGACAGACAAGATTCCGGATGCTTCCACCCTGAGCCAGAACCGCCGGCGGCGGTTCCAGGACAGCCGCATCTATCAGGAGATTTTCGATGAGATCGTGCTCCAGGCGATGGGCTATGACCTGGTGGGTGGCGAAGTGCTTTACACTGATAGCACGCACCTCAAGGCCAATGCCAACAAGAACAAGTACGACCTGAAACAGGCAGAGGAGAAGGTGGCGGCCTACCTGGACAGCCTAGAAGATGCCATTGAGGGCGATCGCAAAGCTCAGGGTAAAAAGCCTTTGAAATCGAAGCTGTCCGAGCAGCCACCGAAGACCAAAGACACCAAGATCAGCCGTACCGATCCGGACAGTGGCTATATGGTTCGGGAAGGTAAGCCCAAGGGGTTCTTCTACCTGGACCACCGAACCGTTGATGGTCGCAACGCCATCATCACGGACAGTTACGCCACGCCAGCCAACCTGCATGACAGCCGCCCTTATCTGGACAGACTGGATCGCCAATGTGAGCGCTTTGGCTTCGATGTCTGGGGCGTGGGGTTGGATGCGGGCTACTACACCGCCGGCATCTGTAAGGGGCTGGAAGACCGGGGCCTTTACGGGGTGATGGGCTACCGGCGGCCGAACAAGCCCAAGGGCTACCTTCCAAAACGGGCCTTCACTTACGACCCCGAGACCAACAGCTATCGCTGTCCGCAAGGCCAGCAACTGATCTACGCCACCACCAATCGCCTTGGCTACCGGGAGTACAAATCCAACCCCACGAACTGCAAAGACTGCCCGCTGCTGAGTCAATGCACGCGCAGCGCCAACCACGTCAAAGTACTGACCCGGCATGTCTGGCAGGACAGCAAGGACCGAACGGACAGCTACCGGTTAACCCCGTGGGGCAAGGCACTCTACAAACGACGACAGGAAACCGTGGAGCGGTCGTTCGCCGATGCCAAGCAGTTGCATGGTCACCGTTACGCTCGCTTGCGAGGGCTCTCGAAGGTGCGTGAGCAATGCCTGTTGGCCGCTGCTGCCCAGAATATGAAGAAGATCGCGCAGATCCTGGCGCGTCTTTTATGGCTCAAATCCTTTGGGATGCCGGACTTGCAGGGCCAAATTCGGAAATGGGCCCGGAAAATGGCTTGTCTGGCGTATTGGCAATCCGATCGGGAATATTGGGCTCAATCCATCGCCAATTGAATTTAAAACACCCAAATGCAACGAACCCCGGAAAACCGGGGTTCGTCAGCAATCTGGAATGAGCCGGCTTAGCCGGCTCATTCGTGTGTTTGGGTGATCACGACCTGAGGCGACGACGTGCAACGCCGAAGGTTATCAACCCGAGGCCGAGTAGGCTCAGGGTACCAGGTTCAGGTACCTCGGCGGTCGTGGATGAGAACGCAAATTCTTGCTCCCCAGCGGCATCGGCCGAGAAGCTCCAGACGTAGGGAGTGTCCTCAAAACCATCCGCACTCATCATGCCTTTGCCGGACAGCCCAAGAATGACGTCGTTCTGTTCAACCACGTTCATATCGGTGAGCTCAAAGCTGAAGCCTTCACCCGACCACAGAGGACCGGTGGGGGCCGAGCCAATGGAAAAGCTTTGGTGGTTGACCACGGTGTCGAACTCTGTGAGAGCTGTCAGGTCGCCAGTGCCTTCAGAGGTGACAACAGCCTCATCACCGCTTATGTCAATATATCCAGCGTCCGCCAGACTAACTTCGGAACCGCCTTCGCTGTTGAGGGGTGTGTAGTCTCCGCCGAAGCCAACATTGCCGGTGATCAATGCCGCATGCGCTGAAAATGAGAGAGATGCGAGTAGGGTGCCACCTGCTAATGCGGTCTTCCTGAAGTTCATATTTTGCCTCCTAAAGGTTCGCTGCTTCCTGCTGCCCGGGCATGCGTGTGGCCCGAGGTTTGTGAACCTTCATTTTGCGAAATTGAACGTTTGAAGAGAGTCCTTTCCTGAGTGGATAAGGAGCGAAAACCATACCAGCTTGAAAATCGGCTCATAACAACCATGTAGAATGAGACTTATTCCGCACCGTTAAATACCTCGACGGAAATTCCTCGCAATTGCCACTAGAGGCGTTAACAGCGTTAAACTCGTCGACGCTCAGAACCGTAGATTATATGTACAGTGTTCGGTCCTGGCCTCTACGCAATCACGTAGTCTTCAGTCCGGCGCCCTCTGACACGTGGCTCTTTCAGAACAGCCCCATCTGTGACTGGGTGGCGTCAAGACACAACGCGTCCACAGCTGGCACACGTTTTTTCAGCAGCTCATTCCACAGCGCGGCCAGGGACAGGGCGTGGCCTTTGTTCGGCATGTGCATGAAGATGAACGGGCGTTTCCCTTCCTCTATCCAGGTGCCCACCCGCTCAATCCAGGGCATCAGGAACGGGCGGTTTGCCTCCAGGTCAGGATGGCCGACAAAGCGAACCACCGGCGCCGCATCCACGGGAAGAAGGTGCACCGGAACCCGGGGTTTTTTACGCTGGGCGTCACGAGTTTCCTCGCTATCCGGGGCTGCGGCAAAGAGTGCCCGGCTGTCCATGCAGACCCGTGCAATTCGGCGTTCTCTCAAGCCACGGTTCAGGGCTTTCTCGGCCTCCCCCTTGTCAAAGAACGCACTGTGGCGAACCTCAACGGTGCAGGTCAGGGGCGGGGGCAGGGCATCTATAAATCGCCAGAGGTGTTCCAGACGCTCTGGCCCGAAACTGGCAGGAAGTTGCAGAAGGATGGGGCCAAGCACATCGTTGAGTGGCGCAATTATCTCAAGAAAGTCAGATGCTTCGCGGCCAGCGCCACTCAGTAGCCGGTCATGGGTGATCAGGCGTGGAAACTTCAACAGGAAACGAAAGTCATCGGGCACCTGTGACCGCCACTGCCGGCACTGTTCCTGGCTGGGCGTGGCGTAAAAAGTAGTGTTGCCCTCCACGCAATTGAGGGTACTGCTGTAACGCGCCAGCGGGCTCTGACCGGGAGGGAGTCGGCTGGTCCAGTCGGGATGTTGCCACTGGGGGCAGCCGAGAAAGTAGGGTTGTGCCATGGTCCCGTTTTACCACCGTTTATCAAGGGTCTGCTAAAAATTAGTCTCTGTATGTCACAAGCATCAGGGCTGCCCCGTCTACCTCTGTAGAACCTACGTGGACATGATGCCACCTCGTGTCCCCCCATGCAGAGGAGTAAGATAATGGAAACGCGATTGAATGCCTACAAGGCCTCCCCGGATGCTCTGTCTTGGGTGTCACACCGGCGCCACCCCGAAGAGCCATTGGTGAGCCCACATCACCAGCACCACATAAACCGCAAGGCCACCAACAACCGCTATGGCATCGTTCGCTTTGCTGGCCGGCAGGGTCGCAATCGGCCGCTGGGTTCTGCGTTTCAAGGAGATCCGATCCACCACGGCCCAGGCCAGGAAAGAGCCGAACAGCAACAGGTCGTGCAGCATCCCGTTCGCGAGTAAGTGAGCCAAAGCCCAGAGCTTGACCGCGACGAGCATTGGGTGCCCAAGTTTTGCCTTGATCTTGCCCGGGAAATAGGTGGCCAGCAGTAGGGGAAAGACCGGAATCAGAAGGAGCATGGCCAGGTGTCGGAGCCAGCCTGGAGATGTGTAAATGACAGTCGGGTCGAGGCGGGCGTTGCCATACCCCCAAACGATCAGAACCAGCCCGACCAATGCGACCAGCGAGTAAAGCCCCTTGAACGCACCTTCGCCAAGGGAGTTATGCAGGCGATTGCGCAGCGGTTCGTTGACGATGGACAGAGAGTGCACGCCAAAAAATAAAGCCAGACCAATGATCAGTGTTGCCATGTACCTATGCTCCGTTGAAAAATTCCAGACAGTATAGTTGCGCAAACCGGGACAGGGCAGCCTCAAGCGTTTATCATCCGGAGCCTGTTTTATCGGATTGAGAAGGCCCCATGAAGTTTCCAAAAGTCACGGTCGTATTGGTTTCCGCAGCCCTGTTGTTCGTACTTTGGGAGCAGACCCGGGAGCGCCCGCAACCCGTGGATGCCCGCCGTTTTGCCAACCTTTCGGATAATCCAGTCGAACTTAGCGTAGCCATGGACTGGGTCGTTCGCCAACTCCCCGTGTTGTGTGAGGACGCGACTGGACAGGATTCGGACTCCGGGGCTCATTCGGCGTGCGTCAGTGAAGGGGAGACCCGCACATCGGCGTGCCGACGTGCGGTTTATGATCGTTTTCCGAGTGTAATCGCCTCGGAACAGGTGTTCCGGGATGTCGCCCTCAGCGCGATGAACTGCCTTGTCCCGCAATCCGGATTGGTTGAGTAAGCATCCTGATCAATGACATAAATGATGTGTGTGCGATGTTTTATGCGAGTATCCCGGACGAACACCTGAAACGGCACTATAGTGGGGTAACATCAACACCATAGTGAGTTTCCGTGTTCTGTGGCCAGACGATGACCCGTACTCAATGCCTCGATAATGTCCTCCGGCTCCAAAGCCGAGCCCTCTTCATTGCTGGGACTCTTTCTTTCAGCCAGATCGCTTGGGCGCAAATTGACACCGACAATTGTATTGTCAGCGAAATCCAACCGGACGCCATTGATCTTGACCAGCCCCGGAATCAATTGGCTCGCCAGAGTGACCTGGACATTCCAGAGGGGGCCCGCATCGGCCGGGTAAACATTGTTCGGCGCCCGATCTTTGATACCAGCGATCCGGAACAGGACAACTTTCTTTATCGCACGCTGAACGCTTTAAATACCCCGACCTGGAAATCGGCCCTGCGTGCCCAATTGGTGTTCGATGAAGGTGACGTTTACCAACCGGGCACGCTGGACGAATCCGAACGAATACTGCGGCAGAGTGAGTACCTGACGGCCGCGTGGATCGGGGTTACCCGCGTTTGCGGGAATGAGCTGGAAGTCACTGTTCTTGCGCGTGACACCTGGACGTTGTTGCCGAGCGTTGGTGCTTCCAGGACAGGGGGCGAGAATAAAACCAACGCCGGCCTTTCTGATCCGAATTTCCTCGGTTCCGGCAAGAGCGTGGGGATTTCCCACAAAAAAGATGCCGACCGCAGCGAGACCAGTGTCGATTTCGATGATCCGAACGTACTTGGCTCCCATTGGCAGGCAGGGCTTTCCTACGATAAGCGCAGTGATGGGCGCGGTCGCAGTGCCTACCTTGAGCGTCCATTCTACAGTGAGCTGGCGGAGTGGCGATTTGGCCTGAGTGGCGAGGACGACGTTCGCGAACAATCCCGCTATGTGGGGGCGGAGGCAATTGCGGACTATCGGCAGGACCGCGATTTTGCCAGTGTTGATGTCGGCTGGCGGCTGGCAGAACGCAATGGCCGCCAGTTAAGGCTGCTTGCCGGTTTTCGATACGATGCCCGGGCGTTTGAGCGCTTGCCGGACGAACCCAATCTGGACCTGTTGCCCGATGACCGCACTCTGAGCTACCCATGGATCGGATTTGACTACCGTGAGAACCGCTTCCGGGAAATGACGAACCTGACCCGCCTGCAACGGGTCGAGGACGTGCGGGACGGATTTGTGTGGCGTACCGAGTTGGGGTACTCCTCACCGGGACTGGGAGCAACGGAAGACCGTGCCGTACTGAACATGGAGTTCCGGGATGCTTTGCTGGCCACTGACACCAACTACGCCAGCTACGGGTTCAGTCAGAGCGGCACCTGGCGATTTGATCAGCATCGTGTCGAGAATCTTATAGGAACCCTGAATCTGGAGTACTTCCATGGCGGGTCAGTGGACTGGAACAGTTGGTACACCAACCTTTCTTTCACGGCGGCGCACAATTTGACTGTGGATCAACAGCTTCTTATTGGCGGTGACAGCGGCCTTCGTGGTTATCCGAGCAACTACCAGCAAGGCAACAGAAGAGCGCTGTGGACACTGGAGCGCCGTTATTTCCCGGACTGGCACCCCTTCGAGCTGTTTCGCATGGGGGGTGTGATTTTCACCGATGTAGGCAGAGCCTGGTTTGACGATGGTCGCAATAATGGACCCGATGACGGCGTACTGACGGATGTGGGATTCGGCCTGAGGCTGGCCTCAAGCCGAATCGAAGTACAGCGAATGCTGCACCTGGACTTTGCCTTCCCGCTGGAGGGAGATGACAGCGTTGACCAGGTGCAAGTGCTATTGCGCGGGCGATCAAGGTTCTAGCGATGCTGAAACCTACTGCAATCGCTCGATATCTACTCGCGCCATCGGATTGTCCCAGCGTTGGCTGCTTCCCAGTGTGGACGTGGTTAGCCCATCGTCCTGAGTCACGACTCCAGGGTGGATATAAACGGCGTCCCGAACATCGTCCCTGTCGGCGTTGAAGCCTTCGGCCAGCCCGCTGGCAGCAGGACCGGGAACGGTGTCAGCAGATTCGGTATTGGCTTCTGTGCCCGCGTCGTAGCTGACTGCCAAATACGTTTCGCTCTGGCCAACGGCCAGTCCGCTGATGTCGATGCTATTCACCGTTACGAAACCATCATTGGTATTGACGGGCATTGACGCCCAGGTCAGTAAAAGTCCGCTTTGCGAGCTCGCACTGGCTGTGGCTGTGACTTGCGCGGTGGCACCCGGAACGATGGCGCCCTGGCCGGATACGGTAGCAAGCACGTTGCTGTCGGTATCGGCGGCTGCGATAAAATCACGGTTATCACCGGCCTCGGCCAGGGTTTCCAGCTCCACGGAGGCGCTTTCCCCCAACGTAAAGGCTTTCCAGCCAGAGGTGTGAACTACAACGGCGGCCGGTGACAGCGGCTGCCCGGTAGTGAGATTGGTGATGGTCACCTGGAACCGAAAGTCCCGGGAGCTGTTCAGCGTATCGTCGTCGCTGCCTGAATGGCAGCCTGCCAACACCACCAGTGGCACGAGTACAAGCATATGTTTATGAATAACCATGGGACACCTCCGGGCTATTTCACCGTTACGGTGACGCGTGTCACGGGGTTTAGCCACCGATGCAGCGTGCTGACAATGTCACTGTTGCCACCGGTAGTGTCGGTATCGCCCAGGTTTCCGCGATGAATGTGCACATAGCCTTCGGCAGCACTGGCGGCCCCTATGCCGTTGGTCCCAAGAACAGGATCAAGCGGCGGTGGGACCGGCATTCCTGCTTGGCCGGGAGTGCCGCTGCCGCGTAACTCATCATTGGCTTCGGTGCCGGCGTCGTAGGCGTTCAGGTTGTAGGTATAAGTGCCGGGTTGGGTGGGCACGGTCAGACTGTTGAGGGCCAGAAAACCATCGTTGGTGGGTAGCAGCATGGCAACAATCGAAAGCTGTGTGTTGGCAGTGGCGTTATTGGTGTCGATGGTTGCCATGGTGGTCGCTCCCGGAGCCAACAATCCGGCAGCAGGATTGGCAACGGTCGTGGCGCCTGCTGAGTCGAGAACAGTGACGAGCGGGGCTATGTCGCCACCTTCTGCCATAGCCTGAAGCTCACTGGACGCAACATCGCCAGCCTCAAAAAGACTCACAGCGGGAGGGTGGGCTGTAACCAGTAGGGGCGTGTAATACAGCCCCCGAGTCGGGTTGTGAATTTCTACGTCAAATTCCGCAGCCTGCAACGATATAGGAGCAACTGCCAGAGTTAGGGTAAGGATGACACGTTTCATTATTGAACTCCTTTGAAAGGGGGACGTGCCCATCCAGTGTCATCAAAGCGGGCGACCGGATTCATCACGAAAGAGTCACGGTTTGTTCACTATTCAGGCCGGAGGGTGGCCTGTTCCGGTGTGCAAGAGCGAGGGGGTGACGACACGAAAGAGGGCCACTTCAGGAAGTGGCCCTCATCGTTACGCCGTTGATGCGGTGGTTGTGGTCACTTGATCCACTTGTCGCCCCAATGGGTGATGTCGTGCTTCTGCTCCACTTGCAGTGCGCGGGCACCAGCGGCCGGTTCTGCTTCTTCCGCGGCAGCGATTTCCTCGTCAATCACTCGCGTTGAGAGGGACAGCCAACTGGTCACGAAGGCAGCAGCATCGCCATTGATTTCAAGAGCGAGCTCGTCAACGTTGGTGATGTCGTCACAGGCTGAGTGATAACAGGGGTCGAAAGCAACGCCAGCCTCGCCACCAAACTTGGCTGCCTGCTCTTCGGTTTTCAGTACTTCCGCACCGGTAAACAGCCCGCCAAACGCAATGCCGTCTTCGAAGAACTGAGCGTAGTCTGAGCGGAAGCTGATTTGCGTGCCCTCTGAGGCAATTTCACGCAGGTTGAAGTACTTCTCGAACAGCGCCTCCGTGGCGGCTGATCCCGGAGGACCTGCCAGATCGAAGTCGGAACCATCGCCATCGTAGATAAAGTTGCCGAAGTTGGGCGAACCAATCATGTCGTAGTTCAGGTAGACCTTGATCTTGTCCTTCTCTTCCTGGGAAAGGCTGTTGACGTAGAACGTTGAGCCAACAAGGCCGGCCTCTTCCGCACCCCACCAGGCAAAGCGGACCTGATTACGGGGATGGGCCCGTTTCATTTGCAGGGCCAGCTCAAGCAGCGCAGCGCTGCCAGAGCCATTGTCGTTGATACCGGCCCCTTCAAACACTGAGTCCAGGTGAGCGCCCGTCATCACCACGTTGTCAGGATTACCCCGGTCTGTTTGGGCAATCACATTCGAGGTTTCGGTCTGTTCTCTCACTACGTTGGTCACGACTCTGAGCTGGAGGTCCTGCTGCTCGACCCAGCCAGCGCCAATGTCGTAAGTGGTGAACACGACGGGAATTCCCCCGGCGTAGTCATCGCCGAGCGTGGCGTTGATCAGGCCTTTGCGGTCTTCCGTGTTGCCCTGGTTGAAGATCACCACACCCGCGGCACCTGCATTGGCCGCGTTGGTTGCTTTCTGCCCGAAGGCGCAGGCTCCCCGTTGGATGACGGCGACAGATCCAGCGGGGAAGTCGGTAAAGTCCTCGGGTTCGCAGCCACTGGTGGAGGTATTGTCGGGGCCGAGTTGAACGTCAACGGCAACGGCCATGCCCGTCACATCGCCCGGCTCGGTCTGGGACAGGTAGGTAAAGTCCTCTTCCCATACATAGTCGGTCGGAGTGGGTGCCGTGGCCTGCAGAATGCCGTCTCCGGTCGGGTAGAAGGCATTGAAAGGAAACTGCTGGATGGTCACGTCATAGCCCGCACTCTCCAGTGTGGTTTTAACGTAATCGACCGTTGCCTGGTATCCAGGTAAGCCGGCAGCGCGATTGCCATCATTGGCCTCGGCAATGCCGTATAACCGGTCCAGGTGGTATTGGATGTTGCTTGCCTGCATGCAGCGGGGCAGGCCAAATGGCGTGCTATTGAGAATGCCAAAGCGACATTCAAACGGACTGATTCGATCCGGGCTCCAGAAATCGTTGAGTAAATCGCCGGTGGATTTCTGGCCTGGCGAGGCGTGTGCGGTTATTGCAAAGAAAAGGGATCCTAAAGCCATGGTGCGGCTTGCGGTGCTGATTTTCATTGTGATTCTCCAATCCTGGGAGTTTGTTGTTAGGTCCGCTTGTGGCGGACTTTCAGCGCGGGGAGGCCTGAATGGATGTTAAACAGGCGCCCGGGCATCACTACTTCCATCGATGCCTATCGCAAGACTAGTCGTGGATTTTTTGTCCATCCAGGCGGAAAACATTACAAAACGTTAGGTTTCGGGAGGCGCCGACGTGAGCGTTGGTCACGTCGGCGTTGGGAGGCAGGAAGGGCGCTCTTGCGGTGCGCTCAGAATCCGTAGGAGCGGGAAATGGTCTCCTTTTCGCCGGACTCAACCAGTGCCTGGTAACTTTTGTTCAGAGCCTGGAGGATCTCGGGGGCGGTGTCCTTGTGGACGGCGAGATACATCGGCGTTTCACGGAACACCAGAACGCGTTCGAGCCCCGTTACATCGGACGCATCAGCAGCCAGGTACGGGCCAGCCAGACCGTCAGCCACCCAGAGGTCAATCTGATCCTGGACCAGGCGGCGCGCATTCAGACCGTTATTGCTGATCGACGAGACGTCAAAGCCCTTGTCGATCAAAAAGTTCGTCATGACGTCGCCCTTGTATCCACCAATCTGATAACGGTGCGCATCGTCCAGGGTGTTCAGTTCAATGGACGAACCGGGTTTGGCGAACAGTGTCCATTCGATGGAGGACAGTGGCCCCACCCAGTCGAAAAAAGGCGCTCGATCTTCTGTTTTGGATACGCAGTAGATGGCGTGGTCAGGATGCCGTTCGGCCCGGTTGAGGCCATAGCTGAGGTCCCGGAGCTTGATGCTGTAATCCAGCTCGGCTTACCCAGAAGTGCCTTCACGACATCGGTACAAAGACCCGTGATGTCTGCTTCTGAATGGGCAAATGGCTGACCATTGGTGGTCATGTTATAAGGCGGGTATTGCTCTGTGTAGATCCGCAGTTCTTCAGCAGCAGTCGTACAACCTGCTGTTAACATCAGGGCCATTGTCAGCCCGAATTTTCCTTTCATGAACCCACTCCACATGTATGGTTACGGTATATACGGAGTGCGGCATGATATTGAAGAGGAATCCAGCGTGGCATGCTGGATTCCTCTTCTTTACATTTTGGCAATGTAGTGAAAGGCGCAGGTAAGGTGATCAGGATCTGACAAGATTTCTTTCTCGCACTGCCATAAGCTTGGCCACACGATTCATCAATGCGTCGCTTTCTAAAGGGAATTACAGCTATGCCGATTTCCGTGCACTACGGTTTGACGGTACTGATCTGGGGCCTGACCTGGACGGCCATTCGCCTGCAGGTTGAGTCTGCGCCGGTGGATGTTTCGGTGTTCTATCGTTTTTTGATGGCTTCTGTTGTGGCTCTGGTGGTGCTTGCATTGCTTGGGCGCCTGCAGACGTTGACGCTCAAGCAGCATGGCTGGCTTTTTTTGCAGGGGCTGACGCTGTACAGCGTGAATTTCCTGCTCATATACCGTGCCGCCGAGTCCATGACCAGTGGGTTGCTGGCGGTGGTGTTTTCACTGGCGGCGCTGTTCAATGCCTTGAATGGCTGGCTATGGTTGCGGTTGAAGCCCACCGCCCGTCTGTATCCCGCGGTGGCGTTGGGGATTACTGGCGTGGCCCTGCTGTTCTGGCATGATCTCCAGCTTGGCAACGCCACCGGTGCCAGCATCCTGTTTGCGGCTGCCGGCACGTTCTGGTTTTCCATGGGGAACCTGGTGAGTATCAAGGTTCGGCTGGCGCAAATCCCCTTGTTGGTGGCGAATGCCTGGGCCATGGTTTACGGCGCTGTGATTCTCGGCGTCTGGTGTCTGTTGCAGGGAGTGGAGTGGGTGGTGCCAACCTCCGCGACCTTCTGGGGCGCAACGGTTTTTCTGGCGGTGCCCGGGTCCATTATTGCGTTTTATTGCTACATCACTGTGATCCAGGCCCTCGGTGCCGACCGGGCCGGCTATGCAACGGTGCTGTTTCCGGTGGTTGCCCTGAGTGTATCGACCTGGCTGGAAGGCTTTGAATGGACAACAACCGCCGTATTGGGTGCCCTACTGGCCATCCTGGGAAATTACGTGCTGTTTCGCCGAGTCAAATGATATCCCGTGGGGCCTCGGAAACCGCTACGTTGTATGGAGCTTCAGATGCGTCACCTTTTCCGAGAGACGGCTGGGTTCCGTGCCGAGGATGTCATCCAGTGAGGAAGGCCGATGGACCCAGAAGCCCTGGAGAAGATCCACGCCGATCTCCTTCAGTAGCGACGCTGCATCCTCGGACTCGACGTACTCGGCCACCGTGATCATGTCCATGGTTCGGCCAATGTCATGAATGGCCCTGACCATTGCGAGGTCTGTTTTGCAGGTGACGATATCGCGAACAAACATCCCATCGATCTTCAGGCAGCTAACCGGCAATCGGCGCAGGTAACCAAACGACGACAACCCTGAACCGAAGTCGTCCAGGGCGAAGCTGCACCCCATATCGCTCAGGCGTTTCATGAAGGCCTGAACCTCCAGCAGGTTATGGACGGCGGCGGTTTCGGTAATTTCGAAACAGATCTTGTTTGCCGGAACCCCGTAATGATGGAACCTGCCGACCACAAAATCCGCAAAGTCTGTTTGATCGAATGAGCGACCGGACAGGTTGATGTGGCAGGCTTCCAGCGCATCAAGGTGTCGTGGTGCGGAGGACAGTTTTTCGAGTACATTCTCGATAACCCAGCGGTCGATTCTCGAGGCCATGCCATAGCGCTCCGCAGGGGGCAGGAAAGCGCTGGGAGGCACCACCGAGCCATCCGGTGAGCGCATGCGAATCAGAACCTCGTATCGCAACCCCTTGCCCCGGCCCGTGGGTGGGGTAATTATCTGGCATTCAAGGAAAAAACGGTTGTCCTGAAGCGCGGTCTGAATGCGGTTGTGCCATTCCATCTCTCCTTGCTGGGAAGCCATCTGCTTGTCGTCCATCGACATTACGCACACGCGGTTGCGGCCGCTGTCTTTGGCGGTGTAACAGGCAATGTCGGCGGCTTTCATCAGGGCGCTGATGCCTGCGCTTTCAGCGGTTATCGGCACCACGCCAATACTGCAACTGATGGTGTGGCTGGTTTGCTGCCAGGAAAACACCAGGTGGTCGAGAGAGGCCCGCACCTTTTCAGCCACATGATGGGCGGTGTCGAGATCGCAGTTCTGAAGAATGATACCGAACTCGTCGCCGCCCAGTCTGGCCAGGATGTCTGCTTCGCGCAGGTTTTTTGAAATGATGTCGGATACCTGGCGCAGGAGTTGATCACCCGCATCATGGCCCGACGTGTCGTTTGCCAGTTTGAACTGGTCCAGATCGATGTAGCAGAGGGCGTGTTGTTTTCCTCCGTTGCGGACGTGCCCGAGATGGCTGGCAAGCTGCTGCTCAAAGGCTCTCCGGTTTATCAGGCCGGTCAGGCTGTCATGGGTCGCCATGTAGCTCAATTCCGTCGACAGACGGTGAGACTCGGAAATGTCTTCCATAACCGTTGTGAAGTACGCTGAATCGCTGGGCGCATCCCACACACGGGATACGGTGAGCCTGGCCCACAAGAAGTCATTGTCTTTTCGAACAATGCGGTGCTCGGTCGTATAGCTGTCGATGTTACCGAAACTGATATCCCGTCGCTCTTCCCGGGCAACGTCCCAGTCTTCCGGGTGGACCAGCTCCCGATAGGGGCGATGCACGAGGTCATCGGGCCGGTAGCCAAGGATGTCGCAGGTCGCCTGATTGGCATTAACGATTAGGCCATCGGTATCGATCTGGATGATACCAATGGCGGACTGCTCGAAGATCGAGCGGAAGTTCTGCTCGGTTCGGTTGAGCAGTCTCACCAGCCGGAATCCCAGGAACCAGGACAGCAGCGCCACAAGAGTCAGGAACAATGCACTGACAACAGACAGGAAGCTGGCGGCCCAACGCGAGGCGTCTCCCATGGAAAGGCGGAATTCCCGGGCATTCACCTGCAGTTGCTGGTCAACAATCGCGAGCTTGTCTCGCAGGGCCTGCAGTTGCTTGCGATCCGGAGGTGCCGCCAACCACTCTCTTTCCATCGCATTGCCGATCTGATCCAGTTCAAACAGCAGGTCATCGGCGCCCTCCCAGGCGGTTAACGCCCGCTCCAGTTGATCAAGCCACGAAAAAAGACGGATCAGCAGAATCATGCGGGTCAGGTCTTCTTCATGGTTGCCCCCTTGGAGAAAACCATGCCTGGCACGTTGCCAATCGAGCGTATCGGAGGTGATGGCGACGCGGGCGTGCAGATCGCCGATGGGCACTGCCAGTGCCTGCCTCGCCTTCGCAAGGTGCGAAAAATCACCAGATTCGGAAAACCGGTTGAGGTGGTGGACAGTTTCGATCTGCGCTCGGGACCAGACGCTTTCGCCCCAGGTATAGGCGGTGATCGCCGACTGCACCTGCACCACGGCGACCATGAAACACACCGTCAGGATGATCGTGAGGCACAGTCCTGCCACCAGCGCGATCAGTTGTCTTTGAAGATTGGGTTGCTGTCCTTTGCGTCGCATGGGTGCCGGTACTCTCCATACATGGTGCAAAACAACATAAGTGGCGCACCACAAATAGTGCCAGTAGGTGGCGCTTTCTCGATGGGGCGCCGGCTTACAACGTATGCCCCAACAACCCCAGAACGCCGAGGATGATCAGATAGCCCGCCACGATGTAGTTCAGCAGCTTTGGAAACACGAGTATGCCAATGCCCGCGCCCAGGCTTATCAGTGGTGCCAGTTCAAGGTGAAGTGTCATAAGAGTAGTATCCCTGTCGAGTACGTTGGAGCGTGTTTTTGCTATCTTTCATCCTAGTCGGTAAGTCTGCACAGTGCATCCACGCACGCCTCGATCTGTGACTCGCTCGCACTCGCGAATCCCATCACCAGCCCGGTTTGCGCTGTTTTTCCGATGTAGTGCTCGCTGAGGGCCGTGCTGCCGAAGCCCAGGCCTCTCAGTTGCTGACTCAGGGCAAGGTCATCCACGTTGCCTTTCAGAACCAAATGCATTCCGGCACTTTCCGCTATAGGGGCCAGCCTGCTGCCAAGCTTTTCGGTAACCCGCGCCTGAAAATGATGCCACTTATCACGATAGAGTTGGCGCATACGGCGCAGATGTCGTGTGAACTGGCCGCTGTCGATGAACTCGGCGATGGTTGCCTGGGTCAGTAACGGTGTCTCTCCGCCGCTGACACGCTTGGCCCAGAGGAAATGGTCGACGAGTGCCTCCGGTACGATCAGGTAGCCGACGCGCAGGGCTGGCAGCAATGTCTTACTGAAGCTGCCGACATAGAGAACGGGGGCGGTATCGAACATGCCCTGAATGGCTGCAAACGGTTTGTTATAGAAATGGAACTCGCTGTCGTAATCGTCTTCCACGATCCACGTCTGGTTTCGGTGTGCCCACTGTAGCAATGCCATGCGCTGTGACACATCGAGAATGCCCCCCATGGGGTACTGATGAGTTGGGGTGCAGAACAGCAGTTTGGCGGCGCCGAGGCTGTCCAGGACGCCAACATCCAGAACCTGTTGCTTGAGCGGTACGGGCAGCAGTGGGTTGCCGTGACGACCAAGGGCGTATCGGGCGCCCCGGTAGCCGGGGTTCTCAACAAAGACCCTGTCACCGGGTTTTAACAGCACGTCTGCAATCAGCGACAGCGCCTGTTGAGCCCCATTGGTCACGATCACTTGGTGTTCCTGGCAACGCACCCCGCGGGAAGCTCGTAAATAATCAGCAATGGCTCTGCACAATGGCTGGTAACCCTGTGTTGTGTCATAGCCGCGAAGGCTTGTTCGGCTCTCCTGATGGTGCAGTATTCGGTTCCAACTGCGAATGGGGAAGGCGTTGATGTCGGGCAGGCCGGGCTGGAAGGGCAGGTTGTCGTCCTCCCCAAGCTTCAGGCGGCTGGCGGGAGCCGGCGGCAGTGGCGGCAAGGTCATGGCCTGTGTGGTTTGAATGGCTCCACCGGTGGGTTGGTTGATGGCCAGGTTGAGGTCTTGATGCACGAATACGCCTTTGCCAGCCCGGCTTTGCAGGAAACCTTCGGCTTTCAACTGGTCGTAAACGGCATTGACGGTGTTGCGGCTGATACCCAGGTCTGCTGCCAGCTGACGGCTGGAGGGCAGTTGGCTTCCCGGCAGGTAACGTCGGTGGACAATGCGTTGGGACAGGTGTTGATAAAGCTGTGTTTGCAGCGGTGTGGTGTCCTCGAACCGTATATCGTCAATCACCTTAACTGGTCCTATTGAAATCTATAATCTGGATCTTTCCATGGTATCAGATGTTTCTTCTAATAGAGACGTACTTTGCAAAAGGAGCATACGATGTCTCGGAAGGAAATCACGGATATCCCTTTATCACTACCGTTATCACCGCCGTCATCACCGCTGTCATCACCGCTGTCTTGCTGTCCTCGCAGCCGGGTGAAGCGCGCGGCCAGGAGAGCCAGTTATGAGCGGGCGCCGGCTTACGCCCTGATCGATAGATTAAAAACAGCGCATGTGGGTTTTGTTGAAGAAGGTGAGCCACGCATCATCCCGATCACGGCCTGGCGTCTTGCTGACGATCTTTACCTGCATACACTCAGCGGTGGCAGGTTGGCGCAGACGCTGGCATCGGGACAACAGTTGTGCATTTCATTTGCCGTGACAAACCAGTGGGTAATGACTAAGTCAGCGTTCCACCACAGTGCCAACTATGAATCGCTGGTGCTGTTCGGCAGGGCCTTGCCAGTGTCGGATGATCGCGAGTTCGACGCCGCGTTCCAGGCCATCATTAATCAGATTGAACCGGGCCGCTGGGAGCAGGTGCGTGCCCCCAATGCGAAGGAGCGGAAGGCAACGGCATTGTTCCGGATTCCGATCGAGGAGGGCGCGTTCAAAAGCCGGGATGGCGGTCCTGGAGAGGAACCCGAGGATATGGCACTCCCGGTGTGGCACGGTGTGCTGCCCGCGTAAGGTGAGTGTAGGCGTTGATGCCCCCGATCGTTGGCCGGCAGGTTATGATTGGGGGTCATTCAAGGTAAACTGTGTTCACAATCGTTTCACTTACTTGCCAGATAACACAGGCAGCAACGCATGTCCGATGTTGATCCCCTGAAAGCCTTGTCCGATATCGCCAGTGATGCCCATACCCGCATCCAGGCTGCCCATGAGCACATCAACCCGGTGTTGGAAGTGCGCCGGGGCATGCGTGATTCGGGTATTCCTGCGGATGTCATGACCATTGACTGTCTGCGCACCCGTCGCCGCATAACGTTGATCCTGCACGACAACCAGCCAGGCGTGTTGTTGTATCAGTTCGTGACCATCGATGATGAAGTGGGTGATGAGTTTCAGGGTATGGCGTTGTCGGAGGTCAGTGCCCAAACGCTGGTGGACTGGATGCAGGATTATTTTGGATAAGCGGGCCCTTATGTCGGGCGCCTGACACACGAGGGGCAGCATGGAAGCATTATTGATTATTCTGGCACTTGGTCTTGCCGTACTCCTGCCGGTGGGGTCCGTGCTGGGTATTCTTGCGTTTTCCCGACGTCGTGATCAGTCGGAACGCCTTGAGTCCCTGAACCGGGAAGTGTCCCGTTTGCGCGAAGAAGTGACTTATCTAAAGCAACATTTGGGCGGAAAAGACCAAGACCAGCCGGCCCCGGAGCTGGAGCTTGAACTCGACGAAGCCGTTGTCGAGGACACGCCAGCCCCTTCTGAATCAAGCCCCTCTTCTGACACAAGTCCCTTTCCTGACACAAGCTCCCCGGGAGCGGATGCGACGTCACGCGATAAATCTCGCTTTGTCCAGGCGCTGAAGGATAACTGGATGGTCTGGCTTGGTGGCCTGAGCGTTGGGTTGGCCGGTATTTTCATGGTCAGCCACTCCATCAACGCAGGAATGATCGGCCCATCGCAGCAATTGATGTTGGCGCTATTCAGCGGTCTTGCGTTGCATGTGGGAGCGGAATACCTGCGTCGTCGCAACCGGGGTGCGAACGAAGTATTTGCGGCGCTGGCGGGTGGAGGCAGTATCACCCTCTATGCGGCATTGCTGGCGGGCGTTCACCATTACGGGCTGGTCGGCCCTACCGTGGGCCTGTTCGGGCTGGCCATTGTGTCTCTGGGTACCATGGTGCTGTCGCTGTTTCATGGCCCGCTGCTTGCTGTCATGGGGTTGAGTGGCGCCTATCTGGTGCCGTTATTGATCGGTGGCGATGATGGCAGCGTGGCTTTTGTGCTGTCTTACAGTTTCCTGATCACCGTCAGTTCGTTGATGTTGATGCGTTATGTCTATCGGGACTGGCTTTGGTACGCCACGTTATCCGGCGCGTTTCTGTGGTGGTTGGCCACGTCCAGCGGAGCCGCCATCGGCGCCTCAACAGCCTGGTACATCGCCGCCCTGTTTGTGGTGTTTGCCATGGTTCCGGTTCGCGCAAAGCAGGCGTTGCCGTATTTACGGGAAGTCTTGGTATCGCTGCTGGTTCTCTGGGCACTATCGATGGTCGGGCAGGGTGATCGCCCGTTTTTCTGGAGCTGGCTTATCATATTGCCGGCCGCAGCTCTGGTGCCGCAGAGTCGTGGAGCGCTCTGGTTCCTGCCCTGGGCCGCGGTGCTGGTCAGTGCGCTGGGATGGCTCGGATACGTCGGGCGCAATGGCACCGAGGTGACCTATGTTACGCAGATGGCGCCGGAGCATCAGGGTGGTTTGCTGTCCTACCTGATTGGGGCCGCCATACTCTCCACCGGGCTCGGATTATGGCACTGGGTTCGCCAGAATGATCGCCGCCGATGGGCCTCCTTTACACTGTTGTCGCCACTGGTTTGGGCGGTGCTGGGTTGGCTGTTAATACACGGCCACCAGACGTCGGCCGCCTGGTCGGTTGCAATGTTGCTGGTTGGCGGCGTTTACGGCGTGCTCGCGTGGAAGCTCGAAAGCGTACAGCGCTATCGGGTGGGCGTTGTATGGGCAGTGATGGCGGCACACGTCAGCTATTCCCTGGCGGCGATAATGATTGTTCGTGAGGCGTCACTCACCCTGGCCCTGTCGGCTCAGTTTGTCAGCCTTACCTGGCTGGCGCGGCGTTATCAGATGCCCGAACTTCACCTGTTGTTGAAGGTGGCCCTGGCGTTGGTGGTGGCCCGGCTGACGTTCAACCCCTGGCTGCAGGATTACGATACCGGTCTCCATTGGTCACTCTGGAGCTATGGTGGGGCGACGCTGTTTGCCGGCATTGCTACCTGGCTGGCGGGGAAGGATCGTGCCATTCGTCCTTGGCTGGAGGGAGCAACCCTGCATCTACTGGTGCTGTTCCTGGGTGCCGAGATGCGTTACTGGCTTTACGATGGCGATATTTTTTCCCAGCAGTACAGCTTTACCGAGGCCGCAATCAACACACTGCTCTGGGGTGCACTGGGCGTGACCTATATGGTGCGTGCCGGGGCGAGTGAGTCACTGGCCTGGCTGTACCGGTTGTTCTCGCGGATACTGGTTGCGCTGTCGATGTTGAGTTATCTCGCTCTGGTGACGCTGCACAATCCCTGGTGGGGCGGCGGCCATATTGGCGATACACCGATCATCAATATGCTGCTTCCCGCCTACGGTGGTCCCATTCTGCTGGCGCTTGCGGTCAGCCGGTTTCCCTTGCTTGCGCCCCGGTTCTGGTCGTTGTGCGTGGCGTCTGCCGGTTTTCTGCTGTTTACCGCGCTGGAGATCCGGCAACTCTGGCAGGGGAGTGACATGGGGTTGTCGTTCGGTATGTCAGAGGGTGAGCTTTACACTTATTCGGTTGTCAGCCTAATGTACGCGATCGGCGCTATTGCCTACTCCGCCAAGCGTGACAATGCGGTGCTCTACAAGGCTGGTATGGCTCTGTTGGGACTGGTGATTGCCAAGATCTTTCTTGTCGATATGGCCGGCCTACAGGGGCTTTGGCGAGTGGCGGCCTTTATGGGGCTTGGGCTGGCGTTACTGGGATTGGCGTGGATGTATCGGAAAGCGCAGCCTTCGGCGGGCAATCATGCCCCCTCCGACTGATCAGGTGGGGTCGCGGGAGCGGCCCCACCCAGTTGTTTGCCGGCCGCTTACTTCGCTGTGATGGTTTTCATCACAAGCTTACCGTCTTTCTTGATGGGACCATCTTCCTTGGCACCCAGAGTGTATTCGAAAATGCCGGTTTTCATGCCGCCGTCTTCGCTATGAAGCATCAACATCAGCATGTCACCGGATTTGACGTCTTCAGTCAAAATGGCGGCCACGTCTGTATTTTCACCCTTGCGAAGGGGCGCGTGTGCCACGACCGGGCCGGGCTTGCCACTTTCATCCGTGCGATGCACCACGAGCCAGCCATTTTCCTCGGCAACGACTTTTTTGGCAGTGACGGTGCCGTCCGAAACTGACTGATTGTCTCCCCAAACCCCGACTTTCATGTTGTCCATTGCCAATGCGGAACCAGAAGCCAGAGTTGCGGCTAGAAATGCGCTTGTCATCAAATGCTTCTTCATTGTGTTCTCCTTGCTTTCGGGTTGATCCCATCCTGATATTTTGTTCGATGGGTGTAACCACAGTTACGGGAGGTGGTTCCCAAAAGTTTCAGCAAGGAAAAAAGAATCAGTGAGAGGGTTCGGAGGCCCCATCATTAACGGGATACAGGTAGCCATGTATGGCTGGCCCGGTGGGCTGGCCAGTCGGTGAACCGCCTTCGGGCTCTACGCTGATACCGAAGGTGGCTTCCTTCAGCAGCTCAGGGTCGTAGTCACGAAGGGCTGCGCGCTCCAGCTTGAGGTTGTCGTTGAGTACGCCCAGGGAACGGGGGTTCGGCCCGAGTGAATCGGCCTTTATCCACATCTGGTAGGATTTTCCCTGCATGGGTTTGGCCGTTACCGGACGAATCTGCATTTGACGGTTGTTGAGGTCTACCGAGAGCATGAAGGCCGGCTGCTGGTCATTCTGCTGGAACACGGCCACAAACGACTGCGGGCCCTGCTCTGGTGCAGGTTGGAATACGAGAACCGCAACCAGCACCATGGCAGCGGCTGACGCCAGGGCTGTACTCCACTGCCAACGCCGGAGGCGCTTGTACAGGGAAATCACGTTGGATTTATCGAGGCTGTCAGTATCGACACCTGCCCGGCGCGTCTCGAGGGCATCGATATCTTGTTCAATCCGTTGATACAGCTCGGGGTCTGGCGTGACCGGCGTTACTTCATCAGCCAGTGCAGACAAACGCTGCTCCCAGGCAGAGATCATCTCGTCGAGATCCGGTTCGCTTTGCCGACGCACGGCCACAGCGGCCCGCTCCCGGGCATCCAGTGTGCCCAGGACGAACTCTGCTGCCAGCATGTCCAGATCGTCGCGGTCGGTCATGGTGTGAGACACCCTTTCAGTTGTTTCAGCGCCCGGTGTAGCCAGGTTTTGACAGTATTTACCGGTTGATCGAAATGCGTGGCCAGGTCTGCTCTGGACCAGCCGTTAAGATAGGCCAACCGCACCATGTCGCGGCGATCTTTTTCCAGTTCCTCCAGACATAGGTTCAGTCGGTACACGGTCTGCTGGCTTTCCACTTGTGATTGGGCATTGGGTTCTTTGCTGGCAAGCTGCTCCAGCTCATCTTCCGGTGCTTTGCGACTTGCCGGCTGCTTTCGCAGCTCGTCGATAGCACCGTTGCGGGCAATGGTGACCATCCAGGTAATCGCAGAGGCCTTGGACGCGTCGAACTGATCCGCTTTTCGCCAGATCTTGATATACGTATCGTGCACGACTTCCTCGGCCCAGCCCCGGTTACTCAAGATACGGGTGATGGTGCCAAGAAGTTTCGGCGCCGTTGCTTCATACAGTGTTGCAAACGCTGCGCGGTCTTTTGCGGCAACGCCCTTAAGAAGCTGGCTGAGTTGATCGGGGGACACTGATATGGATGGCGACTCCGCGCCTGATGGGGCGCGGCCAGTGGTGGATGAACTGAACGGTTCAGACATGCAGGAGTCGCCAACGGGTGTGTGAAAAGTTGCCTCTTTATACGCAGATTGCCGTGTTCGGGTTTATTACGTCAAGCAAGTTTGCGTGCCAGCCCCCCTCACCAACGGTAGCGGACGCTGGCAACCACGCTGCGGGCTTCGCCGTAGTAACACCAGTAATCACAGCTTGCGACGTATTCCCGATCCGCAACATTGGTGACGTTCACCTGTGCCTGCCAGTTGTGGGTTACATCGTATTGGGCCATCAGGTCCAGAACCGTGTAAGAGGGAATGTCGGTGGTGCCGTCGCGAGTAGAGCCCACATAGCGTGCGCCGCCGCCGATTTTCAGGCCTGGCACGTGGTCGACGAAACTGTAATCCAGCCAGGCTGACGCCATATGTCTAGGGATAAGCGGGGCTGCGCGTTCGCTGTTGTCGGTTTCGGTTTCCTTGATGGTGGCATCGTTATAGGTATAGGCGGCCGTCAGTTCCAGTTGGTCGGTCAGGTAGCTGACACTCTCCAGTTCAAAGCCTGCCGTGGTGCGCTCCCGGTCCTGGATCTGGAAACCGCTTTGGCTGGTGCCGAGTGAATTCTCTTCTTCGATCCGGTAAGCCGCCGCTGTTACGTAACCATCCAGATCGTCCGGAGCAATTTTGACGCCGGCCTCCAGCTGCTTGCCTTTCCTTGGCTCGTAAAGGTCGCCAGTGCCATCAGTACCTGCAATAGGCTGAAAAGATTCGGTATAGGACACGTAAGGAGAGAAGCCATTGTCCGCCAGGTACATTACGCCACCGGAGAGGGAGAATTCATCGGCATCGGCCTCCTGGCGGGTGCCAGCCGTACGGTTGATACTGTCTAATTCGGCCTGGTCAAAGCGACCACCTGCCAGGAACACCCAGCGATCATCCAGGCGCAGTTGGTGTTGCAGATAGTAGCCTGTTTGCTGCTTGTTGATGTCCTGTACGATCAGGTCGGACTCTGTTATCGGCGTGAAATTGCCGTACTGGGGGTCGAACAGGTCGATGGGGGCACCGAACGGGGTAAAGCCCCCAGCGCCGTTCTGTTTGCCTTGGTTTTCGAGATCCTGATAGTCGACCCCGAACAGCAACGTGTGTTCGGTGCGGTCGGTAAACCACTTGCCCACCAGGCGGTTGTCGATTGTCCAGCTGTTGATCTCGCCGTCCCGGTAGACCAGAAAGCGCTGACCTTCCCGTGGGCCGGTCTGGAAGAAGATAAAGCTACTGCGCAACAGCAGGTCTACCTGGCTGTAGCGGAGGTCCTGCTCAAAGCTCCAGGTGTCGTTGAGGCGATGACTCAGTGAATAACCGATGGCTGACTGGGTGCGCTCGTTGGTGTCGTAGTCTGGCTCGCTGTAGTTGGTGGACGGGTCCACTTTGCCAAAGGGAGTGTCGTCTATGGTGCCAAATGGCAGCTTGAAAGGGTTGGTAGGAATGGCATCATCCTTCTGGATACTTGCCAATACAGTAAGCTCCGTGCGGTCGGAGATGTCCCAGGTCAGGCTTGGGGCCAGGTAATAGCGCTCGTTCTCAGTGAAGTCCAGGTCGCCTTCGTTATAGCGGTACAGCCCAACCAGGCGGTAGCTGAGATCGTTTCGATCGCCGACGGGGCCGGATGTGTCGGCCCCAAACTGACGGTGCTCGTCGGTTCCTGCCTGCAGATTGACCTGGCCCCGGGCAGTATCGGTGGGGCGCTTGCTGATGGCATTGATGACGCCACCCGGAGGCGCCTCGCCGTACAAAATGGATGCCGGGCCTTTGAGCAGTTCTACGCGCTCCAGGCCAAAGGGCTCTGGCAGCCATTGATAGAATCCTTCACGATAGATGCGTAGGCCGTCCTGATAAGTGGACTGGTCGAAGCCACGTATCTTCAACCAGTCGGTATCGTTGTCCTCACCATACTGTCCCGAGAGCACCCCGGCGCGGTAGCGGAAGGTTTCATCGAGCGCCTGCACGTTGCGCTCTTCCAGTTCCTCCTGCTCCACCACTGAGCCGGGTCGGGGGGTTTCCATCAACGGGGCTTCCACTTTCAAAGCGGTTGCAGACACAACCAGCTCTCCCAGGCTCGTTGGTTCGCTGGCATCGTCCTGCGCAGAGGCGATAGCTGGAACACAGATTGCCGAGCAGGTTGCCAAAAGGATTAGTGAGCGCCTGATCGCCAGTGCGAGCTGGTGTGGGGTGGGAGACTGGGCCATCGAAAACCTCCGGAAAACGCTGGGAGAGAAATGAACGAGTGTTCATGTTGGATGGCGGCAATCATATCAGCCGGATTAAATAATGCAAATCAATCTCATTATGATTAATGATTTCGGGTGGCATTCTCACTCGTAGGTCTGTGTTCGGCGGCATGTCGTGACGAGCTGAGGAAAGCACTTTTTTGAGTAGCAAATTCGGAGTTTTGCAAATAGAGTTAAGGTCTTATCAGTCTTTTCGATACAGCCTTCCAGGAGTATGCCCGTGTCTGAGTCAGAACAGTTTGCCAGTGATAATTACAGTGGCATTTGCCCGCAAGCCTGGTCCGCAATGGCCGAGGCGAATGGTTCTGACGAGCCGGCGTATGGGGAAGACCGCTGGACACAACGAGCCGCCGATGGGCTTCGGGGCCTATTCGATACCGACTGCGATGTCTTTTTTGTGTTCAACGGCACTGCCGCAAACTCACTGGCACTGGCATCCATGGGGCAGTCATTCCACAGTGTGATCTGCCACGAACTGGCGCACATCGAGACCGACGAGTGTGGCGGGCCGGAGTACGCTTCCAACGGTGCAAAACTGCTTTTGGGGCAGGGGCCGAACGGCAAGCTGACACCAGAGAGTATTGAGCACCTGGTCACCAAGCGCACAGATATCCACTACCCCAAACCCAAGGCCCTGAGCCTGACCCAGGCAACTGAGGTGGGTACCGTCTATTCCCCGGACGAGCTACGCGCGATCCGGCAAACGGCTGATCGTTTCAACTTGAATATCCATATGGACGGAGCTCGTTTCGCCAATGCCGTAGCGGCGCTGGATGTGCACCCTTCCGAGATTACCTGGAAAGCTGGCGTGGACGTACTGTGTTTCTCGGGCACCAAGAACGGCCTGGCTCTGGGGGAGGCCGTTGTGTTCTTCAATCGTGCGTTGGCAGAGGACTTCGAATGGCGCTGCAAGCAGGCGGGGCAACTGGCGTCAAAGATGCGCTACATTTCCGCGCCCTGGTGCGGGCTGCTTGAAGGTAATGTATGGCTGGAGAATGCCCGGCACGCGAATGCCTGCGCAGAGCGACTGGCGAAGGGCCTGGAAGGCTTGCCGTGTATCGGGCTCCGTTACCCCAGGCAAGTGAACGGCGTATTTGTAGAAATGCCTGACCCGGTGCAGGCGGCGCTGCGTGACAAAGGGTGGAAGTTCTACAATTTCATCGGCGGAAGTGCCCGTTTGATGTGCTCCTGGTCGACCACCCCGGAGCAGGTTGATCGCTTTCTGGCGGACTTGCGGGCGCTGGTGTCCTGATTTTGGTGTCGGGCCTCTCGCCAGCGTCGTCGCTTCATGATATATCAGCACCCTGTTTGTCCCACTTTAAATTCCGGAATCCGTAGCAATGCCAAAAGCAGGTGAAATCAAAAAGAATTCGGCGATCGAGTACGAAGGTGGTGTCTACTTCGTAAAAGATATTGAGCGTTCTGTCCCGCAGGGGCGTGCCGGTGGCAGCCTGTATCGCATGCGCCTTTACGACGTTGTAACCGGCTACAAGATCGACCAGACCTTCAAGGACTCCGATATGCTGAACCTGGCGGATCTGGTCCGTCGGCCAGCAACGTTCTCCTATTCGGATGGCGAGGAGTACGTCTTCATGGATAGCGAGGACTATACGCAGTACAGCCTGAATGGCGAGGCCATTGCCGATGAGCTGCTGTTCATCAACGAAGAGACTCAGGGCTTGATGGTGGTTCTGGTGAGCGATGCGCCAGTGGCGCTGGATTTGCCCCCTACGGTGGACCTGCTGATCGAAGAAACCGACCCGTCGGTAAAGGGTGGCTCGGCCACTGCTCGCACCAAACCGGCCAGACTCACCACCGGCCTGGTGGTGCAGGTGCCCGAGCATATTTCCACGGGCGACCGCATTAAGGTCAATGTCGATGAGCGGCGGTTTCTGGGGCGGGTTTGATCCTCGGCTTACCCGATAGCGGGGCTTTCGGTGCCGTTGTGGCTCATAGCCCCGCGTCTTTCACATTCTCCATGACCACAAACGTGCTGGTCTGCAACACATGGGGCAGCGCCGATATCTGCTCCCCCAGCACTTGCCGGTATTCTGCCATGTTCCGCGTGCGTACTTTCAGCAGGTAGTCGAAGTTGCCGGCAATCATGTGGCATTGCTCTACCGCTGAAATCTGCTTCACCGAATGGTTAAAGGCCGCAAGGGCATTGCTGCTGGTGTCGTTCAGGGTGACCTGGGCAAAGGCAATATGACTCTGTCCGAGTTTGGTCTGATTGATCAGGGCCGTGTAACCCGTGATATAGCCCTGTTCTTCGAGGCGCCTCATACGGACCTGGCAGGGGGTTTTTGACAAACCAACACGTGACGCCAGTTCGGTGACGGTCACCCGTGCGTGTTTTTGCAGTTCGCGGATGATGGAGTGATCGATCCTGTCCAATTCGACCATAATCTGTTTCCCGATATGGATATACGGCTATATAAAGCCAGGAATATAATCAAATAGCCTGCATTTTAAAACTATATGGGCAAAGAGTCTTTCGTGAGTTGTCTATACTGAGGATGTTCCGTCATACATGCCCCAGTTGATATCCCCGGAGATCTCCGATGACCCATTCCGATTCCCCCCAAAAGCAAACCCTCCTGGAACAGCTCTCCGAGGCGTTGGAGGGTGAGGACTACGACCCGGACGATTCCGGTCATCTGCGTGACGGCCATCTACGTGACATAGTGGCGACGATGCTGGAGGAGTCCCAGTCCTGGGACGACGCGCTGCACCGCCGTTTGACCGAGGTGTTGGGCAAGGCGGACGGAAAGCGCTGGGCCGGGATGTTCAGCGGCGGGTTTCCTTCAAGTTACCGATCAAGATTCTCCGTCGCGGAGGCTGTTGGCGATATCCAGCAAATCCAGTCCATCGCCCTGAGTTCTGATGTGCCTATGAGGTTCTACACATCATCGGAGCAGGGAGAGCAGGAGCTGAATTTCAAGCTCTACAGTCAGGGCAAGCCGGTGATTCTGTCAGATGTGATTCCGATCCTTGAGAATCTTGGCATGCGAGTGTTGGGAGAGCACCCGTATCGTATCCGGCGGCGTGACGGCGAGCAGTTCGGGGTCAGTGATTTTACCGTGGAATGTCATTCCCGCTGCCGTGGCGCAGATGTCGAAGCGGCCAAGCCGCGACTTCAGGAAGGGTTCCGGGAAATCTGGAATGGTTTCGCGGAAAACGACGACTTCAACCAGTTGATGATGGCGGCGGGTCTGAACTGGCGTGAAGTCAGCCTGCTGCGAGCCTACTCCCGCTACATCAAGCAGTTGCGCTTCGGATTTAGCCAGCCCTTTATTGCCGACACCCTGGCCCGGCACCTGGATATCACGGCGTTGCTGGTCGCCTTTTTCAGCGCTCGTTTCGATCCTGTAGTGGACAATCGGGAATCAGAATCCGAGCACATCGAGAACCGGATTCTTGAGGCTCTCGAAGCCGTAACAAGCCTTGACGACGACCGTATCCTCCGGCGGTTTTATGTACTGATCAAGGCCACCCTCAGAACCAACTATTTCCAACGCCAGGACACCGGCGAGTTCAAAGGCTATATCTCGCTTAAACTCGATCCTTCCAGCATCCCGGATATTCCCAAGCCATGCCCGCGTTTCGAGGTATTCGTGTGTTCCCCCCGGGTGGAAGGGGTTCATCTCAGGGGAGGCGCCGTGGCCCGTGGTGGTTTGCGCTGGTCCGACCGTAGCGAAGACTACCGCACAGAGATACTCGGGCTGGTGAAGGCCCAGCAGGTCAAGAATTCGGTCATCGTACCCGTGGGTGCCAAAGGGGGCTTTATCGTCAAGCAGCCTCCGGAAGGCGGCTCACGCGAGGCACTGAGAGAAGAGGGTATTGCCTGCTACCAGACATTCATCCGCGGTCTGCTGGACCTGACCGACAACCTGAATGAAGGCAGTGTAGTGCCACCGGTTGACGTGGTCCGTCACGACGCCGATGACACCTACCTGGTGGTGGCCGCCGACAAAGGCACGGCGACCTTCTCTGACATTGCGAACCGGCTTTCCGGGGAATACGGCTTCTGGCTTGGTGACGCTTTTGCCTCTGGCGGCAGTGAGGGGTACGACCATAAAAAAATGGGTATTACCGCGAAGGGCGCCTGGGAGTCGGTCAAACGTCACTTCCTTGAGAAAGGAGTCGACACCCAGGCCGACGAATTCACCGTTGTGGGTATTGGCGACATGGGCGGGGACGTGTTTGGCAACGGTATGCTGTTGTCGGATCGCATTCGCCTTGTGGCAGCCTTCAATCACCTGCACATCTTTGTGGACCCGGAGCCGGATGCAGCGGCGTCGTTCGCCGAACGCAAGCGCCTGTTTGAAACACCGGGATCGAGTTGGGAGGACTACAGTGCAGAACTGATCAGCGAGGGTGGTGGTGTGTTCTCACGGGCTGCCAAATGGATTCCCGTGTCGCCGCAGATGCAGGCACGCCTCGGCATCCGTGAAACCCTCCTGCCGCCCAATGAGTTGATCAGTGCGCTGTTGCAGGCCCCGGTGGACATGCTCTGGAATGGTGGTATCGGCACCTACGTGAAAGCGGCTGGCGAGACCCATGACGACGTCGGCGACAAGTCCAACGATGCCGTAAGGATAGACAGCCACCAGCTACAATGCGGGGTTCTTGGTGAGGGCGGAAACCTCGGTTTCACCCAGCTTGCTCGCATCGGTTTTGCCAGAACCGGTGGTGCCGCCAATACTGACTTTATTGATAATGCCGGTGGGGTGGACTGTTCGGACCATGAAGTAAACATCAAGATCCTGCTCAACGAGCAGGTGCGAAGCAGGAAGATGACGCTGAGGCAGCGTAACCAGATGCTCCGGGCAATGACTCCGGAAGTGTCGGAGCTGGTGTTGCGGAACAATTACCGTCAGGCCATGGCTCTGAGCCTGGCCGCCACCGGGGCGGTTGCCACCACGGACGAATACGAGCGCCTGATGCGGCGGTTGGAGGCAGAGGGGAAACTTGATCGGTCCCTCGAATTTCTGCCCGACGACGAGGAACTCCGCTCGCGGCGAGAGCGCGCTTCGGGGCTGACTCGCCCTGAGCTTTCGGTGTTGATTTCCTACGCCAAGATTGAACTGAAGCAGGCGTTGCAGGCTGCTCCTATTGTTCACGACGATCGTTTCGCCAAGGCCCTGTATTCCGCTTTTCCCGGCTCGTTGCTCAAACGTTTTCCAGACGCGATCGATGCCCATCCCCTGCGCGGGGAAATCGCAGCAACGCAGATTGCCAACGATATGGTGAATCGCATGGGCATCAGTTGGGCAGACAAGCTGCGTAATGCCACCGGTGCCGACTGTGGCCGGATTGCCGCCGGCTACCTGATCTCCCTCCAGATCCATGACGTAGAGACCCAATGGAAAGCGATTGAAGCGCTTGATGGGAAAATCAGTGCCGGCGTGCAGGCAGAGTTGTTCAGCGATGTGATTCGACTGGTTACCCGCAGTACCAGTTGGTTGCTGCACAATCGTCGGGCTGACCTGGACCCGGATGCCTGTATTGCCCACTATCAGCGGCCGCTGGCGGAGGTGTTGGCGTCGACAGAGAGCCTGGAGGCGGTGATTCCTGCAAGTCGGTGGCAGGAACGCTATGATAAATACTGTGAGCACCATGTTCCGGAAAAACTGGCAGCCTACGCCGCCTCTGCAGAAAGCCGCTATTGGCTGATGGATATTATCGAAATCGGCCGTCAGTTGGATCGGGGTCTTGAGTCGGTGGCCTGGGTGTACTTCAGCTTGGGTGAAGGCCTCAAACTGACCTGGCTGGACCGTCAGATGCGTGCCTTCAAGGCCCGTGGTCACTGGCAGGTACTGGCGACACTTCATTACAGGGACGAGCTGGACCACCAGTTGCGGAACCTGACCGCGAGTGTACTGTCCTTCGCGTCCGAAGGGGGCGGATCGATGTCTCCCGAGCAGTCGCTTGAACGTTGGAGAGAAGACAAACAGGCTCTGTTGAGCCGCTGGCAAAAGATGCTGGGTGATATGCAAGCCTCGAGTGACGTGGATTGTGCCGTGTTCTCGGTGGCCCACGGTGTGCTTCGGGAGTTGGCTGTAAAGGCCGCTTAGTCATTTGCAGGGGCGTTTTCGTCTAAAAATTAATCATTTCACAGGAAAAAAGTAAATTTTAGTTAACCAAAAAAGCCTGAACGTCGCGCTTGTATGGTTTTTACAGTCAAATAGTCTTTGTCGTTCCCGGTAGAATGCGGGAAAGACAAACAACTGAGAGGGTTCAACCATGAGACCGCAGCAATCAGAGACTCCCACACTGGTCGATAGCCGGCAGGCCATCCGCAATTATTACCTCGCGGACGAACACAAGGTGATTAGTGAGATGATTGCTGGCGCCCAGTTGACCCGGGCCGAGCGCGATGGAATCTCGGAGCGCGCCGCCGATCTGGTACGCAGCGTCCGCAAGAATGCCAAATCCACCATTATGGAAAAGTTCCTGGCGGAGTATGGCCTCACCACCAAGGAAGGCGTTGCATTGATGTGTCTGGCAGAGGCGTTGCTGCGCGTGCCGGACAATATGACCATCCACGAGCTGATCGAAGACAAGGTCACTTCGGGTGCCTGGGGCACTCACATAGGCAAGGCGTCTTCAGCACTGATCAACACGGCGACCGTGGCGCTGTTGATGACCAGCAATCTATTGAAAGACTCTGAGCGACACAGCGTGGGTGACACGTTGCGCAAGCTGCTGAAGCGTTTTGGCGAACCGGTCATTCGTACGGTTGCCGGTCAGGCCATGAAGGAAATGGGCCGTCAGTTCGTGTTGGGCCGTGATATCGACGAAGCCCAGGACGAAGCCAAAGAATACATGGAAAAGGGGTATACCTACTCCTATGACATGCTTGGTGAGGCTGCCCGCACCGATGCGGATGCCAAGCGCTATTTCGACTCCTACTCCAATGCCATCGATAGCATTGCCAAGGCCTGCAAAGGCGATGTGCGCAAGAATCCGGGTATCTCCGTCAAACTGTCCGCACTACTCGCCCGTTACGAGTACGGTAATAAAGAGCGGGTGATGAACGAACTGCTGCCCCGAGCCAAGGAGCTGGTAAAGAAGGCCGCAGCGGCCAATATGGGTTTCAATATTGATGCCGAGGAACAGGATCGGCTCGATCTGTCCCTTGATGTCATTGAAGCCCTGGTCGCGGACCCGGAACTGGCCGGTTGGGACGGTTTTGGTGTTGTGGTTCAGGCTTACGGCAAACGTTCGGCGTTCGCGCTGGACTGGCTGTACGGGCTGGCAGAGAAGTACGACCGTCGCTTTATGGTGCGCCTGGTTAAAGGCGCTTACTGGGACGCTGAGATCAAGCGCGCCCAGGTAATGGGCCTGAGCGGTTTCCCGGTGTTCACCCGCAAGGCCTGCAGTGACGTCTCGTTCCTCTCCTGCGCAACCAAGCTGCTGAACATGACCGACCGGATCTATCCGCAGTTCGCCACCCACAATGCCCACTCGGTATCGGCGGTGCTCGAGCTGGCCAAATCCAAGGGCGTGGATAACTATGAGTTTCAGCGCCTGCACGGTATGGGTGAATCACTCCACAACGAAGTGCTGAAAACCAGTGGTGTGCCGTGCCGGATTTATGCCCCGGTTGGCCCCCACAAAGACCTGTTGGCGTATCTGGTACGTCGCCTGCTGGAAAATGGCGCCAACAGTTCCTTCGTGAACCAGATCGTGGACAAGAGCATTACGCCGGAAGAAATCGCCAAAGACCCGATAGACTCCGTTAAGGAGATGGGCAGTAATATCTCAAGCAAGGCGATCGTCCACCCCTTCAAGCTCTTCGGCGAACAGCGCAGAAACTCCAAGGGTTGGGACATTACTGATCCGGTGACGGTTGCGGAAATCAACGAAGGCCGGGATGCCTATCGTGACCATCGCTGGAAAGGCGGTCCGATCATCGCTGGCGAAGTATCCGGTGCGGAAGTGCAAATGGTCCGTAACCCCGCCGACGCGGAAGACACGGTTGGCCATGTGACGCAGGCGTCCGAGGAGGACGTGAACACAGCGATCACCGCAGCTCAGGAAGGCTTCAAGGCCTGGTCGGCCCGGTCCGCCGAAGAGCGGGCCGAGTGTCTTCGCAAGGTCGCTGACCTGTATGAGGAAAATGCCTACGAGCTGTTTGCTCTGGCCACCCGCGAAGCCGGTAAGTCGCTGCTGGATGGCGTCGCTGAGATTCGGGAGGCGGTGGACTTCGCCCAGTTCTATGCCAACGAGGGTATTCGCTACAAGGACAGCGGTGAGTCGCGCGGAGTCGTGGTGTGTATTTCGCCCTGGAACTTCCCGCTGGCGATCTTTACCGGCCAGATTCTTGCCAACCTGGTAGCAGGCAATGCTGTGTTGGCCAAGCCGGCCGAGCAGACCTCGCTATTGGCGGTAAGGGCCGTGGAGCTGATGCACCAGGCCGGTATTCCGGAAGATGTGATCCAGTTGCTGCCGGGCACCGGTGCGACGGTTGGCGGGGCGTTGACATCCGATTCGCGGGTCGCCGGCGTTTGCTTTACCGGCTCGACTGCGACGGCCCAGCGCATCGACAAGAAAATGAGCGAGAACATGGCCCCCGATGCCACCCTGGTGGCGGAAACCGGTGGTCTGAACGCCATGATCGTGGACTCCACGGCGCTGCCGGAACAGGTGGTGCGGGATGTTCTGGCGTCGTCTTTCCAGAGCGCGGGCCAGCGTTGTTCGGCACTGCGTATGCTGTATGTGCAAAAAGACATTGCCGACCATCTGCTGGAAATGCTGTATGGCGCGATGGATGAATTGGGCATTGGTGATCCCTGGTTACTGTCCACCGATGTTGGCCCGGTCATCGATGAGACGGCCAGGAAAAAGATTGTCGACCACTGTGACAAATATGAAGCCAAGGGCCGGCTGATGAAGAAAATGACGGTGCCGGAGAAAGGCAACTTCGTGTCACCTGCGGTGATCAGTGTCAGCGGCATTGAAGAGTTGGAAGAGGAAATCTTCGGCCCGGTGCTGCATGTGGCCACATTCGCGGCCAAGGACCTGGACAAAGTCGTCGATAGCGTTAACGCCAAGGGCTATGGACTGACCTTCGGTGTTCACAGCCGGGTTGACCGCCGCGTCGAACGCATCGCCAGCCGTATCAAGGTGGGCAACACCTATGTTAACCGCAATCAGATCGGTGCCATTGTCGGCTCTCAGCCGTTCGGTGGTGAAGGTCTTTCCGGTACCGGCCCCAAGGCCGGCGGCCCGCAGTACGTGCGTCGTTTCCTGAAAGGCGAAACGGTTGAACGCCCGGCGGATGTCAGTGCCAAAGCGGTGGATATCAAGAAGCTTGAAGGGCTGATTGGCAAGGTAGTGGATGTGAAAGCGCCCGCGCCGGAGCCCAGAATTGAAGCCATGAAGCCTGTTTTCGGTGATGTGCCAGCACCGCTGGACGCCCATGCCGAGGAATTGCCGGGGCCAACGGGTGAGCTGAACCGCCTGAGCAATCATGCCCGGGGTGTGGTGCTCTGTCTTGGTCCGGACAAGGAAACCGCGTTGGAGCAGGCTGCAATGGCTCTGTCCCAGGGCAACAAGGTGGTTGTGGTTGCGCCGGGCACCCAGGATACGGTTGACCGTGCTGCCAAGGCCGGTTTGCCGATCGTGGGTATTGAGGGCCTGTTGGAGCCGGAGGCATTGTCCCAGGCGCGTGGTTTCCAGGCAGCCGTAAGCTGCGCTGAGCCGTCCTTGCTGAAGGAGTACCGTCAGGCCCTGGCCAAGCGGGAAGGTGCGCTGCTACCGCTGATCACCGAACACAAGCTAGACCAGAGGTTTGTGATTGAGCGCCACCTGTGTGTGGACACCACGGCGGCGGGTGGCAACGCCAGCCTGATTGCAGCATCCGAGTAACGACCTGTCACCTTGCAACGCCCAGGGAAGGGCGTTGCAAGGGTTTTGGTCAGGCAGAATCAGCGATCTCCCGGAATGCGTTGATCAGGGTGTCTGGCTCCTGCGCACCGGATATCAGGTACTTCTGGTTAATGATGTAAGCAGGAACTGCCGACACACCTGCCTGCTGATACTGTGCCTCTTCCTCCCGAACAGCCTCTGCATACTGGTCAGACGCCAGTACCTCGCGCGCTTGCGAGCCGTCCAGGCCAATCGTTTCCACACAGTGGATCAGCGTATCCGGATTGGAGATATTCTCGGCGCGTCCGAAATAGGCCTCGAAAAACGCCATTTTCATATCGGTCTGCCTGCCCTGCTCACCGGCCCACTTCACCAGCCTGTGGGCGTCAAAGGTGTTGCGAGTGTGACGTTCCTGTAGCTTCTCGAAGTTCAGTCCCAGCCCCTTGGCAATATCCATCATCTGCGCCTGATTGGCTCTCATCTCGTCCTCGCTGCGGCCGTATTTGCGGCTCAGGGCGGGCAGGATGGGTTCGCCGTCACCGGATGGGTCCGGGTTCAGCTCAAAAGCATGCCATGCAACAGTGAAGTCCATGTCGTCTTTCAGGGCGTCCATCGCCTTTTCCAGGCGGGCATAACCAATGGCGCACCAGGGGCACGCAATATCGGAAACAATGTCGATGGCTATTGGGGTCATGGTGGCTCCTGTGTGTAAGGGCGAATAAGGGCAGGGTACCTGAAAGTTAAGCGGATGACTGCCCGTGCAGGCTCTTGGCCGTCCGGGCGCGCGGACACCTCTGTCCGGCGTTCCGGGCATATCGTTATTCGGAACAATCCCTGGGATGAGGGAAATCAGCAACCTGCAATCCTGGCACGTATCTTTCGGTTGCAACACTGCCGAACAATAAATCCAATAAAAGGAGTTCAAGATGTTCCAACTCATCGCACGTCAGGTGCGCGGTGGCACGCTATCGGCATTGCTGGCCTCCGCCGCCCTGATGATTCCTGCTCTTCCCGCGGTCGCGGGCCAGACAGATTCCTATACCCTGCCACAACAATCCTACAATCAGTCCAGGGCCCGTAACTACAAGGTGTACGTGCCCTCGAACGTGCAATCGCCTGCACCCATGGTGATGGCATTGCATGGTTGCAAACAGACCAACAACGACGTGCTCAATGACTGGGGGCTGAAAGCCGCCGCCGATGAGTACGGGTTCATTCTGGTTGCCCCCTTCATTACCAGCTACGACGGGCTGCGTAATGAAAACTGTTGGGGCTTCTGGTTTGATCACCATCGCCATGAAGGCGCTGGCGAAGTGGAGGACCTGCACCAGATTGCACAGGCTGTTGAGTCCAATTACACCATTGACGCCAATCGCCGTTATATCACCGGCCTGTCTTCCGGCGGTGCCATGGCAACCGTAGCCTCGGTGGCCCATAACGAATACTGGGCAGCGGCCGCGCCTGCCTCGGGCCTGCCGTACGGTGAGGATTCTGCGTCTGTCTCGTTGTCCGGACAGTGCCCCGGTAGTGCGACGTTTCACAGCGTATCGCGGGTATCCTCCGACATGCAGTCGGAAGTAGACGACCAGTATCCGATCCCGCTCATGGTGTTGCAGAACGAGAACGACTGTACCGTGCTGAAAGAGGCGGCTGATAACACCCGGGATGCGCACCTGCAGGTGTTTGGCGAGTCCGGGTTCCAGACCACGGGCCAGGCCTACGCCTCGTCAGTCGCCTGTTCACCCTATTACCAGAACAACCACAGCTGCGAGCACATCCGTTATACCCAGGATGGCACCAACGGAGCGCGTTCGGTGGTTGAAACCGTCTACCTGGACGGCCCCCTGTCGACCCCCAATACCCAGGATACCAATCATGGTCACTACTGGGTTGGCGGAGAGCATGGTAATAATGGCAAATGGTCCGTGAGGGTGGGGCCCAGCTATCCGGATATCATCTGGGATTTCTTTAACCGCCACAGCCGCGATGGAACCGAGCCCGAGGGTTTTCCGGTCATCACACTAATCGGCGATAACCCGATGACCGTGGCGATCAACACCACGTTTACCGATCCGGGTGCCACCGGGCAGGATGCAGAGGACGGTTCACTGACGGTAACGGCTGACTGCAGTGCGGTGGATACGTCAACGGTCGGAACCTACACCTGCGACTACAGTGCGACTGACAGCGACAGCAATACCACGACGAAAAGCCGTCAGGTCGAGGTGTATGACCCCAACGCACCTACCGAGACCTGCGAGCAGGCGACAGCGTCGCCCAATGCCCACATCTCGGCAAACCGGGCCTACGCTGGAGGTAACTCCAACCTGAGGGCCTATGCCAGTGGCGACGACATCGACATCGGGGGCTCCTTCGACACTTGGAGCAATGTCACCCTCTATGAGGGCGATCCGGGGCTCTGGTATACGTCCGAACCCAGCGCTTGCAGCGGAACCGGCGGAGGCGGTGATGGTGGTGGCTCCGGCGGCGATGTCACCTGCCAGGACTGGAACGACACCCATCTCAACCATGATACCGCTGGCCGGGCGTACTATTCAGGGGGGTACTACACCACCGGTGGTAACGATTACCTGGGCGCGGTATCCGGCACCTACAGCTGGGTGAAGGAGACCGACAGCGGCGTCTTCAAAGCCGGCCAATGTAACTGATCGCCATCGAAGACAGGCACTCACAGGGGGCGGGAAACCGCCCCCTGTTTCGTTGTTATTCCAGAATAATTTCGCGGGTGGTGAGTGGTCGGAATTCCCCGGGTTTCAGCGTTGGGTCCAATGTGATCGCGCCCATTTGTTCCCGGTGCAGGCTACTCACACGGTTGCCCGTTGCGTGGAACATACGCTTGATCTGATGATAGCGGCCTTCGTAGATCGTTACCCTGGATTCGTTGGCAGACAGTGGTTCCAGGCGCGCAGGAGAGGTGGTCAGTTGTTCGTATTCGAACCAGATTCCCTGCGCGAAGCGCTCTATGGCATCGGTTGAAACCGGTTCGACCGTGGTGACGCGATAGACTTTGGGGAGCTTTACCCTGGGCTCCGTAAGCCTTCGTGACCAGGTTCCGTCATTGGTCAGTATCAACAAACCGGTGCTGGCGCGGTCAAGCCTGCCGGCAATGTGAAGGTCTTTTCGCAGTTCCGGGTCGATCAGCTCCATTACGGTTTTGTGAATCTTGTCCGCCGTGGCACTGAGGTATCCGGCCGGTTTGTGCAGCATCAGGTAGTGGGCCCGGTCCCCGTGCTGGATAACCCTGCCGTTGCAGGCTACAGTGCTGAAACGGTCGACTTCCCGGGCTGTCTCCCTGCAGATACAACCGTCCACTGTAACCGTTCCGGCCGCGACCAGGGCGTTGGCCTGCTTGCGGCTGACACCGTTTTGATTACTGAGAATTCGGGAAAGCTTCATAGTGGCAATGTTATAGTCTTTCCGACTTTCTCCGTGATTCCCAAACCTGGGTGATGATAACACCGTGGCTCAACGATCCGTGATCCAAAAATCCCTGCGTGCGCTTGCCTGGTTACTGGTGGGCTTTTTGCTGTTGATAATCGCATTGATTGTCCTGCTCCGGTTCGTGAACCCACCGACGTCCACCTTCATGCTGGGGCATCTGTTTTCCGGTTCCAGCCACGAGCTCAGACAGGAGTGGGTTAGCCTGGACGAGATATCACCCTGGGTACCGTTGGCAGTGGTGGCCAGTGAGGATCAACGCTTTCCGTACCATCAGGGAGTGGATTTCAGCGCCATTCGCAAGGCACTTGCGGAATACCGTGCGGGCCAGGGTTTGCGGGGCGCCAGCACCATCACCCAGCAGACGGCAAAAAACCTGTTCCTGTGGAACGGGCGCAGTTTCGTGCGCAAGTCGTTGGAGGCCGGGTTGGCGCTCGGTATCGACGCTATCTGGCCGAAGCGTCGGATCATGGAGGTGTACCTGAATATCGCCGAATTCGGCCATGGGATCTACGGTGTTGAGGCTGCCAGTTGGGCCTTTTTCGGCATCCCCGCCAGCCGGCTGTCGCAAACCCAGGCAGCACGGCTTGCTGCGGTTCTTCCCAATCCGAAAGTGCTCAGTGCCGCCAGCCCCTCGTCCTATGTATGGGAGAGGGTGGCCTGGATTCGTGGGCAGATGGCTCAGCTGTCCGGGTTGCATTATCTGCGTGGACTGTATAATTAAGAGTTTCGTTTCTCTCAACGTCCAACATTCTTTCAATGTAAGAGTCTGCCCGTGATGTCACTGAACCTGGCCTTGTTGTCTGCGTTTATCCCAACCTTCTTTGTGGTGTCCATTACGCCGGGCATGTGTATGACCCTGGCGCTGTCCCTTGGTATTACCATTGGCGTGAAGCGGGCGCTGTGGATGATGGCCGGGGAACTGGTTGGCGTGGCTGTAGTGGCGACTGCGGCGGCAGTAGGTGTGGCAACCTTCATGTTGAAGTACCCGACGGCCTTCGACGTATTCAAGGTTGTAGGCGGCGCCTACCTTGCCTGGCTGGGCATCCAGATGTGGCAGTCCCGGGGCAAAATGGCCATGCCGGAGGAGGATGCGCAACCGGTGGAGAGTTCAAGGGTGCAATTGGCGCTCCAGGGGTTTGTGACCGCTATTGCCAACCCGAAGGGCTGGGCGTTTTTCATTGCGCTACTGCCGCCGTTTATCGACAGTAAACTGCCAATGGCGCCACAACTCACGGTTCTCATCCTGATCATACTGGCCCTGGAATTCATCTGCCTACAGCTCTACGCCCACGGTGGAAAGACTCTACGCAAGGCGCTAAAGCAAGGCGGTGGTGTTCGCACGGTTAACCGTGTGGCGGGCAGTCTGATGATGCTGGTGGGCGCCTGGCTGGCGTTCGGTTAGGCCGGTCAGTTACTGGCGTAGCGCTGATGAAGGATTCCAACCCGTTCCACATAGGCGCGGGTTTCCGCGTAGGGTGGTATGCCGCCATGGCGCCCGACGGCCCCCGGGCCGGCATTGTAGGCGGCCGTTGCCAGCTTGATGTCACCGTCGAAGCGCTTGAGCATACGGGCCAGGTAATTGACTCCACCGCGAATATTCTCCGGGGCAACCATGGCATTGCGAACACCCAGCTCCTCTGCGGTGGCCGGCATTAACTGCATCAGCCCCTGGGCTCCCTTGGGCGACAGGGCTTTGTCATTAAACGCCGATTCCGCATGGATGACAGCCCGAACCAGAGCGGGGTCAACGTTGAACTCCCTGGCGGCCGTCTTGATTTCATCCCGGTAGGGCGACAGGAACAGCGGTGTGGTGCGCCAATTCACGTTGGAATCCGGATCGCAGGCGTAGCAGTGGAACCGGATGACATCGAAATTCGAGCTGGCGGGCTGGATACCACTGTAGGCAACCACGCCATTGTCGTCAGTGTAGCGGTAAACCACTTCATCCTTTGTCGACGAACGCTTGTCGCCACTGCCCTTGACGTTGGTGTACTCCACGGTACCGTCGGGGTGCACAATACGCTTGATACTGTCCGCCGATACGGGCGCAACGAAAGCCAGTAGCAGAAATGCCAGCGAGGAAGTGAGAAGGGTTTTTCCGCTTATCATCGTTGACTCTTGGAGTGCATGATCAAGAACGCCGCCTGCATTCGTAAATAACAACCGTAAGGCGGATTATACGGCGTTAATTGCCTGAAGAAACCGCAATGTTTGTCGGAAAAGTGTTACTTTTCTCAATATAGCCGGTCAATTCTCAATGTTGGCGACACCCTGGAGATTCTGTGCCTTTGAATACGTCCCGCAGCAACCTTGTACTCATCGGAATGCCCGGCAGCGGCAAAAGTACGGTTGGGGTGCTGCTGGCAAAACAGCTTGGCCTGGGGTTTATCGATACGGACCTGCTGATTCAGGAGGAAGCAGGTCGTACCTTGCAGGACATTGTCGACGGCGATGGCTATCAGGCACTAAGGCGAATTGAGGAGCAGGTATTGCTGAGGCTGGATGTGCAGCGTCAGGTGATATCCACGGGCGGCAGCGCCGTCTACAGCGAACCTGCGATGAGCCACCTGAAGGCTGATGGTCTCGTGGTATTTCTTGATATTCCGCTGGAGGTGGTCGTTGAGCGGATAGGGGATTACAGCGCCCGTGGCATCTCCCGACGACCGGATCAGTCGCTGGAACAGCTGTTTTGGGAACGTTTTGAGCTTTACTCGCAGGCTGCGGACGTGGCAGTCAATTGTGTTGGCAAGAGTCAGGAAGACGTTTGCGATGATATATCGGCGATGATGTTGCAGATGCCGGCGACACGTTAAAAACATGCCGCCGGACGCGAAGACTTCTAGGGTTTTGGTCCTTTGCCCCGAAGCGCGTTGGCCACCAGTGAAATAACCAGCAGAACCAGAAAGATAAAGAACAGAATTTTCGCAAACCCTGCGGCTGTCCCCGCGATACCACCAAAACCAAGTACACCGGCGATTACCGCGACGATCAGGCATACAATAGCCCAATAGAGCATAGTATTTCTCCTGTTGTGTAACGTCACCTTCAAAGTGGCACATGGGCCTGAAAGCCACAAATAGTGGAAGTCCGAAGACACTTCGCAAGAGAATGATTTGTGCTGCAAACGATTGTTTTGTTGGTCTAATTACCTTTATTGTCGGTTGATTAAGCTTTGCTAAGGTGCGGTTTTACGCCAAAAGTTGTTACTGTCTACCAAATAATATCGGGAGAATTTCAATGCTCTTCAAACAACTCGGTTATTCGCTGGTTTTCGTTCTTGCACTTGGCATGTCCGGTTCCCTGCAGGCGGAATCGTCCGGGGATTCCTCGGTTGAGTCGTTGAAAAAAGAAACCCGAGAGCTTGGCCAGGCGTTGCAGGAGTTCGGTGCGGACCAGAAAGCAGAGGCGGAAACAGCCATTGAAAATACGCTCTCGGCTCTCGACAAGCGCATAGACACGTTACAGCAGGAACTGGATCAGAATTGGGACGACATGAGTGACACGGCCCGGGAACGGTCAAGGAAAAGCCTTGAGTCACTGCAGGAGCAGCGGCAACGCGTCCAGCAATGGTATGACGAGCTGCAGGCCAGTTCATCCTCCGCCTGGGAACGTGCCAAGCAGGGCTTTTCCAACGCCTATGAAGCTCTGTCAGAACAGTGGAATGAAACCGAGCGCAAACTGATGGACGACTCGGACAAGAAGAACGACAGCATTTAGACGGCGTTTCGGAATTCCACCGGCCATACAGACCCGCTCTGATCCTCTGTGCCGGTTGTTAATTCCGTTTACTGTATCTGTTTTGTTTGCCAGTCACGGGTTACAGTGGGCAGACTCACATTCGTCTGCCTCTCGGTTAACCGTATGCCCCCGATTTTCTATTCGTTTTTTGTGCCGGCGCTCTTTGTTTGGCTGTGGAGCACGGGCTTCATTGGCGCCAAGTATGGTTTACCCTTCGCTGAGCCGTTTACGCTCCTGCTGATACGCATGCTGTTTACGCTGGTACTGCTCAGCGTACTCGCCTGGATAATGAAAACCCGCTGGCCTGGTTGGCGTGGTGCCGGTCATCTGGCGGTCACAGGCCTGCTGGTGCATGGCTGTTATTTGGGCGGGGTTTACTACGCGATTCAGGGGGGCATGCCGTCGGGAATCGTGTCGCTTATTGTCGGCTTGCAGCCGCTGGTAACCTCGGCTGTAGCGATTCTGGTACTGAAGGAAAGTGTGTCTGGCCGGCAATGGCTGGGGCTGACACTGGGCCTGGTCGGTGTAACACTGGTGTTGCTGGAAAAGTTCGGCGGTGGTGCTTCCGCCTCCGATTTCCCGCTTTGGACCCTGCTTTGGGCTGCGTTGTCCCTGGGCGGCATATCCTTGGGCACGGTGTACCAGAAACGTAACGGCACCCAGTCGGATCTCGTCGCAGGTACGTTCATTCAGTACAGTGCTGCGGCAACGTTTTTCGCCGTTGGTGCCTTTGCGTTTGAAACCCGTGAGGTGGTGTGGGCTCAACCGTTGATCTGGTCGATGGTCTGGCTGGTGTTCGGTGTTTCCATCGGGGCGATTCTGCTGTTGATGTGGCTTATCAGGCGCGGTGCTGCCTCACAGGTGGCCAGTCTTTTCTATCTGGTGCCACCTGTCACAGCGCTGGAAGCATACTGGCTGTTTGATGAAAGGCTGGGCGTGCTTGCGATGATTGGGGGTGTTATCTCCATCACCGGGGTGGCCCTGGTGGTAACGCAGCAGCGAAAACAGGCGGCCTAGTTCCAGGGGTCTACCCGGAACAGGGTACCCAGGCCGGATTGCGGGGTCAGTTTGCCGCACAGCCTCAGCCCCTCCCAGAAGCTGACCTGATTAGCGGTCAGTACCGGCTTGCCCGCCGCTGCCTCCAAATCTTCCAGCCAGGCGGCGGAATGCAATGCGGTATCGGGAATCAATAGCGCATCTGCGTCCGGGTGGTCATTGTCCGTCACGAACCGCAGTACGGCCTCTTTCTCCAGCGTGCCCACCTCCGCTGCGGTAATAATGCCGCGGCAGTTTATGTGCACCACCTCGATATCGAAGTGCTCCAGAAACGTTTTGAACAGCAGGGCTATGTCCCGCGGGTAGGTAGCCGCGATGGCGACCCGCCTGGCGTTGATGGCGGTAACCGCCCTGGCGAATGCCATGGCCGTGGTAGAGGCCGGGATGTGAAGCAGGTTTTCGAGCGTCTCGATCTGTTCCCCTATACCGTCGATGCCACGAACGAAACTGGCACTGGTGGAGGTCCACAAAACGGCTTCCATATCCGCATTTTCAAGGTGTCCGGCTCCTTCCGTAAGGCGCGCCGGGCTTCCCATTTCGGTGAGTGCGGCCACGGTGTGGGCGTCCTCGTCAAACTCCGTATGTACGACCTGCACGTCAGCCGGCGGTGAGATCATCTGCGCCAGCCGTGGGTAGTCATCCTCAGCCGCATGGCCAGGATAGAGGAAAGCTATCCGCGCATTCATAGTGCTCATGGTAACTCAGTTGTTCAGGGTAACGCTGGTACCATACAGTGTAACGCGGTTGCGGCCTTTCTGCTTCGAGTGGTATAGCGCCTGGTCGGCCCGCAGCAGCATATTTTCGACGGTGTCGCCTTTCGCTGGGGTGCCGGCAAAAATCCCCATACTTGCGGTTAACGGCACCGGGCCAATGCGTGTTGGTATCGGCTCGCGTTCAATGCATTGGCGAATACGTTCTCCTATCTCTGTTGCCGTTGCCCCGTCGGTAGCAGGCAAAACCACGCAGAATTCCTCGCCACCGTAACGGGCGACCATGTCAGCAGGCCAGCGGGCATTCGTCTGAATGCGTTCGGCGACAACCTGGAGACAGTCGTCGCCTACCTGATGCCCATGGGTATCGTTGACGGGCTTGAAGTGGTCCACATCTATCAGCACTATCGCAATACTCTGCCCGTCAACCAACGCCCGTTCCACCGCATGTTGAAGATACCGTTCCAGGGAGCGGCGGTTGCTGATGTTGGTGAGTTGGTCGGTCTCGCTTAACCTTTGCAGCTTGCGATTCGCCTCCCTGAGTGCCTCGGTGCGTTCCTGGACCCTCTGCTCCAGCGTTTCGTTGGCCCTGCGTTGGATGTCCAGTGCCTTGGCTTGCGCCCTCTGCGCCTCTTTCTGGAGGCGAAGGCGTTGTCGGCTTTCTGTATTGATGCGGTCGGCGATGGCAAGCGAGAGGAAAATAGCCTCTATCGCCGCGCCAATCTGCCAACTGTGTTCCGTAAACACGTTGCTAGGCACCAAACCCCATGATTTCAGGCTGTAGGCCAGACCGCCAATAATCAACATTGTCCATGCAATGAGGAAGTAGCGGGCTGCCGGGTTACCCTTGCGCAGGCTGTTCCAGCCTACCAGCCATAAGGTCAGGGCCGTTGCTGAGGCGAGTGGGTTGGCCATTCGAATGGAAATATAATAGTCGAGAAACAGGCTTAGGCCGGCGATGATCAGTGCGGCGTGCTGGATCACCACGACCAGCCGGTCCAAGTGGGGCTGTTGTTCCCGGGTGGCCAGCAGAACCCGTGTAAATTGTATGATCATCCACATGGCCAGACTGACCAGCACGGACAGTGCTTCCCGGGACCACCACGGGTGCTCCAGCCCGAAATACTGGTAACCGAGGCCATTAAACAGGGTGAAAAACATCCCCTGGTGAATGACGATCACACCGATGTAGTAGCCGTAAACGCGGTCTCGCAAAGTCGCCAGCAGGAACAGACTGAATACCGTCATGGTGACAATCAGGCCCTGGAAAAACGTCAGCCACGAATGTGTGATTAACTCGGTGTGCTGCAGCCCCTCGCTCGTGTGGAGGTACAGCGGAATAGTGAGTGTGTCTGCGCTGGCAACGTACAGGTAATAGTGTGCATCAGTGTCCGGTGGGAGGCTTATCGGAAATACAAAGGTTCGCGCTGCGTAAGGTCGGTCTGGGGGCGGTACAAGGCGACCAGATTCCATCTCCTGAAACTGACCTTGCCCTAGTGGCCGGTATAAGGTCAGCCGATCCACGAAAAGCGACCGGAACTCCAGGAAACGGGTCAACGGTTCTGTGCCGGTGTTGCGGAGCCGGAACTGCACCCAGAAACCGGCGCTGCTGTACCCAATGTTAAGTACTTCACGGGTGTTGGGTCTGAAGTCCCCCCGGCGCGCCTGCACATCCGCCAACGCCAGGTTCCTTTGTGGATCTTTCAGATACTCCATGTGAGGGCCGAGTGGCAGGGTATCGCCGGACCCTGTGATATCAACGGGGGTAAGCGCTATGGCTTCGGATGCCGTTGCCAACAGAACGCCCAGAACGGCCGCGAGCCGAAATAGCGCGGCGAGTGACTGGCGGAATATGGCGGGGTATTCGATAAAGCGTTGCAATAGAAATCCACGGGCTGTTTGACTGAAACCTAGCCTCAATACTAGTCAGTTGCTGGACGGTTTGGGATTAAAATCGTATTCGGATCTGATGGCCGCATCCATCCAGGCTGGAAGCTCCTGAACAGGTGTCAGAAGGTGGTGTCCAGTACGGTGCCCATTTTTTTCTGGCCCAGTGCATTGTCGAACGAGGTTCCGTGCCACGCTGGATGACCGGCAATCATGACCAGGGGCACCACACCATCGGTGCGGTTAACCAGTTGCTCGTGCTGAAATGCCTCACGGTACTGACGTTGCACCGTATTGTTGTGGTCCATGCGGCGCAGGGCCGACGGGTCTACCAGGATAAGGTCGGCCTGATCGCCCACTTCGATGCCACCCCCTTTGACGCCAAATACACGAGCGGGGTCCCGGGTGAGACGGCGTACCATATACGCTACATCCATGTCGCCGCCGTCAGAGGCCAGTTTCAGGGCTCTGAGGTTGCCGTCGTAAAAGGCCATGTTGGTGAGATGGGCACCACTGTCATTGAAACCAGGCAGAAGTTGCCGATCCATCAGCAGGTTGCGGACAACGCGTTCGTTACGATTCGCGGACACGGTATACCAGCTCAGATCACGGTCGAACGCCCGCAGCATCGCCAGCACGAAATCGCCTTCGTCTTTCACCCCAGAGAAGTGTTCTTCCAGCAGGGCCCGTTCCGCATCGCTGCCTTCGAGTGGTTTTTCTGCGTTGGCGGCTTTCACCCGCGCGAAGACATCGGCAAAGGTAAGGCCTTGCCATTCTCTCAGGGGGCATACGTCGATGGTCATGTCCGCCAGAGTACGATTGAAGGCGTAGTCCTCCAGGCGTACCAGTCGTTTGAGGCGCTTGAGACCAAAACCGGTTTTGCCGCTCATCCACATGGCTTTGAACGACTCGATGTAGGCTGGATCGTTGAGGATTTTCAGCCGGCCTTCACGGTCCTCCAGTTCGGTCTCATTGAGAATACGCAGTTCCTCAATCTCCTCGGAAAGCGGCGTTACGGCGCCGTCTGACCATACCTTGAAGGGGGCGGCCAGGGCCTGCAAGTGGAAGTCACCCCGCAAAAGTCGGGAATTGAGAACCCGGGCCAGCAATCTCGCCAGCCGCACGATCTTTCGGTTGCTTTGCACATCCAGGGCAGCCACCACCGTTGTTCTGAGTGGTTTGCCGTGGAGTAGGCCACAACTGAGCAGAAAGGTCTTGATGGTGGCCATGGTGCTGTCTTTCGGTGGCGTGGCCTGCCAGACGCCGCCCTTACGCCGTACCACGTCCGTCAGTCGTTTGATTTCCGGGTATTTGGCGAACTGCGTGGGTATGGTCTTGCGGGTATTGGCCTGGTTGGCCAGGTAATGGAACGGCAGGGCATCGGTGGAGAATCCGGCATAGCCGTCATCCATGGCCTGCTCCAGCAATGCCTCCATGGCCTTGAGTTCGTCTTCCGTGGGGTCACGGGAAATGCTGGCGTCAAAACCCATGACCTCAATCCGCAACATTGAGTGCGGCACCATGGTGACCAGATTCGGGCCCAGGCTAAGTCTGTTCAGATGCTGGATGTATTCCTTCGGGTTCTTCCAGTCCACTCGATCGGCGGTCGCCCGCAGGACGTCCTTGGGAATGTTCTCCACTCGGGCGTAACAGTCCACAATCGGGTCTGCACCGTCTTTGCGCTGTGCGCCAAACGCCAGCCCCAGGCTACAGTTGGCAATGACAACCGTGGTGGTGCCATGGCGCACGGATTCGGGCAGGCCAGGGGCAACCTCCAGCTCCAGGTCGTAGTGGGTATGAATGTCAAACAACCCTGGCATGGCCCAGCGTTCAGTGGCATCGATGACCTTGCGCGCTTTTTGCGGATCAAGGTCCGGCGCTCGTGCTGCGACCCTGCCATCTGCGATGGCGATGTCTTCGCGGACCGGTAATTCGCCAATACCGTCGAAGACCTTGGCACCCTGGATCAGATAGTCCCAGGCTGTATCGGGTGTGGTATCGCTCATGCGTGCCTCATGGTTTGTTGTTGTGGTTCTCCCGAGAAGCCAAACGGGATGCTAGGGCCTGATCTCGGTGGTGCTACCGGCCGGATTGGCGGGCTCATCCTTGGCTATAACATAGATGGCGCCGAGCACGATGGCCAGGGCGGCGATCAGAACGCCGGCGGCGCCGATAATTATCTTGGGCCTGGAGCTCTGAAGGCTCCCGCATTCCGGGCATTTAGGCGTTTCGGTGGGAAGGCTGGCTCCGCAGTTGGAGCATTGGGTCTTTGCCATGTTGTCTGTCCTCTTGGTGATGACGGGTCACAGGCATAGGGTGACATGTACCGAGTTAAGGCCACAAAGCATTGGTGTTAAATCCGTAGTGACCCTGAGTCAGAGCGCAAACACCGCCACAAGGGCGGTGAATACTGCCAGGCCGCCCACGATCACCAGGAATTGCATCCAGGGGAACCGCGGCTTTTGCGGAACGTTCAGTTCGGTTTCCAGGTGCTCCCTGAGCAGTTGGGTGTTCCGGACATTGGCCTTCCAGGCGAAGTCGAAGGCGTCGCCAACCACCGGAACAAGGCCGCCGAAAAAGTCGATCAGCATGTTCCTGACCATTTGCAGTTTAACCCGGGGGCTGGCTCCGGCACGGTGTGCTTCCAGGAGTACGTAGCAGGACATGAGCAGCCCGGCCAGGTCGCCGAGTACCGGAACAAGGCCGATGATGGGTTCCAGCCCGATCCGAAAGCGCGTGAAGGGTATGCCAATGGCGTTATCGGCCATCTGACTGAATCGGTTCAGGCGGGCCAGAGCTGCCTGTTTCTCTTCCTGGCTTACTGGCGTTGACATACCATCAGTCCCAGGATTTTTCCTTGAGCCGATAGAACTCCTCGACTACGGCATCCATGGCACCGGCGTCATAGTCACGAAGTCCGCTGACCACAAGCTTTTTGGAAACCTCGCCGGCAACGTTACCGTCTGAGATCAGCCGGTAGTCCAGTGAGACATTGCCCCGCTTTCCGTCCGGCTTCAGCTCTGCGTTATGGAGTTCAAGATCGGGGCTTGGCGCATCAAGCGTATCCAGGGCCAGGCTCATGCTTTGATACATGATCATTGGCCGGTCCGGATTGAACATCACGCCAGCATTTTCCATCAGCGGTTTGAGCGTGTGGGGGAAGTTCTTGCCGGACGCGGCCACGTAGCAGCGAGTGAAGTTCTCAATCACGGTGTCATCGTGAGTCCGCTCACCACTGCGTTCCACCTCGATGTAGACCTTGTCATTCTGATCGTAGACGCGGATCAGACCGTCGTCGTCCTCGCGGAAGTCCAGTGGAACATTTTCGCCGAGCAGGCTGCGAAAATGGAAGGTCATCTGTCGGGACAGGCCGAAGTGTGACAATAGCAGGGCAAACAGCAGGTCTCCGGGAACACAGAAACGCCGGGCATCCGGATTGTGGATCGGATTAAAATCACCGGCCACTTCCTTGGCAAATCGACTGGCCTGGGTCGCGCTGATCAGTACGAGTCCGTTCTGGGCGGTGTGGTAGCGTTCAAGAAACATGCGTTGCCTTTTCGTTTTCGCAAATAGAGAGGCCATGATAGTGGCCTGAAACGTCCTTTGCAGCAAGACACTACGAAACCAATGTCTAAGGCCTCGGCGCAAATAAATGGTTTCGCTATGCCGCCCGGCGATGACGGCGGCCGGCTTGCATGTACGCCAGGGTGCTCAGGCTGTGGGTACCCCGTCGGTATGGCCAAGTGATCGATCGGGCGAGACTTCATTTCGTACCAGTTGCTTCAGTTCCCGGATGTCGGGGAAGCCTTGCTGTTCCTTTCGTGACCAGATGCGTTTGCCATTGACGTGAATTTCAAAAATTCCGCCAGTGCCCGGTACCAGGGTCAGTTCGCTCAGCTCCTCTTCAAAGGTGCTCAACAGTTCCTGGGCCATCCAGGCGGATCGAAGCATCCACTTGCAGCCCGTACAGTACGTGATTCTTACGCTGTTTGGCATGGGTGGTCTCCCGTTTATTCGATGATTGTGGTGTTTCAGGCTTTTGCGGTGGCCCCCAGGCTATCCATCCGCCTGGGTTTTGCAATACAGAATCCCTGCCCGAAATCTACCTGGATCTCTTTAAGCAGCTCCAGTGTCTCCATGTCTTCCACGTATTCGGCGATGGTTTTCATGTCGAGGAAATGACACAACTCGGTGATGGATCGAACCAATGCATAGTTGGTCAGGTTACTGGCCATGTCACGGACGAATATACCGTCCACCTTGACGTAGTCCACCGGTAGTTTTTGCAGGTAGGCGTAGGAGGACAGGCCGGTTCCGAAGTCGTCCAGTGCAAACCGGCACCCAAGCCGCTTCATCTCGGTCATGAAATCGGCGGCGTAATGCAGGTTGGCAACGGCGGACGTCTCGGTGACTTCGAAACAGATCTGATGGGTGAGGGCGTTGTGCTGCTTCATCCTCGTTTCCAGGGCGAGCAGAAAGGCGTCGTCACTCAATGATGCACCGGAGAGGTTGATGTTGAACGTATGGATGCTCTCCATGGCGCCTGGGTGTCCTTCCATCCAGTCTATTGCTTCGTCAATCACCCAAAGGTCAACACGGGAACTCCGGCGGAACTGTTCCGCGGCCTCAATGTAACTTTGTGGGGAAATTTCCTGGCCGGAGGAGTTCTGAAGGCCTAGCAGCAGTTCGTACATGTCTCCGTTGCTGCCATCAGTCAGGGGAAGGATCCGCTGTGCTCTCAGGTACAGGCTGCCATCGCGTATGCTGCGGTCAATTTCGGGTACCCACTGGGGGCCCGAGGTGGGCACTTGCTGGGATTGGTCCCGAACCAGTTCAACGCTGTTTCCGCCTTTCTTCTTGGCGGATTTGAGCGCCAGGTTGGCCTGGTTCATCAGTTCGCCGGCAGAGCGTAGGGTGTCTTCGAAAGGGCACACGCTCGCACTCAGGGTGGCGGAGAATTCGGTGTCGTCAACGGTATGTGACTCGGTTCGAAAGGCGTCACGCAGCCGTTCGGAGAAATCCAGTCCTTCCTCCACCGGCATCTTTTGGGCCAGCAGTGCGAATTCGTTACCTCCCAGTCGACCGATGCAGTGATCGCCGGAGTGTCCCGAAGCCTGATCCTGAAGCAGGGAGGCAAACCGTTTCAGGAGCTCGTCGCCGACGCCGGTGCCATAGGTGGCATTGATCACACTGAATTCGTCGATGTCGAACACCATCAGGGTATGACTACCGGGTTTGCCGTCCATTACGGACAGGGCCTGGGCCAACTGCTTCTCGAAATCATGCCGGTGAAGACATCCCGTGAGGGCGTCGTGAGTGGCTTCGAAGTTGAGCTTGCTGTAGACCCCCTGAACGATGTCGAACAGGCTCTGGTCGACAAAGGGAATGTCTCCCTGCTTGACGAGCCACGCGTCACCGCGGGCCAGTCTCGACACGAATTCGGAATATTGATAACTCACCTCACCCAGTCCCTGGGGCGAAAGGAACACAAAGCGAAAGACATCCTTGCCGCCCCAGACCAGTCGCATGCGACGTTTTTCACCATTGTCGAGGACAATCTCAACCCAATCGCCCACGCCAATTTCCTGGGCACGCCGGGCCCAGCGGGTGTCAACTGACTCTGTAGAGGCCTCCGCTTCCTCCAGCTGGCAGGAACCCGGGGGATAGGCGTCGAGGGTTACTGTTTCGGTCGATACCTGCTGATGCAATTCCCGGGTCAGCCTCGCCACCACATCGCGGACTGGAGACACTTCGCCAACCGTACGTAGTTCCCTGTCGATAAGCTGGATCAACGCGTCGCTTTCCAGTTCCCGCTCAAATGCGAGATCCTTGCTGGTTTCTCCGCCCGATAGCCAGAGGCGGATCTGCTCAACGATGTTAATGAAACTTGTGGCGGTTTGGCTCTCAGCGCCTTCCCGCAATACCGCCAGTACGATCAACTGCTCCCAGCCTGCGTTCAAAAGATCAAGCAGTACTGTTGGCACGGCGTTATCCGCCAGGATCATGTTCAGGCGTCGCTGCACGCCGAGCCGCGTCTGCCGCAGGCGCTCCTTGCCTTCCAGGGTCTTGGCGATACGTTCGGAGTTCCTCAGGAACGATTGTTCCTGGCGTTCTACCAGGCCCTGCAACCGGGTACCGATGGACCGGTAAAACGCTTCATCCCGTTCTTCGGTCTGGATGAGTTCGTCGATAATCCCCGTGACCGTCTGCTCCAGGTTGCGGCTTGAACTCCGCTCGGCCAGGCAGAGGCGCATAAGATCGTTGACGATGGTCCTGGCCGGGTGGTTGTCGCGGTCCAGAAATTCAGAGGTATCGAGCAGGACCTCCAGAACCGGAAGTCTCAACTGTTCAAGCTGTTCCCTAAGCGTTCTGTTCAGCCCCTGTTCATGCTCCAGTGGGGCGAACAGACGATCCACGAGGGTGACTTTGTCCCACGTACCGTCATCAAGTGCCTGTTCCAGATCCGGATTGGAGGATGCCAGGTTTCGAATGGCCTCCTCCATGCTGGGGCCCGGCTCGCCCAGTACCTTGCGCAGATCATCTCTGTGCGGTCGCAGTTCGGCGGTAAACTGTGGGTTGGTGCGTGGCCAGGTATCCCGTAGGTTACCCGGATCCTGTTGCAGGCTCATGAGGCGCAGTAACGAACGCCCAGGGGCAGAGGCGGGTGCCGCGTGGGGCGTGGAATCTACCACCGATGCTTCAGGATGGGGCGTCTCCGTCGGTGCTTCCCGGGCCTTATTGGATTCTCTCAGTGACCAGTTGGAAGGCAAGCTGGTCAGATCGAGCGCCAGCAGGCCCCCTGCACGAAGATCGCGGTTCAGCGACTCTGCGGCTCGGGGCCAGAGGTCATCCAGCACGGTCTCGAAAGCAAGGTAGAGTGTGCCGCGATGCTGTCGGGCAATACCGAGTCGATCAATGGCGAATTGCAGACAGGTGCACAGTGACAGTGGTGAAAGAGGGTTGCTGCGGTCGCTGATATCGCAGGAAAAAAGCTGGTTGAGCAACTGGCTGAGCACGAACAGAGTATTGGTGTGTTTGCTGGCGAGCTCGGATGCCAGCATCTGGAGTTCCAGCCAGTCCTCAAAAACATGCTGCTCCACGACCCTGAGTTCGCCGTTCTGGCTATCGTTGTCTGTACTCGGGTTGAGCTGGCGGTCGAACGCTTGGAACTGCAGCGTAAAATCCCGGTAGATCTGCTCCCCGCGACTGTTGAAGATAAAGCGCATGTCCTTCAGACGGGTGATCTCACGCACTTCCGCCGCTTGTTCAAGGTCGTTCCCGATACCCTCGCAGGCGTGGTCGATGAAATCGGCTACCAGGGTGCCCAGCAGGCGCCGGGTGTGCTTTTGGTAGGTATCTCGTAACGACGGCAAGCTGGCGGAGGGTGGTGCGAGCTGATCAGGAATCCTTTGTGGCAAGCGTCGCAGATATTCAATGGTTTCCGCGTCGTGGGGATCGCTGGTCATCCGCACACCCTCCCCAGCGGCAGTTTGTAGATCACCACTCAGACGCGTGGGGTGATTGCCGTCAAACAGAAAAATTTCGGCGGGAGTGCGGTCCGACCCATTCAGGTGTTGTATCAGGCCAGGAGCGGTGAGGTTCGCCAGTGTCAGTTGAGCACCGTCGCCGCTGGACGAGGCGGCAACCAGCTCACATCCACAAGGAATAAAACCGCGAACAACGATGAGAGCGTTTTGACGGAGGCCGGTGATACGGGTCTGGCTTTCTGTCATAAACGGGGTCCCTGGGGCAGGCCGGCTGCCAACAATTCCATAAACATGCATTCAGATTTTACACTTCTTCACTCATCACGGTAGACCAGTTTCAGCGGAAAATCTGTTTATTCCGATAGCGTGGTTGACTTTGTCTGCGGCTAATGTGGAAGATTCTCAGGCAGCGCTCGATGCAGCGCGAGACAGCGGCGCCCTGGACAGTATCGCTCAACGCTACGGGCCTTGAGCGGTGGTAACAAATCCTTAACGCAACCAGTGGGGTTGTGGACAGCAGTAATGGCCAGCTTGTGCTAGCTTTTAACGTATTTCCCGACGAATCCGGTGGCGTTGATGAGCAATCCCAAGCATACCCTTTTCTGGATGACGTTGTTCCTGGTGGTCGTTGTGGTGGTTTGCGCACTGATCCACAAACCATTGCAGGCCGCGTTTATGGCGAACTGGGTGTTCAACCTGTTAATTGTTTGTGTGCTCCTGGTTGGCATCGCCATCACCTATCGCCAGGTGTTCGTGCTGTTTCCGGAATTGCGCTGGATTGCGCAGTTCCGCACCGGCAACGCCGGGCTCTCCGTATTGCAGGAACCCCGTCTTCTGAAGCCGCTGGCGCGACAGTTGGATGACGACTCCAAGCGCGATCGCTTCTCGTTGTCCACCATGTCATTGCGTACGGTGCTGGATGGCATCCACAGTCGCATGGACGAACAGCGGGAAATCACCCGCTATTTCATCAGTCTTCTTATCTTCCTGGGATTGTTGGGCACCTTCTGGGGGCTGCTTGGAACCATCAATTCCGTGGGCGCCGTCATTGTAAACCTGGACATGAGCCAGGAGGACTTCGGCAAGGTGTTTGCCGGCCTGCAGTCTGGGCTGCTGGAACCCCTGGAAGGCATGGGAACGGCATTCAGCTCGTCGCTGCTGGGGCTTGGCGGCTCCTTGGTCCTGGGTTTTCTGGATATCCAGGCAGGCCACGCTCAGAACCGGTTTTATGACGGCCTTGAGGAATGGCTGACTGGTGTAACCAACTTGGTGGACCGGGTTGACGATGATCCGCGATAGCAGGCCAGCCCCATGATCGGTTCCCGGCGTCGAACCCGCAGCAGCATCAACGTATGGCCCGGATACGTCGATGCGTTGTCGGCACTGCTGATGTTGATCATCTTCATGCTGCTGATCTACGTGGTCAGCCAGCTGTATCTGTCGCAAACCCTCTCGGATCGGGACTCGGAACTGGCCAGGCTCAATAGCCGCTTGCAGGAAATTTCCCGGTTGCTCGGTCTTGAGCAGGAAGAGACCGCCGCCCTGGAAAACGAGATGGCCGCGGTCCAGAACCGCTTCAGCGAAAGCCTCGCGCTGAACGATACACTTCGTGAGGAGCTGGAGGAGGAGAAGGCCCGGCGGTTGGAGCAACAATACAATGCCGAGGCCCAGGCCCTGCGGGTTGAGGATCTTGGCAAGGCAGTCGCCAGGGCGGAGTCGGAGTTGGAGGATGAAGAGCAACTGACGGCTTCCCAGCGCGCAATTATCCAGCAGCTTTCGAACCAGATTGCGGCGCTGCAGGATCAGCTCGGCCGCATCACCGCTGCGTTGCGGCTACAGGAGGACCTCACCGCCGAGAAGGAAGCCGAACTTGAAGAGGTGGGAAAGCGCCTGAATACATTGCTTGCCGAACGAGTCAATGAACTGGAACGCTATCAGTCTGAGTTCTTCGCCCGGCTGCGGGATATCCTGCAGGATAATGAGAACATCCGCATTGTCGGCGATCGCTTCCTGTTGCCGTCGGAACTGCTGTTCGCGTCCGGTTCCGCCAGTCTTGGGCAGGAAGGCCAGCAGGAGCTGGACAAGCTGGCAGAAGTGCTGCTGGACGTGGTGGATGCCATTCCGGAGGATATCGACTGGATTCTGCGCATCGACGGCCACACCGACCGGATTCCCATCAATACGGAGGCGTTTCCCTCGAACTGGGAACTGTCCACGGCCAGGGCAGTCGCCGTAGTGCGCTACCTCGCCTCTGAAGGTGTTCCCCAGAACCGCATGGTGGCTGCCGGTTTCGGGGAATTTTTCCCGGTTGCTTCGGGCGGTTCTGCCGAGGCGCTGCGACAGAACCGACGTATCGAGATCAAGCTGACAGACCGTTAAATGCTAGAGGCTGTGTCAGCCTGTCCGCCCGAAGAAACGTTCGAAGAACCCGGTTTCCCGGACGTCGGGAATGGGGAGGTCGGCATTGTCCTCGAGCGCCTTGCGCCAGAACCGCTCGGGGTCATCGAGGTGAGCGACTTTCTCCCGCTCCTGTGCGTTGTAGGAATTGTGCTCCCCGCTGAGCCCGTGCTCCATGAGTTCCTGTTCCCAGAGATACAGAGCACTGCGAACAACGCGTAGCAACTTGTTATAGCTGTCTCTGCTGATGGTGATGGCCAGTTCGGCGGTCAGGTTGATATGCGCCTGAAGCGTGGCCATTTCCTCTTTGTCGAAAACAATACGGTGGCCCGTGCCTTTCTTGCAGGCCATACAGGTTTTCTCCAGGGATTTGATGCCTTCTGGCATGTCCCGATGGCCGAAGTCCTGTTTCTGCTTGTCGTCAACCGGGGCGGGAATCCAGCCATACTGAGGTGAACGGGCCACGATATGGCCGGGAACATCGCGCCGGTAGGGCGGGAGTTCCGAAGTATCGCTGTAGCCGTCAAACTCGGTTCGCATCCACGACGCCATCGTCCGGTGGCGCAGCATCATGGCCAGGGTGATGGCTGAGGGCATGATCTCCTCAAGTGATTCTCCGTCGTCCCGGAGCCGTTCGTCCAGATGATCAACTGCTGCTGACATGGCTGTTCTCCATTTACCACGGGCAGAAGGGCCCACCTCCTGCCTGGCTGCTATTCTTGTCGGAAATTCTGTCCGGCGGCTTTACCGGAAGCATTGATTAAAAACTAGGCGCTTTCTGTCATTTCTTCCGTTGTAGAAAAGTAGCCAGTTTGTTACTGGAAGTAAGGGCTTCCCGGCAGGTATGCTCATACACCTTTGTGTTCGCGAACCTGGCTCCCGGAACCTCGATACCTCTATGTCTGACTTGGCGTTGTACCAGTATGTCCTGATTGGCCTGATTTTTATCTGGAGCGGGTTTGTCCGTTCCGGGCTGGGATTCGGCGGGGCGGTGCTTTCACTGCCTTTCCTGCTGCTGGTGCTGGACGACCCGCTGGTCTTCCTGCCCATCATCGCAGTGCACCTGTTGGTGTTTTCCTCCCTGACCATCTGGATGAACAATCGCAAGTCGTCGGGTACGGGTGATGATGGCGCGGCGGTCGTCGGTACGGTCGACTGGCATTATCTCTGGCGGATTCTGGCGATCATGATCGTGCCCAAGCTGATCGGGGTGTTCGGGCTGATCACACTGCCGTCAGAGATCATGAGCACGATTATCTTTGTGATCGTGTCCCTGTACTCCATCTCCTACATCCTGGACCGGCCTTTTCGCAGCGGCAGCCGGACTGTGGACGCGGTGTTTCTGATGGTGGGCGGCTACATCAGCGGTACGTCCCTGATTGGTGCCCCGCTGATTATTGCCGTTGTGGCGCAGCATTTGCCGAAAGAGCGTTTGCGGGACACCCTGTTCGCACTCTGGTTCATCCTGGTGGTGATCAAAATGGCGGCGTTTATCTGGGTGGGCGTTGACCTGCAGTTGATCCACCACTTGTGGCTGTTACCCTGCGCTGCCATTGGCCATGTCATCGGGCTTTACGTTCACGACCGCATGCTGAAGGCGGAAACGCCGATCTTCTTCCGGGTGCTGGGCGTTGTGCTGTTGGTCGTCAGCAGCATCGGTATGGCGAGGGTGTTGTTTCCCGGCTAGCCCAGCGTGGCGTCAAGGAACATCATGATGACGAAGCCGCCCAGAAGCGAGAAGGTGGCCAGGGTCTTGAAGCGGCCGCGATGGGTCTCCGGGATGATCTCATCACTGATAATGAACAGCATGGCACCGGCCGCGAAGCCGAGGGTCCACGGCATGATGGGTTCTGCCAGCCACACCATGGTGCTGCCGAAAAGCCCGCCAACGGGCTCCAGCAGCCCGGTCAGCACCGCGATCCCGAAGGATTTCAGGCGTGAGTGTTCAATGGCCAGCAGGGAGACAGCCACGGCAAGACCTTCCGGGATGTTCTGAAGCCCAATGCCCACCGCCAGGGCCACCCCATTACCGATGTCACCACCGGCAAACCCGACGCCAACGGCCATGCCTTCGGGGAAGTTGTGCAGGGCAATGGCGATGATGAACAGCCATATCCGGCGTATACGTGCGCTGTCAGGGCCTTCACGGCCCAGGGTGAAGTGTTCGTGGGGTAGCCGCTGATGAATGCTGAAGAGCAGGCCCGCACCCATGAGAAGGCCGGCGATAACCATCAACGCGGCGATCCAGGTGGCGCCGGTGAGCTCCTCGCCGTATTCGATGCCCGGGAGTAGTAACGAGAAGAACGACGCCGCCAGCATGACCCCCGCAGCTGCACTGAGCATGCCGTCCTGCAGCTGTGGCGTGAGTTTCCTGACCAGGAACACACCCAGGGCGCCGACACCTGTCCCGAGGCCTGCCAGCAGGCTGGCAATCGACCCCAGCCAGACAACATTGACATCTTCCAGCATCGGTCTCCCTTAGTTCGTCGGTGGCGGCGTTACAGCGCCGTTAAACCTTGACCATGTTGATGGCAAGTTCCGCTACCATGGCTTATACCTTAGTACGTCAAAAATCCAAAACAGACCCAGGAAGACGGCATGCAATGGTTTACTGGTTGATGGCCAACCCCAAAGCCGGGGAAAAGCACAATCGTGGCGCTGAGTTCTGGCGAAATTACCTGGAAAGTGCGGGCATTGTCGATATCCGGGATTGCAGTCTTGACGATAAGAGCTGGACCGAAGAGGTGGGCCCCAGGGACTTCATCCTCGCGGCTGGAGGCGATGGCTCAGTAAATGCAGCGGCCGGTTTTTGTCTCGATACCGGCGCTACCCTCGCGGTTCTGCCTTCCGGGACCGCCAATGATTTTGCCCGCAACCTGGGGCTGCCTGACGATCCCCAGCATGTTTGCAATCTGGTCTCGGCAGGACGGACCCGTATGCTGGACGTAGCCACCACCGATAACGGTCTGTTTCTGAACGTGGCTCATATCGGACTCGGCACATTGCCGGTTCGAGAGTCGTCGGCGGACGCCAAACGACTTCTCGGTCGCTTCAGCTATGGCGTAGCGTTGCTGCAGAAACTGCGGGTATACCGGGGTTTCCATGGCCTCATAGAAACCGAGAAGGGAGTGGTGGCCGGGCGATGGCTGACCATTGCGGTGTCCTCCGGTGCCTTTTTCGGCGGTGGCAACGAGATTCCCCAGGCGTCGGCAGGGGATGGTCAATTGGATGTCGTGGCCGTGAGGCCGCGTTCGCTGTTCCAGCTGTTCATGACTTTTCTGACGGTGCGGTTGAGCCGTAACTCTCCGAAACGAACCAGCACAGTGGTTCACCTCAAAAGCCCGACCGTGTCGATCACCACCCGTTCGCGCCGAACGGTCACCATGGATGGGGACATCGCTGGCCATACACCACTTCGCGCTCGCTGCAGGCCAGCCTGCCTGAAGGTCGTCTGTGAGGAACTGGTAACGACCTGAAGGCTTCGTCCTTCAGGTTCGGCTGTCCGTGCTCTCGAAAATCTTGTCCGCCGAGGCGGCAACAAAGCCACTGTAGAGCTCTCCGTCAGGCTTGGCATAGCGACGTGCGAACTCGTAGAAGCAGCTCGGTATGGCTGCCGTCTGATCCGTAAACCGGACGTCGGCGCGGTCCGCCATGGTGGAAGATTGTTCCAGCAGCTCTTCCGGAGAGCCTTTGATCTCACCTCCGGAACTGTTCACACGGTAACCGTTGTCTTTGAGGGTCTGATTGATTTCAGCCACGGTTTTGAATCGGCTGAGATGATTGATACTTACCGTAAAGTGGTTGGCCCGATAACCCCAAGCCGCTACCCAGGCCGCGTATTCACTTTCCTCCAGCAGGGTCTGGTAGGTGGCGTGGTCGACATCCCAGTGACGACCGGAATAGAGAAAGTCGTCCCGGGTGACGGCGGTAGGGTCCATCTGGCTCACCAGGCCTTCCACAATGGATTGCAGTGACCCGGAACACTGATCAACCAGCAATTCGGAAATGAACACCTTGGGGGCAGTCGGATCCGGATGCTCGTAGTGTTTTGCGTACAGTTTCTTGGCGTCGAAGTGATAGTCGCCGCCTTCGTGATATCCCAGCGCCAGGAAGTGCGCGGCCAGTTTGTCCAGGTTTACCTTCTCGATGTTGAAGGTACGCAGGGCAATGTGGTCATTCACAATTTCGCCGCCCTGGGTGTCATCCAGCAACCGGTGGATATCCTGTGCCGAGGGTGTCACCTCGCAGTAATTGTCCCAAAGGTGGCGGAACAAAGTATCTCTATCGGTGTGCATGGATGGCCTCCTGTTGTTGATGCAGTGGAATGGCTGTGGTCGCAGCTCCGCTCTGTGCGGCTGCAAGTTCCATGAAGCGGACTTCTCCATCGTTGCGCAGATGAAGCGACTTTGCCAGTGCCGCCGGTACCTGCAGGAGATTGTGAGCAGGCAGGTACCGGGCAGCACTGGTGACGGTGGCGCGGAAATTCGCCGTTTCGGTATTGGTGATGGCCAACAGTCGGCCCTGGCCACCCCGGTTCCATTCCTCGAGCGTCGGTCGCACATCATCAACAATCTGGATACGGCAGCCGACGGACGTCGATACAGAGCGGATATCGGCCAGTCTCGCCTCAACGGTCGGGCCGGCATCAAAAAGATCCACGTAGCCATTGTGACGGAACCCTTCGGCTTCGAGCATGGCCAGCGCTGGACGGGTTTGCGGGTGTACCTGCCCGATAACAGCGCGGGCGTTTTCGTCCATCAAATGGGTGTAAAGCGGGTGTCGGGGCATCAGGTCGGCAATAAAGCCATTGTCGCCCGTGCCCACCATGCGCGTCACCGTGCTGAAATCAAGATCCACGAAATGGGTCCGCAACCAATCCCAGAAGGGCGACTGCCCGCCTTCGTCCGAGATGCCCCGCATTTCAGCGATGACAGTCTCAGCAAAACGCTGCGGATGCTGGGCCATAAACAGAAAGCGAACCCGGGAGAGCAGCTTGCCCGCGTGCGCCCGCCGAAACCTGGGCCGTAGAAACAGTGTGCAGATCTCGCTGCAACCGGTGTAATGATTGCACATGTTGAGGACTTCCAGTCGGCGGAGCAGATTCAGTTCCGGCGAGTGGTGAACGACCTGGCTGCGATGATAATGATACAGCGGGCGTCGGATGCCTACAGAGGCTTCAATGCCGGTGGTGCCCATGATTTCGCCGGTTTCCGGGTCTTCCAACACGAACAGGTAGCCTTCGTCGCCTGGGGTACCGGTATGGCGGTTAAAACTGTCCATGGAATGACGGATTTTCTGGGTCAGGAAATCACGGTCATCGACCAGAGAGGTGAAACCGGGGCCGGACTCCACGGCAATCTGCTGCAGAGCGGCGAGGTCTGAGAGGGCAACCGGGCGAATAATCATAGACATGTCCTCATCTGCTGACCGCTGGAAGCGGAGAGTGGCAGGGCCAGTATGATGGGGTGTAGTGCCATTTTGTAGCGTCAAAAAATGATAAATGATGATATATTATGGCAATTTGACCAGGAATGATGTCAATATGATCAGCAAGCAGGACCAAAGGCTGCTATTACACCTGCGCCAGAATGCCCGTTGCAGTGTATCGGACCTGGCCAGGGCACTGGACCTGTCGCGCTCAACGGTGCAGAACCGCATTGCAAAGCTCGAAGCGAGTGGCGTGATTCGCGGGTATTCCGTTGAGCTTGGGGGCGAGTACACGGCAACCCAGGTGGAGGCCCATGTGTCGATCAAGGTTTTCCAGAAGCTGACGGCTCGAACCAACGCAGCCCTGGAGCAGATCAGCCAGGTATCCCAGTTGTATTCTGTCAGCGGCGAGTATGACCTGATTGCCATTGTCCAGGCCCAGTCCCTGGAAGAACTGAGCGCTGTTCTGGATGAGATCGGTAATCTTGAGGGCGTGGAGCGAACCAATTCGGCAGTGGTTCTGGAGACGCGTTTCCGGCGTTAATATAGCCTTCCCGCCTATTTATGATTATGCGTCGCCGGCTTCGTTCAGTAACGAGGGCTTTTTCAGGGCCTTGGCGAACAGGTCCTTTTCCTCGGCAATGGCGAGTGCCGCTTTTTCCGCCATGGCTTCATCCAGGCCCTCCACCCGCGCCTGCAGAAACTGGGTGATTTCCTCGGCCAGTTCCAGGACTTTGTCCCGGGCATCGGCTTCCGCTTTGGACGAGAAGAGCATTGTGTCGGGGTGTTTCAGTGCCATCTCCAGTCCATCCCTCTCCGAGTAATACAGCGCTTGTACGGCCATGACGTTCTCCAGTGTGTTCCCGCACGTTGTCGTGTCTGGTGGGGTTCATTGAATCTGCGGTGAGTATACTTAAGGTATCTGTATATGTATACAGTGTTTTTGGCCGCCCGCGCGGCAGATGTCGGGCGGAAAAATGTGATAGTGTCTTAGGCCGACGATGACCAGACCCACCATCAAGGAACCGATACGCTATGCACGACCGACCCATGGCCCGCCCGGGCCGAACGCCCTTTAAGCTTGCTGCCCTGGCCTTGCTGGCCCTGCTGCTCACAGGCTGCGGCATCAACAACATTCCAACGTATGACGAGCAGGTTAAATCAGCCTGGGCGCAGGTGGAGAACCAGTACCAGCGGCGGGCGGATCTGGTGCCGAACCTCGTTGAAACGGTGAAAGGTTTTGCGGATCAGGAACAGGAAACCCTGACAGCAGTCACCGAAGCGCGCTCAAAGGCGACCTCTATTCAGGTCGACGAAAGCATTCTCAACAACCCCGAGAAGTTGAAACAGTTCCAGCAGGTTCAGGGTGAACTCAGTAGTGCGCTCAGCCGCCTGATGGCGGTTTCAGAGCGTTACCCGGATCTGAAGTCAAACCAGAACTTCCTGGCGTTGCAGTCGCAACTGGAAGGTACGGAGAACCGAATCTCGGTCGCAAGGCGTGACTTTATCCAGGCGGTTGAACGCTACAATACGGAAATCCGGACCTTTCCAGGCCGTCTCTGGCACAGCATGCTTTACAGCGACCTTGAGTTGAGGGCCAACTTCGAGGCCACTACCCCCGATGCCCAGGAAGCGCCACAGGTGGAGTTCTGATGCCTGTTCGTTTCCACCCCGTTATCGTTTTTCTGGCCTTGATTGTGCTGTGCCAGGCCAATGCCCAGGCGCAATCCACTCCTGATTTCCCCGACCTGACCGGTCGCGTGGTGGACCGCGCCGACATGCTGCCCGCCAAAGTTGAACGTCGCCTCAGCCAGATGCTTGAGGCCCACGAGCAGTCAACGACCGAACAGGTGGTTGTGGTGACGCTGCCGGACCTTCAGGGCTATGCCATTGAAGACTTTGGCTACCAGTTGGGTCGCCACTGGGGAATTGGCCAGGAAGGTGAAGACAACGGTGCGTTGCTGTTGGTTGCCAAGGATGAGCGGCGGATTCGCATCGAGGTTGGCTACGGCCTCGAAGGTCGTCTGACCGACGCCACATCCGCCACGATTATTAATCAGATCATTACCCCGGCGTTCAGGCAGGGAGATTTTGCCACCGGCATTGCCAACGGTGCTGCGGCCATGGTTCAGGTATTGGGTGGTGAGCCACTTGCGGTTCCGAAGTCCAGTCGCCAGACAGCCGAAGACGACCGGCCCCATCCGGCGTTGGGCATCCTGTTTTTCGTCATTGTGCTGATTGCGTTCTTTAGAGGCGGTGTCGGCGGGGGCCGTGGTGGCCGCAGTGCCCTGCTGGCCGGTGCGCTCGCTGGTGGTCTTGGTGGAGGTCGCGGCGGCGGTTTTGGCGGTGGTGGCTTCAGCGGCGGAGGCGGTGGCTTCGGCGGCGGTGGTGCCTCCGGCGGTTGGTAAACCAGCGCCTCAACGCGAGTAGACAGCGAACCTATTGATTCAGCAACACCGGAATGAACATGACGTTACTAACAGACAGTGAGCAACAACAGGTGGCTGCGGCCATCACAGAGGTGGAGCGTGAGACCGACGCGGAACTGGTAACGGTGCTCGCCGCAGCCTCCGATGATTATTCCTATATCCCCCTGCTCTGGGCCGGGGTTATTGCACTACTGGTGCCCGGAGCAATCAATTACTTTACCGGTTCGCTGGGCGCGGACTGGTTGCTGGTGGTTCAGTGGGTGACCTTTATCCTGTTATGCCTGTTGTTTCGGTTTCCGGATGTGGGGCATCACCTTGTTCCAAAGGCTGTTCGCTTCTGGCGGGCGTCCAACATGGCCCGGCGGCAATTCCTGGAGCAGGATCTTCATCACACCCAGGGCGGCGTTGGCATGCTGATTTTCGTCTCGGAAGCGGAACACTATGTTGAAATCCTGGTGGATCAGGGCATTGCCGATAAGGTCAGCGACGGCGTTTGGGAAGAGATTGTCGGCACCTTTACCAACCAGGTTCGCAGTGGCGATACCCTGGCCGGCTTTCTCGGTTGCATCGAAAGTTGCGGCCAGCACCTGCGGGAGCAGTTGCCCGCAACCCGCGAGAAAAACGAACTGCCTAATCATCTGGTGCTAATACCGAAACGTTCTTAATGCCCGCCGCCGGTCTGCCGATAAACAGGGGCAGGCTGCGGAAGCATCCCAGGTCCTGCCTGCAGACAGCGCTGATGAGGGGTGAGGGTATGGTTTCTCCAATTAATATTCCCGGTTCCGGAATGCCAGGTCGCTCCGGCGCGGAGCCATCGGGAAGCCGGTCGACAAACAATGCCCCCGAGCCTTCCAAGGTCCGGGAGCAGGGCAGCGGGGCGATCCGCACGCCCGAAGATGCTATTAACGCACTTCGAAGCAGGCTTGAACAACAGCTTCAGCAACGGCTCGGGGCATCCGGCCCCGACGCATCTCCCTCCACCCGAAATCGATTCGAACCGCCGACCGCCGCCGACGTGGCCAGCCGTGTGCTGGGCTTTGTCCAGCAGCGCCTGCAAAAGGAAGCGGCTGCCGGTGCAGACTCGGAGCGCCTGGCAGGCCTGCTTTCCGATGCACGCCGTGGTGTTGAGCAGGGGTTCTCCGAGGCGCGGGAGCAGATCGAAGCCCTGGGGCTGATGACGGACACATTGAATCGTGATATCGACGACAGCTTCACGCGCATCCAGGACGGTCTGTCTGACCTGGAGTCGCGGTATCTGAAAAACGGGATGCCGTCGGAGAGCCGGGTAGCAGCGGCGATGGTGGAGAGCGCCAGCAAAGCGTCTTTTGCGTTCGAGGTCACCACCCGTGACGGCGACCGTGTGACCGTTCGCATGGAGGAGCAACGGTACTCGGCAATGTCGGCAAGTGCCCGCGAGAGTGATGGCGTCCGGTCTGAAGAAGTGCGCTCGGCCAGCCTGTTTTCGGGGCGTTATGCGTTCTCGGTGGAGGGCAGCCTGGATGACGGCGAGAAGGCCGCGCTCGCGGATCTTTTTGGCAAAGTGCAGCAAGTGTCTGGCCGTTTTTTCGACGGCGATATCCAGGGTGCCTTTCAAACGGCCCAGTCGTTGAGTTTGGGCGGGGATGAACTGGCGAGCTTCAGCCTGAACCTCTCTGCTACCCGGATGGTGTCTGCCGCTGCCTACGAGTCTGTATCCCGTGAGCCTTCATCCGAGCCCTCCGCAAACATGCAGTTGCGACCGCTTGGCGGTCTCGCCCGGGATATCCAGGGGCTTGCTCAGGAGTCGGTTGCCAAGGGCATGGACCTTCAGGCAATGGAAGGGCTCATGCAGGAACTGCTGGACGATATCCAGCGGCTCCAGGACGAGCGGGGCGGCGAAAACAACCCCGCGCCGCGCTCGTTAATGAATGATTTCCTGTCGTCAGTGTTGGCCGCTTTTGAAAGTGCCGGCCAGAAGGGCGAGCCGGCTTGAGGCATCAGGCCGGCTTGATTGCATAACCCTGTTTCGGGAAGTGGACATGGACCTGCCCGACACGCGCGTGGGAACGCTCCAGAATCAGGGTTTGCTCATCTGCGAACACCAGGCGTCCTGCGACCGGGTCGCGCCCATAGTCATCGGGTGCGACTTCGACATTCTTTCCTGTTAACTCATTGTCACCGGCAGACTCAATGGCTCGCGGCGTTTCATTGCGGGCAATGTCCAATGCCTGGTCAGCGGTGATCTCGCTAGGTTTGCCGTGTCCGAAGGCTTTCATTCGCTCCAGCCACGCTGCCACCTTGGGAGCGTCCCGCAGCCAGGGTTTGCCCGCCAGATCGCAGACAAACCACAGGCCATGGTAGGCCGAAAAATCCGCGATGCAGGGAGTGTCGCCGAACAAGAAGTCTTTCTCCAGCATCGACTCCATGGTTTCGATGTGCGCCATAACCTTGGCTTTTGCCTGCGGCCCTCGTACCGCTTTCACGCGGGACTTTGTGCCCATGGTGATGCGGTCCTTGAGGAAGCGTAAGGCGTTCAGCAGCGACGTGTCGCGGATCAGTTTCCGCAGCATGCGGCCATCGCTGGCGGCAATCACGCAGGCTAGAAACACCTCAAGGTCCGTGGTGCGCACAAAGTCGATGACTGCTTGCGGCTGGTTGGCCAGGCTCAGTTCCGGTTTGCCACTCAGGCGTGCGATTTCGTCAGCGATGGCGCGGCTGTCGCAGAACACATCGGCGCCACTCTGGGCCACGGGAACTTTGCGGTAACCGCCCGCCAGCGCGGAAAGCATAGGCCGGGGCGGCATTTCCCGGACGATAACAGACTGCCAGGAAAGGCCGGCGTAGCCGAGCATGGCCCGGACCTTTTCGGAAAAAGGCGACATGGCGTAGTGGTACAGAATGAACTCTTGCATGGGGAAACCCATCCTTATCTGGCAATGTTATCTGGCGCGATCCGGGAGGTTACCCTGCAATCCTGTCGGGCGAAAGCCCGGGAGTTGTCCGTGTGGGCCAGCTGGCCCGTCACCATCGCCCAGGCTTGAGGAAACGGGAAATACAGGTACTATGCTTTAGTTGCCTAAAAATAACGTCAGAAAAGACGACAACAATAAGGAGCCCTTGATGGCTGCAGACAGCAACAAGCAAACGTCCCTCCACTGCCTGTATTACTGGGCAAAGCAAACCCCCGACAAGGTATACCTGACCCAGCCCTTTCCGGATGGAACCACCGAAGACATTACCTGGAAACAGGCCGCCGACCAGGTGTCCCGGATATCGGCTCACTTGGCAACCCTGGGCCTGCCGGAACGCAGCAATGTCGCCATTCTTGGCAAGAACAGTGCGCACTGGATCCTGTCAGACCTCGCCATATGGGCTGCCGGCCACGTTTCAGTTCCGCTATACCCGACGCTCAATGCTGACACAGCAGCGTATGTGCTGGAACACAGCGAAGCGAAACTGCTGTTCCTGGGGAAGTTGGACGGCAAGGCGGACGGCTGGAACGATATCAAGGGCCACATTCCCGGAGACCTGCCGGTTATTTCTTTGCCGATGTCACCCCGGGACGACACGCCGAAATGGCTGGACATTATCGCCGAGCAGCAGCCAGCCGAACCCGGTATGCCGGACCCTGATGATTTGGCCACAATCGTCTATACCTCTGGAAGCACCGGTCGCCCGAAAGGCGTTATGCACAGTTTTCGCACCATGATTTCCGTCGCCGATGGGCTGCAGCAGATATTCCCGGTCACCCAGGATGAGAGGATGCTTTCCTATCTGCCCCTTGCCCATGTTGCGGAACGTGCGGCCGTGGAAACCCAGTCGCTTTATTACGGATTCCACCTGTATTTTGCCAATTCCCTGGACACCTTCCAGGAAGATCTGCAAAGAGCCCGGCCGACCCTGTTCTTCTCGGTGCCCAGGCTGTGGATGAAGTTCTACCTGGCCATCAACAGCAAGTTGCCGCCGAAGAAGCAGAAGGTGCTGTTCAATATTCCGGTACTGAACAAGCTGGTAAAAAAGAAGGTATTGAAGCAGTTGGGCCTGGATCATTGCCGTGCGGCCCTCACGGGGGCGGCACCGCTCTCGGGCGAAATTATTGGCTGGTACCGGAACCTTGGGCTGGAGCTGCTGGAGGTGTATGGGATGTCGGAAAACTTCGGCTATTCTCATGCCAATCGCCCGGGCCGGGCCAAGGTGGGTACCGTGGGTGTCACCAATCCTGGTGCGGAGCATCGTCTGGCTGAGAATGGCGAAGTGCAGGTCAAGAGCCCCGGCCAGATGCTGGGCTACTATAAGAACGAAGAGAAAACCCGCGAGGACGTTACCGAGGACGGCTTCCTTAAAACCGGGGATATGGGAGAGATCGACAGCGAGGGGTATCTGCGCATCACTGGCCGCGTGAAGGATCTGTTCAAAACCTCAAAGGGCAAGTACGTGGTGCCAGTGCCCATCGAAAGCCGTTTTAATCATCCCAAGGCAGAGGTTGTGTGCGTGGCGGGAGCCAACCAGCCTCAGCCCTGCCTGATGGTGCTGTTATCCGAAGAAGCACGGGAAGCGCTGGAAGCAGGTGGGAGTCGTGATGAGCTGGAGAGGGAGCTGGCTGCGGAGCTGGATGCCGTTAACAGTGAGTGTGAGGCTCATGAGAAGCTGGCATTCGTGGTGGTGGTGAAAGAACCCTGGACCATGGAAAACGGCATGCTCACACCCACCATGAAGATCAAGCGGAATGTGATCGAGGACTTCTACAACCGCAAAATGGACGAGTGGTTTGGCAAGAAGCAGAAGGTGATCTGGGAGTTCTGAGCCCCCAAACGAAAACACCGGTGGGCCTGGATATCCAGGCCCACCGGTGTTTTCGGAATCTGTCTTCCCTTACAGGGACGGGCTTAGTGCTCGCCCTGCATCATCTGGGGCATCTCCGGCGACGCGGTTGCTGCCCTCTTTCTCCAGGAATTCATCTTCCGGCTGATAACCTGTACGGCTTGCTTTGCAGCTGCACGGGTATATTGGCGCCTGACCTCAGTACTGTTGTGGAGGATACTGGACGGCAGCGGGTGTACGGTTGCGATATGGTCTTGAGTCATAGCGCCTTCCTCCTTATCTGGTGGATTAAAAATATTGGTTAGCTGACTATATAAAGAAGTTTACGGCTTCGTATTTGCAGTTTAAATACGTTAAACTCCGTACTCACGTTGCAAATATGCAGTATCTATGGATTGGGATTATCTTCGATATATACACGCCCTGGCAATAGGGGGAACCCTTGCCAAAGCCGGTGAAATACTGGGCGTTCACCAGACCACGGTGCTTCGTCGCCTGGATCAGATGGAAGAGCAGATGGGCGTTCAGTTCTTTGAGCGCAACCGGGATGGTCTGCAACTCACACCCGTGGGTGAAACCGCATTCCGCGAAGCCGAAAGGCTGGCCGCCGATATGGAAAATCTTGAACGGCAGTTGGTCGGGCAGGATTCAGCGCCCGTCGGTAAGGTCCGGTTGGCGGCCACCGACACCATGGTGAATGCCCTTATCAGTCCGATGATTGCAGAGCTCGTCCGGGAATACCCGGACATCGAACTGGAAGTGCTCACCGACAACGATGTGCTGAACCTGAGCCACCGCGAGGCAGACCTGACACTGCGGCCGGTAAACAAGCCCCAGGCCACACTGGAAGGCGAGCGCATAGGCACGATCGAATCGGCCATCTACGCTGCTACCAGCTACCGTAAGCGTCATACCGACCTGGACCTTGAGCATTCGCCGGAGCAGGCGCTCTGGATTCTGCCGGATGAGAGCTTCAGCCACCTGGCAACGGGGCGGTGGTATCGCAAGCACCTGAAGAACGCGTCGTCCATCATCCGTTGCAACAGTCTCCAGGCCATGCACGCCCTGGCGCGGGCCGGGGCAGGGCTAGCGGCATTACCCTGCTACCTGGGCGACAGTACCAAGGAGCTAACGCGCCTGTCGGAGCCACTTGAAGGCGAGGGCGTTGACCTTTGGCTGATGGTGAACCACGACACGCAACAGATGGCACGGGTACGGATTGTAATGGAGTTCCTGACCGCCAGGCTGACCCAACTGACACCCCAGGTGGAAGGCGAGAGCTGACGCCGAATCATTGTCTGGGCTTACCAGTCACCACAGAAGGGCCAGAACTGGTAGAAACGCCAGCACTGGAATTCCTCCTCGCAGGTCTGGAGCTGGCGGTCATAGCGGAAGGCCCGGTTCTGGACCCGAGTGGCCAATGACCTTACCTCCGGCTTGGCGAGGTAGCTCTGTCGCTGGTAGCCCGTCCTGCCTTCGTGGTAGGCGAGGTACAGTTTCTCGGGGCTGGTGAGAGGAATGCCCACTTCTCTGCGGGTCAGGTGGTTATACCAGCCCACGAAATCGAGTGCGTATTTCATGTTGGTTCGTACCACGGACAGACCGTCTCCGTTTGCGGCCAGGTACTCGGCCCACGCCGGGTCGAGCGCCTGGGCGTAGCCGTAGGCGGATGTTGGCCGGCGCCAGGGAATGAACCCCAGCAGGCGGGTCCGTGGTGGACGGGCATGACTGCGAAACGACGATTCGTAGTAAACAAAAGCCATCTGGGTTGCAATCGGGGTGCCCCAGCGCTCCCGTGAACGGCTGGCATAGTCGTACCATACAGGATGCTCACGGAAGATCTCACAGACGTCGTCCGGGTTTGCCGGTGGGTCTGGCTCCAGCAGGCTGAAACGCATGATGGCGACAATGGCGATTGCCAGCCCCAAGCCCAGTGTTGGCAGGCCATACCACCGCATTCGGGACTTCCAGATTTTCACCCGGTTGCTTTTAAGTCGTCCAAGTCGTCCAAGTCGTCTGTTTTTCGGTCGATTACGGCGTTTCTTCATGGGCGGGACCGGGCCCTGTCACTCCACACTACAAAATGGTCATCTGTTACTGGCCGGCTTTGCTTGCAGCTCTCGCCAGCTCCATGGCATAACAGACCCTCGTTATCAGAGGATACTAGGTTCATGCGCACACTATCCCAAGTTAAACCGGCATTACTTTTTCTTTTGCTGGTCTGTGGTTCTGCCACCGCAAGCCCTTTGGCGGACTCGGTGCTCCGGGTGTCGCCCATTGATGAGGTTGTCGCCCAGTACCCGGCGATGATGAGCCAGGGCATCCGCCAGGGCCTGAAACAAAGCGGGCGGGTTGAGCCGTTTGTTGCCAACACCATCAGCAGTGTTGTGAGTAATGCGTTCAGTGTTGCCGAGATTCGCGCGCGGCTGGTAGAGGACCTGGACCAGGGGCTCAGCGAGGGGCAGTTGAACTCGGTACTGGCCTGGTATGAAACGCCGCTGGCGGAGAAAATTTCCAAGGCCGAGGTGGCCGCCTCCAACCCCGACTCCTGGAAGCAGGTAGAAGCCAATGCCGCGGCGTTGCAGGAGGAATACAAGGGCAGCGAAAGGGCCAAACTGTTTACCCGCTTTGACCGGGCTGCCCGTGCAACGGAGAGTGCCGTGGATACCACCGTCGCTGTCCAGTTGGGTTTAGCCTCTGCCATGGCAGCGTTCAACGGTAGCAAAGGCCCAACCTTCGAACAGCTTCAGCAACAGATCGAGAACCAGCGTGGCATGTTGCGGGGCATGGTTGCCCAGCAGGTCTACGATGGCTACCTCTACACCTATCAGGATCTCAGCTCTTCCGAGTTGAAGAAGTACATTGAGTTCCTCGAAAGTGATGCCGGCTCGGCATTCACCCGCGTGGTCACCAACAGCGTTCAGCGCTCGATCACGGACCCTGTGGAGTCCATAGGGAACCAGTTGGGGCGCTTTTTTAATCGGCGGTGACACCGCGAAAGATTGAAAAGCCCCTGTTTTGGGTCCAGTCTCCAGTAGTCACTTTCCGGAACGGAGACGGCCCCATGGATTTCAATGCCTACCAGCAAACCCTGGCCACCGAACTCAGGGGCCGGGAATGTCCCTTTCCTGAGGCGGAGTACCAGCAGCGTCTCAAACACCTTCGCGCCAGGATGCTTGCGGACGGTCTCGGAGCTGTTCTGTTAACCGACCCGTCCGATCTGTTTTATCTGACCGGTTACAGTACCTTTGAAGTCTCCGTTCACGTCGCCCTGGTGGTCACCGCCGATACGCTTACCCTTCAAGTACCCTCCATCGAAACCGGTCCCGCCATGGTTACCACACGGGTCGATCACGTTATCGGTTACCGTTGGGAAGGCGTGGGCGATGTGTTGGATCCCCTGGCACACGCGCTGATAGGGCATGGCGGAAAGGTCGGCGTTGACTACTGGCATGGCTCGCTCCGCCAGGGGGTCCTGGAAGGTCTCAAACAGCGACTCCCGGACACACAGTTTGTGGATGCTTCAGGCCTGTTGAAAAGCATCCGAATTGTGAAATCAGCGGCCGAAATTGATTGCCTGCGGCACAGCGCCCGCATAACGGGGCAGGGCATCGAAGCCGCGGCAGCGGCCATCCGCCCCGGGATGACCGACAACGACATAGCGGCCATCGGCGCAGAAAGCCTTCTGGCGGGCGGAAGTGAGTTTATGAGTATGCAGCCTATCGTAACGGTGGGGTTGCGCAGCAGTGTCATCCATACCAATCACAAGCGGTGCAGGATCGAAGACGGCGATACGGTGTTCCTCGAGTTTGGTGCTGCCTGGCAACGTTACACGGCACCGATAATGCGTACGCTGGTGGCGGGTCATCCCTCGGCCAGGATGCGGGCCATTTTTGACGGCTGCCGTCGCGTGGTGGATGCCCTCAAGGCGTCCATGGTGCCAGGCCGAACCTTCGATTCCGCCGCCAGGGCGGCGGAGCAGGTTATGGCTCCACTGGCCAGTGAAGTGTTTTTCTCCGGGGTGTTTGGCTACACGGTGGGGGCGCAGTTTCCTCCTTCATGGGTGGAGGGCTCCGGTTTTATAGCCCGGGGGGAGTCGACGGTGTTTCAGCCGGGAATGGTGTTCCACCTGCCCATATGCCTCAGGATTCCGGGGCAATGGGGCATGGGCTGCAGCGATACGGTACTGGTGGAAGAGCATGGTGGTGAACCGCTGACGGCGAACCCCTGGCGGCTCGACTGAGTTCGGCCGGCTATTATCTTGCTTTGTTCAGTGATGCCTGGGGATTGGTTTCAAAATAGGTGTCGTAGCGGCCATTTTCACGGAATATCCGCAGGCGCTTGTTGAATACCTCTAGCAGGGCTTGTGTCTCCGGTTCGTTGGCTGGAAACAGCAGGAAGCTTTGATTCTCCAGAATGGGCTCCGGGTGGTGGGTAATCCGGCGGGCTTCCTGTGGGTCTGTTTCCCGGCGAAGAATGTAGTAGCCGACGTTGATTTCTTCCGGGAAAGCATCAATCCGGCCAAACAGCAGGCGGCGGAAATTAAGTTCCGTGGAGGCGACCCATTCCACATTCAGGATACCGCTCTCGATTGCACTATCGAACTCGGGGCCGTAGCTGTACCCGATGCTTCCCCCAAGTTTAAGGCTGGCAAGGTCCTGCATCTGGTTCCATTCAATGGGCGTGTCCTTGCGGTAGAACAGCACGAAGCGTTCGTTCATCACCGGTTCACTGTAGAGAAAGTCCTTCTGTCGGTCGGTGGTGTGCATCCAGATTGCAGTGGCATCGTGTTTGCCGTTAGCGGCCTCGCGGTAGGCGCGTTTCCAGGGCAGGAAGTGGAACTCGACCTTGTAACCTTCCGCCGCGAAGATGTCCCTGACCAGCCGGGCAACTGCGCCCTGACCAGGCTCACTTTTCACGAAAAAGGGAGGCCAGTCGCCAACACTGATACTCAGTTTCCGCTCATCCTCTGCTAATGCCAGAGTTGACCACAGCACAACCAGCGCAACGAAGTACGCTTTTAAAGCTTTCATGCAATCGCCTACACAAAGATACTGCACAAACAGGCAAGGGGATACCTTACGGCCGCTTCTGCTTTTGATAGTAGACCAGGGATGATGATCCGTCATTCCAGCCGAATGTCACGCAGGTAGAGGGTTTTGGGTTCCGGCAACGCAACCGTAAACAGAATCAGCCGTCTGATGGCCTGCATATTCATCGATCGGCCTTCGGGGGCCGCCCTGACCCTGTCGAGGTCCAGTTCGAATTGGTTGGGGCCGGGAGTCAGGGGAAGGCGGGTGTTGAAGCGGTCATTGTAGTTGTTGTCGCCCAGGTCATGCTCCATATCGTTGATTCTCAGAATCATTGGCAATGGGTGATCCTGAGGGTTGTACAAGTTAATGACGAGGCGGTCATAGTCGCGCCAGTCTTCGGGTAAATTGTGTAGGGAAACTCCGGAATACTGGGCTGTGGACAGGGATATCCTGAGTGCACGCTTATGGGCGCCTATGGCATGGTCGGTTACGGGTGCTATGACGCCATCCCAGAATGGTGAGGGATCTTGCTGGCGGAAGTCGTAGAGTGCCGGCAGCAGTTGGCTGACGTGGTACTGCTGAATGGCGACCCTTGTCGTGGCACCGATTTCGGCAGTCAGTAGCGCAGCCACAATGAGCCTCAGTAGCCAGACCACCGGCCGTGACTTCCGGGTGAGTGAGGCCTGTGGCCGCAACGCCAGGATGGTCCATACGCCTATCTGGTTACGGAGGATATCCTGCCAGTCCATCTGGCGGCTGGTTCCGTGTTGTAGCAGTTCGATGCCGGTGCCAAGCAGGAGTACGGCAAGCGTGCCGATGCCCCAGAGAGTCCAGCCCGTCCAGATCCGCCAGGGCTGAATGGCCAGGGTCAGCAGAGCAAAGAACAGAATGTGCCCGAGATTCCAGGCTGATTTGAACAACGGCCCGTCGGACCAACCGGGGCCGCCGACAAAAAACAGAGGTGCAATCAGAATCATGCCCGAAAACGCCAGATACCGGAGTATCCTGGCGTCGCGGGTAAGCCGGTACGCTGGCAGGTTTAGGGCCATCAGCTCCGGCTGGTCACTTCCAGCAGGTGGTAGCCGAACTGGGTTTTCACCGGGCCGAGCACCTTGTTTACTTCACCACTGAAAACCACCTTGTCGAATTCCGGAACCATCTGGCCCGGGCCGAAAGCGCCCAGGTCGCCGCCGTTGCGGCCTGAGGGGCAGGATGAATGTTGCTTCGCCACTTCCGCGAAGTCCTGGCCGCCTTCAATGGCTTTCTTCAGTTCTTCACATTTTGCTTCGCTGTCTACAAGGATGTGACGCGCGGTTGCCTGTGTCATGGTGTGGTTTCCTTTTTTCGAATGAGGATCATGTTGCGATCACCGAGGGTGAAATGCTGCCCGCACTGGGCCGTTGAGGCAAGCGCTTTTTATCCGTGTTTCTGCTGTCTCACGGTTTCGGCCACAAACCTGTACAATGCCGGCTTTTCTTTCACCGGCCTGTGCCCGGTCTTCACTCTCAGTAGGTCTATTCTTGATATCCACCGCGAACATTACCATGCAGTTCGGGGCCAAACCCCTTTTCGAAAATGTGTCCGTTAAATTTGGCAATGGCAACCGCTACGGTCTGATCGGCGCCAATGGCTGCGGCAAGTCCACGTTCATGAAAATCCTTGGCGGTGACCTGGAACCGTCGGCCGGCCAGGTCATGGTGGACCAGAATCAGCGGCTGGGTAAGCTGCGCCAGGACCAGTTTGCCTACGAGGACTGCTCGGTGATTGATACGGTCATTATGGGCCACGAAGAGCTCTGGCGTGTAAAAGCCGAGCGTGATCGTATCTACTCGCTCGCTGAAATGAGCGAGGAAGACGGCATGGCCGTGGCGGACCTGGAAGTGCAATTCGCCGAGATGGACGGCTATACCGCCGATGCCCGCGCTGGCGAACTGCTGCTGGGCCTGGATATTCCCCTGGAACAGCACAACGGCCCCATGAGCGCTGTTTCACCGGGCTGGAAACTGCGTGTTCTGCTGGCCCAGGCGTTGTTCTCCGACCCCGATATCCTGTTGCTGGACGAGCCCACCAACCATCTGGACATCAATACCATTCGCTGGCTGGAAAACATCCTGGTGGCTCGCAACAGCACCATGATCATTATTTCCCACGACCGCCACTTCCTGAACAGCGTGTGCACCCACATGGCGGACCTGGATTATGGCGAGCTTCGGCTGTTCCCTGGCAATTACGACGAATACATGACCGCTGCCACCCAGGCCCGCGAGCGCATGCTGTCGGATAATGCCAAGAAGAAAGCCCAGATTGCCGAGCTGCAGCAGTTTGTCAGTCGCTTTTCCGCCAACGCTTCCAAAGCCAAGCAGGCAACCTCTCGCGCCCGTCAGATCGACAAGATCCAGTTGGAGGAGGTCAAACCGTCCAGTCGGGTAAGCCCGTTCATCCGGTTTGAGCAAACCAAGAAGCTGCATCGACAGGCGGTAACGCTGAAGGAATTTACCAAGGGCTTCGATGGCAACCCCCTGTTCGACAAAATGAATCTGCAGATCGAAGCGGGTGAGCGGGTGGCCATTATCGGCCCCAACGGCATTGGCAAAACCACTCTGATGCAGTGTATGGCCGGCGCGATGGCGCCTGACAGCGGCGATGTTAAGTGGACCGACAGTGCCCAGGTCGGCTACTACGCCCAGGATCACGGCGCCGACTTTGACGAGGACATGGATCTGACCGAGTGGATGTCGCAATGGACCACCGGCGGAGAACAACTGGTTCGGGGAACCCTCGGCCGCATGTTGTTCTCAGGGGATGATATCGGTAAATCGGTGAAGGTCATTTCGGGCGGAGAGCAGGGCCGTATGCTGTTCGGTAAGCTGATCCTGGAAAAGCCCAACGTCATGCTGATGGACGAGCCCACCAACCACCTGGACATGGAATCCATCGAGGCCCTGAACCTGGCGCTGGAAAATTACCCGGGCACGCTGGTGTTTGTCAGCCATGACCGGGAGTTCGTGTCATCCCTTGCCACCCGAATTATTGAACTGAAGGCCGACGGCATAACCGACTTCAGCGGCAGTTACGATGACTACCTGCGAAGCCAGGGTTATGTCTGATCGCTTTCGTCCAGGCGAGCCAGCAGGCTATTGATCGCCCCCGCAAACTCAACCGGTGAGTCTTCCTGCAGGAAGTGTCCGCCGGTGAGAGTAGTGTGGGGCTGGCCCTTTGCGCCGGGAATTCTCTCCTGCATATAACGGTCGCCGCCCCGGGTGATCGGGTCGCCGTTGCTGAAGGTGGTCAGGAACGGCTTCTTCCACTGCTCCAGAACCTTCCATGCCTCGCGATTGGCTTCGCTGGCTGGGTTGTCCGGTGTCACCGGCACCAGTTTCGGAAAAGCGCGAGCACCCGCCTTGTAATTCTTGTTGGGGAATGGCGCATCGTAGGCTCGACGCTCGTCGGGCCCCAGGGTGCGAAAGCTTCCGGTATTGATAATGCGGGCAATGGGAAACCAGGGGCTGTACAGGGCGAAGTTCTTCCACAACTGGAACGCTTTTGGCACGGGCTGGTCGCCGGTAGGCAGCATGCCATTACCCACCACGATGGCACGGAACCGCTCCGGATTTTCCGCCGCCAGTCTCAGGCCGAGAAGAGATCCCCAGTCCTGGCATACGAGGGTGATGTTCTGCAGGTCAGTCTGTTCCAGAAACGCCTGAATCCAGTCCATATGGCTCTGGTAACTGTAGGCGTTGATATCCGTGGGTTTGTCGGATTTGCCAAAACCGATCAGGTCTGGCGCGATCACCCGGTGCCCTGCCGCTGCACAGATGGGAATCATGTGGCGGTAGAGGTACGACCAGGAAGGTTCGCCGTGCATCATCAGCACCGGGCTGGCGTCCGAGGGGCCTTCATCGACGTAGTGCATACGCAGTCCGTCGACCTCCACGTAATGAGGGGCAAAGGGATAATCCAGCAGGCGTTCAAATCGTTTGTCAGGTGTTCGCAGTGCGTTCATCGTGTTCTCCGGCATCCTTTACGGAATTATTGTAAGCTTGCTTAACGTATCACGACTTGCCCTGGTTGTGTTGGTCCTTTTCGGTCTTTTCGACACTTTTTGGTGCTCTGTTAGCAATTTTCGCCATCTTTTTCCCCTTTTTAAACGTACGGGAGTTTCAACTTGGAGTGTAATACGGTTCTGGCCGCCACGCGGCGGTGGGTGTCAGAGGTGGTCGTTGGTCTCAACCTGTGTCCGTTTGCCCGTCGGGAGTTGGTGAATGAGCGCATTCGATTTGTGGCCACGGATGTCAACTCGGAGGAGGGACTGTTAACTGCACTGCAGGAAGAAATGATGCATCTGGACCAACATCCGGAGGTTGAGACAACACTGCTTGTGCATCCCGACGTGCTGACGGACTTTATGGACTACAACGATTTTCTCGACGCAGCCGACGGTCTTCTTGTGCATCTCGAGCTGGACGGGGAGTATCAGATTGCCAGTTTTCATCCCGACTATCAGTTTGGCGGCACCAATGCGGCTGACGCCGAAAACTACACCAATCGCTCTCCTTACCCGATGCTGCACCTGCTGAGGGAGCGCAGCCTTGAGCGTGCCATCGCCGGCTATCCCGGAACAGAATCGATACCGGAGCAGAACGTTGAGCTGATGAATCGATTGGGTGCAGACCACATGCGCAACCTGCTTATCCGGACTTTGTCCCCGGATAAGAGCTCTGACGGGTAATGAATCGCTCAACTGTTATGGTCAAAAAACCACACTTCTGAATCTGTTTCGCTGGCGGCCCGCTTTGTAGGATTTACGAGTAACGAATCGGTAACAGGGAGCTCGGCAGGGAACATGGAAATCGTATTAAGCGTATTGCTCTTCGCACTGGTGTCGACGGTAACGCCAGGCCCGAACAACATCATGATCATGACATCGGGCGTCAATTTCGGGGTGTGGCGAACGCTACCTCACTACCTGGGTATCTGCTTTGGTTTTCCCGCCATGGTGGTTGCGATCAGCCTGGGCCTGGGGAAAGTGTTTGAAGCATTTCCGCAGTTGCACCTGGTGATCAAGGTTCTTGGCATAACCTATTTGCTGTACCTCGCCTGGAGAATCGCGACCACAGCCACAGAGATCGACGGTGAGAAAACCAGCAAGCCGTTGTCCTTCCTTCAGGCGGCGGCCTTCCAATGGGTGAATCCCAAGGCCTGGGTCATGGCGGTTGGTGCTTTGGCAACGTTCACCACGGTCAGTAGTGGCGAGGTACTGCAGCAGTCATTCTGGATCGGGCTGACCTTTTTGCTGGTCAGTGTGCCCTGTGTCGGTAGCTGGATGCTTGGCGGGGCAGGATTGCGGAAATGGTTGCGCAAGCCGTTATATCGAAGGATGTTCAACTGGACCATGGGCGCGCTGCTTGCGCTGTCGGTGATTCCCATGCTCTCGGTGGAAACCGCAAAGCTGGTCTAGCCGGTTTCTGACAGCGGGGACCTGGTCCCCGCTGTCAGATGTCGGTGATCGACCAGGTCGATATCAATCCACCCTGGTCAATGTCACATCGATGTTGCCACGGGTGGCGTTAGAATAGGGGCACACCTGGTGAGCTGCATCGATCAGCTGCTTGGCCTGTTGATCGTCCATGCCCGGCAAAGAGATTTTCAGTTCTACCTCAATCCCGAAGCCTCCGGGAATCTGGCCAATGCCGACTACACCCTCAATGGACGCATCTTCTGGCATGGGAAGCTTGTCCCGGCCAGCGACGAATTTCATGGCGCCGATGAAGCACGCAGAATAACCGGCCGCGAACAACTGCTCCGGGTTGGAGCCTTTGCCGCCGGCACCACCCATTTCTTTCGGTGTTGTCAGCTCAACATCGAGGACGCCGTCCGAGGAGATGGCACGGCCGTCACGGCCGCCGGTAGCTTCTGCTGACGCGCGATAAACAACCTGTTCAATAGACATGTTTTCGACTCTCCTTTGTGCGCATTACAACGCATCGTGTGTTGATGACTTTATTTCTCCGTTAATGGTTGCACAAAATTAAATTTTGCACAATGCAAATAAAATATTGTGCCCTCATCAGAATCTTTTCCGGTTGTTACCATTGGCAGCGGCGGATTTGCTCCCTAAAGTAGAGGAGTTCCCAACGAGTGTGAGTGTGATGCCTGTCATTCAAAAACCTGTCAAAGGCGTAACAATGCCGGCTGCTGACCAGCCACTGGAGCTGCATTCTCCCGAGCAGGCGGGGGCCATGCTGGCGGAATTCATCCACCGGCATCCTGGCCTGATGATATTGACGGGAGCCGGCGTCAGTACCGATTCCGGCATTCCTGACTATCGGGATGGCGATGGCGCGTGGAAGCGCAAGCAACCGGTCCAGCATCAGGACTTTATGACAAGCACGATGGTTCGCCAGCGTTACTGGGGGCGAAGCCTCATTGGTTGGCCAATCATTCGCAACGCCAGGCCCAACATCGCGCATCATCGTGTTGCCGAGTTGGAGCTTCGCCGCTACAGCCGGCTGCTTGTCACCCAGAACGTGGATCGCCTGCATCAGCAGGCGGGTAGCCGTTCAGTAACGGATTTGCACGGCAGGGCTGACGAGGTTGTCTGCATGGATTGCGGATATCGCTGCAAGCGCGACGAGGTCCACGAGCGTTGCGCGGACATGAACCCGACATTTGGGCGCTATTCCGCCGGCGCCGCGCCGGATGGTGATGCCGATCTGGAAGTGGACTTCTCTGAGTTTCGCATCGCGGACTGTCCCTGTTGCGACGGCATTCTTAAACCGGATGTGGTGTTTTTCGGCGACTACGTGCCCAAAGACCGGGTGACGTCCACACTGGACACGCTCAAGACGTGTGATGGCCTGTTGGTGATCGGCTCTTCGTTGATGGTCTATTCCGGATTTCGATTTTGTCGCTATGCCAAGGAATGGGGTAAACCCATGGCGACACTGAACCTGGGGCGTACCCGTGCCGATTCACTGGTGGACCTGAAGCTTAACGCGGGCATCAGTGACACCCTGGCCTACACCCTGGGCCAGCTCTGACTCTTCGGCATCTACCTATACGCATCTGAAGCTGGTTTCATTAGCTTGCTTAGATGAACGTTCATACATATTCCTACCAGCTTCAACCCGAAAAAGTCCGCGCGGAGTTTTTCCGGCTTCTTCCCATCTCGTTATTTGTGGTGGCGTTTGGTGCCGCCTTTGGATTGGCGGCCATCCAGAAAGGATTGGAGCCACTGCAGGCAATACTCATGAGCACCACGGTATTTGCGGGCGCTTCCCAGTTTGCCGCTGTCGATATGTGGGGCAGCGAGGTGTCGCTGATTCCTTTGATGGCCGTCGTGTTCGCCATTAATTCCCGCCATCTGCTGATGGGGGCCTCCCTGTACCCCATGCTCAGGGATGTGTCCCCGGGGCGGCGCTATGGCTTACTGCTGCTACTGACCGACGCCAACTGGGCCGTGTCCGCGCAGGAATACCAGAGTGGTAAACGGAACCTGGAGGTTATCCTCGGCGGTGGTCTTGTTCTGTGGGTGGCGTGGATTATCGGAACCTGGCTGGGGGTTTATTTCGGTGGCTTGCTGCAGAATCCCAAGTCTCTGGGCCTGGATATGGTGCTGGGTTGCTTCCTGCTGGCCATGGCACTCGGCGGCAACAAATCCCCCCGAACCCTGGTGGCCTGGACCGTCGCGGCAACCTCATCGCTGGCCGCCTGGAAATGGCTACCGCCGAATACCCACGTGGTTGTCGGTGCGTTGGCAGGTGGCGCTATTGGTTTTTTCTGGATGGAAAAGAAGTCTGAAACACCGGAATCTGTTGAAGAGGGGCGTTCATCATGACGGTTGAAACCACGGTTGCCGGCACTCTGGCCCTGATCGCCATCATGACGCTTGTCACCCTGGCGACTCGCTTCGGCGGTGTGTTCCTGATGTCGTTCGTAACGATCAACCCGCGCATCGAAAGCTTTATCAACACCATGGCCAGTTCGGTGCTGATCGCGATCATCGTTCCCATGGCGGTAAGCGGCGATGCCGGCTCATTGGCAGCACTGGTTGTCACCGCTGTTATTATGCTGGCAACGAAGAAGCCTCTCCCCGCTATCGCAGCCGGTATCGCTGCAGCAGGGCTAGTCCGCTATGCAGGAATCACCGCGCTCTAGGGTTTTCCTCCGAATCAGGCTGAGGCAGGGCAGGTCTCCCAAAAATGTGCGGAGCCATGGATGGCGGAGCCCAAGCGTACATGGATGTATTCAAAGCGTTTTTTGGGAGACCTGCCCTGCCTCAGCCGCCTCAGCGGCACCAGTTTGAGGCACAGCGTCGGTCTCAGGCTCAGAGTTCGAGCCAGACGGTTCATGCATCGGATTGGTGCTGCGGAACGCCAATTCGCCGACTCCGGGGAGTTTGATGCCAAGCGCCAACGGGTTGATGCCCATCGAGAGCCCCAGAATGTTCAATTCCAGTCCTTCCCGAACACCGGCCAGAATACCAAAATAACCACCGAGCGATAGTTGATAACCGCTGCCGCCAGGTACCTCGGACACAACGCCATTTCCCAGATAATCCTTGCCAATCGCGTGGTTGGGCAGGGCCACGTCCATTTCCGGAATCTGACGGATCACCCAGGCGACGAAGGTGTTGCTGTTGGGGCCGGGCCAGGCGGTGTATTCCGTTGGGTATGGGTAGCGGGCAATCACCTCATCCAGCTGATCAATAATTCGCGTTGCCTGCTCACCGCGGATATCCGCAATCAACGTCGGCGTCGCGCCATACCAGGCACGATCCGGGTCGTCTGGCCGGGACTGGACCACGTAGTGACGCCACCCCGTGACTTCATGAACATAATAGCCCTCGGCGCCCGCTTCTTTGGTGCTGATCCAGGTATGCAATGAAAAATAACCTCGCCAGTTATAGGCACGGGCCCCGTAGACCTGAACCACCGCCGCCTGCTCCTGCTCCGGGCGTGGGGCAATGCCCGCGCTGGAGCGGTCTGCCGTTCGCCAGCTCCCTGAGTCCTGGAGGCCGGCGCAGGCGGCCAGGAACAGCGGGCCGGCAAGCAGAAGTGACAGTGTCAGGGTGAAACCGATAAAACAGCGTTTGAAGGTTTTCATCTGAATCCGGAAATGTTGAATGACCCATGTTTTGCGATGGTACGACGAAAGAAACTCAGAGTTCATTCATGCCGTAAAGTTCCCGTCGCCCGTGCTCTTGGCCATTTGATGGTCACGGTTTACTGGTATACGCTGAAAATACAGGCATTCGAAGCACTTGCCTGACACTCACGGCCTTGGAACAGGAGGCGTCATGTCCGACCATCATGTTTACAAGAAGGTGGAAGTGGTTGGCTCTTCGAAGAAAAGTATTGAAGATGCCATTGAGAACGCGATTGCCGAATGCAGCAAGAACCTTCGTAACATCGAATGGTTTGAGGTACAGGAGACGCGCGGCCATGTGGTCGACGGAAAAGTCGGACACTATCAGGTCGTGCTTAAGATAGGCTTCAAGATTGAGGGAAGCTGACATCCGGTGATCTGAGCAAATTTTTGGTAAAACCATGGGAGGTATTCTTATGGGCACTGGACCAAATGCTCTGTTACTGGTTGATGTTCAAAACGATTTCTGCGAAGGCGGCAGCCTGGCAGTGCCTGGCAGTGATGACACTTTTCCGGCGATTAACGAATGGATCGGCAAGGCGCAGGAGTCGGGCTGGCCGATTCTTGCCAGCCGGGATTGGCATCCGGTGGATCACATAAGTTTCAGTGATCGCGGTGGGCCCTGGCCCGTCCATTGCGTTCAGGACACCCCCGGGGCCGAGTTTCATCGCAACATGGCACTGCCTGACTCGGCCATCCGGGTGAGCAAGGGCACCGCATTCGATACCGATGCCTATTCCGCGTTCGACGCTACCCAGCTGGACAGCTACCTGCGCCGCCATGGCATTCATCGGCTGTTTGTGGCCGGGCTTGCACTGGACGTGTGTGTCCAGGCGACCGTAAGGGATGCGTTGAAGCTCGGCTTCGAGGTTGAGCTCATTACCGATGGAACACGGGCCGTTCAGGCTGATAACGCCCCAGCGGTTTTCAAACAACTGGAAGAGGAGGGCGCGGAACTGTGCTGAAACACCCACCGGTTGTAAAAGAGACTGACCTGCCTCTGCTGGTGGATCTGTATGAGCTGGCTATGGCCCAGGCGTACTGGTCCGAAGGCATGAACGAGAACGCGGTGTTCAGTCTTTTCTTTCGCACACTTCCTGAGAACCGTAATTTCGTACTTGCCTGCGGCCAGCAGCACGTGGCCTATATTATTGAATCTCTTGTCTTCACCGACGAACACATAAAGCGCCTGGAATCCCTGGGCAGGTTCCAGCCCCGGTTTCTGGACTGGCTGCGGGAATTCCGCTTCAGTGGTTCTGTACACGCGATTGCGGAAGGAACGCCGGTATTCCCTCAGGAACCCTTGCTGGAAGTGGAGGGGCCTGTTGCCGAGGTTCAGTTGCTGGAAAGCCTGGTGATGAACTACGTGCATCTGGAGTCTGTGCTGGCCTCCAAGGCGGTCCGCCTGATATTCGCGGCGCAAGGCCGGCCGGTTGTCGACTTCGGAATGCGCCGCACCCATGGTATGGACGCGGCACACCGGGGTGTGCGCGCGTACCGATTCGCCGGCCTGGCCGGAACCAGCAATGTCCTGGCAGGCCTGGATTTCAACATGCCGGTATACGGCACAATGGCACACAGTTTTGTTCAGGCCTGTACAGATGAGATGGAGGCGTTCAGGACTTATGCCCGGCTCTACCCAGGCACGACACTGCTGGTTGATACCTACGACACCCTCTCTGCGGTGGAGCGGATCATCGATTGGCTGCGAGAAGAACCGGAGGTACGCATTGGTGGTATCCGCCTGGATTCCGGCGACCTTGCCTCGGAGGCCGCTGAATGCCGGCGTATGCTGGATGAGGCGGGCCTTGGCCATGTAAAAATCATGGCGAGCGGCGGTCTGGATGAATACAAGATTGCGACACTTGTCTCCGATAACGCGCCCATCGATGGCTTCGGTGTCGGCACTGCCATCGGCGCCTCGAACGACGAGCCGGCATTGGAGCTTGCCTTCAAGCTTACGGAGTACGCGGACCTGCCAAGAATGAAAAACTCCCCTGGCAAGCAGTCGTTCCCGGGCCGCAAGCAGGTTTACCGTCGGCTTGACTCGAACGGCCGCCTCGCACAGGACGTCGTTGCCGGCCGGGACGAAGTGTTTGATGGCGAGCCGCTGTTGAAGCCGGTCATGAAGCGAGGCCTGATCATCGAAGGCGCCATTCCGACACTGGATAGTCAGGTGGACAATGCGAAGCGGGCAGTGGATACCCTGCCGAGCCAGTTTCGTTCGCTGGAGCCTGCACATGAAAATCCGGTTGTGATCAGCGACTTTCTCCGGGCATTGCAGCGGGACACGCTGGCAAAGGTTCGGGGCTGACCGACTGAAAGGCAGAAACGCGAGATCCCGTGTGGCCCGGGATTACCGAAGCATGCGCCGTCTGATGGCGCCAACCAACTGGTTCATCAGTTCGCGGGACTGGCCCTCGTAAAGGGTGTGAAACTTTTCTTTCTGCACCTCTCGTTCGTGGCTGGTGTTCGACGACAGGGAATCCTTGCGCAGATCCATGAAGTGGCAGGCTGCCAGATGGGCTTTTATTTGGTTATCAATCAGTTGCGTAATGAGCACGTCGATGTCGTCATGGCAGAATGGGCGTACTCGGTTGAGGGTACTGCGTGCGTCCAGTGCTGCCTTGCGGGCTTCAAGGCGTAATTCGCCGGCAGGTTCATCAGACTCCACAGAACGCAGGAACATGCCCAGCTTGTCGTGCAGTAGCCAGACCAGGGGCCAGATGGCCTCGTAAGCGGCTTTTTCAGCGGAGAACTGCTCACTGGCAATCGGGTTTCTTCCGGCTTCCGTGGAGTCGGGGCCATTGAACTGGGACACGCGTATTTCGTCCATGTCATGCCACAGGCTGTCGACGCGCTGCTTCACGGTGTCACTCTGTTCAGCCGCGGCCCGCCTGGCGGCAGAGGCCGAAAACAGGGCGAAAATTGCCACAACGAGTGCGGCAATTGCGATGAAAAACGTCAGCTGTGTTGTCGCGAGAAAGTCGAAAAGGTAGTCCATGTCCATGGCTGCCTGCTCCGGTAAGTGTCTGCACGACCCCTGGCTCGCTAAGGGTTCTGCTCGGTTTGTCTGAATGGCAGCGCCTGCAGGGCATCTTCAGTATAGGCCATGACATGCTCCGCTTCTTCGCTGGTAAATCTTTCGATGGCGTCGCGAAAACCGGGGTGCATAACGCCATGCCAGGAATGGGTGATCACCGGCTCAAACCCCCGAACCAGCTTGTGCTCCCCCTGCGCGCCAGCATCGAAGCGTGCCAGCCCCAGCCGTATGGCCAGTTCAATGCCTTGATAGTAGCAGGTTTCAAAATGCAGGTGGTCGAATTCCTCCAGGCAGCCCCAGTAACGTCCGTAGAGCGTATCTTCACCCGTCAGGAATAGCGCACCGGCGATCATCTCACCCTCTTTTACTGCCATGACAAGGTGAAGATGCTCTGCCTGGCAGTCTTTCAGCAAGCGGAAAAAGGTCTTGTTCAGGTATGGCCGCTGACCCCGTTTCAGGTAGGTGGCCTGATAAAACACGTGGAACGCCGCGAGCACGTTATCCGGGATATCGTCTCCTGAATAATGTTGAAATGAAATGCCCTGATCAGCAACCTGTCTTCTTTCCTTACGGATTGATTTGCGCTTGCGCGATGTCAGCCGGGCGAGAAAGTCCTCGAAGGTGTTGTAGTCGTGGTTGTGCCAGTGGAACTGGCAGCCGATCCGGTGAAGCTGGTCGCTTCTGTCCAGCAGTGCCTGGTCCTGGCGATCCGGGAAAAGCAGGTGCCAGGAGTGGGCACCCAGGCGGGTGGTGGTGGCATCCAGCGCTTCGTGGATTCGTTCGGGCGTCATCCACTGGCGAAGGGTTTCCGAAAACAACAGCCGTGGCCCCTGGCAGGGTGTGAACGGGATGGCAATCAGCAGCTTGGGATAGTAATCCATGCCATAGCGCTGATAGGCATCGGCCCAGGCCCAGTCGAAGACGTATTCTCCCATGGAGTGAGTTTTCAGGTAGGCCGGAGCCACTCCGGCAAGCCGGTTGTCCAGGTAGAACGCCAGATGGGCCGGTTGCCAGCCTGTCGCGGTGGTTGTGCAGCCAGACTCTTCCAGTGCAAGCAGAAACTCGTGTTGAAGAAAGGGGTTATAACGGCCGACAAATCCGTTCCAGTCTTGCGGATGGATGTCATCAATCGACTGGACGGGGCGGATTTTCAGTTCTGCGGTACCGGGTTCTGGCATGGTCAGGGCTTCTCCGTGGTTTACCCAGTACCATACGTCAGAACCCGGTCTGTGATCACTGCTCGGAAGTGCGGTTTTCCATGTCTTTGCAGTGCTTTTCCATTTTCTTTTGCCGTTTTTCCATCTTGGCGCTGTGTTTCTCTCGCCTTTCCTCGTGGATCTCGTTCCAGATCTCTCGTTGCTCGTCGGTCAGTTTCAGGCGATCCGCCATGTCGTTGCGGTGCTCTGCCCATTTTGCCTGGCGTTTTTCGTCATTGAACCAGCCTTTGCCCTCGCGCATGTTCTCGCACATCTCGGCTTTGTCGTGTTTGCCGCGGTGGTGTTCGCCGTGGTCCGAGGCCATCGCCATTGGGCTGGTCAAAAGAGTTGCTGCGATCAACGCGCTGGCAATGCGTCCGGAAGTGATGTGTTTCATTGGGTGTTCTCCTGTGTTGTAGATTAGCCTGCTCCGGCAGGCCCGGTGTGAACTCACAGGGACTATGCTAGCGGAGGACGGTGTCAGGCGGCGTCAGCGAACTGTAAAGGTTATGCAAAGGAAAATGATGCAAATCAGTGGGCTTGCGGGAGCGTGTTAGACTGCATTCAGTCACAACGGAGGATTGCCATGCAGAACCGGGTGCTGTTGGTTGAAGACGACGAGGAGTTGCGGGAACTGCTGTCCCGCTATCTGACCAATCAGGGCTTTACCGTAAGAGAAGCCGCAAACGGTCAGGATGGATTGTCACTGGCGCTGGGACAGCATTGCGACCTGGTGGTGCTGGATATCATGTTGCCGGATATCAGCGGCCTGGAAGTGCTGCGTCAGCTAAGGGCAAAAACCCATCTCCCCGTTGTACTGCTGACGGCCCGTGGCGATGAGACGGATCGAATCGTGGGTTTTGAGGTTGGCGCGGATGATTACATACCCAAACCCTGCAATCCCCGGGAACTGATCGCTCGGCTACAGGCGTTGCTTCGCCGAGTTGCCTGGGATCAGGAGGTGGGGATGGATGAATCAAGGGCCTACGGCGACTTGCGGGTCGAGCCGGTTCATCGTCGGATCTACCAGAACGACGTAGCGCTGGACCTGACGGCTACCGAATACGAAGTATTGCAGGTTCTGCTGGCCCATGCCGGCAGTGTGGTACGCAAGACGGATCTTATGCAGTGGGCTTTGGGCCGCCGGCTGGAAGCCTACGATCGCACCCTGGATATGCACATCAGCAACCTCCGAAAAAAACTGGGAAATGATGACCCGCCCCGAATCGAAACCGTACGCGGGCTGGGCTATAGCTATCGGGTGCCGGTATGACCCGGCGGCTCAGATTCCCCCTGTTCTGGCGGATCTTCCTGTCGATCTGGCTGGCTATGGCGATCACAGTGCTGATGAGTAATGTGGCAACCCGTGCCCTGATGGAGCGGGAGCGAATGGCCATCGAACGACAGGTCGGTCTGCGGGAGCTGGCGCTGGAGGCTCTGGTGGTCAGGGAAAACGAGGGCCGCGGAGCGGCTTGGCGCTTCCTTAAGGAGCAGGGGCGGAGCCTGGACCTTCACCTGTTACTGATAGACGCGGATCGCAACGACGGCGACCTGCCTTCATCCATCCGCGAGCGGATGAAATCGGGTGGTTGGCACCGGCAGAAACCGGCGGTTATTGAGGTCGGCGAAGACCATCGTCTGGTGGCCTGGCCCCGCCTGGATGGCGAGGGTTGGCTAGATCCCAAGTTGTTCCGCCTACTGGAACTGGGGCTGGCGTTCGTTATCATCACGCTTGCCTGTTGGTGGATTGCGCGTCTGGTCTCCCGTCCCCTGAAACACATGGAATCCACCGCTCGTGCCATTGCTGGGGGTGACAATGCACTTCGGGTCAGTGATCGCATCGCGAGTCGACGGGATGAGGTGGGTGCTTTGGCGACAGCTTTCAATGCCATGACCCAGCAACTGTGCAGTTTGCTTGAGCGCCAGACGCACCTGTTGCGTGATATATCCCACGATCTCCGAACCCCCCTGACACGGCAACGGATTGCTATTGAACTGGCCAGTGACGGTAGTGTGGATGCGGATCTGCTGGCCTCGATCCTGCGGCAGAATGAACGTCTGGAAGCGATGACCTCCCAGATCCTGACGCTCTACCGGGTCTCGGAGCAGGGAGGCGATATCGAGCGGGAAGCCGTGCAGCCAGTCGTGGTGATCAATGACGTTCTGAGGGATGCGGCGGACTACGCCGAGCACCGTGGAGTGGATTGCCAGCTTATGGTGGACGAGGGCTGCCGTAACACGTCGCTGTTAGGGGATCGCGGGCTCATCCAGCGGGCGCTGGACAATGTCCTTCAGAATGCCCTGGATCATACGCCGCCGGGAAAGAATGTGCATGTTGCGTTGCGCTGTGATCAACGGCACTTGTTGGTGGAGATACGGGATGAAGGCCCAGGTGTGCCTGAAGACGTTCTGCCCCATCTCTTTGAGCCCTTCTACAGGGCTGACAAGTCCCGCGGGGGTAAGGGGTGGGGGCTTGGCCTGGCTATTGCGAGGGACATTGTTGCCATCCATGACGGCCGGATAGAAGCGCTCAATGGCGAGCCGGGCGGTTTGATGGTGGTGTTGAGATTTCCGCTCTTTACCTCTGGGTGAAGAGGATAGAAAGGCTTGATGTTGGCCTCATGATGGCTGTGTGTCAGGGACCGGTTTTATGTCCAAGGATTACCCGATACCCGCTGGCTTTCTTGAGCGGGAGACAGAGATCAAAAAGAGTCGGTTTATTGCCCGGGTTGCGCCGGTGTCGTCCCGGGATGACGTCAAGGCCTGGCTCGAACAGGCCCGGAACGACCACCCGGATGCCCGCCATATCTGCTGGGCCTATCAGATAGGCCGACCCGGCGCGGCCGCCGAAGCCGCCATGAACGACGATGGCGAACCATCAGGAACGGCCGGTAAGCCCATTCTCAGTGTCATTCAGCACAAGGACCTGGGAGACGTGCTGGTGATGGTGATACGGTATTTCGGAGGTATCAAACTCGGGGCTGGCGGCCTAGTCAGGGCCTATGCCGGGGCCACCGAAGCTGTCCTTTCAGGGGTTGAAAGGGTGATTCAGCAACCCATGTCACAAGTAACGGTGACGATGACCTTCGCAGATGAGCAGCCTCTCAGGCATTGGTGTGACCAGAACGGTGCCGAGATTGACAATGTTGGGTACGGCGCCGGTGTAACGGCTGACGTGAGCCTGGTGGAAGAGCGGAATCAGGAATTTACGGCGTTTTGCGATGCACGGGGTATGGGTTACCGTTTTGACAGCTAAGGAACCATTTGCGAAACGCTTCGTGTCGACTGTGCGTATACTTTAATAAATGAAGTATGGAAAGAGGCAACCAAGATTATGAAAGCTATCGTTGTGTCCCTGTTTTTGATGGCCCTGACGGGCTGTGCCAGCAACGTAGTCACCGATTACGATTCCAACGCGGTCTTCGGTAACTACAGTTCCTGGGCCTTTGCACCGAAGGGGAAGGACCAGTCGTTCACCTCGCTTGATGGTGGTCGGATAGAGAGTGCGGTTGAGCGAGAGCTGAACCGAAAGGCCATGCGTAAAGTGGGCGAAAGCGAGGCGGATTTGCTTGTCACCTGGCAGGTGGTTGAGGAGGAGCGTCTCGAGCGCAGCGGTGTTGGGCTCGGCTTCGGCTTCGGCAGTGGTAACTTTGGCTGGGGGCTGGCGTCGGCTCCGCCAGTGCGTGAAATCCAGGAAGGCAAGCTGGTGGTGGAGCTGGTAGACACGGAGACTGACCGTGTCGTCTGGCGCGCAGCAAGCCGGCGCTATCTGAATGAGAACCAGGCAACCGAGTCGCGGCGGGAGCTGATCGACGAGATTGTCGCGGACATGTTTGAAAAATACCCTCCCGGGGCGTGAGTGCCTCAACAGGGCTCTTGAACAACATGAGGACGTTATGAAGAATCGTTCTGGGGGACTGGTGTTCTCCACGGAACAGGGGCGTATGTGCCCGGACTGTCGCCACCCCGTTGATGAATGTGTTTGCGGGGCACCGACTCGCCCCTCCGGTGATGGCGTCGTGCGCGTCAGTCGGGAAACCAAGGGGCGCAAAGGAAAGGGCGTTACCTTGATTACCGGTATTCCGATGGACGACAAGGAACTGAAAGCGTTCGCGAAGGTGTTGAAAGCCCGATGCGGAACCGGCGGCACGGTGAAAGAGGGCACCGTGGAGATCCAGGGTGACCAGCGAGACCTGCTGGTGCCCCTTTTGAAGGAAAAAGGTTGGACGGTGAAACGGTCCGGTGGCTGACATTGTATACTCTTGTGTATACTATGTGGCGTTCTGAACTTGTTCAACCGGAGAAAATGGATGCACGTACTGGTGCTGGGTGCAGGTGTTGTTGGTGTTACAAGCGCATGGTTCCTGAGGCAGCAGGGATATGACGTGACGGTAGTGGACCGGCAAAATCAGGCAGGCACCGAAACCAGTTATGCCAACGGCGGCCAGATATCGGTATCCCACGCCGAGCCCTGGGCCAATCCTTCTGCCCCCTTGAAGCTACTTAAATGGCTGGTCCGGTCCGATGCACCGCTGCTTTTTCGTCCCCGCCTGGACCCGGTCCAGTGGCGCTGGGCGATGGCTTTCCTGAAGCAGTGCACGACTTCCCGGGCGGCTTACAACCTTCGGCAGATCGTGAATCTGGGGATCTACAGCCGCGCTCATCTACAAGCGTTGCGCCAGGATATCGGCATTGAATACGACCACCTCGAGAGAGGCATCCTGCATTTCTACACCAATCCCGAGGAATTCGAATCGGCCCTGAGGCCGGCCCGCATGATGCGAGAACTGGGGTGTGATCGTCAGGTGATTGACACCAACAGGGCCGTCGAACTGGAACCCGCCCTGGCTCCAGTTAAAGACCGGATTGCCGGCGCCACGTACACCGCGGAAGATGAATCCGGTGATGCCCGTCGATTCACTCAGTCCCTGGCGAAAAAGGATGAGGAAGCCGGTGTGGAGTTCCTCTACAACAGCGAGATCCTGGGGTTCGAGAACACCCAGGATCGTGTTCTCGGAGTCAATGTTATACGTGAAGGCCGCCACCAGATCCTTCGTGCCGACAACTACGTGCTGTGCCTGGGTAGCTTCAGCGCTATCCTGGCTCGAAAACTGGGCCTGACTCTGAACATTTACCCAGCGAAAGGCTACTCCATTACTGTGCCGGTGAAGAGTGAGCCCGCTGCCTTCAACGTCAGCCTTACCGACGATGAATACAAGCTGGTGTACTCAAGACTGGGCGACCGCATACGGGTCGCAGGCACTGCGGAACTGAGCGGCTACAACCGGGCACTGAACCTGACCCGCTGCCGAACGATCGTCCGGCGCACCGCAGAGTTGATGCCCGATGCGGGGCACTGGGAAAGGGCCGAGTTCTGGGCCGGATTGCGCCCGGCGACCCCCTCCAATGTGCCCTACATCGGAAAGAGCCACTTCGGCAACCTCTACCTGAACACCGGCCACGGCACGTTGGGGTGGACACATTCCTGTGGTTCCGCAGCCGCTTTGGCGGACATTGTGGCTGGTCGCACCCCCGATGTGGATTTTGCGTTTACCGGGCTTTAGCGGCCCGGTCCTTCAATTACCCCCTCTCTCCCTTCAATATTTCGTTATGAAATTCAATATTTCAATTTGAAATACATGATTTGCCAAGAAGACATTTCAGATCTTGTTGTTCCGTCCGTATAAATACATATATTTCATGGTTTTAAGTTTAATAACCCACCGTATCTGAAAGTTGGCACTACGTTTGCGCACGTGTAGTGAAAGCGTCCTGTTACCTGGGACGACAACACTCACTCTGACAACAGTGTGCTGGCTGACTATGACAAAACCATTGGAAGGCGTACGGATTATTGATCTGACGCACATGCTCTCAGGGCCCTACGCCGGGATGATTCTCGCCGATCTTGGTGCAGACTCGATCAAAGTAGAACCGCTCAAAGGCGAGGGTACCCGCAGCCTGTTGGCAAAGGATCCAAATAATTCCTACAACGGCCAGGGAGCCTATTTCATTACCCTGAATCGCAATAAGAGAAGTATTTGTATTGATCTCAAGTCAGACGAGGGCCTGGAAACTTTCTATGACCTGGTAAAAGAGTCTGATGTGGTGATCGATAACTTCTCCGCTGGTGTCCCGGCGAAACTGAAGATTGATCACGACCACCTCTCAAAAGTGAATCCGCAAATCATTACGTGTTCTGTCACCGGTTTTGGTCAGGACGGCCCGAATTATTTACGTCCGGCTTTTGATCAGGTGGTCCAGGGAATTGGGGGTGGTATGTCCATCACCGGGCACGATGAAAGCCATCCGGCCAGGGCAGGTATACCCATTGGTGATCTAGGTGGTGGAATGTTTGCAGTAATGGGCATTCTGGCGGCAATGAACTCGCGGGCCACTCACGGTTATGGCCAGCACGTTGATATCTCCATGCTGGATTGCCAGATCAGCATGCTCAATTATATGGCCACCATGTACTTCCTCAGTGGCGACAACCCGTCGCCCATCGGCAATGCCCACTTTGTTCACGTGCCTTATGACGCGTTCCGTACCAGCAACGGGTTCGTCATCATCGCCGTTATCTTCGACAGCTTCTGGGACAACCTTGTAGAGCTGCTTGATATCGACGATCTGAAAGACCCGAGGTATAAAACGCAGCCTGGCCGGTTTGCCGACAAACACAAGATCAACGGCATCCTGACCGAGTTGCTGGAGACCAATACCACCGAACACTGGGTGGAGCTGCTATCCAGCGCCCGCATTCCCTGTGCTCCGGTTAATAAGTTCTCGGATGCCCTGTCCGACCCTCAGGTGCTCTTTCGCAATATGGTGGTTGACATTCCTCAGCCAGATGGCGGCTCCGTAAAAGCGCCGGGGAATCCCATCAAGATGAGCGTTGACGCCACTGAATCATTCACGCCACCACCGCTGCTCGGGCAGCACACCGAAGAGGTGCTGCGGGCCATGGGCTATAGCAATGATCGCATCAGGGAACTGCGCAACAAGAAGGTAGTGGGGTGAGTCATGGCTGAGACGTATCGAGTGAACGAGGTAGGGCCACGAGACGGGCTCCAGAGTCAGGGCAAAATCCTGACGGCGAGTGACCGATTGGCCATGATTTCGCGCCTGGTTGATGTTGGCATTCGTCACCTGGAAGCAGGCAGCTTTGTGTCGCCGAAAGCGGTTCCCCAGATGGCGGGCACCGCTGAAGTTTTTGCGGACCTGCCATCCAGAGAGTCGGTTCGCTATGCGGGGCTGATTCCCAACATGAAGGGCTACGAGTTGGCGACGGAGGCTGGAGCACAGGTGCTCAACGTGGTCCTGTCGGTGACTGAAGCTATGAACCAGAAGAACATCCGCATGTCGCTGGACCAGACTGCCGAGGTCTGTGAATCCATTGTCCGGCGCGGAAGTGGCGAGGGCGTTGAAGTCCAGGCGTACCTGGCCGTTGCTTTTGAGTGTCCTTTTGAAGGCCGGACCCCTCCGGCTGTTGTAAAGCGATTTGCGAAGCAGATGCAGGATGCTGGAGCCGCAAAAATCATCATTGCAGACACCGTCGGTGCGGCCAACCCTGCCCAGGTACGGCAAGTGCTCCACGGTGTCGCGGACGTAGCTCCCGTTGAAAATATCTCCTGTCATTTCCATGACACCCGTGGCTTAGCCCTGGCCAATATTCTTGCAGCGATCGATTTCGGTGTCAGAGAGTTTGACTCCTCTATCGGCGGCCTGGGTGGTTGTCCCTTTTCGCCTGGCGCAACCGGTAACGTGGCGACGGAAGATGTGGTGCTCCTGCTTGAGAGCATGGGGTATGAGACTGGAATAAGGGCTCTGGACCTCGTGCCGGTAGTAAGGGATATCGAGGCCATGACCGGCGTGGCGCTTGGTGGTAAGTCATACCGTTGGCTGGCCCAACAGTGGGACAAGCAAAATGGAGCACTAAACCATGGTGGGTAAGGTCCTGGGTTTTGCGGCACAGGTTGCGCCCTGGGCCGTCGTCAGTGGTCTGGCTTACGCGGCAGCCTTCATCAAGCCGTCGGTGGAGCCGCTGCCGTTGCCGCAACCACTGAGCGAGCCGAGGGATCTGTTCTATGACGTGGCAGGCTCCGTGCAACAAGGGTACTGGTTTGCAGGGAACAACGGCATCGTCCTGGAGCGCAGTGCCGGCGGCGGTGACTGGGTGCGCCACAGCATGGACCAGAGCATCAATCTTCAAGGTATTGCTACATCGTCCACTGGACTGGTGATTGCAGTGGGCAACCAGGGCTGGCTATTCCGCAATGATGGAACGGGTTGGGAAAGCCATCAGCTCCCAGTTTCGGAGATTGCCGGCAAGCTGATCGAGGTCGCTTGGCTCGACGGGCACTTCTGGGCCATCGGAGAAATGGGGGCAGTTTTTCGTGGCAGTGCAGACGGTCAGCAGTGGACTGATGTCAGCATTGATGGGGACGTCGGTCTGAATGACATTGCTCAGTCGTCGGACGGTACGCTCTGGATTACCGCTGAGTTCGGAACCCTTTACCGATCTGTAGATGGCGGGGCGTCCTGGCAAGGTGAGGAGCTGGGTTATGAAAGCCTCAGGTCTATCGCATTCGACGGTCGCCGGAGTGTGATTGTAGGTAACGGGGGCGTAGTTTATACCAGCGACGATCAGGGCGAGAGTTGGCAGCGCCGCGATGCTGCCAGTGAGGAGCATCTCTATGACGTCGTTCATGACGGACATGGCTGGCTGGCAACGGGCAACGGCGGCGTCCTGGTGGCTTCTGAGAATAGCCGGGACTGGAGCCAGGTGCAGCCTGTGGGGTTCGACAGCGGATTTCATACTCGCTTACTGCCGACGGATCAGAGCGTCCTGGTTGCTGGCGCTACTATTGGCCTCCTGAAAAATCAGGATTGGACTCATTGGCCCGAGGGAGGTGAATAATCATGTCAGTGAGTCGCTTTGCAGGGTCTCTGTCCGAATTCTGTATCCGTCATCGCGGCCCGGTGGCCGGGGTGATTTTTGGGGCCACTCTTCTGATGGCGCTGACGCTGCTCAAGATGGATGTGCGCACGGTATTCAGCGATATGGTCCCGAGCAACCACCCATATGTGGACGTGCATGAAGGGTATAAAGATACCTTTGGTGGGACGAACAAAGTCAGCATTCTGATCAAGGCCAAAGACGGCACCATTTTCACCAAGCCGATTCTGGATGAAGTTCAGAGGGTGACCCGGGAACTGGCCAAGGTCAGCGGTGTGAATCCCTTTCAGGTGGTCTCCCTGGCATCGCGCAAGCTGAAATCTATCAGCGCATCGTCCATGGGGATCGAGAGCGTGCCACTGATGTGGCCGGACGTTCCCGAAACCCGGGGCGATATACAGGCGCTCAAGGAGTCAGTGCGCAATAACCCGCTGGTTTACGGCATATACGTCGAACAGGACCTGGGTTCGACCCTGTTGCAGATGGATTTCTATGACCACCTGGTGGACTATAGCAAGATCTTCCCGCAGATCCAGGCCATCCTTGACGCATCTTCGATAAAGGATCAAGTCAGCCACCATGTGGTTGGCGAGCCCATTCTTTACGGCTGGGTAGATTTTTATCTGGAAGAAACTGTGGCCATCGCGCTGCTATCCCTGGCGGCCATGCTGTTCGCTCTGTTTCTGCTTAACCGTACCTGGCGGGGGACGCTGTTGCCGCTGCTCAGTGGCGTCGTGTCTACCATCTGGGCGTTGGGTATCGGAGTGCTGCTGGGGTTCAATTTTGATCCGCTGGTCATCGTGGTTGCCTTTATCATTACTGCGAGATGCTTCAGCCATGCAGTTCAGTTGATCACCCGCTTTGATGACCTCTGCGATGGCGAAGGCGTGGAGCCACGGCGCGCCGCCGAACAGACCATGAAGGAACTGTTTCGCCCGGGCTTGCTGGGCCTGGTGTCTGATGCCGGTGCCATTCTCTGTGTGGTTCTGACCCCCATCCCACTGCTTCAGAAAGTCTCCATTATCGGCGCCATCTGGGTGATCACCATTGGGTTTTCGGCAGTTATTCTGACACCGGTTATGCTCAGTTGGGTAAAGGCGCCTTTGCGCAATGCCCACCCAGTGAACCTGCGCTTTTTGCAGACGGCGGTGTTGAGCCTGGCTGTAAAGGTGGTGGAAACCCGCGGGCGCTTTTACGTGCTTCCAATTACGCTGGTCGCAGTTGGGCTTCTGGTGTTCAAAGCCACGGATCTAACCATTGGCGACGCTACCACCGGTTCTCCGATTTTGTGGGAAGACTCGTCGTTTAACCGCGACAGTGCCCTGATCAATGCCAACTATCCGGGTACGGAACAGATGTTCATCGTGCTGGAAGGTGCAGAGGAAGATGCGCTGAAGCGTCCTGACGTACTGGACTGGATGCAACGCTTCCAGCGCCGGATGGAACGCATGCCCCAAGTGGGTGGCAGTATTTCGCTGGCAGACATCGTGGTGGACGTGAGGCGCAATCTGTATGAAGGCAATCCGCGATATCGCGAGCTGGGTGCAACACGCCTTGAAAACGGCGAGCTTATCAGCTTCTACATGCAGGGCGCGGCACCGGATGACCTCGCCCAGTTTGCAGATACCCTGTTCCAGAACGGTTCTGTCATCCTGTTTTTCCGCGATCGCCAGGGCGAAACCCTGCGCCAGGCGACCTATCAGATTAAACGGTTTATCGAACAGAACCCCCTTGATGGCGTGACAGTGCGTCTCGCCGGCGGGTCACTGGGGATTATTGCGGCGGTCAACGAAATCCTGCTGTCCGACCAGATCGAGGCCATCGCCCTTGCTCTGCTGGTGGTCATCCTTTCCTGCCTGGCGGTCTATCGCTCCTCTGCCAGCGGCATTTTCTTCATAGTTCCCGTGCTGATTTCCAATGTGGTCACCTTTGCGTTCATGGCCTGGCAGGGCATTGGCATGAGCATCAGCACTCTGCCGGTGGTCGCGCTGGGTATCGGGCTGGGCGTCGATTACGCTTTCTACATCGTCGATTCCATCAAAGAGTACCTTGAAAAGTATCCCGAGGCAGAGCACATGGAGGCGATCCGTCAGGCGCTGTACTCCGCCGGCCGTGGCGTGTTGCTTACGTCGGTCACTCTGGCCGCCGGTGTTCTGCTCTGGTCTTTCTCTTCCCTCCGCTTCCAGGCGGAAATGGGAACCCTCATTGGGTTGTGGCTGCTCGTATCAGCGTTTACCTCGCTGTTCGTCATGCCCTCCCTTGTCCGGGTGCTGAAGCCGAAGTTTATATTCGACGAAGCGCCTCAACAGGCCGATTCCGCCTCAGGCTCGGACCGGCTAGCGCAATCCACTCACTGAGAATGGGTAAATCCTATGAATATTAAAACAAACAAAAAACCGGTGGAGAGCCGTCTCTGGAAGCGAGGGCTTTTAGCGGCCAGTGTGGTTGCTGCCACCATAAGCGCGCCACAGGCGGCAATGGCCGAGGAAGACTGGCTAACCAAAGACTGGGAAGTTAGCGGTTACATTCGTGAGTACCTGTCCTGGAACCTGGAGAACCCCACGCTAATTGGTCCTGGGCCCGCAATTTTTGATGGCGAGCAGCGCGACGATTACCGCTACGACCTGTCGATGGCCAGAACGGTAGCCAAGCTCAATTTGTTCCGGGACTTCGACGGTGTGCGTTTCAAATTCACCGGGCGGGTTTCGCGGGAATCGCCAACCGACTACCTGAAAGACCTTCAGGCGGTTGCCGATGAGTGGGCGCAGACTGGCGGCGCACCCAAATCATCGGTCGATCTACGCGACGATGTATACAACGATGAGGAAATTCGCGAACTCTGGATTCAGGGAGACCTGACCGACACCACCAACCTCAAGGTGGGAAGGCAACAGGTGGTCTGGGGTGAAACTGACTTCTTCCAGTTGCTGGACGTGGTTCATGGCTATGATTTCCGTTGGCGCTCGTTCCTGGAGCCGGAAAACGAAGAACTGCGCAAGCCGCTGAATCTGGTCAATCTGGTTCAGCGGGTGGACAGCCTCGACGGCAGCCTCCAACTGCTCTATATCCCAGGCGGGTTGAACGATGGTGAAAACCGCGGCAACAGCTATGACGTTGAAGGCGGCCGCTGGGCGAATAATCCCAATAAAGGCATTACCTTTGAATCCGCCCCTTTAGGGGCGAATGTGCCCTACAACTACGATCATTCCGAAGCGGATATGGACGACGATTCCTATGGCCTCCGTTGGAATGGTCTGGCGGGGAACTGGGGGTATTCTCTGGGCTGGTTCCATGGCCCCAATCCCAATCCGGTTGTGAATCCAAACCCCGCTGCCAACGGTGCTCGTCCGGATTTGCAGACCAATCCATATGACTACGAGGGTGACCCGACCGAGGCAGGGGAGTTCATCTATCCCTACATCGATATCTTTGGCGTAACCGCCAACAACTACTTCGCCGGGCCGGATCTGGTCTTCAGTACTGAAATCGCCTACATCCCGGAAGCGCCATACAACGTGGGTACCGAAGGTGGTCTGGCCGGCCTGGGATCGGGTGAGGCCTGTGGCTTCTTCCCCGGTTTCTGCGGCATCGAAGAAAAGAAACTGCTGCGAACCATGTTCCGCATCGACAAGCAGTTGGACCTTCAGGATTACCTGGGCACCAGTCGTCCTTCCTTTTTCACCGTCCAGCTGTTCAGCAACTGGATTACCGATTTTGAAGAAGACGAGCAACTGGTCAACCTGGCGGGCTTTGGCGGCGAGACCAAGGAATTCAGCAGCATCATCACGGCTGTTCTGGCCACCAACTATGCCAATGACCAGATCAACCCATCGCTGGCGGTTGGTTCCGACCTGACATACGGCGGCGGCTTTGTCATTCCGGCGGTTGAGTTGGCCTACGGTGATCACGTTCGGGTTCGGGTTGAAGCAGATATCTTCTTCCACGAGACCGATCAGGAGCGTCCGCTGCAAGGTTTCAACGACACAAATCTGTTCGGCTACTTCTCGGGCAATGATCAACTTACCGCCCGTCTGACTTACCAGTTCTGAGGAGACCACCATGAAAACAATGATATCCATTAAAAGTCTCACGCTGGCCATTGGCTTGCTGGCCGGAACCGGAAGTCTGGTTGCGGCGGAATTGTCCCCCGGTGATACGATCAACGCGGGCAACCTGAACGAACGTCTGAGCGATACCTTTGAGGGTGACAGCATAGATTCTTTGCTGACTGACCTGCAAAAGCGGCTGATACGCGAAGAAGGCCTGAAGATTACCCTGAAAGCGTCGGAAGACATTCCTCTGGGTGAGGATTACCTGGCAGCCACTGAGCAATACTCGGATCAGGCGACCTTTAATCCCGACACGCGAATGATGGAGGGCTGGAAAGCCGGCATGCCATTTCCCAATGTGACGGCAGATACCCCGAATGCGGCTGAGAAGCTGATCTGGAATCACCATGTGTCCCAGCCGACCAAGAACTATCAGGATTATCCGGAATTCGCCTACCTGTTCATCGACGACGATCGTGGCCTAGAGCGGACTCAGGAATGGGTGCTGCGCCGTTACTACATGAAAGGACGCCTGGGTGAAGAAAAGACCGTGGAAGGGGATGGCGATATCCTTTGGAAGCAGTTGCTGTACGCCACATACCCGAACGACATCCGCGGCCTGGGCCTGTTCACTGTCCGGTACGACAGCCCGAAGCTGGATGACAGTTGGGCGTATCTCAAATCTGTTCGTCGTACCCGTCGCCTGTCGGGTGGCACCTGGATGGACCCAATCGGTGGCACGGACCAGTTGAACGATGATATCGAGATCTTCAACGCGCATCCCACCTGGTACCCGGAGTACAAGCTGCTGGGCAAGCGCAAGCTTCTGGTTGTGGCCAATAGCCAGGCAACGTCCTGGAATCAGGACGCCAGCGGTAACGCCGAGTACCCGATTGTGGATCTGGCCAACGCGCCATACTGGAATCCGACTGATGAGTGGGAGCCACGCGAGGTCTGGGTGATCGAGGCGGTGGCGCCTCCTGAACATCCCTACAGCAAGAAAGTCATGTACATGGATGCTCAGTTTCCGCGCTTCTACATGGCCGATGTCTATGATCGTAAAGGGGAATTCTGGAAATGGATGAACTACAACCTTAAGACGATCGAGACAGAAGACGGTGATCGGGGCATTGTTTCCAATGCTGGCTTCACGATCGATTACCAGCGTCGTCACGCCACCATTTTCGTGCTGGCGCCCAACGCCAAACTGAATACCCAGGGCGTGGATGGCGATTCTATCAGTCTTCGTGAACTTGAGCAGGCAGCAGTACGCTGATGTCCGCCTTTACCCGACTGAACAGTCAGGAGGAAGTATGAGCTTTCGATTAGGGGTTGATGTGGGCGGTACCTTCACGGACCTGCTTCTCATCAACGATGACACCGGGGCCACCTTTACCGCTAAGGTGCCCTCCACGCCCTCGGACTCGTCCCAGGGCGTACTGAACGGGATCGAAAAGATCTGCCGCACGTCGGGTATTGATCCGAAGCAGATCCGCTCGGTCATGCATGGCACCACGGTGGCTACCAATGCCATTCTGACTCAGAAGGGTGCCAAAGTCGGATTGGTGACCACCCAGGGTTATCGGCAGGTGCTGCACATTGCACGTTCATTCGTGCCCGGTGGCCTGGGCGGCTGGGTGATCTTCAACAAACAACCGTTGCTGGCGTCGCTGGAGCATACTGTCGAAGCGATTGAGCGGGTGAGCGCAAAAGGCGAGGTGATCACTGAGCTGGACGAGGCGGATATTCGCCAGAAACTGGAAAAACTACGGGATGCTGGCATCGAGGCGTTGACGGTGTCGCTGATCAACGCCTACGCCAGTGGCGTGAACGAAGAGAAAATCGCGAAGATCGCTGCCGAGGTGATGCCGGATATTCCGGTATCGCTGTCGTCGCGGGTGGTGCCTGAAATGCAGGAGTATGAGCGAACGGAAACCACCGTGGTGAACAGTTTTGTGCGCCCGGAGGTGTCCAACTATCTGGACCATCTGGAGCACGAGATCAAATCCCGTCTGGCGGACGATGTTCAGCTGTCCATCCTGCGTTCTGATGGTGGCCTGGCGACTTGCGATTCAGCGTCCTACACGCCGGTGAACCTTTTGCTGTCCGGCCCAGCCGGGGGAGTGGCTGGGGCCATCTGGTTCTGTTCGCGGGGTGGCTTCGACAAGGTGCTCACCTTTGATGTCGGAGGAACCTCTACAGATGTCGCGTTGATTGAGGACAATCATGCCCGACTGCGGCGGGAGACACGCGTTGGGGATGTAGCAGTGCGAGCACCCTCTGTCGACGTCCGAACCGTTGGTGCCGGTGGTGGCTCCATTGCTTTTGTGCCGGAACTGACCAAGGCCCTGCGTGTCGGTCCGGACAGCGCGGGTGCGGAACCCGGGCCGGCTGCTTACAACAAGGGTGGTAACCAGCCTACGGTGACTGACGCCAACGTGGTACTCGGTTACCTGCCGTCAAACCAGAAGTTGGGTGGCGACATGGAGATTCGCAAGGATCTTGCCGAAGCGGCGGTTCAGAAGGTCGCCGATGGCATGGATGTCTCTCTGAAAGAAGCTGCTGAGGGTATTGTGCGGATTGCCAACGAGCATATGTTCGGGGCGCTGCGGCTTATCTCGGTCGAGCAGGGCTACGATCCGCGGGAGTTTGCCCTGTGCGGGTTTGGTGGCGCCGGCCCATTGCACGCCAACGCCCTGGGTATCCTGATGGATGCCTGGCCGGTGATTGTACCGCCATCGCCGGGCGTGCTCTGTGCCTATGGCGATGCCACAACGCGGGTGAAGGATGAGGCGTCACGGTCACTGATCAAAGGCTTCTCAAAACTGGGCCAGTCCGAAATTCCGGACATTCTCGAAACGTTGACCCAACAGGTCAATAAATCTCTGGAAGTTCAGGATATTCCTCGTGACCAGCAAGCCATCACCTGGCAAGCGGACGTTCGTTATCAGGGCCAGGCGTTGTTGCTGACACAGGACATAGAACCGCAAGAGCTGAAATCGAAAGGCCTTGCCCTGCTGCAGGACGCGTTCGACGCAGAGCATCAGCAGCTGTTCAGCTTCTCGCTGGACGAGGAGCATGAGCTGGTGAACCTGCGCGCGATCGCCCGAGCACCGCGGCCCAACATTACTGAGAAGGAATGGACTGCCGAAGCTGAAAGCCTGAGTGATGCGGTTACTGGTGAGAGTGCGATCTATTTTGACGGCCAGGACCACAACGCCACCCTGTATGACCGCGAAAGGCTCTGGCCTGGACACGTTGTGCCGGGGCCGGCGATTGTCACCGAGATGGATTCAACCACCGTGGTCTTCCCTGGCTATCAGGCGGAAGTCGACAAGGTGGGTAATCTGCTGATTGAACCCGTTGGTCATAAAGGTAGGGAGTAATCGTATGTCTGCGAATATCATTCAACCCAACAGCACACCGCTGCAACGCGTGGACGTGGATACGGTCACTCTCGACATCATCGAGAATGCCATGGCTAACGCCCGTAATGAGATGGACGCGGTGTTGATCCGCACCGCCATGTCCCCGGGCATCCGCGAGCAGGGCGATGCCTTCCCCATGATCGCCAATCACGAGGGCAAGATGGTGGTGGGGCAGTTTGGCTCTTTCATCACCGGGTTTACCCAGTCCTACGAGGGCACCATTGAAGAGGGTGATATTTTCCTGACCAATGATCCTTACATGTGTGACGGTGCGGTCAGTCACCTGCCGGACTGGCTGGTGCTGGTGCCCATCTTCAAGGAGGGCCGTCTGATCAACTGGGCCGCCATGTTCGGACACATGTCGGATGTGGGTGGCAAGGTGCCCGGCAGTCTGCCCACTGATGCACAGACCATCTATGAAGAGGGCATCCGAATTCCACCGGTGAAGATTTACAAGAAAGGCGAGTTGAACGAAGACGTGTTGGATCTGATCCTGCACAACGTACGCATGCCACGCTGGAACAAGTCTGATTTCAACGCCATTGTGGCGTCCTGTCGCACGGCTGGTCGGCGCTGCGTGGAACTGGCCAACCGGTTTGGCGACGACATCTTCACCAGTGCTCTGGGCATGATGCTGGACCGCAACTTCATTGCCATGCGGGAAATCATCCGAGCCGTGGTGCCTGAAGAGAAGCGCTCATTCGAAGATTACATCTGTGACGACGGTGCAGGTCTTGGCCCCTATACCATTCGCTGCACCATGTGGCGTGAAGGCGACAAGGCCATTTTCGACTTTGAGGGTACCGACCCGCAGGCCCCGTCTTCCGTGAACTTCTACCTCAACGAGGAGATGTTCAAGATGTTCTTTGGCGCCTTTACCATCAACTTGTTCGATCCGTCGATCCTTTTTAATGATGGCTTTTACGACCTGGTGGAAGTGAACATTCCTCAGGGTTCCATCCTCAAACCCAACTTCCCGGCGGCGCTCTCCTGCCGGACTCATCTGCTGGGCCGGATTTTCGATGTAATGGGTGGCCTGCTTGGGCAGGGCACACCAGATGCCATGAGTGGTGCGGGTTTCTCGGATTCACCCCATTTCATGTACTCGGGTTACGACGAGAACAACGAGTGGTTCCAGCTGTTCCAGATCGGTTTTGGTGGTATTCCCGGACGCCCAGTGGGCGACGGGCCAGACGGTCACTCCCTGTGGCCGGGCTTCACCAACGTGCCGAATGAGTTTGTAGAGGCTTACTTCCCGCTACGGATCGAAACCTACGAAACCATCACTGATTCGGGCGGCGCTGGCCTGCACCGCGGTGGTAACGGCATTCGTGTTGGCTACCGCTTGTTGGCGAATGGCGAAATCTCCATCCACGATGATCGCTGGCTGACCTACCCCTGGGGCGTGAACGGTGGCGACCCCGGCCAGCGCAGCCGGAAGGAGTTGGTGAAAGCCAACGGTGAGCGTCGGATGCTGCCGTCCAAGTGTGACCACGTCAAAGTGGAAATCGGCGATCTGGTGATCTTCGACACCTGGGGTGGTGGTGGCTGGGGTAATCCTCTGGAGCGTGAGCCAGAAGCCGTGGCTGCCGACGTCCGGAGGGGGTTGGTGAGTGTTGCTGGTGCCCGCCGCTACGGAGTAGCTCTCAACGCGCAGGGTGAAGTGGATTTATCGGCAACCGAAGCCCTGCGAGCGGACATGGCGACGACGCGGAACAGTGATGAGCTTTTCTCCCGTGGCGGTACCATTGATGAAATCAAGGCACGGTGCCTCGAAGAGACCGGACTCCCAGCGCCGGCTACACCAACCTGGACCAACCAGGGGGCTCTCTGATGGGATTGCAAACGCGAAGATTGACGAAGGCAAACAACTACGCTCTTGTGGTTGTGGATATGAGTGTCGGATTTACCGATCCGTCAAAAAGTCCGCTGGCGTCGGATGCAACATCAGTTGTTGAGGCCAATCAGCGCCTGCTCACGATTTTTCGTGAGCAGGGCTGGCCAGTGCTTTTTACCACTGTTGCCTACAGTTCACCGGACCAGGCATACATATTCCGGGAAAAACTTCCGGGACTGAATGTGTTAGAACTCGGCTCCGGTCTGGAGGATATCGACGAGCGAGTTGCTCCGTTGGAGGGTGAGCCGGTTATTCTGAAGCACTGGCCCAGCGGTTTTTTCAAGACTGATCTTGACCAGCGGCTTCGGGCGGCAGGCGTAGACGGCGTTGTTGTAACCGGCCTTACCACCAGTGGCTGCGTGCGAGCAACAGCCCTTGGTTGTCTGCAACACGAATACCGGACCATCGTGCCGCGTGAGGCTGTCGGGGATCGTGATGAGCAAGCCCATCTGGCGAACCTGCGAGACCTGGAACTCAAATATGTGGACGTCCTGTCGCTCAAGGAAACGATCAGCACGCTGGTTTAAAGGTTCTGGACTGATACTGATCCCAGCATTGTTGATGGCGGGGTGCAGTACTCACCGGGAGGTTGGTCCGGGAATGAATGTTCAGTCTTTCAGGCAGAAGCTGGCGTCACAGCCTCAGGTTTGCGCTGTTTACCGCGCAAACTATGTTGCGGGCTTTGAACAAAACGTGGCCGGACTCAGCCGCTCTGATGCGGGTATGCAGAAAGAGGCGGCAGAACTCCTCACTCAAAGTATGACAATGCTCTCGGATGCTGGCCTGTCACCAGAAGACTGTTCCCGCCCTTACTGTATTATCGAGCCCTTGCAGGAGGGCAGGCTGGACAGTTGGTGTGGGTATCGGCTGAATGCGGACAAAGGAGAGGAGTTATACCAGTGGCTTGACTGGAAGAACGTTCAGTCGGCCAATGCGCGCTGATAATGAGGATAGAAACATGGCGGCACTGACACTTTACGACAAGCTCTGGCAGCGTCACCTTGTGGAGGAACTCCCCGACGGGTCTTCGTTGCTCTACATCGATCGTCACCTGCTGCATGAGGTGACCTCTCCCCAGGCATTCTCCGGGCTGCGGACCGCAGGGCGAAAACCCTGGCGCAGTGCCGCCAACGTCGCTGTTCCTGATCATGCGGTGCCCACGCGGAAACGCGAATTGGGCATCGCGGGGATTGCAGACCGGGTCGCCCGTAAGCAGGTTGAAACGCTATCAAGAAACTGCGACGAGTTCGGTATTGACCTTATTGAGCTTGAGGATTCAAGGCAGGGAATTGTCCATGTTGTCGGGCCTGAACAGGGGCTTACACTGCCCGGAATGACAATTGTTTGTGGCGATTCTCACACCTCTACCCATGGAGCGTTTGCAACTCTTGCGATGGGAATAGGTACCAGCGAAGTGGAGCATGTGTTGGCGACCCAGACCTTGCGGACGCAGCGCCAGAAAAATATGCGGGTGGTCTTTGATGGTCGTACCGGGTTCTGTGTTACGCCCAAGGATCTCATCCTGGCGCTGATCGGGCGGATCGGTACCGCAGGTGCCACGGGCTACGCCATTGAGTACGCTGGCGAAGCTATCCAGGCACTCTCGATGGAGGGGCGGATGACCGTGTGCAACATGAGTATCGAAGCTGGCGCTCGGGCGGGCATGGTTGCCTACGATCAGGTGACTGAGGATTACCTGAGGGGGCGTCCCCGAACGCCTTCGGATGATGCCTTCGATCAGGCCAGTCGATACTGGCGAACTCTGGTCTCTGATGAAGGGGCTTATTTCCACCGGGAGGAGCATTTCCCGGTGGAAGCGCTCGTACCGCAGGTTACGTGGGGGACGTCACCGGAAATGGTCACGGGTATCGATGGCAGGACGCCTTTGCTGTCTGAAGTGCCTGATGTTGCTCGTGACTCGCTCAAACGGGCACTGGAATATATGGGGCTGAATCCCGGTCAGGTATTAAAGGGAACTCCTGTAGACAAAGTGTTCATCGGCTCCTGTACCAACGCCCGAATCGAGGATCTTCGAGCGGTAGCGAACCTGGTTAAGGGTCGAAAAGTGCACAGATCGATTAAGCAGGCATTGATTGTGCCGGGCTCCGGCCAGATCCGATTGCTGGCAGAAAGGGAAGGTCTTGACTCTATTTTCCAGAAAGCGGGTTTCGAGTGGCGGTCCGCCGGCTGCTCAATGTGTCTGGGCATGAATGACGACCGCCTTGATGCCGGTGAACGCTGTGCTTCTACGTCGAATCGCAATTTCGAGGGGCGTCAGGGTAAAGGAGGGCGAACTCACCTCATGAGCCCTTTAATGGCTGCGGCTGCTGCGTTGACTGGTCAGTTGGCCGATGTGAGAGAGATATAATATGGATGGCTTCAGTGTTCACATCGGCCTGGTTGTACCGTTTGATCGTTCGAATATCGACACGGATGCAATCGTACCCAAACAGTATCTCAAAATGCTTGAGAAAACCGGCTTTGGTGATTTTCTATTTGATGACGAGCGATATCTGGATCCGGGGGATGTTGAGACTCCGGTATCGGAGCGGCGGAAAAATCCCGAATTTGTTCTTAATCGCCCGCCATATGACAGGGGGTCTATCCTTCTGTCCCGTGCCAACTTTGGCTGCGGGTCCTCCCGAGAGCACGCAGTATGGGCGCTGAAGAATTTTGGAATCCGAGTCGTCCTCGCCAGCAGTTTTGGTGATATATTCTTCAATAACTGCTTTAACAACGGCCTGCTTCCAGTAATACTCGACGAAGCATCCATTGACGAGTTGTTTGAGCTGGCCGGGCGCACTGACGGGGTGGAGTTAACGGTGGATCTGGAACACTGCGAGATCCGATCATCCGACAAGGCCTGGCAGTTTGTTGTTGAGCCGGGCAGGCGCAGAAATCTTCTGGATGGGCTGGATGAAATAGGGCGGACCCTGACCTATGCTGACTCCATAAGGAATTACGAAGCAACACGTAATGAACTGGAACCCTGGCTTTATTGAATAAACGGGCAAGCGAGGATCTCCATGGAGTTCAATAATGCAGAAGCCAGCCGGGTCAAAGTCTGCCTGATCGGCAATTCAAAGCTCAGCAAAATGGTCCATTCCCTGGTGCCGGAATTCCAATCGATTGCCGAGATCGTCATCATTGACAGTATTTTCAGTGATGCACTGTTGTCAGCCAGACGCTTGGTGGAACACGACGCGGTGGATGTGTTTATCAGCGCGGGGGCCAATGCCCATTACCTGAAAGACACACTGCCGGTACCTGTAGTGCCGCTTGAGCTCCGACAGTCGGACCTCGTAAATGCAGTGCTCAAAGCACGACAGATCAGCAATAAAATTCTGCTGCTCAGCTATGAGCATCAAAGTACCTGGACGGAGTTTCTGGACTACGTCGAGGGTGTCGATATTGTTCATCGGACCTATCAGACCGCCGAGGAAGCCAGAGAGACCTTCCATAGCGTAGAGAAAGACGGCATCGGGGTGGTGATCGGTTCAAGTTTCATTTGTGATCTTGCTGAACAGGAAGGGCTTCCCTTCGTAATGGTCTACTCACGGGAATCCTGCCGCCATATGGTCCGGAAGGCTATTTCTGTGGCGGGCGAGCATAAGCGGGACAGCGAAAGACGCGCTTTTGCTCAGTTCCTGCTGGATAATGCCCCCACTCCAACTATCGTGACTAATCGTGAAGAGCAGGTTATCGGCTATAACCGTCACGCTAAGCAGTTGGTGAAGGGGCTCGCCCTCAATAAAAGGATCGACCGGTTTCTTGACGGACGTTTTCTTCAGACTCCCGAAACCAATGTCGAAGGTATTCAACTAGGCGAACGTTTATGCAGCGTGCATAAGTCTGTTTTCGAGATCGATGGCGCTCGCGTCGGGCATTTGTACTCGATCGCACCTGCACCGCAGAAACGCAAAGACAGCAATGGGGCGTCTTCAGGGCTGGTCTTTTCGTCCAGGTCGATGTCGGAGGTGGTTCATTTTCTGCAGGTATACGGAGCGACTCCCGGGGCAGTGCTACTCAGGGGTGAAACCGGTACCGGCAAAGAGCTTGCTGCCAGAATGATCCATGAATCCAGTGCTAACAAAGGCGGACCTTTCGTCGCTATCAACTGTGCTGCGATTCCCGGTGAGCTTTTCGAATCTGAGCTTTTCGGTTATGCAGATGGCGCGTTCACTAATTCCCGTAGCGGTGGAAAGTCGGGGCTTTTGGAGGGAGCGAATAACGGCACTTTTTTCATGGATGAAATCAACACTTTGCCGCTTCCGCAACAGGCGAAGCTCCTCCGTGTTCTGCAGGAGCGGGAAGTACGACCAGTGGGTTCGCGTCGGTCTATCGGGCTGAATATCAAATTCGTTGCGGCCTGCAACCATGACCTTCGTGAAGAGGTTCGTGCAGGGCGTTTTCGGGAAGACCTTTACTATCGTCTCAACGTTTTCATCGTTAATCTACCACCGCTTCGTGATCGCCCGGAAGATATTGAACCGCTCACGCGGCACTTCATTCGCACCCTTGGCCAGCAGTACAGTATTGATGCCGATGAGGCTGCTCTCACCGAGGTTCTGGTGCACGACTTTCGTCGTTACCGCTGGCCCGGTAATGTGCGCCAGTTGGAGAATCTGATGGAGCGACTACTGGTGTCCTACACACTGTACTCGTCAATTGAGCAGTTTGCGGCACAACTGAGAACACTTGTTCCGGAGCTGTATGAACCCTCAGATCAGAAAGATGCTGCTCCAACTGAAGGTAAGCGTCTGCAAGCCGTGGAGCACGAAGAAATTCTAACAGTTCTGGACCGGTTCGGTGGAAACAAAACTAAAGCGGCCGACTATCTCGGTATCAGCCAAACCACATTGTGGCGTCGGCTTAAGCAAATGAATACTGCTGCAGACAAATCCTGAACCTTTAGCAAGTCATAGCCCGTTGAGACTATCGGTAGGTTTGGGCAGGGCCCCTTGGAGTGAAACCCATATGGGGCCCTGGCTGATTCTATTTTAACTGATCCCGAATCAGCTTCTTGTTGATCTTGCCAACGCTCGTTTTCGGTATGTCGTCGACGAAATCAATCTGATTCGGAATGGCCCACTTATTGATCTCACCGGAATCCACGAACTGCTTCAGATGGTTCTGGATATCGTCCAGTGACGCTTCCTGTCCCGGCTTCAGGATAACCAGGGCGTGGGGCCGTTCGCCCCATTTCTCGTCGGGCACACCCACCACCGCTGCACCGGCGACGGCTGGATGCTGGCTGATCAGATTTTCCAGGTCCAGGGAGGACAGCCATTCACCGCCGGTTTTGATCACGTCTTTGATGCGGTCCTTGATCAACAGCGTATTGTCTGGCTCCAGACTTGCCACATCCCCCGTGTGCAGCCAGCCACCTTGCCAGAGCTCCTCGCCTTTCTCCGGCTCCTTGAAGTAACTCTGGGTCAGCCACGGTGCCCGGGCAACCACTTCGCCCTTGGCCTCGCCGTCGTGGGGGACCGGTTCGCCCTCTGGATTCACGATTTCCAGTTCCACCATGGGCACGGCAATACCGGTCTTGATGCGCTTGGAGGTTTGCTGCTCCAGGGGCAGTTCCAGGTCCTCTTCTGTCAGGTGAGTGGTGCTGAGAAGCGGGCAGGTTTCCGACATGCCGTACCCCGTGTACATGGATACGCCCAGCTTCGCCCCGGCGTCGCATAGGCCGCGCGTGAGGGCGCTGCCACCGATCAGTACGTGCCAGTTGCTGAGGTCGGCCGTCTTGATGGATTCGGTTGCCATCATCATCTGCATGACCGTCGGCACACAGTGGGAGAAGGTCACCTTGTGCTCCTTGAGGAGGTCGACCAGCAGTTCCGGTTCATAGCGTCCGGGGTAGACCTGTTTTATGCCCAACATGGTGGCCGCGTAGGGCACGCCCCAGGCGTGTACGTGGAACATGGGGGTCACGGGCATGTAAACGGACGAGGACCTCAGTAGCGGCATCTCATCATACGCAGACAAAGAGCCGGTCATGGCCAGCGTATGGAGAACGAGCTGGCGGTGACTGAAGAAAACACCCTTTGGATTCCCGGTAGTGCCGGTGGTGTAGAAAGTGGTGGCAATGCTGTTTTCGTCAAAGTCCGGGAAGTCGAAGGTGGTACCGGCCTTGGCAAGCAGTTGTTCGTATTCGCCGAGTGATGGCAGTGATGTGGTTTTCGCTTGTGCCTCGTCACTCAGTTGGATGTAGTGTTTGACTGTTTTAATCTCGTCCTTCACACCTTCCAGGATGGGCAGGAAGTCATCGTGGACCATCACCAGGTCGTCTTCTGCATGGTTCATGGTGTAGACGATCTGCTCGGGCGACAGGCGTACGTTCACCGTATGCAGTACCGCGCCAATCATCGGGATGGCAAAGAAGCATTCCAGGTACCGGGGCGTATCCCAGTCCATCACAGCAACGGTATCGCCCGGTTTGACACCCGCGTCGGTGAGGGCGTTGGCCAGTCGGTGGATACGTTCAACCAGGTCGGTATAGGTGTACTTGCTGTGGTTGGCGTAAACGATTTCCTGGTCGGGAGAGTACCGGGGGCCGGAAAGAAGCAGTTGTTTGATCAGCAGTGGGTATTGGTGAGCGTTGTCTGCCGGCTTCAGGATGCGGGTCTGTGCCATGGTTCGATGCCTCTCTCAATTGTTTAATTTATAACGAGAAGAGGGGTAAATCTGACACAGTTTCTGGCTTACGGAAACCTTTAGGCGATAAAAAAGCGCAGATCCGGTGCAGCGGGATTCAAATGGCCCACTGGTCCCGGTCTGCGCTCTCGATGGGGTGTTCGCGAGAGGTTATTCGCGAGAAATTATTCGTAAGTGCAGAGGTAGGCCGTGTCGATGTCAGTCCGGGCCTTGAAGCTGGCCTGTCCCGCCACTTCAAAAAACTCGCCGGAACCGTAGGTCATCCATTCTTCCATGCCAGGCAGGAGAACGGTCAATACGCCACTGATCACCGTCATGGTTTCTTTCTTGCTGGTACCAAACTCATACTCGCCCGGGCTGATCACCCCCACGGTAGCCGGAAGACTGGAGGTCTGGAAGGCGATGGATTTGGCCTTGCCGTCGAAATACTCGTTAACTTTCAGCATGGGATACGCTCCTCAAAATTGTGGGAGCCTACTATACGGGAATTTTGTGCAACTCCAATGACAAATTTGCCGTTACTGGTCCCAGGTATTTCCACGTGTGTTGTCGGTTGTGGACACGCCGATATGCATCGCCGCCTTTGCCAGTATGTTCGCGCTCACTGGTGCGGTCAGGAAAAGGAACACGGTGATGAGCACTTCGGCAATGCCTATACCTTCTCCTTTGCTGCTGAAGTAGATGACTGAGCTCAACACAATGGCGCCTACGCCCACGGTAGTGGCCTTCGTTGGGCCATGCAGGCGTGTGTAGAAGTCAGGTAGTCGCACCAGTCCAATGGCGCCGACCAGGGTGAAAAAACCACCGACGATCAGCAACAATGCAATGGCGTATTCGGCAATGGGACTCATAACGGGAAACCTCTGGTCACAGGATGCTTGCCTTGTGGTTATTCAATCACGCTGCCGCGCTTCAGGTACTTGGCCATCGCCACGGTACCGACGAAGCCCATCACGGCAATCAGCAATGCGGCTTCAAGATACAGGCGTGTACCCAGCGTTATTCCGAGCAGGACAATCAGCGCGATGGCGTTGATGTACAGGGTGTCCAGCGCCAGTACCCGATCCGGTGCATCCGGCCCTTTGATCAGTCGATAGACATTCAGTACCGCCGCCAGGACAACCATGGCAATGGTGATATACAGCGCGGTGGTAATCATTGAAACATCTCCTTCAGGCGTGCCTCGTAGCGGGTGCGAATCGCGTTGATCACCTCGTCGTCGCTCTCGGCGTCAAGAGCATGGATTAGCAGCAACGTTCTGTCGTCACTGACATCGGCGCTGACGGTTCCCGGTGTCAGGGAAATGGTGCTGGCCAGCATGGAAATGGCTAGCGGATGCGTCAACTCCAGGGGATAGGAGACCAGTATCGGCCTGGGGTCGCGGCCGCTGAGTATCAGGCGGGCGACGGAAACGCTGGACACCAGGATATCGTAGAGGACAAGGACCAGATACGGCGGCAGCTTCCAGGGACGTGCAAAGAAGGGAGGGTCCGGCCAGAAGCCACGGGTCAATTGTGGAATCATCCAGGCCAGGACCAGCCCCATGACAACACTGGCGCCAGAAACGCCGTCACTCAGGAACTGCCAGACGACAAACAGGATGAGGCTGAGGTATGGCTGCGGAAAGCTCAGGCGGTCAAGCATTACTTTTCCTCCCCAACCATGGGTTTGCTCAGGATTTCGGTGTAGGCGCTGGTGTCATGGAGCTGTGCCGCCGTATCTTCGGCGTAGCGGCTGATTGGCCCTGCCAGGATGACCATCACGATACTCAGAGAGATCAACGCGCTTGCCGACACAGACAGGGACGGTGTCAGCTTTTGAGGTTCTTCAATATGACCTTCCACGTTGCGCCAGAACACGATACTGCCTGCGCGGCTGTAGGCGATCAGCGTGAAAAAGCTGCCAATCAGCAACACGCTCCAAAGCCAGGCAACATCCGACTCGGTCACTGCCGACTTGAGAATCAGCAACTTGGCAAAAAATCCACTGAGGGGCGGCAGGCCCACGGCAGCCACGGCCCCCATCAGGAATAGCACACTCAGAAAGGTGCGGTTGGCGATCCGTGGTGCAGTGACAATTTTGTCCTGGGCGCTGCCACGTTGGCCATCAACGAGATCGGCCACCAGGAACAGGCCACCGGCCACCCAGGTGGTGTTGAGCAGGTAGAACAATGCAGCGGATGTGCCGGCCACCGTGCCAAACGAAATGGCGGCAAGCAGCGTCCCGACTGAGATAATCACCTGCCAGGCAATCAGTTTCCTCAGGCTCGCGGCACCCAGGGCCCCGATGACGCCCATGGTCAGAGTGATGAGCGCCAATGGGAAGAGCCAGTCCATACCCAGACCCGACAGCTCACCTGCCTGGTTGCCAAAGATCAGGGTAAAGACGCGGATAATGGCGTAGATACCCACCTTGGTCATGACCGCAAATAAGGCTGCGACCGGCGCTGTGGCGTTGGAATAGGCGCCGGGTAGCCAGAAGCAGAGCGGCAGGATGGCGGCTTTCAGGCCAAAAACCACCAGCAACATCATGCCGCCGGCTTTCACCAGGGGAAGGTTCTCTTCGGCCACCTGCGGAATCTTGACCGCCAGGTCTGCCATGTTGAGCGTTCCCGTTACGCTGTAAATCATGCCAACGGCGATCAGGAAGACGGCAGAGCCCGCGAGATTCAGAACCACATAATGCAGGCCAGGAACGGTTCGGCTGGTGCCTTCGCCATGCATCAGCAAGCCATAGGAGGCAATCAGCAGAACCTCGAACGCAACGAAGAGATTGAACAGATCACCCGTCAGGAAGGCGATGTTCAGGCCAAGTAGCTGAAAAAGGAACAGCCCGTGGAACTGACGGCTGCTCTCGTCGGTACCACCGATGGCATAGATGTGACAGAACAGCGCCAGCACGGCGGTCATGACGAGCATCAGAGCCGCGAGCCGGTCCAGCACCAAAACGATACCGAATGGTGGTTGCCAGTTACCAAAGGCATAGAGGCGATAGCTACCGTCGTCTGCGAGAACAAGAAGGACGATCGCGGCCACCAGCATCAGCACCGTGGCGGCAATGGCGAGCGTCCGCCTCAAGGCGATGGGCGCGTACCCCATAAAAGCCTGCAGTATGCCGCCGATCAGCGGAATCAGTATGGGAGCAGTCAGCCAGTGGTTCATGTGTTGGCGCCCTCCTGCTCCTGCTTTTGCACAGTGCTGTCCTGCTCTGGAACGCGGCCGTTGACATGGTCGTCGTTGTTGTCGGCAAGGCTGCGCAACGACAGCACAACGACGAAGGCGGTCATGGCGAAACCGATCACAATGGCGGTCAGCACCAGTGCCTGGGGCAGGGGGTCGGAATAGGTTTCCGCGCTGCCGATGATGGGCTGGCCACCGGTCGCCAGCCGTCCCGACGAGAACAGGAACAGGTTAACGCCATAAGACAACATGGTCAGGCCCACCACAACGGGAAAGGTGCGGGCTCTGAGCATCAGGTAAACCCCGGAGGCAGTCAAAGCCCCGATGACCACCGCGAATGCAAGCTCCATTATGAGCCCTCCTTATAGTTGGTACTCTTGATGGCCGAATGGGGCGACAGGCGACCAACGCTGGTCAGCGCGAGCAATGTGGCGCCGATGACGGTCAGATAGACGCCGAGATCAAAGATCAGCGCCGAGGCGACCTCGAATTTTCCAACCACAGGCCAGTAAACGTAGTCGAACGTGGATGTGAGGAACGGATAGCCGAATGCGAAACTGCCAGCCCCGGCGATCAGTGCAAACAGCAGCCCCAGGCCGATGACGTTGTGGTAGCGGATTGAAATACGGCCCTGGGTCCAGGACATCCCGCTGGCAATGTATTGCAGGATCAACGCCACCGCAGTGATCAATCCGGCGATGAAGCCGCCGCCCGGCATGTTGTGGCCGCGCAGGAATATATAGGCGGAGATCATCAGGGCCAATGGCAGCATCGGCCTGGCAATCTGCTGCAGCATCATCGGGTACGCATCCCGCGTCCAGGGATGGCCCTGGCCGTCACCCGGAGGCGGGGTCAGGTCGACATTGCGCAGCATCGCGTAAATGCCCAGTGCCGCAATGCCCAGAACCGTGATCTCACCGAGGGTATCGAAGCCACGGAAGTCCACAAGAATGACGTTGACCACGTTGGTGCCACCGCCGCCGGGTTTGCTGTTCTCGAGGAAAAACTCCGAAATGGACGTAAACGGCTGTGTCAGCATTGCCAGGGTAATGAGTGTCATGCCAATACCGGCCGCGCCAGCGATCAGAATATCCCTGATGCGGCGACCTTTCGGCGTCTCGATTGGCGTCCAGGACGGCATGTAGTAAAGCGCCAGCATCAGCAGGACAATCGTTACCACTTCAACCGACAACTGCGTCATCGCCAGATCCGGAGCTGAGAAGCGGGCAAAGCCGAGGGCAACAAGAAGCCCGACGACGCTGAGGAGAATCAGCGCAAAGAACCGGTCACGATGCACGGCCGCCGTACCCAGGGCCGCAACCACCAGGATGGCAACACCGATAAGCGTGGGCCAGTCCACCGGGCTGAGCCCGTTGCTGCCAATGGCAATCCCCAGGTCCCAGAGCGGGAGCACGGCAACCGCAATCACACTGACGATCAGCAACATGGCGTAGCGCTGCAGTGAGCCGTTCTCGATGTAGGCAGTAACGGTATGGGCAGTGTCCGAAATTCGGCTAACGATGGCCTCGAAGACCGCTTTTTCATCAATTTCCTTGAAACGGGCGTGGAAATCGAAAAACCGCTGGCGCTGGGTATACATCAACAGGCCCCCGAAGAAGGCCACGAAACTCATCAGCAGCGGCAGGTTAAAGCCGTGAACAACCGTCAGGTGATACTCGGGAACGTCGCCACCCAGAGTGGCAGACGCTGCAGCATAGAGCAGTGGGCCGACGGAGAACGCCGGGAACATGCCAACCATCAGGCAGGCGAAGACCAGGATCTCAACCGGTATCTTCATGTACCTTGGCGGCTCATGGGGCGGAAAGATAGGCAGGTTGACGGGCCGACCGTTGAAAAACACGTCGTGGATGAACCGCGCCGAGTAGGCAACGGCAAATATGCCGGCCAGCGTTGCAATAAGCGGTGGCAGATAGGCCCACAGGCCGGGAAGATTCAGTTCCAGGGCTTCGGCGAAGAACATCTCCTTGCTCAGGAAACCATTGAGCAGAGGCACACCCGCCATCGACGCTGCTGCCACCATGGCCAGCGTGGCGGTGTGAGGCATGTAGCGCCAGAGGCCATTGATCCTGCGCATGTCCCGGGTGCCGGTCTCATGGTCAATAATGCCGGCGGCCATAAACAGGGACGCCTTGAATATTGCGTGGTTGATCACGTGAAAGACCGCGGCGACGGCAGCCAGCTGGGTCCCCATACCGAACAGCAGGGTGATCAGGCCAAGATGACTGACCGTTGAATGAGCCAGGAGGCCTTTCAGATCATGCTTGAACATAGCGACATAGGCGCCAATCAGCAGCGTGGCCATGCCGGTAAAGCTCACCATGTAGAACCACTGTTCGGTGCCGGCGAGGGCCGGGTAAAGCCGGGCCATCAGGAAAATGCCGGCTTTCACCATGGTGGCTGAGTGCAGATAGGCCGAAACAGGTGTCGGCGCCTGCATGGCGTGGGGTAGCCAGAAGTGGAACGGGAACTGTGCGGACTTGGTGAACGCGCCCAGCAGTACCAGCGTCAGTGCCACCGGGTACATGCTGTGGTTCTTGATCAGATCCCCGGCGGCGAGAACGTCCTCCAGCTCATAGCTGCCCACGATGTTGCCAATCAGCAGAATGCCTGCCAGCAGTGCCAGGCCGCCACCGCCAGTGACGGCCAGCGCCATCCTTGCCCCGCGGCGGGCGTCTTTCTTGTGAGTCCAGAAGCTGATCAGCAGGAACGATGTCAGGCTGGTCAACTCCCAGAAAACCATCATCAGCAACAGGTTGCTCGACAGCACGATGCCAAGCATGGAGCCTTTGAAGCACAGCAAAAGCGCGTAGAACTTACCGACGTTCTCGTGGGGCTTCAGGTAGTAGCGGGCGTACAGGATGATCAATAGCCCGATAATCAGGATCAGCAGGGTAAAAAGCAGCGATAGGCCGTCCAGGCGAAAGCTGAAAGACAGCCCGATGGCTGGCAGCCACTCGGTGGTGTGCTGCACGATGCCGCCGTCGGCCAGGATTGCCCAATGGGGGTATAGTGCCGCCAATCCAATGATGGCAGGGACACAGGAAATGACAGCAATTGCCGTGCGTCCGCCCTGGGCGAACAGTGGAGCCGCCAGGGCTCCCAGAAACGGCAGTAAAACGACCAGCGGTAGCGACATCGCAACCTCTTGTTGGCTTTCTTCTTTATGGATGGAGAAGCAAATGTTGCCTGAGTTTAGCCCCCGGTGTCCGTGCTTGCACGGGCAACCATCTGAATGGTGGCCAGGATATCAGCAGTGATGGGGTGGATCCGGGAAGTAGGGCAAGCTGCCGCGATGCTTCTTTGCATCAGCAGCGACCGGTGAAAAGCCGGGATGTGTATTAGCCAGGGACCTTGCGGTCGTCATGGTTGCTCCGATAATCAGTTACCCTGGCTGATGATACGTGGCCGTCTACGCAGGTCAAGTACGCTGACCATTTATCCGCATTCAGAAGTCACGGCGGTCCTGGTAGGGCTTGTCGGGAGAGCCGGAGTTCCGCGCAACGGCAATGCGCTGGTTCGCCCGCCCGAGTACCTTCTTCTGCAGCTTTGTTTCCCAGTCCAGTGCGGTTTTGTCGGTGGCGTTCCAGCTGCGGTTGAACAACAGCTTGCTGGCGGCGACGGCGTCTGGCGAGCGCTCGGCCAGCTCGCGGGCGAAGTTCATTGCTTCTGCCATGGGATCGTCGCTAACGCGGCTGACCAGGCCCATGGCTTTTGCTTCCGTGCCGTCGAATCGTCGCGCAGTCATGGTCAGTTCCTTGGCCAGGTCAATGGGCACCAGTTCCCGCAGGGTCACCGTCAGGCTCATGTCTGGGATCAGCCCCCACTTGCTCTCCATGATGGAGAATTCGCAGTCGCTGGTGGAAAACCGAAAGTCGGCACCCAGCGCAATCTGGAAACCACCGCCGAAACAGTAGCCATGGGTAACCGCAATCACCGGTGCCGGCACATCCCGCCATAAATAACCGACATTCTGGGCAAGGTTACTGATCCTGCGGCCAGGTTTGACCAGCAGCTTGAGGAAATTCACCGGATTCTTCGACACGGTCTTCACATCCAGCCCGGAGCAGAAAGCGTCTCCGGCACCGTTCAGTATGATGGCGCGCACACTGCGGTCTTTCTTCAGGGTTCTGGCCGCCCTGGTGATCGCCTCGAACATGGGCATGTCCAGACCGTTGTATTTCTCCGGCCGGTTCAGGGTCACGATGGCGATACCGTCCTCAATCGTGATCAGTACCCGTTCAGAATCGCGTGTGCTCATAGCGTGGGTTCCGTGTCATACGTTAGTCGTAGGCCGCTATGCTACCATGTTGCCTCCTGATGAAAACGTCCGCATGAGACGAGACGACCAGACGACCCGATAAAGAGAAATAACATGACCGCAGCCTACCCGAACCTGCTGAAGCCCCTCGACCTGGGTTTCACCGAGTTGAAAAACCGCGTGCTTATGGGCTCCATGCACACTGGCCTGGAAGACCGGTTCTGGAACATCCACAAGCTTGCCCGTTATTTTGCCGAGCGTGCGGAAGGCGGCGTGGGGTTGATGGTCACCGGGGGCTTTTCACCCAACTTTGTCGGCCAGCTTTCGCCCCTGGCGTCCACCATGAACCATCGCGGCACCGCCATGCTTCACCGTCATGTCACCAGTGAAGTTCATGACGCTGGCGGCAAGATCTGCCTGCAACTGCTTCATGCCGGTCGCTATGGCTACCAGCCGTTCAGCGTATCCGCCTCGGCCACCAAGGCGCCGATTACGCCGTTCAAAGCTCGCGCGCTCTCCACCAAGGGGGTCGATAAGCAGATTGATGACTTCGTCAGCGCCGCGAAACTGGCGAAACTGGCCCGTTATGACGGCGTTGAGGTTATGGGGTCGGAAGGGTATTTCATTAACCAGTTCCTGTGTGAGAGAACCAATAAGCGTACTGACAAATGGGGCGGACCGTTCGAGAACCGCATGCAGTTGCCGGTGGAGATCGTTCGCCGCATGCGGGAAGCGGTCGGCCCCGAGTTCATTATCATTTACCGCCTGTCGATGCTGGACCTTGTAGAAGGCGGGCAGACCTGGGACCAGGTGGTGCAATTGGGCAAGGCCATCGAAAAAGCCGGTGCCACCATTATCAATACCGGTATCGGCTGGCACGAAGCCCGAGTGCCAACGATCGTGACGTCGGTGCCACGGGGCGGTTTTGCGGATGTGACCGCCAAGTTTTACGGCGAAGTGGACATTCCCGTGTGCACCACCAACCGCATCAACACCCCGGAGAAAGGCGAGGAAATCCTCGCGGCGGGCAAGGCCGATATGGTGTCCATGGCGCGACCGTTGCTGGCGGATTCGGAATTTGTGCGCAAGGCCGAGCAGAACCGTAGCGACGAAATCAACACCTGTATTGCCTGCAACCAGGCCTGTCTGGATCACGTGTTCCAGCTCAAACGGGCGTCCTGCCTGGTGAACCCGCGCGCCTGTCACGAAACCGAACTGGTCCTGCCGGTGGCTCCGGTCAGCCGCCGCGTGGCGGTGGTCGGAGCCGGTCCTGCCGGTTTGGCCGCCGCGACCACTGCCGCCAAGCGGGGTCACAAAGTGACGCTGTTTGAAGCGGATGACAAAGTTGGCGGCCAGTTCAACTACGCCAAGCGCATCCCCGGGAAGGAAGAGTTCTATGAAACGCTGCGTTACTACCAGCGCCAGATCGAAATCCTGGGTATTGAACTGAAGCTCAATACCCGCGTGGATGCCGATGTATTGGGAGAGCAGGGCTTTGACGACGTGATCATCGCCACGGGCGTGAAACCGCGTACGCCAAGAATTGATGGCATCGACCACCCGAAGGTGCTCGGTTACCTCGATGTTCTGCGCCACAACAAGCCCGTAGGCCAGTCAGTAGCGGTGATAGGTGCCGGTGGTATCGGCTTCGATGTCAGCGAGTTCCTCACTCACGAATTCGGTCATCACCCCGAGGGAGAGCAGGTCAGCATGGCAGACTGGCAGGCTGAGTGGGGCGTTGATCCGCAATTCGACGGGCCCGGCGGCCTGGCTGAGCGCAAGCCGACATCGTCACCCCGCAAGATATACCTGATGCAGCGGAAAACCAGCAAAGTCGGCGGTGGTCTGGGCAAGACCTCTGGCTGGGTACATCGCAACAGCCTCAAGCACCGTGACGTTGAGATGCTGAGAGGGTGTAGTTACGAGAAGATTGATGATGACGGACTGCATATCACGCTCTCCGACAAGGACGGTAAGGTCACCGAGAGTAAGGTTCTGGCGGTAGACAACGTCATCATATGCGCAGGTCAGGAGCCATTCCGGGCGTTGTTTGATGATTTGGTCAATCGGGGTATTCAGACCCACCTGATAGGTGGTGCGGACGTGGCCGAAGAGCTGGACGCCAAGCGTGCTATTCGGCAGGGAACGGAAGTGGCTGCCCGGATCTGACCGGGTGGACAATTTTGGTCATAAAGTGATCATCTTGATCATTTGTGACCCGTTTGGGCGTCAGTCATCGTTACGGTGACTGACCCCGGTTACCGAATGGCTTTCAGAGCCTCGCTGATGGCGTCCGCCTCGGCGGACAAAACCCGATAGCGAAGGCTATCGGCCTGCTGGCTGGCCTGAAGCAGCTGTTTCTGCTTCATGTCGTAAAGGCGACTGAGCAGTGCACATTGCTGGTTTTTTTGCGGTGCGGTCATGGTATTACCCTCCACAGGAAGTAGCCTGTGTCAGTTATTTTTACGTTTTGCCTCGGCTTTTGGCCTTGTAGTGAAAACTAAGCATAACCCGGGCCAAAAGCGCTCAGGCTTGGGTTACCTTCCAAATCTCGCCCGATAAATACCGGGCGCCAGGCCGGTATGCTTTCTGAACAGGCGGCTGAACGAACTGACATCTTCATAACCGACCAGCCGCGTGACTTCTTCAACCGCCACCCGCGAATTTTCCAGATGCTGCCGGGCCGCCTCTATTCTCAGAACCTGCAGGTAACCGGTGGGGGTGTCCCCGGTTGCCGCTTTGAACCGACGAATCAGCGAACGTTCGGTTAAACCGGCGAATGCGGCAAGGGCTTGCAGCGTCACCGGCCGGGTGTAGTTCACATCCAGCCAGTCCTGCAGCTTCAGAATCGCGGCATCGGAATGATAGCGCCGGGCCTGTAGTGCTCCATAAGGCGCCTGGCTGGTCCGCCCGGCATCAATCACAAACGCCTTCGCCAGCTCACGCGCCACCTTCGCCCCGGCGTAGCGTTCCACCAGATACACCCCCAGATCCCACCACGCCATACCACCGCCGGCACAGGCAATGTGCCCATCCACTGTAATCAGCTTTTCCGGCTGCAGGTCTACCCCGGGAAAGCGTTTTCTGAACTGGTTGCTGAACCCCCAGTGCGTCGTCGCCTGCCGCCCCTCCAGCAACCCGGCCTCCGCCAGCAGAAACGCCCCCGTGCAGTTACTGGCCAAGCGGACCTGTCCGGTTGGCGCCTTCCGAAAGCCGCCGAGCCAGTCAACCAACCTGGGATTGGCCTCCAGAACCTGCGCAATCGGCGCGCCAATCGTGGGAACAATGACCAGGTCTGCCTGCGAATTACCGGTGGGAATGTCCCGCCAGTCCCCATCGGCCATCAACGTTATCCCATTGATACACCCACAGGGCCGACCACCCTCGGTCAGCAATTGAGTGGTGAACTGCTGTTCCGGAGGCGTATCGTTGATGCGTGCCCAGGTTACCCCTGCAAGCCGAAACAGGTCGATAACCCCCGTAATCGCACTGGCCAGCGCCCCATCAAACCCAATAACAGAAACCGTTCGCATACCACCTCCAAATCAGGGCGCCAGCCGGGAAGACCCTCCCGGGACTGTCGGCAGCATGGACGCTGCCGTCAAGCGTACACGGACGTATTCACAGCGTGTCCCGGGAGGGTCTTCCCGGTTGGTGCCCGTCTGCCGAGCACCACAAGCCGCGCATTCACAAAAGGAGACCTGGAATAAAAGTGGCAATTTTAACCATGATTATGTCATTAACGCCGGTTTCAACAAAAACAACCGTATGAGAGGCTATACGCCATAAACAGGAGACCCGAAATGACCGACACCCTGATTGACCGCCGCGACCTGGCGTTCCAACTCTACGAAGTACTCGACACCGAAAGCCTCAGCGAACGCGAGCGCTTTAGCGAACACAGCCGCGACACCTTCGACGCCGTCATCGAAACCGCCGACAAAATCGCCCGTGACAAATTCGCTACCCACAACAGCGCCGCCGACAAAGACGAGCCAAAATTCGTCGACGGCCAGGTGGAAATGCTGCCCCAGGTCAAAGAGGCCTTTGATGCCTACGCCGATGCCGGCTTCATTGCCGGGCGCTACGACTACGAACTGGGTGGCATGCAACTCCCCGAATCTGTCATGGCAGCGTGTAACGGCTTCTTCACCGCCGCTAACCCGGGCACTGCGGGTTACCCGTTCCTCACCACCGCTGCCGCCAACCTGATCCGCGTGTTCGGCAACGACCAGCAGAAAAGCACCTTCCTGCCACACATGCTCAGCGGCCGCTTCACCGGCACCATGGCCCTGACCGAGCCCCACGCCGGCTCGTCACTGGCTGATATCCGCACCTCCGCCACGCCGACTGACGACGGTCATTACCTGATCAAAGGCGCCAAGATCTACATCTCCGGCGGCGAACAGTCCCTCACCGAAAACATCGTTCACATGGTGCTGGCGAAGGTCAAAGGCGCCCCGGCAGGCGTAAAAGGCATCTCCCTGTTTATCGTGCCGAAATTTATTGTGGATGAAGAAGGCAACGCGACTGAACGTAACGGCGTGAACCTGGCCGGCCTGATTCATAAGCTGGGCTACCGCGGGACTACGTCAACGGCGCTCAGTTTTGGTGACGACGCACCCTGCCATGGCTATCTGGTGGGCGAGCCCCACCAGGGCCTGAAGTACATGTTCCAGATGATGAACGAAGCCCGTGTGGGGGTCGGCTTCGGCGCCGCCGTGATTGGTTATCGTGGCTACATGCACAGTCTGGAATACGCCAAGGACCGCCTGCAGGGCCGCAAACCGTCAGAAAAGAACCCGGAGGCACCCCAGGTTCCCATCATTGAGCATGCCGATGTGCGACGCATGCTGCTGGCCCAGAAAGCCTACAGTGAAGGTGGCCTGGCGCTGTGCCTATACGGCGCACGCCTGATGGACGACCAGCACACCCATCCGGACGAGCAGAAACGGATGGAAGCCGGCAAGTTACTGGATCTGCTGACGCCAGTTATCAAGGCCTGGCCATCCGAGTTCGGCCCGAAGGCCAACGACCTGGCCATCCAGGTCTATGGCGGTGCCGGTTACACCCGCGAATACCCGGTGGAGCAGTGCTGGCGGGATAATCGCCTGAATCCGATTCACGAAGGCACCAACGGCATCCAGGCGCTGGACCTGCTGGGTCGCAAGATCTGGCAGGATCAGAGCCACGGCCTGCAGTTGCTGATGCAGGAAATGCAGGTGGACCTGGAAGCCGCCACCACCGATCGGTGCCAGCAATGGGCGCTGTCCCTCAGTGAAACCCTGCAGCAAGCAGTGAAAGTGACCCAGAGCCTGGGTAAATCCCTGATGTCGGAGGATCCCGACCGGGTGTTGGCCAACGCGTCCTGCTACCTGCACCTGTTCGGACATATCATCGTATCCTGGATGTGGCTGCGTCAGGCCAACGCCGCCGCCAAGGCCCTCGGTTCTGCCAACAGCGACGAAGAAAGGAACTTCTACCAGGGCAAGCTACAGGCCGCCCAGTACTTCTTCCATTGGGAGTTGCCCACCGTGGCTCAGGATCTGGTGCTGCTCCGCAACCAGGACGACACCTGCATGAACATGAAGCCGGAGTGGTTCTGAAACTGGCGGACTGACACAATCTAAACCAGACTGTAGGCTGGCCCCGGAACGCAGGTTTCAGCGTACCGGGGCGCTTTTCTATCCTGCTGCACCCACAGGGAAGAAGCTGCCATGACGTCGGGACACGCCTCCAATGCCTATCGCCCGGTACGCTGTGAAATTCACAGTTTGCTCAGGGAGTATCTGACTTCTTCAAAACTGGCCGAGATTGTCTATCGCGACGATGCCGGTCAGATCTGTATGACCCACGATGTCATCCGCGATCTTTTCAGTCGTGCTGGCCAGGAATTTGTTTTCCTCGGGCGGGGGCACATGGTTCGCCTTGATCACGTGCTGACACTGGACGGTAAGGTCGTGGCCGGAGCGAATTGATGGCTACAGGTTATTGCTTTCCCTAACTTATTGTCGCTGCTAACAAAAGCGTAATTCTCAGGTAATTGTGCCCGCTCAGTCACGGCCGTAGACTTGTCGCTGTTGTTTTCACACGCCAAAGAAAGGACACAGTTATGAACAAGCTGACACTGAGTGCACTGGCACTGCTGATGACACTGGGCCTTGCAGCCTGCAGTCAGGATGACAATGAGGGCGTCGATCTCGAGGAAGCCGGCGACAACGTTGAGGAAATGGCGGATGACGCCGGCGATGCGGTCGAAGAGACCTACGAAGATGCCACCGGCCAGAATGACAGCGCCTGGGACGAAACCAAGGACGCTGCTGGAGATGCCGCCGAAGAAACTGGCGAAGCAATGGAAGAAACTGGTGAGGAAATGGGCGAAGCCGCTGAGGAAGCCGGCGACTCCATGCAATAAGATTGCGTCTGTGGCCTGCCCTTTATGGGCAGGCTTTTTTTGGTTGTAAGAAATTGTTAAAGAAACTGTCTTTTTACTGTCTGAAATCTGTCACCTAACCCACCGACACTGTTCTCTCGAAAACCAATAACCCACCCGAGAGAGAGCATGACCATGGCAAAGCATGACCTGGATCCCAACTACCTGGATCCCAATTTCGAGCCCGTAGTCAACCATTCAAGTAACACGCCCTTTCATCAGGTCCTCGCGGCCCGTATGCAGCGCCGTACCGTTATGAAAGGTTCCGTTGGCGCCGCGTTGGCCAGCGTTATGGGGTTGGGCCTGGCTGGCTGTGGCAGCGATGACGACGATGACAACGGTTCCTCCACAGGGGGAAGTTCCGCCAATATGGATCTTGGTTTCAAAGCGGTTGCCGTATCCACCGCCAATGAAGTCGTTGTTCCCGAGGGCTACTCATCCGTGGCTTTCCTTCCCTGGGGCACCCCGATCACTGGCTCCTATCCCGCGTATAAAGCCGATGGCACCAATACCGGTGCCGATCAGGAACAGCAGATGGGCATGCACCACGACGGTGTTCATTTCTTCCCGATTGACCAGAAGGCCGGTGGCAACAGCTCAACGGAAGGCCTGCTGGTGATGAACCATGAGTACATCAATCAGTCTGCACTCCATGCCAATGGGCCGACCAACGCTGCTGATAATGGTGGCGTGCGCCCGGCCGATGAAGTTCGCAAGGAAATTGCCGCCCATGGCGTATCGGTTGTTCATATCAAGCGCGACACCAATGGCACCTGGGATATCGTCTTCGGCAGCCCATTCAACCGCCGCATTACCGGCAACACCGAGATGGATATTCGCGGCCCGGTGCGTGGTTACAGCAAGCTGGTCACAACCTACAGTCCCGACGCGACCGAAACCCGGGGCACCCTGAACAACTGTGCGATGGGCCCAACGCCCTGGGGCACCTACCTGGCCGCGGAAGAGAACTGGCACGGTTACTTTATGAACGCGAACGCGGATCGCCCGCGCGAGCAGGTTCGACACGGCGTTGACGATACCTCAAGGTATGACTGGGAACTGGCGGATAGCGGCGCAGATCAGTATGTACGCTTTAACGTCACGCCGACCGGGGCGGCTGCGACCGACGACTATCGCAACGAAGCCAACACCTATGGCTTCATGGTTGAGATTGATCCGTTTACGCCGGAAAGCAAGCCCCAGAAACGCACTGCGTTGGGACGCTTTGGTCACGAGGGCGTCATCTTTGCGCCGGCGAAGGAAGGGGAGCCGGTGGTGTGTTACTCCGGTGACGATTCCCGTTTCGAGTACATCTACAAGTTTGTGTCGTCTCAGCCTTACTACGCCGCGACGGCCGGTGGCTACCTGCTGGATGAGGGTACCCTGTACGTTGCCCGCTTCAACGACGATGGCTCTGGTGACTGGCTGGCGCTGGATCTGGACGACGCGGATTTCGCCAGCAAGGTTGCTGCGGCCGAAGGCGGCATGGTCGGCGATATCCAGTTCGACGGTTTTGAGAACCAGGCTGATGTTCTGCTGAATACCCGCCTCGCAGCCGATATTGCCGGCGCTACGACGATGGACCGCCCGGAATGGGGTGCCGTTGATCCCAACTCTGGCGAGGTCTATTTCACCCTGACAAACAACTCGAACCGGGGCCAGCCAGGGTTCGACGACGTCAACGCCGCCAACCCGAACTCTCCCAATGCCACCGGCCACATCATTCGCTGGACTGAAGAAGGTAACGATCACACGGCTACCAGCTTTGACTGGGACATCTTTGTCTTTGCCGGCGAGCAGGGTACGGAAACTGTTGTTGATGGTGAGGCCGTCGTCTCCCTGAACGACGATAATATTTTCAACAGTCCGGATGGCCTCTGGTTTGACTACAATGGCCGCCTGTGGATCCAGACCGATGGCTCTGATGCTGACCCGTACTTCAACAACATGATGCTGGCCGCCAATCCGGAGACACGTGAAATCAAGCGTTTCTTCGTTGGCCCTCAGGGTTGTGAAGTAACTGGCGTTGTCAGCACACCGGACGTTAAGACCATGTTCGTGAACATCCAGCACCCGGATGGTAACTGGCCGAACGCGGCCGAGCCCCGTCCCCGCGACGCCACCGTTATTGTGACCAAGGACGATGGCGGTGTGATCGGCGCCTGATCGCCTGATCCGAATAGAGGCGCCGCGGGCGCACGCCGACAAGAGCCAGCCGTAACGCCGGATTCTTCCAACAGGACGTCTCCGGCGTTGCGGCTTTTTTGTTTCAGTTTTTCCTCGATCTGCCGTAAAACGAGTATTGGTCAACTAAAGTAGCAGTTATAAGTAAAGGTCAATTCTTTACTCTCACGAGTAATCGTCAAAAAAGATGCATTCACTAACAATGAAAATCAAGAGGTGGATATGGGTTTGCTCAGTCGGCCTGTTCTGGTTTTGGGGGTGTCAGTCGCCGTTGTCGTCGCCTTTGGGGCTTTCCTGGTGGCGCCGGTGATAGGGTTGGATAGCGCGTCGCTGGTGGCGGGCGTGGTTATTGGCCTGGTCGTTGCCACCGCGTATCTGGTGTTACGCGTGCTGGAACCGGTTGAACGTTCCATCAAGCAGCTCAACGCCGGTGAGCTGTCAGCGGATAGTCCCCTGGGCAAACAGTGTGCAAGCCTCCTTGCGGATGCCAAAGCAGGGCGGGCACTGGTGGAAACCCTGTCCGGCAGTGCCGACAAAAGTGCCATCTCTGCGGCCCAGGTGTCCTACGCGGCCGACCAACTAAAAAACCGCCTGGATCGACAGGTCAGTGAAACTGCGCAGATGGCGGAGTACGCGGGTCAGATTACCGAAAGTGTGCGTGAGTCTGCCCAGCAGGCCACCGATGCTGCGACCATGGCTCTGCAGAACCGTCAGGTGAGCGTTGAGGGCCGTGATGCGCTCACCTCCGCCATCAATAGCGTGCGAGCCGTGCACGAGCAGTCCAGCGAGAACCTCAGGTTAATTCAGGAACTGAACGAGAAATCCAACAAGATCCAGGGTGTCACTACCACCATTCAGGGCATCGCGGAACAAACCAACCTGCTTGCCTTGAACGCGGCAATTGAAGCCGCTCGTGCCGGCGACCAGGGTCGGGGCTTTGCGGTGGTTGCCGACGAGGTCAGGCAATTGGCCGGGCGAACCGCCCAGGCAACCGGTGAGGTGGCCGAAACGCTGCAGGAAATACGTTCCGATACCTCCCTGATTGTTTCGCGGATCGAGGACCTGGCCAAGAGCGTTGAGTCCGGCCTGGAGTCAGTTGAAAGCGTTGGCGAGCGTCTTGATCAGATTCGTGATCAGTCTGACCGTGTGCAGCAGCAGGTGGCGCGCATTGCCGAGATTGACCAGAACAACGAGCAGAGCCTGCAGCAGGTATCGTCGGCCATTGAAACGGTTCGGGATCAGATTACCGAGAGCGATACCAGCGTTGCATCGCTTGCCCAGCAGGCAGCGACACTGATGGAACTGGCGGAAGAGGCCAACGCGGCATTTGCGTTGAACAGCGATGAAAGTTACCACCGCTTCTTCTACGACCAGGCCCGGCAGGGTGCAGACCGGATTGGTAAGCTCTTTGAAAAAGCGGTTCGCGATGGGCAACTGGCGGAAAGCGCCCTGTTTGATAAGAAAAGAACCCCCATCCCCAAGACCGATCCACAGAAGTATTCCAGCAGCTTTGACCGGTTCACGGACCAGCAATTGCCAGCCGTGCAGGAAGCGGTGAAAGGAGCTCATCCATCGATGGTCTTCGCGATTGCTGCCGCGCCGGATGGCTATGTGCCGACCCACAACCGTGATTTCGCCCATGCACCAACGGGCGACCCGAAAGTGGATCTGGTCAAGAGCCGCAGCAAACGACTGTTTAACGACCGCACCGGTGCCCGGTGTGGCAGTCATACCCAGAACATGCTGCTACAGACCTACCGCCGGGATACTGGCGAGGTTATGCATGACCTGTCAGTGCCGATCTACGTGAATGGCAAGCACTGGGGCGGCTTCCGCCTGGGTTACAAACCGGACAACCGCTAAGTCCTGGCGGTTTCCGGCTCCTGTTGCTGTGATACACTGCGGGTGTGCAGCCAGAGGAGAGTGACTTGTCCGAGCACGAATACATCCCCGCCAATGCAGACCCCATAGCACGACGTGAAGAGCCAGGCCGCAACCTGGCGGTGCTGGTTTATATCCTGCAGGCGCTGTCGTTCTTTGTCGGTGGCATTACCGGCCTGGTGGGTGTGATCATCAATTACGTCAAGCTCGATGACGTAAAGAGCACCTGGATAGAGCCTCATTTCCGTTGGCAGATACGAACCTTCTGGATCGGGCTGTTATGGACGGTGATTGGCATCGTGACGACGCCACTGATCATTGGCTGGTTTGTGTTGCTGGGTATCTCCATCTGGATCATCTACCGCATTGTGAAAGGCGCCCTGGCGTTGAATGACGGGAAGCCACCGGAACCTCACTGATCCTCGGTCACTTCCCTTAACCGGGTGGCGCTGATGGCACCGGCCAGCCCCATGGCGCCCAGCGTCAGTATCACCGCCACGTCGGATATCATCGATACCAGCGCTGTCAGCCCGCCCGTTGCCAGTAACAGCACCCCAATAACGGTATTGCTCACGGAGGTATAGTCGGTGCGTTTGTTGCCGCCTGCCATATCCACCAGATACGTTTTACGTCCCAGTCGAACCCCGGCATGCGCAATGCTCAGCACGAAGAACCCGGCGGGATAGAACCAGACGCTGGCGGTTGCTTCGCCCGCAAACAAAGCGGTCAGGCCCACCGCCAGGCAGGCGCCACTGGCGACAATGGCACCGCGAATCATTACCCGCCGGCTGGACTCGTCCGCCATCCAACCCCACACACTGGCGCTGATGGAACTGGCGAGGCTGCTCGTCAGCAGAAAGACGCCCAGAAGCCACCCGGTGTCAGAGTTTTTCTGGGCGAGCACGACGAAGTAGGGCGACGCCAGCGCCGAGCACAACAGCAGGGCGCGGGTAATCACGAAGTGCCGGAATGGCACGTCGTCCCTGAGAAGGGACAGGCTTTTGAGCGCGTCCCCAAGCGCATTGCCGCCACCGCCGGTTTCGCCCTCGTATTCATCAACAGAGGCGAATAGAAAGCCGGCAGTAATCCAGAGGCAGGCAGCCAACAGGAGCAGGAGGGTGTAGAAAAGTACGCCAGGGTCACCCCGGTTCCAGAACAGCAAGGCGGTGAGGATGACTGTTGCGGTCCCACCGGTGGTGGAGGCCAGGCCAGACAGCCGCCCTCGGCGTTTCTTCGGGATGCATTTTCCCTGCACGTCCTTCATGGACACCGAGCAGAACCCCCGGGCCAGGGAAAACAGCACCAATGCGCCCACCACGCCGGCGCCCGCGGCGTAGCCCTCCAGGAACCAGACGCTCGCTGCCATGCCCAGAACACTGGCTGCCTGGCCAAAGCTTCCCAGGGTCCAGAACCATTTGCGTACAGGCTTGCGCCGGACCCAGGCACCGATCACCATTTGTGGAATCATTGAGCCGGACTCCCGGATCGGAACCAGCCAGGCCACCAGGGCAGGCGCCCCGATAGCGCTCAAAAGCCAGGCCAGCACGGTCTTGGGGCTGATCAGCAAGTCACCAAGTTTGGTCAGCACATTGCTGCCGAGGATCAGGAAGAAGTTGCGTGGCACCTCCCGGCAGGCTTCATCGGGGATGTCCGTGCAGACCCGGGCGTCTTCTTCGTTGGCAATCAGGCTGTAAACCTGGTCGAGGGTGTCCTTGTTTCTGGCGGGCAAATTGCCGTCCTCCTGAACAAATGGCTTATAAGGATACCAGCTAAGGCGAGTTGCCTTAAGGCAGGAGGGCCGCGTTGTGGGTGATTCAGACCAGGTGGTGGTCCCACTGGACCGGCAGATCGGCGATTTGCCGTGACTGATTGTCCTGCCCCAGGCGCACCAGTTTTCCGCGTCCGGAGGAGATCAGGAAATCGCCTCCTGCCAAAGCCTGGACGCCAGCGCAGTCGGCTATGGACGCCCTGGCCAGCAGTTCGCCAGTGATGCCATTGAACACCACGGCGGTGCCGCCCACTGGCGACGCGGCAGCGACAAGGTCGTTCTCGGGATGGGCAACAACGCTGGCGATGTAGTTGGCCAGTGCTGCCTGGGTATCCTCATCAAATCGGGTTTCCTGAAGCTCACCGCCTTCCAGCCGGGCGATGAGGGCGGGGGACTCGTGAAGGGGCCCCTGGTACTGGTAGGCAACGTACACCCGGCCGTTCGAACCGGTACTGACGTGACGGGCGCTTTGCTGGTGATGGGCCGGGTTGAACCGCCCAATAATCCGACCGCTGCGGCGGTTCATCAGGATCAGCGCGGGTTCCATGGTGTCGAGGTTCAGCTTGAGGCGATCGTAGTCCGGGTGGGTCAGTATGCCGCCCAGGCCAACCACCAGGGTTTCCCCGTCCGGGTGCAGTGTCAGCTCATGGGGGCCAATGCCCTGAAGCTTAAAGGTATCGACCCGCTGATAATTCTGCTCCGCGTCATAGACGGCAATAATGCCTTGCCCCGGCTCGTAGCGGCTGGCGGTGACATAGAGCCAGCGGCCGTCGGGGGAGAACACTCCGTGACCGACAAAGTGTTCCCCGGAAGCGGCCTTGACGCGATGTGTCCTGTTACCGCTGAGGGCGTCGAACCCGTAAAACGCCCAGCCGGGCCGGCGTTCGAAGAAGATGACCTGTGAGCCATCCGGGCGTGCACAGCCGCTGTGGCAACGGGTGTCGACCGGTGACTCCCATATGAGGTGACCTTTGCGGTTGATGGCACTAATGCCGAACTTACCCCCGGGCAGTCCCACGGCGCCGACGTACTGATCTGGCGCGTAATCCGCTTTTCGAGGCAGCAGACTGCAGCCGGACAGGGTGGCTGCCAGTCCTCCCGCCATACCCGCTTTCAGTAGTTGTCTGCGGTTGATAAGCGCACCTCCGGGTTTTCTGTTGCTACTCATCAGTCGCCGTCGCTGGAATTGAAGCCACGAATGACGCTGAGTTCAACCGCTGCCTGGTCATTGATCAGAGTGGTTAACTGGGAAACGTCAACGTATAAGCCCTGGAGCAGGGAAAAGGCGTCGTCATTGGAAAGCAGCTCAGTCATGGGGCGATGGAGTTCCGGGAAGTGCTCCAGAACGTCCTTGAACTGGTTTTCAATTCGTGGACCCAGTTCCGGTTGTTCGCTTTCCTTGAGCAGCCGTGTCAGGCCCGGCAGGAAAGACTGCTCCAGGCCATGGATGGTTGCTTCCATGGTCTTCAGGCTACGGCCGCTACGCCAGGCATCGGCGGCGTAGACAGAACGCTTGCCATTCCCACGGAGCCCCATGGGCTGGGCAAGCCGGCGATCCTCCAGAATCTCCAGGGCCGCCATGCCAGCCCGGATGGTGGTGTCGCGATATTGCTCCGTGGCCAGGTAATCCTCGCGGAACGCCTGCCATTGATCACTGAGTTGCTGGCTATTGGTTTCGATGTGGCTGGCAACCGCTCTCAGCAGGCCGCAGGTCTTTTCCGCGGGTAGGGCATTGTCGCTGGCGTTCAATGGTTCGTCGTACAACAGATACTCCAGCATGGGAAAACCCTGTACGGCCACGCCGGACTCGGCGATGACCTCACCCGATATCGGGTCTTCCGAGTTCAGCAGGTAGCTGGCTTTGCGGGCAATGAGGTTTTTCGGGTCGGGCCAGAACTGGAACTGCCAGGCAAGGTTGTCGCTCTCCACCGGGCCAAAATCCACATAACGGACACGCTGCCACGCCAGGAAGGCGTCCAGCCAGGCTTGCTCAAGGGTCTCGCGTGACGCCTGTTCCGGCGCGCTGCAGTAGTCGACAGCCGCAACGGACAAGTCGCCCGCTTCGGCCGCCAGAGACTGGTAACCTGCGAGAATGCCCTGGTGCCATTGCTGTTCGGCGTTGCTGGTCGTTTCAGTCTGGCTGGCAGCCATCCCAGCAATTGGAACCAGTATCAGCGCGGCAATACCCACGGCTTTCGTTAATGGTCGCATGGCGTGTCCTCAGAGAGAGTTCAGGAAATCCAGGAGTGCCTCCCGGTCTTCGACGGGCATCTGACGGTAACGTTCAGCTGCCGGCCCGGCCTCGCCCCCGTGCCAGAGCACGGCTTCTTCGAGTGTTCGCGCCCGCCCGTCGTGGAGGAACCCGGACTGCGGATTGACCCGTTGAGCCAGGCCTATTCCCCAGAGCGGGGGTGTCCGCCATTCGTTGCCGTTGGCCAGGAATTCATCCCGACCATCGGCAAGCGCAGGACCCATGTCATGCAGGAGCAGATCGGTATAGGGCCATATGGTCTGGTTGCTGAGGTCCGGGCGGTCCGGGGCGATGCCGGTAGTGTGCCTTGGTGTATGACAGCCGGCGCAGCCGGTTTCATTGAACAGTTCCGCACCTTGTTGAACGGACACATTGTTCAGGTCACGGCGTGCCGGTACTGCCAGGCTTTTGGCATAGAAGGTCACGAAGTTGCTCACCTTGTCGCTCACTTCGGGGCTGCCGCCGTTGGCGAAGCGCCCACAGTTCTGCTCGGGCGTACAGTCGGTTGCCGGTTTGAGGGTGGACGTCAGCCCCATGTCGCCAGCAAATGCCCCCATGCTTTGTTGATGAACGTTTGGTTCGGCGGCTTTCCAGCCGAATCGACCTGGCACGGTTTGCTGGCTGTCCAGATCCCAGACTTGATTGAGTTTGCCGGAGAGGCCGTCGTTGTCTGCGTCCTCCGGGTCCGCCAGTGCCTGCAGGTCTTCAAGCGATATGGCTTCCAGCAGACCCATGCCGATCATCTGCGGAGCCACCCGCGGAGACACCAACAGGTCTTCCGGGAGTGGGCCATAGTTAGGGTTCTCGATCCGGTAGACCGGTTTTCGTAGTTCTATTTCGGTGCCGTCCGAAAGCGTCTCTGTCACCGATTCCCAGTCGATCACCAGATCGGCTTCAGGTTTGGCGGCCGGCAGGGCGGCGGTTTGTAACTGGCTGCCGTACACGGGAGCCGGTTTGAATCCGTGGGTCTTCAGGATATCCGCATCCTGCTCGGGATCGGCTGGCACGGCGAGGCGGAGGAACAGCGATACAGGTTTGTCGTCAGCGCCGGGAGGATGTCCACGGCCATCCTTTATATGACAGCCCTGGCAGGAGTTGGTGTTGAACAGTGGCCCCAGGCCATCGCGGGCATCCGTGCTGGCAGGGGCTTCGACCCAGGGGTTGCGGAAGAAACTGTTGCCGACACTGAAATCCAGGCGCCTGGTCATGGACAGATTAGCCTGGGGCAGAGAATAGGCATTGTGATCAAACTGATCCACAGTGCCTTCGCCCCCCGTCTTGACCGTCGCCTGGATTGGATAAGGCTCCTGGGCGGTGGCCATGGCGAAGGCCGCTGCTACGGCCACTCCCGAAGACAAGATCAGCAGTAGCAGGGGGCGTTGGCGCATGGCTTCTCTACAACGTGTCGTTACTTTTTATTGGGTCAGCCAGTTAGTGGATCAGCTAGAAGGTATGGCCGGCGTCATCAGGCTTGAGCGAGTCGATGCCCAGTTCGCGGGCAGCCTGTTCAATGGAACCGGTTTGTGCCACCAGCGCCATAATCGCGCCGTTCACGATCTCCGCGCCTTTCTCATTGCCTGGCGCGATCATCATATCGAACTTCATCGGCTCTGACTCTGCTTCGGCACTGGATTTCATGGTTTGCAGCGCCGCCATCGACTCTTCGAACTGCTGGCTCAGTGTCTCGTTCAGTTCCGGGTTGAGTTCGGCAACCAGATCAGACAGGGAAGGACCGGTCAGTTCAGAACCGTCAATCCGGGTGTAGCTGCCGGAGTAGATGTTGGCCACGCCCTGGCCGTTGTAGTAATGGGAATTGTGGGTGTTGTCGCTGAAGCAGTCGTGCTCGTCCTCGTAGGAGTTGGCTTCCAGGGCGACTTTCATGCGCTCACCGGCCAGCTCACCCAGGGACAGGGAACCCATGCCAAAAAACATTTTCTGGATGGCGGCGTCCGGTGCTTCGGCGAGCAGCTGGGAGCGGTAGTTGTCTTCCTGGCCGGGTGCCCATTGTGCAACCATCCATTCGAGATCGGTGATCAACAGATCGGTCGCGGCATCCAGGTAGGCGGCGCGGCGGTCGCAATTGCCATGGGTGCACTCCTCGCCCTGGGCGTAGTCCGTCGCAGGGCGCTCCCCGGCGCCGGGATCGAAGCCGTGCAGGTCCTGGCCCCACAGCAGGAATTCAATGGCATGGTATCCGGTGGCCACGTTGGCCTCCGAGCCTCCGATTTCGTTCAGCTCCGCAAGCAGGTCTGGTGTCAGGCTGGAAGCGTCGACCGTCGTGCCACCAATATTGATTTCCGTGCTGGCAACAATGTTTGCCGTAGCGCCCTCGTTGCCCAATTCGTACTGGTAACCGTCTTCCTTTACGTAATCGATCAGGCCTTCGTCCAGCGGCCAGGCATTCAGTTGCCCTTCCCAGTCATCAACCACGGCGTTGCCAAAGCGGAATACTTCAGTCTGCTGATAGGGCACCCGGGAAGCCAGCCAGGCCTGTTTTGCCTTTTGCAGATTTTCTTCGGTCGGGCTTTCCAGGAAGGTGTCTACTGTGCTGTCGAGGGACTGTGCGGCGGTCAGTGCGTCTTCAAAGTTTGCATGGGCCAGGTCGGCGTAGTGTTCCACGACATCGGATTTGGTGATGGCTTCTGCTGCCGAGGATGCGGTTTCGTCGCCGCTACTGCAGGCTGTCAGCAGCGTCGCGGAGATAGCGAGTGCCAGGGGAATGCGTGGTGCGTTTGAGAGCAGAGCCATTTCGATGTCCTTTCGCCGTTAGTTAAATAAAACGTATTATTATTCGCATTATAGGGAGCGGGTGGGTGGTTGCAACGGGTGTGAGAATGATTTTCAATTTTGTTGGCCTGGATGTGGATTATTGGAAATGTTTGCCAACTCTGCTCCTGCTGTAGCCTAATGGTGCCCCTATCGTCAGGAGTCTGTAATGCTGAGTTACCTCCACGCGTTTCATGCCGGTAATTTTGCCGATGTTCACAAGCACGCTGCCTTAACGCTCGCGGTCAGGATGATGCAGGCCAAATCGTCTGCTATCGCCTGCTTCGATACTCATGCCGGCAGTGCCAGCTACGATCTTGCGGGAGAAAGGGCGCTTAAAACCGGTGAAGCCGCTGCAGGGATCCAGAAGGTCTGGCCACTTCGAGCCGAGCTGCATTCCGACGACTGGCAGGCCGTCCTGGCCGGGTTGGCCGCGGGGGAGGGGAACGACGGGCAATTGGCGAGCTATCCGGGGTCGCCGCGCTGGTTCCTCCGTTACCTGCGGGAGCAGGACACTCTGACCGCCTTCGAGTTGCACCCCGCCGAAGGCGAAACCCTGGGGCAGTGGGCTGCCGGGCATTCCCGGGTCAAGGTCTTTCAGGAGGATGGATTAAAGGGGTTGCTTCGCCATCTGCCGCCCAGGCAACCAAGGTTGCTGGTGCTGACGGACCCTTCATACGAGATCAAAAGCGACTATGAAGAAGTGGCGAACACCTTGGCGCGGGCGTGGCAGAAATGCCGTCATGGCGTGTATCTGATCTGGTATCCGATTCTGGCGGGTTTCCCCCACAAGCGATTAAAGGATGCGGTGTCTGAGGGGCCCGTGCGCAAGGTGTTGTGCAGCGAAGTTGCACTTAACCGGGCCCCGCAACGTGGAATGTCCGGGTCCGGAGTGCTGGTGGTGAACCCGCCCTGGGGATTCGACACCCGGCTTGCGGAGATGATGGATGCGGTTTCCGGTGATCGCTGTCTGGGCCTGTCATCGAACAGCAGCTGGCTGGTGCCTGAATAGCGCTATTGGGCGGTCGTATCCGTTGCTGGTGTTGCAGACTCTGTTGTGCCGACCATTGTCAGGAGTTGGTCCAGGATGGCTGCTCCACGTTCACCAGCCATCCGTATATAGGCCTTGCGGGCCGGCAGGCTGGCCTCACGGAAGCGGTTCCGCTCCTCCTCGGTCAATTCAACCACACGGATGCTGCTGTTTTCCTTGATGGTATCGAGACGGCTTGCATTGAGTTCAGCCTGTACCTCGTAAGCCAGCGGTGCGATCTCATCCATAGCGTCTTCCAGCCAGAGTTTCTGGTCTTCGGGAAGGGCGTCAAACCACGACGTATTGGAAACCACGGAGGTGACAAACTGGGCAGGTCTGGCAAACGTCATCACACCCTGGACTTCGTAGAATCCCATCTCTTCAATGGCGAAAACAGGGTTGGCCTGCCCGTCAATGCGGCGCAACTGAAGGTCGCTGTAGACCTGCGAAAAAGGAACCTGGCTGGTTGTCGCGCCATAGGTTCTATAGGTCTCTTCAGCGATGTCCGACGTCATGGTGCGGATGGTGAGTCCGTCGAAATCCGCGGGGCTCCGCAAGGGCTTGTTGGCGGTCCAGACCATCCAGCCCTCAGGTACGAAACCATGAAGCTTGAGGCCCTGCTCCTCGTACGGCTCATGGAACAGTTGCTTCAAATTATCGCTGGCGAGGACGCCACGATTCACCTCTTCGTCATCAGACAACAGATAATGGAGGGTGAACACGCCCACCTCGGGAATAACGTTGGCCAGGTGGCCGGGGGAGGCGAAAGCGAGATGGACTGACCCTTCCCGGACCAGATCCGTCAGTTGGAGTGACGTGCCAATAGAGCCATAGGGAAAAACATCAACGAGGATGTTGCCATCAGAGATACGCTCGATACGGTCCTTGAATTCAAGGGCATAACGGTGTTGGACGCTGCCTTCAATTTCCTCAAGGGCAAAGCGCCAGGTAACGGGGTAGGATGGCTTCTCATCATTGTCACCGCTGGACACCGGTGCGGGGCTGTCTGAACATCCTGCCAGTGCAAGCATAACCGTCAAGAGCAATGGGGTTAGCCCGCGGCAGAATCTTCGCATGGTTTGTCTCCATTGGTCTCTACAAAATCATGCCGACAAGATACCACAATCAACGTTGATTATGGCCATCGCGACCTCGTTTGCAGAATCAAAAAGGCCCTGCAATAGCAGGGCCCGAAGCAACCAATGCAGGGAAACCGCTTACATCAGTGCATCAACGCGATTCCGAACCTGAGGTTCACTGTTGTAAGCGGTGGCGATGGAATTGTAGGTGGGGATATCCATGCCGGAATCCTCAATCACTGTCACCATCTCATCGTTGGCTTCCATCTGCAGTTCCTGTGCCTTTTTCTGGGAATCAGCCGCTTCGATTTTTTCCATGTACTCATCACGGATATTGTTGATGCCTTCCTGGGCCTCAACGAACTGCTTCAGTTCCGCGTCGGTAAAGTTGGTTTTCTGGGTGCCGGCTGAGGCGGGATCAGTGTATCCGCCGTTGGGGTTGGTGGCTTCAGGGCTTTGCTGGTTTTCCTGTGCCAGTGCGGGGCCTGCTGCCAGCAGTGCCAGGGATGCGGTCAGTGAAATGAGAAGTTTATTCATGGCGTTCTCCTTTTGCGTTGAAGGGACTGCACGGTGTCATCGAATGCAGTCTGACGTTGAAAGGAATGCGATTCCTCGAACGTTGTTGTTGCTTAATCAAGCTCTGTGCCAGCTTTTTGATTTCATAAAAATCTATAAAAAACAGTGACTTGAATATGTATAAGCGTTACCTTTGCGTAATGTGCGTTGTGGCTAAATGTCACATGTGGCATACCTGTGTGACACTTTGTCGGAGCACGTTATGAAAACGCCTGTATCAAGAGCGCGGGACATGTTTCGCTCGCTGCGCCTGACCTTGGTGCTGAGCATTGTTGTACCGTTGATGATATTCAGCGGCGTCGCCATTTACGTGGGGCTCGGTGCGGTCGAGCGTAATCTGAATGACCGTTTGCGGGAGGATCTGGAGCTTGTGGCCAGGGCGGTCAGTGGTCCATTGTCCCAGGCCATGTCCGATGGCGATGAAATTGTTCTGGGGGAGTCGCTGAAATCCATCTTCCGCATCGGCCGGGTGTTTGGTGCCTCAGTGTTTGATGAAGACGGGCAGCAGATCGCCAGCCTCGGTGTGGCGGACAGTGATGTTACGCGGAGCGACAGTGCCGAACGCGCGATAGCCAGTGGCAAGCTGGACGGAGCGTTTCGCAGGGTCGACGGGGTGTCTGTCTTCTCACAATTCACGCCGCTGGTTGCCCCGGACGGTCGAATTCAGGGGTTGCTTCAGGTAACCCGAAAGCGTAGCGATTTCCATGAGTTGGTGGCATCGAGCCGAATCTGGGCAGTCAGTATCTGGTCGGTGGTGTCGTTGATGGTCATTCTGGTGGTTGTTCTGGGGCACTATGGTGCCGTCGGTCGCCATGTCAGCCGGCTGTTGGAATTGATGGAGCGGATGGCCCCCGGCCGCTGGGAAATTGATGGATCTCCCGCGGGGCCGAGGGAACTGAGGCAGATCCACGAGGGGTTGCAGGACATGGGCGCCCGTATGGCGGTTGCGGAAAATGAAATCCGGGAGAGCGTTGAACGCGAGCGGGAGCTGTCAGAGAAGCTGAAGTATCAGGAAAAGGTCGCCATGATCGGGCGGGTTGCCGGTGGTGTTGCCCATGAGCTGGGTGCGCCGCTGAATGTCATCCAGGGTCGCGCCAATATCCTTGGGCGGGGCGACCTGGCAGATAGCGACCGACGACACCTGAAGGATATCGAACATCAGGTCGAGCGGATGACATTGATTATCCAGCAGCTGCTCGACTGTTTTCGCCATGTGCCGGACTCCCGCCGGGAAACCGACCTGGCGGCCACCGTTCGCGACCTGACCGTGCGGGTCTGCGATGAGCCAAAGTGCCATGGCGTTGAGATCTGTACTGATATTCCGGAGGCCGGCGCTGGCGTTCTGGCCGAGCCAACCCGCCTCGAAATGGCCTGTCTGAACCTGGTCCGAAACGCGTGCCAAGCGGCTCGCTCGCGGGTGATCGTGTCTGTTATTCCCCTCGACGGATATTGGGAATTGCGGGTGGATGATGACGGCCCGGGTATCGATGACTCGCTGCGGGAACGGATTTTCGAGCCTTTCTTCAGCACTCGTGCAGCGGGTGAGGGAACCGGTCTGGGGCTTGCGGTGGTCGGCAGTGTGATCAAGGAGCATGGTGGTCGGATTGAGGTTGGCACGAACGCGAACGGCGGGTGCCGGATGTCAACGTTCTGGCCAGTGTATGAGAAACGAGTGGACTCGACGGAGGCTCATCATGAAGGCTAGGCCCGCTTTGATCATGCTGGTGGAAGACGACGCCAGTTTGCGGACGCTTCTGTCAGAGGAGCTTGAGGTGGATGGTTATGCGGTACGCAGTGCTGCAACCGTTGAGGAAGGCTGCAATGGATTGCGGGAATGGCGCCCGGACCTGATTGTGTCGGACCTTCGATTGCCAGACGGCGACGGCCTGGCAATACTACGGAAGCTGCAGGCGGAAGGCCATTCGGTTCCCTTTATCATCATCACAGCCTTCGGCACGGTTGACCAGGCGGTAGAGGCGCTTAAGGCCGGTGCCGATGACTTTCTCACCAAACCACTGTCCACCGACCATCTTCGCCTGAAGATCAAGCGCCTGCTGGCCCATGCGGCGGTGACCAGTGAACTTGCACGTTACAAATCCCAGAGTGAAAGCGACAGTGCGCTGGGGCTGGTGGGCGAGAGCCGGGCGATGGAGCGTTTGAGGAATGAAATACGACAGGTGGCCCGTAGCCAGGCGGCCGTGCTGGTCAGTGGCGAGAGCGGCACCGGCAAGGAACTGGTTGCCAGGGCCATTCACGACGAGAGCGAGCGCCGGCAGGGACCGTTTATACCAGTCAACTGCGCGGGCATACCCCATGAACTGATGGAAAGCGAGTTTTTTGGCCACGAAGCCGGTGCTTTTACCGGCGCAAAATCCGCCCGCAGGGGGCTGTTTGCCGAAGCGAATGGAGGCACGCTGCTGCTGGACGAAATTGGCGAGATGCCGCTCGCTCTTCAGGCGAAACTGTTGCGTGTGCTGCAGGAAGGCACGATCAAGCCGGTGGGTTCTGACCACGAAGAGGCTGTCAATGTGCGTGTTATTGCGGCTACCCATCAGGACCTGGTCAGGGCCGTGGAACAGGGTGGCTTCCGCGAGGACCTTTACTATCGCCTGGAAACCCTGACCTTGGTGGTGCCGCCCTTAAGGGAACGGGATGACGATGTGGATCTGCTTGCCATGCATTTCCTGCGGGATTCCGCCCGGCGTCACCAGCGCGGATTCCTGCAGCTGGGCGAAGTGGCTGCGCGAATGTTGGCGGATTACCCGTTTCCCGGCAATGTTCGGGAACTGGCCAGCGCGATCGAACGGGCCGTGACCTTTTGCGACGGTGATGTGGTGTTGCCGGAACATCTGCCGGCCCGTATCCGCAAGCGCCAGACAGAGTCTGCTGAGGGCCGGCCGGTGCTGCCATCAGGAAACCTGGCGGATTGGCCCACGTTGGAGCAGGTCCAGCAGGACTATGTTGTGCGTGTTATTGACGCGGTGGAAGGCAATAAACGCCGTGCGGCCCAGATACTCGGGGTAAACCGGCGTACGCTCTATCGCTGGCTTGATGCGGAAAAGGACACTGCTCATGACTAACCAGAAACAGGCAATGCTTTACGGCCTTGGGACGGTATTACTCTGGTCAACAGTGGCCACTGCGTTCAAGTTGTCATTGCGGGAATTGACTCCGGTCCAGATGCTGGTGGTCGCCTGTTCCGCGTCGGTAATAGTGATGGCGCTTATTCTGGTCGCACAACAACGGTGGCACCTGGTCTTTGAACTGTCGCGCCGCCAATATCTGCAGTCTTTCGGTATGGGGCTTATCAATCCCTGCCTGTACTACTTCCTGCTGTTTGGTGCGTTCGACCGGCTGCCTGCCCAGGAGGCGCAACCCCTGAACTACACCTGGGCGCTGGTGCTGGCCTACCTGTCGGTGCCCTTCCTGGGACAGCGACTGCGGCGTGCCGATATCATCGCCGGATTGATTTGCTACAGCGGGGTCGTCGTTATCGCAACCCGTGGCGATGTGTTGTCGTTAACGTTCTCCGACCCTCTTGGTGTGGGCCTGGCCATCGGCAGCACCCTGGTCTGGGCGTCCTACTGGATTATCGCGACTCGGGATACCCGGGATCCGGTGGTCGGTCTGTTCCTGAATTTTCTCTGCGGTCTTCCGGTGATCGTGGTGATTTGCGGGTTGACGGACGGTTTCGATTTCAACCCCACAACAGGCCTGTTGGCGGCCACCTACGTGGGAGTGTTCGAAATGGGAATTGCCTTTGTGCTCTGGTCCTACGCCATGAAGAAGGCGGAAAATACCGCCAGGGTGAGTAACCTCATCTTTATCTCACCGTTCCTGTCGCTGGTGTTCATCTATTTCATTCTTGGCGAGATCATTCTGCCATCCACATACGTTGGCCTGGTGTTGATCGTTGCGGGGCTGTGGATTCAGCAACGTAAAACCCGGGAGACAATGGCGAGGGCTTCATCGGTATGAGCCAGTGGTTCATCTACATGATAAGGACCGCCAAAGGGGCTCTTTACACGGGGATCACAACCGATGTGGCGCGGCGCTTTGCCGAACACCAGGCCGGTGCACCAAAAGGAGCCCGTAGCCTGCGGGGCAAAGGGCCCCTTGAGCTCGTATTTTCCGCCGAGACGACAGACAGGGCGACGGCGTCGAAACTTGAGTGGCAGATCAAACAATGGCCGCGCAGGCAGAAGGAAGCGCTGATTCGTGGGGAGGTTGTCCTCCCGGTCAACTCGACAGATGCTGGCGTATAAACGTGCCAGCGGTTTGCAGGGCCTCGGTGGCGCGGTCCAGTTGCCCCGCGTGGACCTGGAAAACGTGCCAGAGACCGTTATAGATTTCCAGGCGTGTATCGACACTGTCACGGCTGGCCGCGTTCGCCAGGCGCCGGGCATCATTCAGCAGGATTTCCTGGCTGCCCACCTGTATCAGCAACGGCGGAAGGCCGGAAAGGTCGCCAAATACGGGTGAAACGAGAGGCTCGGACGGTGGTGTGTTGCCGCAGTACAGGCGCGCGGACTTGTCGATCCACGGCTTCTGTAGAACCGGCTCGCATTCAGGCGCGTAAAGGTGTTGGTGGGAAAGATCAGTCCAGGGCGACAGCACCATCAGCGACGAGGGCAAGGGCAGGCCTTTGTCGCGTAGGCGCATGGCCAGGGCTACGGCGAGTCCGCCGCCGGCTGAGTCGCCCGCGAGGCATAGGGTTGCAGGCGGGTGCCCTTCGTCCAGCAAGGCGCGGTAAACCATTTCGGCATCGTCCAGTGCCGCGGGGAAGGGGTTCTCCGGTGCCAGTCGGTAGTCGGGAGTAACCACCATCGCGCCGCTGAATTTCGACAGGTGGCCGGTTATTCCCTTGTGCGTTTTTGGCGAGCCTATGATGTAACCACCGCCATGGAAATACAGTATGACCCCGTGAGGGTTGTCGCTGTGACAGGCCCGGGTGATCGAAAGCCCTTCTGCCTGGATGTCTTCAAACCGGGTGCCACGTGGCGGAATCGATGTCAGGTAGGCCTTGCTGATCAACCGGCGTTGCAGGGCAACGGGAATCGCGGGATGCAGCAGGGGACGAACGAGTCGGTTCATGGTCTGGCGCAGGCCGGCTTCCAGGGCGGTTTGTATCATCGGCAACTCCGGGGTTGTGGTGTGCTAATCTAAGCACCAAGCTTAGTGCAGACACACGGCTATTTTCATACCCATTCATGACAGGCGTTTAACTCTACGTGTACTGGAAAACAGATACCATAGAAATTCCGAACTGGGACAGGGCGTCGTTACTTGAGCGAATGTCGCCCTTCGAGCCTGAAAGCCAGGAACAACTCAGCGAGGATATGGTGGCCTACTGCCGGTTCTACGGCCTCGATCTCTGGGTGGAACACCCGGAGGTCAGCTATCGCCAGGGTTATGTGATGGCGGACCGGCACCAGGTGATGGTCCACTATTTTCGCCTTCCGGATCAGTGCAAGCCCCGGGGCACGGTGTTTATCCTGCATGGCTACTTTGACCATGTAGGGCTATACAGCCAGTTGATCGACCGTTGCCTGGGTGCGGGCTTTGATGTGCTCGCCTATGATCAGCCCGGGCACGGGCTGTCCAGTGGTACACCAGCGGCGATTGGTAGTTTTCTCGAGTATCAGGCCGTGCTGACGGATGTCATGGCCAGTGTAAGGCGTCACGTGCGGGCGCCCTGGTATGCGGTCGGGCAGAGTACGGGCGGGGCTATCCTGATTGACTACCTGCTGACCAACCATCACGACCGGGAAACCTCGGATTTTCGTAGGGTGGTACTGCTGGCACCGTTGATCAGGCCGATGGGGTGGCTGGGTGCCAAAGTTCTGCACAGCCTGGTAAAACCCTTTATATCGCGATGGCGGCGGGCGTTTGGGGCCAACAGTGGAAACTCGCGTTTCCTGAAGTTCCTCAGGGACTACGACCCGCTCCAGGCCAGGGCCGTACATGTGGACTGGGTTTCTGCATTACGGCAGTGGGTACCGCATATTGAGTCCGCCCGCCCGGTCGATTTTCCGATTACCGTGGTGCAGGGGGAAAAGGACCTGACTGTAGACTGGCAGCACAATCTGCGGATTATCCGCAATAAATTTTCCTCCGTGGAGGAACTCCGGATACCGGATGGGCGTCATCATCTAGTAAACGAAGCCCAGGATTTACAGGCAACCGTATTCAATACCATTGTGGATACGTTTGAAAACGACCATGACGGGTCTCTGTCTGAGGCCAGTTAAGGAAAGCCAATGGCGGCACCATGCCGCGAACAGTCATACCTTGGAAAGACTTTGGAGAATGCCGTGAAGAAAACGATTGTAGCTTTTGCCGTCGCCACCGTGGGTCTTGGCGGCTGTATGACATACGATCCTTACACCGGTGAGGAAAAAACCTCTAGCGCCACGAAAGGCAGCATTATCGGGGCCATTGGCGGTGCCGCCGTCGGCGCTGCAACCTCCAGCAGCAGTGACCGTGGCAAAGGCGCACTGATTGGTGCCGCATCCGGTGCGGCCATTGGTGGTGGTATCGGTTATTACATGGATAAGCAGGAAGCGCAGTTGCGCCGCAAACTCGAGGGTTCCGGTGTTCGCGTTGTACGCAATGGTGACGAAATTGAACTGGTCATGCCGGGCAACATCACCTTCGACGTCAACCAGTCCTCCATCAAGCCGTCGTTCAGCAACACGCTGGAATCCGTGGCGCTGGTACTGAAGGAATTCGACAAGACCATCATTCAGATCGAAGGCCATACCGATAGCACTGGCTCGCGGGATTACAACCAGTTGCTGAGTGAGCGCCGCGCTGGGTCAGTCAGGGATTTCCTTTTGAATCAGGGTATCGCACCCAAGAGGACCCGTGCGACAGGTTATGGCCCGCGCTATCCGATTGCCTCCAACGACACCGAAAGCGGACGTGAACAGAACCGTCGCGTTGAGCTGACACTGGTTCCCATGCAGTAATATCAGCCCAGACTGATTGAGCGACTCCGGGTCATGCCCGTGTTCCGGAGTCGCTTCCTTTTCTGCTCCTTCCCCATTTTGCTTCCTGTCTCAACCTTCAACGTCTGCCTTTGTTCATTAAAGCTTGTTTATGAGAGCCGAATTGGCCTCATCTGACCTGAATCGCCCTTCAATGCGTGGAACGGTGAAGGGGAATGTCCCGTGGTGGAACATAAGGCTCTATGTTGTCCATTCCCGGTGAGCCTCAATCATGGAAAATGAGCAAATGGGAGATCTGCTTTGACAACAACGATCACAAAAACAATTGGTTTTACCCTCAGTGTTCTCTTGGCCGCCCCGGCCTTCGCAGAACTGTCGGATGGTGTCGGCCTGACGGGCACTTCGGAAGCCTCCGAATCCGCGCTTCAGCCGGGAGATCGCATACCGGGGCGCTATATCCTCACACTGGACCCGTTGATTCCTGACATGCTGGGGCTTGCCGACCTGCAGGCAAGCGTCGAATCGCTTCTGGTGGCCGTAGGCGGTGGTGATATTCTGCATGTATACCGAACTGCGATGACCGGTGCGGCGGTCACGATGATAGAGCCGCAGGCAGCACTGCTGTCATCCCTGCCTGGCGTGCTGGCAGTTGAGCCCGACCAGGTTGTTGCCGCAAATGCGGTGACGCAGGGCGACGCCACCTGGGGTCTGGACAGGATCGATCAGCCGGTGCTCCCCCTGGATGAGCAATATAGCTACCCGTCCTCTGCCGGTAACGGAGTCAGTGTCTATATCATCGACACGGGTTTGCGGGATAGCCACGACGAGTTTGCCGGACGGGTGATTGAAGGCCGTAATTTTGCGGTGAACGACACGGGCTTGCTGGGATTGGGTGGTTTGCCGTTGATTGGCCCGATCGTCAACATTGGTGGCGAGACTGACCCGGAAGACACCACAGACTGCAATGGTCACGGGACCCATGTCGCCAGTACCGCAACTGGCACCGTCTATGGCGTTGCCAAGAACGCATTCATCTCGCCCGTGCGGGTGTTGGATTGCTCCGGTGCCGGTTCTAACGCGGATGTGATCGCAGGTGTTGACTGGGTGGCTGAGAACCATCAGGCGCCGGCCGTTGCCAATATGTCCCTTGGTGGAGGGAACTCAGACGCTCTGGACGATGCCGTGCGCGGTGCTATAGAGCAGGGAGTGACGTTTGTGGTGGCCGCCGGTAACAGCGATGCTGACGCCTGTTCCGGCTCTCCAAATCGGGTTGCACCAGCGGTAACCGTGGGAAGCACTACCCGCGAGGATCAACGATCGTCGTTTTCCAATCACGGAGAGTGCCTGGACCTGTTTGCCCCGGGGTCTGATATCACCGCGGCCTGGTACCAGGAGGACGATGAAGTAAACACCATCAGCGGGACCTCTATGGCATCGCCACACGTAGCGGGCAGCGTTGCCCTGATCCTGGGGGCTGAACCCGGTCTGTCACCGGCATCGGTCAGCACCAGGCTGGACGAGCTGGCGACCAGAAATGTACTTGGGAGTATTGAAGAGGGCTCTCCCAATCGTCTGCTAAGAGTGCCGCAGTAATGCTTGAGGGCCGGAACGATCCCGTTCCGGCCATTTATCGTTTCCTAGTTCTTCCCGCCGGGAAGCCACTCGTCAATCCGTGCCTTCAGGTCCCGCAACTGGTCTTCCCCTGAATCCCGGATTTCCGAAATCTTCTTGCGTGCTTCTTCGACGTGTTCTTCCAGCGCCTGAATGCGCTCGGAGAAATCTTTCTGGATTTCAGCCTCTGCCTGGTCGTCCTGGGCTTTTGCCATCCGTTCTTCAGCATCGGCCTGCAGGCTCTGGATCTGTTTGCTCCAGTACTCGGTCTGGGTTTCCAGTTTTTTCTGCAATGACTCCTTCAGTGACATGGAATGCTCCTTGGAGTGAATGTTGGATGCAATGTTAAAGCGTTCACTTCCATCATGGCTGCATCTGATGACATCTCAAGGTCAACTGGCCTAAAAGAGGATTAATAAGAGGTCATGTGCGGGAGTTGGCCTGTTTGGCCATAAAAAAACCGGGACCTGTTGGCCCCGGCTTCTTTGTGGTGCTGCAACACCGTCTGGATCAGAACAGCACGCGGCAGCGGATGGTGCCTTTGACTTTCAGCAGTTTCTCAAGTGCCAACTCGCCGTACTCCTTGTCGACGTCGATCACCACGTAACCAATGTCTTCCTTGGTTTGCAGGTACTGGCCACAGATGTTGATGCCGTTTTCCGAGAACACCTGGTTGATTTCCGACATCACGCCCGGCACGTTTTCGTGGATGTGCAGCAGGCGGTGCTGGTTCGGATGAGAGGGCAGGGCCACTTCCGGGAAGTTCACGGAAGAGACAGACGTGCCGTTGTCGCTGTACATCGCCAGCTTTTCTGCCACTTCGCGACCAATGTTTTCCTGGGCCTCAATGGTGGAGCCACCGACGTGCGGAGTCAGGATCACGTTGTCGAACTCGCGCAGTGGAGAGATGAACTCTTCATTGTTGGACTTGGGTTCAACGGGGAAGACATCAATGGCGGCGCCCAGGAGCTTGCCACTGCCCAAGGCATCGGCCAGGGCGTCAATGTCGACCACCGTGCCCCGGGAGGCGTTCATCAGGATGCTGCCGGGCTTCATCTGGGCAAACTGCTCGGCCTTGAACATGTACTTGGTGGACGGCGTTTCGGGAACGTGCAGGCTGATCACATCGCAGGTGTTGAGCAGTTCCTGCAGGGTGCCTACCTGGGTGGCATTGCCGATGGACAGTTTGGACACCACGTCGTAGAAGTACACGTCCATGCCCAGGCCCTCGGCCAGAACACTGAACTGGGTGCCGATGTTGCCATAACCGATGATGCCGAGTTTCTTGCCACGGATTTCGTAGCTGTCCTTGGCGGACTTCAGCCATTCACCACGGTGGGCCTTGGCGTTTTTCTCAGGTACGCCGCGCAGCAAGAGAATCGCCTGGGCCAGAACCAGCTCCGCCACACTGCGGGTGTTGGAGAAAGGTGCGTTGAAAACAGCGATACCGCGACGGGTGGCCGCCTGAAGGTCAACCTGGTTGGTGCCAATGCAGAAACAGCCCACCGCTACCAGCTTCTGGGCAGCGTCGAATACCTTCTCGGTCAGCTGGGTGCGTGAGCGGATACCCACGAAATGAGCGTCGGCGATTTTCTCCACCAGCTCGTCTTCGGCCAGCGAATGAGTCAGGAATTCGATGTTGGTATAGCCTGCGGCGTTCAGGGTATCAATGGCGGACTGGTGCACGCCTTCCAGCAGCAGGATGCGGATTTTGCTCTTTTCAAGAGACGTATTTGACATGGGCTTGCTTCCGAACCTTTCGTCACATGAAATGACCCGTGAGGACCGCTGTTGGCGGGCGGGCTCACAGAACAGGGGCGGTATGATACCATAAACGCAGATTTTCACAGCGCGTCGGACCACCTGAATCAACTCTGCTTAACGACGCCCTGATTAACCCTTTGCGAGACCGGACTATCCATGAATCCTGAACAGATCGTTGCCTCCCTCAAAGCCCTGATGGAAGCGGGCCAGACCCCCGGAAAAGTGCTGACTGACGCGGCCGACCTGGAAAATTACGGCAAGGACTGGACGAAGATCTATCCACCCAAGCCCGTGGCCATTGTTTTGCCCAAGACGACGGAACAGGTGCAGGCGCTGGTGAGGTTTGCCAACGAGAACCAGGTGGCTCTGGTGCCTTCTGGTGGGCGCACCGGCTTGAGTGCCGGAGCCGTGGCGGCCAATGGTGAGGTTGTGGTGGCGTTTGACAACATGAACCAGATCCTGGACTTCAGCGCCAGCGACCGCACCGTGAAGTGTCAGGCCGGGGTAGTGACGGAACAACTGCAGACCTACGCCGAAGACAACGGCTTGTATTATCCCGTGGATTTCGCCTCGGCCGGTTCCAGCCAGCTTGGCGGCAACCTCTCCACCAACGCCGGTGGTATCAAGGTAATCCGCTACGGCATGAGCCGGGACTGGGTGGCTGGCCTGAAAGTGGTCACCGGCAAGGGGGATATCCTCGATCTGAACAAAGATCTGGCGAAGAACAACACCGGGTACGACCTGCGCCATCTGTTTATCGGCGCGGAAGGCACTCTCGGATTTATTACCGAGGCCACCATGAAGCTCTCTCGCAAGCCGGATAATCTGACCGTGCTGGTGCTGGGCCTGAACGACCTGACCAACACCATGGACGTGCTGCAGGCGTTCCAGAAGCAGATCGACCTGACCGCCTACGAGTTCTTCTCCCACCAGGCCATGGGGCATGTACTGGCCCATGGCCTGGTGCAGGCGCCGTTCGAAACCGAGGCGCCGTACTACGCGCTGCTGGAATTTGAGGCGGTGTCCGACCAGGTGATGGACGATGCCATGGCGCTGTTCGAGCAGTGCGTGGAAAACGGCTGGGTGCTGGATGGCGTTATCAGCCAGAGTGAAACCCAGGCCCTGAACCTTTGGCAACTGCGGGAGCGCATTTCAGAGTCCATTGCACCGCGTACGCCGTATAAGAACGATATCTCTGTGGTGGTTTCCAAGGTGCCAGGATTCCTGCGGGAAATCGATGCGGTGGTCACCGAGCACTACCCGGATTTCGAGATTATCTGGTTCGGCCACATCGGCGACGGCAACCTGCACCTGAACATCCTCAAACCGGAAGACATGGCCAAAGAGGATTTCTTTGAGAAGTGCCAGCAGGTGAACAAATGGGTCTTCGAGATTGTCGAACGTTATCAGGGCAGTGTGTCTGCCGAGCATGGTGTCGGCATGACCAAGAAACCCTATCTGGAGTACACGCGCAGCGCCGCTGAAATTGCCTACCTGAGGGGCATCAAGCAGGTGTTCGACCCCAAGGGTGTGATGAACCCCGGCAAGATTTTTGACTGAAGGCGTTCAGGCGATGCGGGTGGTGGCTCCTGGGAGCGACCTGAATGGTAGAGCAGCTTTCCGAGTGTGAAGGCGACTGTTTTCTCCTGACCCCCAACCGGTCCATGAACTGGCGGGGCAATATCCGCATTTGGCTTGCGGCTGTGTTGCTTTCGCTGGTTATTTCCACTGGCATGCTACTGGCCGGAGCATGGCCGGTATTGCCGTTCGCGGGTCTTGAGTTGACCGCATTGGCGGCGGCGTTCTACTACACCTCCCGTCAGTGCCAGAGGCGCGAAGTGCTCACGTTCGCACCGGAGCTGATCCGCCTGGAAAAAGGCCTGACCCAGAAGGAGCGGGAATGGGAGCTGCCCCGGCGACACACCCGCGTATGGCAGGACATGCCACGTCATCCCTGGACTCCCCCAAAGCTTCACCTGCAGTTCCGGGGCGAGGAAATTTCCCTCGCACCCTTTCTCAATATCGATGACACCAAGGAACTGGTTGCTATCCTGGAGAGGCATGGGCTGAGGGTGGAAAAACGGCGCCGGCCGGAGAAACTCTGGTTCTGACTACATTCATCTGACAATCAAAGTGTTGCTGTATGAAAGATCACATCGTTGTGCTCAGCGGCGCCGGTATGAGCGCCGAAAGCGGACTCTCCACGTTTCGCGATAATGGCGGCCTGTGGGAACAACACAGTGTCTATGACGTGGCGACGCCAGAAGCCTTTGCCCGAAACCAGGAACTGGTGCTGCGCTTCTACAATGAGCGCCGACGGCAGTTGAAGTCGGCACAACCAAATGACGCCCACCGCTTGCTGGCGAAACTGGAGCAGCATTACCGGGTAACGATCATTACCCAGAACGTGGACAACCTGCATGAGCGGGGCGGCTCCAGCAATGTTATACACCTGCACGGCGAACTCACCAAAGCCCGCAGTTCGACGCATCCGGAACTGATTTACGACATCGGATTCAACGACATACAGCCCGGAGACACCTGTGATCGCGGCTCCCAGCTTCGGCCGCACATCGTATGGTTTGGCGAGGAAGTGCCGATGATCGAGGCCGCAGCGGAGATCGTGCCCACCGCAGATCATCTGCTGATTGTGGGCACGTCCCTGCAAGTCTACCCCGCAGCCGGGCTGGTGGATCTGGTGAATTTCGATGTGCCGGTAACGGTCATCGATCCTGGTGAACCGGCCAGCCTTTCGAGGGCGAGGGTTATTCGCAAGGGCGCCGGTGAGGGGGTTGCGGAGTGGGTTGCTCATCTTCAATCATGAGCATAGCTCCGGGCCTCGAAGTCTTTCTAATCGGTTGGTTGTTGGGGGCGAAAGTGAAGAAATATTGGATGAAGTTTTTATATATAGAGTAGTTCCATTTGTTGATATGATCAACAACGCAAGTGACTTGTTTTACAAGTTTAATAGATGCAAGAGTTATGGCATAGGTGCGTCGAGCGTGAAGGGTTTTTCTGCAGACTTTGCAAAACCTTTAAGGGGAGCGATCATAGGGAAGATAGCAGAAGACGTCTTCATGCCTAACATTAAATATAAATTATATGCTGGCCACCAAGTGGTCTATGGGCGGAAGTGCCAAGGTTTAAAAATCTGGGAGGAGTTAAATTTTGAGTACTCGTATGTAAGAGATGGTAAATTTCAGCCATCAATGGCTTATCAAGGTGCAGACGTATACTATGGAGAGCGGCGCTTGGTTTTACTGTCACCACTGTCGGTCAGAATAGTTGAAGACCCAATTTTTCATAGGGTTATAAACGAGGTTTCCAAGAATGAAAACATCTTTTACAGCACTCCTTAGTATTGCATTTTTTTACCCCCTGAATATTAATGCGGGAGAATACTTTATTGCACTTGTTCCAGATGGGTGTTATCAAAAGGTGATTGGTAATGATAATGAATTCTCGAAATTTGCTAATATGATGGTGGATGTTGAGAAGTCTTCTGTTGTTGTTTATGAATCGGATTATCGAAATATATTTGAGATATGGAAAGTGATACCCGACGCTGGTTATTCGCTTAGAAATGCGAAAGCATCTATAAGGGGGTACGCCAAAATATGTGATGAGGGCAAAGAGTTTAGCCTAAGGCTTAAAGGGAGCTCAAACCCTTTTAAAAATGAGCAGCTTCAAGACTTCTTTTATCAGCGTTATATGGATAACGATAATATCGAAGCTATGGATATACAATTGAAGAAAGGAGAGGATGGGATTGGTTTGATGCTGCGGAGCAAGTAAGGCCAAAGGCCTGATTTGTTTTGCAGTAGCCCGACCTAGCTGGGTAAAGTTTCAGCTTGCTCTGTTCCGAAGGTATTTCTCCAGTTCCTCTCTAAATGCCGCTTGCACCCCCAAACGCTTCATCATCCAGTAATGGCCGGCAATCATTCGGTCAATGAAGATGCTCTCTACCGGCGGCTTGAAGTAGTCCAGGTACTTGAACACGGTGGTGGTTTTTGCAGCGACGTCCTTGTGGAGTTCGGACTCCGCGAAATCGTAGGGCGTGTCGCTGTCAAAGGGCTGAATCAGAATGTCCCGCCACATGGCATAGTAGGCTTCGTCCACCGCCGGCTGTGATTCCACGCGAGCACCAAGGGCAATCAGGTGGCGATCCAGGGCGGCGTAATCCTCTTCCAGGGCGGAGACCAGGGCATTGCGATAGGCCTCGACGATTTCCGGCTTCAGCTTTTTCACGCAGCCAAAGTCATAAAGGATGATGGTGCCATCGGGCCGGTAGGCGAAATTGCCGGCGTGGGGGTCGCCATGGATGCACTGGTAGCGGAACAGCTGGTCCGCCATCATGGTGAAGATGCGGTGCCCGATCAGGTTGATGGTGTCCTGATCGTATCTTGCGGGGGTTACCTCGCTGATATGGTCGCCTTCCACCAGCTCCATGGTCAGAACCCGCCGGGATGAGTGGCTGTCAAACACAGTCGGGATCTTGATCCAGTCGTCATTGGCATGGAACGCCTGAAATTCCTTCAGGTTGCGAGCCTCGTTCTCGTAATCCAGTTCCTCTTTGAGCCGCACCCGGATTTCGCCGAACAGCTGGTCGACGTGCTCTTTCGGCATTTTCAGAAGGCCGCCCAGTTTCAGGGCCATTCGTAGCTGTTTCAGGTCGCTGTCGCAGGATTCGTCCACGCCGGGGTACTGAACCTTGACGATGACATCGGTGCCGTCGTGCAGGCGGGCCCGGTGAACCTGGCCGATGGACGCCGCTGCGTAGGGTTTTTCCTGCAGGTATTCGAACAGTTCTGACACCGGTTTGCCCAGTTCGCTCTCCACCTGACCGACAATCACCTCGAACGGCATGGGCGGAGCCTCTTTCTGAAGCCGCTCAAGGGCATCCGAGAATTCCCGGGGCAGAAAGTCCTGAGTCTGGGAGGCAATCTGCCCCACTTTCATGACCGCGCCCTTGAGCTCACCCAGGGTATCGACAATCTGGTCCGCCATGCGGGTATAGCTCTCAGAGCGAGCGCCCTCGTTATCTTCCTCACTGCGGAAGATCCGGCGCGCGCGCTGGCCAGCGTACTGTCCGGCCACGGACGCCGTCATGCCTGCCAGTCTGAAGAATCGTCCGCTGCGTGTGGTAACCGGTTTCTTTGCCATGCCTGTTATACGTCCTGAAGAGCCGATGGACCTGAGGAGGATCGCAATGTCCCTTGCCCAGCCTAGAGCACGGTGGTCTCCACAAACAAGGCGTCTTCCAGTTCCAGAGACAATATCTGGCCGGATTCAAGGGGGCCAACGCCTTTTGGTGTACCGGTAAGAACCACATCGCCGGGCATCAGGGTGAATTGGGTGCTCATGTGGGCGATCAATGGCACGATCGGGTTCAGCATATCCCGGGTATCACCGGTTTGCTGGCGTTCGCGGTTGATGTCGAGGGTAAAGGTGAGATGGTCTCGGCGGAGACGGTCGATACACACGAAGGGCGACAGTGGGCAGGCACCATCAAAGGCCTTGGCGCGTTCCCAGGGCTGGCCTTTCTCCTTGAGCCGGGATTGCACGTCTCGCAGCGTCAGGTCCAGCGCCAGGCCGTAGCCAAGGATAGCGGCTTCGGCGTCGCTGGCCGATGCATTGGTCAGTGGGCGGCCGATCAGCACGGCCAGCTCGGTTTCAAAATGAACCGCGCCCTGGTTGCGTGGGAAGTCCAGGGGGCGGGTGATGTGCACCGCGGAGGTTGCCGGTTTGATAAACAGCAGGGGCTCATCCGGAACCGGGTTGTTCAGCTCCCGGGCATGTTCCGCATAGTTACGACCGATGCAGACGATTTTGCCCAAGGGCAGGTTAACCGGTGTTCCGTCTTTCCAGTGGTGCTGATAGTCAGGCATGGCGCTTGTCTCCTTAGTACATGGCACGAGTCTAAACCGGAAACACTTTTGCTTGCACTAGCGGTCAAAGTTCTTTACGTTTTTGTTGCGCGGGGAACCAACGGATAGGTCCCCGGAGATACCAAAGCAACAGGGACCGTAATGCAACTCAAATTCCACGGAGACCTTACGGCACAGGACTTGCCGCTGATCGAATCTCCCTTTTTCGCGGCCAATAAGGCCATGTCCATCCTCACCGCTTTCTATTCCCATGAACGGGAAAGGCTCCGGCTTCCTGATAGCCTTTCCTGCCAAAGCCGTTCGCTGGTCAATTGGGCCGATGAAATCTGCTCCCGGATTTCCGCAGGCGAAATTCTTCTGGTCTACAGCCGGATCGAGCGAAATGAACTCTTTTCACCCTTGGTCTCATGGAACCCGGATGAGAATGGTGCCGGGCAAGGGCGCTGGCGCTATCGCAATTGCGGGGCGCACTGCGCCGGGATTGGTAACGCTGTTGCAGCGTTCAACCGATATGAAATTACTCCAGCGGATCTTGATCCAGCCATGGGTGTTGGCTCGCTTCCGGCGACTGGGTTTGAGACGGAGCTTCGCATTCAGCAGGCAAAAAATCGCCAGCGTAGTGAACCTGCCGCACAATCATTTTCCGGAACACTGGGGACACAAGCCAATGTTGCATCTTTGTCTCCGGCAGAAAACCCGGCGACGGGCCGTGACAACCACAACGTTGAAGAGCCTCCGCTGGAAATTGTGGCTGGTCTTTTTACCGACGGTACGTTGAATAATGTCGACAATATTCAGGCATTTGAGCGACGTGTGGAGAGCGAGTGCCTTGAGCCTATGCGAAATGACCCAAGTAAGCGGGCCGAGTGCGAGGAGCGGCTCCGGCTGACGATGGGTGAGAGCTATGCTGGGGCGCCTACGAATGTGGCAAAGCTCTGGCGGTTGTACAGAGATTCTAGTCAGGATCGAATAGATGGACGACCGCTCATTCTAAAGGTCTATTCGGTTGGTGCAGGCACGAGGACTGGCGGTGATGATTCGATTATAGGGATGGCTACCGGGTTAGGGGAGACTGGTGTTCTCGATCAGGTGAAACGGCTATTTTCAGATTTAGCAGATCAGATTGCAGTAGTCGCCGGAGGACAGCCTAGATATCGAATTATCTTCGATCTGTTTGGTTTTAGTCGAGGAGCGGCGGCAGCTCGTCACGCTGCAAATCAGATTCTCAAAGGCACAGATGGTGAGCTGTCAAAAGCACTTCAACGCAGTGGGATTGCTTGGCCGGAAAAGGTCACTATTCGATTCGTTGGTCTGTTTGATACGGTCGCCGGAATTGTTAATCTGGCAAGCTTGGATCCTTCTCCTGGAAATGATCGAAGCAACCCCGTAGAACTGTTTCTCGATTCGAAAAAAGTAAATCATGCTCTACATTTGACGGCGATGCATGAGAAGAGGGCCAACTTTTCCCTCAGCAGTCTCCGTAATCCTGATGGGAGTCTACCCCGGAACTTCCGTGAGGTATCTCTGCCCGGCGCACATTCTGATGTTGGGGGAGGTTATGCCGATCGAGAAATCGAAGAAGTCCTTTTGTACCCGACTGTCAGTATTCGTGGTTCGGATACCAAGTGGCCCAGGCAAACTATGGAGTGGGATACTCTGGGCGAAATGCTCGGCCATTATGAAAGCGAAGGATGGATTGGCGAGTTCAGTCTGCCCCTGCCAGATAGCGCTGATCCAGAGTTAGCGATTGAGAGTCAGCGCCTTGATCATCCCGTTCCAGATGGCCAGGTGTTGCTCAGCCTGAAAATGAGGCGGTACCTTCTGGCTGACTATTCCCGCGTTGCATTGAAGATCATGTACGAAGAAGCGATCAAAGCGGGAGTGATGATGTACGAGTTGGATGAAAGCGATGTTGCGCTCAACTTTCCAGATGAGCTCAGGCCGGTATTTGAAAGAGTTCGGGATGCCGTTGCCGCTGGTAACGACTCTGTTGGGTTGGACTCATCACTGAGCAATCTGTTGCTTCAAAAGTACACTCATCATTCTGACCACTATAACCTTATGAGCTCTCTTGTGAGTGGTGAGACGTTTCAGTTTGAGTTTCCAATATCTCGTCTCCATCCGTTTCGCCCAACCTTACATAGGGAGCGAACCATCCACCCCAACCGCGAGCCGGAGACAAAAAATGATTCATAGGCTAACGCTGGTATTGTTTTGTTGCCTGTGGGTGGCCGGTTGTGGCACTGCGGCTATTTCTGAAGAGGGTGTTGCCTCATACTTCTGGGTCGCTGCTCCGATGCACTACGATGTATGGGTTGAGCATCTTGAGCTTGGGCGCTCAGCTAACTATAAATGGAATCAACCTCCGGGAGGTATATCTTGCTGCTGGCGGGGTCCGCAGGGACCAAAGGGTGTTGGTGGAAGGCTCGAACCCTTCCCAGACTATATCCGTATCCGATGGTTCTCATTTGCGGAGCAGAAATTCTATCAGCACTTGATGCATGTACCCCCTGGGTGGGGGGAAAAAATGCAGGAAAGGGCGCCCCACCACACCCATTTAAACGGAGTGGTTGAGAAGCGCAGGAACCGGTTGGTACTAGGCTTGGCGCCGGGTGGTCAGATCGTTGTCTGGCTTATGAGCCAAATAGGAAACGAGATTGAGGTCGAGCGTTTTCAGGCGAATGAGGTTGATGGTGACATCTCTACTTACCAAAAAAGAACAGAAGAGTACCGCGAAAGCAGCGGCACTCACCTGGAAACGCATGGAATTCCACTGGAAGGTTGGTAGCGATGCCCATTGTGCCTGCGCGGTGAATTCCCCGGAAACACGAGCAGGCACTGAGATAGCTATTTGTGGGCCGCCATGGATTCAGTCGCCCTCGAACGAACACACCGTATAAACCTTCAGCCCCTCTTCCTGCAGCTTGCGTGAGCCCCCCAGGTCGGGGAGGTCAATCATGGCAGCCACTTCGACGATGTCGGCGCCAATTCTGCGAATGAGCCGTGAGGCGGCCAGCATGGTGCCGCCGGTGGCGATCAGGTCGTCCACCAGCACCACGTTGTCGCCGGGCTTGAAGGCGTCCTTGTGCAGTTCCACCGAGGCGGTGCCGTACTCCAGTTCGTAGTCTTCCACCAGGGTATCGAACGGCAGCTTGCCTTTCTTGCGGATCAGTACCAGCGAGGCGTTCAGCTCATAGGCCAGGGCTGAGCCGATGATAAAACCACGGGCATCTACGGCGGCAACGGCATCAATATCGTGGCCGTGGTAGCGGTGAACGAAGGCATCAATCAGCTTGCGGAACGCGGTGCGGTCCTGGAGCACGGTGGTGATGTCGCGGAAGGCGACGCCTGGCTTGGGCCAGTCTGGCACGGTGCGAATGGCTTTCTTGATGCTTTCTGAAAAATAGTCCATAGCGTGTCCAAGCGCTGAAAGCGCAGCTTAGGCTGCGTCCAGGAAGATGAATTTCAGGATAAAGACCACGGCGATGATGACCACGCTGGGGTTCAGGTCCGACCAGCGGCCGCTCAAGGCCTTGAGGATGGCATAGGTAACGAAGCCCAGGGCAATGCCGTTGGCGATCGAGAAGGTCAGCGGCATCATCAGGGCGGTTACCACTGCCGGTGCGGCTTCGGTGACGTCGTCCCATTCGATCAGCTTCAGGCCGCTGGCCATCAGCACCGCGACATAAAGAAGCGCCGGAGCGGTGGCGTAAGCCGGAATAATACTGGCAATGGGCGAGAGCAGCAGGCACGCCATGAACAGCGCCGCGACGACCACAGCGGTCAGGCCGGTGCGGCCACCGGCGGAGATGCCGGCGGTGGATTCGATGTAGCTGGTGGTGGTGGAGGTGCCGAGGGCAGCGCCGGACATGGTGGCTACGGAATCGGACATCAGCGCGCGGCCCAGCCGTGGCAGTTTGCCGTCCTTGTCCAGCAGACCACCGCGCTGGGCGGCGCCGATGAGGGTGCCCGAAGTGTCAAACAGGTCTACAAACAGAAAGGCGAAAATCACGCTGATCATGCCAATGTTCAGCGCGCCTGCGAGGTCCAGCTGCATGAAGGTCGGCGCCAGGCTTGGGGGCGCGGACGCAAAACCATCGTACTCCACCATGCCCAGCCCCATGGCTGCTGCTGTCACGGCAATGATCCCGATCATCACCGCACCGGTGATCTTGCGGAAGGACAAAGCACAGATCAGCACGAAACCGCCGAAGAACAACAGACTCTCGGCCATTTTTACGTCACCCAGACCAACCAGGGTGGCGGGGTTATCAATCACGATGCCGGCATTTTTCAGCGCGATCAGGGCCAGAAAGAAGCCAATGCCGGCGGAGATGCCGAAACGCAGGGACATGGGAATGCTGTTGATGATCCATTCCCGGACTTTGAAGATACTCAGCAGGAAGAAAATAAAGCCGGAAATGAAGACAGCACCCAAGGCTACCTGCCAGCTATAGCCCATACCGCCAACAACGGTGAACGAGAAGAACGCGTTCAGGCCCATGCCCGGCGCCAGCGCGATCGGGTAGTTGGCCCAAAGCCCCATGATCAGGGTGCCAATGGTGGCCGCCAGGCAGGTCGCCACGAATACCGCGCCGAAGTCCATGCCGGTAGCGGAGAGAATGCTGGGATTGACCACGATGATGTAAGCCATGGTCAGGAAGGTGGTAAAGCCCGCAAGTACCTCTTTGCGAACTGTGGTGCCATTAGCCTGGAGCTTGAATAGTCGTTCTAGCATGACGTATGCCTGCCTTACAGGGTGCTGAATGGGGGTTGAATGAACCGGTTTCAGGAATTGGGTGAAAAAACGGCAATGTTACCGGCTGGAGGCGAGAACGCCAAGGGACGATTGATCATCGGTAGCCTCATTGCACTGTTCGTCTGTCCCGCTGGAGGCGGATGTCGAAGCGCACAGCCAGCAGTCGGGTGATGAAAATAAACAAGAGGCCAATGGTCATGGCCAGGGATTCGCTCTCCAGCAGCCATTGGCAAACAAAGTATAGCCAACAGCCGGCGAAGGATATGGACGCGTAGATCTGGTCTTTGCGGAAAATCAACGGCACCTCATTGCAAAAGGTGTCGCGCAGGGCACCACCAAAAGTACCGGTCATCACGCCCAGTAGTGACGCCACAAACCAGGAGTGGCCCAGGTCCAGAGCCAACTGCGCGCCGAGGATCGTGAAAACACCCAGGCCGAGGGCATCAGGAAGCAGGATGCGCGATTCACGGATACGCTCGACACGGTGCCAGTAGCTGAATACAACGGCCATACAGAGGATCAGGATAGGTTGCTCCTGATGCTTGATCCAGTACAGCGGGTGATTGTCCATCATCAGGTCCCGAAGGGTTCCTCCCCCCAGGGCGGTCACGAAGCCGATGGTGAAAACGCCCACCGGGTCCATGTTCTTGGATCGGGCGATCAACATGCCGGAGATCGCAAAGGCAATCACGCCGGTCATTTCCAGTACGTAAATAATGTCAAACATCTCTGGCCCTAAGCCGCCTGTTGCGAGCGCTTGTGATCCGTTACCGCTTGTTGAAGCGTGTTTGAGGCCTATCTTGAAGCTGTTACGCGTATGGAGCAATGACTATGTCTCTGATTCGTCTGGCCTATGCCAGTGAGTCACTTTTCCGACCAAAATAAGCCTCGCTAATCCGGCGAGATTAGATTTCTTTATTTGCTTCATGATCCGACTCTGTTTAGGTTGATAACCATCAATTGATGTTGCCCTCTATCGACCGTCCAAATATCGACTGTCCTACAACGGAGTCACGAATATGAGAGCTATCCTCTGTAAGGAATACGGCCCGGCGGAGACGCTGGTGATTGAAGACGTCACCAGCCCCGTCGTGAAAGGTCACGGGGTCAAGGTGCGCGTTAAGGCCGCCGGCCTGAACTTCCCGGATACCCTGATCATTGAAGGCAAGTACCAGCTCAAGCCCACCATGCCGTTTTCTCCCGGTGGAGAGATGTCTGGCGAGGTAATTGAAGTCGGCGAGAAAGTCACTCGCTTCAAGCCGGGCGACCGGGTTGCCGGCCTCACCGGCTACGGTGCCTTTGCCGAAGAGGTGGTTGTCCCGGAGCAGAACATTCTGCCCATTCCCGAATCCATGTCCGACGAAAAAGCGGCTGCTTTTTCCATGGTCTATGGCACCTCGTATTACGCTCTCAAGCAACGCGCCAATATCCAGCCGGGGGAAACTCTGTTGGTGTTGGGTGCCAGCGGCGGTGTTGGCCTGGCAACGGTGGAACTGGGTAAAGCCATGGGCGCCCATGTGATTGCGGCAGCCAGTACGGCAGAGAAGCTGGCGGTGGCGAAAGAGGCCGGTGCCGACGAGCTGATCAACTACACCGAAGAGCCGTTGAAAGACGCGGTTAAACGCCTGACCAACAGTAAGGGCGTGGATGTGATCTACGATCCGGTCGGCGGTGATTTTACGGAGCAGGCGTTGCGCGCCATGGCCTGGAACGGCCGTCACCTGATCATCGGCTTCGCGGCTGGCGATATCCCCAAGATTCCGGCGAACCTGACGCTGCTGAAGGGTTGTTCGGTGGTCGGTGTGTTCTGGGGCAGCTTTACCCAGCGTGAGCCGCAAAACAGCGCCCAGAACATGATGGAGCTGCTGAAGCTGTTCTCCGAAGGAAAGATTAATCCGCGAATCAGCGAAGTCTATGACTTCGAGGACTATGAGAAAGCTCTCGGAGCGCTGACCGGTCGGACTGCTACCGGGAAGGTTGTCCTGAAGGTCGGTTCTTAAAGCCGGCCCCTAGCCTGTTTGTTTCGGTGGATGCATCGGTGGGGAGCCCCTCCCAAAAAACGCTTCAAGCACATCCATGTGCGCTTGGGCTCCGCCATCCATGGCTCCGCACATTTTTGGGAGGGGCTCCCCACCGATGCAGGCAAGGCATGGGAGGTATGCCTTAGTTTCAGAAAACCTCAGAACCGAACTTTTCCGGCATCAATCTCGGTAACCAGCCCGGAGGTCAACCGGGTATAACCATCTGTACCGGGTAACCAGGCGTAAACCTCCTCCCCCGGTTTGTCGATGGAATAACCGGCTTTCTGGATGTCCACCTTGCGGTACTTGAAGGTCCCCGTTTTCTCGATGGCACTGGTTACCCGAACAAACACCGGAATCGCATAGGGCGGCAGGTTGTCGCTCAGGTACCGGAACAGCCGGTTCACATCAAATGCCTGGCCATTGGCGTGGGGAACCAGCGTTACCATGCCGGCCTTGCCGTTGGTGCCCGAAATCTCCACCCCATAGACAATGGCTTCCTCCACCATATTGGAACCGTCGATGATGTTCTCCACCTCGGTGGTGGATACGTTTTCCCCTTTCCAACGAAAAGTGTCGCCCATACGGTCCACGAACTGCAGGTGTCCGCAGCCGATTTCTTTTAGCACGTCACCGGTGTTGAACCACTGGTCGCCTTTCTTGAAGGCATCCCGCAGGATCGATTTTTCCGTGGCTTCTTTCTGGGTATAACCCTCGAAGGACCACTTCTTGGTGATCTCGCCGATCAGCAGGCCCGGCTCGCCCTTTTCGACTTCCTGCATAAATCCGTTGTCGTTCCGAACCGGGTCGCGGGTGCCGTCGTGGAATTTGACCAGTTTGTAGGGGGCGGTGGAAAAGCCGACGGTGTTGTCCAGGTTGAAGAAATTGCTGAAGCCGATGTTGCCCTCGCTGGAGGCATAGAGTTCCGCCACGGTTTCGATGCCAAAGCGTCCCTTGAACTCCTTCCAGATGGACGGGCGCAGGCCGTTGCCGATCATCTTGGTGAGGTTGTGATTGCGGTCCTGTTCGCTGGGGGGCTGATTCAGCAGGTAACGGCAGAGTTCGCCCACGTAGCCAAAGGTGGTTGCCTGGAAATAGCGCACGTCGTCCCAGAACGCGCTGGCGGAGAATTTTCGGCGCAGGGCAATGGCAGAGCCACCGGCCATCACGGATCCCCAGCACACCAGCAGGGCGGTGCCGTGGTACAGCGGAAGGGTGCAGTAAAGGACATCGTCCGGTTTCATGTCCAGGGACATCATGCCGAACCCGCCGTAGGCTTTCATGAACTTGCGGTGGCTGCCCGGCGCCGCCTTGGGTAAGCCAGTGGTGCCGGAGGTGAACAGGTAGATGGCGGTGTCACCCATGGTGGGCGGATCGGCCGGCTTGGGGGCCGTATTCCGATGGGCGCTGACCTTTGCCGCCATGTTCACATAGCCCTCCGGTGCATCGCCGAAGATGTTCATGGTGTTGGTATCGGCCAGGAACAGGAATGGGTTGGGGTGGCTGGTCCTGATATCGGCTTTCACGCCGTCAAAGGCCTCCACCAGTTCCTCGCCCACAACGACCATTTTAGGACTGACCAGATTGATGCTGTGTTCCAGCACGCGCCCCTTCTGGGAGGTGTTGAGCATGGCACAGGCCACGCCCACCTTGGCGGCGCCGGCTACCACGGCGAGCAGCTCCGGGCGGTTTTCCAGGAATACGGCGATGGTATCGCCCCGGATAAGGCCCTCTGTCTTCAGGAAACCGGCAATGCGGTTGGCCCAACCGTTGAATTCCCGCCAGGTAATGCTGCGGTCTTCGAACAGGATGGCCGGGCGGTGTCCGTATTTTTCGGCGTTGCGGTCCACCAGGGTGCCAAGGGTCAGGTCCTTGTTCTCGTTCTTGACCGAGTAGTAGTAATAGCCCTTGGCAATGGCGGGAAATCGCCGGAGTATGCCCGGCAGGCTGCGAGCAATGTCACGTGGGGATACGTTGTCCTGGGTCATAGGGTCATCCGTCAGGGTCAGTGTGAAACGTTGTTGTTTGTTTTGCCCCCGGACAACGAATGGCTCCGGGGTTAATCCAGAAACAGGTCCGGCAGCAGGGGCTTGTCGCCTGGCTGGTACCGGTAGTGTTCGAAATCCGTTACGCCGTCGGCCCTGAGCACGTCCTCATCGATCAGGGACTGCCCGGTCATTGCCCCGGCAGGACGGCTGAGGATGCTCAGTGCGGCGTCCGCCATGATGTCTGGCTTGCGGCCCTGGGCCATCATTTGCGGGCCGCCCACTTCAAACTCAATGGCGGCCGTGGCGATTAACGTTTTAGGCCACAGGGTGTTCACTGAAACCCCGTAACGCCGAAACTCCTCGGCCATACCCATGCTCAGCATGGTCATGGCGTACTTGGTGGTGGTGTAAGGCCCATACTGGGCGAACCACCGGGTATCCAAATTCAAAGGCGGCGACAGGCTCAGGATATGGGCCTGGTCGGACTCCTTCAGCCAGGGCAATGCTGCCTGACTGCAGAGGAATACGGCGCGAGCGTTGACCTGATGCATCAGGTCGTACCGGCTGACTTTCAGGTTCTCAACGCCGGTCAGTTTGATGGCGCCCGCGTTGTTTACCAGCGCATCAATGCCGCCAAAGTGGTCCGCAGCTTCATCTATCCGCTGGCGCACCAGCTTTTCGTCGCGCACGTCCAGCACCAGTGGCAGGGCCTGGCCACCTGCCTGTCGAATTTCCTCCGCCACGCTGTGTATCGTGCCCGGCAGCTTTGGATGCGGTTCGTCGGATTTTGCGCCGATCACCACATTGGCACCTTCTCGGGCACAGGCAAGGGCGATGGCTCGCCCGATGCCCCGGCTGCCTCCGGTTATAAAAACGGTTCTGTTCTTCATTGTGCTCATTGTCCGGCCTCCTCTGAGGTGGCGTCTGTGGCAGTGATCTCTACCAGTAACTGGCTGCGTTTTACCTGGTCGCCTTTGGTGGCCAGTATCTCGCCGACCGTGCCATCGCGGTCGGCTTTTACCGGATGCTCCATCTTCATGGCCTCCAGGATGACCAGGGTGTCGCCCTGTTTCACCGCCTGGCCGGCCTGGACCAGAACATCAATAATGGCGCCGTCCATGGTGGCCTTGATACGGCCACTGCCGCTGGCGGCGGCACCGCTGGCCGGCTGGTGGGTCACGTCACGCACTGCCAGTGCCTGCCCGAACGCCTGCAAATATAGGTGATCGCCCTGGCGGTGATATTGGCATCGCTGACGAACGCCGTTGTCGATAATGCATAACAGGCCATCGCCCATGCTTTCAAGGTCGAGCTCGTATTGCTCTTCGCCCAGGGTCACGGTGACATGATTGCCGGCGCGGCGGACCAGCAGTTCCAGGGTTTTATCGCCGGTATCCAGTTTCATCGGACTGACGGTCGAGGGTGCGTTGCTCCAGGCATTATTGAGGTCGGCCCGAACGTCAGGACGGCCTGAATTGCCATGGCTGAACACGCAGGCCGCCAACGCGAGCTCGCGGATGCTGCTGTCTTTTGGTGCCAGGGATGGATCGTCTCTGAACGCCTGTTGCAGGAAGGCGGTGGTGGCCTCGCCTTCGCCGAAGGTGTCGTCCGCGATGATGCGGCTCAGGAAATAACGGTTGGTGGTCACACCGAATACAGTGGTGTCTTCCAGCGCCCTGAGCAGCCGACGACGGGCTTCGTTGCGATTGGCGCCCCAGGCGATCACCTTGGCCAGCATGGGATCATAGTGAGGCGTAATCGAGTCCCCGGAGCGCACGCCGGTATCAAACCGCAAACCTTCTCCTTCCGCAGGCTGGAACTGGTGCAGCGGCCCGGTTTGCGGTGTGAAGCCGTTGGCTGGGTCTTCTGCGTAAAGGCGCACTTCAATGGCATGGCCGTTCAGCTGGATCTGGTCCTGTGTTAGTGGCAGCGCCAGGCCCTCGGCCACGGAAAGCTGCCAGGCCACCAGATCCTGCCCGGTAATGAGTTCGGTCACCGGGTGCTCCACCTGCAGGCGGGTGTTCATTTCCAGGAAGTAGAAATTGCGGTCCTTGTCGACGAGGAACTCGACCGTACCAGCACCTTCATAGCCACAGGCCAGCGCCGCCTTCACGGCAGCTTCGCCCATGGCCTGGCGCAGTTCGGGTGTTACAAACGGAGATGGTGCCTCTTCGACGACTTTCTGATGGCGCCGCTGAACTGAACAGTCCCGTTCACCGAGATACACCGCGTTACCGTGTTGGTCTGCAAATACCTGGATTTCGATATGGCGGGGTTCAATAACCGCCTTCTCCAGAATCAGCTCACCATCGCCAAAGGCCTGCTTGGCTTCGGAGCGAGCCCGCTGGATGTTATCGGCCAGTTCTTCAGCCTTTTCCACCAGACGCATACCACGGCCACCCCCGCCGGCAGAGGCCTTGATCATCAATGGGTAGCCGATATTTTCGGCGGCGTTGATGAGTTCTTCGTCGCTGGCATTGTCGCCCTCGAACCCCGGCACCACCGGCACACCGGCTTCCTGCATGGCAATCTTCGATCGCCGCTTACTGCCCATCAGCTCAATAGCCGCCTCCGGTGGCCCGACAAACACCAGGCCGGCGTCTTTGCAGGCCCTGGCAAACCCGGAATTCTCGGACAGGAACCCATACCCGGGATGCACACAATCCGCCCCGGTTTTCCGCGCCGCCTCAATAATCGCCTCTGCGTTCAAATACGACGCCGATACCTGAGCCGGTCCGATACACACCGACTCGTCGGCCAATTCCACGTGCAGGGCCTTGGCGTCTGCCTCGGAATACACTGCCACCGTCCGGTATCCCAGCGACTTCGCGGTTTTGATCACCCGTACGGCGATTTCGCCTCGGTTCGCTATCAGGAGCTTTTTTAGCATTTTTGCTGGTCTCATGGTTGGGTGGTTATCCGCTTTGGTGGGAGGGAGGCCCTGGTTCAGGACACGCCGTGAATACGTCCATGTAGGCTCCTAAAAAACATCCATGTTTTTTAGGGTCCTGAACCAGGGCCTCCCTCCCACCAAAGCTCCTTCCAACTGTTGTAATTGCATGTCTGTTTTTATGAGCGTTTTGCACGGTGTCTGGGGTCGGGGTTGATCCGGCTTTCCGGGACCGTCAAAAACATGGATGTTTTTGTCGAGCGTACAGGGACGTATTCACCGCGTGTCCCGGAAAGCCGGATCAATCCCGACCCTCCACCATCAGTCTGACTTGGCCCAGGAAGCCGGCCGCTTCTGCATAAACGCAAGAGTCCCCTCAGAGCCTTCGTCACTGCGAATCGCCTCGGCAAACTTCCCGGCAGCACTGTCCAGAAGCCCACTCATCGACTCGTGACCAACGCGGTGCAACAACGCTTTGGTCTGGGCCGTCGCATTCGGCGCGCACTGCTGTACCCGGTCAACCGCATGGCCGAGCAACTCATCAATCTCAACTTCAGACTCCGCCACCTGGTGAACAATCCCCAGCCGGCACGCCTCATCCGCGTCCACTCGCAGCCCCAGCAACGCCAACCGCCGCGCCTGTGTTAGCCCGATGCGCTCCACCACAAACGGCGCAATCTGCGCAGGAATGACCCCCAGGGTCGTCTCCGGCATACCAAACCTGGCTGTCGGCCCGGCAATCGCCACATCCGACACACAGGCCAGCCCAAAACCGCCGCCCATCACCGCGCCCTCGGTGACTGCAATCACCACCTTCGACGACTCGTTCACCTGTTGAATCATCTGACCGAACGCCCGGTTCAACCGGTAGAAAGGATCTTCCTCACCCTCGGCAGGCTTCTGCCCGCGGGCACCGGCCATGTCCTTGATGTCCCCGCCGGCACAAAAGTGGCCACCGGCTCCGCGAATCACCACGGCACGAATGCTGGCGTCGTTCTCAACCTGACTGAACACCGTCGACAGTTCCGCCACCATTTGCAGGCTCATGGCGTTCCGAACGTCCGGCCGGTTGATGGTGACGTGAAGGGCAGGCCCCTGTTTTTCCAGAACTAGCGTTTCGCAATGCGGTAATTGATCCATGTTCGACTCCAAGAAAGTTGTCCGGGGACCGGTGCGTGGGTGGGAAGGCTTTTCCGGGACCGTCAAAAACATGGATGTTTTTGTCGAGCGTACAGGGACGTATTCACCGCGTGTCCCGGAAAAGCCTTCCCACCCATGTGCCGGTCCTTTCTCCCAATGCCAAAATCCAAAAAATCAGTCCCGCTGCTTACCAGGCAAAGTCCCCATCATCTTGCAGATAATCCCCAACATGATTTCGTCAGCACCGCCGCCAATCGACACCAGCCGCACATCCCGGAACGCACGGGACAGCGGGTTCTCCCACATGTAACCATTGCCACCCCAATACTGCAGGCAACTGTCCGTCACCTCACGCCCAAGCCGCCCGGCCTTCAGCTTGGCCATTGACGCCAGCTTGGTCACATCCTTGCCTTCCACATGCAGCTCACAGGCTTGATAGGTGAGGGCACGCAGGGCTTCCACTTCGGTTTGCAGCTCTGCCAGGCGGAAGTGAATCACTTGGTTGTTGATCAACGGCTGCCCGAACGTTTTGCGCTCGCGGCAGTATTCAATGGTCTTGTTGATGCAGAGTTCCAGCGCCTTGATCACGTTGGCCGCGCCCCACATCCGTTCCTCCTGGAACTGCAACATCTGCATCATGAACCCGGTGCCTTCCGCACCGATCCGATAACGCTGCGGTACTCGCACATCGTCAAAGAAAATCTGCGCGGTCTCGGAAGAGCGCATGCCCAGCTTGTTCAAATGCGGGCTGAAGGAAATGCCCGGCGTGTTCATGGGCACAACGATGAGCGATTTGTTCTTGTGGGGCTTGTCGTCGGAGGTGTTGGCCAGCAGGCAGATAAAGTCGGCTTTGGGGCTGTTGGTGATCCACATCTTGGAGCCGTTGATGACGTAGTCATCGCCGTCCTGCTTTGCGGTGGTTTTCATTCCCGCCACGTCAGAACCGGCGGCGACTTCGCTGACGCCGATACAGCCCACCATGTCACCGGCAATGGCCGGGGCAAGGAAGGTCCGTTTGAGTTCGTCAGAGCCAAAGCGTGAAATGGCCGGGGTGCACATATCTGTCTGCACACCTATTGCCAGCGGCACGCCACCACAATGGGCGGTGCCCAGTTCTTCTGCCGCCACCAGGTTGTAGCTGTAATCCAGGCCCATGCCGCCGTACTCTTCCGGCTTCTGGATGCCCAGCAAGCCCAGGTTGCCGAGCTTTTTGAAGATATCGTGAATCGGGAACTCGCCGGCTTCTTCCCATTCGTCGCAGTGGGGATTGATTTCCTTTTCCACGAAATCGCGGACGGTTTTTCTGAGGGCTTCGTGTTCGGCTGTGAATTTCACGTTTTTGTTCTCCTGGGTGATAGTTAGTCCGTGCCTTATTGTGTTGGTGCACATTCTCTAGCTTGGGTGGCGGCTGTGTGGGCGGGCCTTCAGAAACACGCTCCTTCGGCACATCCATGTGACGCTCGGGCTCCGCCATCCATGGCTCCGCACGGTTTCTGAAGGCCCGCCCACACAGCCGCTTTGTCTATAAATTCGTTGCTTCCTGCAGGGCGTTTTTTGGGAGGCCTCCCGCTCCGGGGCCAACCACCATGACTAAGCTCCCCTAGAGGCGGGCAACGCCAAATGAATTAGGCCGCAACTGCCGAACCTCAGCCTCCCGACAAACCGAGAGCACCAACGCCAGAACCCGCCGGGTATCCCGCGGATCTATCAGCCCGTCGTCCCACAACCGAGCTGTACCGAACAGGGCCGTAGAGCCGTCTTCCAGTTTCTTGGCCGTGGCCTGCTCCAGGAAATCCAGCGTTTTCGGGTCCGGCTCCAGGCCGCCCCGGCGCTGTTTGTCCTCGGCCACAATGCGCATCACCTTGCCTGCCTGCGCAGGGCCCATGACCGCCGTGCGGCTGTTGGGCCAGGCGAAGATGAAACGTGGGTCCAGGCCGCGGCCACACATCGCGTAGTTACCTGCACCATAGGAACCGCCGATCACAATTGCGACCTTCGGCACCCGGCAATTCGCCACCGCCTGGATCATCTTTGATCCATGTTTGATGATGCCGTTCTGTTCCGAATGGGTGCCCACCATGAAACCCGTGGTGTTGTGCAGGAACAGCAGCGGTGTGCCGGCCTGATCGCAGAGCTGGATAAACTGCGCCGCTTTGGTAGCGCCGGCAGGCGTGATCGGGCCGTTGTTGCCGATAATGCCCACCGAGTGGCCTTCAATGCGGATGGTGCCGCACACGGTCTGGTCGTCGTAGCCGTTCTTGAAATCCATGAACTTCGAGCCGTCGGCTATGCGGGCGAGGATTTCACGCACGTCATAGGGCTTCTTGGCGTCACTGGGAATAACGCCCAGTAACTCTTCGGCTGGATAAAGCGGCTCTTCCCATTCCGGCTCCCGTGATGGGGGCAACTGCTCGTTCCAGGGCAGGGCGTCGAGCACATTGCGGGCGTGGCGGATGCCGTCGGCGTCGTCCTCGGCCAGATATTCCGCCGTGCCGGCCACTTCTGCGTGCATCTGTGCGCCGCCGAGTTCTTCATCGGTAGCGACTTCGCCGGTGGCCGCTTTCAGCAGGGGAGGGCCGGCGAGGAACATCTTGGCCTGTTCGCGAACCACAATCACATAATCCGACAGCCCCGGCTGATAGGCACCGCCGGCGGTCGCATTGCCATGAACCACTGTTACCTGGGGAATGCCAGCGGCGGACATGCGTGCCTGGTTGGCGAAACCGCGCGCGCCCAGCACGAAGATATCCGTGGCGTAGTTCAGGTTGGCACCGCCGCTTTCAGAAAGTGACACCACCGGCAGCTTGTTCTCCATGGCAATTTGTTGCAGCCGCAGGGTCTTGTCCAGCCCCGCCGGCGTAATGGTGCCGCCCTTGATGGCGCTGTTGCTGGCCACCACCAGGCAGCGAACACCGCTAACCGTGCCAATGCCGGCAATAATGCCGCCACCGGACAGGCTGCCGTCCTTGTCGTCATGCATCTTGTAGCCGGCCAGGGAGCACAGCTCCAGGAACGGCGTACCGCGATCCAGCAGGCGATTGATGCGATCACGGGGTAACAGTTTCCCGCGCTTGGTGAACTTTTCACGCGCCGCTTCCGCCAGATCAAGAACCTTCTGCTCCACATCGCGGAAGGTGGCAATGTGCGCCTCCATCACCTCCGCGTTTGCGCGAAAGTCATCCGACTGGGGATTTACGGTGGACTCCAGTACCTGCATCGAATTCTCCTCAGTCGTCACTCAACACTTTTGGCGTGACTGCCCGGTGGAACCCATTAAAGGGCTCATTGTTCTTCGCTTTCGGGAACGGCCAAACCCGGCCCCCCTGGGACGCGGCGCCGTCAATTCGCAGGCAATCCCCACTGATAAACGCCGCCGCCGGGCTCAGCAGGAAACAAATCGCTGCACTGACCTCGGACTCCGTCCCCATTCGCTTAAGAGGCACGTTATCCCCGAGGCTACGAATCCACTGCTTCATATGTTCGGGATAGTTATCCATCCCACTGGAGGCAATCCAGCCCGGTGCCACAGCGTTCACCCGAACCCCGGAGCAACCCCACTCGACCGCAGCTGTCTGGGTAAAATTCACCATCCCTGCCCGGGCAGCGCCGGAATGCCCCATGCCGGGCATGCCGCCCCACATGTCAGCCACAATGTTCACGATGGCGCCGCCGGTTTTTGACAACAGCTGATTGTAGGCTTCACGGGCAATGAGAAAGCCACCCGTAAGATTCGTGCGAACCACCGTCTCCCAACCTTTCTGGTTGATGTTTGCCAACGGCGACGGAAACTGACCCCCGGCGTTATTCACGACGCCGTTCAGCCCGCCATGTTCCTCAATGATGGCCGTCACGGTCGCCTTTACAGACTCTTCCTCACGGATGTCGCACACGTGAGCGGAAGCGATACCACCGTCCTCAGTAATCTCGGCTTTGACCGCCTCAACCTTCTCGGCCTTCCGCCCAACCAGAGCGACCCTCGCCCCAAGCGCGGCGAGTTCATGAGCGGTACAACGCCCAATTCCGGAACCACCCCCGGTAACGATGAAAACCTGATCCCGAAAGAGATTCGGGTGAAAAACAGACTGATAGCTCATAACAAGAGGACCTTTTCAAATGTTCGGGCGCTCTGGTGGGAAGGTTTGTCCGGGACCGTCAAAAACATGGATGTTTTTGTCGAGCGTACAGGGACGTATTCACCGCGTGTCCCGGACAAACCTTCCCACCAGAGTGCATGCACCAATGTAAAATCAATCAAGCAGTTCAGCACGAACCGGAACAGGGAACTCAAGCAACTGCTGGGCAAACGCCTTCCCCTGCGGATCAATCCGCAAGCTGGCAACCCCCCCGCCACCAAGACTGTGCTCCAACAGGAAATTAAAGGCCTGAAACCCCGGCAACGCCCAACGGGTCACCCGACCATGCTCAGGGTGTAGCGTATGGGCCATCCATTCCGCCACAGCCAACTCCGTCAACGCCGCCTCAATAAACGGCACAAACTCCGCCTTGCGGGCAATCACCCCGATATTGGTGTGATCCCCCTTGTCACCACTGCGCGCCCAGGCCAGTTGAATCAAAGGCACTGTGGTATCCGTGGCCGGAGCGGCCGCACTGGCAGACTGCTCAATCAGCTGGCTTGGCTCGAACCCGCCGTCAGTAGCCACGTCTACCGTCTGCTTGTCGCCACCAAGATCCACGGCAACGGATACCTCCGTTTTCGGAACCAGGCACGAATACAACCGAATCTTCGGCCACACCGTCGGCCGTCCACCCACAATGCCCGTAATCCCAGGTGCCATCCCTGTCGCCGCTTGGGCGATTTCCCGGGAAAACAGCACCAGCGCTTCCTTCTTGAGATGGGCCGTGCTGATCTTCACCACCACCTCCCGACACTCTCCCATACGCCCCTGACCGCCGTAGGTGGCCTCGGTGCCTAATAGTTCGATGCTGGTTTCTGTGTAGTCCGGTAAACCCCGCTCACTGAACATCCGGGAGGTTTTGGCCAAGATCGCCTCGGCGACTGTCCGGGCCTTGGCCTTCGCATCCATGCCTGCCAACAAGAAGGTTACCGTGCACTTGAAACCGTCCGGCCAGGTGCCGGACACCTTATAGCTGTCCGTGGGGGGAAGCCCCTTGGCGCCAGAAACCCGAACCTCGTCCGTTGCCACTTCCTCAAGGGAGACCCCGGTAAAATCACAGGTCACATCCGGCAGCAGGTAAGCTCTCGGGTCGCCGATTTCATAGACCAACTGTTCCGCCACCGTGCCCCGGGACACTTTGCCCCCGGTACCTTGCGGCTTGGTCATGATGAAATCCCCGGTGGCGGAGACTTCTGCAATCGGAAAGCCCATATCGGCATAACCCTCGGCTACATCTTCCCAGTCGGTAAAGTTACCGCCCGTGGATTGAGCGCCACATTCCAGTAAGTGCCCGGCCAGGCTGCCCTGGGCAAGTCGGTCGTAATCGCTCCAACGCCAGCCGAATTCATGCACCAGAGGCGCCAGGACCAGGGCGCTGTCGGCAACCCGGCCGGTGATAACAATGTCCGCACCCTGTTCCAGTGCTGCGACCAATCCCGGAGCGCCCAAGTAGGCGTTCAGGCTGACCAGCATCGGCGGCATTGGCTGTGCGGTGGTCATCTCGGTGATGCCGGCATCGGCCAGTTGCTTCTTTTTCGGCAGAAGGTCATCACCCAGCACCAGGGCGATCTTCATATCCAACCCCGCTTTTTCGCACAAAGCCTGCAGAGCATCGCGGCAGGCGACGGGATTGACGCCACCGGCGTTCGCCAATACCCGGATGCCTTTCTGTTTGATCTCACCCAGCAAGGGGCCCATCACCGTTTGTACGAAGTCGCGGGCGTAACCCTGGCTTGGGTCCTTCATCTTCTGCCCCGCCATGATGGACATGGTGATTTCCGCCAGGTAGTCCGCCACCAGGTAATCAATATTTCCCTTGTGGACCAGTTGGGCGGCAGCCGTTTCGGTGTCGCCCCAGAAGGCGGCAGAGCAGCCAATACGGACGGTTTGTGGCCTGGAGATGTCGGAATCTGGCATGTCTTCACCTTGTTGACGGAAGCCGCAAAGTGCTTTCAGAGACCCTTACCGGGTCGCTTTTAGCGGAGATTGTCTATCATGCGGTTGACGATACCAAGCAAGCGCTTGGTTTGTAAACAGGCAAATTCGGGATAGAATGGGCGCTCTTCTGTTCCCTGGCTGGAAAACACTGTGAATCAAGACTCTATCCTGCGCTCACTGGTTGCCGACAACCTGGTTTCCGATCCCGCCGGAGCCCGTGGCCGGCTTCTCCACGAGGCCGCAAAGCTGTTTCGTGACAAGGGTTATGAGCGGACCACCGTCAGGGATCTGGCCGCCGCCGTTGGCATTCAGTCCGGTAGCCTGTTCCACCACTTCCGCACCAAGGAAGAAATCCTCAAGGCCGTCATGGTGGAGACCATTCGTCTCAACACGGCCCTGATGCAGGCTGCCGTGGATGCGGCCAGTACCCATCGTGACAAGTTGCAGGCGCTGATTCGCGCTGAACTGGAGTCCATCAACGGGCAGACCGGGGAGGCCATGGCAGTGCTGGTGTTCGAGTGGCGTAGCCTGTCCGAGGAATCCAAGGCTTACGTCCTTGAGCTTCGGGATATCTACGAGCAGTTGTGGTTGGATGTGCTGGAGACCTTGCGTCAGGACGGCGTGCTGGCGGCAGATCCCTTTGTGGTGCGCCGTATGCTCACGGGCGCCCTGAGTTGGACAGTGACATGGTATCGGCCTGACGGTGGCCTGACGCTGGATGATTTGACGGCGCAGGTGGTTGCAATGATGGGTTTAACGACGCCCTGAACCGGATAACCTGGCGTTAAATGCCGATGGTGGTACAAATGTCTCAATTGTAATTTTCTTCATAACTTATTGTTTTAAAGAAATTAAAAGATAACTGCCTCTCGTCTATGTGGGCCATTGGCCTGATCGGCATAACCAAATCGGCAATCCAGCCATTTTTGTCTGACAAGATTCAACGCATTCTTGCCCTCGTCAAAGATGAACGGGGCAGTGATTGCGATCGCCCCCGACCTATAAAAACAATGTAAACAGGACGAACTATGAACTCCTCACTGGTGAATTCCTTTGGGCATGCCCTCAACGTTCGCAGCCGTCACCTGCTTCTTCTTGTGGTGACGTTTCTGGCCGGTTGCTCGGCCAACCCCATCTACACTACAACGGGTGTGGTGCTCTCCAATTACTCCGAGGGGGAAGCAACCCCTTACGTCATGCAGATGTCCGATCCGCAAATGGCCTGTGCGTTGGGTGAGGGCGTTGACCCGCTGTTGTACTCGTTTTCCCGCGTGACCGAGGCGCCTGAGAGCACCGGTTCCCTGTTGATGCTGCTGGCCGCGAACTGCTCTGAATACAAGGCATGGGAAGCGGAACTGGAATACCTGCGCGCTGACTTTGCCGGTGATGTACCTGCCGCAAAAGACGCGCGGGAGAAGGCAAAGCGGCTGAATGCCCGAACCGCCAAGCGTCGCTATGTCGCCTATCAGCGCGCCATGGCGGCCTATGAATTTGACCCGGCCGCAAAGGAATTCGAGTGTCCGTTCCTGTTCGATGACCAGGAGGAGTTGACCTTCCTGCTGGGCCTGCTGACCGGCATGCAGGCCATCGTGAACGACGCCAATTCCGGTGCCATGGCGGGGGTTCCCCGCAATATTGCCCCACGGGCCGAGCGTGCCGCCGAATGCCTGGATAACGAAAAATGGGGCGGTTTGCCGAATGCCATCCGAGCAATGGTCTGGCTGCTGTTGCCGGACACTCGCCCCAACCTGTCACCAGACCCCTGGATGGTACTTGAAGACAGCTCCCGCCTGGGCGTTGAGGCCGGTATTCGTGCGTCCATGGCCCTTGAGGCGGTGGCCGCCGAGACCTTTGGTCGCCCTGAGGTGCTGAAGGATGTCATCGCCCGATTTGCGGAAGCGGATAGCACCATCGAGGTCTGGAGCGAATTCCGACTGGTGGATGAAGTGGCTCGTGGGGTTATCCAGTTTTCCTCAGACAAGCACTGGACAGCCAATTATGGCTACCGCACGCCTCGCACCTACTTTGGCAGGCTGAGCCCGGAACGTATGGAAGAGCCTGAGACCATGGATCTGGACGACCTGCTGTAAGCAGGCGTCCGACTCGGTGTAACAACGTAACAACCTACAAACACAAGAAAGACCCGGAGGTCATTCATGATCCGTAAATCCCTTGCTGCCCTGTCTTTTGCCGCTGTTGCCCCCATGGCAACAGCGCAGTCCGTGACCATGTGCGTGTTCGATGTGATCGGCGCCAACGGTGATATGTACAACATGGTCAAAGACTATGCGCTGGAAATGAAAGCCCATGGGGTTGATTTTGAACTGCGCCCCTACACTGACGAAGGGGTTGCCGTGGGTGATTTCAATTCCGGACAATGCGATGCCGTCGCCGCTACGGATCTTCGGACCCGCCCCTTCAACCGCTTTACCGGCAGCATCAGCGCCGTTGGCGCGATCCCGACCTATGACGATCTGAAAACAACCCTTGCCACGCTTGCGCAGGCCAAGGCAGCGCCCTTGATGAAGCAGGGCGACTATGAGGTGCTGGGCATTGTTCCGGCGGGTGCAGGCTACCTGTTCGTCAATGACCGTAGCATTGATACCGCTGGCGAACTGGCCGGCAAGCGCATGGCCACACTGGATTACCAGAAGGACGCCATCCACATGGTCAACCATGTGAAAGCGACGGTTGTACCCTCCGACATCACCAACTTTGCCGGCAAGTTCAACAATGGCTCGGTGGATACGGCTTACGCACCGGCGTTTGCCTACGAAGCCCTGGAACTCTACAAAGGCATTGGTAAAGACGGTGGCATCGTTGATTATCCGCTGGCGCAACTGACCATCCAGGTCATTGCCCGAGACGACGTGCTCGACGACGACACGGCTCAGAAGTCCCGTGAAGTTGCCTGGGGGATGTATGGCCAGGCCATGGACCTGATTCAGCGGCAGGAGTCCGCCATTCCGGAGGAAAAGTGGATCCGCATCCCCGAGGCTGACATCGAGGGCTATCAGGAGATGTTTCGGGAAAACCGCCTGCAGCTTCGGGATGGAACCGATGGTGCCAATAAGGTCTATCACCCGAAGATGATGAGTCTGCTCAGCAAAATTCGTTGCTCCAGCAATCCCGGGGCCTCCGAGTGCACAGCGCCTGACCGCGAATAATAAAGGCTGACCCTCCATGAACTGGCGAGCATTATCAGCGGCAGGCCCGAAAACGCTGTACCCCGTGCATCGACTGCACGGGGTTATCCTCCTGCTGCTCCTTATCTTTACGCTTCTTCTGGGTATGGGCAACTCACTCCACTCGCGCATGCTGTGGGTGGGGGAGCAGACCTGGCCGAACTACTACCTGCTGGACCCAGACGCCACGGAACCGACCTGCACGTTGTCCATGGATGTGGATGCAGAGGTCAGGAAGCGTGTCGAGGCCTACGAGCCAGATCCGGACGACCTTTTCAGCTCGCCGCCGGACCCGGATGCGATCCGCAAGTCCCTGGAAAAAAATCTGGCACTCTGCCAGCAGAAGCATCGCCTCTATGAAGAAAACCAGGAGCATGCCACCGAGGCGTTGGCAGTTTACAAGGCGGTTGAACAGGGCTTTGCGGATTTCCTGCTGGATAATATCGAGCTCACCAAGTTCCTGTTTATCGCCATGTTTGCCATGGCAGCGGCGATTTCGGCCTTTGATGCCGATCACATTGCATTGCGATTGCCGCGCAACCGGTCAGAGTGGCGTCTGAGCCAGGGTATGCAATTGGTGGTCAACGGCCTGATGGTGTACTCCCTGTTCTCCTACGTGGGCAGGTTGTCCTCTTCGCCGGGCTCGGAAGGCACCGCCTTGCTGCAATACGCCTGGGCGGCCGTCTTCGGGCTGTTCATGGTGATCAACCTGATGCGGTTTGTGTCGGTGCCGTCTCGAATGAGGCCGGGATCACTGGCGGCGTCCTCCGGCCTGGTACTGCCGCTGTATTGCGCAATGGGCCTGATCGCGATGAGTTATTTCTTCTTCGTGGACGGCTACTCGTCCGGCCTGGCGATCTATTTCGGTATGATGACCAACCTGTCCTCGATGTTTATCAACATCGGGCTCTATGTGCTGGTGGGCATGGCGCTGAAGCAGACTCGCATTCCGGACCTGCTGTTGAACGTCATCAAACCTTACCATCTGCCCGCGCCCATGCTGGCCTCGGTGATGATATTCGCGACCGCTTTCCCCACTGCGTTTACTGGCGCCTCGGGGATTTTCATCCTGGCCGTGGGTGGTGTCGTCTACGATGAAATGCGCAAGAGTGGAGCAGGGCGACAGCTATCGCTGGCTACCACGGCCATGTCCGGCAGCTTGGGGGTGGTTCTTAATCCCTGTTTGCTGATCGTGGTTGTGGCGGCGCTGAACAAGGAAGTGACCACCTCCGAAATGTACGGCTGGGGTTTCTGGGTGTTTATTATGTCGGCCACCCTGTTCTCTGTGGTTGTTTGTAAAACCCAGGGCAACTGGAAGCCTCGCCCGGCTCCGGGGGCATTCCGTAAATCGCTGGCGCAGCTTCGCCCCCTGGTGCCTTATGCCATCGTTACCGCGGTGGTTATCCTGGCCATCTGGGTCATTCTCGGTTTGGGATTCAATGAGTACAGCGCGCCGATGATCCTGCCGCTGGTGATGCTGGCGCTGGTCTATCTCGATTCGGGCAAGGATCCCAACGAACAGGGCCAATCTCGGGTGCGTGCTTTTTGTATGCGCACAACGGCGGCCGCCAGTGACTCTGCCGTACACATCGGCGCACTGCTGGCGCTGATTGGTTTCTCTATCTGTCTCGGGGGCATCCTGGAACGTTCCGATGTGGTGCACGCATTGTTCCCGGAAAACCTGACCAGCCCTTGGATCGCCATGTTGGTGATTGTGGTTATGCTCACCATTATCGGCATGGTGATGGACCCGTTCGGCGCGGTCATCCTGGTATCGGCCACCATCGCGCAGCCCGCCATCCAGTTGGGTATCGACCCGCTGCACTTCTGGATTGTATGTCTGGTGGCGTTTGAACTGGGCTACCTGAGCCCGCCGGTGGCGCTGAACCACCTGCTGACACGGCAGGTGGTGGGTGAAACCGAGGTGTTGGCCGCTGAGCGCACGGGTTCGTTCTGGCATCGCTATGAGAGACTGTTGTTGCCACTGGTGGTGATGGGACCGACATTGCTGACGGCGGCGTTCGTGCCTCTGTTTTTCTACGCACTGTAGATATAGAGCCTCGGAGGCACCGACGCGAAACCGCCTGTGGGGTAACCTGCAGGCGGTTTTTTGCATCTGATTATGGGTTTGGAACGTAATCGGTTTCATAGGCGTTTAATGAGTACCATACTGAAAGCATATGGTGTCGTTCTCGCACTTCAAAGCTGTCGTCCTTGTGAGCCCATTATGATTCGGACTGTTCCTGTTACTGCTGGTTTGATCTCGTTTACATTGCTGTTCGCAGGCTGCGGCGGTGGTGGATCCGGTGGTAGCAGTGAGGCGCAACCCGATCTGAGTGGGGTGATTGACATCGAGAGCGGTACACGGGTGGACTCCGATACCGCGGATGATCGTCGTGTTGACCTTGCCACCGCCAATAACACGGCCGTGTCTGCCCAGACTCTGCCGCCGGGCGCAACGGTGGGTGGCTATCTGAGTTCTGGCTCCGATACCTACGCAAATTTTTTCCAGTACTTCGAAGATGCCGTTGATGTCTACGCCGTAGACCTGTCACCCGGAGACCGCGTCTCTTTTCAGGTGTTCAGTTCTCCAGAGGATCTCCTACCCGCTGGCGCAGCGGCGCCGGAGCGTTCTCTTCGGATACTGAAACAGCAGTCGGGAACCGTTGTGGAAGTGGCGTCTCAGTCTGCTTCGGGTGATCTGCGACCGCTGGTCGAGGTGCTCGACGACACTTTCGAGCCCGGCTCTTACCTGGTGGAAGTCAGTACCACCAGCGGTATTCCATTTCGGTACGTGCTGTCGCTGGCAGGTAAGGGAACAGCCAGCGTGATGAACACCAGCTACTCGACACCGCCATTCATGATTGATGAAGCCGTAGTTACCCTCGCGCCAGCCTCGGGGAACCTGCCAGTGGTCGCAGCGATGGCGACGTCACAGCGTAGGGAGCTGGGTCGAGGTGCCTGGCTGTTGCGCCGTGATCGGCCACGAAACCTGGCAACCATGTCGTCCGGGCAGCGAGAAAGTGCGCGTCAGGAAACCCTGGAATGGGTCAGGGAGTTGCAGCAACAGCCCGGTGTGACATCGGCGGAGCCGAACTATCTCTATTCCTCCCAACAAGTGTCCCCGGACAATGATCCACTCTACAGTCGCCAATGGAGTCTGCCGCTGATTCAAACGCCGTTGGCCTGGCAGGTCGCACCGAGTGCGGGTGCAGATATTGGTATCGCGGTAATGGATACCGGCGTATTCCGATCGCCACCGACGGCGACGGGCGACTGGCATCCGGACTTGAGCGCCAATGTGCAACTGATCCCAGGGCAGATCATGGATTACGTATCGGGTGATCTGGATATTGATCGGGAGGACAGTGGCCAACGTGACACAAACCCCGCCGATCCGGGTGACGGCAAGGCCCGGAGCAGTAATTTCCACGGAACCCATGTGGCAGGTATTGCCGCTGCCGTTGATAACACCCAGGGTGTCGTCGGGGTTTCGCCGGGGGCCACTATCTATCCGGTACGGGTGCTCGGGCGTGACGGTGTAGGGTCGTCCGCTGACCTGATCGACGCCCTGAACTGGGCAGCCGGCCGGAATGAAATAGATGTGATTAATCTCAGTCTCGGTGGGCTTGGACCAAGCAACGCGCTGAAGCAGGCGATCGATGCCGCCTGGAATGGTGGCAACGGCAAACTGATTGTTGCCGCTGCTGGCAACCAGGGTACGGACGAGCCTACCTACCCGGCTGCCTATCCCAACGTTATCGGAGTGGGGGCTGTAGACGGCGGAAGCGTGCGCGCCTCGTATTCCAACGTTGGCCAGTCCGTCGACGTGGTTGCTCCGGGTGGTGATGCAAGCAGGGATGCCAATCAGGACGGTACGGCTGATGTCATTGTCAGCGCCTGGGGGCGCGACGATACGGGCTCATTCGAGCCGGGATACGCTGGCCTGCAGGGAACCTCAATGGCGGCACCTCATGTGGCAGGCGTTTACGCCCTGATGAAAGCGGAAGTGCCGACCCTTACCCCTGGCGGATTTCAGAGTTTCCTGGTAAATGGTGACCTTACGGACGATGTGGGACCCGCGTTTGAATACGGAGCGGGGCAGATCAACGCACTGGCAGCGATGGATGCGGCGCTGGACGGCAATTTCCCAATCACTCTCGGTTCCTCGCCCACCGCTATACAGTTCAATGCTGCGGTTCTTAGCGAACAGCTGGTATTTTCGACCTACCCCGAAGGGGAGAGTGTCACCATCACAGACGTGGACCCAGGTGCGCCATGGCTTGATGTGAGTGAACCTAGCGGTGAGCGACCGTTGTCACTGACAGTGACCGCAGACCCTACGCAACTGGGAGGCGACGGGCGCTACATGGCAACGCTGGTGATTACCTATCAAGCAGACGGCGCACCCGCTGCAACGCTTATGATTCCGGTATCTCTCAGTCTGGGTAGTTCATCGGATGAACGGAATGCAGGCCGACACTATGTACTGCTGGTCAGTGCCGACGACGAGCGCGATACTCTTGAGCAGGCCGTCGTCTCCGCCTCCCAGGGGCGTTACGAATTTGCGTTTGACGAGGTTGAGGCCGGTGAGTACTTCCTGGTTGCCGGCAGCGACATGGACAACAACGGGCTGATTTGTGAAAACGGCGAGGCCTGTGCCGAATATCCGGTTAATGGGTTACCTGAAAAAATCGTTATTGGCGAAGAACCGGTAGGCGGGGTAAGGTTGAGTACCAGTTTTCGTCGGCCCACCATTACCTCCCTGGGTCTGCCCAGAGTGGGCTTTGAGGGGTATCGCCTGAAGTCAGGCCCGAAGTCAGAATCTGGTGTTGAGCCGATCCGCAACGTGGAGAGTACCCGTTGACCTATCGTTTTACGCTGCTACCGCTCTGTGTACTCGTGCTCAGTCTGATCGCAGGCTGTGCGATCAATCGCTCGGCGACCGCTGATGGTGCGCCTCTGGCGAGACAGGTCACTGAGTCCGATCACTGTGGGCTCACGGCGCCGGGACTGGTCTATGTGTCCAGCGCCGGAGATCTGGACAAGCTTGCCCAACTGCCCTCCGGAAACCTGGCGCTGAGCATGCTTCGCGCCATTGATTTCAAGGAGGAACATCTGGTGTTGGTGGGGCTGGGGCAGAAGACCACTGGCGGCTACGGCCTGACACTGACGTCGTCCGAGATCGTAGACGATGTTCTGGAGTTGGCGGTCAAGGTCAGGCGGCCGGCGGCAGACGCCATGGTAACCCAGGCGCTGACCACACCCTGTGCAGTGATCGCCATCAGTCCCGAAGAGTGGGAGCAGTTGCGAGTGTCCGGGGAAGGCCTCGGGCGTTTCTCGCGACAGCGCTAAAGGCGCCGGGGCCGTGCTGGTCCACACCGGCACAAAACAACCGTTGATCTTTCCCTGCGAATCCCTAAGCTATGGGCCAGTTTTATAACAAACCCGTGGAGTCGCTTCCTTCCCATGAGCCAGAAACAGTACAACGCCGATGCCATTGAAGTTCTGAGTGGTCTGGACCCTGTCCGCAAACGCCCAGGCATGTACACCGATACCAGTCGGCCCAACCATCTGGCCCAGGAAGTCATTGATAACAGTGTCGACGAAGCGCTGGCGGGGCACGCCCGCAGGATCGATGTCGTGCTGCACAGCGATGGTTCCCTGAGCGTGGAAGACGACGGCCGCGGAATGCCGGTCGACATGCACAAGGAACATGGCGTTCCGGGTGTGGAGCTGATTCTGACTCGCCTCCACGCCGGCGGTAAATTCTCCCAGGGTAACTACAACTTTTCCGGTGGCCTGCATGGGGTGGGTGTCTCGGTGGTCAACGCCCTGTCGACTCACCTTGAGGTTTCCATCAAGCGTGACGGGCAACTGCACCGGATGACCTTCGCCAACGGCCACAAGGAGACGGAACTTACAGTTGTCGACTCTGTGGGCAAGCGGAACACCGGTACCCGATTGAAGTTCACCCCGGACCCAAGCTACTTCGACAGCCCGAAATTTTCCGTCAGCCGTTTGCGCCACAACCTGCGCGCCAAGGCCGTTCTCTGTCCCGGCTTGAACGTCACTTTCCTGCAGGAACACACCGGTGATAAGGATGAATGGTGCTACGAGGGCGGTTTGCGGGACTACCTGCGCACCGAGCTTGCCGACATCGAAGCCGTACCGCTGGAGCCGTTCACGGGCAGCTTTTCCGGCAACAAGGAAGCGGTGGACTGGGCGTTCCAGTGGTTGCCGGAAGGTGGCGAAGCGGTTATGGAGAGTTACGTTAACCTGATTCCGACCGCCCAGGGCGGCACCCACGTGAACGGCCTGCGAACCGGTCTGCTGGAGGCCATGAGGGAGTTCTGTGAGTTCCGCAACCTGTTGCCGCGGGGCGTCAAGTTGTCACCGGAAGACATCTGGGAACGCTGCGCTTACGTGCTGTCGTTCAAGATGCAGGAACCCCAGTTTTCCGGCCAGACCAAGGAACGCTTGTCCTCCCGGGAAGCCGCCGCGTTTATTTCCGGTGTGGTGAAGGACGCGTTCAGCCTGTGGCTGAATCAGCACACGGACATTGCCGAAGCACTCGCTGAATTGTTCATCAGCAATGCCCAGCGCCGTCTCAGGGCCAGCAAGAAAGTGGCCCGCAAGAAGGTCACATCCGGTCCGGCTTTGCCCGGAAAACTGGCGGATTGTTCCGGCAGCGACACCAACCGCTCGGAACTCTTTCTGGTTGAGGGTGACTCCGCCGGCGGCTCCGCGAAACAGGCCCGTGACCGTGAATTTCAGGCGGTCATGCCCCTGCGAGGCAAGATTCTCAACACCTGGGAAGTGGATTCCAGCGAAATTCTTGCTTCCCAGGAAGTCCATGACATTGCCGTTGCCATTGGGGTAGATCCCGGCTCCGACAAGCTGGAAGGCCTGCGTTACAACAAGATCTGCATTCTGGCGGACGCCGACTCTGACGGCCTGCACATTGCGACCCTGTTGTGCGCGCTGTTCGTCAAGCATTTCCGACCGGTGGTGGCTGCCGGCCACGTATTTGTTGCCATGCCTCCGCTGTATCGTGTTGATTTGGGAAAGGAAACCTTTTACGCCCTCGATGAGCACGAAAAGCAGGGCATTATCGACCGGCTGGCGGCCGAAAACCGTCGCGGCAAGATTTCCGTTACCCGTTTCAAGGGCCTGGGCGAGATGAATCCGCTCCAGCTGCGGGAGACGACAATGGCGCCGGATACCCGCCGGCTGGTGATGCTGACCATTGAAGACGGCGACGATACCGACAGCCGCATGGACATGCTGCTGGGTAAAAAGCGGGCGTCTGACCGCCGCACCTGGCTGGAGACTTACGGAAATATGGCGGATATCGAAGTCTGAATCGCTCCATATTTCTTCTGGTGCTTTAAACAGCATCCTTTATTCTTTCTAAGTATTCGGCAAACTCGTTATCCTGCCCCTTTTATCCAAAGGACCACCAGATGGATTGGCAGGGCTGGTTTGCATTAAGCCTTACGGGTGTGGCGTTGTTATTGATGAGTGTCGGGCGGTTCGGCCCGCATCTTGTCATGCTGGGTGTACTCATCGTTCTCAGTGCCAGCGGCATTATCAGCGCCGATCAGGCCCTTGCCGGTTTCAGTAACAGTGGATTGATCACGGTGGTTGCCATGTTCGTGGTGGCGGCGGGCATTCACCATTCCGGTGGAGTGGACCTGGTTGTCCACCATCTGCTCAGGTCGCCTCGTACGGTGCGCTCGGCCCAGGCCCGCATCGCATTCCCTGTCGCGTTGCTGAGTGGCTTCCTCAACAATACCCCGGTAGTGGCCACCATGATTCCCGCGGTCCATGCCTGGTCCCGCAAGATTGGCATAGCACCCTCTAAACTGATGATCCCCCTGAGTTACTCCGCCATTCTGGGCGGTACCCTTACATTGATTGGTACCAGCACCAACCTGGTGGTCAATGGCCAGTACCAGCAATTGACCGGGGAGGGTGGTTTCTCGATTTTTTCCATCACCGCTGTTGGGTTGCCGGTTGCTGTGATCGGCTTGGCTGTCATGCTTCTGGTGTTACCGAGGGCGCTTCCGGACCGTAAGGACCAGCAGAAGTTCGGTTCCATGCGGGAGTTCACCCTGGAGGTGGCAGTTGCCTTTGATGGGCCGTTGGTGGGCAAGAGTGTCGGAGAGGCCGGGCTGCGTGAGTTGGAGAGACTGTACCTCGTCGAAATTGAGCGGGATGGCAGCGTGGTCACGGCGGTGCCCTCGGAAGAACGGCTGCGAGGAGGCGATCGGCTGGTCTTCGCCGGCGACACCCAGGCTATTTCCGATCTGCTGCGGATCAACGGTATTGTCCCTTCGGTACACGATGATGAGCCCAGCCTGAGTAAAGACCGGGCAGAGCGCCGGTTGGTCGAGGCCGCGCTGTCCCCTCAGTCGGAAGTGCTGGGCCTGACCATCCGGGATGCCCGGTTCCGGGATCGCTACGGGGCGGTGGTGCTGGCAGTGGCCCGGGGTGGCGAGCGGGTATCCGGTAATCTGGGTAACATTCGTCTGAAAACCGGCGATGTTCTGTTGCTGGAGGCGCGTCCCGCCTTTGTCAGTCGTCAGCGATACGCCAAGGACTTCCTGCTGATCAACGATCTGGAAACCGAAACGCCTCGTCATGACCGTGCCTATCTGTCCTGGGGCATCCTGCTGGTGCTTGTGGGCGCCGCCGCATTTGGGGTGCTGAGCATGCTGAACGCCGCGCTGATGGGGGCAGCCCTGATGGTTCTTAGCGGTTGCTGTTCCGTAGGTCAGGCGCAGAAAGCGGTGGATGTACCAGTAATGCTTACGATTGCTGCGTCATTTGCCTTAGGGGCTGCGCTTCAGGAAACCGGTGCTGCAGGTTATGTTGCGACGGGTATTCTGGAGGTCAGTAGTGGTCACCCGCTGTTGACCGTACTGCTGGTGTACTTCGCAGTGTCGGTACTGACTGAGGTCATTACCAACAACGCGGCCGCTGTGTTGGTGCTACCCATTGTACTGTCAATGACATCGGCTCTGGGTATCGCCTCAGAGCCCTATGTTATCGCTGTGATGATGGCGGCATCCGCCAGTTTTGCCACGCCACTGGGCTACCAGACCAATATGATGGTGTTTGGTCCCGGGGGATACCGCTTTATGGATTTCGTAAAGGTAGGCCTGCCGATGAATCTGTTTATCGGGCTGGTGACCGTCGGCGTGATCTCGGTGGTTTACGGGATCAGCCTTTCCTGAGGGCGGTTTCGGTAGGATTGGCGAGAATATCGCAGCAGAGAACCCTCAGCTCGCCCTTGTGGTAGTAACCGAGGGACAGGGTGACGCACATGTACGCGCCCGTAATACAGAGGTAGGGTGCGGTTATATGAACCTGGCCTGGCTGGGCGATGGCCTGGCGTAGATACTGCTGGCGATACCAGTCCGCACTGGTGGTGCTTTCCAGGGGCCGGAATCGAGGGTCCAGGCTGCGGGCCATGGCGTCCGACACCATGGTGTCATCGATCTGTACACCGTTGGCATCGACCAGGTAACACCGCGACACCGCAGGGTGATTCAACAGGATGCTGCATGCCCCATTCATCGGCATGCCTTGTGAGAGTTTGTCCACCGCACCACGAAAGAAATCCTCGAAGTAGGAAATCAGTTGCTGGGTTGGGTCCCTCGTTACCCGGTTTTTGCTCTTGTAGTCTTGCAGTAACCCGTCCAGGTCCGTCACTTTGTGGGGAATGTCTGCCAGGGCGGTACTCGGCCTGCTGAAATAGAATCCCTGGACAAAATCAACACCTGCATCGATGGCGATCATCGCCTGGTCGTGAGTTTCCACGCCTTCGAGGAGCACCAGGCAGCCGGACTGATGCAGCAAAGAGACGATGCCGTTGAGTATCTGTCTGGCCTTGTGGTCGTCTGTGGCCCGAGTCAGAAGCTTGCGGTCCAGCTTCACGATATCCGGTGACAGGTTCCAGATGCGCTCAAAGTTGGAATGCCCAGCACCAAAATCATCAATAGCGGTCAGGCAGCCCAGTTGTTGGTAGTAGGCAACAGTCTCACGAAGTCGTTCTGCATCGTCCGTTGGCTGCTCCACAATCTCCATGACGATGCGATGGGGCGGCAGGCCTGTTTTTTTCAGCAGTTCCCCGAAAAAACTGTCGGCACGGTTGCCGGCCGATACCACGCGAGGAGAGACGTTCAGGAACAGCCAGTTCAGCTGGTCCTGGAATCCGGAATAGTTGCGGATATGCAGGTATCGGCACAGGCGATCGAGCAGCAGGTTCTCGGCGTCAGAGCTCGGTAGTTCGAACAGATGGAGTGGTAATACCGCTGCATTATCGGTATCAAAGGCCCGAATCAGCGCTTCGTAGCCGACAACACGTTTGTGGGAAATACTGAAAATGGGCTGCAGCGCCGTTCGTAAAGTCAGGCCCTGGTAGTCGGCCGTCCATGATTCCCCCTCCCTGGTTAACATAGGCGACAGCACATCAACTTCCGGTGCGGTCATCTGCTCTGGGAGGGTTCGCGACATAGGCCTTTTCTGGTCCGGATAAACGAAAACATCGGGGAAGCCCTGCGGCAGCCCGATCTGTTGATCCTGGTTGCATTTCGCTGACTTAGCGGTAAGTAGCTCAGTCAGAACGAACAGGATGGGTTAGATAGACAGAAGAGTGCCAAAAACAGCAGGTTATTACCACTATTTCATGTAAAAACAGGCAACGTCAGGTGGCAATGCGTAGGGTAGCGACCAGGAGCAGTGTCTGGCAGCTCCGGTGGGAGCTGCAGGAAATCAGTTGTTGCTGGGTACTGCGACGGATTCGTCGAATTCAAGTTCCATGTTTATTCCTCTCGTTCACTGAGTGACCCGAACCGGGTAAGTAAAGTATGTGGAAAGTTTATCGCGCCCATTGTTTTCCGCAATCCGTAAAACCCGTATCAGACCAAAGGTATAAGGGATCGTACGTATGGGTTCGTTCATCAGAAATTCTGATCTTTGTATCCAAAACATTTTGATTGGTTTTACGTGGGGCTCTTCCTAAACTGGTGGAATTGGTTTTGTCTGGTATCAGGGAGTGGGACGTTAAGCGTCATGCAGGTACGCAACTCGAGCAGTAATTTTGGTGTGGTATCCGTAGCCATTCACTGGCTGGTGGCTGTAGCGGTGTTTGGTCTCTTCGGGCTGGGTTACTGGATGGTTGATCTATCCTATTACGACGACTGGTATCGCACCGGCCCGGATATCCATAGAAGCATCGGTATATTGCTGTTGTTGGTCATGCTGTTCCGCCTGGTGTGGAGACTGTTTAATCCGCTGCCGCGTGCACTCCCGAGCCATAGCCGACTGGAAGTGTTGGCCGCTCATGGCGCACACTCTCTGCTCTATGTGCTGATTTTTGTTGCCATGGCCAGTGGGTACCTCATTTCGACGGCGGATGGGTCCTCGATCAGTGTGTTCAACTGGTTTGATGTGCCTTCGGTGACCGGCCAGATCAAGGGGATGGAGGACACCGCCGGGCTTGTCCATTACTGGTCTACCTGGGCACTCGTTGTGCTTGCCGGGGTGCACGGCCTGGCTGCGGTCAAGCATCACCTGATTGACCGGGATGACACCCTTCGGCGCATGCTGGGTTCAGGTCGCCGCCAATCGTAATTCAGACTATCAATTCAATCGTGCCTACGGGCTGTTTCAACAAGGAGATGAACATGAAAAAACTGCTGCTTGCATCTGCGGTTGCACTCACGGTGTCTGGCGGAGCCCAGGCTTCCGAGCACAGTGGTACCTATGCTTTTGATACCAAGGGTGCCCACCAGTTTATTACGTTCAAGATTTCCCATCTGGGCTATAGCTGGTTGTATGGCCGGTTCAACGATTTCGATGGTGAATTTGTATACGATGCCGAAAACCCGGCGAACAGTTCCGTTGAAGTTGCGGTGGACACATCCAGCGTTGATTCCAATCACGCCGAGCGTGACAAGCACCTGCGCTCGGAAGACTTCCTGTACGTTGACGAATTCCCAGAGGCCACGTTCAAGAGCAAAAGAGTGGTTGTGGACGAAGAGGGTGAGGCTGACATCATCGGTGACCTGACCCTGCGTGGTGTGACGAAAGAGATCACCCTGGACGTGGAAATGCTCGGGCATGGTGACGATCCATGGGGTGGTTACCGCATGGGGTTTGAAGCTGAAACCGAGTTCAAGTTGACGGACTTCGGTATCCCGATGGATCTGGGCAAGGCGTCTGAAACGGTTGAGATGATCATTTCTGTCGAAGGCATTCGCCAGTAAAGGTTATTTAGCGGCCTCACCTCTGGCATTGATTGGGGGTGGGGCTCGTTTGCCAGAAATAGTATCCGGAGACTCATGGGTCGATTGTCCGTTCCGGCACAGGTGGCGCTGGCGCCAGAACTGGGCGAAGAATATAACCAGTCCGATGAGTAATCCCGCCCACAGATAGGGTCCTGCCAGTTGGAAAGTGCCGGTTATGGCAAACTCCACCAGGAGCATCAGGGTAAGAGCAAGAACAGCGTTCACCATGGCCGTAATCAGCGCCTGCCCACAGGCTTTCAGGTTAGGTCTCATAGTTCTCCACTCGTGGATGTCGTGAAACGGATTATCGTTTACTGATGGCGAGCATACGGTGAGGGTTACACTCTCTCCATGCGGGAATTCCGCTATTGGAAAATCCACGGGGTGTTGGTGTATCCGTCCCCGCCTCCATATAATGTGCAAGCTCGGCTGCTGGCCGCCAAAACCAGCGGAATTCACATCAGGCAATAATAAAGGGGCATCCATGCCAGAGTTTCAGACCACGGATGAAGGCTTTGAGCGGGTTTCACTGCGGGACTACACCGAAAAGGCCTACCTCGACTACTCCATGTACGTCATTCTGGACAGGGCGTTGCCCAACGTCGGAGACGGGCTGAAGCCAGTGCAGCGGCGCATTATCTACGCTATGTCCGAGCTTGGTTTGAAATCCACCTCAAAGTATAAGAAGTCTGCCCGTACGGTGGGCGATGTCCTGGGTAAATTTCACCCCCACGGCGACAGTGCCTGTTACGAAGCCATGGTGTTGATGGCCCAGCCGTTTTCCTATCGCTATCCACTGGTGGATGGCCAGGGCAACTGGGGTGCGCCTGATGACCCCAAATCTTTCGCGGCCATGCGTTATACCGAATCCCGTCTCGCGAAATTCGCGGATGTCCTTCTCAGCGAGCTCGGGCAGGGCACCGTGGACTGGGTGCCAAACTTTGATGGCACCATGGACGAGCCTTCAGTGTTGCCCGCCAGGTTGCCCCACGTACTTTTGAACGGCACCACCGGTATTGCCGTGGGTATGGCAACGGACATCCCGCCCCACAATGTCCGTGAGGTGGCTGCGGCCTGTGTAAGGCTGCTTGACCAGCCGGAGGCCACCACCGATGACCTGTGTGAGCATGTCCAGGGGCCGGACTTTCCCACCTACGCGGAGATCATTACGCCTCGCAAGGATATTCGCCAGATGTACGAGACCGGCCGGGGCTCGCTAAGAATGCGGGCGCGCTGGATCAACGAGAGCGGGGAAATCGTGGTGACCGACCTGCCTCATCAGGTCTCGGGAAACCGGGTTCTGGAGCAGATCGCCCAGCAGATGCAGACCAAAAAGCTGCCCATGGTCGCGGACCTGCGCGACGAATCCGACCATGAGAACCCGACCCGGCTGGTGATCGTTCCACGCTCCAATCGTGTGGATCAGGAAGGGCTGATGGCCCACCTGTTTGCCAGCACGGATCTGGAGAAAACCTATCGGGTGAATATCAACGTCATCGGCAATGACGGCCGCCCGGGCGTGAAGGGCCTGCGCGAAATGCTGACGGAGTGGCTCAGCTTCCGTCGCACCACCGTCACCCGGCGCCTGCAGCACAGGCTGGATAAGGTCCTGGCGCGCCTGCATATTCTTGAAGGCCTGTTGGTGGCCTATCTGAACATCGATGAAGTTATCGCGATTATTCGCTACGAAGATAAACCCAAAGCAGAGTTGATGTCCCGCTTCGGGCTGTCCGGAGAGCAGGCTGAAGCCATTCTTGAGTTGAAGTTGCGTCACCTGGCCAAGCTTGAGGAAATGAAAATCCGTGGCGAGCAGGACGAGCTGTCGGCTGAGCGGGATGAGCTGCAGGCGATTCTTGGCTCCGAGGGCCGCCTGCGGGAGCTGATCAAGGACGAATTGCTGGCGGATGCGGAAACCTATGGGGATGATCGTCGTTCACCCATTGTCGAGCGCCGGGAAGCCAGGGCCTTCAGCGAAACCGAATTGGTTTCAAACGATCCGGTCACGGTCGTGTTGTCGGAGAAGGGCTGGGTCCGTGCTGCCAAGGGCCATGATATTGAGCCTGAGGGGCTCAGCTATAAGGCGGGTGACAGTTTTGCCATGGCTGCCAAGGGGCGTAATAACCAGCAGGCGGTATTCCTGGACTCCACCGGGCGGGCTTACTCCCTGGTCGCCCATACGTTTCCCTCTGCGCGGGGGCAGGGCGAGCCTCTGAGTGGCCGTATCAATCCGCCGTCGGGGGCAACGTTCTCCGGGTTGCTGATGGGCGATCCAGCGCGGAAGGTGTTGTTGGTTACCGATGGCGGCTACGGATTCGTGACCTCCCTCAATGACATGATCAGCAAAAACCGCAACGGCAAGGCCGTGGTGTCGGTCCCGAAAGGGGCGAAGATCATGCCGCCGGTGGTGGTGCCCGGCTCGGACAAGCCGCTTTATCTGGGTGCCATTTCCAATGAAGGACGGATGCTGGTGTTCCCGCTGAGCGAGCTGCCGGAGCTGGCTAAAGGCAAGGGCAACAAGATCATCAGCATTCCCTCGGCGCGGGTGCAGAACCGGGAAGAGTACGTGGTGGCCGTCGCCGTTTTCGCTGAGGACGACCAACTGGAGATTCGTGCCGGCAAGCGCAAGATGGGGCTTCAGTTCAGCGATCTGGAACACTACCTGGGTGAGCGTGGCCGTCGCGGCCACAAACTGCCTCGCGGGCTCCAGAGAGTGGATGCGATAGATGTGATTCAGTCAGCCAGCAATGCAGCAGGTGGTTCCGATGCAGACAGCGTTGCCAGTGCAGATGCAGAGGAGCGGCCTGACAGTGAGTGAGCTGGTTCTGATTAACGTTTCGGGGCGCGACAAGCCGGGCCTGACGTCGGAGATAACCGGCATCATGGGGCAGTACGATGTGCGTATTCTGGATATCGGCCAGGCGGTGATCCACGACCACCTGACCTGGGGTATCCTGATCGAGATTCCCGATGAGTCCAAATCCTCACCGGTGATTCGCGACCTTCTGTTCCGGCTACATGCGCTGGATCTGCAGGTGCGTTTTGCGCCGATTACGATCGAGGAGTATCAGCAGTGGGCGGAGGGACGTAACCGTGCCTGCTACATCGTCACGCTGCTGTCGCGGGATATCAAGGCCGAACAGATAGCGCGGGTTTCCGCGATTACCGCCCGCCATGGCCTGAACATCGATAACATCAGCCGGCTTTCTGCCCGCCCATCGCTGAATTCCTCCGAGAACCGCATTGCCTGCGTGGAATTTTCTGTCCGTGGCACGCCATCTGACCTGGAGCAGCTACGTTCCGATTTCCTGCATATCGCCGGGGAGATGAACGTGGATATTGCCTTCCAGGAGGATTCCATCTTCCGCCGTAATCGACGGCTTGTGGTGTTCGATATGGATTCCACCCTGATCGACGCCGAAGTGATCGATGAGTTGGCATTGGAAGCGGGCGTCGGGGCGCAGGTGGCTGAGATTACCGAGCGAGCCATGCAGGGCGAGCTGGATTTCGGGCAGAGCTTTGCAGAGCGCCTGGCGCTGCTCAAGGGGCTGGATGAATCCGTGCTCGAGGGCATCGCCGCCCGCCTGAATCTGACCGAAGGTGCGGAACACCTGATACTCAGCCTGAAATCCCTGGGCTACCGCACGGCGATACTGTCTGGAGGCTTTACCTACTTTGCCCGCCATCTGCAGAAAAAACTCGGAATTGACTACGTGTACGCCAACGAGCTGGAAATTGAGAACGGCAAGGTAACGGGCAAGGTGTCGGGCCAGATTGTTGATGGCAAGCGCAAGGCGGAACTGCTTCAGGAAATCGCGGAACGCGAGCATATTTCACGGGAGCAGGTCATTGCGGTGGGTGACGGTGCCAATGATCTGCCCATGCTGAGCCAGGCGGGGCTTGGAGTGGCTTTCCGGGCAAAGCCCCTGGTCAAGGAGTCCGCACGCCATTCGATTTCGACGCTTGGGCTGGATGCGATCCTCTACCTGATCGGGTTCAGGGAAAGTGACAGTCTGCAGGCGCGGGAAAGGTAGCAGAACGCACGGCATGGGCGCCCATGCCGTGCGATTTTTCAGTGGTCACCGAAGTCGTAGTTCATCTCCGGAACCGGCGCCTGCAGGTAATAACCCTGGATGTAGTTCACCCCGGCCTGCCACAGGGTTGCCAACACGCTGGCGTTCTCGACCAGAGGCACGATGGTCAGCTTGCCAGCACTCTGCAGGCTCTTGACCATTTCCTTGACCTCTTCCTTGGCGTCGTCTTTCTTCTGCAGTTCTTCAGTAAACGAACCATCGATCTTCACGTAATCCACGTCGATATGCTTCAGGGTATTGAACGGATTCAGGGCGCATCCGAATTGGCAGATCGAGACCTTGCAGTGCAGCTCGTGAACCGTCTTGGCAAACTCCTTGGCCTGTTTCATGTAGTTGTTGGCATCACATTCGCGGATCTGGAAGATCAGTGAGTCGCCCGGCAGGCGAGCCGCCTTCAGGGCCACACTCAGCCAGGGGGTAAAGGTTTTGTCTTCCAGTGTCTCTGCCGTTATGTTCAGGAACAGACGGGTATCGTGCCCGCGTGATCGATGGCTGGAAAGCTGCTTGATGGTTTGCAGGATCACCCAGCGGTCAATCTTGATAGCCATCTCAGAGGGGCCGACGGGCGGCAGGAAGTCGTACGGTGAAACTTCCTCGTTGTCCTTGTTCAGCATCCTGACGAAGGCCTCGTAGTGTTCTTCACCCTCGCCGCGTAGATTGATAATGGGTTGGAAAAGCAGCTTGAAGCGATTGTCATCCAGGGCTTTCTGGATGGCATCGACCGAGTTGCTTTCATCCATGGCCTCGTAATCTGCCGGGTTGTACACCAGAACGCCATTGCCCTGCTCATGGCCCGGCTTTTTCTTCAGCTCCGATGAAGCGGTGTGGGCCCGGCCCATCAGGTCCGGTGCCTTGGGTGCGTTCTCGGTAATTGCGGCAACGCCGATGCTGAGGGTCAGTTGTACCGTGCGACCGTTGATATCGAACAGATGGTCTTCCACCTTCTTGCGAATGGCTTCACACTGGTCCGCCATGACTTTCTCTTCGCACGGCTGGCACAGCAGGCAGAAGGCGTCGTCGCTGAGGCGGGCGAGGACCATATCCTCTGGCGCCTGCTCCTTCAGCAGGGTAGCCAGGTCGCCAAGCATCAGGTCGGCGCCGGCAATGCCCACCTGACCTTTCAGGCCCATGAAATTGTCCAGGGCGATGTAGGCCAGTGCACCGGTCTTGTTCTCCTTGCCGGCCGTCGCAATCGTTTGGCCCAGGGCATCCATCAGGTATTGGCGGTTGAACAGGCCGGTTAGCAGGTCCTGGCTGCTGATCTGACGAATTTTCTCTTCCAGCTCCGCGTCGCTGTGCTCTGGCTGGATCACAATCTGGGTGCAGGTTTCACCGTCATACGTTGCTGCGGAGACCGACATGGTGACGCTGAGTTCCTGGTCGTCACTGCGGCGGGCGACGCAGTTCATGGTCATGCCATCCTCACCACTATCGGCGAAGGACTTCATGAACTCCTTGTACTTGTCCTGACTTTCTGGCGTCAGGGTGTCGAGCACCGGGATGCAGATCAGGTCGTCGATATCGTCGTAGCCCAGGAACTCCATGTACGATTGGTTGGCATAGATATGCATGCCATCGTTAATGTAGGCAATGGCGTCCTTGGAGCTTTCCAGCAGAAGCTGGCAGCGTTGCTCGGCTTCCCGCAGGTGGGATTCGAGGATTCTGCGCCGCCGGCGATCCTCCAGGGCGCTCAGTTCCCGGTTAACCACCAGCACCAATTGATCCGTGTTTTCGAACGGAACCGTGTCCTGTCCACCGGCTTTCATGATGGAGACTGTGCGCTCGCGATTGAATCCGCCTGTCAGGAGAACGAACGGAATGTCCTTGTCCAGGCGCCGAATCATCGCCAGGGCGCCATCCGCGCCGAATTCCTGTTCAACATCGTCGCGCGCTAACAGCAGGTCCCAGTTACCCGTTTTCAGGGTTTCTTCAAGGTCTTCCTCGGACGTGATGCGATGGGCTCGCGTGGCTTTGCCCGAGTTTCGGAGCAGGCTGACCAGGGTCTCGGCGTCGTTCTGGGACGGATCAAGGATGAGCAGGTGTACGGTTGCGTTCTTTTTCTGCATTTCGTCAGATGTCTCGTGATACACGTTGGCTGTGCCGACACCTGTAGAAGAACTCAGAGCACGGGGCCGGCTTTCACTAACGCTGAATGATGCAGGGGTTACCGGTTAATAACAACCCTTCGGGCGGGTTCATAGGCGTCCGTTCACAGTAACGATGCACTATAGAGAGGGCCATAGCGAATCGAACTCGTCTTCGCTTGCGCCCGCCTCCGGTGGATTATTGCCAGCCAGCGTTGCGCCGGCGTTCTGGAGCTTGAGTTCAAACTGGCTGATGCTGCCGGTCGCTGAAACCTTGCGGGACAAAGTGCCCTGATCTTCCCGGCCGTCATGAAGCAATGAAATCCGGCTGCCAGACTGGAATGGAAGTCGTGGTGTGATGAGGGTTGCTGCCTGATTGACCACGCTGATCTCCGGCAGTAACAGGCCACGCAGGTACTCGCTGCTGTTGCCAATTTTCTGGATCAGTCTGACACCGCAGGGTGCGGCACTGGGGGCCAAAAGCTCAATGCCAACCTGTGTGCCCTGGTTGCGAACCTGTCTTATCCAGCGCACAACCGCCACGCTCCAGGGGTGGTTTGACTGCTCACGGACGCCGAGAACCTCACCCGCCTGAAGGGAGGAGGGTACGTTGGTCTCCCACGCGGCGCAGTATCCGCCGGGGCTGGTGTTCACCAGCAGCGCGTGGTGGCACTTGGGTTTTCTTCGATCACTTTCGCTGTCTGGTGTGGCGCCAATACTGTTGCGGAAGTTGATGGGCGTGTCCGCCGATTGCAGCGGCTCGTCGGTAGGCCCGGCGTCATGGGCGCCGGCCCAGGCATCCTGCTTTTGGCGGGACGAGCGCAGGAACATGTTGTCGTCGCCATTCTGGTTGTCGTTGCCGCTGACAAATTCGTTGAACGTTTTCGCGCCGGCCACGTAATAGTGGGTTGCTGTCAGGCCTACGCATATTTCAAGCGTGCCCTGGCTGGCAATGCGATTGAAGTTGCGCTTGGCAAGGATGCCCAGCGCCTGGCTCAGGTGAGTCAGCAGCGTGTCGCCAATGCGAGAGGGCAACTCAAGCTCGCTGGCTCCACCACCCCGTTTGTTGCGGGCGTGCAGGGCATCCGTGATCTGTTCTGATAATTCCCGAGTGTCGAAGTTGTAGCAGTCGTTACCCGGCTTTTGTTCCAGCAGGCTGCGGTAGACCGGCGATGTGTCCCGCTCCATGTTCACCACGAACAGGCTGTCATTATCGGTTTCCGGCCCGCAGGAAACCAGGTGGGTCCAGCTTTCGAACAGCTCGTAAACTTGCGCCAGCTCCCCTTGCCGGAGTTGATTGGGGCGGGCACAGCCTAGCAGCAGGATGCGTTTGTAGCAGTCTTCCACAGAGCTTCCGCGGCGATGGGTCAGAGTGTCGTCGTCGACGGATAGCCCGTGGATCTTGTTGCGATGGGCGAATCGGAAAAGTCGATGACATTCCAGCCAACTTTGCGTAGGGCTTGGGCAATACAGTTGATGGGCCCTTACGATGGTAGCGGCCAACTCTGAGATGGCGCGGTGAATCGCTGTCGAGATCGCCTTACGGTTTTTGTCCAGATTGCCGTTGTCCAGGAACTCAAGCACGCACAGTTTGTAGCCGCTGGCGGCGTGAAGCTGAAGGGCCTGGGACAGGTTGGCAACCTTGCGTTGTTTTTCCGGCAGCGCAATGGCCAGGCCAAGGTAGTGCCGGGACAGTTCGGAGCAGACGAAGTGAATCTTCGGGCGAATCAATTCCAGCAGTTGCAGCCGCTGCTGAGGCGCGATAAACAGATGGTTGAGTTCAATGATGGCGTGATAGAGCTGCCGGGAAGCTTCACCAATATTCGCCATTGGTAACTGGTTTACCCAGTCCCTGAAGGCTTTGGGGGAAGTCTGGCAAAAAGAGAGACTTGCCGTCTTCTGTTCAGGAACGCGGAGATCGGGCTTCAGAATCATGCCTTCCATGCTTTCACGCCAATTGTCTGGACCACGGTAGGTACTCCGGGTTGCACCACGAACTACAGGCGTATCTCGGTAGCGCCTGCGTGTTTTAATCGGAAAACGCCGCGAATATCGGTTTTTATTGTTATCGCTGTCTGCACTGTAAAATAGCAAATGCACAACAAAAAGCGAGAAAAGCACGAGTTGACAATGTTTGACAAGTAAATTTGGGCCAACATTGCCAAATGGGTCACGCAAACAGGTCCAATGGTGTTTTTCCGGGCCGGCCCGGAATCTCCCTCACAAGTCTGGGTACCAGAAAACCTGGCAGCACTGTAATCAGTTGCCGTACCAGTTCCCGGGCCTTGTCGTCACTAACTTCGAAGTGGTGGGCGCCGGCTACTGGGTCGAAGGCGTGGAGGTAATAGGGCAGTACGCCACACTCGAACAATCGCTCGCTGAGTTCCGTCAGCACTCTGGTACTGTCGTTCACGCCTTTCAGTATCACGCTCTGGTTCAGCAATGTGACGCCTGCGGCTTTCAGTCGCCCGAGGGCCCGTTGCGTGTCGGCATCCAGTTCGGCGGGGTGATTGACGTGGATGACAACGACAGCCTGCAGGCGTGAGCCCGAGAGCCACTTGATCAGCGAATCAGACACCCTCTGGGGGATGACAACAGGCAGTCGGGTATGGACTCTCAGCCTGCGGATGTGTGGGATGGCTGCCAATGCCTCAGCCCAGGCCGACAGCAGCCGGTCATTGGCCACCAGCGGGTCGCCCCCGCTGAAGATGACTTCGTTTATGCGAGTATCGTCGGAGAGCGCCTTGAGGGCCTGCGCCCGGTCCTCCGGCGACAGTCGGTGGTCCTCGTAGGGGAAGTGGCGGCGGAAGCAATATCTACAGTTAATGGCGCATTGCCCGGTCACCATCAACAGGGCGCGGCTATCGTACTTACGAATCAGCCCAGTGGCTGGCATGGAGCCGCTTTCCTGAAGTGGGTCGGAGACGAACCCGGGATAGGTCTCTGCTTCGGACGATAAAGGCAGTACCTGACGTAGCAGGGGGTCGTCGGGATCGCCTCTTGCAATTCGACTCAGATAGGGTTCGGGCACCCGTATGGGGAACAATCGGTGGCCTTTGTCCGCGCCATGGAGCCACGTTGTCGGGTCGAGGTCGAGCCGGCGCAGGAGGGCATCCGGCGTAGTGACGGACTCCGAGAGCAGTCGCTGCCAGCTGTGATCAGCGTGATCGATGGGGCGGGCTTCTATACGGGTGGCGGTTCGCTGTATCATAGCCAGCTTCGAATTTCCAAAAGCATCGTTTCAGGTGATAATTTCATGGCTTCATATTCTACCAACGAATTCCGTGGCGGTCTTAAGGTTTTGCTGGACGGCGACCCCTGCATCATTCTCGAGAACGAATTCGTAAAGCCCGGTAAAGGGCAGGCATTCAACCGGGTAAAACTGCGTAACCTGATGACCAACCGCCAGTGGGAACGCACCTTCAAGTCCGGCGAGAGCCTGGAAGCTGCTGACGTGATCGATCTGGAAATGGAGTACCTGTATACCGATGGCGAGTTCTGGCACTTCATGAAAACCGACGGGTCCTTCGAGCAGTTTCCGGCGGATGCCAAGGCGGTTGGTGACGCGCTTAAATGGCTGAAAGAGCAGGATGTTTATACCGTAACACTCTATAACGGCGCGCCTCTGACCGTTTCTCCGCCCAACTTTGTCGAGTTGGAAGTGGTGGATACAGATCCGGGTATGAAAGGCGATACCGCCCAGGGTGGCTCCAAGCCGGCGACGCTTTCCACAGGTGCCGTTGTCAACGTGCCATTGTTTATTACTATTGGTGAAGTACTCAAGGTGGACACTCGTTCCGGTGAATACGTCAATCGGGTTAAAAGCAGCTGATTGGAGCCCTGGTGACTGACTCCCTTCAGTGGCGGCCATCGGCTTCACAGGTGGCCCTTAAAAGCCGCGCACAACAGCTGGCCTGGGTGCGCGGCTTTTTTGCACAACGTGATGTGATGGAAGTCGAGACGCCCGTACTCGGCCGGCACGGTGTTACTGATATCAATATTGACAGTATCTCCGCGAATCCCTCCTCGATCGGAGTCCGCCCAGCGGGCGGGTGGCTGCAGACGTCCCCTGAGTATCACATGAAACGGATGCTGGCGGCTGGGTCCGGCCCCATTTATCAGATCGCCCGTGTGTTTCGAGACGGTGAGTTCGGGCGGCGACACAACCCTGAGTTTTCCCTGCTTGAATGGTACCGTCCCGGTTTTACGGACGTTGATCTGATGGAAGAGGTCTCGGAGTTGGTCTGTGGCTGGCTGGGTTGTGAGCCGCCACGCACCATGGATTATCGCGATGCGTTTCTCCGGTTCGCGGGTATTGATCCGTTTTTGGCCGGTAATGACGAGTTGTCAGAGCGTTGCGAACAATGGATGGAACCATCCCAGCTGGATGGCTTCTCTCGTGACGATTATCTGGATCTGCTGATGAGCTCTCAGATGGAGCCGGCGCTGGCAGGTGTTGGGCCGGTATTCGTAACCGGTTATCCGGAGTCCCAGGCTGCACTGGCCCGTGTGTCTGAACGGTCCGGGGTGCGGCAGGCTCATCGTTTCGAGCTCTACGTGGGCGGTGTGGAGCTGTGCAATGGCTACTGGGAACTGACCGATCCCGACGAGCAGAGGCGTCGGTTTGAGGCGGACAACGAGGCTCGCCGCAGAGTGGGCAAGCCTGAAATGCCCATCGACCAGGCGTTCATGGCTGCCCTGGAGTCGGGGGTGCCCGATTGCTCCGGAGTGGCCTTGGGCCTGGATAGACTGTTGATGCTGAAGTTGGGGCTTGATGAGCTGGCCGGTGTTATTGCGTTTCCGGCCGACCGGTGTTGATGTCGCCGAAAGCTTCACCCATGCGCACCGTACCGCCTGCTACCTGATTGGCGTTCCATTTCACGGCGCCCTTGGGCATAACCATGATCACCGTTGAGCCCAGGCGGAACCGTCCCATTTCCTCGCCTTTTTCAAACTGGATGGGTGTTTTAAGGCTGTCATAGCGGCTCTCGGAAACCTTACCCCCGCCGGGTGCCACGACGCCGGCCCAGGTCGTCTCGACACTGCCCACGATCATTGCGCCGACCAGCACCAGGGCCATTGGGCCTGCGGGCGTGTCGAATAGACAGGCAACCCGCTCATTCCGGGCGAACAGGTTGGGCACGTTCTCCGCGGTGGTCGGGTTGACGGAAAACAGCTTGCCGGGAACGTACACCATTTCCCGGAGCGTGCCCGCCAGCGGCATATGAATGCGGTGATAGTCCTTGGGGGAGAGGTAGATGGTGGCAAATTCGCCATCGGTAAAGCTTGCCGCCCGTTCCTCATCGCCACCGAGCAGTTCGTTGAGGCTGAAGGACTGGCCCTTGGCCTGGAAAACCCGATCGTTACTGACTTGACCCAGTTGGCTGATGGCGCCGTCAACGGGGCTGACCAGAGCGCTTTCGCGCTCGTCCACGGGCCTCAGGCCGGGTTTCAGGGCGCGGGTGAAAAAGGCGTTGAAGCTTGGATAGGCCGCTGTGTCCGGTTCCAGCGCTTCGTTCATATTGACGCCATAGCGGCCGATGAACCACTTCACCACACGATCCTTGAGCCCGGGCATGCTTTCATTGTCCGCAAGTCGGCCCGCAAGGCGAGAAACCGCGAGTTGCGGCGTTATGTACTGGCTCATTACAAACAGCTTGTCGAACATTGGAAAGTGGTCCTTGGCGCTCAAAGGCGCGAAGTTTAACAAATCGCGGGGTGTGTATAGAAATTGTTTCATATCTTCGCGGTTCGGTCCGCTGCTTGCTATTATCTGTGCAGGCCGGCCAGGCGGCTCCGCTTCAGGCGCCTAGCCTGACAGAAATCATAGAAGGTGTGTTCTCAATCCATGCTACTCATAATCGGTGCAGTCATTGTCATTGCCAGCGTCCTCGGCGGCTATGTCCTCCATGGTGGTAATCTTCTGGTGTTATGGCAGCCCACGGAAATACTCATTATCGGCGGCGCTGCAGTGGGGTCGTTCATCATTGCCAACCCCCTGCACACCATCAAGGAAGTGGCGAAAGGTGTTCTCAGCCAACTGACGGGTTCTCCCTACAACAAGTCCTTTTACATGGATTTGCTCAGCCTGATGTACGAGATTTTCGACAAATCCAGGAAACAGGGTGTGATGGCCATCGAGGAAGACATCGACAATCCGGAGTCAAGCCAGATCTTCAGCCGTTACCCCGCCATTATTAAGTCGAAGTACCTGCTGGCCTTTATCACCGACTACCTGAGAATTATCAGTTCCGGGAACATGGCAACCCATGAGCTCGAAGGCATGATGGAAAATGAGATCGAGAGTCGTCAGCACGAACTTGAAGAGCCAGCCCACGCTGTCAACAAGATAGCCGATGCTCTGCCAGGCCTCGGGATTGTCGCAGCCGTGCTCGGTATTGTTATCACCATGAACTTCCTGAGTGAGGGCCCTGAAAGAATTGGCCTCAGCGTGGCGGCGGCGCTGGTGGGAACGTTCCTCGGAATCTGGATGGGGTATGGCTTCGTTGGCCCCACCTCCATTGCCATGGAGCACACCGCCAAATACGAGATCAAGGCCTACGAATGCGCCAAATCCGCAATCGTTGCCACCGTGTCGGGCCAGGCGCCGCAGATGGCCATCGAGTTCGGCCGCAAGGCCCTGCCGTCGGATAAGCGGCCCGGGTTTCAGGAACTCAACGACCACGTGCGTTCAAAATAGTCTGAGCAAGAGCCGTCAGGAGCAGTTTTTTGGAAGAACAGCCAATCATCGTAAAGAGAAAAAAGAAAGTTGCGGCTGGGCACCACGGCGGGTCATGGAAAGTGGCTTTCGCCGATTTCGCTACCGCCATGATGGCGTTTTTTCTCGTGCTCTGGCTGACCGCAACGGCGTCTCCTGAACAGATTCGTGCTGTGGAAGGTTACTTCAAGGACCCGGTCGGGTTTACTGAGGGTGGGTCTCCCAATCCGGTGGATCTTGAGGGCAGTGCCTCGGTGATCAACGAAAGCAGCGAGGACATCGAGCGCAGCGATATCCAGATCGAAGACCAGGTTGTGGAGGAGCTGGCGCAGACTCTGGAGCAGCGGCAGATGGAGGAGCTCTTTCAGGACCTTCAGGACCGTATAGAGCAGAGCGAAACCCTTCAGGAGTTCAAAGATCAGTTGCTGATCGATATCACCAGCGAGGGCCTGCGTATTCAGATCGTCGACCGCTCACAGCGCCCCATGTTTGACAGTGGCCGGGCAGAGCTCAAGTATTATTCTCAGGACATCCTGTTCGAGCTTGCCAAGACACTCGGCACCGTCAACAACAAACTGAGCATTACCGGCCATACCGACTCCACGCCCTTCAGCGGTCGCCCGGGTTACACCAACTGGGAATTGTCGGCGGACCGGGCCAACACGGCTCGCAGAGCGCTCGTTGCAGGCGGTGTCAGGCAGGAGCAAATTGGCCGGGTTGTGGGGCTGAGCGATTCGGTGCTGTTTGATCAGGACGATCCTCAGGCGCCGGTTAATCGTCGTATTTCCATTATCGTGATGAACAAAAAGACAGCGGCTGGCATCCAGAGCAATGCCAGTCGATCGGGTGAGCCCTTGATTGACCTGACTGCCCCCTCTGAAGAGGAGCAGCAGGAGGCAATGAAACGGCTGGAAGAAGGCAGCTGGGCGGAAGAGAAGGAAGAACCCAAGCCCGGCGAGCTGAACTGGTAAGCCGGTTCAGTCGGCTTTCAGTCCCCGTGACTGCTGTTCCGCCATATCCTGAAGAATCCGGTTGAAGCTTTTCAGTCGCTCCGTGCTGATGCGACCATCCTCGGCAGCCTGCGCAATGGCACAGCCGGGGTCCCCCATATGGCTGCAATTGCGGAACTTGCAGTGACCGATCAGGTCACGTATCTCCCGGAAGCCGTACTCGATCTCTTGTGGTGTCATGTGCCACAGCCCGAACTCCCGGATACCCGGCGAATCGATGAGATCGCCTCCGCAGTTGAGGTGAAAAAGTTTGGCGGTCGTGGTGGTGTGAACCCCTTTCCCGGTGCTCTCCGAGACCGCGCCTACCCGGATCGATGCTTCCGGCAATAACGTCTGGATAATGGACGATTTGCCAACTCCCGATTGACCCACGAATACGCTAGTCTGACCTTTTACCAGGTCTTCAACCCTAACCGCCTGCTCACCCTCCAGGGTTTTTGCGGAGGTGCGCTCTATTCGATATCCGAGCTTTTCGTAGCGAGCCAGAAGTTGGTCGATTGCTTCCCGATTCTGGTCAGTCACCAGGTCGGTCTTGTTGAGCAGGATGATGACCGGAATGTCCGTGCTCTCGGCCGCCACCAGATAACGATCAATCAGGTTGTCGTGGGGTTCCGGTTCGGGGGCGATCACAAGGATGATGTAGTCAATATTGGCAGCGACGGGCTTGAGTGCGCCGAAGTTGTCGGGCCGTTGCAGTAGGGTGTGACGGTCGCAACGCGCCACAATGACGCCGGTATTGTCGCTGCCTGGGCGCCAGATCACCTTGTCGCCAGTTACCAGGCTGTCGATGTTCGCTCTCACAAAGCAGCGCAGCACCGTGCCGGTGTCTTCCCCCTCCAGGGCTTCCACGTCGAGTTGCTGGCCGTAGTGAGCGATAACAAGGCCTTGTTGCTCCGGGCCGAGATCACCAGCGTCCAGCTTTTCGCTGATGGATTCTTCTTTCTTCGCCGCCCGTGCAGCCCGCTCCTGCTGAATTTTCTTGATGCGCCACTGCTGCTGCTTGTTGAGTCGACGTTTAGCCATATCGTGGGTCGGTTAATTCCTGCTGGGAAATGGTGATTGCTGTAACATCATACGTGAATGATTTCGTCAGAGCCTGTTTGTTCTGTCGGGATTGGCCGATATATTACCAATATTACGAGGGTGGCCGGTCACTGCTTCCCGGGAGCGTCTGAAACCAGGGATGGTTTCAGTCGAGCGCACATGGATGTGCTTGTAGCGTATCCCGGGAAGCAGTGACCGGCCACCCATGCACGCATTGGAAGGCTGGGAGTCACCGAATGCCAGAAGCCAACTACCTTGTCTGGATTGACCTGGAAATGACGGGGTTAGACCCGGAAAAAGAGCGCATCATCGAGATAGCAACCATCGTTACGGATTCTGAATTGAACACGATTGAAGAAGGGCCGGTGATTGCCGTTCACCAATCAGACAAACTGCTCAGTGAAATGGACGAGTGGTGCACGCGGACCCATGGCGAAAGCGGACTGACCCAGCGGGTAAAGGACAGTAAGTACGGCGAGATCGATGCCGAACAGAAAACCCTGGAATTCCTGCAGCGGTATCTCGAGCCGGGGCAGTCCCCATTATGTGGCAATAGCATCGGCCAGGATCGTCGCTTCCTGGTGAAGTACATGCCGGAACTGGAAGCCTTCTTTCACTACCGCAATCTGGATGTGAGTACCATCAAGGAGCTGGCGAGGCGCTGGCGCCCGGATGTGCTGGACGGGGTTAAGAAGAAAGGCAGTCACCTGGCGTTGGACGACATTCGCGACTCCATAGAGGAGCTGCGGCATTATCGGGAACACTTCTTCCAACTGTAGGCTGCGGCGCTTTCAAGCTATAAGCCGTGCCTGCGAAGGGCCCAGTGCACATGCTCCCGAACCATCTCTGACGGAAAGTCAGCCCGCTGTTTTAGGGCCTCGATCACTGGGATGGTTGAAGGCGCATTGCCAAGGCCCACCGCCAGGTTCCTCAGCCATCCCTCGTAACCGGTGCGGCGGATGGCGGAGCCTTCAGTGCGTTTGAGGAATTGTTCTTCCGTCCAGAGGAACAGCGTAGCCAATTCGCTGTTGTCCAGGCCATGGCGGGGCTGGAAGTCTTTTTCCGCCGTTGGCTTGCTGAACTTGTTCCAGGGGCAGACCAGTTGGCAGTCGTCACAACCGAACACGCGGTTACCCATTTTGGGCCGCAGTTCTTCCGGAATGCTGCCCTTGAGTTCAATGGTGAGGTAGCTGATGCATTTGCGGGCATCGAGTTTGTGGGGGCCTTCAAAGGCATCTGTGGGGCAGATGTCCAGGCACGCGGCGCAACTGCCGCAATGTTCCTTTTCAAACGGTTCGTCCAGCGGTAATGGTGCGCTGGTAAAGATTTCTCCGAGGAAGAAAAACGACCCCGCTTTTGGATGAATCAGCATGTTGTTCTTGCCAATCCAGCCCAGGCCCGCGCGCTGGGCAAGGGCCCTTTCGAGCACAGGAGCGCTGTCTACGAAAGCTCTGTAATCGTATCCCGATACTGCCTCGTCAATGCGTTTTGCCAGGGTCGCCAGTCGTTTGCGCATCAGCTTGTGATAGTCACGCCCAGTGGCATAGCGGGTAATGTAGGCCTTCTCGGGGTTAGTGAGTATTCGCCCCGGGTTATCGGGCGCAGGCAGGTAGTCCAGCCGCACGGAAATGACTCTTTGCGTTCCTTCCACCAGTGAGGTGGGGGTATAGCGTTTGTCGCCATGATCTTCCATATACGACATTTCGCCGTGAAAACCCTTGCGGAGCCAGTCCTTCAGGCGAGCTCCGTGAGCACCGGTGTCCGGGAGGGTAATGCCGACATCACTAAAGCCGAGTTCCCGGGCCCAGGATTGGATATGTTCCGGCAGATGTTCGAGGTTTTGGTCAATCGATTCGGTCATGGAATGCCAGTCGAGTGGCGGCCGGTTTTCCCGGCGGCCCGAAGGGTAACGAAGTTTAATTTGATTAAGTTATGACCTTTTCCACTGTTTTGCTATTCTTTACAGATATCTGGCCGATTTTCTTAATCCGAATTCTTTAGCGGGAGCCGACTTTCATGCCCCTGTCTGGTGGTCATAGTTTACCAGAAGACCTCTACTCCGCCGATGCGGTGAGGGAGATTGATCGCTATGTAATTGATCAACAAGGGGTTGACGGATTTGACCTGATGCAGGCCGCAGCCGCCGGTGCGTTTCGCAGGCTGGTACGCAACTGGCCTGAGCCGGGCCGGGTTCTGGTGCTGTGTGGCGCCGGCAACAATGGCGGTGACGGCTATTTGGTGGCGGCCAATGCCGTACGCCATGGTTTGGATGTGGACTGTATTGCCGTTGCGCCGACGGGAAAATTATCTGGTGATGCCCGCAAGGCCTGGCAAAAATCCGTGGCCGATGGGGTAAAAGTGCGGGAACTTGCGGATCTTGGTAGCGGCGATGCGCAGCGATCAATTGCCAGCGTCGGTTTAATCGTGGACGCCATGTTGGGAACCGGCGTAACAGGCGCTCCCAGGGAGCCCTTTGCGGCGATGATCGACGCGTGCAATGAGGCGCCTGCGCCCGTAATGGCGATTGATTTGCCGTCCGGCCTGAACGCAACCACTGGAGCGGTGGTCGGACAGGCGATACGGGCTGATGCAACAGTGACCTTTATTGGGCTCAAGGCCGGACTGTTTACGGGGCAGGGGGCTGAGTGTGGGGGTGACATCCTGTTCGAGTCCCTGGATACCGATGACTGGGCCTCCGAGAGCGGTCAGCAGCCTTTTGCTCGCCGGGTTGACTGGCGGTCGATTCGTTCGGTCATCCCCAGGCGATCAAGAACCGCGCATAAGGGTCGTTTCGGGCACGTGCTCGTGGTGGCCGGGGACCGGGGTTTTGGCGGTGCCGGCCTGTTGGCAGCCGAAGCAGCGGCAAGAGCCGGTGCCGGACTGGTTACGCTGGCCACGCGCCCGGAATACGTCTCACCGGCCCTCGCGCGCTGTCCATCGGTCATGGTGCAGGGGCTGATTCATGGTTCTGAACTGCCGCCGTTGATTGAAGCGGCGGATGTCATAGTCTGTGGTCCGGGCATCGGCCAGGGTGCCTGGGGGCAGCAGATGCTCCAGCAGGTGGTTGCGAGCGGTAAGCCGAGGGTGCTCGATGCAGATGCCCTCAACCTGATGGCCTCAAGGGTGGCGCAGCCGGCACACAATCATATCCTTACCCCGCATCCTGGAGAGGCGGCGCGGCTTCTGGCGTGTGATGTGGCGGAAATTGAAGAGGATCGTGTAGGCGCTGCCGGGCGAATCTCGCAGATGTTTGGCGGAGTTGTGCTACTTAAGGGGGCCGGAACGGTGGTGGCAGGCGGAGGTGCAGTGCCGGACGTTGTCAGCGGCAGTAACCCTGGCATGGCGACTGGTGGCATGGGGGATGTTCTTTCGGGCGTGCTGGGTAGTTTGTACGCTCAACTGAAGGATGCCCGTGTTGCAACCTCGGCAGGCGCTGCATTGCATCTGGCGGCTGCGGACCTGGCGTCGGAAACCCGCGGTTATATGGGGCTGTTGCCGATGGACGTTATTGAGGCCCTGTCACAGGTATTGGTGGATTCTGAGCGCTGGCCGGATCGTCGTTCGGTTGGCGGTGGTGGAGACGAATGATGGACGTTGCAGCGCAGGAGCTCTCGCTGTTCCTGAAGGATGAGGTGGCAACAGAAAACCTTGGAAGGGGGCTCGCTACCGTTGTGGTTCAGGCCGGACAGGGAGCCACTGTATTTCTCGAGGGCAACCTGGGTACGGGAAAGACGACCCTGAGCCGTGGAGTCATGCGTGGCCTTGGCCATGACGGGGCTGTTAAAAGTCCGACCTACACCATTGTGGAGCCGTATGAGCACCTGAGCCCTCCCGCTTACCACTTCGACCTATACAGATTGGGTGATCCGGAGGAGCTGGAGTTCATGGGTATACGTGATTACTTTCAGGGCCAGAGTCTTTGTTTGATTGAGTGGCCCGAGCGGGGGCAGGGAATCCTTCCGGAACCCGACCTTTGGATACGCTTGAGTGTCAGTGGAGATGGGCGTAAAGCGCTTGTCTCGGCGGCAACGACTGTGGGCGCGGCGCTGCAGGCCAGGCTTGCCGCCATGCCGTTGTCGGGTTTTCGAGGTTAATTATGTGTGATCAGTGCAGGTGGGCAGGAAAATGATGGCAAGAATGTTCTCCAGATGGTGCTTGGCCGGTAGTGTAATGCTGACTCTGTTGTTTCCTATGGCAGCAATGGCGGGCGTTAACGTGGAAGGCGTGAGGATCTGGCCCGCGCCGGACCATACCCGGCTGGTGCTGGATGTTGCCGATAAGGTTGATCACAAGGTGTTTGCCCTGTCCGGGCCTTCGCGCCTGGTGATCGACCTTGAGAACACGACGCTCAAGGCCGATTTTGACAAGCTCGATCTCTCGGGCAGTCCCGTAAAGCGTATCCGCAGCGCCCCGCGCAACGGTAATGATCTTCGGGTAGTGCTCGATCTGAAGAGTGACATCAAGCCGCGCAGCTTTCAGCTCGAACCCAATCAGCAGTACGGTCACCGGTTGGTCGTTGACCTGATCGACGAAGGTGGCCTGAAGGCTCGAAAGCCTTCGGAGCCAACCGTCACCGAAAACGCCAACGGCAAACGGGATATTATCGTGGTGGTTGATGCCGGCCACGGCGGCGAAGACCCGGGAGCAATCGGCCCCCGGGGCACCCGAGAAAAGGACGTGGTGTTGAGAATGTCGAAAACCCTGGCGGAATTGATCGACGCCAAGCCGGGTTATACCGCCAAGCTAACCCGTACCGGCGACTACTACATCGATTTGCGTAGCCGCACACTGCTGGCCCGGAAGCACAACGCCGACCTGTTTGTGTCGGTCCACGCCGATGCCTTTCGCACGCCTCAGCCCCGTGGTGCTTCGGTGTTTGCGTTGTCACAGCGGGGTGCCACCAGTGAAACCGCCCGCTGGCTGGCCAAGACCGAGAACCGCTCTGACCTGATCGGGGGTGCCGGTGGGGTGTCCCTTGATGGTCGAGATGACATGCTGGCCGGTGTGCTGCTGGACCTTTCCATGACCGCCAGTATCAATTCCAGCCTCGGTGTCGGGGACTCTATCCTCGGCAGGCTTGGCAGTGTCGCCAAGCTTCACAAGAAAGGCGTTGAGCAGGCTGCGTTTGCGGTGCTGAAATCACCGGATATTCCATCGGTTCTCGTTGAGGCGGGATTCATCTCGAATCCGAAGGAAGAGCAGAACCTTTCCAGTGCCTGGTATCGTGAAAAACTGTCCCAGGCGGTGTTTCGGGGTATCGATGACTACTTCCAGAAAACGCCCCCGCCAGGCACGTTGCTGGCGTGGCAGAAGCAGAACGGCCGTGGCGATGGCAGTGTCAGTCAGTACCGGATTCGCCGCGGGGATACGCTCTCAGGCGTCGCTCGGGAGAACCAGACAACCGTCAGCGAACTGATGCAGTATAACGGCCTCAATGATGACCGTGTTATGGTAGGGCAAACCATTCGTATTCCTGCATCCTGACACGAGGTCCCCTGGTAACATGCCCTCCATTCGATTACTGACGCCCCGCCTGGCCAACCAGATTGCTGCCGGTGAGGTGGTTGAGCGCCCGGCTTCGGTCGTGAAAGAACTGGTAGAAAATGCGCTCGATGCCGGTGCCCGCCGGGTCGATATCGAGGTGGAGCAGGGGGGTGTCAAGCTGATCCGGGTACGTGACGACGGCATGGGCATAGACGAGACGGACCTTCCCCTTGCGCTCAGCCGTCATGCCACCAGCAAGATTGAAAATCTCGAAGACCTTGAAGCGGTGGCGTCCCTTGGTTTCCGGGGGGAGGCCCTGGCCAGTATCAGTTCCGTTTCCAGGCTGGCGCTGACATCACGCACAGAGCGCCAGGAGGCGGCCTCAAAGGTAGAAGTGGAAGGGCGCGACATGGACGCCAGTATTTCCCCGGCGGCCCATCCGGTGGGCACGACGGTGGAAGTCCGGGACCTGTTCTTTAACACGCCCGCCCGACGCAAGTTTCTCCGTACGGAGAAGACCGAGTTCAACCATGTTGAAGAATGCATTCGCCGCCAGGCCCTGAGTCGTTTCGACACCGGTTTTACGCTTCGACATAACCAGCGTGTGGTCCAGAGCCTCAGGCCGGCTGAGAATCCGCTGGACCGGGAGCGGCGGATTGGCTCTCTATGCGGTCAGCAGTTTATCGACAACGCCGTGGTGATTGATGCTGAGGCTACGGGATTGAAACTTTGGGGTTGGGTTGCCCTGCCGACCTTTTCCCGCAGTCAGGCGGATTTGCAGTACTTTTTTGTCAACGGGCGGGTGATACGGGACCGGCTGGTAGCGCATGCCGTGCGCCAGGCTTATCGGGATGTGCTTTACAACAACCGTCACCCGGCGTTCGTGTTGTATCTGGAGGTTGATCCCGCGAACGTGGACGTGAATGTTCACCCCACCAAGCACGAAGTGCGTTTCCGCGATGGGCGCCTGGTTCACGATTTTATTTTCCGGACGCTTCACAAGGCGCTGGCAGATGTGCGCCCGGATGATCATCTCAAGGGAGCGGTAGCCCAGTCCCACGGTCGGGAGGCCGGTACGGCAACCGGTGGTTTTGGCGTTCAGGCTGCCATGCCGGGTGTCAATCACCAGCCCGCCTCCGATCCGTTTGCAGGTTCCGGCGGCAGCCCGCAGCATGCCGGGTTCTCAGGGAGCCCGAGGCCCCCGCAGCCTGAATGGCAGGCCCGCGATCAAATGGCGTTCTACCAGTCCCTGAACGAGGGCGGTGGAACCGGGGCGCAGCCCGCGATGGCCGACTCCGGTGATCTGGCCGTTGCGGCGCCTACGCCACCGCAGGACAGCGGTGATGAGCCGCCGCTTGGCTGCGCCATTGCCCAACTGCACGGAATTTATATCCTGGCCCAGAGCCGTCAGGGCATGATCGTGGTGGATATGCACGCGGCCCATGAACGTATTACCTATGAGCGTATGAAGCGTGCGCTGGAGGCGCAGGACCTCAAGAGTCAGCCGCTGCTGGTGCCGGTTTCCCTGGCTGTCAGCCAGAAAGAGGCGGCATTGGCGGAGACTCATGGTGAAGAGCTTTTGCAGTTGGGATTGAGAGTGGAGCGCATTGGCCCCGAAACTCTCGCTGTGCGGCAGGTGCCTGCGCTGTTGCGGGGGGCGGATACCGAGCAATTGGTTCGGGATGTGCTGTCTGACCTGATTGAGAACGGCGAAAGCGACCGTGTGGAGGCGGTGATACATGAGTTGCTTGGTACCATGGCATGCCATGGTTCCGTGCGTGCCAATCGGCAACTGACCATTCCGGAAATGAATACCCTGTTGCGGGACATGGAGGCCACCGAGCGCAGTGGTCAGTGCAACCATGGTCGGCCCACCTGGACTGTGGTCACCCTCTCGGAGCTGGACAAATTATTCCTGCGCGGGCGTTAACACCGGTATGACGGCATCAACCGCTAAAGGCACCAAGCCCTTGGCCATATGCCTGATGGGCCCGACGGCCTCGGGCAAGACCGACCTGGCCATCGAGCTCTGTCGGCACCTGCCCTGCGATATCATCAGTGTTGATTCGGCGATGATCTACCGGGGTATGGATATTGGAACCGCCAAGCCCTCGCCCGAGGAGCTCTCCCAGGCGCCACACCGGTTAATTGATATCTGCGACCCGGCGGAAACATACTCGGCAGCGGACTTCCGTCGCGATGCCCTGCGTGAAATGAACGACATTGTGTCAGCGGGGCGGATTCCGTTGTTGGTGGGTGGCACCATGATGTACTTCAAGGCATTACTGCATGGTATGTCCGACCTGCCGTCTGCTGATCCAGTCGTCCGGGAGGCCCTTGAGCAGGAGGCGAAGGAGCGAGGCTGGGGTGCCCTTCACCAGGAGCTGGAGCGACAGGACCCGGTGGCGGCGGGTCTCATTCATCAGAATAACCGGCAGCGACTCATTCGGGCACTTGAGGTGATTCGTCTTACGGGACGGCCGATTTCCTCAATATGGCAGGACAAGGCGAGCAGAGGTCAGGCAGAGAATCGTCAGAACAGTGATGGCATTGAGGATTACACCTATTTCACCCAATGGCAGGCAGACGAATCGCCGTCTCTTCCGTATACTGTAGTGCAGCTTGCGATGGCTCCCGCCGAGAGGCGGGTGCTCCATGAAAGAATAGCCCTGCGTTTCAACGCCATGCTGAATGCGGGTTTTCTTGATGAGGTCAGGGCGCTGAAGGCCAGGGGTGATCTGAATGCTGGCCTGCCCTCCATGCGTTGTGTCGGATATCGACAGGGCTGGGCACATCTGGCCGGTGATTATGATTACGACACCATGGTGGACAAGGGCGTTGCTGCTACCCGGCAGCTTGCCAAGCGACAGCTGACCTGGTTGCGAAAGTGGTCCGATGTGGACTGGTTGGATAGTGGCGACAAACTTATGTCCGACACTGCCTTGAAAATTATTGAGTTTCGCACCACATTTAACAATTGAAGTTGACGATCTGCCTTTACTTATAAACAGGAGAAAACACATGTCAAAAGGGCACTCTCTACAAGACCCTTACCTTAATGCATTACGCAAGGAACGCATTCCGGTTTCCATCTTTCTGGTCAATGGTATCAAGCTTCAGGGCCAGATCGAGTCTTTTGACCAGTTCGTGATTTTGCTGAAAAACACTGTCAGCCAGATGGTCTATAAGCATGCCATTTCCACTGTGGTGCCCGCGCGGAACGTTCGTATTCCGCCACAGGCTCCGGGCGGAGAAGAATCTGAAGACTGATTTATCCGGGCACACCGGTGTTGTCACCCGCGCTCCCGAAGGGCCCGAACAGGCTCCCAGGGCCGCGGGTGTTTGTTTTGGTGACAGGTGCAGCCTGACTGACTTGGAGTTGTTACTACTTGTTTGAGCGTCCCGACGTTGGTGAACGGGCGATTCTCGTTCATATCGAATTTTCGTCACACGAAGAAGCTGAGGATCTGGGCGAGTTCCGTGAACTGGTCTGGTCCGCCGGTGTTGAACCCGTAGGTGTTGTTACCGGCTCGCGCAAACAGCCCAGCCCGAGACTGTTTGTCGGCGAGGGGAAGCTGGAAGAGATTCGTGATGCCGTGACCGCCAACGAAGCGGATGTGGTGCTTTTCAATCACGCACTCAGCCCCAGCCAGGAACGAAACATTGAGCGTGAGCTGAGCTGTCGTGTGCTCGATCGCACGGGCGTCATCCTGGATATTTTCGCTCAGCGTGCTCGTACCCATGAAGGTAAGCTTCAGGTGGAGCTGGCTCAACTTGAGCATATGTCGACCCGCCTTATTCGGGGTTGGACGCACCTTGAGCGCCAGAAGGGCGGTATCGGACTGCGTGGCCCGGGTGAAACCCAGTTGGAGACTGACCGGCGGTTGCTGCGGGAGCGTATCAAGTCCATTCATCGCCGCCTTGAAAAGGTCCGTAAACAGCGTAACCAGGGGCGTCGGGCCCGGATGCGTGCGGATATTCCAACCGTCTCACTGGTGGGGTACACCAACGCGGGCAAGTCCACGCTGTTTAACCGCATAACAACATCAACCGTTTATGCGGCGGATCAGCTGTTTGCGACCCTGGACCCGACGCTGAGGCGCCTGGAACTTCCTGACATTGGCCCGGTCGTAATGGCCGATACGGTCGGCTTTATCCGTCATCTTCCCCACAAGCTGGTTGAAGCCTTCCGTGCCACCCTTGAAGAAACCACCGAAGCTTCTATTCTGCTCCACATAATCGACTGCCACGATCACCGGCGTGACGAGAACATGGAGCAGGTGGAAGAAGTGCTGGCAGAAATTGGTGCCGACGAGATTCCGGTGCTACAGGTTTTCAACAAGATCGACCTGCTGGACAACTTCCAGCCGCGGGTTGAGCGCAACGAAGATGGCATTCCCGTGCGTGTCTGGGTTTCTGCGGTCACCGGGGAAGGGCTTGAAGACCTGTTTGATACCATCGTCGAGAGATTGGCGGAAGACGTGATCCATCAGTTCGTGCTGCTGGGCCCGACGGACGGCAAGTTGCGGGCGCTTTTGCATGAAGCGGGCTCTGTCGTGACAGAAAGCCACCGCGATAGCGGGGATTCAGTACTGGAAGTACGCCTTCAGCATCGTGACTGGTTACAGCTTTTGAGCCGCGCTGGCGTGCGCGAAAATGATGTAAGGCTTGAAGAACAACGTACATAGGCCGGCTGTGCTATTGCCGGGGCGCTTATAAATCCCTAGTATTTGCAGCCATTCGATTAGTTTGGAACGGAGAACACTATGGCCTGGAATGAACCGGGTGGAAACCGCAACGACAATGACCCCTGGGGTACTGGTGGTGGTCGTGGCGGAAATGATCAGGGTCCACCGGACCTGGACGAGGCGCTGAAAAAGGGCCTCGACAAACTCAATCGCCTGCTGGGTGGCAAGGGCAATAAGTCCGGAGGCAATGGCGGCAGTTCGTCTTCAGGCGGTGGTGCCGGCGGTTTTGGTGCCATCCTTGCGCTGGCAGCCATCATTTTTGCCGGATACGTGATCTTTCAATCGTTCTACACGGTGAACGAACAGGAACGTGCGGTTGTATTGCGTTTCGGCGAGTTCAGCCGTACCGAGACGCCGGGCCTGCGTTTCAAGGTGCCGTTGATCGATAGCGTTTATCTGGTCCGGGTGACCAACGTCCGGAATGCGGAGTCCACTGGCCAGATGCTGACGCAGGATGAGAACCTTGTCTCTGTTGACCTTCAGGTTCAGTACCGCGTTGGTGATGCCAAGTCTTACGTGCTGAATGTCCGTGATTCCAACCAGGCATTGGCGTTTGCTACTGACAGTGCCTTGCGCCATGAAGTTGGTAGCTCAACACTTGATGATGTGTTGACGGAAGGCCGTGCCGAGTTGGCCGTTCGCGTGGAGCAGCGCCTGCAGAGCTTCCTGGAAGAATACGGCACTGGCTTGACCATTGTCCGTGTAAACGTCGAGAGTACTCAGCCACCCGATGCGGTGCAGGATGCTTTCCGTGAAGTGCAGCGCGCCCGTGAGGACGAGCAGCAGGTCAAGGAAGAAGCGGAAACCTACCGCAATAAAGTGGTCCCCGAGGCTCGTGGCCGGGCACAGCGCCTGACCGAGGAAGCGGCGGCCTACAAGGAAGAAGTGATTGAGCGTGCCCGTGGTGAAACCTCACGCTTCCTGGCGGTTCTCGATGTGTATCAGACCGCACCGGAAGTCACTCGCGAGCGTATGTACATCCAGGCGCTTGAAGGGGTTCTGTCGAATACCAGCAAAGTGCTGGTGGACACCCAGAGCAGCGACAACATGATGTATCTGCCTCTGGATAGGCTGACCAATCGTTCCGGTGCCAGCACTGGCAGCCAGAGCGGTTCCGGAAGCTCCGGCAGTGATATCGACATCAAGACCCTGTCAGATCAGGTGATTCAGGAGCTGCGCGGCAGGCAGGATAGTGGCGTTCGGAGGAGCAGATAATGATGGGACCCAAAAGCATTGTGGGCCTTGCAGGCGCCCTGATTGTCGTACTGGTTACGCTCTCCAGTGTTTACATTATCCCGGAAACCCATCGTGGCGTGCTGCTGCGGTTCGGTGAGTTGATCGAAACGGATATTTCAGCCGGGCTGCATTTCAAGGTACCGGTCATTGATCAGGTCCGGGAATTCGACATCCGACTGCTGACAACGGATCTTCCATCGCGTCAGTATTTGACCATCGAGAAGAAGCCGCTGGACGTCGATTCCTACATCGCCTGGAAAATCCGTAACGTGGATCAGTTCTACCGGGCCACTGGTGGTGACGAATACCGCGCCTCCGAGCTGCTGTTGTCTCGCGTGGATAACGGACTGCGGGATGAGTTCGGTGTTCGGACCATGGTCGAGGTCGTTTCCGGCCAGCGTGACGAGCTGATGCACACCCTGCGTGACCGGGTGAACGAAACGTCGCTCAAGGAATTTGGCATTGAAGTGGTGGATATCCGGGTCAAAGCCATTGAATTCCCGGGGCAGGTGAGCCAGAACGTCTATCGCCGAATGGCTACCGAGCGCGAGAAACTGGCACAGGAATTCCGCTCCCGTGGTCGCGAGTTGGCGGAGGGTATTCGCGCGGATGCTGATCGCCAGCGCACCGTTATCCTGGCGGAAGCCTTTGCCAAGGCTGAGGAAATGCGTGGTGAAGGTGATGCTCAGGCGGCTCAGATCTACGCGGATGCATACAGCTCCAACAGCGAGTTCTACAGCTTCTACCGCAGTCTGGAAGCCTATCAGAACACCTTTGCCAACGAAGACGACATCATGGTCATCGACACTGACAGCGACTTCCTGAAGTTCCTGAAGGACCCTCAGGGAAACCGCTAACCACGACGATGGCAGTGACAAAACCGGAATACCTCGGTATTCCGGTTTTTTTGTGTCTGCCAACAGTGTAAAATTCTGCCGGTTTTGGTTCGGGTTTTTATCTTTCCCCGAGCATCGCCCTAAATCCTGTGCACTCTCGCGGCAAGAAGCTTCCGCCCCGGGACAGAACGGACAACCGAATCTCATGACAGTATCTGATCGCTGGCTACTGCCTGATGGCGTGGAAGATATCCTTCCGCCACTGGCTGGACAGATTGAATCCCTGCGCCGGGATGTAATGGATACCTGCCAGCGTTGGGGTTACCAGCTGGTTATCCCGCCGTTGATCGAATACCTCGAATCACTTTTCACGGGCACCGGGCACGACCTGGAGCTCCAGACCTTCAAGCTGACCGATCAGCTGACCGGCCGGATGATGGGGCTGCGTGCGGACATGACGCCACAGGCGGCGCGCATTGACGCCCATACCCTCGGCCAGGAAGGTATTACGCGGCTGTGTTATGCCGGCCACGTGCTCCATACCCGGCCACGCCATATGCTGACAGGGCGTACGCCCATCCAGGCGGGTTGCGAGCTGTTCGGTAGTGCCTCCGAATCGGCGGATCTGGAAGTGATCAGCCTGATGCTTGAGACCCTGCGTGTATCGGGTTTGCCCCGGATCCATCTGGATCTTGCCCATGTCGCGATCTACGAGACATTGGTGGGAGAGGCCGGGTTTGATCGCGATACCGGCGCGGCCATCTTTGATGCCATGGCCCGCAAGTCTGTGCCGGAACTGGATGAATTGCTTGGCGGGTGCCCACCGGGTTCTGCTGGCGGCATGCTCAGAGAGCTTGCCAGGGTCAGTGGTGGAAAGGACGCCCTGCGTGAGGCAAAGCGCATTCTTGAAGGGGCGCCGGAACCGCTTCGTCAGGCACTGGATCAACTGGATCGGGTGGCAGATATGCTGGCCGGGAACTATCCAGAAGTAAGCTTCGGGTTCGATTTTTGTGAGCTTCGTGGATACAACTACCACACGGGGCTGGTGTTCGCGGCCTATGTGCCTGGGCACGGCGATGCGGTTGCCAAAGGTGGCCGCTACGATGCCATTGGCAGCGATTTTGGTCGCGCACGCCCGGCGACGGGCTTCAGTCTTGATATCCGTGCGCTGGTCTCAATTGGCCAGCGAACCGGCCGCGCTGGCAAGGCCATATGGGCACCAGCCCTCGAAGACCCTGCGCTGGATGGTGTTATTTCCGGCCTGCGGATGACGGAAACGGTTATCCGTGCCCTGCCGGAAGACGAGGGCGTTGATCCGGGCTCGCGCAATTGCGACCGTGCCCTGGTGAAGCGTGACGGCCAGTGGGTCGTGGAGCAGCTGGACTGATGACCTTCGGGGTCGGACCACTCATTTACAGGTAAACCTGCGGGCACCCCGTCGTTTGGCGAGGCCGCATTGAGAGAGAGTCATGGGTAAAAACGTTGTAGTGCTGGGCACCCAGTGGGGTGATGAAGGAAAAGGCAAGATTGTTGACCTGCTGACCGATAAGGTTGCGGCGGTGGTGCGCTTTCAGGGCGGCCATAACGCCGGCCATACCCTGGTTATTGAAGGCAAGAAAACCGCCCTTCATCTGATTCCGTCTGGCATTCTTCGCCAGGATGTCCAGTGCCTGATCGGCAACGGCGTCGTGCTCTCTCCGGAAGCGTTGCTGAAGGAAGTCCGCGAACTCGAAGGCAATGGCGTTGCCGTGCGGGAGCGGCTGAAGATCAGCCTGGCGTGCCCGGTCATCCTCAAGACCCACGTCCGTATTGATCAGGCGCGCGAACGTGCGCGAGGGGTCGACAAGATTGGCACCACCGGTCGTGGTATTGGCCCGGCTTATGAAGACAAAGTATCTCGCCGTGGTGTTCGCGTTGGGGACCTGTGCGATCCGAAAAGCTTCAAAGAGAAGCTTCAGGAAATCATGTCTTACCACAACTTCGTGCTGACCGAGTACTTCAAGGAAGAGCCCGAAGACATTGATCAGGCGTTTTCCGAACTGATGACCATGGGCGAGGAAATTCTGCCCATGTCAGCCGACGTGACGGATATTCTCCATGATCTTCGCAAGCGCGGCGAACACATCCTCTTTGAAGGTGCGCAGGGCTCGCTGCTGGACATTGATCTGGGTACCTACCCGTACGTCACCTCCTCAAATACCACAGCTGGCGGCACGGCTACCGGGTCTGGTTTTGGGCCGTTGTTCCTGGATTACGTGCTGGGGATCACCAAGGCCTACACCACTCGTGTCGGTTCCGGTCCGTTCCCGACCGAGCTGTTTGACGATATGGGCCATCACCTGGCGGTCAAGGGCAACGAGATTGGCACCACCACCGGGCGTTCACGCCGTTGTGGCTGGTTTGATGCGGTTGCACTGCGCCACGCCATCCAGATCAACAGCGTATCGGGCATCTGTCTGACCAAGCTGGACGTGCTCGATGGTATGGACACGGTGAAGGTGTGCATTGGCTACAAAACGCCTGGCGGCGAGATTACCCGCCCGCCAATCGGTTGCGATACCTACAAGGACATCGAACCAGTCTACGCAGAGCTTCCGGGTTGGCAGGAGAGCACGGTCGGGCTGACGGGCCTGGATCAGTTACCGGAAAATGCCAGGGCCTATATCCGTTTCCTGGAAGAGCAGATCGAAGCACCGATCGATATCATTTCCACCGGTCCTGATCGGGTAGAGACAGTCATTCTGCGCCACCCCTTCGGCGAGTAACCTTCCCGGGTTATCGCGGACACCTTCAGGGCTTGTCCGCGATAACCGTCGCCCTTTTCGGACCCGGATAACCTTCCACGGTCTTCGTTGGGTCGTCCGGGTCGAGAAAGTCCTGCAGCGACTGGAATTGCATCCAGTCAGTGCTGCGTTGCTCCTCGGTCGTGGTTTCTGTCACATCCACCACGCGGGCGTTGCGAAAACCGGTGCGGTCCAGCCAGCGCAACAGAGTGTCGCAGCTGGGCAGGAACCAGACGTTGCGCATCCGGCCGTAGCGGTCCTCCGGCATCAGGCTGTAACCTTCCGGCCCATCCGCTATCAGCGTTTCCAGCACCAGTTCGCCACCCGGGCGGAGTGTGTCCTTCAATTCCAGTAAGTGATCCAGTGGTGAGCGACGGTGGTAGAGCACACCCATTGAGAAGGTGGTGTCGAATGCTTCCAGCTTTGGCGGCAGATCCTCCACGCGCACCGGAAGCAGATCAATGCGCTGCTCCTGGCCTGCGTATTGTTTGACGCTGAGAAACTGGAACAGGAATAGCAATCCCGGGTCGATGCCAATCACCCGTCCGGCGCCTTCGCCCAACATACGCCAACAGTGATAGCCAGAGCCGCAGCCGACATCCAGTATCTGCCGACCACTCAGGTCTGACAGGTAGGGGGCCACGCGGTCCCATTTCCAGTCAGAACGCCACTCGGTATCGATATAGGTGCCAAAGAACTCGAACGGGCCCTTACGCCAGGGCATCAGCCCTCGCAGCCCTTCTTCAAGCTTTGCACGGTCTTCCGTGCTGAGGGGCTGGCCGGTATTCAGGGTAATGGCCGACTGGTTCAGGTTCGCCGTGGCATCACCAATGTGGGGCAGGGTGTCCAGAGCCCGATTCCATCGGGCAATATCCCCATGGGGGTTATCGTCAAAGCGCTTTTGTAGCTGTTGCTGCAGTTGCTTTCGCCAGCGCTCAAGGCCAAGGCTATCAAGATCGTCAAGCAGCGGGGCAAAGCATCCCTGCCAGTCGAAGGTCGTCATGAAGGCTCCGTTCAGTGCGATTTAATGGCGAGCATGGAGACAAAGTTGAAACACTGGTACCACACCATAACCTGACTAAATCCCGCGTTTATCAGTCTCTCACGGTGTTCGGCCAGGGTTTCCGGTATCAGTACCTGTTCCAGGGCGGAACGCTTCTGGCTGATCTCCAGGTCGGAATAGCCGTTGGCCCGCTTGAACTCGTGATGGAGTTGGGTCTGTGTCGATTGCTCGGAATCGGATTCAAAGCGAATTTTCTCGGAGAGGATCAGTACTCCGCCGGGCAGTGTGGCGTCGGCGATGCGAGCCATCAGTTCTGCGCGTCGGTCTGGCGCCACGAACTGCAGTGTGAAGTTCAGGGTGGTCACTGACGCGTTCTCAATCGGGGTGTCGAGGATGTCCTCGCACCGCAGCGAAACCGGCAATGGGTGGTCGTCCAGAGCAATGTAATGCTCGCAACGCTCAATCATGGCAGCCGAGTTGTCCACGCCCGTGAGGGTGCAGTCGCGGTCCCCAATGCCATGGCGCATGGCCAGCGTGGAGGCGCCGAGAGAGCAGCCGAGGTCGTAGCAGTGACTGCCCGGGCGGGCGTACTGTTCGGTGATCACTTCAATCATCGGAATAATCGTGGTGTAACCCGGCACTGAGCGCCGGATCATGTCCGGAAATACCCGTGCTACCGATGTGTCAAACCGGAACTCTCCGGTTTCCCGTTCATTGGCGAACAGACGGTCCAGCGCCTGGCCCGGTTTCTTGTTCCTGTCAGCCATTGTCTGCTGGCTCCTGGCCCTCATGGACAGGCCTGTCGTGTGCGGGTGAAGGGCCTCGGCTGCAGCGCACGCCCCGGTTCTTGTAATCAACGAGGATGCCCCGGAAATCCGGGTCCACATCGGCGGCGATGGCCAGATACCCCTGTTCGCAGACAGCGTGGAGTTCCGATGACTTGGGCGACATGCGGAACTCTTCGCCAGGTTTGATGTGAACGGCCTCAAACTCCCCTACCGGCACATGATCCTTATTCTCGGCATGATCAATCCGCCCGCTGGCCTCCAAAACCACAATGGTAACGATGATGGTGGCAATGGCAGTGACAATCAGGCTGCGGATGGTGAATCGGGCCTCACTCTGGCTCATCAGTTGGTCTCCGGTCTGTCGGTAATAGTGGCCTCAATATTGGCCGGGTACATGAATGGAAGGGGCCTGTAGCGCCGCCAGTTGTTCCCGAAATGACAGGATCTGGTCGGACCAGAAACGCGGCTGGGCAAACCAGGGGAAGAAACGCGGGAAGGCCGGATCGTCCCAACGCTTGGCCAGCCAGGTGCAGTGGGAAATCTGCCGGAAGCAGCGCAGGGGTTCAATCAGATGGCGCTCACGACGATTGAAATCGCGGAACATCTCGTAGCCTTCCAATAGTTCTCCAAATTGCTGGCCGCGTTCAACGTCATCACCGTTCAGCAACAGCCACAAATCCTGAATCGCCGGCCCGGTACGGCAATCGTCCAGGTCGACAAACAGCATCTGCTCCTCGCGGCAGAGGATGTTGCCGGCGTGGCAGTCACCATGAATTCTCAGGGAGTGCACCTCGCCAGCGTCATCGATCCGACGGGCGCAGTGGTCGACAAGATCGGGAATCAGCGAGTCCCACGCTGGCCGAAGGTCATCTGGAATCCAGCGGTTTTCCGTAAGGAACCGATTGTTATCCTCAATGCCCGAAAGAATCGACATAACCGGGCGATGGTTGAAGGGCTCAGTGTCACCGATATTGTGGAGCTGGCCCAGCCACTGGCCAAGGCGGTACAGGGTATCTGTCACGCTGGTGTCGGGCGCCTGCCCGCCCCGCTGCTGAAAAACGGCAAACAGAAAGTCCCCGCAGCGGCCCAGTGTATCGCTGGAGGGCATAGTCATGGGCGCCACGACCGGAATATCGGCGTTGAGCAACTGGACGGTAAACTGATGTTCTTCCCGGATCTGGGCTTCGCTCCAGCGCCCCGGACGGTAAAACTTGGCGATTACCGGTGGCTGGTCTTCAATGCCAATCTGGTAAACGCGGTTCTCGTAACTGTTGAGGGCAAACAGACGTCCACTGACCACAAATCCGGTGTCTTCCAGGGCATCAAGAATGGTATCGGGTGTCAGGGCGTCATAGGGATGGCTGGAGGTTTCGGTCATAAATAAGGTTTAGTATCTCGAATTCTGTTGAGACTTCATGCTGGCGAGGTGATACCAGTTTTCGTCCAGTTCCCATCGCACCCGATCTATACCAGATGCGTTGAGGACGATGTTGCCGGCCTTGGCCTGGACCTGGGCCAGTTCACGCTCGGCCCGTTGCCAGTCACGATCATTGTCTCCCAGGTTACGCATGCTCGGAAAAATGGTGGTGAGTGCTTCGTGTGTCGAGGTTTCATGGGAACGCAGTGAACTCATGATGGCGGTCCCTCCTTCAACCCGGAGAACGCGATGCTGATAAGGATAGTTGGCCACCATTTCATCGGCCTTCAGTGCCTGGTTCAGGCTGATGACTTCAAAGCCTCGCCAGCCAAGCCAGCCAACAAATATGGCCGCCACCAGCATTACAATAATAAACTGCTTCCTGTCAGACATCGGTTCCCTGCTCCGTGCACTCAATTCACGGCCAAGTATAACGTTTCGGGGGCGACACCGTAATGCGATTCGGGCTTTTTAGCCAACGAGCGTGTTGGTGATGCTGACAAACGATCGAAACACAACGCGGGTGACGTTAAAGCAGATGACAGGGCGAGACATAGTACAGGCAGATACCGTGGTCGTCGGTGCCGGCATTGTCGGCCTCGCAGTGGCCAGGACGCTGGCCAAGCAGGGCAGGGAGGTGCTGGTGCTGGAATCCGGCGCTCACTTTGGCGAAGGGGTGTCGTCCCGCAATAGTGAGGTTATCCATGCTGGGATCTACTATCCCGAGGACTCCCTCAAGGCCCGGTTGTGTGTTCGTGGTCGTCGGATGTTGTATGAGTACTGTCAGACCCGTGGCATCGACCACCGCAAAACCGGCAAGTGGATTGTGGCCAATGGCGCATCGCAGGTGGGGAGGCTCGACACTATCGCCAGTCAGGCCCTTCGCAACGGTGTTCCGCTCCAGCGGGTAACCCGCAGGGCCCTGCGGGTGTCTCTGCCGGACGTGACCGCCCAGGAGGCGTTGTACTCACCGGAAACGGGCATTGTAGACAGTCATGGTGTGATGCTGTCGTTGCTGGGAGAGCTGGAGGACTACGGTGGCCATTTGGTCCGCCAGGCGCCTGTAGAACATGCGGCGACCTGTGCCGGAGAGCATCGGTTGCAGGTTGGAGGGCCGGCGCCCTGTGAGCTCAGGGCGCAACGGGTGGTGAACGCAGCCGGCCTCGGAGCAGTACCACTGGCCACGAGCTGGCAGGGTGTGCCAGCGGATATCGCGCCCCGTCAGTGGCTGGCCCGTGGTGTCTACTTCAGCTATTCCGGTCGCCACCCCTTCCATTCATTGGTATACCCGATCCCTGAACCAGGCGGCCTCGGCGTTCACCTGACGCTTGATCTAGCGGGCCAGGCTCGATTCGGGCCCGATGTTGAATGGATAGAGCGGGTGGACTTCTCGGTTGACCCCGGTCGGGCAAGGTCGTTTGCTGAGAGTATTCGCCGTTGGTGGCCAGCATTGGACGAGTCCCGCCTGCAGCCCGCCTATGCCGGCATTCGTCCCAAGCTTGCTGGCCCGGATGGTGGGTTTGCGGATTTCCGGATCGCCGGAGAACGTCGGCACGGTGTTGCCGGACTGGTGCACCTGTTCGGCATTGAGTCGCCGGGATTAACGGCTGCTTTGGCCATTGCGGATGAAGTGGCAGGGCAGCTCGCCGACTAATGCGTTTACATACCTTTATCCGGGGGTTCTTGCCAGCGCCCAGATCTGAACCTCCCTGGCGCCGGCCTCAAGCAGCACTTCAGTCAGGCTTCGTGCAGTAGCGCCGGTGGTGACCACGTCATCAACGATGGCAATGCTGGCCGGTGGTATACGGGTAACCTGGTAGATTCCCCGCAGGTTGGCCAGGCGCTCTTCACGGTTCAGTCCTCGTTGTGGGCGGGTGCGCCGGTTCCTGACGACGAGGTCAGCGCTCCAGGGAATGCCCGATTGACGGCTGATGTGCTCTGCAATATCCGCCGCTTGATTGAATCCTCGTTTTCGTCGACGGGCCGGGTGCATCGGGCTGGCCAGAAGCAGGTCCGGCGTGCGTTCAGGATGGGTCTCCAGCATCAATGTCAGATGAGTGCCCAGATCCTGGATCAGGGGGCGGGCATAGGCGCGTTGGCCATTGTATTTGTAGCGCTGGACCATACCGTCAACCGGGAATCGATAGCGCCAGGGCGCGACGATTCGGCTGAAGGGCGGTGGGTCTTTCAGGCACTGACCGCAGATGAGTTCATCGCCAGCGTAGGCGATAGGCAGTGCGCAGCAGCGGCAGTGCGAGTGGTTGGCGGGCAAGTCCTGCCGGCAGGGAGTGCAGAGCCCGAAATGGGCATGCGGTTCCAGGCAGGCCACGCATTGCCCGCCGCGCAGCGGAAACAGGCCTTTGATGCTGATTTGAGCGCGCGGAATCCGTTTCGTGCTGTTAACCTTTGGTGTTATCAAGGTTGACAGCGATTTCAGTCCCTTTATCATCTGTTCAATCCGTAAACCAGAATCCCGGTAAAGTTAACAGGACTGAATCATGACTGCCACCGCACACGCCGATGCACCCTCTATAGCGCCTTCTGCCGCGCCTTCTACCTCACCGCGCCACGATTGGACCATGCAGGAAGCCCGTGCGTTGTTCGAACTGCCATTCAATGACCTGGTGTTCCGCGCCCAGAGCGTCCATCGTGAGCATTTCGACCCCAATGAGGTGCAGATCAGTACGCTTCTGTCCATCAAGACCGGTGCCTGCCCGGAAGACTGTAAATACTGCCCCCAGAGCGGTCATTACAACACCGGCCTGGAAAAGGAAAAACTGCTGGAAATTGAAAAAGTGGTTGCGGAAGCCAAGGCCGCCAAGGCAAAGGGTGCGTCCCGTTTCTGTATGGGGGCAGCGTGGCGTAGCCCGTCGAAGAAAAACATGGAATATGTCGTGGATATGGTGCGCCAGGTGAAATCCCTGGGCCTGGAAACCTGCATGACCCTCGGCATGTTGGAGCAGGAACAGGCCGACGAGCTGGCCGAAGCCGGGCTGGATTACTACAACCACAATCTGGATACGTCCGAGAAGTACTACAGCCATATCATTACCACCCGCACCTATCAGGACCGGCTGGACACCCTCGAGAATGTCCGTAATGCAGGCATGAAAGTATGCTGCGGCGGCATCGTGGGCATGGGCGAAGACCCTGACGATCGTGCTGGCCTTCTGGTTCAGTTGGCGAATCTGCCCCACCATCCGGAGAGCGTGCCGGTGAACATGCTGGTGAAGGTGGCAGGAACGCCGATGGAAAATGTGGAAGATCTGGACCCGTTCGACTTTATCCGCACCATCGCTGTTGCTCGGATCATGATGCCTGCCTCGCACGTGCGATTGTCTGCGGGCCGTGAAAATATGAATGAGCAGATGCAGTCCCTGTGCTTCCTGGCTGGTGCGAACTCGATTTTCTATGGCGAGAAGCTGCTGACGACCGCCAACCCCGAGGCGGATGCGGACCGCGAGTTGTTCAAGCGTCTGGGCATTCGGCCTGAAGAGCGCGAGCAGTCCTGCACCGAACAGGAAGCGGAAGAAGCCATCGTTGAAGCGGTCGAATACGAACAGACCCGTCACATGTTCTACGATGCCACCCGTGAGTCTGCATAGGCAGGCAGCATGTCTGTGAGGGCTGGCCATGCGTGACTTCGCAGCAGAGCTGGAAGAGCGAAAACAGGCGGGGCTTTACCGCACCCGCCGCCAGATCAGCGGCCCCCAGCAGCCCGCGTTGGTGTCCGATGGCGTGCCGCTACTGTCGTTCTGCAGCAACGATTACCTGGGGCTGGCGAATCACCCCGGGATTATCAAGGCTGCCACTGAGGCCATGCCAAACACCGGTTTTGGCGGCGCCGCTTCGCATCTGATTTGCGGTCACCACGATGCCCACCACCAACTGGAACTGCGGCTAGCGGATTTTACCCGCCGCAGTGCTGCGCTGTTTTTTTCGACCGGCTACATGGCCAACATGGGCGTCATTTCTGCGCTGGCTGGCCGTGGTGATACCATCTTCTCTGATCGCCTGAACCATGCCTCCATCATCGATGGTTGTGTTCTCAGCCGCGCCAGGGTGCGTCGTTATCGCCACGGTGATATGAGTGCCCTGGCTGACATGCTTGCCGCTACCGGTGGCCACAAGTTGGTGGTGACAGACGGCGTATTCAGCATGGACGGGGATATCGCGCCATTGAGGGAGTTGGCAGCACTGTGCCGGGCGCACGATGCCCTTCTGGTGGTGGATGACGCCCATGGCCTGGGCGTATTGGGGCCTCAGGGGCGGGGCAGCCTGATGGAGCTGGGATTGTCCGAGGAGGACGTGCCCATATTGATCGGCACCCTGGGCAAGGCTGTGGGCACCAGTGGCGCCTTTGTGGCTGGCCCGCAGCTGTTGATGGATTACCTGGTACAGAAGGCCCGCACCTATATCTACACCACCGCCATGCCTCCGGCCATCGCTCTGGCCACCTGTGCCAGCTTTGACCTGATCGAACGGGAAGACAGCCGTCGCAGTCACCTGCAGATGCTGATCTCAGAGTTTCGCCAGGAGGCATCGGCACTGGGCTATGAGTTGATGCCATCGCGCACACCAATTCAGCCAATCTTGGTGGGCGACAACTGGGCAGCCCTGGCATTGAGTCAGGCCCTGGAGGAGAGGGGGCTAATGGTTACGGCGATCAGGCCGCCGACTGTGCCGGAAGGCCAGGCTCGTTTGCGGGTCACCTTCAGCGCTGCGCACTCTTCGGAAGACCTGGCAACGTTGCTGTCCGCATTGGCGGACTGCCGTTCACTACTGAACAGGCCCTCTGCAGAGGTGGTATGAACGCTGTGGAATCACGAATCCCGCTGGTGGTTGTGGGTGGTTGGGGTGTCGATGCCGCCATGCTGCTTCCGTTGTTTGATCGCTGGCCAGGGGAGATTCATCTGATATCGCTGAACGATGCCCTGATGTCCCGATGCGACTCGATCACGGGGGTGGCGGATTATCTGCTGGAGCATTATCCGTGCCCGTCGGTTTGGGCGGGGTGGTCCCAGGGAGCACAGGTGGTTATGGCGGCTGCCTCGCGCAGTTGCGCTCAGGTCCGCAAGGTAATCACCCTTGCCGGGTTTCCCCGTTTTGTGGCTGGGCCGCAGTGGCCTGCCGGGATGGCAGTGGATACCTTTGAAGCGTTCCGGAAAGAGGTGTCGCAAAACGCCGGCCTTGCCTGGCGGCGTTTCCAGCAACTATTGATTCACGGCAGTCACGATGGCTCACAAGCCCGGCAGGAACTGCGCCCCTGGCTTGCGCGAGGGCCTTCCGTTAGCGACGTGAACCTGGTTCGGGGCCTGGACTGGTTGGGCAGCGAAGATCAGCGGTCTCTGTGGGGTGCTTTACCAGTGCCGACACTGCATCTCCAGGGAAGCGACGATGCGGTCGTTGAACGTTGGGAGCATTCGTTTCATCCGTCTAAAGCCGCCAGGGTCGTTACGGTACCCGGTATGACCCATTGGCCTCGAGGGCAGGCGCTTTCGCGTTGCCATGACGAAATCCTTCAGTTTGTTTTCGGCAAGGAGGTTGAATGGGCTCTGTAACAACCGATACCCACGACTGGGTGCCTCCGAAATCCACAATTGCCCGCGATTTCGGCTCAGCTTCCCATACCTACAATCCCGCTGCCCGGCTGCAGCGCTACATGGGCCAGGTTTTGCTGGACCAGTTGAAGGAAGGGCTGCATCAGGCCCAAGGCGCAGATGGACTCCAGATACTCGATCTGGGTAGCGGCACTGGGTGGTTTACAGGGCAGTTGGCGTCGATTCCGGGGAGCCAGGTGACTGGCGTTGATATTGCTGCGGGAATGCTTCGTTACGCCCGATCTGCCAACCCGAGCGGCATTCGGTGGATCGAGGCGGATGCCGAGGCGCTGCCGTTGCCGGATAACAGTGTGGATGTGGTCTTCAGCAATTTGATGATTCAGTGGTGCCGTGATCCGGCTGGTGTGCTTGCCGAATGCCGCCGGGTTCTGCGCCCAGGCGGTCGGCTACTGGTGTCGACATTGCTGGAGGGTACCCTCGACGAACTTCGGGAAGCATGGCACCAGGCAGATCCCGGGCACCAGCATGTGAATCGTTTTGAATCGGAAGCGCGTTTTCGGGAGCAGGCACTCGAAACGCTCCCGGCTCCGCAACTTGCGATCGAGACCATTTCACTGGATTATCCCTCGCCGCTGGCTTTGCTGGCGGAGCTCAAGGCTATCGGCGCCGGGTACAAAGGTGCCTCGCGGCGGCAAAGCGCGACCGCGCCTGGCCGTTTGCGGGCCATGTGCCGTTATTATCCGCGAGACGGGGAAGGCCGGATACAGGCCACTTACACATCGGCATGGCTGGGTTGCCGTCTGCCGGACTGACATGGGGATTCATTGATCTATGGCCAGAAAGAGTTACTTTGTGACGGGTACCGACACCGGCGTGGGGAAAACGCTGGTGTCTGCTGCAATTCTTGAGGCGGCCGCTACCCTGGGGAAGAAAACGCTTGCGATGAAACCGGTGGCGTCTGGTTGCGACGACACACCGGAGGGGCTGCGCAATGAAGATGCGCTGATACTGATGGAATCCATGTCGGAACCGTTGCCTTACGATCAGGTGAACCCGGTAGCCTTACAACCCGCCATCGCGCCCCATGTGGCAGCTGCACAGGCGGGTCGGCACCTGACGGCGGAACGGCTGGTCGGATTTTGCCGCGGGTTGCAGATGCGTCCCGCGGATCTACTGTTGGTGGAGGGTGCCGGCGGCTGGCGGGTACCGCTCAATGATCGTGAAACCTACGCCGCCATGCCCGTCGCTCTGGGTATGCCTGTCATTATGGTGGTACCCCTGAAACTGGGCTGTATCAACCATGCACTGTTAACCGCTGAAGCTATCCGCCGTGATGGCTTGCCTGTCGCAGGTTGGGTGGCCAACCGGCCGGACCCAGAGGCCATGAACTGTGAGCAGGAAACCCTCGATTATCTGATTCAGAACCTGCCCGCGCCATGCCTGGGGGTGTTGCCATGGCAGAAGCGTGCCGACCCGAAGGAGCTGGCCAAAGCCCTGGATGTTGCCGTTTTGTTTGAAAATTGACCAAATTTGTGGCTTACTGGTGTCAATATATGGTCATTGGGCTGCGCGGTTATGATCAGCAATACATTAGGCATTGGTATTCAGGGTATCCAGGACGGCATGCAAGGCATGGAAAATGCCGCCCGCAGGATTGCCCGTGGCGGTGTTGATGGCCCCCAGGGCACGGCAGAGGGTGTCGGTGGCCTCGTGGAACCGATCATTGATCTAAAACTGTACGAGCGCAGCGTTGAAGCCTCGGCCCAGGTAGTGAAAACCGCCGACGAAACCCTGGGTACGCTTCTGGATATTACTGCCTGAACCCTCTCAGGGCGTCCGGGCCCTGTTCAGGTCCTTTTGATTCGACGGCCAGTCTGCTGACATGATGATTTCGGGCTCCCTTCCGTCAATGGCTTATGCCTTTCCTGCGCCTTCCGTTGGCTCGGGAGACGCAGCTGCGGGTGCCCCTCTCCGGCCATCGTCGGACGCATCACCTTCTTCTCGAACATCCCCTGAAACCTCCGGGTCCGGCCGCGTAGCTGACGATAATGCTGCGGAGGATGGTGCCCGCTCGCAGGGTTCCAGCGTTGAGGATGCTCAGGGCCTGGATGAGGCAGAACTGAAACAGCTTACGGAACTGAAAGCCAGGGACCGTGAGGTTCGTGCCCATGAGGCAGCCCATCAGGCGGTTGGTGGCCAGTACGCCGGTTCCATTTCCTACGTCTATGAGCGGGGCCCCGACGGTGCCCAGTACGCTGTTGGAGGCGAGGTCTCGATCAGCACCTCGCCCGTGCGGGGAGACCCCCAGGCGACAATCGATAAAATGCGTGTGGTCAGGGCCGCTGCGTTGGCGCCGGCAGAGCCGTCCCCGCAAGACCGGGCAGTGGCGGCAGAGGCCATGCAGTTGATGCTGCAGGCACAAGCTGAACTCTCCTCAGAGTTGGGTCGCACTGACGAGTCCGGGCAATCTGAAGTGTCCGAGGATCAGGCGGGTGACGAAAGCAGTGCAAAGCAGTCGCAGGAAGCGACGAATGCCTATCAGGTCATCTCCGGCGTCGGGAGCAATGATGTAAGCGCCAAACCCTCTTCATCCTTCCGGGCAACCGCCTGAAAAAAAGCTGCTTTTTAGTCTAGAACCTCCCCGGTTGCTTAAACCATCGGTACACATTCGCGACAAAACACAACACAAATTTTGATTGCGCCTATTGACAATTCTGTGCCTCTAAACGTATGTTTCAAACAAGTGTTTTATTGGCGTTCGGCTTCCCTTGCTGAGCGTATGAGTAAATCCCGAGGCTGAGTGTTGTGACCGTGTCGCAGCTGAGACCGAAAACCTGAGGTGGATTCCATGCCTGACTACAAAGCGCCCCTGCGTGACATTAAATTCGTAATGAACGAGCTGCTGGACAGCGAGCAGCACTACGCCAATCTGGAAGGCGCCGAAGATGCAACTCCGGATATGGTCGATGCCATCATCGGGGAAGGTGCCAAGTTCTGTGAGCAGGTTCTGTCTCCGCTGAACCAGGTGGGCGACAAAGAAGGCTGCACCTGGAGCGAAGACGGTGTGAAAACGCCAACCGGCTTCAAAGAGGCGTATCAGCAGTACGTGGAAGGCGGCTGGCCCTCCATGACCGCAGATCCCAACTATGGCGGCCAGGGCCTGCCACACTCCCTTGGCCTGGTGATGAGCGAGATGGTGGGTACCTCTAACTGGTCCTGGGGTATGTATCCCGGCCTCAGCCACGGTGCGACCAACACTATTGAAGCCCACGGCACCGAAGAGCAGAAGCAGACTTACCTCACCAAGCTGATCAGCGGCGAGTGGACCGGCACCATGTGTCTGACCGAGCCTCACTGCGGTTCCGACCTGGGCACGCTGCGTTCGAAGGCCGAGCCGAATGCAGACGGCACCTACAGCATCACCGGTACCAAGATCTTCATTTCCGCCGGTGAGCATGACATGGCCGAAAACATCGTCCACATTGTGCTGGCCCGGCTGCCAGGCGCTCCTGAAGGTACCAAGGGCATTTCCCTGTTTATCGTGCCCAAGCTGTTGCCGAATGACGACGGCTCTTCCGGTGAGCGCAATGCCGTTTCCTGTGGTTCCATTGAACACAAGATGGGTATTCACGGCAACGCCACTTGCGTAATGAATTTCGATGGCGCCAAAGGCTGGCTGATCGGGCCTGAGAACAAAGGCCTGAACTGCATGTTCACCTTTATGAACACGGCGCGTATTGGCACCGCGATCCAGGGTCTGGGTGCTGCGGAGCTTGGCTTCCAGGGCTCCCTGGCCTACGCCAAAGACCGTCTGGCCATGCGCTCGCTGAGTGGTCCGAAGAACCCCGAGGGTATCGCTGATCCGATCATCGTTCACCCGGATGTTCGTCGCATGCTGCTGAGCCAGAAAGCGGTTGCAGAAGGCGCCCGTGCTCTGATTTACCTGACCGCACAGCAGGCTGATATCGTTCACAGCGGTAAGACCGAGGAAGATCGTAAAGCGGCCGATGAAGCCCTGGGCTTCCTCACCCCGATCGCCAAGGCGTTCCTGACCGAAATCGGTTACGAAGCAGCCAACCTGGGTATGCAGGTATTCGGTGGCCACGGGTTTATCTCTGAGTGGGGTATGGAGCAGAACGTACGTGATGCCCGTATCGGCATGATCTACGAAGGCACCACCGGCATTCAGGCGCTGGACCTTTTGGGTCGTAAAGTACTGATGACCCAGGGCGAATCCCTGAAAGGTTTCACCAAGCAGGTTCACGTGTTCTGTAAGGAAAACGCTGACAACGAGCAGTTGAAAGAATTCGTTGAGCCGTTGGCCGCCATGAACAAGGAGTGGGGCGAACTGACCACCAAGGTCGGCATGTCCGCCATGAAGAACCGCGAAGAAGTTGGCGCGGCCTCCGTGGACTACCTGATGTATTCCGGTTACGCCGTTTTCGCGTACCTTTGGGCCCGTATGGCCAAGGTGGCGCTGGACAAGATGGTGGAAGGTACCACCGAGGAAATGTTCTATAACGCCAAGGTCCAGACAGCGCGCTTCTACTTCAAGCGCATGCTGCCGCGGGCCAAAGGGCATGCGGAAAGCATGCTGGCGGGCTCAGACAGCCTGATGGACATGCCGGAAGAAGCCTTCGCCCTCTGAGGCGGGCTTCAGGGAACTCAAAAAGCCCGCTCTCCCAGGAGGCGGGCTTTTTTGATGACATGGCCGCCGGGGCCTCATGAGTTGGGGGCGCTGATAGGGTAGAATAGGCCACCATAAAAATAACCGTTGCGGACACATAGCCGAGGAAGTGATCGGGGCCGAAGGTCCCTATCTGTTCACTTCGCAGACTGACTGAATTGTGGAGAGTTTTTAGATGGCTGATTATCAGGCACCTTTACGTGACATGCGCTTTGTCCTGAATGAAGTATTTGATGCGCCGGCTCTCTGGGCGTCTCTGCCCAAAGTGGCAGAGAATGTTGACCCGGACACTGCCGACGCCATTCTGGAAGAAGCCGGTAAGATTACCAGTGGTGTGCTGGCTCCCCTGAACCGCGAGGGTGATGAGCAAGGCTGTAAGTGGAATGACGGCGACGTGTCCACACCCGAGGGGTTTCGCGAGGCCTACCAGACCATCATTGAGGGTGGCTGGAACGGCCTGGGCGGCAACCCGGAGTTTGGCGGTATGGGCATGCCAAAAACCCTGGTTGCCCAGTTTGAAGAGATGATGCAGGCTGCCAACATGGCCTTTGGCCTCGCCCCGATGCTGACGGCGGGCGCCTGCCTGGCCCTGGACGCCCATGGCAGCCAGGAGCTCAAGGAAAAATACCTGCCTAATATGTACGCGGGTACCTGGTCAGGCGCGATGGACCTGACGGAACCTCATGCGGGTACGGATCTGGGGATTATCCGCACCAAGGCCGAGCCTAATGGCGATGGCTCCTTCAGTGTAACGGGCACCAAGATTTTCATCACCTGGGGCGAGCACGACATGGCGGAGAACATCATCCACCTGGTGCTGGCGAAGCTGCCGGATGCGCCCAAGGGCCCCAAGGGTATATCCCTGTTTTTGGTGCCCAAGTTTGCAGTCAACGAAGACGGTTCCCTTGGCGAGCGTAATAGCCTGAGCTGCGGTTCCCTCGAGAAAAAAATGGGCATCAAGGGGTCCGCCACCTGCGTGATGAACTTCGACGGCGCGAGGGGCTGGCTGGTTGGCGAAGAGAACAAGGGCCTGGCCGCCATGTTCACCATGATGAACTATGAGCGTCTGGGTGTGGGCATTCAAGGCATTGGTGCTGCTGAGGCTTCGCTGCAGAGCGCTCGTGAATACGCTCTGGAGCGTATCCAGAGCCGAGCTCCCACGGGTGCCCAGCAGCCGGAAAAAGCCGCGGACCCGATCCTGGTCCACCCTGATGTGCGCCGCATGCTGCTGACCATGAAAGGTTATGTGGAAGGGGGGCGTGCATTCTCCACCTATGTCGCTCAGTGGCTGGATATCGCCAAGTATTCCGACGATGACGAGCGCCGCAAGCATGCCGAGGGCATGGTGGCGCTGTTGACGCCGGTAGCGAAGGCTTTCCTGACCGATCGTGGCCTGGACGCCTGTATCATGGGCCAACAGGTTTTCGGCGGGCACGGCTTTATCCGGGAGTGGGGCCAGGAACAACTGGTTCGCGACTGCCGCATAACCCAGATCTACGAAGGCACGAACGGCATCCAGGCGCTGGACCTGATGGGACGGAAAGTGGTCGGCAGCCAGGGCAAGCTTTATGAGCTATTTGCTGAGGACGTGGCCACCTTCATCGAGGAAAACAGCAGCGACGAAAACCTGCGCCCCTACCTGGAGCCACTGGCAGCAGCATTTGAGCGCCTGTCGGATGTGACAGAGCATGTTATCAAGCAGGCTGGGGATAACCCGGACGCTGTGGGCGCGGCCTCCGTGGACTACCTCGACCTGTTTGGCCTGACGGCTCTCGGCTATATGTGGGCCAAAATGGTTAAAGTGGCGGCACCGAAGGCCGATGGAGACACCTCCGGCTTCTACACCGGCAAGGTGAAGAGCGCACGCTTCTATTTCGACCGATTGCTGCCGAAGACCGTCGCACTGGCTGAGGGCATTCGCAGTGGTAGCGACTCAATGATGGCGCTGACGGCTGAGGAGTTCTGAGCAGTCAGCAGTGAACAAAAAGGCAGGCCCGCGGGCCTGCCTTCTTTGTGCTGCTCTACATACTCGCTTACAGGTTTTCTATCCGGCCTGGATCAAGAACAAACGGGTTTTCGTTACCCTGGATGTCGGCCACCTGGCGGTGGCGGACAAGCTCCCGGTCATCCGGTGGATCGATCTGATTCCAGCTCTTGAACACCCGGGAAGCGCCTGCCCAGGGCAGGTCATAGGTGTCCACCATATAGGCAACCGTGCGGGCGATATCGCCTTTTACCTTTTGCGGGGGTTCAAAAAACTGCGCGCTCTCGCGAATTCCGCACTCGTCCGGGCTGCTTGCGTTGCCCAATTCTTCGTAAATCGCGTTTCTCCGGGACATTTCAATGCGACTGCGCACGGGAACCATGTTATGAAGGTCCGATGCAATCTGCCGGTATCTGTCGTCATTGTCGCATTGGCTGCTGGTGCCACACCCAAGTGCATTGCGAACTTCCGCCAGAGGGTATACATAGCCTTCCGTAAGGACAAAGCCTTTACTCTTGAAGGGTGTGTCACAGAAGAAGGAGTTGCCGCCCTGGGCATACAGGTTGCCCCAGAACTCGTTTTTTACAACGGTGTCCGGGTCACTGAAGCGGGTGTTCTGGCTGATGACGAGAGACGGGATAAGCAAGGCCGCCAGTGCGACCAAAACAACGTTTTTAGTTTTCATAGGCCATTTATACCTCTCAGCGCGTGACAGCGCCTTTGCTGATCGGGCCAGGAAGGGAAGTGGTTAGATCTGGCCGGTCAGAAAAATGACGGTTTATTCATTTATAATTGAGAAGTATGACACAGAGGCTCCAAAGGGAGAGAGCCTCTGTGTGGCTATTTGTTGCATTATGTTAACTGGTTAACACTTCACTTCTTTCGGTTGCGTAGATTCTGGTAACCCTTTCTCAAATCTTCGCCCAGCTTATGAGCGGTCTGGCGAGCCTCTTTTGATGCATCTTCGGCGTCGTGAAGGATGTGATCGAGTTTGTTCCGAAACCGTTCCCAGTCCTTCTCCAGATCGTCCCACTCGTCTTTCACGTCTTCATGGGCCAGATGCATCTGAACCCGTGCTTCGTCACGGTACTGTTTAATCTTTTCGGACAGTTTTTTCAGTTCGTCCTGGAAGCTCATATCACGCACCTCCTTTAACAGTTAACAACTATACGATGCTACTGAATATCGAAAACTGTCAAGCCGGATGACGGCCATTTCGCGGAGTCAGGCGGGCCTTGCAAGCAAGGTGATCAGGTCTTGCAGGTAGTGCCAGGGGGAGAGCGTATCAAAGCCTTTGGCGGCCCTGTCGGTGGTGCTGCATAGTTCCAGTGCGGTATTGAGCTGGTGGCGGTTCAGGCGTCTCGCCGCTTGTTCAACGGCTTTTGCGCGCTGGGGCTGGAACACGCCGCGCTTCTTCAGGAAGCCGGCAGTATTCTCCCGTTTGGCAGCGGCGATATTCAGCTCCATGGTGAGGTTCAGGTCCCGTGTCAGCACCGCCAGCAATCCCAGCGGGTTCTCGCCTTCCTGCTGCAGTACCCCGACGATTTTGCGAGCGTGGGCGGCCCGGCCCGCGAGGAGTTCTGTCACCAGCTCAAAACCGTTGAAGCGGGAGCTGTCCTGAACAGCCTGTTCGACCGTGTCTTCGTCGATGGTGGCGCCGGTGCCCAGTAACGCCAGGCGATCCAGTTCCTGACTTGCCGCCAGGAGGTTGCCCTCGAGACGTTCCGCCAGGATGTCCAGTGCGCCGCGGGTAAGGCTGAGGCCTTGGTTGCGAGCCCGCTGTTGCAGCCAACCCGGGAACTTATCCGTATCTATGGGCCATACCGGCACGTGTACGCCTTTGTCCTGCAATTCCTTGTACCACTTCCGGCGGGTTTCGGCGGCATCCAGCCGTGCGCTGATCAGTAGCAGCACAATGTCGTCGGGAGGATTCTGCAGCACGCTTTCAAGAACGGCGCGGCCATCACCCAGTTTGCCGGTAGGCAGGTGTATTTCGATACGGCGTTTTTCGGCAAACAGCGATAGCGCACCAAACTCCTCGCCCACGCGGTTCCAGTCCAGCTGCTGGTCGGCGTGGAAGGTTACCCGGTCCTGATAACCCGCTTCCCGCGCAGTCTTCCGGATCTGGTCGCAGCATTCCTGGACCAGTAGGGGCTCATCGCCTGACACCAGGTAGACAGGTGACAGGCCTTTCTGGAGAAGCTGGGGTAGCTGGTGGGCCTGGGTCTTCATGGTTGGCCACTGTCTTGATCACGGGTCTGTTCCGCTTCCTGTCTCAGCCGGTCTATGCGATCCCGGTCAAGGGGCGCCAGGCGAAAGATGATTTGCTGGGCCAGTCGGTCATAGAGTTGCTCCTGGAGGGCTTCCTCTTCCCGTTGCTTGGCCAGCACATTGGATTCGTCGTAGCGATAGGTTTCGCTGCTATTCAAGTCGGTTGGGGCGATCAGAGGAACCTGGTCGGAGGTCAAAACCTCAATATCGACCGTTTGCCGCAACGTATACTCGGCAGCCGCGGCGCGCACGGTGATGGCACTGGCACGACGTTCCCGGCGGAAATTGCTGATGTTGAGCACGTAATCGGCTTTTTCGGAGGGCTGAAGGTCGATGTTGCCCAGAGACAGCTGTTCCTTCACCGAGCCACACAGCTGTTCTGGCACATCGCCGGAACAATCAACAGCCAGCGGCTGCAATGCGGATGACACCGGCGGGGCGCCCCGTAGCTGAAACCCGCATCCTGACACCAGAAGTGACAGGGCGAGGCCAGCCGGAAGTACCTTGGGGAGGCTCGCCAGGAGGTTCATATCAGTTCGCCACCACGTTCACCAGTTTACCGGGCACAACGATGACCTTTCGCACGGTTTTGCCTTCGGTGAAACGGACAACGTTCTCGTTCTCGAGTGCCAGAGCTTCCAGTGCGCTCTTCTCGATGTTCGCTGGGACGTCGGCTTTTGCCCTGACTTTGCCATTCACCTGCAGGACAACCTGAATCTCGCTGCGAACCATGGCGTCCTTGTCTGCCTCAGGCCAGGGCGCGTCAACCACAGGCTCGTCGTGACCCAGTGCGTGCCACAACTGGTGACAGATATGGGGAACGATTGGTGACAGGACGAGTACCGCAGTATCCAGCGCTTCCTGGCGAACCGCCAGGCTCTGGGGCTCATTGTCGGTCAGTTTGCTGACATCGTTGAGCAGTTCCATCACCGCTGCGATGGAGGTGTTGAACGTCAACCGTCGGCTGACATCGTCGCTCACCTTGGCAATAGTCTCATGGGTCTTGCGACGAAGATTGCGCTGACCTTCACTGAGGCCGGTGGTCTCCAGGGCAGGAACCATTCCGCTTTCAGTGTGTTCGCTGACCATACGCCACAGGCGTTTGAGGAAACGGTGGGCACCCTCAACACCGCTGTCGGACCATTCCAGTGACTGCTCTGGAGGCGCCGCAAACATCATGAACAGACGCACGGTATCGGCACCGTGCTCATCGATAATAGCCTGGGGGTCAATGCCGTTGTTCTTGGATTTGGACATCTTGGTGACACCACCGGCCACCACCGGTTGTCCGTCGTCCTTGTGAACGGCCCGCACGACCTGACCCTTGTCGTCTTTCTCAGTAACGACATCCGCTGGCGAGATCCAGATTTTTGCACCGTTATCGTCTTCACGATAATAGGTTTCGGCCAGCACCATGCCCTGGCACAGAAGGCGGTTAAAGGGCTCGGAACTGTTGACCAGCCCCACATCCCGCAGCAGCTTATGGAAGAAGCGCGCATAAAGCAGGTGCAGAATGGCGTGCTCGATGCCGCCGATATATTGATCCACCGGCAGCCAGTAGTTGGCGGCAGCCGGGTCCAGCATGCCCTTGTCGTAGTTGGGGCTGCAGAAGCGGGCGTAGTACCAGGACGACTCCATAAAGGTGTCAAAGGTGTCTGTTTCCAGCGTGGCCGGCTGGCCTTCAAAGCTGGTCTTTGCCCATTCCGGATCTGCCTTGATGGGAGATTGGACGCCGTCCATCTCCACGTCTTCGGGCAGTGTGATCGGCAACTGATCGTCCGGTACCGGGCGTTCGGTGCCATCGTCCAGGGTCATCATCGGAATTGGTGCGCCCCAGTAGCGTTGGCGCGACACGCCCCAGTCCCGCAGGCGATAGTTGACCGTGCGCTTGCCAATACCGCTTTCTTCCAGATGATCGGCGATTGCGTCAAACGCCTCGGCACTGGTCAGGCCGTTGTACTTTCCAGAGGATACCAGAACACCTTTTTCGGTGAAGGCGCGCTCCTGAACATCGATTTCGCGGCTGTCCGTGGCGGCGATAACCTGCTTGATGGGCAGGCGATACTTGAGCGCGAACTCGTGGTCACGGTCATCATGGCCAGGCACCGCCATCAATGCGCCAGTGCCATACTCCATGAGCACGAAGTTGGCGACGTAAACGGGAATCTCTTCCTGCGTCAGCGGGTGAATGGCCTTGTAACCGGTATCAATGCCTTTCTTTTCCATGGTTGCCATATCGGCTTCGGCAACCTTGCTGTTACGGCACTGCTCGACAAATTCAGCGACCTCGCGATAGCGCTCGGAAGCGGCCTTGGCAATGGGGTGCTCGGCGGCCACGGCCATGTAAGTCACGCCCATGAGCGTGTCCGGGCGGGTGGTGTAGACGTCCAGCGCGTCCTCGCGGCCTTTGAGCGGGAAGGTCAGCTCGGTACCCACGGATTTGCCAATCCAGTTACGCTGCATGGTCTTGACCTGCTCAGGCCAGTCCTCCAGCTCGTCCAGATCATTCAGCAATTCTTCGGCGTAGTCGGTAATTCGGATAAACCACTGGGGAATCTTTTTCTGCTCGACCAACGCACCGGAGCGCCAGCCACGGCCATCAACCACCTGTTCATTGGCCAGCACCGTCTGGTCGATTGGGTCCCAGTTGACGGTGGACATCTTCTTGTACACCAGGCCTTTTTCGTAAAGGCGGGCGAAGAACCATTGCTCCCAGCGGTAATAATCCGGCTTGCACGTCGCCAGCTCGCGGTTCCAGTCGTAACCGAAGCCTAATTGCTTGAGCTGGTTTTTCATGTAGGCAATATTGGCGTGGGTCCACTTCGCCGGCGCAGTCTTATTGGCAATGGCGGCGTTCTCAGCGGGCAGACCGAACGCGTCCCAGCCCATGGGCTGCATGACGTTCTTGCCCTGCATACGCTGGTAGCGGGAAATGACGTCGCCGATGGTGTAGTTGCGCACGTGCCCCATGTGCAGTTTGCCGCTGGGGTAGGGGAACATGGACAGGCAGTAGTATTTGGGTTTGCCCGGTTCTTCCTTCACCGTAAACGTGTTGTTTTCTTCCCAATAGGTACGGGCTTGTTGTTCAACATCGCGCGGATTGTATTGCTGGTCCATTCCTGCCATTACCAAAGTTACCCTTTATCAGACCGTGTCAAAAAAGATGTGCGAAGCGGCCGGACATTCTAACGCACACAAGGCTTAACAGGTAGTCTGCCAATTTGCCGATACTGTGCCATGCTTGGGGTTATGGTGGAGGGCAGAGCGGGTATGGCTGTCCAGGGCACGCTGTAAATACGTCCCTGTACGCTTGACAAAAACATCCATGTTTTTGACATCCCTGGACAGCCATACCCGCTCTACCCCGGACCCTGGGAGTCAGGCTTACAAGGCAACTGCCAATGTCTGGTGTCGGGGTGTCGGTTGCCTTTGCGGGACTGTCTGCAGCATGGATGCTGCAGTCAAGCTTACATGGACGTATTTACAGCGTGTCCCGCAAAGGCAACCGACACACCGGCGCGGCACCTGTAACCCGGTATAAGGAGCTGTCATGACCGAACCAGAACGCAATCATCTCTCAGGCAGGGCTCTCGAGGCCTACGACCGCATGCTGGAGCGGGTCCAGACCCGGCTCAGTGATATGGAGAATACCACTCGCGATACCCTTAAAGAGGAAATCGAGCGGGCGGTGGAGTTTGAGTATGAACTGGCAGAGATGACCCGCGAAGAAGCGGACCTGCTTGGCGCGTATCTGCAGCGGGACCTCGAACACCTGCTGCATTTCGTGGAAGAAACCGGCGAAGGTCTGAAGGAATGGTTGCAACTGGATATCTCACTGCTCGAGCACCAGTTGGCGGATATGCTGTTCTCGGTGGCGGATAAAACCCGACTGGATACGCTGGAGCTGAACCAGAAATTGGAAAACCACGAGCCCAGCCAGTATATCAGCGGCGAAGTGGCCACGGCCGGCATGTTCAAGTGCCTCAACTGCAGCCACATGCGATGCCTGACTGCCACCAGCCATCTGGAGCCCTGTGACGCCTGCGGTTCCCACTACTACGAACGCGTCACCAGCCGCTGGCCACGGAAGTCAGAATAGGCATAGGTAGACTAGGGGAGTCCAGCACAGAGCCAGAACGGCCATGGGGTGGGGGTCCCTTTTCTGCCAGAAAAAGGTGTCCGAGCGCAGCGAGTTCTTTTTCCAAAGAAAAGAGACCCCCACCCCGTGGCCAGGCACCAGAGTCCAGGCTACTCAGTTACGGGGAATCACCCGCTCCCGAACAAACACAATAAGAATCGCCGCCAGCGTCAGCACCGGCCAGGACCCGGATTGCATGTAGGGCGTATTGCCCTCCGCCGCATAGACCTCACCTGTCATCACCGCACGTTCAAACTGCGGGATGGTTTCAGTGATCTGGCCCTTCTCGTCAATAATGGCCGTTACACCATTATTCGTGCCCCTCAGCATATAACGACCGGTTTCCAGGGCCCGCATGCGGGCGATCTGTAGGTGTTGCAACGGGCCAATGGAATCGCCAAACCAGCCATCGTTGCTGATGGTCAGCAGCATGCCACTGTTGCGGGCATTGGTGGCGACGAAGTCCGGGTAAGCCACTTCGTAGCAAATAAACGGCATGATCCTGATGCCATTGGCCTCAAGTGGCGACTGATTGGCAGGGCCGCGACTGAAACTGGACATGGGCAGGTCAAAAAAGCCGATCAGACCGCGAAGCCACTGCTGGAGCGGCACATACTCACCGAAAGGCACCAGCTTCTGCTTATGGTAGATGCCGCCGCCGCTACCGATGGCCATGATGCTATTGTGATACGTAAAGTCTTCAATACGGTCACTGAAGCCATACCAGGGGATGCCGGTAATCAGTGTGCTGCTCTCTCCCAGTTCCTCACCGATGTGGTCGATGATTTTGCCAGCCTGGTCCTGGGGAATCGGAATAGCGGTTTCCGGCCACAGAATCAGGTCGGTATCCCAGTGGTCTTCGGTCAGCTCCAGGTATGCGACGATCTGGTCCCGGAGGAAGTCCGGGTCCCACTTGATTTGCTGGGGAATGTTGCCCTGCATTGCTACAAAGGTGGTTGGTTCTGTCTGCAGGGTCGTCCATTGTGCCTGGGAGAACGCCGGGCCGGTTACCCAGGGCAGCAGCACCACACCGGCGACGAGCGCCGTGCTGGCATGGCGGGCTTTCCGGGCCAGCCACCAACAGCCTGGAATTGCGCAGCCGGTTACCGTCACCCAGAACGTAAGCCCATGAACGCCCGTTAAGGGAGCGAAGCCGGCGAGAGGCCCATCAACGTGGGCGGTGCCCAGATACAGCCAGGGAAACCCTGTCAGTAGCCAGCCCCGGACCCAGTCACAGAGTATCCACACCGCCGGAAACAGGATCAGCCGCCTGACCGCGTTGTTTTTGGCGAGCTTGCCCCAGGCCCAGAACGCCAGACCATGGAAAAGAGCGAGTCCCGACACAAAAATGACGGTGAGTATGATCGCGAGTGGAACGGACGTATTGCCGTGTTCACTGATGCTGATGTAGACCCAGCTTGCGCCCGTACCGAACAGCCCCAATCCGACCAGCCAGCCAGCCCGAAACAGCTTTTGCGGGGCGAGCGGCAGGCAGCAAAACAGTATCAGCGCGACCGACAACGGCCCTAGCCACCACCAGTTAAAGGGTGAAAAGGTGAGTGTTTGCAAGGCCCCGGCAACGAGCAGAGTGGCCGCTCGCAGCCAGGCGTGCTCGGACAGGGCGGATGTCAGTTCGGAGGTTCGGGCTGTTGTATTACTGGTCATCACCACGCGTTACCTGCAGCAGACGGATAACACGGTTATCGGCGTTGGCAATGGTGAACTGCAATCCGCCAAACTCAACCGACTCGCCCCGTCTGGGCAGATGGCCGAATTCCTTGAGCACAACGCCGCCAATGGTGTCGAACTCCTCTTCGTCCAGCTCGGTCTCGAAGAATTCGTTAAAGTCGTCGACGGGGGTGACCGCCTTCACGGCGTAAGTGCCATCGCCGCGGGCCTTGATGTGGGTTTCCTCGTCGAAGTCATGTTCGTCTTCGATTTCTCCCACGATCTGTTCCAGCACATCCTCAATGGTGATCAGGCCGGCTGTACCACCGTATTCGTCAACCACAATGGCCATGTGGTTGCGGGTTTCCTTGAACTCTTTTAATAGCTGGTTCAGGCGCTTGCTCTCCGGTACGAACGTGGGAGGGCGAAGAATCTCGCGGATGCGGGTCCAGTTGAGGTCGTTGTTCAGGGCCAGAGGGAGCAGATCCTTGGCGAGCAGCACACCAATCACATCGTCCTGGCTGTCGCCAATGACCGGGAAGCGGCTGTGGGCAGATGAAATGATTTCGCCCAGGAACTCTTTTGGGTCCTGGGATGCCTTGACGGTGACCATCTGGGAGCGGGGAATCATGATTTCATCCACCCGCATGTCGATCACCTGCATGGCACCTTCGATGATGCTCATGGCATCGGTATCGATGATGTCCTGGGACTCGGCGTCCCGCAGGATTTCCAGCACGTCCTCGACGGACTCAGGCCCGCTGGAGAAGGCCTGTGATATACGCTCCAGCCAGGACTTGTTGCTGCCCTGACTGCGACTCGACTGATCGTCGTTCATGAGTCTTTTTCCGTTTCCTCTGTCTCGTAAGGATTGCTGAACCCGAGCTGCGCAAGCAGCCGGATCTCGAGGGCTTCCATGACCTCGGCATCATTGTCTTCAATGTGGTCGTAGCCCTGAAGGTGCAGCATACCGTGCACCACCATATGGGCCCAGTGTTCCGTCAGTGTTTTATGTTGCTCGGCTGCTTCTTTTTCAACAACCGGGGCACAAATGATCAGATCACCGGCCAACGGAACCGTTATACCGGCTGGCGCCTCAAATGGGAAGGACAGTACATTGGTTGGCCCTGATTTCCCGCGATACTGGCTGTTCAGCTCGGCGCTCTCATCACTGGCAACGATACGGATTGTCACCTCGGATGGATGTTCATCCAACCATGCCGCCTGGGCCCAGCGCTCAAATTCAAAGTCTTCTGGCACCCCGGGCGCTTCGATGGCCCGCTGCAAGTCCACTGTCAGTTCACTCACTGGCCTGTGGCGCTCCCGTCGTCAAAGGAATCGTAAGCCTCGACAATCCGCTGCACCAATGGGTGACGCACCACATCGCGGGCCTCGAACCGTGTGAAGCCAATGCCGGACACCTTGCTCAGCACACCGGCCGCATGGATCAGGCCGGAATTCTGCCCGCGGGGAAGATCCACCTGGGTGGTGTCACCGGTGATCACCGCGGTGGAGCCAAACCCGATCCGTGTCAGGAACATCTTCATCTGCTCGCGGGTGGTGTTCTGGCTCTCATCCAGGATGATGAACGAATTATTGAGCGTGCGGCCGCGCATGAAGGCCAGTGGCGCAATCTCAATCACGCTTTTTTCGATCAGCCGCGTCACATGATCAAAGCCCAGCATTTCGTAGAGGGCGTCGTAGAGGGGGCGCAGGTAAGGGTCCACCTTCTGGGCCAGGTCACCCGGCAGGAAGCCGAGCTTTTCGCCGGCTTCCACCGCCGGCCGGACCAGCAGGATGCGCTTCACCTGTTCGTCTTTCAGTGCCTCAACCGCGCACGCAACCGCCAGCCAGGTCTTGCCGGTACCGGCGGGGCCAATGCCAAAATTCACATCGTGGGTACGGATGTTGTGCACGTATTTCTGCTGGTTCTCGCCTCTGGGCTTGGCCTGCAGTTTCGGGGTTTTGATGACGGTGACGGTGCCCTTGTATGGGACGTCATCTGGCAGCCGTTCGAATCCGGTCTCGCGGATAAACAGATGAACCATGTCCGGCGAGATATCATCGTTGGCTTCGGTTTCCCGATACAGGTGCCGGACAACTTCCGTAGCGGCTGCCACGTGTTCAGTTTCACCTTCCACCCGGAAATGATGACCACGGCGGCCAATTTTGACGTTCATGCGCCGCTCAATGTGCTTCAGGTGCTCATCAAACTGGCCGCAAAGGGTGGTCAGCCGGCGCTGGTCTACGGGGTGCAGGTCGAATTGTCTGTGATCGTTGGCGTTCAAAAGTGCTCCGTTTTGATGACTCCCTTTGCCTTCAGGGAGTTAGGGATTTCATAATTTGTGCTGACGGTCGCTGGCCGGAGGGCCTTTCCAAAAAACGCCCGTGAATACGTCCATGTAGGGCTCGGTCGCGCCATCCATGGCGCTCCACGTTTTTGGAAAGGCCCTCCGGCCAGCGCCCTTATTCAACTATGTGCAGGCCCGCTTATTTAAATACAAGACCCTTTGCAAACTGCAGACACGAAAAGAGTTTGCGGAGAGTGGTGGGTAAATCCTCCCAAAAATGTGCGGAGCCATGGATGGCGGAGCCCAAGCGCACAGGGATGTGCTTGTAGCGTTTTTTGGGAGGATTTACCCACCACTCGCCAATCACCAAACCCCAGACGAATTGGGCCAAGGTTTAATACATCCCGGAACCCACAGGAACCCCGCGAAGAGAATTAGGCAGAGCCTCCCGAATCTCCACATCAATAAAGTGCCCAACCACCTCCGGATTCTCATGCCGGAAATTTACAATACGGTTGTTCTCGGTACGGCCCGCGTATTCACCGGGGTCCTTCTTGGACAGGCCCGTCACCAGAATACGCTGTGTCGTGCCCACCATCTTGCGGCTGATATCCATCACATTCTGATTCAGCCGGTCCTGGAGAATGCTCAGGCGCTGTTTCTTCACCTCCAGTGGCGTGTCATCCGGCAGGTCCGCCGCCGGAGTGCCGGGCCGGGCGCTGTAGATGAAGCTGAACGACATATCGAAGCCAATATCGTTGATCAGCTTCATAGTGTCCTCGAAATCCTTCTCGGTTTCGCCCGGGAAGCCAATGATGAAATCCGAGGAGAAACTGATGTCCGGTCGGATCTTGCGCAGACGGCGGAGTTTCGACTTGTACTCCAGAGCTGTATGGCCGCGCTTCATGGCTGCCAGTATCCGATCTGAGCCACTTTGCACCGGCAAGTGCAGGTGGCTGACCAGCTCTGGTACCTGCTCATAGGCTTCGATCAGCGAGTCGGAAAACTCCACCGGGTGTGAGGTGGTATACCGGATACGGTCAATGCCGTCGATGGTGGCGATCAGGGTCACCAGCTCCGCCATGTCCATCACGTCGCCATCGTGGGTCTCGCCACGGTAGGCGTTCACGTTCTGGCCCAGCAGGTTCACCTCACGTACGCCCTGGCTGGCCAGGTGGGCGACTTCCGCGATCACGTCGTCCACCGGGCGACTGACTTCCTCGCCACGGGTGTAGGGCACCACGCAGAAGGTGCAGTATTTGCTGCAGCCTTCCATGATGGAGACAAACGCCGAAGGGCCGTCCGCGCCGGGATCAGGCAGGTTGTCGAACTTCTCGATCTCCGGGAAGCTGACGTCTACCACGCCAACACCGTTACCCTTGGCGCGGACTTCGGTGATCATATCCGGCAGACGATGCAGGGTTTGCGGCCCGAAGACCATGTCCACGTAGGGTGCCCGGTCGATGATCGCCTGGCCTTCCTGGCTGGCAACGCAACCGCCCACGCCGATGATCAGGTCCGGTTTGCTGTTTTTCAGTTTCTTCCAGCGACCCAGTTGGTGGAACACTTTTTCCTGCGCTTTTTCGCGGATTGAGCAGGTGTTCAGCAACAGGATGTCGGCGTCGTCCGGCGAGTCGGTCATTTCGACGGTTTCGCCGGTGCGAAGCAGGTCTGCCATGCGTGATGAGTCGTACTCGTTCATCTGGCAGCCATGGGTCTTGATGTACAGCTTCTTGGCCATGATTCTCAACGTGCTTGGTGTGTGATTTGCGCCGGGAGGTTGGGAGTGGCGCTTAAAAAAGTTAGCTGCACATTATAACGGGGTGATCAATCGGCAACCACCTTTGTCTCGGCAATCCTCTAAATCGCTTGTGGTAGTATTGGTTTTTCCAATTTTTTAGAACGCTCAAACAATCATGACTCCCGAACGCCTGGCCCGAATCAAACAAACCCTGAATACTCGCCAGCCCGATCTCAGCGTCCTCACCGACCAGGTCCACAAACCCCGCAATCTGTCGGCCATCATCCGCTCCTGCGATGCCTTTGGTCTTGCCAGCATGCACGTGGTCTGGCCGCGGGAAGGTTTCCGTGCCTTCCGAAAAACCGCCGGTGGCAGCTACAACTGGGTCACCACCCACACGCACCCGACAATGGATGAGGCGGTTTCGGAGCTGAAAGGGCAGGGGCACAAACTCTACGCCGCCCAACTGTCGGACAGAGCGATTGATTACCGGGAAGCGGATTTCACCGTGCCCTGCACGGTGATCATGGGTAATGAAGTAGATGGTGTCAGCGACAGCGCTGCCGAACAGGCCGACGAGCACATTGTGATCCCCATGATGGGCATGGTGGAGTCCCTTAACGTGTCGTCCGCCTGTGCGATTATTCTGTCCGAAGCACAACGGCAGCGGAAACAGGCAGGCCTTTATGAGCGACAGAGATTGCCGGATGATGAGTACAACCGTCTGCTGTTCTGCTGGTGCCAGCCGGTCGTAAAACGCTACTGCGACGACCGCAACCTGCCATACCCGCCTATAGACCCGGAAACCGGTGAATTGGTTGACGGCGTAGGCTGGATGCAGGAAGTCCGAAAGCTGCGAGCCAACCGTCCGAGGTGGACGGATAAAGCAGAACCCGCCACCAACGAACCTCAATAAAAGGATTAACCACAGTCGTTTGATCGGTCACGGTGTGGGGTAGCATTTTCTGCCGGAAAAAGGTGTCCGAGCGCAGCGAGTTCTTTTTCCAGAAGAAAGTGCTACCCCATGGCGGGACCAGCCCCAAGAGTTCTCAGTCTGGAGGGCCAGCCGCCAAAGTCATCAGGCCAGTGAGCTACTATTCCTCCCGGCCTTCAAGATAACGCTGCAGCTGCTCCCGCAACGCCTTAGGTAACCGCGTAATCGTCAGTGCGTCGTTGTCACGGTCATAGTAAACCGCCTGATTCACCAGATCCGAAGAGAACGACACGCTCATGCCACCACCTGAGCCCGCAATCCGCACCAGCTTCTTCACCTTGCGATGATCCGGATGCAGCACCCCGCTTTCCGGCAGCTCGGCCGTCTCACTGGCAAACTCCTTGAAACGCTGGGGCTCGTTCTCGTCCAGATAGCCCGACAGAGCTTCAATGGCCACCGGCTCGCCCAACGCATGCTGCTCCTTTGAGAACTCATAGGCTCGCGCACGAATCTTGCCCGCTTCTTCAGGCTCTGAAGACTTGGCAAACGCCTCCACCGCATCCATGAACGTCAGCGTCTCTTTCTCCACATCCACCTGATTGGTGAAACCGCACAGCTTGATGAACAGGTCACCGCCTTCCCCGGAACCACGAGCGTGGACCAGCGTAAGATAGTTCTCGCCGGCGTTGTCACCCAGCCAGTCATCCAATTCCACGCGCACCGCCAGATTCAGCCGCGACAGGCTCAGGATGTCCGTCGCGTCCAACGTTTGCTGGGCATCAAAACGCATGGCACTGTCGCTTTCCAGGACAAACAGATAAACCACCTCCGCATCCGCGAGGGCTTCGTGGACAATCATCAGGTGCCCCTCAAACTCCTCCTGGGCACTGTTCAGCAGTTCCTGCCACTGGCCAAAAAGACGGTCAGTCATCGATGCAAAGCTTTGCTTGTCCTCCCGGTAGTCCTTCAGCCAGCTGCTGAACGGACTTTCACCGATGTCCTCGGAAAAACGACCGTATTTCTTGCCGGGTTTGCTGTTGAACAGGCGCTTCATCTGCTTGTGAAGCGCCTCATAGTCGCCACCCGGCTCAGCCAACGCCTCGCCGGGACGAACCCGCGCCGGCTGTCCGGGCTGATACTGGCTGGCGAAGAGAGTGCGGAGCTGTTTGATGGCCATGGAGTCAAGAGTCCCTTGGTTAATAGAACGTGTAGGAGGCTGAGGGTAAACCTTCAGGGGTTGGGATTGTAATGGTTTTTATAGGGCTGTGGGATCAGCCCCAAAACGAAGAAGCCCCCAAGGCCTAAGACCATGGGGGCTATCCTCAAGTCCCAAAAGCGAGGTTAAACCCGCTTATGCCGCATCAGGTCCTGAATCAGTGAAGTCACCGCTTCAGTGATCTCCTTGTCATCGTCTGCAGAAACAGAGGTCGATGCCACATCCGCTCCCAGGTTCACCGCAATGGCAATCAGGCCATGGGCACTGACCACCTGCGCTGCGCGACGACGGTCTTCGGCATTGCCGGCATTGTCTTCGCTGAGGACAACGGAGGTCTTGCCCTGATCGAACAGCGCCCGTTCAACTGCCAGGGCCAGCGCCGTGGCCTGCTTGCCGTTACAGGCAATAATGGCGGGCTTCTGCGCCAGACGGCGCTCGCGCTCTTCGCTGGTCACCGGGTCCAGCGACTCAACCGTGCCTGCAGTGCCGGCAATCATACCCGCACCGATCGTCACGTTGGTCAGCCGATCAATCACAATGAAGCTGCCCGTGGCATGGTTGCGCTGATAGGCATCAAACGCAATGGGCTGGCTCAGGGTCAGCTCGCACAGTCCGATTTCGTTCAGCTGAAGGGCAGACGGATTGTCGTTCTTCTCCAGTGTGTTGACGTCGGTCTGGTGATGAATCTTCTTCACCGTGGCGGAGGTAAACGTCGGGCCAAGCTTGATGTCGTATAGACGACCGGTTTCCAGCGGGCCATCCGTCATCCAGACAATATTGGCGGTGAAGCGGTTACCCACTTCCGGCTCATCCTCAGCCTTGACCAGCATATCGCCTCGGCTGACATCGATTTCATCAGTGAGCGTCAGTGTGACCGCCTGGTCGATATAGGCTTCTTCCAGGTTGCCATCAAACGTCACAATGTCTTTGATTGCGCTGGTGCGTCGTGAAGGCAAGGCCATCACTTTGTCGCCGGGGCGCACAACACCAGAGGCTATGGTGCCGCAGAAACCGCGGAAGTTCAGGTTCGGGCGCATCACGTACTGGACGGGGAAGCGGAAGTGCTCCAGATTTTTGTCGTGGGAGACTTCCACGGTCTCCAGAATGTCCATCAGGGGCTGGCCGTCGAACCAGGGTGTGTTCTCGCTCCTGTTAACGACGTTGTCGCCTTCGAGGGCAGACATTGGCACGAAGCGAATATCCTTCAGGCCAAGCTGGTTGGCAAACGCCAGGTAGTCGTCCTTGATTTCATTGAAGCGTTCTTCGCTGAAATCAACCAGATCCATTTTGTTCACTGCGACGACAATATGGCGAATGCCAAGCAGGGAGGCAATGTAAGAGTGGCGGCGGGTCTGGGTCAGAACTCCGTGGCGCGCATCGATCATCAGGATCGCAACTTGAGCCGTCGATGCCCCTGTCGCCATGTTACGCGTGTACTGCTCGTGGCCCGGAGTGTCTGCGATGATGAACTTGCGCTTATCAGTGGAAAAAAAGCGATAGGCAACATCAATAGTGATGCCTTGTTCCCGCTCGGCCTGCAGACCATCGACCAGAAGGGCCAGGTCCAGCTTTTCGCCCGTGGTGCCCATCTTGGCGCTGTCACTTTTCAGGCTCGCCATATGATCTTCGTAGATCATCTTGGTATCGTGCAGCAGGCGCCCGATCAGGGTGCTCTTCCCATCGTCCACACTGCCGCAGGTCAGCAATCGCAGCAGTTCCTTGTTTTCATGTTGCTTCAGGTAGGCCTGAATATCTTCGGCAATCAGATCAGACTGGTGTGACATCTTAGAAGTACCCTTCCCGCTTTTTCTGTTCCATGGAGCCGGCCGAATCGTGGTCGATCACGCGGCCCTGACGTTCGGAGCTGGTCGCCAGCAGCATTTCCTGGATGATCTCCGGCAGCGTGTCTGCCTCGGATTCAATGGCGCCGGTCAGTGGGTAACAGCCCAGGGTGCGGAAACGGATGGATTTCATCATCGGCTTTTCGCCTTCTTTCAAAGGCATGCGGTCGTCGTCCACCATGATCAGAGTGCCGTCGCGTTCAACAACCGGACGCTTGGCGGAATAGTAGAGGGGAACAATCTCGATGTTTTCCAGGTAGATATATTGCCAGATATCCAGCTCGGTCCAGTTTGACAGCGGGAATACCCGAATACTCTCACCCTTGTTGATCTTGCCGTTATAGATGTTCCATAGCTCAGGACGCTGATTTTTCGGATCCCAGCGGTGATATTTGTCGCGGAAAGAATACACGCGTTCCTTTGCCCTGGATTTTTCCTCGTCGCGGCGTGCGCCCCCAAAAGCAGCATCAAACTTGTACTTATCCAGGGCCTGTTTCAGTGCTTGGGTTTTCATGACATCGGTGTGCTTGGCACTGCCGTGGGTAAAGGGCCCGATGCCCTGTTTTATCCCGTCCTCGTTCTTGTGGACGATCAGATCCAGGCCATACTCTTTCGCTTTGCGGTCCCGGAATTCAATCATCTGCTTGAATTTCCAGGTGGTGTCCACGTGTAAGAGCGGGAAGGGCAGCTTGCCGGGATGAAAGGCTTTGCGGGCCAGGTGCAGCATTACTGCGGAGTCCTTCCCGATGGAATAGAGCATGACCGGGTTGTCGAACTCGGCTGCAACTTCCCGGATGATGTGGATGCTTTCAGCTTCCAGCTGTTTGAGATGCGTCAGATTGTAAGTGGTCATCGTGTCCTTTTACCGCTTTGCGTGCCTCCGGATTCGATAGAGGCTGGGCGTGTGAATGCCGCCATGATACCAGATCAGGCCACGGCATAAGAAGACGGGTAACTAGAGTTTGCTGCTATAACAATATAGCGGCAGGGTAGGCTGGAGGGAAAAACTCCGAGTCAGTGGGACGAGGTGGAAAGCAGTTTGCTGACGTAGTTGTTCACGTACTCGAAACCATTGCCTTCGAACTCCGAGAACTGGATGCCGAGCTGGAACTGGTCGCGGGCAATTCGTCGCATGTGGACAATGTTGCCTCCGGCGATCACTGAAACGGGCTGGTTGGCGACAACCGGTACAGAGAATGTCGTGGTCACGGATATCCAGTTTCCGGGTGCCGGCGTTTTCTGGCCGGGAACCAGCTTTCTCACGGAATCCTGATCACAGAGGACCATCAGGCCGGTTCGGGAAATGTTGGAGACTTTGCAGGTAAGGCAGCTGCCGTCGGTTTTTTCAATCCGGGCTTCGGTAGCAACATCGACGCGTTGTTGGTTGCGTAGGTTTGGCTTGGCGGCAACTGGTTTCATAGTCACTCTTCTTGCATCTCTGGTTTCAAAGCAGGCAGCCTTACCCATCGTTCAATCCTTTATTATTTTTACTCGCTGCCTTCTTTCCAAGCACGCTTTCTATACACACGAGAAAGCCAGCCAATTGTCGTAAATCTGCAATATGGCGAGTGCGAAAAACAGCAAGCGCTTGTTGTTTCGATCTTAACTTCCTGAAAGTCTAGTTGTTTGTTTGGTGATCAGCAAGTTGCCTGTCGCCAAAACTGTCAGATTTGTGAACTGAATGTGAGCGTGGTGTCACCAAAATCGATGCGGAGCGCTCGCGATCAGGCGGATACAACGGGCAGCTGTTACTTACGGTCTCGGATTGGCTGCGGTAAACTACGCACCAACATCCACCGGGGCCGCTAACGGCTCCACGATTTCGTGCAGGTTATGACAAACAAGATTTCATCCGTTCCCGCAGGCAGCGGAAAAGTGGGTTTTATCAGTCTTGGATGCCCCAAGGCCCTGGTTGATTCCGAGCGCATCCTGACCCAGCTTCGGCTGGACGGCTACGATGTGGTACCGACCTATAACGACGCTGATATCGTCGTGGTGAACACCTGTGGCTTTATAGATGCCGCCAAGCAGGAGTCCCTTGATGCCATTGGTGAAGCAATCAATGAAAATGGCAAGGTCATCGTAACCGGTTGCATGGGGGTTGAAGCGGATAAGATACGTGACACTCACCCGGGTGTTCTCGCGGTGTCCGGCCCACACGCCTACGAAGAAGTTGTGGGAGCAGTGCACCAGTTCGTGCCGCCGAACAAGCAACACGATCCGTTTACGGACCTGGTACCTCCTCAGGGTATCAAACTGACACCCCGGCATTATGCATACCTGAAAATTTCCGAAGGCTGCAACCACCGGTGCACCTTCTGCATCATCCCGTCCATGCGCGGCGACCTGGTCAGTCGCCCGATTGGTGACGTGATGGACGAGGCCAAGCGCCTGGTGGACGCTGGCGTAAAAGAGCTTCTGGTGATTTCTCAGGACACCTCTGCATACGGTGTCGACACCAAGTACCGTACCGGATTCTGGCAGGGCCGCCCGCTGAAGACCAAGATGCAGTCCCTGTGTGAAGCGTTGGGCGAAATGGGCGTATGGGTGCGCCTGCATTACGTTTACCCCTACCCGCACGTGGACGATGTGATCCCGCTGATGGCGGAGGGTAAAATCCTGCCGTACCTGGATATCCCGTTCCAGCACGCCAGCCCGAAAGTGCTCAAGGCCATGAAGCGCCCGGCCCACGACAGCAAGACGCTGGAGCGCATTCGCAAGTGGCGTGACATCTGCCCGGAGCTCACCATCCGTTCCACCTTTATTGTCGGTTTTCCGGGCGAAACAGAGGAAGATTTCCAGTACCTGCTGGATTGGCTGGATGAGGCTCAGCTTGATCGTGTCGGAGCCTTCAAATACAGCCCGGTGGAAGGTGCGAAGGCGAACGAGATTGAAGGTGCCGTTCCGGAAGAGGTGAAGGAAGAGCGCTTGGCCCGGTTCATGGAAAAACAGGCTGAAATATCAGCGGCCCGATTGCAGGCCAAAATCGGCCAGACTATTGACGTTCTCATCGACGAAGTCGACGAAGAAGGCGCCATCGGCCGCTCCAAGGCGGATGCGCCGGAGATTGACGGCATGGTTTACCTCAACGACGAAACCGATCTTGTTCCGGGGCAGATTGTTCAGGCTGTGGTTGAGCATGCGGATGAGCATGATCTATGGGGTCGGCTTGTTCGGTAGCCTCCCACCGAGGCCTCCCCCAAACCAAACAGGCTGGGGCCGCAGCCAGAGGGTCAGCCCCCCAGTTTCTTCACCAGAATCTCATTAAACAGCTTCGGATTGCCCTGGCCCTTGGAGGCCTTCATCAGCGGCCCCATGAACCCGCCGAGCATCTTCTTCTGCTTCTTGGGGTCGGATTCCTGCTGGTACTGGGCAACCTGATCCGGCATGGAGGCCAGAACCTCATCCACCATCTTCTCAAGCTCGCCAGTGTCTGACACCTGCTTCAGGCCCTTGGCGTCAATGATCGCATCCACGTTGTCGTGTTCGCCGGTCCAGAGCGCCTCGAACACCTTCTTGGCACCCGCCGAGGAAATCGTGTTATCCGCGATGCGCACCACCAGATCCCCAAGCTGCTCGCCGGAAATCGGTGAGTCGGCCACAGATTTCTCCTCCGCATTCAGGCGTGCGGAGAATTCGCCCTGAACCCAGTTGGAGGCCAGCTTGGCGTCCTTCCCGCGATCAGCGGCGGCTTCGAAGAATGCGGCCAGTTTCGAGTCGCCAGCCAGTAGTCCAGCATCGTAGTCGTTCAGGCCGTACTGCTCCTTGAAGCGGGCCTTGCGGGCATCCGGAAGTTCCGGGAGGCTGTTGCGGGCTTCGTCGATAAAGGCGTCGTCGATTTCCACCGGCAGCAGGTCCGGGCAGGGGAAGTAGCGGTAATCGTTGGCTTCTTCCTTGGTGCGCATGGAGCGGGACTCGTCCCGGTCGCCGTTGTACAGGCGGGTTTCCTGAACAATGGTGCCGCCGTCCTCGAGAATGTCCATCTGCCGCTCGACTTCATGGGCAATGGCCTGCTCCATGAAGCGGAAGGAGTTCAGGTTCTTGGTTTCGGTGCGGGTGCCCAGGGTATCGGAACCCTTGGGCTTGAGTGAGATGTTCACGTCAAAGCGCATGGAGCCCTGTGACATGTCACCGTCACAGATGCCCAGGGACGTGACAATGCCATGGAGTTTCTTGGCAAAGGCCACAGCCTCATCGGCATTGGTCATGTCGGGTTCAGTGACCACCTCAATCAGCGGCGTGCCTGCGCGGTTCAGGTCGATGCCCGTCATGCCGTGGAAATCCTCATGGAGAGATTTTCCGGCATCCTCTTCCAGGTGGGCATGGTGAATACGCACCCGCTTGGATTCTCCGCTGGCCAGGTCGATATCCACATAGCCGGGGCCGACAATCGGGCGCTCCAGTTGTGTTGTCTGATAGCCCTTGGGAAGGTCCGGGTAGAAATAGTTTTTCCGTTCAAACACTGAGCGGCGTTCAATCTCGGCGTTGACCGCCAGGCCAAACATCACCGCGTAGCGAAATGCCTGCTCGTTCGGCACGGGCAGGGTGCCCGGCATGGCCAGGTCAACGGCATTGGCTTGGGTGTTGGGTTCAGCGCCATAGGCGGTGCTGGAGCCGGAAAAAATCTTGGTTTTGGTGGCGAGCTGAACGTGAATCTCCAGCCCGATCACAATGTCCCATTGCATAGTCGTTCTCCTGTATCGGGCTTATTGCGGTTCGCGCTGGTGCCAGTCGGTCACCTGCTGAAATTGATGGGCGGCGTTCAGCAGGCGAGCTTCGGAGAAATAATCCCCGATAATCTGCAGGCCCACTGGAAGCCCGTGCACAAACCCGGCTGGAACGGACATGGCGGGGATGCCCGCCAGGTTGATGGCAATGGTAAAAACGTCCTCCAGGTACATGGTCACCGGGTCGCTGGTTTTCTCGCCCTGTATAAAAGCCGGGGAGGGCGTGGTGGGGCTCATCAGAACATCCACTTCCTTGAAGGCGTTGATGAAGTCCTGCTGGATCAGCCGACGAACCTTCTGGGCTTTCAGATAATAGGCATCGAAGTAACCGGCGGACAGAGCGTAGGTGCCCACCAGAATCCGGCGCTTGACCTCGGTGCCGAAGCCTTCGGCCCGGGTGCGTGTGTACATGTCCAGCAGGTCTTTCGGGTCTTCGCAGCGGTAGCCATAACGGGCGCCGTCAAAACGGGACAAGTTGGCCGAGGCCTCGGCCGGGGCGATAACGTAGTAGGCCGCGATGGCGAGGTCAGCGTGGGGAAGGGATACTTCCTTTACCGTGGCGCCGAGCTTCTCGTACTCCCGGATAGCACCCCGAACCTGTTCTTCCATGGCGGCACTGAGGTTGCCAGCAAAGTATTCCTTCGGCAGCCCGATGCGTAACCCTGTCAACGGCTCGTTCAGCGTTGCGGTATAGTCCGGAACGTCACGGTCAATGGAGGTGGAGTCCTTGGGGTCAAAGCCCGCCATTACATTCAGCATCAGCGCATTGTCTTCGGCTGTGCGGGCCATGGTGCCGCCCTGGTCCAGGCTCGAAGCAAAGGCAATCATGCCGTAACGGGACACCCGGCCATAGGTTGGTTTCAGCCCGGTCACGCCACAGAGCGCGGCCGGTTGACGAATGGACCCGCCGGTATCCGTGGCTGTCGCCGCGGGCACGAGCCGCGCTGCAACCGCCGCCGCGGAGCCGCCGGAAGAACCACCCGGAACCCGCTTCTCGCCCCGGCTCAGACCCCAGGGGTTGGCAGTGGCGCCAAAGTAGCTGGACTCGGTGGATGACCCCATGGCGAACTCGTCCATGTTGGTCTTACCCAGGCATACAGCGCCCGCCTTGCGGAAGTTCTCCGTGACCGTTGCATCGTAGGGCGGCACAAAATTCGCCAGCATCTTCGAGCCACAGGTGGTCGCCACGCCATTGGTGCAGAATATGTCCTTGTGGGCGAAGGGCACACCCGTCCAGGGTGTGGCCTTACCCGCCGCCCGTTGCTCGTCTGCCGCATGGGCGTCGGCCAGGGCCTGTTCTTCCGTAATGGTGATAAAGCTGTTGAGCTGCTCGTCTTCCTTTTCAAGGCGGCCCAGGAACTGTCGGGTCAGCTCCACGCTGGAAATCTTGCCGCTTTCCAGATCTCGGGAAAGCTCTGCTACGGATTTGTTATGCATGATACGTCCTGTTTACGTCGCTGTTCGTCGGGTCACTCGATGCCCTTTATTCAATCACTCGGGGAACCAGATAGAGGCCATTCTCGGTAGCCGGCGCAATGGCCTGGAAAGACTCCCGTTCATTGGTTTCCGTCACCTCATCCGGGCGCAGGCGCTGGACGGCATCCAAGGGGTGGGCCATGGGCGCCACCGAATCGGTATCCGCCGCGCTCAGCTGGTCCACCAGATCCAGGATATTGCCCAGATCCTTTTCCAGCGCTGAAACCTGTTCCTCGTCCACCCGAATGCGGGCGAGCACAGCGACTTTCTCAATGTCCTTGCGGGAAATGGTCACGCTTCCTCCCATATATATGAAGTTTCAGTAACTTAAATGCGCGCTTTATATCAACTGAAGTTTGCACGGATGATGAGGGTGCTTGAGAGACAGCCTTCCAAAACTGTGCGGAGCCATGGATGGCGGAGCCCAAGCGCCACACGGACGTGCTTGAGCGTGTTTTGGAAGGCTGTCTCTCAAGCGCCCATGCACCCAAGTTCAAAAAGAAAGCGCTATGGTAACAGATTCAAACAATCGCGGGAGGGGCCAAAACAAAGGAGAAGAGCGCGAAAGGCGCCTCGGGAGCCCCGATGGTGCCTTGCCTGCGGGGGTGCTCACTGCTAAAGTTGCCGCATCATTTTTGCGACTGCAACTCTCAGGTTGAAACTACACGAATGTTGATCAAAAGACTCCGAGGTTTATTTTCCAGCGACCTGTCCATCGACCTGGGCACCGCCAACACCCTTATATACGTGCGCGAACGCGGTATCGTACTCAACGAGCCCTCCGTTGTAGCCATCCGCACCTCTGGCTCACAGAAAATGGTCGCAGCCGTCGGCGCCGAAGCCAAACGCATGCTTGGCCGCACACCGGGAAACATCACCGCCATCCGTCCGATGAAAGACGGAGTGATCGCAGATTTCGTGGTTACCGAGAAAATGCTCCAGCACTTCATTCACAAGGTGCATGAGAACAGCTTTATCACCCCAAGCCCCCGCGTACTGGTTTGCGTTCCCAGCAAATCCACCCAGGTAGAGCGTAAGGCTATCCGTGAATCCGCCCTGGGCGCTGGTGCCAGGGAAGTGTTCCTGATTGAAGAGCCGATGGCGGCGGCCATTGGTGCTGGCCTGCCGGTGGAGGAAGCCAGCGGTTCCATGATTGTGGACATCGGCGGTGGCACCACCGAAATCGCTATCATCTCCCTGAATGGCATTGTGTACGCCGAGTCTGTTCGTACCGGTGGCGACAAGTTCGATGAAGCGATCGTTACCTACGTTCGTCGCAACTACGGCAGCCTGATCGGTGACTCCACTGCGGAGCGCATCAAACACGAAATTGGCTGCGCCTATGAGGGGCTGGATATCCGCGAGATCGACGTTCGCGGCCGCAACCTGGCAGAGGGCGTGCCCCGGGCGTTTACCCTGAACAGCGAGGAAATCCTCGACGCTCTCCAGGAATCCCTGGCTCAGATCGTCCAGACGGTGAAAAGCGCCCTGGAACAGTCGCCGCCGGAGTTGGCCTCTGATATCGCCGAGCGTGGCATTGTGCTTACGGGTGGTGGTGCGTTGCTGCGCGGTTTGGATAAACTGATCAGCGAGGAAACCGGCCTGCCGGTGATTATTGCGGAAGACCCGCTGACCTGTGTCGCCCGCGGTGGCGGCAAGGCGCTGGAAGTGATTGATCGTGGCGGAATCGGAATGTTCTCCCAGGAGGGCTGACCTTGACTCCGGCTTTACGCCCCGACATTGCCTTTACCCGGCCGCCGCTCGTGAATGATCACGGCGGCGGTTGTCGTATGGACACCTGCATGGAGTGCGGGAGGGTGAGCTATTAAAACCATCTTTGTCCAAGGCCCCGTTCCCGGTTTCAGGCTGCTACTGGTTATTGTGCTCTCAGCGATACTGATCGTTGCGGATGCCCGCTTCGATCAGGTAACGCCGGTTCGCAGCGCGATCGGTACCGGCCTTGCCCCGGTTCACTGGCTTGGCAATGCACCCTCCGAGCTCAGCGACTGGGTCGCCAGCCTGTTTACCACCCGTGAAGACCTCCAGGAAGAAAACGAAGCGCTGCGTGCTCGCTTGCTGATACTGGAGCGCCGGGCGCTCAAATATGCCGCCCTGGCGTCAGAAAACAACGAACTGCGCAAGCTGATGAACTCCTCAGAGGTCCTTGATGACCGGGTGATAGTTGGCGAAATAGTCGGTGTTTCACCGGACCCGTTCTCCCACGAAGTGGTGATCAATAAAGGCAGTCGCGACGGTGTTGTGGTCGGCCAGGCTATCCTGGATGCCAACGGCCTGATGGGGCAGGTTCAACAAACCAGCAGTTTTACCTCACGGGTTCTATTGGTATCGGACAGCAGCCACGCGGTGCCTGTGGAAGTGGTTCGCAACGGCTTGCGGGCGATCCTGCTTGGAAATGGGGACACCAGTGCGCTTGAATTGGTGCATGTGCCGGATACCGCCGATATTCGCGAAGGGGATCTGTTGGTCAGCTCCGGGCTGGGGGGGCGTTTCCCCAAGGGCTACCCGGTGGCGGAAGTGGACCAGATATCCAAGGAGCCGGGTGAACCGTTTGTGAAGATTCGCGCTACGCCAATGGCGGAACTGAACCGGAGTCGCCTGGTGCTGGTTGTGTTTTCACCGGATCAGGACGACGCCACGGATGACGTTGAAAGCTCGCCCGAAGGCTCCGATGCTGGATCATCAGAACAGGATGGGGTGCGCTAATGCTGTCGGTGATCAGTTACCCCGTCTTTGCCCTGAGCGTTTTGTTTTCCCTGGTGCTCAGCAGTTCGCTGTTTCCGCTGGGCTGGTTTGAGTTCCGGCCGGAATGGCTGGGCCTGATTGTGTTCTACTGGACATTCCGGGCACCGGCGCAGTTCGGTATCCTGTTGGCCTGGTGTCTCGGGCTGCTGCTGGACGTACTGGAAGCCACGCCGCTGGGCGTGAATGCCCTGGCCATGGGTGTTATTGCGTTCCTGGTGCTGACCATTCACCAGCGGCTGCGTATGTACCCTTTGCCGCAGCAGTGCCTGATGGTGTTCCTGTTGTTGGGTATCAACCAGATGCTGGTGCATTTTATCAAGCAGACACTGGGAGCTGACAGCTCCGGTTTCAGCTACTTGTGGCCGGCGCTGACCAGTGCTCTGGTCTGGCCGGTGTTGTGTGTGTTGCTGGATAACCTGAATCGCAAGCTTGGCTAGGATTGGAGGGCGCTATGCAGTCTATTGTTCTTGCCTCAGCGTCTCCTCGAAGAGCCGAACTGTTAAGGCAGATCGGTCTGTCGTTCCTGGTTCAGCCGGCGGATATTGACGAAACGCCCGCGAGCAACGAGTCAGCCGAACACTATGTCGAACGCCTTGCCCGGGAAAAGGCTCTGGCGGGAAGTGCTTCCAAGCCTGGCTGCCTGGTGATTGGTTCGGACACCTCGGTTGTACTGGAGGGCCGGATCCTGGGCAAGCCAGACACCACCGGCGATGCGACCGTTATGTTACAGGCGCTCTCGGGAACCACCCATCAGGTCATGACCGGTGTTGCTGTGGTTCACAAGGGTATTTGTGAGTCGCGCCTGGTGATAGCGAATGTTCGTTTCCGCGAGCTGCTGGCGGCGGAAATCGAGGCTTATGTGGCAACTGGTGAGCCCATGGATAAAGCGGGCGGCTATGGCATTCAGGGGCGGGGTGGTATTTTTGTAGAGGAACTCCGAGGCAGTTACAGCGCCGTAGTGGGACTGCCCCTGCAGGAAACCGCAGCATTACTGGCCGGTGCCGGATACCCGGTATGGGAAACCTGGAACAGCAGGCAGGAGAGCCGCAATGAGTGAAGAAATACTGATCAATGTGACCCCGGTGGAAACCCGGGTGGCGCTCGTGGAGAACGGTATGCTCCAGGAGGCCTACATTGAGCGCACCAGCCGCAAGGGCATCGTGGGCAACATTTACAAGGGCAAGGTGGTTCGTGTATTGCCCGGCATGGAGGCGGCATTTGTAGACATCGGCCTGGAACGTGCGGCGTTTATTCATGCCTCTGATGTCGTCACCAGTCAGCAGCCGGCCAGCGAAGCCCCCGAGACACCGAAAACGGTTCCGGATATCCGCACCCTGCTCCGAGAAGGGCAGTCCCTCGTGGTTCAGGTCACCAAGGACCCCATTGGAACCAAGGGTGCACGGCTGACCACCCAGCTATCCATCCCCTCGCGCTATCTGGTATTCATGCCTGGCGTCCGTCATGTTGGTATTTCCCAGCGAATTGAAGATGAGACCGAACGTTCACGGTTGAAGTCACTGGTTGAAGAGGGTGCTGCCGCAGAACCGGACATCTCTGGCGGCTACATTATTCGCACCGCTGCAGAGGCTGCCTCGGAAGATGACCTGATCGGCGATATGACCTACCTGCACCGTCTGAACCAGGCCATTGAGGAGCGCATTACCCGAAGTCAGGCGCCTTCGGTGGTGTATCAGGATCTTCCCCTGTTTATCCGCACCATTCGCGACCTGATTCGTCCACAGACTGAGAAGGTGCGCATCGATAGTCGGGAAAGCCACCAGCGGGTGATGGAGTTTGTTGAGGAGTTTGTGACCGAGTTTTCCGACAAGGTCGAGTATTACCCGGGCGAACGTCCCATTTTTGACCTGTATTCCGTTGAGGATGAAATTCAGAAAGCCCTCAGTCGCAAGGTCCAGCTCAAATCCGGTGGCTACGTGATCATCGACCAGACCGAAGCGATGACCACGATCGATATCAACACCGGCGCGTTTGTGGGGCACCGCAATCTGGAAGAAACCATTTTCAAGACCAACCTCGAGGCGGCCCGTGCCATTAGTCGCCAGCTCAGGTTAAGGAATCTCGGTGGTATTATCATCATCGATTTCATCGATATGGAGGATTCCGAGCACCAGCGCCAGGTCCACCGAATGCTGGAGAAAATGCTGGAGCGGGATCACGCCAAAACGAAGATTACCGGGGTTTCCGAGCTCGGATTGGTGGAAATGACCCGTAAGCGCACCACCGAAAGCCTTGGTCAGATTTTATGTGAGCCTTGCCCCATCTGTGATGGACGCGGCTTTCTCAAGACCAGCGAAACGGTCTGTTATGAAGTATTCCGTGAAATTCTCAGGGTCAATCGCGCCTATGACGCGGAAAGCTATCTGGTGATGGCGTCCCAGAGCGTGGTGGATCGGCTGTTGGATGAAGAGTCCGACAACGTGGCAGACCTTGAGACGTTTATCAGCAAAACCATCCGTTTTCAGGTTGAGCCATTCTACAGTCAGGAGCAGTATGATGTGGTACTGCTGTAACGCCGGCCCGGCAGGCATTGGTTAGGCGTGGCGATTACCCCTGATGGCATCCAGTGTGGCTGATCAAACTCTGAAACATCTGTTACTTCGAATCGTCTCGGGCGCCGCCAGTCTGATCTGGTGGTTGTTGCTGGCGGTCGTCGTCCTGCTTGCACTTTATGCCGGAATAGGGCGCCAGGTTACTCAGAACATCAACGAATATCGCTCTTCGATTGAACAACGGTTGTCGTCTGAGCTGGGCCAGCCGGTCAGTATTGGTTCGCTTTCCTCTAGCTGGAACTGGCTGGATCCAACCATTGTCGCCCGCGATATCGTGGTCGTCTCCGAAAACGACCGTAGTGACGTTGCCGGGTCACTGAAGAGCGTCCGCATTGGCCTCGATTTTCTCGCCTCGCTCATGCGCCTGCGCATTGTGTTCGCTGATTTTGACGCCGATGGGCTGGAACTGACGATCAACCAGACTCCGAGGGGGGCGGTGACCGTCGAAGGTGTCGATATTCCCGATCCCGTGGCAAGCGACCTTGAACTCTGGCTGGATATTGCCGGCGAATGGCTGTCCGACCCTTCCGTCAAGATTACACGCCTGGACCTTGGTATTCGCGACGCCAATGGCACCCTGCGGCATGTAGAGGTGCCCCAGTTGGACCTGATCTACCGGCGCGGGCTGTTTCATGCATCAGGCCGTGCCATGCGGCCGGGAACGACCGAACAACTGGCCAGCTTCGAGCTGGTTGGTCGGCACTTCTTCCGTGGTGACTTCACGGGGCAGGTTTATGCAGATATTAACTCCGGCCGGTTGTTTGATGGACTCGCAGAGGATTACGCCTGGCGGAACATTCGGGCGGAAGGTTTTGATCTCGGAGGTCAGGTCTGGATGACGTTTCGGGATGGGCACATCGAGCAAGTCAGTGGCAACCTGGAAACACCGTATCTGCAACTCGGTGTCGGTCTCCAATCCCTGGCCCCACTAGAGAACATCAGGGCGAAATTTGGTTGGCGCAGGCACGACACGTTGGGCGAGCGTGAGCCAGAAGCGGCGGCTAAGCCCTGGTACGCCACCGGTGAGTTTCACGTAAAGGAACTTGAGTGGGAGTGGAACGGCAATACGGTTTCTCCGTTCAGCCTCCGGTTCAGTCATCGCGACGGGGGCCGAAGATTGATCGCTGATGCGCTTCCACTCCAACCCCTTAGACGGTTGGTCGCAGGCATGAACCTGTTGCCAGGCAGGGCTGAAAGGGCCCTTGAGAACTATCGCCCCACCGGCCGCCTGGACCGGGTGATGCTTAACCTGCCCACGGATGATAGCGGTGGCTTTGAGCTGACGGCAGCGTTGAACAATCTTGGCGTCAGGGCCCATGACGGTGCGCCGGGTGTGTCTGGTCTTGATGGTAGCCTGGTTATTGACCGGGAAGGCGGTTTCGTCAGAGTGAACAGCGAGGGGCTGTCACTCGGTTTTCCGGAGCTGTTCCGGGGGTTCTGGAGCCTCCGCGACGTCCGCGCAGGTGTGGCCTGGCGTTTTGAGGGAGGGGTAACCCGCGTATACGCGGATGATATCCGTATGGTTTATGGTGCCAACACCCGGCTGACGGGTGCCTTTGACCTGCGGATGGATCTGGGCGGGGAGGACAATTTGGGGCTGAGGGTCGGTGTGCGGGATGGTACGGCCGATATGCTTGCCGACTTCGTGCCAATGAAGGTTGTCGACCCTGACCTCTACCAATGGCTGACGACGTCGATCACCAAGGCCGATATTTCCAGCGGTGAGTTTTACGGTCATGGCCAGATTGATCGTGACGCCCCGGAAAATTCTTTCTCGTCCTCAATGGTTTACCGATTCGAAGAAGCCAGTATCCGCTACGACGAGCGATGGCCCGAGGTGGCGGATGCCAGTGGTGAAGTCTTTATTCAGGATGGTCGCACCCGGGTCGACATCCGCGCAGGACGAACGGGAGGGCTGGAACTGGAGCCCGGCGAGGTGAGGGTTGTCCCGGAGGGTGAGGACATTCAGGTGTACGTCGATGCGTCAGCCCCGGTTCCCGGGTCAGCGTTGGCTTTCTGGATGGACAACAGCCCCCTGGGTGAGCTGGCGGGAGAAGCAGGGCGGAGCATCGTCCTGGATGGCGATTTCCACCTGGATCTCGGGCTTGGTTTGCCTTTGATATCCGATGCGCCGCCCACCATCAACGCCAGCGTCAGAGCCGATTCCGGTACCCTGACTTATCCCGAAGCCGATCTACAGTGGACCCAGGTCAATGGGGAACTGGGGTTTAACAGCGATGAGGGATTTTCCGAGAACCCCCTGCAAGCTCGGTTTATGGGAGCTCCGGTCACGGTTCTGATGCGGCGGAGTGAGAACGGTCAATCGCTCAATATCCGTCAATATGGTCGCCTTGACGTTCGCCAGCTCCTGGATCGAACTGAGTTGCCGGAGGGCATGGACATGGGGCTCAGTGGCGACATTGGCTACCAGGCAACGTTGGACGTCTCAACGGACACCGCTTCTGCCGTTACGCTGTATTCGGATCTGGCCGGGCTCTCGGTTGACTGGCCTGAACCGCTGGCAAAAGACATTGATGATGAAGCGCCCCTGAGGGTAACAGTCACGCCCCGACAAGAGTCCGGCGTTGATATGTCAGTCGACTGGCAAGATCGCGCCAACCTGGATATGACCTGGGAGTCGGGAATGGTAGACGTTGCCCTGAACGAACTGTTTCTGGGCGACCGCCAACTGACTGATATTACGGTGTCTGCGCGGCAAAGTGACAGTGAGTGGTTGATCACTACCGACTCGGAATGGGCGTCAGGCCATGTGCTCTGGCCCCAGGACGATCGACCGGTCAGCGTCGACTTTGAGCGCCTGATGCTCTCCAGGGGCAATAGTGAGTCGGGCGATGAACAGGAGTCCGAACAGCAGGCACAGACATTCCGTGACCTGGGCCTCGGCAACTGGCCGGACGTGGATGTCCATATTGCCGATCTCAACATGGATGGGGAAAACGCCGGTAGCTGGTCGTTCCAACTGAGGCCCGAAGCCACACAACTGCTAGTGCAGGACATTGTTGGCACTCTCAAATCCCTGACCCTGACGGGAGAGCTGGCCTGGAGCATCGCAGCCGGGCGGGAAATCACCCGTTTTACCGGTGATATCAACGGTAAGTCGCTGGCAGACCTGGACACCTTGGTTGGCGCTGAGATTCCCTTCCGCAGCAAGAACACGGCCGTCAAGCTTGATATTGACTGGCCCGGCCGCCCGGATCAGTTTGACGTTTCGGGCCTTAGTGGCTCGGTCAGTGTGCGTTTTGATGACGGTGTCATCCTTGAGGGCAACAATACGGCTCAGCTGTTCCGGGTGTTCAATCTGCTCAATGCGGACACGCTCTGGCGACGCCTGAAGCTCGATTTCTCCGATCTGTACGAAGCGGGTGTCGCCTTCGATGCCATCTCCGGCAAGGCCAGCATGATTAACGGCCTGCTGACGTTGGATCCAGAGCTGCAGGTGGTAGGGCCTTCCGGCGCGTTCAAGCTGACGGGCACCTCCAACATGATTGAGGAAACCCTCGACATGAGAATGGTGGTGGTGTTGCCACTGACTCAGAACCTGCCCCTCGCCGCTCTGTTGATGGGGGCCGGTGCTCCGATTGGCGGTGCGTTGTTTGTCCTCGACAAAGTGTTGGGTGATCCATTGAGCAAACTCACCAGTGCGACCTATAGTGTAAGTGGAAGCTGGGACGAACCAGACGTGCGACTGAGGCGGGTATTCGATACCGGCAATTGATGGTTTTGGCAGGAGGGCCGTGATGTCAACGCAAAGAGACAACCCCGTCAAATGGCAGGCAAGTCGGGTAGCGGCGATACAGATGGTGAGTACCCATGACATCGCTGCCAACCTCAACGAGGCAGCAAGACTGCTGAAGGAGGCGGCCGACGCAGGTGCCAGCATTGCAGTGCTGCCTGAAAACTTTGCGGTACTGGCCACAAAACAGATGATCGGCTGTGGCCGCCGGGAAGCGGAACCGGACAACGTGATTCGGCAATTCCTCGCACAGCAAGCGACCGAACTTGGCATCTGGGTGGTCGGTGGTTCGCTACCCATTGCGGCGAGGCCGGACTGGTCCACTGTGACCGATCGGGTTCGTGCCTGCTGCTATGTCTACGATGACCGGGGCCGTGAGGTTGCCCGCTACGACAAGATTCATCTTTTTGACGCCACCGTTGAAGATGCCCAGGGGCAGTATCGTGAGTCGGATACCTTCGAGCCGGGTGAAGACGTGGTCGTGATTGATACACCGGCAGGCCGACTAGGCATGGCCATCTGTTACGACCTGCGCTTTCCCGAGCTGTTCCGACAGCTCAGGGAGCAGGACGCAGAATGGGTGTCCCTGCCCAGTGCCTTTACCTGGTATACCGGTGACGCCCACTGGCATGCGCTGATACGTGCCCGTGCGATTGAGAATCAGTTCTGGCTTGTGGCAGCGGCCCAGGGTGGGCAGAACAGCGAGCGCCGGCGCACCTATGGGCACAGCGCGATCGTCGATCCCTGGGGCCGAATACTATCCGAGATCGATGAAGGGCCGGGTGTCGTCGTTGGAGAGCTTGATCGCGAAACACTCAAGGACATCCGCACACGGATGCCCGTCTGGGAGCACCGGAGACTTTAGTTTCCGGCGGCTTCCGCGTCGTCGATGCACTCCCTGAGGTAGCGAAACAGCTTTCGTGGCTGGCCGGTATTCTTTTCTTTCTGCACGTCCCGGCGAGCGTTGCGCGCGAGGTTGCGCAGATGCTGTATATCCGCCGTTGTGCAGTAGTTCAGGAATTCGCCGACGGCCGAGTCGCCTTCCTCAATCATCCGGTCTCGCCAACGTTCAGCAAGGTGATGTCGGCGGGTGTGCTCCTCGCTTCCGGCATCGAAAGCATCAATGGCTCGAGTCAGCCCTTCTGGGTCGTCTTCCTGGCGGATAATCTTGCCGATGTACTGCAGGTGGCGGCGACGGGCTTCGTTCTGGCGAATGCGACGGGATTCCTCGATGGCCGCCCGCAGGGTGTCGCTGATCGGCAGGGTATTGAGCTGATCGTTACTCAGATCCAGCATACGCCTGCCAAGATCCTGCAACTGGTGCATTTCGCGCTTGAGTTGGGATTTGCTCGGGCCGAGGTATTCCGGGGCGTCGTCTTGGGAGTCGTTCATTTTCAGTCCGTGTTGTCGGATACAGGTTATCCGTAGAATATCGTCGCCAGACCAAGGAAGGCCATAAAGCCGACCACATCCGTGACCGTTGTCAGTATAACGCTACCGGCCAGTGCCGGATCAATGTTGCGGGACTTCAGGAACAGAGGCAGCACGGTACCCACGAGGGCCGCAGCGATCAGGTTGATAATCAGCGCGGCGGCGATAATGGCGCCAATCATGATGTCGCTGAACCAGAGGGTTGCCGCTGACGCAACCACCACTGCCCAGAGCAATCCGTTCAGGGCACCCGCAATAAATTCGCGGTTTAGCAGCCAGCCCACGTTGGCGCCACTGATTTGTCCCACGGCCATGCCGCGGATGACCAGGGTCAGGGTCTGACTGCCGGCAATGCCGCCCATGGATGCCACGATGGGCATCAATACCGCCAGCGCCACAACCTTTTCGATGGTCGCCTCAAACAGCCCGATCACGGCCGAAGCGGTAAAGGCCGTAAGCAGGTTGATGCCCAGCCACACGGCCCTGCGCCGGGTGGTCTTCAGAATCGGTGCGAAGGTGTCTTCGTCTTCATCAAGACCGGCCATGCTCATCAGGGAGTGGTCTGCGTCTTCGCGAATAACGTCAACCACGTCATCGATGGTGATTCGGCCCAGGAGTCGGCCTTCCTCACTGACCACGGGTGCTGAGATCAGGTCGTACCGTTCGAACAGGGTTGCCACCTTGGTGTCGGACAGCGTAACCGGTATCGGTTCGATGTCCGTGTCCATCACCTCCCGCACGGTTGCCGCCGGGTTGGATACGAGCATTTTGGTGATGGGCAACATGCCGATGAACTCGTCGCGCCGGCTGACCACGATAAGACTATCCGTCATCGGCGGCAGGTTGCGATGACGGCGCAGGTAGCGCAAAACCACGTCGATACTGATGTCCGGGCGCACCGTAATGGTGTCCGTGTTCATCAGGCCGCCGGCGGTATCTTCCGGGTAGGAGAGGACTTCCTCGACGCGTTGACGGTCCTGCTCGTCCATGGTGTCCAGGACTTCCTGGATGACCGTGTCGGGCAACTGCTGCAGTAAGTCGGCCAGATCGTCCGACTCGAAATCCTCGATGATGTCAGCGAGTTCCTGAGCGTTCAGCTGGCTCAGGAAGTAACCTCGGATATCGTCGTTCAGATACTGGAGAACTTCGCCTTCAAGCTGCTTGTCGACCAGGTTCCAGAGCAGGGCACGCTGGCGCGGTGGCGATGATTCCAGCAGGTGGGCGATGTCACTGGGGCTCAGGCCACCATTCAGGATGCGGGCAACCTGTTTCAGGGCGCCACTGTCCAGCGCTTCGCTCAGGGAGCGAAGGCGTTGGCGCGCTTGGCTTTTCTCCAGAATATCGGTCATGGATCACCCACGGTCAGAAAACCCTCGTATTATAGCGAAGTTAGGCAACATAGGTGAGGAAGAGTTGTAGGTGAATGCCGTAGACGGGCAAGGATGTCCAGTGTGGAGGTGGTTATTCGCCTTCCCCGAAGTAGTCGTTGATCAGCGTAACCAGCGCATCGACAGCTTCGGACTCATCCGGACCGTCTACAATCAGCTCTACCTCTGATCCCTGGCTGGCGGCGAGCATCATGACTGGCATGATGCTTTTGGCGTCCACCTGTCGCCCTTTGCGACTGATCTGAATGCTGCTGTCGAATTCAGATGCCTTGCCCACCAGTTTGGCTGCGGCCCGGGCATGGAGCCCAAGTTTGTTGATGATGGTAATGGGGCGGCGGATCATAGGCGGTTCAGCTTTCCCTGCTTTGCAGGTGGGGCAGTTCGGTGTGGCGAACCTGCACATTGCTGTATTTGCCCGAGAAATAGCGGCCGAGCTGATCGCAGATATAAACCGAGCGATGCTGGCCACCGGTGCAGCCGATGGATATGGTCATATAGCTGCGGTTGCTGTCTGAGAACGAGGGTAGCCAGTTTTCCAGGAATTGGGTCAGGTCCTCGACCATCTTACGGCTCAACGGTTCCTTTTCCAGGAAATCGATAACCGGCTGGTCGGTGCCCACAAACTGCCGAAGGCTGGTGTCCCAATAGGGATTGGGCAGACAGCGCACATCGAACACATAGTCCGAATCCAACGGTACACCGTGCTTGAACCCGAACGACTGGAACAGCAGCGCCAGTTCCTGGTGACGCCTGCCCGCAACCCGCTGCTTCACCATATCCCGGAGCTCATACATGGACAGCCCCGTGGTGTCGATGTAGAGGTCTGCCAGCTTGGAAAGCGGCTCCAGAAGCTTCTTTTCGTTACCGATGGCCTCCCTCAGGGAGGTCTTGTCATCACTCAGTGGATGCTTTCGGCGCGTGGCATGGAAGCGCTGCAGAAGAGACTGTTCATCGGCGTCGAGATAGATGATCTCGATGGTTACGCCAGTATCCTGAAGGCTGCGGTAGATATCCTCGAAGTTGCTCAATTCTCCGGAAAGGTTACGGGCATCGATGCTGACCGCCATCTTTCCCAGCCGGCTGGGAGAGTTCTGGTTGGTGGCTTCCTGCGTGAGGGGGAACAGGAGGCCAATGGGCAGGTTGTCAATGCAGTAAAAGCCCAGGTCTTCCAGAACATGTAACGCGGTACTTTTCCCGGAACCTGATCGGCCGCTGACGATGATCAGTTTCATAGCCCGTTCACCTTGGATGTGGAGTGGTTCAGCCTGTCTCGGCTGTCATCCGGCGATAGAGAGAGCCTGCATCAGTGCACTGACGCAGCTGGTCGCAGAATGCACGCTCGTTGAACTTTTCGGCAAGCTGGCTCAAAAGCTCAAGATGCTCGCTGGTGGCTTCCTTGGGGACAATCAAGGTGAAGACGAGGTCCACCGGCTGATTGTCGATAGCATCGAACGCAACGCCTTCTTCCAGGGTCAGCAATACGCCGACCACGTGATCCAGCCCTTCCAGCCTGCAATGGGGGATCGCGATGCCCTGTCCGATGCCTGTGCTCCCCAGTCGCTCCCGCGCGACCAGGTTGGTGAATATCTGGGTGTCGCTGAGCAAAGAGTCGTGCTGCTGGATCTGCTCGGCAATGGTTTCCATAACCCGCTTTTTGCTGGAGGCAGGCACCCGGCAAAGGGTTAGCTCCGGCGCGAGAATGTTCTCGATAGTCAGGGATGTGTCGGTCATGAATCGACTGCATTTCCGTAAAAAAAGGCTGCGGCACCTATTGCATGGTTAGCCAGTGCCGCAGCTCGATTAACTGTCATGCCGGGGCGTCGTCCTAGCGGGCGCCATTCCCGTGCATCCGGTCTACGTTCTTTTCCTTGTGCTTCAGAATCTGCCTGTCCAGCTTGTCTACCAGTCCATCAATGGCAGCGTACATATCGCTGTTTTCGGCCTTTGCGTGAATCTCACCACCTATCACGTGAAGCGTAGCTTCCGCCATCTGGCGCACTTTTTCCACCTCAAGGGTAACCTGGCAATTGCTGATATGGTCGAAGTGCCGCTCAAGCTTTTCAAATTTGCCTGATACGTAATCTTTCAGTGCGGGAGTCAGTTCTACGTGATGGCCTGAAATATTGAGTTGCATAGGCTTCTCCTGTTTTCAGCTTGCCGGCACCCGTTAGGATACCGGCTGTGTGCCACAGCGTTATGCTGCAGGCGGTATACTTTCAGGAAAGGGCTCTCCCCGTGAGGCCGGGAACAGACGCTTCCTACACCAATCGCTTTCGCTCGTTGGACGGAGGAATGTGCATTGCCTCGCGATACTTGGCCACGGTTCGTCTAGCCACCTTTATACCCTGGTCTCCTAGCATGGCTGCAATTTTGCTATCGCTCAATGGCTTTTTCGGAGTTTCCGTTGCAATCAGCTTCTTGATCATCGCGCGGATTGCCGTGGATGAGCACTCTCCACCTTCGTCGGTACTGACATGGCTCGAGAAAAAATACTTAAGTTCAAATATGCCCCGCGGTGTGTGCATGTATTTCTGGGTGGTGACCCTTGAAATGGTCGACTCGTGCATTTCCACCGCCTGGGCAATATCCGAGAGAATCAATGGTTTCATGGCTTCCTCGCCATGATCCAGGAATCCCTGCTGGTGCTCGACAATGCGCGTGGCCACCTTAAGCAGGGTTTCGTTGCGGCTCTGCAGGCTCTTGATGAACCACTTTGCCTCCTGCAACTGGTCCCGCAGGTAGGTGTTGTCAGCACTGCTGTCCGCACGCTTTATAAGAGAAGCATAGCTTGCATTCACACGAATGCGCGGTGCAATTTCAGGATTCAGTTCCACGCGCCAGCGTTCATTGTGCTTGCGCACGATCACATCCGGGATGACGTAGTCTGGCTCGGCCTGATCCAGGGTGTCGCCGGGACGGGGGTTTAACCCGGTAATAAGTGCCAGAACGTCCCGTAGCTGCTCTTCTTTCAGGCGGCTGCGGCGTAACAGCTGGGCGTAATCACGGTTACCCAGCAGGTTTATGTAGTGGGTAATCACCAGTCGCGCCTGAGCCAGCCAGGGTGTTTCCGGGGGCAGCTGATTCAGCTGGATCAGCAGGCATTCCTGCAGATTACGGGCGAACACGCCGGGTGGATCGAAGTGCTGCAGGCGATGAAGAACGGCTTCCACTTCGTCCAGTTCCAGCGGGTCTTCGTCGGATTCGTCCACCATGCCTGAATGAATTTCTTCAAGCGGAGAGGTCAGGTAGCCATGGTTATCAACCGCATCCATCAGGGCATGGGCGATGGCCTGATCCCGCTCGCTCATGGGCGTCAGGTTCAGTTGCCATTCCAGGTGGTCCTGGAGCGTTTCGGTGGGGGAGTTACGGGTTTCGAAGTCGTGGTCGTTTTCGTCGTCGTTACGGGCTGCTGACGCGGGGGCTGACTGGTAAATGTCATCCCAGGCGGTGTCGACGGGAAGATCATCGGGAATGGTGTCGGGACTGTCCGTTTCTGATGACCAGTCAGGTCCGTTTTCGGATTCGTCCCACTCAGTAGCGGTGTCTGAAGCGGTGTTGGATTCCTCGGTTGACGCCGTTTCAGACGACTCGTTGTCACTGTCCGTTGATTCCGGATTCTGGTTGTCGTCGTCTTCGGAGGTTTCCAGCATTGGGTTGGATTCCAATGCCTGCTGGATTTCCTGCTGGAGGTCCAGGGTGGAGAGCTGCAGAAGCCTGATAGCCTGTTGCAGCTGGGGCGTCATGGTCAGGCTTTGGCCCAGCTTTAACTGTAGTGAGGCTTTCATAACCATGGTTCAGGATCCGTCACTCGGTCTCTCTCTTCCGTCACTCAGGCTCTCTCTTTACGTCATCAGGGCGCTTTCTGGAGCCGGGGTTGCACAAAAACTCTTTGTATGCTGGCTACTTGCCGCACCAAGCAAGTTCTTTGCCGAGTGTACTACAGGCGAAACTCGTTGCCCAGATACACTTCCTTGACCTGCTGGTTGGCCAGTATATCGTCCGAATTACCAGAGGCAATGATGTGGCCGCCGCTGACAATGTAGGCATTCTCGCAGATGTCGAGGGTTTCCCGCACGTTGTGGTCGGTGATCAGTACGCCGATGCCCTTGTCCCGCAAGTGTCGGATGATTTGCTTGATGTCGCTCACGGAGATCGGGTCGACTCCGGCGAAGGGTTCGTCCAGCAGGATGAACGCCGGCTCCATCGCCAGCGCCCGGGCAATTTCCACCCGTCGTCGCTCGCCGCCTGACAGGGCCATGCCGACGCTATCGCGGATGTGGGTAATGTGAAACTCTTCAAGCAGTTCCTCTAACTTGGCCTCCCGGTCAGCGCGTTTGAGTTCGCGGCGGGTTTCCAGGATCGCCAGTATGTTGTCGCGTACGGTAAGCTTGCGGAACACGGATGCTTCCTGGGGCAGGTACCCGATTCCCTTGCGGGCACGACCATGCATGGGCAGCGGCGTTATGTCCTGATTGTCGATGGTGATTCGACCGTTGTCGGCGGGAACCAGGCCAACAATCATGTAGAAACACGTCGTTTTGCCCGCGCCATTGGGGCCGAGTAAGCCGACGATCTCGCCACTGCGAATTTCCAGGGAAACGTCGATGACGACCTTCTTCTGTTTGTAGCTTTTTGCGAGGTTACTGGCCCTGAGAACTGCCATCGATATCCTGTCCGTTAGGGTTGTTATCTGGATTGCTACCGGCGTTGCCGCGCGGCTGGATGACCATTTCGACGCGACCGCTGCCATCGCCCTGGTCAGCAGAGCCTTCTGCGGTCACCACGCGTTCGGCACTGTCATAATGAATGACGTCGCCCCGGAACAGGTTGCCGCCCTGTTCGATCACAGCTTCGCGCTGAAAGGTAACCCGGTTGTCGGAGGCGGACCAGGTGATCGTTAGCGCACGGGCGTCGGTTTCGCCCTGGCCTTCCATGGCAGGCTGGCGGTAGCGTGCCGGGGTACCGGTGGCTTCAATGCGGCTGACGCCATTCTCATCCCGGTGGAGTACAACTTTGTCCGCCATAAGGTTGGCATCGCCCTGGCTCATTTCAACCGAGCCGGTATAGGTTGCAATGCCCTGGCCTTCGTCGAGCCGCGCGTTGTCGGCATTGACCCTGATGGGTTGGTCAGACTCAAGATCAAAGGCCGCGGCGAACGGCATGCCCACGGTCATTGTCAGCGCCAGGACAATCGCTGAGACTGCCGGGCGCAATGCCACCGGTTGGTGCCTATTGCGGTGAGGGTTGGGCATGAATTTACTTGCCGGTCTCATAGCGTCCTTCCACGTCAGAGTCGAGTTCGAGGATTCGGTCATCAATCCAGGCCTTCATGCCGGTTGCGCGGGTTAGGCTGAACGAGTCGGTCAGTTCCACCGGGGCGTCTGTGTAAACAGTACGCTCTGTGTTATCCAGTGTCAGCGTTGACGTGGTTAATGTCAGGGGGCGCCCACCTTGGGCTTGCTGGGACACCCGAACATCCCCCGTCAAGTGGACCAGGTCGTCAGCTTCCATGAATTGGCCTTTGTTGGCCTGGACTTGCCAGGGTGCGTTGCCGGGGTCGCCGTAGAGCGTCGCATTCGGCGATTCCATAATGGTTTCGTTGCGGGCCTCGAATTGCTCGATACGTGGGCTTTCGAAGTGTGCGGTAAGCCGCCCGGTCTCGTCGAAAGACAGATAGCGACCATTGACCACGAAACCGTCTGGTTCCGATTCGCCTCTCAGCGCGGCGGCATCCACCGGCTCTGATGACTCGTCACTTTGCCAGAGCAGGAAAAACAGTGCCACTATCGTGACAGCCAGCCCCAGGGTTCGTACCCAGGGCCGGGTAAAGAGGGCTTCAGCGGCCATTCAGTCCTGCTCCAGGTAGGGTTGCAGGCTTGCGTTGAGCTGCCCGCAGGCGCAGAGCAGCAGTTCGCAGGCTTCACGGACCGCGCCGCTACCCCCTGCGGCCGACGTGCAAAAATCCGCGTGCTGGCGCACCAGCCAGTAGCCGTTGGGTACTGTTATGCCCAGTCCGGCGTAACGGATTGCGGGCAGGTCCGGCAGGTCATCACCCATGTAGGCAATCTGGTGTGGCGCGATCTCCAGCCGTGCCGCCAGTTCCCGCAGGGCGATTTTCTTGTCCTCTCGGCCTTGCATCAGGTGTGGGATGCCGAGGTCATTCATGCGTTTCTCTGTCAGCGGCGAGCGCCGTCCGGTAATGACGGCAACGTTGATGCCAGCAGCCATAACCTGTTTGATGCCCAGGCCGTCGAGAATATTGAACCCTTTCATCTCATCGCCTGAAGCGCTGAACAGCAGCGTGCCGTCGGTCATGATGCCGTCCACATCCAGGGCCAGCAGGCGAATGGCAGCGGCTTTTTCAATCAGCTCCGCTGGCCATTGAGGGCGCAGAGTGTCAGCCATCAGATCACTCCCGCCCGCAACAGGTCGTGCATGTTGATAGCGCCGGTCAGTTTGCCGTCACGATTGATGACGGGCAGGGCGTTGATCTTCAGCTCTTCCATCATGTTCAGTGCCTCGGCGGCCAGTTGGTCATCGTGGATCACACGACCGTTGCGGGTCATGGCCTCGGCAATCGGCGTGTTGTGAATGTCCACGGAGCGGTCCAGGGTGCGGCGCAGGTCGCCGTCTGTAAATACACCGACCAGGTCGCCCTCGGCATTAATGACCGTCGTCATACCCAGCCCCTTGCGGGAAATCTCCAGCAATGCGCCGCTGAGGGTGGTGTCTTCCTGCACTCGGGGAATCTGGTCCCCAGTGTGCATAATATCGCTGACACGCAGCAGCAACCTGCGGCCCAGACTGCCACCGGGGTGTGAGAGCGCAAAGTCTTCGGTGCTGAACCCCCGGGCTTCAAGCAGTGCCACGGCCAGGGCGTCGCCCATCACCAAAGTGGCCGTGGTGCTGGAGGTGGGGGCCAGGCCAAGAGGACAGGCCTCCTGGGCGACACTGATATCCAGGTTGGCAACGGCCTCCCGAGCCAGGGTGGAGTTCTCGTTGCCTGTCATGCTGATCAGCGGGGCTCCCATGCGCTTTATTAACGGCAAAATGGTCAGCACTTCGCTGGTGTTGCCGCTGTTGGAAATGCCCAGGACCACGTCCTGACTGGTGATCATGCCCAGGTCACCGTGGCTGGCCTCGCCCGGGTGTACGAAGAATGAGGGCGTTCCGGTGCTGGCGAGGGTGGCAGCGATCTTGTTGCCGATATGGCCGGATTTGCCCATGCCGGTCACGACAACACGCCCCTTGCACGCCATGATGACTTCGCAGGCGCGGACGAAACGGTCATCAATCCGGTCGGTCAGAGCGTGAATGGCCTCACGCTCGATCTCGATGGCTCGGAGGGCGGATTCTTTGAAGGTCTGGCTGGTTTCGGTGTTCATCTGGCTTCCGGGTTCGAAATGTTGATGCTTTCGTCGTGGCAAAAGTATATCACTTCAAGGGCTTTGGCTGCCCTTCATGACAAGACGTTCAGCAAAACTGATCATTGACATCAGTTCATTTTGTGAAGGATGGATTGAGGTTCCCGGCAGGTTGACATAATGTAGCGCACTCATTAAAGGCTGGGAATGCGGGTTCACCGACACTCAGGCGGTTTTGGAAGCAGGTATGGACACATCCCCCTACATTGAATTGAGAGACGTGGTTTTCAGTCGCGGGAATCGTCGTATCTTTGATGGCGTCAGCCTGGACATTCCCCGCGGCAAGATTACCGCCATCATGGGGCCGAGTGGCACTGGCAAGACTACCTTGTTGCGGCTGATCGGTGGCCAGCTGAAACCAGATTCGGGCAGCATATTCGTAGCGGGGGAGAACGTTCCTCAGCTCAAGCGCAAGGCGCTTTACCGTCTGCGGGAAAAGATGGGGATGCTGTTCCAGAGTGGAGCGCTGTTCACGGATCTCAGTGTCTTTGAAAACGTGGCGTTCCCGCTCAGGGTTCATACCACCTTGCCGGAGGACATGATCCGCGACATCGTTCTAATGAAGCTCGAAGCTGTGGGGCTTCGCGGAGCCCGGGATCTGATGCCGGCAGAGCTGTCAGGTGGTATGACCCGGCGCGTGGCCCTGGCCCGCAGCATCGCGCTGGACCCTGAGCTGATCATGTACGACGAGCCCTTTACCGGCCAGGATCCGATTGCCATGGGTGTACTGGTGAAGCTGATCCGGGATCTCAACAGCTCCATGGGCCTGACCAGTGTGCTGGTATCCCATGATGTGCCGGAGTCCCTGAGTATCTGCCACTACGCCTGTATCGTTGCGGACGGTCGTATTATCGGCGACGGCGCGCCCGAGGAATTGAGGGCGCACCCATCGGAGCAGGTTCAGCAGTTCCTGCGTGGTCATCCGGATGGTCCGGTGCCGTTCCACTATCCGGCTGCCGATGCGGCTCAGGACTGGAGTGTTGCCGGGAGGGGGGATTGATGGACCGGCTGGCGGCTTTTGGCCGATTGGGGATGAACGTGATTGCATCGCTGGGCCGCTCCGGGCGTTTCCTTGTCGGTGCCCTGGCAGGTGTTCCGCGGCCCTCGGTTGGTTTTCCGCTGTTGCTGAAGCAACTTTACTCGGTCGGAGTTCTGTCCCTGGCCATCATTGTGGTGTCCGGCCTGTTTATCGGGATGGTTCTGGGGTTGCAGGGATACACCATTCTCAGTGACTACGGGTCTGAGGCCGCGATCGGTCAGATGATTGCCCTGACTCTGGTGCGGGAATTGGGCCCCGTAGTGACTGCGCTGTTGTTTGCCGGCCGTGCGGGTTCCGCACTGACGGCGGAAATCGGGTTGATGAAAGCCACCGAGCAGCTTTCCAGCATGGAAATGATGGGTGTTGATCCGCTGCGCCGGGTGATTGCCCCGCGGTTATGGGCGGGCTTTATCTCAGTGCCCGTGCTGGCTGCGGTGTTCTCGGTGGTTGGTATCTGGGGCGGCATGCTCGTGGGTGTGGAGTGGCTGGGCGTGTTTGAAGGCTCTTTCTGGGGCAACATGCAGTCTTCCGTAAGCTTCACCGCCGATGTTCTGAACGGTGTCGTCAAGAGCCTTGTGTTCGGGTTCGTCTGTACCTGGATTGCGGTCTATCAGGGTTACGACTGTGTGCCCACCTCAGCTGGTATCAGTGCCGCAACCACGAAAACCGTGGTGTATTCGTCGCTGGCCGTACTCGGGCTGGATTTTGTGCTTACCGCCGTCATGTTTGGTGACTTCTGACCGCGGTATACTGAAACGTCAGGAAACAGGGGGCCGGAATGGCACAGAGAACAACAGAAGTGATTGTGGGGCTTTTCATGATCGCAGGCATCGCCGCCATAATGTTCCTGGCGTTGCAGGTCAGCGGGCTGACACCGAAGGCCCCGGAAAGTTCGTACACGCTCTACGCCAATTTTAACGACGCTGGCGGGCTGACGCCCCGGGCAAAAGTGTCCATGGCTGGTGTCACGGTCGGCAAGATCCGGGAGATAACCCTGAATCGGGAAACCTACCAGGCCCGCGTGACCATTGATGTGAACGCCAGTGTGGATAATATTCCGGCTGACAGCTCAGCAGTAATACGTACATCCGGGCTGCTTGGTGAACAGTACATTGATATATCGGTGGGCGGAGATATGGAGTCCCTGGGGGACGGGGATACCTTCTATTCCACCCAATCCGCCATGAATCTTGAGCGGCTCATATCCAATTTTGCCTCCGGGCAGTCACAATGAAAGAAAGTGGTTCACGGGAGAAAACCATGGTTCTGATCAGACATAGCCTGATGATTGTTGCGTTGCTGATGGTGGCGCTGGCAGCACCGGCCCACGCCGGACCGGAGGAGGACCTCCGCACGTATGTGGATAAAAATACCCAGCGCCTGGTCGACAAGCTCCATCAGGAAAAGGGCCTGTACGAGCAGAATCCACAGGCGTTTTATCGGAGCATGGATCAGGAGCTGAAGAACTTCGTCGACTTTCGCCGAATTGCCGCCCGGGTCATGGGTCGCTATGCAAGGCAGGCATCACCGGAGCAGCGCGACGAGTTTGTTGAGAAGTTCAAGCGCAGTCTTTTCGACAGTTACGCTCAGGCTCTGGTGAGTGCTGACGATTTTACCATCGAGGTAAAGGAAGCCACGATCAACCCGAATGACGACGGTCGGGCGTCTGTGCGTATGGAGGTGATCAGTGCCTCTGGCAACCGCTACCCTGTGACTTATTCCATGTACGAAACGGATGAAGGTCGCTGGATGATGGAAAACGTGATCGTCGAAGGTGTGAACATCGGGCTGGCTTTCCGTGATCGTTTCAGCCAGGAGATGGAGAAGAGCGGCGGCAAGGTCCAGGCTGTTATCAACGACTGGGGCGATGCAGTGGAATCGCTGAATCTCGAAGGTGAAGTCGACAAATCATGAATGCGAGCCGGCCCGTGGTGACTCTTGATGGCGACACGCTATTGGTGAGCGGCGCGGTTGATCCGCTCACCGTGATCTCCGTCAGGCAGGAAGGCGAGAAGTGGATACGGGCGAGCAAGGCGGATTTACAGGTGGACCTGTCCGCCATGGGCACCGCGCACAGCGTGGTGCTGTCTCTGCTGCTGTGTTGGCACCGCCTTGCAGTTGCCCGCAGTCAGGCTCTGCGATTTACCGGCGTAAGTGAACGGCTGAACTCTCTGGCGGCCCTGAGCGGCCTTGATCGCCATTTGCCGGGTTTTTCCGCCCAGTCCTCTTCTGAAAACCTGCACCATAGCTGACCCGAATGCCATAATTGGTTACAATCTCGCCCCTGATTTAAAAACGCCCGAGGATTATTTATGGAAGCCACCGAAGTTGCCGAGTTGGTTAAAGAGGCGCTGCCCGGCTGTGAGGTCGAAGTGCAGGTCGATGGCAATCACTATCTTGTTGTTGTAGTGGGCGATGTATTCGAGGGTTTGCCAACCATCAAACGGCAGCAACTGATCAACAAGGCGCTGTTCCAGCACATTCTGGACGGTACCATTCATGCCCTGCACCCCAAGGCCTTTACACCGGCTGAATGGGCCGCGCGCCAGGGCTGACACGCCCGCAAACTACAGGACACCATTGTGGACAAACTTCTGATCAGAGGCCGCAAGCCTCTCGATGGCGAAATCCGGATTTCCGGCGCCAAGAACGCCGCCCTACCGATTCTGGCTGCCACCCTGTTGGCGGATGAGCCGGTGACCGTGGGCAACCTGCCGCACCTGAACGACATCACCACGATGATCGAGCTGCTGGGCCGCATGGGTGTGGAACTGATGATCGACGAAAAAATGAGCGTCGAAGTTCACGCCAACACCATCAAGCAGTTCCATGCGCCCTACGAGCTGGTGAAAACCATGCGGGCCTCGATCCTGGTGTTAGGGCCGTTGGTAGCGCACTTTGGTGAAGCGGAAGTGTCCCTGCCGGGTGGCTGTGCCATCGGTAGCCGGCCGGTGAACCTGCACATTCATGGCCTGGAACAGATGGGCGCCGACATCAAGGTCGAAAACGGTTATATCAAGGCAAAGACCAATGGCCGCCTGAAAGGCGCGCACATCTTTCTGGACACCGTGACCGTCACCGGTACGGAAAACCTGATGATGGCTGCCGCGTTGGCCGATGGTAAAACCATCCTGGAAAACGCTGCCCGGGAACCGGAAGTGGTGGATCTCGCTGAATGCCTGATCGCCATGGGTGCTGACATCAAGGGTCATGGCTCCGCAACGATTGAGATCAACGGTGTCGAGCGTTTGCATGGCTGTCACTACGATGTGCTGCCGGATCGCGTCGAAACCGGCACCTACCTGGTTGCAGCAGCAGCTACCCGTGGCCGGGTCAAGCTCAAGGATACCCGCGAGGATCTGCTGGAAGCGGTCCTGCTGAAGCTGGAAGAGGCTGGTGCCCACATTGATACGGGCAAGGACTGGATTTCGCTGGATATGAAAGGCAATCAGCCAAAAGCGGTTAGCCTACGCACAGCGCCATACCCTGCGTTTCCGACCGATATGCAAGCGCAGTTTGCGGCGATGAACGCGGTATCCGAAGGCACTGGCACCATCGTGGAAACGGTCTTCGAGAACCGGTTCATGCACCTGCAGGAGCTGATCCGCATGGGTGCGGACATTACTCTTGAGGGCAACGCTGCGATCATCAAGGGCGTGGATCACCTCACCGGTGCCCCGGTGATGGCGACGGACCTGCGGGCGTCCGCGAGCCTGGTCATTGCCGGGTTGGTGGCGGATGGAGACACCATCGTTGATCGCATCTACCACATCGACCGTGGCTACGAGTGTATCGAAGAAAAATTGCAGCTGTTGGGCGCCAGTATCCGCCGCTTGCCAGCCTGAACACATTGAACCGGAAAGACGCATGACCGATTCCATCACCATCGCGCTGTCGAAGGGGCGAATCCTCGACGAGACCCTGCCGCTGTTAAAAGAAGCGGGTATCGAGCTGGTCGACGATGTTAAGAAGTCCCGGAAACTGGTGTTTCCCACCACGGACCCGAACGTACGGGTTTTGATCCTTCGGGCCACCGACGTGCCCACCTATGTGCAATACGGTGGAGCGGATCTGGGGGTAACCGGTAAGGATGTGCTGATGGAGCACGGCGGTGAGGGGCTGTATGAGCCACTGGACCTGAATATTTCCCGGTGTCGGTTGATGACGGCCGGGAAGAAAGACTGCAAAGCGCCAGAGGGCCGTTTGCGTGTGGCGACCAAGTTCGTAAATTTGGCACGGCGCTATTACGCGGCCCAGGGGCGGCAGGCCGATATCATCAAGCTCTACGGTGCGATGGAGCTTGCTCCGATTCTCGGGCTCGCCGACGAGATTGTCGATATCGTTGATACCGGTAATACCCTGAAAGCGAATGGCCTTGAGGCTCGCGAGCTGATTGAAAACATCAGTTCTCGCCTTGTGGTTAACCGTGCCTCGATGAAGATGAAACACCGGGGCATTAATCCCATAATTGAGAAAATGTCGATCGCCGTCGAAAAACGTCGGCAGGTTTCGGAGTAAGAACGGCTCAGGAAGGGCTTTCCAAAACACGCTCCTTCGGCACATCCATGTGACGCTTGGACTCCGCCATCCATGGCTCCGTACAGTTTTGGAAAGCCCTTCCTGACCCGTTCCCGGGCCATTTCCTTATCCTCAGACCAATGACACTTTTCAAACCGCGGAGTAAATTCGCAAAGCAGGAAAGAAGAAATGACTGATATCAGCATCAGACGATTGAACGCTTCCCACAGTGGCTTCGACAGTGAGTTGGCCAAGTTATTGGCGTGGGAAGACAGTGTGGATCATCAGGTGAATGAGTCGGTTCGTCATATCCTGCATGAGGTGAAAACCCGTGGGGATGCTGCGGTTCTGGAGTTTACCGAGAAGTTTGATCGCTTGAAGGTTGGCACTGTTGCTGAGCTGGAAATGGGGCAGGATCGCTTGCGGCAGGCGCTGGAGGCTATTCCCCAGGGGCAGCGTGTTGCCCTTGAGAAGGCCGCCGAGCGGGTGCGTGACTATCACGAGCGCCAGAATCAGACGTCCTGGCAGTATAAAGACGATGACGGCACTGTACTCGGTCAGAAGGTCACGCCGCTGGATCGGGCAGGGCTGTATGTCCCCGGTGGCAAGGCTGCCTATCCCTCCTCCGTGCTAATGAACGCCATCCCGGCTAAGGTCGCGGGCGTGGGCGAGGTGATCATGGTGGTTCCTACGCCGGATGGTGTGGTGAACGATATGGTTCTCGCCGCTGCGGCGATTGCCGGTGTGGATCGTGTGTTCTGTGTGGGCGGTGCCCAGGCGGTGGGTGCCTTGGCCTACGGCACACAGACCATTCCTGCCGTCGATAAGATTGTTGGGCCGGGCAATATTTTTGTCGCTACCGCCAAGCGAGAGGTGTTCGGAACCGTTGGTATCGACATGATTGCCGGTCCTTCGGAGATTCTGGTGATTTGTGACGGCAAGACTGACCCAGACTGGATTGCCATGGATTTGTTCTCTCAGGCCGAGCACGATGAGCAGGCTCAGTCCATTCTTATCAGTCCCGATGCCGATTTCCTGGATGCCGTGGAAGCCAGCATCAACAAGCTGCTGCCGACCATGGAGCGGGCCGACATCATCGCTACCTCGATGACGGATCGGGCTGCACTGATTCACGTGGCCGACTTGTCGGAAGCGGCTCGCGTTTCCAATCGTATTGCGCCGGAGCACCTGGAGCTTTCGGTGGAATATCCGGAAAATCTGGTGGACGAGATTCGCCATGCCGGTGCCATCTTTATGGGGCGCTATACGGCGGAGGCGCTGGGCGATTATTGCGCCGGGCCGAACCATGTGTTGCCGACGTCCGGGACGGCGCGTTTCTCCTCTCCGCTGGGGGTTTATGACTTCCAGAAACGGTCGTCCCTGATTGGTTTTTCTGCAGCCGGTGCCGACAGGATGGGGCGAGTTGCCTCTGTTCTGGCGCGTGGAGAAGGGTTAACGGCTCACGCCCGTTCTGCAGAGTATCGGGTTCGGGAGGGCCAGTCAGATGAGTAAGTTCTGGAGTTCACGGGTCAAAGAGTTGGTCCCCTATGTACCGGGGGAGCAGCCGAAAATGGCCAACCTCGTGAAACTGAATACCAACGAAAACCCTTTCGGCCCGTCTCCGAAGGTGATCGAGGCGATCAACACTGAACTGAATGACAGCCTTCGGCTTTATCCGGACCCCGAAAGTGAAGCTCTGAAAAGCACCATCGCGAAGTACTATGGCGTGCAGGGCGAGCAGGTTTTCCTCGGTAACGGTTCCGACGAAGTGCTGGCACACATCTTTTATGGTCTGTTCCAGCACGGTGAGCCCGTGTTGTACCCCGATATCACCTACAGTTTTTATCCGGTGTATTGCGGCCTCTACAACATCGAAGGCAAGACCGTACCGCTGACCGACAGCTTTGAGATTGATCCCAAGGACTATAAGCAGCCGAACGGCGGCATCATCTTCCCCAATCCCAATGCGCCCACTGGGCGTTACTTGGCGTTGGACAAGGTTGAGGCGATCGTCGCCGCCAATCCCGACCGGGTTGTGGTTGTGGATGAAGCCTATGTGGATTTCGGCGGCGAGAGCGCGATCAAACTGGTGGGGAAATATCCCAATCTGCTGGTTTGCCAGACGCTGTCCAAGGCCCGTTCCCTGGCCGGGTTGCGCGTCGGTTTCGCCATCGGCAGCCCGGAGGTCATCGAAGCCCTGAACCGCGTCAAGAACAGCTTTAACTCTTATCCTATTGACCGCCTGGCTCAGGTCGGCGCCATTGCGGCATTCGAGGATGAAGACTGGTTTCGAGCCACCTGCGAAGGCGTCATTGGCGAGCGGGGGTGGGTTACCTCGAAACTGGAAGCCTTGGGGTTCGATGTATTGCCCTCAAAGGCCAACTTTATTCTTGCACGCCATCCGGATCATGCCGGTGAGGCGTTGGCGAAGGGGCTTCGGGAGAAGGGGGTTATCGTGCGTCACTTCAATAAGCCCCGCATCTCGGACTTCCTGCGCATCACCATCGGCACGGCAGACCAGAACAAGCGACTGGTCGAGTGCCTTGAACCGTTGGTGTAACACGAGACATTCAAGGCAAACCCACGGAGGCAGCATGGCTTCACGCAATGAGATACTCCGCACACTGAACGACTGGTTGGCCCCGCAAGACTTCAAGGACTATTGCCCTAATGGTCTGCAGGTCGAGGGCACTGAAGAGGTCCGAACCATAGTAAGTGGCGTCACGGCTTCCCGGGCGCTCGTGGACGCGGCGATCGAAGCCGATGCCGACATGATTCTGGTGCATCACGGGTATTTCTGGAAAGGTGAGGATCAGGCCATCCGTGGCATGAAGCGGGACAGGATCAAGCGCCTGCTGGAGCACGATATCAATCTGGTTGCTTACCACCTGCCGTTGGACGATCACCCTGAGTATGGCAACAATCGGCAGCTGGCCGAGGTGTTGGGTATTCTCAATCCCCGGCCACTGGGCGGACTTGTGTGGCAGGGCGAAATGAGCGCTCCGATGGCGCCCCGGGCGTTCGCGGAGTTGATCGGAGAGCGTCTGGCCCGTGCTCCGCTTTGGGTCGGGGACGGCTCCGCAGAGATTTCCCGGGTCGGCTGGTGTACCGGTGCAGCTCAGGGGTTCATTGGCAGCGCCTTGGAAGCCGGGCTGGATGCCTACATCAGTGGCGAGATTTCAGAACCCACTACCCATACTGCCCGGGAATGCGGTATTCATTACTACGCAGCTGGCCATCACGCCACTGAGCGGTATGGCGTTCAGGCCCTGGGGCGAGCCCTGGAGCAAACATTTGGGGTAAGTCACCGGTTTATCGACTGCGATAACCCGGTGTAAGCGTCAGGCTTTCTGCTGCTTTTCGGCCAGGCCAAAGTCTTCGGCCAGGGTGCCTTTTTCCTGGGGGTCGCTCTTGGGGGCGTAGTCCCGGGGTGGCTCTGCATCATCCTTGCTGGCGGCGCCTTCCAGACGTGCCTTGGCGTTCTCTTTCTCGAGCTCCAACAGCCAGTCTTCGTCGTTGCACAGGCGGTTAGCGCCCCGAGCCATGTGCTGATTTACGTCCCGGTAGGTATCGTTGAAGCGGCGCAGCAGATGCGCAGATTCCATAAAATGCTCGTTCACTTGCGCCTGATAGCGCGTGTACTCGTTTCTCAGCTCCTCGATCTGCTGTTCGGCCCGGCGCTGCCGCAGCGTAGAGCCCTGACCAGACCGGCCAACCAGTACTCCGATGACAATGCCGACAATCAATGCGGCGATGGCTGCCAGAATCAGGTTTGTCATAAGCTGTGTGATCCTTTTGATGATTGGGAATTCCTTCCCGAAGTATACCGTCCCAAGGCCCGTTCACGCACGATTGCCTCGTGCGCCAATCGTCGTATTGCGTCGTATGTCTGGCTCGCCCCGCGGTTGCAGCGGTTTCTCAGGGTGTTGAACGTGGCGAAAAAAGCCAAAATCGGCCACAATACGCCGCCGTTATGAATGACCATACTTCGGGAAACGCCTTAATGACACCCCAAAAGCGAATCCGTATGACCACTACCCATATGACTCCATGGGAACGATACCAGCAGGACCTTGAGCGGCCCGAGTTTCACAAAGACCCGGCCCAGGAAGATGCGGTCCGCCGTTTGCATTCACTTTACGACAAACTGGTGGCGGCGGAAAGGGAGCGTGACAAACCGATGGTCAAACTTCGCCTCAAGTTCAGGAAGGGCAAAGAAGATCCGGTGAAGGGTTTGTATTTCTGGGGCGGCGTGGGTCGCGGTAAAACTTACCTCATGGATACGTTCTATGAAGCTCTGCCCTTTGATCGCAAGATGCGAGTGCACTTCCACCGGTTTATGCAGCGTGTTCACAAGGAACTGAAAAGCCTGAAAGGCGAGAAAAACCCGTTGGATATCGTGGCGAAAATGTTTGCGGACGAAACCCGGGTGATCTGCTTTGACGAATTTTTTGTCTCTGACATCGGTGACGCCATGATACTGGCAACGTTGATGGATGGCCTGTTCAGCCGTGGTGTGACCCTGGTCTGTACCTCCAATATCGTGCCTGACGGGCTTTACAAGGATGGCCTGCAGCGTGCCCGCTTCCTGCCCGCCATCGCGCTGGTCAAGAAGCACACCGAAGTGGTGAATGTGGATGGCGGTGTGGATTATCGCCTGAGAACCCTGGAGCAGGCCGAGTTGTACCACTTTCCCCTGGATGAGGACGCCGACAAGAGCCTTCAGAAAAGTTACGACGGGCTTGCGCTTGAGGCGGGCAGCCACAGCCTGGAGTTGGATATCAACGGCCGAAAGCTGACCGCCCTCAGCCACGCCGATGACGTGGTCTGGTTTGATTTCAAGACCCTGTGCGATGGCCCGCGCAGCCAGAACGACTACATCGAGCTGGCGCGGGAGTTTCACGCAGTGATCATCAGCAATGTCCCGGTGCTGGGAAAAGACAAGGACGATCAGGCCCGGCGATTCATAAACATGATTGACGAATTTTACGATCGCAACGTCAAGGTGATCATTTCCGCAGAAGCTTCGATTACGGACCTGTATGCCGGCGGGCGGCTTGGTTTTGAATTTGAACGAACGGAGTCCCGGTTGCTGGAAATGCAATCCAGGGAATACCTCGAGGCACCTCACAAGGCCTGATAGACGTCGGACTAAATGAAGTCCAATCCGATAACGAACTACCCAAACGATAGAGAGATCAAGTAATGAGCACAGACAACGTCGTCATCGTCAGTGGTGTACGCACCCCCATGGGCGGATTCCAGGGCAGCCTGGCCGCGGTTTCCGCACCGGAGCTGGGTGCTATCAGTATTGCCGAAGCTATCCGCCGTGCCGGGTTGCAGCCGGCAGACGTGCAGGAAGTGATCATGGGCAATGTCCTGCCGGCAGGGCTCAAGCAAGGGCCGGCTCGCCAGGCCATGCGGCAGGCGGGGCTACCGGACAGCACTGGTGCCACGACGATCAATAAGCTTTGCGGTTCGGGCATGAAAGCCGCCATGTTTGCCCACGATGTAATCAAGGCCGGCACCAACGATATTATGGTTGCCGGTGGCATGGAGAGCATGTCCAACGCACCGTACATCCTACAGGGCGTTCGCGGTGGCTATCGCATGGGGCCTGGCCAGGCGCCTCAGGACCATATGTTCCTGGACGGCCTTGAAGACGCGGAAACCGGTCGGCTGATGGGGGCTTTCGCTCAGGAAATGGCCGACAAGAAAGGCTACACCCGGGAAGAGATGGACGAATACGCGATTACCTCCCTGACCCGAGCCAAGAAAGCCATTGAAGAAGGGCTGCTGAAAGACGAAATCATCCCGGTTACCGTCAAGACCCGCAAAGGTGAGGTGGTGGTTGAGGACGACGAGCAGCCCCACAGCGCCAACATCGAAAAGATCCCGAGCCTGCGCCCGGCCTTTGCCAAAGACGGCACTGTTACCGCGGCCAATGCCTCGTCAATATCGGATGGTGCCTCTGCACTGGTGTTGATGCGTGAATCCGAAGCCGAAAAGCGCGGCCTTAAACCCTTGGCACGGATCGTTGCCCATAGCACCCAGTCCCAGCATCCGGCTGAATTCACCTGCGCTCCGGTGGGTGCCATCGAAACCCTTTTCGCCAAAACCGGCTGGACAAAGGACGACGTGGACCTGTTTGAGATCAACGAAGCCTTCGCCATGGTCGCCATGATGCCGATCCGCGAGCTCGGCCTGGACCCGGAGAAGGTCAATATCCACGGCGGCGCCTGTGCCCAGGGCCACCCGGTTGGCTCCACCGGCTCCCGCCTGCTGGTGACGCTGATGCACTCCCTCAATCACTACGGCAAGAAGAAGGGTGTTGCAGCACTGTGTATCGGCGGTGGTGAGGCAACGGCGATGGCTATTGAAATGCTGTGATTTGTGCCGGCTGGTTGCATCCAAATTTGTTGACTATAGTGACTCAGTGCGAGGGAAGTCTGCCGCAGAGAGGGGCGTAATAGAGAGAGGCTTAATCGTAAAATCATACTTTTGACTGATCAAAGCGTTCGATGGCGTTAGCTATAGTGCCAACATCACGAGCACTGTGCATGAAGCCTCCAAACATCGTGAACACCAATAATCAGAGCAGCGACTCAGAACAACAATGGAGTAGCCTTCCAATGACAAGAAAAACACATCAATGGCAGCAGTGGACTAAATTGCCGCTGGCCGTAGCAGTTGCAGCCGGAGTATCCGGGCAGGCAGCTGCCTATTCATTTTACGTGGGGGATGTGGAAGCCTCTTTCAACACGACGCTGTCGGCGGGCGTTGGCTGGCGAACCGAGTCACAGGACAGAAGGTTGATTGCCCAGGGTAACCTGGGGCCTGAATACGCTCCCGGTCAGCCCTTGGCCAACATCGGTGCTTCTACCAACAACTATGACGACGGTAACCTCAACTTCGAGAAAGGGGATACCTACTCCAAAATCGTCAAGGGTAACAGCGAACTTTTTCTCAGCTACGATGTGGATAGCGACACGCTTACCCGGATAGGTGGCTTTGCGCGGGGGCGTTACTGGTATGACTTCGAGTTGAAGGATGAGAGCAGAGCGGTTGATCCTGTTGGTCAGCGTCGCGAACTGAACGAAGAGGCCAAAAAATATGCCTCCGGCGGCGAAATTCTTGATGCCTACGTATTTTCCGACTGGTATTTTGGTAATGTGCCGGTCAGCCTGCGCTACGGCAAGCAGGTGTTGAGCTGGGGTGAGAGTACATTTATCCAGGGGGGCATAAATACCATCAACCCGGTTAACGTACCTGCCTTCAGGGCACCAGGCTCGGAACTGAAGGATGCGCTGTTGCCGGTTGAGATGTTTTACGCGTCCGCAGGTATTACGGAAAATGTGACTGTTGAGACCTTCGTGCAAGCTGACTGGGAGCCCGTTCGCCCAGATGATTGCGGCACATTCTTCTCCACAAACGACTTTGCCGCTGACGGCTGTGGCCCGGTTTTGTTGGCCGGTCAGTTGCCTGATTCCCAAGCGGAGGCTCAGGGCTTTATCGCTCCTCGTCTGGCGGACCGTGAGGCGGATTCCAAAGACCAGTTCGGTGTCGCACTGCGTTGGTACGTGCCGGCCCTGAACGATTCGGAGCTTGGTTTCTACTACATCAAGTACAACAGCCGTCTGCCGTATGTCAGTGGCCTGGTGAACAATCCGTCTTCGCCCAGTGGTAGCCAACAGAACGATCCGAATGAGCCGAACTCCCAGTTTCCGAGCTACTTCATCGAGTATCCCGAAAACATCAATCTCTATGGCATCAGTATCAACACCACGACCCCGGGTGGCTGGTCTCTGGGTGCTGAGTACAGCTTCCGTGATAACGTTCCGCTTCAGTGGAACGCATTCGAGCTGATTTATGGTGGTTTGCAGCAGCGTGGCCCAAACGGGGAAATTCTGAGCAAACTTGAAAAGCAGCGGCTTGAAGAGTCGGGCGGCGCCAATCTGGCCGGAAAGCCTGTTGACGGCTACGACCGGTTCAACGTTTCCCAGGCGCAGTTTACGCTGATCAAGTTCTTCGACCAGGTTATGGGCGCCAGTCGCCTCTCCCTGATCACGGAATTCGGTGCCACCTACGTTCACGATCTTCCGGACGAAGATGAAGCCCGTTACGGTCGCTCAGGCACCTTCGGTATCGGTACGTTGCCGGTGGACGGTTCCAACTTCACGGGTGATTTCTGTGAGGCCGGTGCCAACATCAATACCAACTACTGTAACAATGATGGCTTTACCACGGCCTTCTCATGGGGCTACCGTACCCGTCTGGTGTGGAGCTACCTGAACGCGTTCTCTGGCATTAACCTTTCACCACAGTTGGCGTGGAGCCACGATGTGCAGGGTTACGCGCCTTCTCCGGGTGGTAACTTCAGCGAAGGCAACAAAGCCATTGGTCTGTCACTGCAGGCTGAATACCAGAACCGTATAACCGGTAATATCGGTTACACAAACTTTTTCGGTGGCAAGCCGTATAACGAGTTGACTGACCGTGATTTCGTGAGTGCGAGCGTTTCCTACTCATTCTGATTCGGCCTGAATTCGTTTAACGAGGTAATTTAAATGAAACTGAACAAGAAGCTACTGGCCACTGGCATCCTGTCCGCAACGTTGTTTGCGGGTAACGCCTTTGGCGCGGTTTCCGCAGAGGAAGCGGCCAAGCTGGGTGACTCGCTCACGCCAATGGGCGCTGAGAAAGCGGGTAACGGAGGCGCTATTCCGGCCTGGGATGGAGGTCTGACCACGCCTCCTGCCGGGTATAAAAACGATGGTATCTATGTGAACCCGTTCCCGAACGAAGAGCCAAAGTTCACCATCAACCAGAGCAACGTTGACCAGTATGCGGAAAACCTGTCCCCGGGACAGGTCGCAATGATCAAGCGTTATGACGATTACGTCATGCCGGTATACGAGACGCACCGTTCCGCTGCATACCCGGAACAGGTCATGAAGGATACTGTTGACAACGCCACGAGTGTGGAGTTGATCAAGAGTGGTAACGGCCTGGGTAATTACCAGACCGCTACGCCATTCCCGATCCCTCAGAACGGCCTGGAAGTTATCTGGAACCACATCACCCGATACCGCGGCGGTTCGGTCCAGCGTAACGTTGGGCAGGTGACTCCGACTGAGGACGGGTCCTTCAGCGTTGTAAAGTTTCAGGACGAGCTGACATGGAAGACGTATCTGGATGACTATGAGCCGGGAATGGACCCCAATGTTCTGTTCTATTTCAAACAGGCCATTACCGCGCCGGCTCGCCTGGCTGGTAACGTCCTGCTGGTTCACGAGACCATCGACCAGGTTCAAGAGCCGCGTCGCGCGTGGGTATACAACGCCGGTCAGCGCCGGGTTCGTCGCGCACCGCAGGTAGCTTATGACGGCCCGGGTACCGCTTCAGACGGCATGCGTACCTCCGACAACTTCGATATGTTCAACGGTGCGCCTGATCGTTACAGCTGGGAGTTGGTTGGCAAGAAGGAAATGTACATCCCTTACAATTCCTACAAGCTGGTGGACCGTGACCTGGATTATGACGAAATCATCAAGGCCGGCCATATCAACCAGAATCTTACCCGCTATGAGCTGCACCGTGTCTGGCACGTGCGTGCCACACTGAAGGACGGTGAGCGTCATATCTACGCCCAGCGTGACTTCTATATCGATGAAGACTCCTGGCAGGCGGCGGTAATCGATCATTACGATGGTCGTGGAGAACTGTGGCGTGTGGCAGAAGCGCACAGCATGCAGTTCTACGATCAGATCGTTCCCTGGTACGCCATTGAAACCCTGTACGACCTGCTGTCTGGACGGTATCTGGTTCTGGGTTTGACCAACGAAGAATCCAACCCTTACGAGTTTGGGGTTGATCGCATGTCACGTGACTACACACCCGCTGCTCTGCGTCGTGCAGGTACGCGGTAAGTCACCGTTATCCGGGAGCAATCCCGGCTGACTGGAAAGCGGTGGACCCTTGGGTCCACCGCTTTTTTGTTAAAGTCCTTGAATTTCCTCGAATGTTGGGAATTTGCCGGTATTTCGTTATCTTCCCGTCAAATTTTTGCAGCCTACCCCTGATTTAGTTTAACCTCTCCCTACTAATACTAAAGGCGTACCCGATGCAGGGCGCCGCAGCAACGACAAAGCAGAGATCACATTTGCCGGATAAGGGCCCATCGGGCTCATAGATTCCGGGCTTTCAACGGGGCAAAGAGTGAAACCATTCGATGATGGCCGTGCGGCCAACGATGAGTTCCAGTCAACATTAGGCGGTACTCATCGTGGCGAGTTGATCAGGGATTTGTTGCGCCAGCGAGTACGGATGCCGGAGCCCGTTCCGAATTACCTCAAAAGGCCAGCGCTAACCGAAAAACTGACCGGGGCAATAACACCGGGCTCGGTTCTGTTGCTTGAGGCGCCTTCCGGTTATGGCAAAACTCATGCCCTGAGTGCGGCGTTCCGTGAAACCTCCCGTAGCCCCGACACCCTCCGATGGCTGGCTTTGACCGGGCAGGAAAATGATGCCGGGCGACTGTTGGCCTTGCTTGAAATCGCGTTGACACCGCCCGGTGCCACCTCACGACCGTCAGGGCAACAGAAAGCTTCCAGCAATACGGATGCGCTTGCCCTACTATTGTCCGATGCTCACTGGAGCGACTCGGACCGCGACAGTGTGCTCGTGATTGATAACGTTGGCACCGTCGCCAATCCGGCAGCCATCGCCCTGCTTCAGCAGCTGGTTGAGAACATCCCTTCTGGTCTGGCGCTGGTGATGGTGTCCAGAAAGCCGCTGCCATTTGAGACCCACACATTCGAACTGGAAGGCCGATTCAATAGAATCGGCGCGGATTCCCTTGAACTGACAAGGCTGGAAACGTTCGAGTTCTTCCACGCTGCGATCGACCGTAATCAACTGACCACGGTTGCTGTGGAGCATCTGTTTTCGTTGACTGAGGGATGGATTACGCCTTTGGGGTTGTACCAGCGGGAACTGGACTCCGCGCCGGAATCCCGATTGCCGATACAGGAAACCTTCAGTGTTGAGCGTTTTCTCAGGGATGCTGTGCTGATTCATTTAACGCCTGGTCAACAGCGTTCTCTGAGAATCATGGCGGAAATGGAGATCGTCTCGGACGAACTGTTCCTGTCATTGGCTGATGCTGGGTGTGATCATGCCTTTCGACCCTCTGCAGCTTCGGAAAGTGGTATCCCGCTGCGTCCATTGCCGGGGCGTGGGCGCTGGTTCCGCCTGAACCCTTTGCTGCACGACTGGTTACAGACACCGGCCCTCGATGAGTCGCAGGAGCGTGCCCTGAAAGCCAGTCGCTGGTTTAGTGACCGTCATCAGTTTCCCGAGGCGCTGCGTTATGCGCTGGTGAGCGGTAGTCTTGAGGAATCGGTCCGGATAGCCTCTGAAGGCTCAGAGGCTTTGTTGATTGGCCAGGATACCGCTTCTTTGCTTCGGCTTCGCCGGTCGTTGCCGTCGGGGCTGCTGGAGAAAAGCGCGCGTCTGAAGATTGTCTACGGTTGGGTCCATGCCATCGGTGGTCAGTTCAGGCAGGCAAGAATGTTGATCAACGATCTCGATAATGGCGAGCGTCCCGAACTTGCTGGCCGGGTCGATGCGCTCAGGGCCTTTATTCTCCGCGGCGAGGGCAGTGTTGATGAGGCCCTGATGGTCGCAGACAGAGCCCTGCAGGCGGAGGAGTTGTCTACTCAGGGCCAGCTGGTGACGCAGCTGGTTCGTTCCAGTGCGCTATGCGCCGCTGGCAGGTTTGGCGATGCCCGGGAGGCCAATCGCATTGCCGCAAGGCTGGCTCGAGAGGCTGGAGACGCTGGTTCGGAAGTTCTGGCAGTCTATGCCCACGCACGGATCGAGCTTGGCAAGGGATCGTTGAAACACGCAGAGCAACTGCTGCGCACTGGTCTGGATACCGCCATGAACGAGTCATCGCGGCCCGCACGTGTTGGCGAAACACGCCTACAGCTAAATCTGGTGATGGTGCTTTGGCACCAGGGACGACAGGCGGAAGCAGACCGGCTGTTGGTGACCTGTGTTCGCCATGCTGAGCAAACCCGCGATCTTGGGTTGCTGCTGGCCATGGCGCTGAGGGTGTTGATTTGCCGCACCCAGAATCGGATGGACGATGCGTTTGCCTGGATTGGTCGTGCCGAGCGAACCATGCAGTCGTGGCAGGTCGACGAGTCCGTCTATGTGCCTGTGCTTGAGGCTCTGAAAATCAGCGGCTGGCTGGCTCTGGGTCAGACGGACACGGCGGCACAGGCTATGGAACGGCTCAAGCCATGGCGGGAGGTGAATTGCGTGCCGGAAATGTTCCCAATGATGCCTGGCATGCTGCAATGCCTGCAGGCGAGGATCGAACTGGCGCGGGGTGATGACATCAAGGCTGCTGAAACCGTCCGGAACATTCGGGACAACGGCGGGGAGGCATTGCCTTTCGGTTTGGACTTATATTCCAGGCTGCTGGAAAGTGTCCTTAGCTGGCGCCAGAAAGGCCCTTCCGCTGCCCAGAAAATACTGACCGCCACTATAGCCATGGCAGGAGAAGAGCACTACATCAGCCCCTTCGCGGAGCTGAGGGGAGAACTTCAGGAACTGCTTGAGAAAACCTGGACCCAGCTGCCGGATGCGCCATTTGTCGACGCAATAGGGAGGCTTTACGGTCTCACCGACATGAAAGAGCACGCGTCTCTGGCTGAGCCTATCAGCGACCGGGAGCAGGGAGTGCTTGAGTTGATTGCCCAGGGGTTGTCGAACCAGGACATTGCCGACCGCCTTCACATCTCGTTGCACACGGTCAAAACCCATGCTCGTCGTATCAACGCCAAGCTCGAGGTGAAGTCACGCACGCAGGCCATCGTCCGCGCCCGTGAACTGGGGTTGCTGTAGTGAAAACACTGTAACGTTCAGCCAGTCTGCTTCAGCTCGTCTATAAGAGCGTCCTTTTCTTCCCATACCTGGCTTACCCAACGCTGGAAGTCCGCCCGTATTTCACGGTTGTTTTCGTAGTCCATGCCCAGGAAACGGTGTGGAATTTCTCGCGTTCGAATATCAACCACAATCCGTTGGATCCGCCCGCACAGGTAATCCCAAATGCCGGACTTGCCGTCCGGATATACGATGGTCACATCCAGCATGGTGTGCAGGGACTCGCCCATGGCTTCCAGTACAAAGGCCGTACCGCCTGCGCGAGGCCTTAGCAGGTGTTTGTGGGGCGAATTCTGACTCTGGTGTTTGGCCGGTGTGAGTCGTGTACCTTCCATGAAGTTGAAAATGGTCACTGGTGTATACCGGAACTTCTCACAGGCGGCTCGAGTGGCTTCCACGTCCTTGCCCTTCAATTCCGGACGCCGGGCTATCTGCTCCTTGGTATGGCGTCGCATGAAGGGGAAGTCCAGCGCCCACCAGGCCACGCCCAGCAAGGGTACCCAGATCAATTGCTGTTTGAGGAAAAATTTCAATAGCGGGATGCGGCTGTTCAATACGTGTTGGATGGCCGGAATGTCGGCCCAGCTCTGATGGTTGCAGGTGACGAAGTACCAGTGTTCGCGGCTCAGGCCCTCAGCGCCGCGGACATCCCACTTGATGTTGTGAAGCACGTCAGCCAGCACATTGTTGAAGCCAATCCAGAACCACGCGATGCGGTTCAGAACGATGGTGCAGCCTTTGCGAACCGAAGGCGTCGGAACCAGCAACTTGATTACCGCAAACACCATCAGGATCGGGAATAGCCAAAGGGTGTTAAGAACAATACAAAGCACTGCGAGCACACCTTTGACGGGTGCGGGCAAGAACCTGGACATTGATCGATGTCTCCGGAATTCGAATTCACTCGGTTATGTGATGGTGGATTCAGCCTTCGCTACTGGTTTCGTCAGCGGTGGTAGCCCCAGGCAGGAGTGCCTTCTCCTGCTTTGCCGCAGCCAACTCAAGGAGCTCTTGGGAATTGGCTCCCCGAACAATGGCCTGGAAGTCTTCATCGTAATAGTCGAGGTTGTTGTGGCGGATCATGCTTCTAATTTCCTCCACATAGTCTTCACCGCGTTCGGAATACCCCAGCAAACCGGCAGCAAGGCTCGGGCCACTGGCGATATCATCACGATTGCGGGCTTTCAGGCGGATGTCCCTGAGCAACTGGTAGGTTGGATGGCGATTCAGGTTCTGGATGTAAGAGCGCACGGACAGATAAGGCGAAGAGAAGCTCGCCACTTCATGACTGGCACCCTCAACGCGTCCCCGGGGTACCAGACCGCAGCCCTGCGAGAAGCACCATTGTCCGAACAGGTTGTTGCCTCTACGTGCAAAACGGGAGGTGCCCCAGGCGGATTCATTGGCGGCCTGAGCCAGCACCAGCGAGGGCGGAATCACATCGAGGCGGTTTCGCAGGCGTCGGAACATGGTTTCGCTGCCGGGTTCTTCATCCACCCTCAGCCGCTCGGCCTGGTTCTTCAGCCAGGTCAGTTCCGATTTACTGAGCTCGTCCTTGCCGGCCAGGCTGTCGAGATAATCGCGCTCGATCAGAATACGGGAGTTTGCCAGCACGATACGTGGGTACAGGAACGAGAAAAACGCGGCTTTTTTCTCGGTGGTATCACGGTAGGCAGAGAAATCCGGCAAGTCCGCTCGTGACCAGCCAGGGAGTGAAGGCAGTTTGGCCAGGGCGACATCCGAGTCCTCGGCGTCGCGGTCGTGGTCCGGGTCGGGGGTATGCAGTATGCCCCAAAAACCAAAAACCATCAGCGGAACTATCAACCACAGTGCCCGGATACCAGAAGACATAAAACCTCTCGTTACAATCGATATGACAGCAATTATAACAGGTTATACGCCAACGTCGCCCGGGTGGTTTGCTCCCCGCTATTCTGGCAAGCGTGTCGCCATGAGCAACCCCAGTACCTCTTCCTGGCCCTCTGTCTGCCTGAGTTGCAGGAAAAACTGATCCTGATCGCGGGTAAAAAAGCCGTCCAGCGTCAGGCTGCCGGCACTAAACGTTGCAGCCCCGGTGTTGCTGGCCGTGTACGCCAGGGATACCGTTCCGGGGGACTGTGCCTGTGGAGTGGAGACCGATTCGGCATCGACTTGATGGACAACCTCGAGCGTCCGGCCCTCCAGACGGGCGCTGCCGGAAGATTCAATCACCAGCAGGGCGTTATCGAAATGCATCAGCCGGTTGCTGACCTGCTCCATTCCCAACCCCACGCCCTGAAGGCGGTAGCGCCCCTGGCTGGGTGGAGAGGCATTGGCCTGCTCGGCAGCCACCAGAATTCCATCACCAATAGCGTTGGTGTCCAGGTTGAAAGCCATCAGGGAACCGTTCGGCGTTGATGCGCCGACGGCGATATCCGGTTTCTCATCCAGGCCGGAGGCACTGTCGCGGTCCAGATTCAGGCGCCCGTTACTGACGATACGGTTTCCGCTGTTTGGGTCATACACCCGCGACTGACGCTCACTGATGACCCAGTTGGCATCCCGCTGGCCTGGGTTGTCTGCCGGCACGGAAACAGTGACATTCCCCGTGTTGTCCCTGCGCAGGGTGGTGGTCGCCATGGTCTGGGTGACGGATGGGCCGATGATCTGCCAGACCCCAACGCCGGACTCCACCACAAAGGGCTGGCTCTCATCGCCCATGCGGGTGGACAGGTAAATGACGTTGTAGTCTCCCTCCAATGTTTCCCGATTGAACCCTTCTTTTCGCAACAGGTTCATCTCAAACGCAGACAGGTAATGATCTTCCAGTGTGCGCTCGCGCTTCAGCTCGCCGCTTTCGGAACGCAATTCAATGGCTTTCCCGGCACTGAAATATCCACTAAGGACTCTATCGGGCTGCTCGGTGCCGCCACCGACGTATGCGTTCATGAAATAGGGGTTGCGGGTCCAGCCGATAATCCGGGAGCTACCACGGCCGGTGATGCTCTGGTAAAGGGCTCGACCGGCCAGCAGACGAATCTCGTCCTCCACCGTCGCGGCACCGGGTGAGGAAGAGTGGGTGTTCAGGTCCCAGGCCGGGCGGTTGAAGAATTCATTACCATCGGCGTGTATCAGGGCTCGACGGTCATAGGGGATGTCGCTGGCCAGGGAGGTGACCCGAATGTTGAAGGCGTCGAGGGAGGTTAACGTCATGCCCGGGTAAACATAGCCGGTACCGTTCTGGTCGGTTGTGGTTTCCTCGCGGGCGATCCTTACGCCCCATTGGCCGGAGCCGGCAATGCTGGATTCAAGAAATGTTTGCCCCAATTCGACGCCCCAGAACACTGAATGGTAATTCGCGGCGCTGGCTTCTATCTTGCCGGAGGAGCTTTCCCCCAATAGTGCATAATCGGCCATCGCGTCGACATACCGGGCAAAATCTCCCCGTTGCTCAAGCAGGGCGAGTGCTCCGTCGACATCCAGATTGCCGGGGATGTCGATCTCAAAATCATGGACCTGATCGGCGAGCGTGGGCCAGACGTACTTGTTCAAACACAGTGAGCCATTGACGTCGTTCACGCAGTCCATGATCTGGGAGAACTCGCCGGAGCTGTAGCGATCCAGCGAGTTCGCCACGAGGTACTCCGAGAACGGGTTCACTTTCACGTCCCGGTCCTCATCGGCTGCGAGTGACCGCATGCGGCTGTTGCCGTAAGTGGCTTCGATCACGACATTGGGGCCTATCGGTCGTCCGTTTTCAAAACGGATGACGGTTCGCCCGCTGTCTTCCCGGCGGGACCGGATCTCTACGGAGCCGAGCTCGCGGAGAGTCTGATCGGTCTGGTAAACCCGAATGGTGTCGGGCTCTACAATCCTCAGGTTGCGGCGGGTCAACTCACCACCTGGTGCAACGGATTCCGGCACCTCCATGGTAATCCGCACTTCATCTTTGGCCAGGCCGGACGCATTGTTGGAATCACCGGTTGAGCCGGGCGTGAAGTCGTCGATCGCGTTTTTCGTCGGCGGGAAGCTGTTTCCCCGGCCTGCCACGTCGTCGTTTGCGTCGCCGCTACCGCCACAGCCGATGATCAGTGTGGCAGTGGAAAGGGTGAAAACAGCGGTGAAGGCCCGTGCAGCTAAGTGAAACATAGGGTTGTCCATGCCAGATAAAACGTTCCAGGAGCGTGAGCCAGAAGTCTATCAAGTTGGCAAGGCACAAAGAGTGAGGAAGGGCACGAAATGGGGAGTGGTAACCCCGCCCTGATAGTGGCGGGCAGGGTTATCCTGCGGGATCAGGACCTGATCAGAAGAAGATCTTCATACCGGCCATGACGCCTTCATCCAGGTTCAGGTCACCACGACCGTCAAAGTCGGTATTCAGGTAGCGGTAACCGGCAAATAACTCGGCGTTGCGGATAACACGGTAGCTGCCGCGAAGCTCAAGGCTGGTGAGGTCATCGGAATCGCCAAAGGCAAGGATGCTGGGCGCGTAGTGAAGCCCGCCGGTGAACGACAGACCTGGTGCGTTGGGTACGTTTACGGTGGCAAAGCCGCCGAGAGCCACGGCGCCGCCGTCCAGCCGATCATCATCCCATCCGAAGGCGCGAACACCAATGCCCGCTGTGGTGGGCAGGTTGCCAATGGCCGTGCGGCCCTGGGCGTGGAAATCCACGTTGCCGATGTGACGGCTGCCTTCGTGATAGGTATAGCCGGTGCCGACCTGGATGTCGGAATTGGTGCCGAAGAAGTTGACCTGGCCCTTGACCGAGTCGTTGGTCAGGCTCAGGTCCACATCGGAGGCGTATACAGGTGCTGCCGCAAGTGACAGAACGATAAGGGGAATTCGGGACGCTTTCATTCTTCGACCTTCTTAATGTTTGAATGTAACCGCCGGAATGTTAACGGTCCGGCCCAAGTGGCTCAACTTAAAACGGGTTAAGGGCGGGTTAATGCGGGCGATCAATGGGTGGTTGTGTCGCCGCCCTGATCCAGATCGTCGGGGGACGCATTTTCTGCGGGAACACGATATTCCTCATTGGCCCAGGCGCCCAGATCAATCAGTTTACAGCGTTCGGAGCAGAAAGGGCGAAACGGGTTGTTCTCATTCCATTCCACGGACTTTTTACAGGTGGGACATTCTACGTTCATGGTGGCCTTGTGTCGGGTATTCAGGTGGATGCGGAGGCTTGGCAGTATTGTTCCAGAACCGCCCGCAACATTTCAATATTGACCGGCTTGGCAACAAACGAGTCCATGCCTGCCTCGCGGCAGCGCTCTTCATCCTTTTCCATAGCGCTTGCGGTCAGCGCCACCACAGGTACCCGATTACGGTTGTGGTCCTTCTCCCATTGGCGCAGGCGGCGAGTGGCCTCGAAACCATCCACCCGGGGCATCACACAATCCATGAAGATCAAATCAAAAGGGTGCCATTGCCAGAGACTGGAGGCGGCTTCGCCGTCATTCGCCGTCATCACATCACAGCCCAACTTTTCCAGCAGCCGGCGGGTGAGGGTGCGGTTGACCGGGTTATCTTCCACCAACAGAACTTTCATGCGGCCGCAGGGTAATTCCTGGCGGCGGGTATTGTCACTGACGGCTTGCAGGGAAAACCGGGTCAGGAAGCGACGTTCGTTACGGACGGAATCCGAAAACAGTTGGTGCAGGATAGGGGTCAGGCACGATTCCCGCAGGGACTTGCTCAGGAAGGCATCGGCGCCGGCCTGTCGGAAGTGCTCTGCATCCCCCCGCTGGGGGTTGGACGACAGAATCAATAGCCGTGTATGGCCCCATTCAGGGTTGTTACGGATCTGTCGGCACAACAGGTCACTGTCCATATCCGGTACAAACCCGTCCAGCACCAAGGCATCAAAGGGCTTGTGGTTGTCCGAGGCCAACCGCAATGAGGTCAGTGCCTCGCCGGCGGATTTCACTGCTTCGATATCCAACTCGTGGCGCGAAAGCATTTCCAGGGTAATCTTGCGGGACAGTTCATAGGAGTCCACCACCAGAATGTGCCGCCCGCGGATCATGCTGGTATCCGGTCGACCGCGGGCGGCGCTCTCTGGCGCAACCTGCAGGCTGAGCTCCATCCAGAAGGTGGAGCCCTCGCCGGGTTTACTCTCAAGGTCCAGTGAGCCGTCCATCAACTGAACCAGCTGGCGACAAATGGTCAGGCCCAGGCCTGCACCCGGCAATTGTCGCTGGAAACGCTGACCGAGCTGAACGTAGGGCTCGTACACCAGCGGTATATCCTCGGGGTTGATCCCCACGCCCGTGTCTTCAACCGCCACCCGAAGTCGTACGTTGTTATCCCGCCGACCCAGCACCTCGATGCTGATCAGCACGTGCCCGGAGTCGGTAAACTTGATGGCGTTTGATGTCATGTTGAGCAGAATCTGCCTCAGCCGTACCGGATCCCCTTTCAGGGCCCAGGGCAGGTTCTCGTCAATTCGCAGTTCCAGCGCCAGACCCTTTTCCCGAGCCCGTGCACCCAGCATATGCACCAGATCATTCAAGGTGTCGCGAAGGTCAAAGGGAATGTCATCCAGCACCAGCTTGCCGGCTTCCATACTGGAGATGTCCAGCAGGTCATTGATAATGGCCGACAATCCCTCCGAAGCGTTGAGCAGGGTGTGGACATATTCCCGCTGGTCCTGATCGAGGGGGGTATCTGACAGGAGATTGGCGTAGCCCAGCACCGATTGCAGCGGAATGCGCAACTCATGGCTGACGTTGGCCAGGAACTGATTCTTGGCATGGTTTGCCCGCACGGCTTGATCTCGTTCATCCTGGGATTGGATGGAGGTCTGGCGCAGGGAGCGGGTGTCTTCCAGCAGCTGCAGGCGCATGGTGTTCAGCGCCTGTTCCAGCTCACTCAGTTCGTCACCCCGCTTTGGGGGCTTGCGGCGAAGCCTCAGCGGTTCAATCAATGCGTCCAGGTTAAGCCGGGCGGCGTAGTCGGCAATCGATTCCAGATGACGGGAAAGGGTGAGCCGAACAATGACCAGAAGCCCGAGGGTGCCCAGCATCACGATCATCGACTGGAACAGCAGTGTGAGCAACGCCCGGTCCATCAACTCGTTGTAGACGGTTTCCACAGACGACGTCACAGTCAAGGTGCCCATGGCTTCCGGGCTATTGAAGGACGCGCGATTGAACACCAGGGGGAAGGATTGGCTGATCACCCGGCCATCCGGATAGGTACCCGTGTTGAACTCCTCGCCAGCGGCGGTGATCACCCGGGCATGCTGGATAACCGGAATGGCGCGCATGTCATCCAGGCTGTTGGCAACCTCGCTGTAGTTCATCAGCCAGAGGTTGTTGCTCATACTGCCGGCAACCAGTTCCGCAGCGCGTTCCTGGGTGCTGCGCAACTCTTCGGTTCTGCGCTCAAACTCGCCAATCATCTGAACGCCGGTGGCAGCCAGCGACAGGATCAGGCTGAACAACAGAACATATACCAGCAGCCTGGCAGCCAGTGGCCGTACACCTATTCGTCTGAATAACCGGATCGGAGGCAAGGCACGCATTCCCTGTGTCGAAAAATCAACCGATCTGCAGTTTAACAGACCGTTAGCACTTCGACACGTTCCTGTGATTCATCATGGACAAAGCGGAAGCGCACGTTCAGATCGTACAAATGCGCTCCGTATATCCGCTCTTCATCCCGGCCACGCCGGAACGATGGGCGAGGGTCGTAGCTCACCACATCTTCTATCAAGTCTCGGAAATCCGGATACTGATCCGCTGGCAAGGCTGCGAGCTGTTGGTCAGCCTCATCCAGGAACACTACCGGTAGACGATCCGTCGGTGCGGACTCCGCCCAACCCAGGGTGGCTTCTGGCACTGAATCTGCAAATGGCAGATAGGGTTTGATATCCAGGATGGGGGTGCCGTCGATAAGGTCATGGTCACCGATTCTCAATACCAGGCGACCGTCCGCATCCCGCGTCAGTCCTTCGTTTCGTACGACTGACAGCCCCAGGCTGTTGGGGCGAAAAGGTGACCGGCTGGCGAACACCCCTATCTTTTTGTTGCCCCCCAGCCGGGGCGGCCGCACCACTGGGCGCCATTCTGCCCGCACCGCCTCATGAAACTGGAACGTCAGCCACAGGTGGCTGGCGGTCTCCAACCCCCGGAACGCATCCTCGCGATCGAACGGCGATTGGATGATCAGGTCAGCGTGGGCAAAGCGGGTCAGTCCTGGTTGTCGGGGTACACCAAACTTGTCCCGGAAGCAGGAACGGGTAATAGCGATGGGGGTCAGTGTCAAGGCATCAACGGCGGGGCGGGAGGGATGTCGGCTCATAGACACTAGCGCCCAAAGGCTGCCAGGAACGTCTGGTGTAACTGTTCAACCTGACGCTCAACATCCATCATAGCCAGGTTGTTGTCCACCACGTCATCGGCTTTCTGGAGTCGTTGTTCTCGCGGCATCTGAGCGGCGATGATGCGCTCGACCTGCTCTCTGTCGTTGGTATCCCTGGCCATGGTTCTCTGGATCTGCACATCGACCGGCACATCCACCACGACGACTTTCTCGACCAGCTCATGCTGGTCGGTTTCCAACAACAAAGGCGACACCAGAAGTACATAGGGTAGGGAATAGTTAACCGGACGCAGTTGCCGCATCAGCTCCTCACGGATCACCGGGTGCAACAGCTCCTCGAGCCAAGCGCGCTCCTCCGGCGCATCGAATACGATTCTCCTCAGCGCCGCACGGTCCAGGCTGCCATCCGGCAGCAGGATCTCCTGCCCAAAATGCTCCGCAATCTTTTCAAGGGCAGGTGTGCCGGGTTCGACGACTTCGCGGGCAACATCATCCGCATCCACCCAGTGCACACCCAGTGCTCCGAACAGCCGTGCAACCGTGGATTTGCCAGAACCGATTCCGCCGGTAAGGCCTACGACTGCCATTCAGACCCCCAGATAGGCATACCACGCCGCCTGAATTTCCGAACCAAACCAAAGGCACAGCAAACCCGCTGCCGCCAAATAGGGCCCGAACGGAATTGGCACTTCGCGGCCGTGCTTGCGGAACACCATCAAACTAATCCCCACAACGGCACCGACCAAAGACGACAACAAAATCACCGCCGGCAGCAATTCCCAGCCCAGCCAGGCGCCCAGCGCCGCCAATAACTTGAAATCGCCGTGGCCCATGCCCTCCTTGCCGGTTACCAACTTGAACAGCCAGTACACCGACCACAGCGACAGATAGCCTGCCACCGCGCCCCAGAAGGCACTGCTGAAATCCGTCAGCACGCCGAAGTAATTCAGGATTAGCCCCAGCCACATGAGGGGCAGCGTCATGCTGTCTGGCAGCAGCTGGGTGTCGAAATCGATTACCGTCAGCGCGATCAGCACCCAAACCAGCAACAGCGACCAAAGCGCAGCTTCAGACGGCCCCATGACCAGAATGGTCACCACCGAAAACAGCGCGGTAATTGCCTCAATGATTGGGTATCGCGGTGAAATGCCGGCTTTGCATGATGCGCATTTGCCGCCCAAAACCAGGTAGCTGATGACCGGGACGTTTTCCCAGGCGCGAATCCCGTGACCGCAGGAAGGGCAGGTGGAGGCAGGTTTGGAGAGCGTAATCGGCTCATCGTTCTTGCGCTGATCGTCTGATAGCTCCAGGAACTCTTCGCATTGGCAGCGCCAGTCCTGCTGCATCATCTTCGGCAGGCGAAGGATCACCACATTCAGGAAGCTACCGATGCAGAGGGAGAAGAAAATGACTGCGGTATAGAGAAGCCAGGGCGTGGCCAGGAACGTATCAAGGGAAATCATCAAAGCTCTCAATCTGTGCCATTAAAGCCCCCCCTCCCATTGCGGAAGAGGGGTGGGGAGAGGGGTTGGTGAAAGGAAGGGCGTGATCAGCCAACCACCTGACCCATCTGGAAGATTGGCAGGTACATAGCGATGATCAGGCCGCCCACAAGCACGCCCAGTATCGCCATGATGATCGGTTCCAGCAGGGCTGTGAGGTTGTCGACCATATCATCCACGACAGCCTCGTAGTGGATGGCGACTTTCTCCAACATTTCATCCAGGTTACCGGATTCTTCACCAATGGCGGTCAATTGCACGGCCATAACCGGGAACACATCCTGTTGGCGCATGGTGGCCTGCAGTTGGGTGCCGCTCGAAACATCGTTCTTTATTCGTTGAATAGCATCCCGATAAACGGCATTGCCGGTTGCGCCGGCAACAGAGTCAAGCGCGTCAACAAGCGGAACACCGGCCGCGAAGGTCGTAGAAAGTACGCGCCCAAACTTGGCTACGGCCGATTTGTCCAGGATTTCGCCCACGACAGGCAGTTTCAAAATGTATTTGTCCACGAAGTCAGAGAACTTCTGAGACCGTCGCACCGCTTCTTTGAACAAGAAAATCGTGCCCATAATGCCCAGTAACACCACAAACCACCAAGCTTGTAGCCACTCAGACAGTCTGACAACCATCTGCGTGAACACGGGTAGCTCAGCGCCAAAGCCCTTGAACAGGCTTTCGAACTGGGGCACCACTTTTACCAACAGGATAGCGGTCACGATCACGGCAACCACAATAATGGCGGCCGGATAGGTCATGGCTTTTTTGACTTTCTTCTTGAGAATCTCGGTTTTCTCGAGATAAGTGGCGATACGGTCCAGCATGCTCTCAAGGGCACCGGCTTTCTCCCCGGAATCCACCAGGTTGCAGTACAGGTCGTCAAAATGCCTGGGATATTTTCGCAGGGCACCGGCGAAACTGGTGCCCGAAGAAATATCGTTGCGGATGTTGGTAACCAGCTCTTGAAGGCCCCTGTTCTCGAGGCCGTCAGCCACAATATCGAAACTCTGAACCAGCGGTACGCCAGCTTTCATCATGGTGGCGAGCTGGCGTGTAAGCATGGCGATGTCGAAAGGCGTGATCTTTTTGCTGCCGCCAAACAGGGGTTTCGGTTTCTTCTTTACCTTGTCTGGAATAATGCCCTGCTTACGCAACTGGGCCTTCACCAAGGCCAGGTTGGTGCCAGACACCTCGCCCTTGGTTTTGTTGCCCTTGCGGTCTTTGCCTTCCCAGACGAACGCCTGAAGTTTCTCTGCTTTCTCTGCCATGCTTAATCCTTCGTCACGCGGTTGGCTTCCTCAAGACTGGTCACGCCCTCAATAACTTTTTTGAGGGCAGACTGCCGCAAGTTCGGGAAGCCTTCGGCCTGTGCCTGCTTTGCAATTTTAATCGAACTGGCTTCTTCCATAATCATGTTCGCCAGCTCGTCGGTAATCTTGACCACCTCGTAAATCCCGACGCGGCCTTTATATCCACCATTGCATTTATCACAGCCCTTGGGACGGTACAACGTGAACCCTGTATCAATTTGTTCCTGTGTGAACCCCTCCGCTAAAAGCACGTCTTTGGGGATATCGGCCGGCTGCCGACAGGAATTACATAGCCGGCGGCCCAGTCGCTGGGCAATGATCAGGCTCACCGACGTGGCGATGTTGAAGGACGGAACGCCCATATTCATCATGCGCGTGAGCGTTTCCGCCGCGCTGTTGGTGTGCAGGGTCGAGAGTACCAGGTGCCCGGTTTGCGCCGCTTTGATAGCGATATTCGCCGTTTCCAGGTCTCGGATCTCACCCACCATGATGATGTCCGGGTCCTGACGCAGGAAGGCTCTCAATGCCTCCGCAAAGCCGAGGCCTACCCTGGTGTTGACGTTGACCTGGTTGATGCCTTCCAGGTTGATTTCCGCGGGGTCTTCGGCCGTGGAAATGTTTCTTTCTGGTGTGTTCAGTATGTTCAGGCCAGTATAAAGGGAAACCGTCTTGCCTGAGCCGGTGGGCCCCGTCACCAGTATCATTCCCTGTGGCTGCTCAAGGGCGTCCAGGTACAGTTGTTTCTGTTCTTCCTCATAACCCAAGACATCGATGCCGAGCTTCGCCTGACTTGGGTCGAGAATCCGCAGAACGATCTTTTCTCCCCAAAGTGTAGGGAGAGTGTTGACCCGGAAGTCGATGGCCTTGGTCTTGGACAGCTTCATCTTGATCCGGCCGTCCTGGGGGACCCGGCGCTCCGAGATATCCAGCTGCGCCATGATTTTTACCCGGGCAGAAATCTTCGGGGCCAGCTTGATGGAGGGCCGCGACATTTCTTTCAGAATGCCGTCGGTGCGGTATCGAACCCGATAGGTTTTCTCATAGGGTTCAAAGTGAACGTCCGAGGCCCCCCCGCGAATGGCGTCAAGAAGCATCTTGTTCACGTACTTCACGATGGGGGCATCGTCTACTTCGCTCGTCGCGGCAACGGCATCGTCTTCCTGCTCGCCACCTTCGGTTTCAACGCCTTCAAGGTCGGCGTCATCCAGATCACCCATCGACGTATCGTGGGACTCAAGATACTTGTCGATGGCTTCCCGGAGCTTGGCGTCGTCAACCAGGATGGCGTCTGTACTCAGGCCGGTATTAAATTTGATTTCGTCCAACGCCTGGATGTTGGTCGGGTCGGAGACCGCAATAAACAGCCGGTTCCCACGTTTATAGAGCGGCAGGGCATTGTGTTTTCGTATCAGTTTTTCGTCTACGACCTTATCGGGCATCATCTCCGGCATAAAGGCGTTGAGATCCAGAACCGAAACGCCGAACTCCATCGCGGCGGAGAACGCGAGCCCTCCGCTGTTCGCCAGGTTGTTCTGTACCAGGTAGGTAATGAGTGGGATGCGGTTGTGGGATGCCTGAAGAAAGGCATCTTTCGCGGTGGATTCATCAATAAGCCCGTCATCGACGAAGCGTCTCGCCAGGCCAGTAAGCGTTACATTGCTTTTATTGGTAGACATAAATTGTGTAAAAAACGCAGCCTAAGTGTCTGAAACGGATGTTGGTCTAATGGAGTGAGTTTAGATGGCTGGCAACGGTTTGGAAAGGCGTGCGGGCAATGAAGTGGTCTTGTGCCCGGAAAACCTGGTGCTTACGGATGTGTCATCTGACAATAATTGTCACCCAGTGACGTGTGAGGGCATAGGGTCGACTTCTTTTGTCGATGCGATGAATTTCACAATGTTTTATAAAGTGCTGATAATAAGGCGTTTGTCGGCGGTTGACTTTAGTTGGCACGAGCAATGCTTAACAAAACCCAGGCTCTAGATACCGGTCACGGGGTGCGACTCCGCCGGGCCCGGGCCGTATCGAGTGGATTAACGACAAATACAGAGGTCGACTAATGAAGAACATTCAAATGAATCACGCCCAGAAAGGTTTCACACTGATCGAATTGATGATCGTTGTTGCGATCATCGGTATCCTGGCAGCTGTAGCTATCCCCCAGTATCAGGACTACACCGCCCGCTCACAGGTTTCACGGGTTGTTGGTGAGATCAATGCTCTGAAATCCAGCGCTGAAAGCATTTTTAACAGCGGCGGTGAAGTTGTTGCTACTGCAGATGATTTGCAGCAAGATCCGCGTCAAATCAACATCGGTTGGACCGGTTCTAACCTGGTTGACGATGCCTACGGCGATGCAGCAGGTCTTGATGTGGAAAATGGCGACCTGCCGAACATGACTTGGTCTGTGCGCCTGGGTGAAGACGCTTCCGGCTCTGTTCGTGGCGTTGTAATCACTATTAGTCGCAGTCTTGCCGGTGCATACTCTTGCTCCATGACTGGCGGTACTGCTGCACAGGGTTGGAAAGACTCTTACGCTCCTGCTAGCTGTGAACACTCTTAATAGCTAGCTTTAACTGGCCGACCTCTCGAAGGTTGGCTGGTTAAGAAGTTCAAAAACCCCGCCGCTCGGTGGGGTTTTACTATTCTGATTAATAGTGATTCTGAGGATGTCTTGTGGCGAAGAAGGCAGGCGGCACTCATGAAGATCCTTTGATGCTTGGTCATTCCAGTCTTTTTCTTCATCTCTTTCTGTTTCCTGTTTTTCTGTGCGTTATTCTCGTTTCTCTGTTCATCGATTTCCTTCCGGTCTACTTTGGCAACTTTGCTGACCAACGTTTTTTCCAGGTATTTCTTCTTGTCTTTGTGACGTTTTCTGTTTCGTTCATACCTGCTCGGAGTTCAACGCGACGATTATGGGGTGATAACTGGCCCGCGTTTGTCGTTGCTGCAGGCTTTCTCCTTTTGGCAGTTCCTTTTGTTGCCAGCGAGTATCGCTGGGTCGAGCCGGGAATGTACGGCTTATTCTTTCTGGCGTTTCCCATTATGGGTTGGAAGATTCGTGAAAGGGGGTGCACAGAAAGAGCCGCCGTCGCGTTGGTTGGTGTGATTCTGGTTGGTTGTTTTTTCTACGCGGCGATGACTCTCACAGCCTACGCGTTTGCCATTACTGACAAATTTTCGAATCTTGTTGACGTCATTCCCTGGGGGTTCGTCAATATGCGTTATTGGGGGCACCTTGCTACGTGGTTTCTGCCGTTGTTTCCGTTGGCACTGCTGTATGGATCACTCAAGAATCGCTCGCTTTGGCAAGTGGGCGTCTATTTCACGGCAGGTATCTGGTGGTGGGTGATGTTCCTCACGACGTCGAGGGGCTCGATGGTCAGTCTGGTTCTTGCCGCATTGATAGTAATGGTCCTTTTCGGCCGGATGGCAATTCCCTGGCTAGCCGCTTCATTGAGATTCGTTTTGCTAGGTGGGCTTCTGTGGTGTCTGCTTTCCTGGGCTATTCCAGAGCTGGTTTTCGAGAAAACCATGATTCGTGGTCTGCATTCCGGTGGTTCCGGGCGTCTGCCGCTTTGGGTCGAAGCATGGGAAATGAGTTTGCAGAACTTCCCGTGGGGAATGGGGGCGCAGTCATGGCTCACTCACACCACTCTTACCAGTAACTATTTGGCTGCGCGGACTCTTGGGCATCCGCACAACATGTATCTGATGTGGGCGGCAGAGTATGGCTGGGCGTTGATAAGTTTGGTCGCTCTTCTCATTTGCGTGACGGTGAAAAGGCTTATTTCGCCACGCAGACTGATGGGGTCGGGCATGCAGGGGGCAGCCTCTTTGGTGGTCGCTTTTACTGCCTCATGTGTAGCGGGTCTTGCTCACGCTGGAGTTTCTGCAGTCTTTCTTGTTCCCGCCACAATGTCTGTAGCCTTGCTGGTGCTGGCTATTTTTTGGGCTTTATCGTTACCAATGGTCACGATTGATTCGGACTCGAAGATTATTAGCGGGGAGGTAAAACGTTGGGTCCGCCCGAGTATGCTGCTTGCACCTTTCGTATTATTTTTTTGTATTTTGTGGATACAGGAGGTTTGGCGCTATCACGAAGCGATGACGGAGGACTTGAGGGTTTATGTTGAAAGCCAGAATGCTCCTCTTTTGCCGCGCTTCTGGCTACATGGATTTTTCCCGCGCCCAATACCTGGTGAGGTTGGTCCGGGTTTTGCTAAATGAAGGTATGTCTCGATTTCTGGAATACGTAATATGATTGGGAAAAACAGCGGATTTACCTTGATTGAGCTCATGATTGTTGTGGCGATCGTCGGCATTATTGCGGCAATTGCCATACCAAGCTACCAGGGATATGTTATGCAGTCTCAGGTAAATCAAGCGCTTGGAGAGTTGTCGGCTTACAAAACTGCTGTAGAGGAACGCTTGTCCCAGAGCGGAGCATTGGTTAATTCTGATATTGGTTATTCCCCCTCACCGTTAACAACGGGTACAGCCGCTATCGATATCGCGGTGCTGAATCCTGACGGTTCTGGTCACCTTGAGGTGACCATGGGGGGCAATGCGCACGGGAGTCTGACAGGTGTCGTCTTAAGGCTTGAACGCTCCGTTACGGGGAGTTGGAGCTGTATTGTCGATACAAGTGGCGCCCCTGGGTGGAGTGACCGCTATAGTCCGTCAGGCTGTGCAGTCATTTAAGTCTTGGCCGCTTCAAACTAGCACCTGACGTCGGTGCCCCAACCAAGAAGTCTTACAGATTTGCTTTCTATTGACGTTGCTCGCAACTGCTTCTCCGTGGGTGTGGGTGACGTATAGACTTTATGCAGATCGAGAGAGTTATTATCAGCTAATACCCCTCCACCCCAGTATTTCCCTCGAACCTTCAATGAAAGGTGCCTCCGCATTAGTTTTGATGTGTTGCGTCACTATCGCCCATAATAGCGCAAACGTAATTGACCTGACGCAGGAAGCCGACCCTCATGCACTACAGCTCCATCCTCCCCGATGTCCTGAAAATCGCAGACGCCGCCAGCGAAAAGGTGCTCAGCATCTACATGACGGACTTTAAGGTCGATTTTAAGGTGGACGAGTCGCCGATTACTGCGGCAGACGTCGCCAGCCATCGGGTGATTGTGGCAGGCCTGCGAAACCTCAGCCACGATATCCCCGTGCTTTCAGAAGAGGGTGCAGAGATCCCCTGGAGCGAGCGCAAACAGTGGCGACGCTTCTGGCTGATTGACCCGATTGATGGCACCAAGGACTTTACTCAGCGCACCGGTGAATTCACCGTTAACATCGCTTTGATCGAAAACGGCGAACCCATTCTCGGGGTCGTCACAGCACCAGCTTTAAAGGAAGCCTACTGGGGCTTGAAAGGCGAGGGCGCCTACAAGCGGGACCGCACCGGCCGCACCCGGCGGATCAGTGTGGTCGAGCCCGGCGAAACAAAACGTGTTGTGGCCAGCAAGAACCACCTGAACGACGAAACCAAAGCGTTCATCGACAAGCTTGGCGCTCACGAGTTGGTGCAGGCCGGCAGTTCCCTCAAGTTCTGCAAGATTGCCGAAGGCCATGCGGACATTTACCCGAGGTTGGGACCAACCTGCGAGTGGGATACCGGTGCAGCTCACGCCGTGCTTTCGGCCGCTGGAGGTAAGGTGGAAACCTTGGCGGGCAAGCCCTTGCAGTATGGCAAGGAAGAGGTACTAAATCCGCATTTCATTGCCGCTGGCAACTGGTACAAATGACCTGGTACGCATTGCAGTACAAACCCAGCCAGGGTGACCGCGCCCTGACTCATCTGCAAAATCAGGACATTGCCTGCTTCTATCCGAAAATCACGGTGGAAAAAATCAAGGCTGGCAAGCGCACCAAAAAGCTGGAGCCGCTGTTCCCCGGCTACCTGTTCGTGAACCTGGAGCAATCGGACCCCATGTGGGCCAAGTTACGCTCCACGCGCGGAATCCTGCGGATTGTTAGCTTCGCTAATAAACCGGCCGCCATTCCGGATGACGTCATCCAGCACATTAAAGACAGCCTGCATACCGTGGCGGAGCAGGGCGGCATCAAACCCGGTCAGGCCGTTGATCTGGAAGAGGGGCCCTTCAAAGGCATCAGCGCTATATTTCAGGCCTACGACGGCGAAGAGCGCGCCATCGTCTTGATCAGCTTTATGCAGAAGCAACAAACCGTCAAAGTCCCTCTATCCACCCTCCACCGCAGTAAGTCGGATTAGCGAAGCGTAATCAAGCAACCCATATCCCAAGCCCAAAAGGAACTTTTGTTCACTTCTTTTCGTCATGCAAACGGTCATAATGTCACTAACTCTTAACAAACGATGGTTATGAAATGGTAGAACCCCCCCAGGGGCCTTCGCGTCCCCAATACGACGACGAAATCAGCCTGGTTGATCTGGCAACGACATTTCTTAGACGCCGGCGGATGTTCTACGTCATTTTTTTGGTGGTCTCTCTTGTTGGTGTGATTTACGCATTGTCCGTGCCGGAAAAATACGAATACGTCACCCTCATGAAATTGGCTGAAAAGGCGAATGGAACATACGTCGAAGAGCCCGTTACCATCATCGCCGAACTGGACAGCCTCTGGGTGCCGGATCTGCAGGCCACCTATCACGCAGAAAATAGCAGGAACCTGCCTTTCAAACTAACCGCCAGTAACCCGAAGGATACCGGACTTGTTAGAATCATTTCCGAAGCCTCGCCCCCCTTGGCAGAGCTTATAGAGAGGAATCATCGGAAGCTGATCGAACGGCTAAGCTCTGAACAAGAGCAGGCATTGTCTAGGCTGCGCAAGAGTCTTGAGAAGCAGATTGCGTCCCTGGATTCGACCATCAAAATGCTCGAAGAAGGGGAGAACACCGGCGATGCAATTGCGTCCGCTGTAGAAAAGCAGCTTGCACTGGAATCGGATCTGCAATCGTTGTCACCATTTGAGGCTCTGGTCGTTAGCAGGCAAAGTGGTGAAAATGCGGGCACGTCGAGAAGCCTGATTGTCGTGCTATCAATAATGCTAGGGTTGATGGCGGGGGTATTTATTGCGTTTCTCGCTGAGTTTATTGGCCTGGTTAGAAATCAGCTTGCTGGCGAGTGATCAAATTTATGAGCCTTTGACAATTCTTCACTTCAGCGCACCTGACAAGGGGCATGTCAGGGGTATTGTCACTTGCGTGTCATATGAGATGCCGTAAAATCGTCACGCTTTTGACACAGAAGCTTCATCAACCGACAGGGATACAGTTGGGATTAGGTTGTTCCCTCCGTGTTGTTCGTTTTTCCTGTCATTTTTCAGAAAGTTGCCGGTATATGACCTCAAAACACTGGACTCTGGTCGGTGGGGCGGTAGCGTGCCTGATTGCCGCCACGTATTCTTCTGCGGCCTTTTCGGCACCCTGGCTGAAACCTGGCGACAACCGTGCCCGCTTTGCCCTGCAAAAATTGGCGGACCGGGGGCACCTGAACCGCACAACCTCCACCTGGCCGGTGATGATGGGTACTGTCCATAGTGGCTTGGGCCGGGAAACCGGTAACGATGCCCCAGCCATCGGCGGCCCATTGGCTTACCTGAAGTTCGAGATGGATGAACAGGGCCAGCAGGGCTGGCGAGCGGAATACGAACTGGGCGCAACCAGCGAACCGACCTTTGTAAGAGGCTTTCAGGCTGGCCCACGCGAAACAGCCGAGACCAGCCTCAAGGTGCAATGGCAGGGCGAATCCTGGGCCTTCGGCATAAAACCAGGCCTGGCAGCCAGCCCGGAGGACGACGATATATTTCGTCTGGACGGCTCTTACCTCGCTGCAACCGCCGGCAACTGGGTGTTTGGCGCTGGTGCCATCGACCGTTGGTGGGGGCCAGGTTGGCAAAGTAGCTTGATCCTTTCCAACAACGCCCGCCCCATGCCTGCAGTATGGCTGAACCGTAAGGATGCCGCAGAGCCGGAAACCAGTTGGCTGAAATGGATCGGCCCCTGGCAGTTCACCACTTTTGCCGGCCAACTGGAAAGCGAACGTGCGGTTCCCGACGCCAAGATGATCGGCATGCGCCTGACGGTAAGGCCCATCGACGGGCTGGATATCGGCTTCTCCCGCGCCATCATGTTCGGCGGCGAAGGTCGGCCGGAAGGCGCCTCCACCATCTGGAACGCCCTGATCGGCCGTGACAATGGTCAACTGGAAGAGAATGATCCCGGAAACCAATTAGCCAGTATTGACGCGCGCTACGGCTTTTCCATTGGCGACCAGGCCATGGGCGTCTACGGCCAGATGATGGGCGAAGACGAGGCCGGTGCCTTTCCAGCTCGAAAATCCTGGTTACTGGGCACGGATTGGACCACTCAGTTATTCGAGAGTGACCAGCAATGGTTTGTAGAATACGCCAACACGTTGGCCGATGACTTTCTGGGTAATGCCATGCCCAATATCACATACGACCATTCCCGTTACCGCAGTGGCTACCGGCACAAGGGCCGCAATATGGCCTCCACCTTCGACGGCGATGCGGAAACCCTGACTTTGGGCGTATTTAACTTCTTCCCCGATGGCCGTAACCTGTCCGCATCCCTGGGTTATCTGGATCTCAACAAAGACGGTGCCAATCGCACCGTCATCCCGGACGACGATATTTTCTATAGTGTGCCAGAAGGCGATCAGAAAGCCGCCATCGCCTCCGTGGGTTACGGCACACAAATTCTCAACGGCTGGCTGGACCTAACCGCCCAGGCCACCGATAAAAAAATTGAACTCCTAGGTGGCGAAAAGGACCAATGGTCTGTCGGCGCTGCCTGGCGCTACCGCTTCTAAAAAACGGATTTGACTAAGTGAACCTGACTAAACGACTACTGACGTCACTGGCGCTTGTATTGCCAGTAACTACCGCCGCCCAATCCATAAGCCAGTCCCAGATTGAACAGTTCAAGAGCATGCCGAGGGCCCAGCAGGAAGCCTTGGCACGCCAATACGGGGTGGATCTGGATTCAATCACAGGCTCTGTGAGCCAGCAAAACCAGCGCCCACAGAATGTGAATGTGGTAGACCCGGTTGACGCCATCTCGGATGAAGAAAGGGAGCGCGCCCGGCAAGAGCAGGACGACAACGAAGAACAGGACCGCAAGAACGGCGGCCTGAAGCCTTATGGGTACGATCTGTTTGTTGGAAGCCCCACAACGTTTGCGCCGGTGACGGAAATTCCCATTCCCAACAACTACACCTTGGGCCCTGGCGATGTACTGCGGGTACAGCTCTGGGGCAAGGAGAACCAGCAACTGGAATTGCCTGTTTCGCGGGACGGTACCGTGAGCTTTCCGCAGTCAGGCCCCCAAACCGTTGCGGGCCTGACGTTTGACCAAGCCAGGCAGCAGATTAAGAAGCGGGTCTCCGAGCAGTATATCGGTGTGCAGGCCAGTGTTTCCCTGGGAGAACTGCGCAGCATGCGGGTGTTCGTGCTGGGGGAGGCCAGAAATGCCGGTTCCTATACCGTCAGTTCTCTCTCCACCATTACCAATGCCCTTTATGTGTCTGGCGGCATCAAACGTACTGGCTCCCTGCGTAAAATCCAGCACAAACGGGACGGAAAACTGGTCGGTGAACTGGATCTCTACGACCTGTTACTTGCGGGCGACACCTCCGATGACAATCGTCTGCAACCCGGCGACGTTATCTTTATCCCGCCCGTGGGAGACCGCGTAGGCATAGAAGGCGAAGTCTACCGCCCCGCGCTCTATGAACTGAAAAACGACACCAACCTGCAGGAGCTGGTAAACCTGGCCGGCGGCCTGACCCCCCAGGCCTACCCGCAACTGGTGCGAATTGAACGTAACAACGACGACTTCCTGCGCATTATCGCCGAAGCCAACCTCACCACGCCAAAAGGCAAACAGGCGAAGGTCAAACCTGGTGACCGCATAGAAGTCGCCTCCATCTCCGACATCACCGGCCAATACGTGGAAGTAAAAGGCGCGGCCACCCGCCCTGGCCGCTACGCTTGGGTGCCGGGCATGCGAGTGAGCTCTGTTATTCGCTCCCTGGATAACGATCTACTGAACGAAGCCGACAAGCGATACGCGGCCATCGTCCGCACCGATCCAGAAACCGACACTGTGTCGGTCATTAATCTGCGCCTGCGCGAAGCCTTGGACAACCCCGGTGGCGAGAACGATATTCTTCTGCAGGAAAAAGATCAGTTCCTGATTTTTGCAGATGAAGGCAAGGTAAGCGCTAGAAGCCGGGACCAGAGCGACACGATGACCGAGCGCTCTGCTTCGAATAACGGCACAAGCACCCGTGCGAATAACCTTGGTGGCACCAACAGCGAAGAAGGCAATGAAGTGGACTATAGCCGCTTCAGCCGCGAAGCCCTGTTTGCACCGGTGCTGCAACGGCTGAAAGCCCAGGCCAAGCCAGGTGCGCCTCAACAGACCATTCAGGTGACAGGACCGGTACGCTACCCCGGTGAATACCCGTTACCAGCCTCAAGGCGGGTTTCAGATGCGATCTACGTAGCCGGTGGCCTGAAAGACTCAGCTTCCCTTTATACTGCTGAACTGGCCCGTTTCGGAGTGGACGAAGAAGGCACGGGTGAAACCAGGATCATAAGCCTGAACCTGGAGGCGGTCATGAAAGGCCAGGCCTCCGCCGCGCTAAAAAGCCGGGACCGCCTGCTGATCAAATCCATACCGGAATTTGCGCAGGCCAAAACCATTGAACTGGATGGCGAAGTCCGCTACCCCGGCCAGTACACTATTCGCAATGGCGAAACACTCCGCGACGTGATCGAACGCGCTGGAGGCCTCACCGATAACGCCTTCCCGGAAGGCGCCATATTCACCCGAGAAAAACTCCGCCAACTCGAAGCTCAGCGCCTGCGTGAAGCCGAAGAGCGATTGCAGGGTGACTTGGTAGGTATACAACTGGAAGGCGATGACTTTGGTGGCCAGAATGCGGAACGCACCCAGCAGGTCCAGGACCTGCTTGAAGAAGTGCAGGATTCACGCCCCGTCGGGCGAATGGTGATCAACCTGGTAGCGGTTGTGGGCAGCGACGACTATCAGTCCATCCGCCTTCAGGATGGTGACATATTAACAGTACCAACCATCCCGCAAGCCGTCAGCGTGTTTGGCGAAGTCCAGTTCCCCACCAGCCATCTGCATTCGAAAGGGTTGACTGTGGATGACTACCTGGAACGCAGTGGTGGCCCAACCCGCCAGGCGGATGAGGAAAGAGTGTATGTGGTAAAGGCAGACGGTTCCGTAATGCTACCAGAGAAAAGCCGCTGGTTTGGCGGGCGTAGCCAGCAACTGGCGCCGGGTGACACCATTATCGTGCCCATTGATGTGGACAGGCTTAATCAGTTGGAGCTTTGGAGCAACGTGAGCCAGATTGTGTATCAGATGGCGTTGGGTGCCGCAGCCGTGGGGAACTTGTGATGACTCGTTACGAACGCGTACCAGAACCACATGAGGTCAGTCATTACCCGGATGATGAGATTGACCTTCGAGAGCTCTTCGCCACACTTTGGCAAGGCAAGTGGATAATTGTTGCAACGACCATCCTATTTGCTGCCGCAGGGGTGTTTTATGCACTTAGCAAACCCAACATCTATCAGGCAAGCGTACTCCTGGCACCAGCTCAAAATGAGGGAAACCCCAGTGGCATCAGCGGCCAACTGGGTGGCCTTGCTAGCTTGGCTGGCATCAATCTGGGCGGCGGTGGTGGCTCAAACAAAACCATCATGGCCAAAGAGGTGCTTCAATCCCGTGCGTTTCTTACCGACTTTATCCACCGCCATAATCTCAGTGTTCCGCTGATGGCGACGGAAGCTTGGAACATGAAAAGCCAAAGCTGGGTTATTGATCCAGAAGTCTATGATGTAGAAACTGCTGAGTGGCTGCAAGACGATCAGGGAAAAAGCCTTAAGCCCACTGATTGGGACATGGTGAAAAAATTCAGGGACAGTCATCTCAGCATATCTGAAGACAAAGAAACGGGCATGCTCACAGTAAAGCTAAAAAGCCTCTCCCCACCCGTAGCAAAAGAATGGGCAGAGCTGCTGGTCAAAGACATCAATGAACACATGCGCGAGCAAGATGTACAAAATGCCGAAGCGCGCATCGGATACCTGGAAGAAAAGCTAAAAGAAACCAACATTGCAGGCATGCAGCAGGTGTTTTATCAGCTTATAGAGAGTGAAACGCGCACTGTAATGCTTGCCAATGCTCAGAATGAGTACATTTTTACAACCGTAGACCCGGCCGTAGTTCCACAGGAAAAAAGTGAACCGAAACGCGCGCTCATAGCCATATTGGCGGTGATGCTGGGCGGACTGCTAGGTATCTTCATCATATTTGTCAGAGCATTCATTCGCTCCGGCAAACAGGAAACGAATGAAGGAATAGAATAGAGGCTGGTTGCGACATGGTATTCCGTAATCTCCGACTTCTTAAAGTACAATCCACCCGCAAAACATCTCGATAGTCGTTTAAAGGATCAAAAATGCAAAAGAAATTCGCCCTCATCGGTGCCGCCGGCTACATTGCCCCGCGTCATATGAAAGCCATCAAAGACACAGGCAACGAGTTGGTTGCTGCGCTGGATAAGAACGATTCAGTTGGCATCATTGACAGCTTTTTTCCGGATGCCGATTTCTTTACCGAATTCGAGCGCTTTGACCGGCATATCGACAAGCTCAGAAGGGCGAACGGGGGCCGCGCGGTGGACTATGTGGGCATTTGTTCACCGAACTACTTGCACGACTCCCACATGCGTTTTGCTCTGCGCTCGGGTGCTGATGCCATTTGCGAAAAGCCACTGGTTCTGAACCCCTGGAATATCGATGGTTTGCAGGAAATCGAGCGCGACACGGGCCAACGGGTGAATACTATCCTGCAATTGCGTCTGCATCCCTCTATAATCGCGTTGCGGGAAAAAGTGCAGAAAGAGCAGAAAGCGACCAAGCACGAAGTGGATCTCACCTATATCACCTCCCGGGGTCACTGGTATTTGCAATCCTGGAAAGGTGATGAGGATAAGTCAGGCGGCATCGCCACCAATATTGGTGTTCACTTCTACGACATGTTGCACTTTATTTTCGGCGAACTTCAGGAAAATGTGGTACACCACAGCGACGCTACTATGGCGGCCGGCTACCTGGAATATGAGAAAGCCCGAGTGCGCTGGTTCCTTTCGGTCGATTATAAGTATGTACCTGAAAGCGCAAAGGCCGATGGTCAGCGCACCTATCGTTCGATAACAGTAGACGGTGAAGAAATTGAATTCTCTGGTGGCTTCACAGACCTACACACCCGCAGCTATGAGGAGATTCTCAAAGGCAGTGGGTTTGGTCTGGAAGAAAACCGCGTAGCGATCGAGACCGTTGCAACCATCAGAAACGGCACTATCGCAAGCTTGACTGGCGATTATCACCCCTTCCTCAAAAAAGTCTGATCGTCCACTTTCCTCTCCCCCGGCGGGAGAGGGGATACTTCCCGTGGCTTCAAAATAAGAGGATACGTTATGCCCGTAACCATCCACCCCAGTGCCATAGTTGACGAAGGCGCCCAAATAGGGGAAGGCTCCCGCGTATGGCACTTCGTCCACGTATGCGGTGGCGCCAGAGTTGGTCAGAATGTCTCCATGGGCCAGAATGTGTTTATTGGTAACAAGGTAACCATTGGCGACAACTGTAAAATCCAGAACAACGTTTCCGTGTACGACAATGTTCACCTTGAGGAGGGCGTGTTCTGCGGCCCCAGCATGGTGTTCACCAACGTCTACAACCCTCGCTCTCTCATTGAGCGTAAAGACGAATATCGTGACACGCTGGTGAAAATAGGCGCTACCCTGGGGGCCAACTGCACCATAGTATGCGGTGTGACCGTTGGTGAATACGCGTTCGTTGGCGCGGGAGCGGTCATTAATAAGGATGTCCCGGCCTACGCCTTGATGGTTGGTGTACCCGCCAGACAGATCGGTTGGATGAGCGAATTTGGCGAACAACTGGATCTACCCGTGCAAGGGGAGGGGGAAACCACATGCCCCCACACCGGGAGCCGATATGTGCTTAAAGACAACCAATTGGTCAAATCCTGAGAGTTCTCACAGAAAGTCCAAGTAGAAAGGTACCTGCCAAATGCAATTCGTAGACCTGGCCGCGCAACAAGCCCGAATTAAAGACCAGATAGATCAGAACATCCAGAAAGTGCTTGCCCATGGTAAATACATATTGGGGCCGGAGGTGACCGAACTTGAGGAGAAGCTCGCCGCCTACTGTGGAGCTAAACACTGTATCTCGGTGGCAAATGGGACAGATGCACTACAAATCGCTCAAATGGCGCTTGGTGTGGGACATGGCGATGAGGTGATTGTGCCCGGCTTTAGTTACATAGCCACAGCCGAAACCCCTGCTTTGTTGGGTGCCAAGCCTGTCTATGTGGACATTGATCCAAGAACCTACAACCTCAATCCTGAAAACTTGGAAGCAGCAATCACACCGCGCACCAAAGCGATTATTCCGGTGTCGCTCTACGGCCAGTGTGCCGACTTTGACACTATCAATGCGATTGCTGAAAAGCACGGTATTCCCGTGATCGAAGACGGCGCGCAAAGCTTCGGCGCCAGTTACAAAGGTAAGAAATCCTGCAATTTGACAACTATTGGCTGTACCAGTTTCTTCCCGAGTAAGCCTCTGGGCTGTTACGGTGATGGTGGCGCCATCTTCACCAACGACGACGAACTGGCAACCATCCTTCGCCAAATTGCCCGCCATGGCCAGGATAGGCGCTATCACCACGTGCGTGTGGGTGTAAATAGCCGATTGGATACAATACAAGCTGCGATTTTATTGCCGAAGCTAGAGATACTCGATAGTGAAATAGCAGAAAAACAAAAAGTCGCTAGCCAATACGCACAGCTTTTTGAGCAGACGGAAGTAGCATTGCCATTTGTTAAACCATACAACCAAAGCGCTTGGGCACAATATACGATTCAGTTTAGTGATAGAGATAACGTCCAGAAAAAACTTAGCGCAGAAGGAATTCCCTCAGCTGTTCACTACCCTATACCGTTAAATTGTCAACCTGCGGTTAGGGACAGCAATGCTCAGTTGCCAGTTGGCGATGAAGCGGCACGGACAGTTTTGTCTTTACCTATGCACGCCTATCTTGACCATGATTCGATAAAGAGTATTGTGAGAGCAACTATTGGGAACTGCAATAACCACCTCAAGAAAATATAGTTTGATTGGCGTATTTGTTGGTTTTGTTTAGGCTCTAAAACTATTATTTGACGCAGTAACGGATGCTCGATTTAGTGAAAAAAGGCTTTAGACAGCGTTTTGTTGATTTGTTGCCAGAAAACAACTTTTTCCGAGGTGTGGGCGTCTTGGTCGGTGGAACGGCGGGTGCCCAAGTCAGTGTTTTACTAGCAGCTCCTCTCTTAACGAGACTGTATACCCCCGAAGATTTTGGTGCTCTAGCGGTTTATGCGGGTATTCTGTCGCTATTTTCCGTTATTGCTAGTCTTAAATATGAGTTAGCGATTCCCTTACCCGAGGACGAAAGCAACGTTGTTGCAATAACCCTCCTTTCTCTGATGCTAGTTGTAGCAATTACCGCACTATCGGCCGGCCTGATCTTCTTTTGGGGTGAAAGTCTAACCGCCTTGCTCCAAGTGTCGGCGCTTTCCAGCTATCTATGGCTTCTCCCTGTAGGAATTTTTTTTTCGGGGTGCTATCAGGTATTTAGCTATTGGGCCATTCGATTGCAGGAATTTCCCCTACTAGCTCAAACAAACATCAAACAGCAATTGTCGACAATTGCAGTACAATTATTTTGCTATAAGTTTGGTGGGGTTGGGTTGTTATTCGGTCAAGCATTCGGACAGGGCGTCGGTGTATTTACATTAGCTAGGAAGATATTCTTACGCAATAGCTGGCGGAAACCGCCAATTAACAAAATTAAATATGTTGCTTGGCGGTACCGAAACTTCCCTCTATTCTCTACGGGTGGCGGCCTTTTGAACACAGCTGGAATGCACGTACCTCCTCTTTTATTCGCCGCAATGTTTGGAGCATCTTCTGCTGGGCTCTACGCACTAGCGAACAGAGTCATTTCCATACCGATGGCAGTGATTGGACAAGCGGTTGGTCAGGTTTTTCTATCAAATGCTGCAATAGATCATCGGGAAGGAAGGTTATCGAAATTGGTTTTGGCTGCCCACAAAGCCCTAACCAAAATTATCTTACCACCCGTAATTTTTTTAATCCTGTTCGGTCCCTTGTCTTTCGCTATGGTATTTGGCGAGGAGTGGAGACTATCCGGTGAAGTTGCATCTTGGTTAGCGTTATGGATGTTGGTTTCCTTCTCAACCTCTCCCCTTAGCTCAGTTTTCGCAGTAATTGAACGGCAAGATCTAGGATTGTTTATGCAGGCCGTTCTTTTTGTTGTTAGAGTACTAGGTATCTTGCCAGGTTTCTATTGCCAAGACTTTATGGTCGGGGTGATGACTTTTTCGATATTTAGCATATTTGGGTATTTGGCATACCAATACGTTGCGTTTTTGTCATTGGGATTAAATTTAAAGGACCTTTTAAAGGGGTATCGGTTCGCGATTCCCTTGGTAATATTCTCATTGTTAGTTAAGATTAGTCTAGGCGAGTATTTAAGTATTTATTATGTTTTTCCTTTCGGGATTTTGGCAGTAATTTTCTATTATAGGGTAATGAACGGATTAAATGATGATTAGACTAATTTTGTCTAAGCTTGGTGGAGAAGGATTTAAAAGCAATGAATTTTCTTCAATATTATTGGTAAAAATCTTCTTAATTCAAAAGGTCATTGGGATAAATAGATCAGTTCCGTGGCCCGTTCATTGGAGTTCCAAAGTTAGTGCACCCTCGATGATTGACAGAGGGACACGTTGTCCTGGTTTAAGTAGTGGGTGTCACATTGATGGACGTAATGGAATTATATTTGGTAGAAATGTTTGGGTTGGGCCTAGGGTTTCAATAATCTCAATGAATCATGACGTAAATGACTATAACCGCTATATTGAGTCTGATCCCATAGTGATAGGTGATAATTGTTGGTTGGCCGCAAATGCGGTAATTCTTCCTGAGGTAGAACTAGGGCCGCATACTATCGTTGCAGCAGGTGCCGTGGTAACGAAATCCTTTAAGGAAGGGAACCAAGTGATTGCAGGCGTACCCGCTAAAGTTGTCAAAAAGTTGGACAACTATCGAGGTGACCTGTGAGACTACATAGTAGAATCAAGCAAGTCGCGCTTACGAGAGTTAAGTTTTTGGCCTCGCCAATCATTAGGTTTGTAGAGAATTTGCTGTGGGCTCATCGACCTCGGGAAATTCACCAACCTGTCTTTATTGTTGGTGCGCCCAGAACTGGATCTACTATTCTTTATCAGGCACTTACAAACGCTTATAACGTTGCATATGTAGATAACGTCGCCTGTGCTTGGTGCCGGAATTTACGCTTTGGGATGTGGCTGAGCAATAAAAAGTATGGCAAGCGTCCCCATAATAATTTTAACGCAGATTTGGGCAATACAGATAAGTTTGGTGGACATGCGCCAAGTGAATGTGGCGGCTTCTGGTATCGCTGGTTACCTCGCGACAAGCACTTCATAGACCACTCTGAAGTGTCAAATAAAATGATATCTGGCATAAGGTCTGAGATACTTGGCATCACGAGTCATTTTAATATGCCTATGATTGTAAAAAATCTTAATGCAGGGCAGCGATTAAGGCTAATTACACGTGTATTTCCGCATGCAAAAATTATTTTTATTCGGAGAGATCCTAGGTTTGTAACTCAATCGATTCTGAATGCTCGAAAGAAAGCTGGTGTAAGGCCCCACCAGTGGTGGAGCATTATGCCCGTCAACGTAGAAAGCTTGCTTAGGTTACCGGAACAGGAGATGTGTGCAGCACAAATTTATTATTTAGAAAAACAAATTGAAGAAGATTTAATGCTCTTTCCAGCCGAAAATGTTCGTGAAGTCCATTATCAAGAATTGAACGAAACCCTGATTGAAGAGCTTGGTCATTGGATCGGGGCAGTTTCAAGGTCAGAGTGTGAACTGCCCGTTTTTCATAAAGATAAATTAGAAAGAATATCAGTTCCACACCTAGAACAGCTTGATCGATTGGTTAGAAAATATCCATTCAAAAAGGAGCTGTTTGTTTGAAAGAAACGTACCGGAAACTATGTGAGATTGAATCTTCTATTCCAATGTTTTCCCAGGCTTGGTGGCTTGATGCGGTTGCGGGAAACGAGTGGAGTGTCGTGTTGGAAAAAAAGGGAGATAAAGTCGTTGGAACACTACCCTTTGTTGAGCGGAAGCGTTTTGGTTTTACCATCTTGGCTCAGCCTGAGTTGACCCCAAGTCTAGGGCCTTGGATTCGTCCTACTCAGAAATCATACCCTAAACGATTAGCCTTTGAAAAAGATGTACTGGGAGCCTTAGTCGACAAACTTCCCCAGTATGATTATTACGGGCAAACTTGGCACAGTAGTCAAACGAATTGGCTTCCCCTTTATTGGCGTGGTTTTTCGCAATCAACTCTTTATACTTATCAACTGAGAGATATAGGTGATAAGGATAAGATCTGGTCTGGACTGCAGGAAAATATTCGCAGAGAAATTCGAAAAGCTCGCGACCGTTTTGGAATCAAGGTTCGAGATTGCAACAGTATTAGTGAGTTCTTGAGTATTAATCGAATGACCTTCGAACGTCAGGGGCGTTCCCAACCATATAGTGACGACATTGTTGAGCGTATTGATTCTGCTGCTGCGGCGCGAGGAGCACGGGACTGTTTGGTGGCTGTCGATGAAGAAGGTAGTTTGCATGCGGGAGTTTATATTGTTCGACACAATGATACAGCGTATTACTTAATGGGTGGAGGGGATCCAAAACTTCGTAAGAGCGGCGCAACGAGTTTGTTGCTTTGGGAAGCTATTAATAGGCAGCCCTTAGGTGTTCAAGTCTTTGATTTTGAGGGTTCAATGATTGAGCCAATCGAAAGATTCTTCCGTGCTTTCGGAGCGGTGCAAACTCCGTATTTTGAGATTACCCATGTAAAGTCAAAATTATTTGAGCGACTTAAGACTGTTCGTTTACTATTTAAACCATGAATAGAGATTCAAAACTTTTTTCTGACAATGCTCTTTCTTGGCTAAAGACTCTTTTGCAAGAACGGTTTGGGCGCCAATTTGAACTATTTGAGAATTCTGAGGTTTTATTCCTCTCACTGTCGGGCACCAACAAATATATTCGGTTCGATAGCTTACAGGAAATATTTCATCAGTCCCGATCTGACTTCCCATGCAAACTGTGGAAGGCCTCGTCAGAGGGCTTTCAAGCGTCCATAGATGATTTGATACCTGCGCCCTCGACTATTGGGTTAGCAACCCCCCTTATCGAAACTGAAAACCATGGGGCAGTGGTACACTACGACATACTCGGACTGAGCTACTGGCTGTTAACGCGTCTTGAGGAAGTTGGGCGAACAGAATCCGATAGTCACCAGCGTTTCCCTTCGGCATCTTCACATGGTTTCCGGAACAATTATCTTGACCGCCCTATTGTGGACGAGTGGTTATTCATACTTGGACAAGTAATTCAATGTGTTTGGCCGCAAGTAGAGCTAAAGCGCCATAACTTCCAGATCAACGTTTCCCACGATGTCGACCGACCGAGTCTTTACGCTTTTCAATCTTGGTCGGCAATAATTCGCATGATGCTGAGTCATTTGATAAAACGCCAAGATCTTTTCTCCTTTGTATGTGCGCCTAGAATCAAACTTGCGAATCAGTCTAGCCTTCATAAATCGGATCCTTTTAACACTTTTGAATTGTTGATGGATTTGTCAGAAGATTATGGATTAAGAAGTGCGTTCTATTTTATTTGTGGCGGAACTGATCGGCTATATGATGCGGACTATGAACCGGAACATCCTGCTATTCGACATCTAATGCGTCGTATTTATGATCGTGGACACGAAATTGGTCTTCATCCAAGTTACCACACATTCCTATATCCGGAACTTATAAGAAACGAGGCTGATCGCTTGAAGAGGATCTGCCGACTGGAAGGAATTTATCAAGAGAGGTGGGGTGGTAGGATGCACTATTTGCGTTGGCGTCAACCCGTTACGTTGAGGGCTTGGGAGGCGGCTGGGATGGACTATGATTCCACTCTTGGCTATCCTGACCGAGCTGGTTTTCGTTGCGGAACCTGTCACGAGTTTCCTGGATTCGATCCAGAGTATCAGAAGCCTCTTAAGTTGCGAATTAGACCTTTGATTTTAATGGAAAGTACGATTGTCAAGCCGCGAGGTGATTATTTGGATAGTATTGATGTTATGAATACGATAAAAGATCGTTGCAGGTTGGTTCAAGGGAGTTTTAATGTTTTATGGCATAATTCATCAATAACTACGCAGGATGAGAGATCTGCATATCTTGAGTCAATAAATTGAGATCAATATAATGTTCGTGGTCAGAGCTCATGGAACGACATTTCCGTGTGTGCCTTTAAGTAGGATTGTTAGCGTAGCATTTGTTTTTATTTTAGTGGCTAACAATGTTCTGTATCAGACTTCTCTTCAAGTGAATCAAATAATTTTAGTTGTTGCTCTAATTGCTGTTTGTCTTTTTTTTAATGTTCATGCTGTTAACAAAAAGTTTTTGATTTTAATATCTATTTCTTCGTTGATATATCTAGTTACTTTGTTTTTTCTCGATGGAGTAGCTGAGAGGAATAGAGCGATCTTTTTCTATTCTTCGTCTGTTCTGTATTTGCTTTTAATATTTAATGGGCATAAAATTTCAGTTCCAGATAGTTTTTTGTATTTCTATTTGGTAATATTTTTCGTGATTTCGATATTGATCCTTTCGACTTCTGATAGAGATTTCGTAAACCCAAACTGGATTTCTGCTACTTTTTTCTTTTTGCTTGCATTTTCTAAGCCCATGAGAAGAAGAAAGGTGGTGTTTTTTTTACTGATTGGATTGATTCTTTCAGCATTAGTATACGAATCACGTGGGTCTACAGTAATATTTGGTGTTGCATTGCTCGCGATGGTTTCTCAACGGCTTTTCGGTGATGCGATAGCAAAAAGATTATATTTATTTGTGTATTTGCTTTTTGTTATAGCATTTTGGTTTTTCCTGAATCTCCTTTCTAGTGAATTCGGATACTTCATGGATTTTATATTTCAATTTTCAGATCGTGGGTTGGGCGGAAGGGAGTCTGCTCTCATTCAGGGCTATTTGGACCTCAAAGAAAGTGGTTATATTGGCGCTGGGCCTGCCTCATCCGGTGGATATATTGATCCGAGTAATAATCAACCTGTACATATTCACTTTGGTTTTTTGGATATCGCGTTGAAGTTTTCAATCCTTAGCGTGCTTTTTGTCCTGATTTTAATGAGGGCGGTTATACTTAAGGCGTCTTTTCAACAATTCCCGATGGTTGCCGCATCTTTTATGACTGTTTTTTTTTACAACGGAATAGCTTTTAGTCATTTTGGGTTGAATGTTTTTGTTATAGCTTTGATGTCTAAAGTTTTGTTTTCTAAAGCTAATATATGAGACGTCGATGGTTTACTTTTTGGTGGTGGTGGTGGTGGTGGTTTAAATGAACGAAATATTGTATTTAACGCATACTGATATACGAAGTGACTCTAGGATACTGAAGGAAATGGAGGCCGCGTCTATTGGAGGTTATCAAGTATTTGGGATCGGAGTTGAGATGCGGGAGGGTTCTAAGAATACTTCTCCGTCACATCTAAGGGTTACGACGCTACGTCTCCTATCAAGAGCAGCCGTTTTTCTTCCCAAGCCGTTAAGGCACTTCTTGACATTTTTGGAACTATTTTTTAGGTGTTCGTGGTGCACTATCAATGTTCGTCCAAGTATAATTCACGCGAACGACACTATGGTTCTGCCGATTGCTGTTTTTCTAAAACTCCTATGTCGTGCGAGGCTGGTGTACGATGCTCATGAGCTTGAATCGGACAGAAACGGCCTTTCCAAACCGCTCGGAATAGTCACCAAACTTGTTGAGAAAGTCTGCTGGCCGTTTGTCAATGGTTTGATCGTTGTCAGCCCCTCTATCCAGGATTGGTATAATCACAATATTGGGCTGAAGACTAGTGAAGTGATTCTGAACTCCCCAGTCTATGAAGTGAGTGATCAGCCGAATAAACGATATTTGCGGGACAAGTTCGGAATTTCTCAAGGCGAGCTAATCTTCATATATGTTGGAATCCTCGGCCATGGTCGAGGTATAGATCTCATTCTTGATGCCTTTGAGGCTGTTCAAGGTGCTCATGTGGTGTTTCTTGGGTACGGCGAATACGTTGATAGACTGAACGAACGTGCGCGAATTCATGTGAACGTGCACGTACATGAAGCTGTTGAACATAACAAAGTGGTGGAGGTTGCGAGTTCGGCGGACGTTGGGTTGTGTTTGGTTCAGAATGTATCTCTAAGCGACTACTACTGTTTGCCAAATAAACTCTTCGAGTATGCGTTCGCCAATCTACCTGTCCTGGCGTCGGATTTTCCGGACATCAGAAGGGTGGTGGATGACTATTCGCTTGGTAGGTGTGTCGAGCTTTCATCAGAAAGTGTTCAATCTGGTATTAAGTGGTTTATCGAGAATCATGAGAATTTGAATCCACCGAAAAGAGATATTCGTTCGCTTTCTTGGCAAGACCAAGAGAGGAAACTCCTCAAATTTTATCAAGATATTATTCAATAGGTAATAAGGTTTATTCGGTATGTGTGGAATATTTGGTGTTGTTGCCTCTGAATCCGTAGGCAAGAAAGACTTGAATGTTTTGGTTGAGCATGCAAGGCAGCGTGGTCGGGACTCCAGTGGTCTGATTTACCATGATCGTAACAAGTTCAACATCTACAGAGCGGATTATGATATTCGGCGGTTGTTGGGAAAGGTCCGTCTCAAAGGTTCTTCGGTGGTTCTTGGTCATAGCCGGTTGATTACTAACGGGTTGGCGGACAATCAGCCGGTTGTAAGGGGCGACGTAAGCGTCATACATAATGGAATAATTGTGAATGATGAAAAGCTTTGGAGCGAACTCAATTTTAAACGCCATCAGGAGATTGACTCCGAGGTCATTGCAGCCATAGCTGAGTCACACGTAAATGAGACGGGCAACCTCAGCGGTCTTGCGGAAAAGGTGCTGTCGGTGTGTAAGGGGGTAGTAGCAACCGCTATTTTGGCGCCTAAGTTGGGCCAGCTGATTGTTTTCTCGAACAACGGCAGCCTGTACGTAGGTCATAAGGGTAAGGATTTTTTCTTTTCATCTGAGGAGTATCCGCTGAAGCAGTTAAATTGCGGGGGTATTCATCAGGTGCTTGAGGATGAAGTGGTGGTCGACGTACCGGCTTTTGAGAAAGCCGAAGTCGTGGATTTCAAAAACCGAAGAAGCGATCTGATTCCAAAGTTTCAGCAAATCCTCGAGGAGAAGAAGCTTCTGGAGTACCCGAAACCACTTTTGAAGCGCTGTACCAGATGTATCCTTCCAGAAACCATGCCTTACATCTCGTTTGACGATGAAGGTGTATGTAACTACTGCCATAACTACAAGATCCGGAATAAACCGCGGCCCAAGGAGGAGTTGTTCGAGCTTGTCAAACCCTACAGGCGTGAAGGTAGCCAAGATTGTATAGTGCCGTTCTCCGGTGGGCGGGATAGCTGTTATGGCCTTCATTTGATTGTGAATGAGCTTGGGATGAATCCAGTAACGTACACGTACGATTGGGGAATGGTTACGGATCTGGGGCGCAGAAACATCAGTAGGATGTGCTCCGAACTCGGTGTAGAGAATATTATCGTCGCAGCGGATATTGGTAAGAAACGGCGTAATATCGCCAAAAACCTCAAGGCTTGGTTGAAGTCACCAAATCTGGGGATGATCAGTATTCTTACCGCGGGCGACAAGCACTTCTTTAGACATGTTGAGACTGTGAAAAAACAGACAGGAATCGATCTTAACCTCTGGGGGGTGAATCCGCTTGAGGTAACTCACTTTAAGGCCGGTTTTTTGGGTGTGCCTCCTGATTTCGAGGAGAAGCGGGTATACGCTCATGGCTGGCAGAAACAGTTGAACTACCAAAAACTCAGGCTTAAGGCGATGAAGGATAGCCTTGGCTATTTCAATAGCTCCCTTTGGGACACTTTGTCTGGAGAGTACTATCGAAGTTTTACGGAGAAAAAGGATTATTACCACATTTTTGACTATTGGCGTTGGGACGAGCAGCTAATTGATGACACGTTAATCAATCAATATGATTGGGAAACGGCGGTGGATACGAACACAACGTGGAGAATTGGTGATGGCACAGCTGCGTTTTATAATTATATCTATTATCTCGTCGCAGGTTTTACGGAACATGACACGTTCCGGAGTAATCAGGTCCGTGAAGGAGAGATTACTCGCGAGGAAGCTCTGAGGTTGGCTGAGGATGAAAATCAGCCGCGTTATGAAAATATCCGCTGGTATCTTGATGCACTTGGAATGGATTTTACGGATGTAATCAAAACCGTGAATTCTATACCGAGGATGTACACCGAAGATCGTTAAGGTTGTGTGGATGAAGCGGACAGTCTGGTATATTTCGAAGTATTTTGACCCCAAAACCACTGTTTCTCCAGGAGGGAGGGGGTGGTTTTTGGTGGAGGGGCTGGCGGGGTTGGGTGTTGACCCCGTGGTGATAACCTCCGATTCCAATCAGCTTATTGAACCACCGGCGTTAGATCGGAAAGTTACCCAGGAAACGAGAGACGGAGTTACTCTCCTGTGGTTGAAGACAATGAAATACCGATCGGCTAAATCGATCAGGAGGATATTTAGCTGGCTCCATTTTGAGTGGAATATCTTAACATTTGATAAATCCTGCCTGCCGAAGCCGGAAGTAATCGTCGTTTCGAGTCTGTCTTTATTGTCGGTTTTGAGCGGGTTACTTCTCAAAAGGAAGTACAACTGTCGACTGGTTTTCGAAGTTCGCGATATCTGGCCTTTGACCCTTGTTGAAGAGGGAGGGTTTGGGAAGCGGAACCCTTTCGTACTCGCGCTGTCGTTTGTTGAACGGCTAGGTTACACAAGGTCAGATGCCATTATTGGCACCATGCCCAATCTTTCGGAGCACGTTCGTGACGTTTCTGGCGCAGATACGCCCGTAACATTCGTACCCATGGGAATCTCAGAATCCCACGTCGCTGAGCAGTCTGACCTTGATCCAGGTTATGTGCGGGAGTTTCTGTCCAGTACCAGAATGAAGGTTGTGCATGCCGGAACGATTGGGATCACGAACGCCCTGGACGTATTCTTTGAGGCTGCCGTCGAACTGCAAGAATGCGTAGATATAGAGTTTATAGTCGTTGGTGATGGGCCGCTTAAGCATTTTTATGCTGAGAAATATGCAAAGTGTGAAAATATCGTATTTGCACCAAAGGTTGATCGAAATCAGGTTCAGGCAGTCCTTGCAGAGTGCGATGTTGTTTTCTTTTCAGTGTTCCCCTCCAAAGTGTGGGACTACGGACAATCTCTCAACAAAGTCATAGATTATATGCTTTCTGGAAATCCAGTAGTGGCCTCATACTCAGGTTTTCCATCAATGGTCAATGAGGCGAGCTGTGGGAGTTTTGTTCCAGCAGGCGATGCCGGGGCTCTAGTTTCAGAACTGAAAAGGTATGCCGCAATGACCAAGTCGGAGAGAAAGCTCATTGGAGCGCGGGGGAGAGAGTGGTTACTTCAACACCGAACCTATGACAAGCTGGCGGAAAGGTTTGGTGATGCGATTTTTGCCGGGAATTGGCATGGCTAAGCGACTGTTTGACACTGTTGTTGCGGGCCTTGGATTGCTGTGCCTTTTTCCGATAATGATGGTTGTTGCACTGTTGGTTTTGCGCAAACTCGGTTCACCCGTGTTCTTCCGCCAAACCCGCCCCGGCCTCGATGGAAGCCCTTTCTCGATGGTGAAGTTCCGCACCATGCTGGACGCTACCGATAAGTACGGCAACGTGTTGCCAGACGATCAGCGCATGACCCCATTCGGCAGTTTTTTGCGCGCCAGCAGCTTGGATGAGTTGCCGGAGCTTTGGAATGTGCTGAAAGGCGATATGAGTCTAGTAGGTCCCAGGCCTCTATTGATGGAATACCTTCCACTTTACTCAGAAGAACAGTACCGTCGACACGAGGTGCGTCCTGGCGTTACCGGTTGGGCTCAGGTCAATGGCAGGAATGCAATTTCCTGGGAAGATAAGTTCAAGCTTGATGTGTGGTACGTAGACAATCGCTCGTTTGGGCTGGATTTAAAGATTCTGTTTCTCACGGTCAAAAAGGTATTGGTTCGTGATGGCATATCTGGCGGGGGAGAGGCGACCATGTCGAAATTCACCGGAAATTCAGACAAATGAATTGCCTCGCTATCTTGGGCGCGAGTGGCCATGGAAAAGTTGTCGCAGATGCGGCAGAGCAGAGTGGGTGGGGTAGCATCCACTTTTTCGACGATGCTTGGCCTGAGCTGGCTTCGAACAGTCATTGGTCCGTGGTTGGAAGTAGTGCTGAGCTTTTGACGAATCTGGATAAGTATGATGGCGTTGTGGTGGGTATCGGTGACAACCGCATTCGCAGCCAAAAGCTCCAGCAGCTCGGGGCTGCCGGCGCTAACATTGTTTCTGTTATCCACCCCTCTGCAGCGATAAGTCCGTATGTAAAGCTCGGAGTAGGGTCCGTTGTCTTTGCGAATTCAGTAATCAATGCTGATGCGGTGGTTGGGCCAGGAGCAATTATTAACACCGGATCCGTTATAGAGCACGACTGTCGTTTGGGTAAGTGTGTGCATCTAAGCCCCAACGCCACGTTGGCGGGTGGGGCGGTGCTTGGCCGGCTAGTGTGGGTAGGCGCAAATGCCTGTGTTAAGCAACAGGTCTCCATCGGTGATGAAGCGGTCGTAGGGATGGGAAGTGTTGTACTCCGGAACGTAATTGCCGGCATGGTTGTAGCCGGCAATCCCGCCAAGCCTCTGTAGTTTTTAGTAGTTCTTGTAGATTTAATAGGCGTCTTAATGCTTAACACATCATTTTCTCCCTGGCCCTCCTATACTCAGGAAGAGGCCGATGCGGTTTCCCAAGTACTGCTCTCCAATCGAGTCAATTACTGGACAGGTAAGGAGTGCCGTGAGTTCGAGCGGGAATTCGCTGAGTTTGCCGGCACCAACCATGCCATTGCTGTGGCTAACGGTACGGTGGCTCTGGATCTTGCCCTGAAGGCGTTAGGTATTGGCGCCGGTGATGAAGTAATTGTCACTTCCCGAACCTTCCTGGCCTCGGTAACGTGTATTGTTAACGCGGGCGCTTGGCCTGTGTTCGCGGATGTGGATGCGGATTCCCAGGGGATATCGGCTGAGACGGTTGCGTCGTTGATTAATGACAACACCAAGGCGGTCATTGCGGTTCATCTTGCAGGCTGGCCCTGTGAAATGGATGGCCTGAATGACTTGGCTTGCCGCCATGGCTTATCAGTGATCGAGGATTGTGCCCAGGCCCATGGTGCGACGTACAAGGGCAAACCGGTTGGGTCTCTGGGGCACGTAGCAGCCTGGTCCTTTTGCCAGGACAAGATCATGACCACCGGTGGCGAGGGCGGCATGGTGACCACCAATGATCGGGAACTGTGGTCGCGCATGTGGGCCTACAAGGACCATGGCAAAAGCTGGGAAGCAGTCTACGAGCGGGAACACCTTCCGGGCTTTCGCTGGCTGCATGAGAGTTTTGGCACGAACTGGCGGATGACGGAGATGCAGGCTGCCATTGGCCGGATTCAGTTGCGGCGCATGCCGGACTGGGCTGAGCGCCGTCGGGCTAACTGTGAGGCTATCTGGCAGGCTGCTAGGGAGTGCAAAGGGCTGAGAGTGCCGGACGTTCCGGAACACATCGGCCATGCCGGCTATAAGTGTTATGTTTTTGTAGAGCCTACTACCCTTAAGCTAGGGTGGGATAGAAACAGGGTGATGTCAGAGATTGTTAGTGCTGGCGTACCATGTTTTTCCGGCTCCTGCTCGGAAGTATATTTTGAGAAGGCGATACAGGACGCAGGTATGGCTCCGGCGGAGCGCTTGCCGGTGGCCAGGGAGTTGGGTGATACCAGCCTGATGTTCCTGGTTCACCCGACATTGACGGCCGAAGAAGTCAAACTCACGTGCAAGGTGCTCGCACGGGTAATGAAGGAGGCAACCGCTTGAACAGGGAAAAGTTGGCAAAGCGTAGAGATGGCAATCTTATGATCAGGTCATTTCTGAACCTTCCGAGGTTTTATAAACGGGTTGTTTCCGTTCTGTCGGATGCGTTCTTCCTGTTCTTTGCAATCTGGGCTGCGTTTGCCTTACGCCTGGAACAGCACCTTTGGCTGCCGACTCAGGAGCAACTGACGGTTGCTGCCATTACGGTGGTGTTCACTATCGCCGTGTTTATCCGCCTCGGGCTATACCGGGCTGTCATTCGTTATTTGGGTGATAGAGCATTCCTCACCATTATCTATGGGGTCATTGCCTCCAGCGTATCTCTGATCATTCTGGGCTACCTATTGCAGGTGTTTGTGCCCCGTTCGGTGCCCATCATCTACGGCGCTCTTGCTTTTCTATTTGTTAGTGGCACCCGCCTGGGTGTGCGGATGATCGTGAACCATCCCAAGCAGATGGCGAAAGAAGCGGTTGCTATCGTGGGTGCGGGCGAAACAGGCATGCAACTGGCATCCGCTCTGGAGCAGGGCACCGAGTACCGGCCTGTCGTTTTTGTGTCATTTGACCGAGCGAACCATAAGTCCATGATCAATGGCTTGCCCGTCGTCAGCATTAACCACATCGCCAAGCATATGCCGAAGCACCAAGTGCAGCGGATTCTGCTGGCGCTGGATGAAGGTACGCAAATTGATCGCAAGAAACTGCTGAAGCAGCTTGAGCCATTGTCGATCCCGGTCCAGACCGTTCCTTCCATGTCGGAACTGGTGGCGGGCCAGGCGCGGATTAATGACATCCGGGATCTGGAGATTGAAGACCTGCTGGGGCGAGATCCGGTTCGGCCGGACTCTGCCGTTGTAGCCAAGAGTCTGTACCAAAAATCCGTGATGGTCACTGGCGCGGGCGGTTCGATTGGCTCAGAGTTGTGCCGCCAGATTATTCGTCATCGTCCGCGCGCGTTGGTACTGTTCGAGCAGTCCGAATTTTCCCTGTACGCCATTGAGCGTGAGCTGAGTTCCATCAATCGGGTGGAGGGGCTGGGAGTAGAGTTGCATCCCTTACTCGGTAATGTGGGGCATCGGCGCCGCTGCGAGTCTGCCATGAGGGCGTTTGGTGTGCAGACGGTATACCACGCAGCCGCCTATAAGCACGTGCCCTTGGTTGAACATAACGTGATAGAAGGCGTGCAGAATAACGTGTTTGGCACCTGGCACACGGCTGAAGCCGCCATTGCAGCCGGTGTTGAACGTTTTGTACTGATTTCCACAGACAAGGCGGTTCGCCCCACCAATGTGATGGGGGCCAGCAAGCGGCTGGCGGAACTGGTGCTGCAGGCGTTGGCACAGCGGCAGAAAAAGACGGTGTTCTCCATGGTGCGTTTCGGCAACGTACTCGGCTCTTCCGGTTCTGTAGTGCCGCTTTTCCGGGATCAGATTCGCGATGGTGGCCCGGTTACCGTTACCCATCCGGACATTATCCGGTACTTCATGACCATTCCTGAAGCCAGCCAACTGGTTCTCCAGGCCGGCAGTATCGGCCTGGGTGGCGAGGTGTTTGTGCTTGATATGGGCGAGCCGGTGAAGATTGCGGACCTGGCCCGCAAGATGATTCACCTGATGGGGCTGGAAGAGAAAACGGAAAGCAATCCCGCAGGTGATATTGAGGTGACCTTTAGCGGCCTTCGCCCTGGGGAAAAGCTGTATGAAGAACTGTTGATTGGTGACGATCCGCAAGGTACTTCGCACCCACGAATCATGATGGCACGGGAAGTTTATCTTCCCTGGGAGCAGGTAGAAGACTTCCTCAGTCAGTTGCAGCGGGCGAGCCAGGCATTCGATTGCAGCGCGATTATCGAAGTACTTAAGAATGCCAAAACGGGTTACGCGCCCAACGGCAACCTGGAGGACCTGGTGTGGTGTAACGGGCAGTCCGATGTTGTGGATGCGGATCGCCAGGGGGATAAAGTGCACCGGTTGTCGGTGTAAGAAAATACGTTTCAAGAGCAAGGTTGCTGTTTCATGTCTGAAAATATCGTCTGGCATCACCAGAAAGTCACCCGGGCGGACCGCGCTTCCATCAAGAACCAGAGCCCGTGTCTGTTGTGGTTTACGGGCCTGAGTGGTTCCGGCAAGTCCACCATTGCCAATGCTCTGGATGTTGCCTTGTTTGAGCGCGGTTACCACACGTTCCTGCTGGATGGCGATAACGTGCGCCACGGCCTGAACAGGGATCTGGGGTTTTCTGATGAAGACCGGGTTGAAAACATCCGCCGTATTGGAGAGGTGAGTAAGTTGTTCACCGATTCCGGCGTGATTGTTCTCAGTGCGTTTATCTCACCCTTCACCAGTGATAGGCGCTTGGTGCGTAACCTGTTCCCGGCGGGTGAGTTCATTGAGGTGTTCATGGATACCCCGCTTCAGACGTGTGAAGAGCGGGATCCAAAGGGTCTTTATGAAAAGGCCAGGGCGGGAAAGATCAAACACTTTACGGGTATCGATTCCCCCTATGAGGCGCCTGAACGCCCGGAAGTGCGCCTGGATACGTCGCAGATGTCGGTGGATGATTGTGTGAATCGCTTGATCAGTTACCTGCTGGACCGGCAATTGATCTTTACGTCGCCACAAGCCACCGGAGCGTAAGCGCCTATGGCGTGGGAAGCCATTGTTACCCTGCTTACCTTGTTCTCGGTTCTGGCAGCATTGGTGATTACACGGGTGTCGGCCGATCTGGTGCTGATGGCGGCCCTGGCGTTCCTGTTGATTACCGGCATCCTGGGGCCGGCTGACGCGTTGGCAGGGTTTGCAAACCCGGGCGTGATTACCATTGCAACGCTCTATGTGGTAGCCGCCGGCCTGAAAGAAACCGGGGCCGTTCAGTGGATTGCCCGTTTGCTACTCGGGCATCCGAAAACCGAGAAAGGCGCGCAGCTTCGGATGCTCGCGCCGACTGGTATCCTCAGCGGTTTCATGAACAATACGGCCGTTGTGGCGATGTTCATCCCCGCCATTCAGGACTGGGCCCAGCGCCTGGGTATTCCATCCTCACGCCTTCTCTTACCCTTGAGCTACGCCGCCATTCTGGGCGGCACCTGCACGTTGATTGGTACCAGCACCAACCTGGTGGTGGATGGCATGCTGCAGGCGCGCCTGGGTATTAATCTGGGGTTGTTTGAGTTGGCCTGGGTGGGCGTGCCGCTGTTGTTAGTGGGTGGATGCTATTTGGTGCTGGTGGCATCTCGCATACTGCCGGACCGGGGAGGCATGCGGGAGGAACTGGAGCAGGTTCGGGAATACGGCGTAGAGGTGGAAGTGGACGCCGCTGGCCCGTTGGTGGGCAAAACCGTGGCTCAGGCTGGTTTGCGCGCACTGAATTACGGTTACCTGACGGAGATCGACCGGGGTGGCCGGCTGATTACGGCGGTGGAGCCGGATCGGATGCTGCAACCGGGGGATAGGTTGTATTTTGTGGGCGCGCCGGAATGCGCCAGTGAGTTGCGTCGGATTCAAGGCCTGAAACCAGCCCATGCCAGTATCCAGAAACTGGATCTGGCGAACCATCAGCGCTGCCTGGTGGAAGTGGTGCTGGGACAGGAATTCACGGCTCTGGGGAAGACCGTGCGGGAAAGCCGTTTCCGTACTCGCTTTAACGCCGCGATTCTCTCAGTTTCGCGTGAGGGGAGTAGGGTGCCTGGTAAACTGGGGGATATCACCTTCCGGATGGGCGATACCCTTTTATTGGAGGCCAGCCACCAATTTGTAGAACAGTACCGCTTCCGCCGGGACTTTTTGTTGGTCAGCGCCCTGAACGATTCCACGCCACCGGATTTTCACCGGGCGCCCCGGGCGCTGGGAATCTTGTTGTTGATGGTTGTGGCCAGTGCTACCGGGCTATTACAGATTATAGAGGCGGCCTTCCTGGCCGCGGGCGCAATGATTGTCACTGGGTGCATTACGGCCAGCCGTGCCCGCCGGAGTGTGGATTTGCCAGTACTGGTGGTGATTTCGGCCTCTTTTGCGCTAGGCAATGCCATGACGGAAACCGGTGGGGCCGAGTGGGTAGCCGCCAGCCTGCTGGGCCTGTTCGGCCCGCTCACGCCCTGGCTCGCTCTGGCGTTGGTGTATATCCTCACCGCTGCCTTTACCGAAGCTATCACCAACAACGCGGCAGCGGTGCTGATGTTTCCGATTGCGTTGGCGGTGTCTGAACAATTAGGCGTTCATTTCCTGCCGTTTGCCGTGGCCGTGATGTTCGCTGCTTCGGCGTCGTTTATTACGCCTCTGGGTTATCAGACCAATCTCATGGTTTATGGCCCCGGCCGCTACCAGTTCATGGATTACGTGCGTTTGGGCTTTCCGTTGAGCCTGCTCGTAGGCTCAACCGCTATCGGTTTGATCCCGTTTGTCTGGGGATTTTGAGCTGCTTGGGAATATACTGGCAGAAAGCGAATTGTGAATAACAAGGATGTGTTGAATGATCGATATAAAACACCACGGAGCGGTGTCAGGTGTAACCGGTTCTTGCCACGAGCTGGTCGTTGGCAGTTCCGGCATTCTGATTGATTGCGGCCTGTTCCAGGGTGCGGAAGCCGGTAACGGCGCGAGTGCGTCGAATCTCGCCATTGATTTCTCCATTAGCCATATCCGTGCGCTGGTGGTCACCCATGTGCACATCGACCACGTCGGTCGCATTCCCTATCTTCTGGCTGCCGGGTTTGACGGGCCGATTATCTGTTCGGAGCCATCGGCCATTATGTTGCCGGAGATTCTTGAGGATGCCCTGAAGATTGGCTTCACCCGGGACCGGTCCCTGATTGAGAAGGTGCTTGGGTTGATTCGATCCCGTCTTGTGCCGGTGCCCTACGAGCAATGGCATTCGGTGTTCGATGGTAAGGATGAGTCGCTTTCCGTTCGGTTGCAGAGGGCCGGGCATATTCTTGGTTCGGCTTATGTGGAGTGCGAAGCGGAGAGCGATGGCGAGTTCGAGCGTGTCGTGTTCAGTGGTGACCTTGGGGCTTCCCATGCGCCACTGTTGCCTGAGCCACAGCCGCCGGAGCGTGCTGATAGGTTGGTGATTGAAAGCACCTACGGCGATAAGGACCACGAGAGCCGGGAAGAGCGTCGTTATCGTCTCAAGGCGGTGCTGGAGCACGCCCTTGAGGACGGCGGGACGGTTCTGGTGCCGGCGTTCAGCATTGGGCGTACGCAGGATCTGCTGTATGAAATTGAAAGTCTGATTCATGAGTTCGGCAGCGATGACGTCGGGCCGGACTTGCCTTGGCGGGATCTCGAGATCGTTGTGGACTCGCCTCTGGCCGCCACTTTTACCCGTATCTACCGGGACCTCAAGCCTTTCTGGGACGCTGAAGCCACCGAATTGGTCAGTCAGGGCAGGCACCCGCTCTCGTTCGAACAACTCACGCTGATCAACAGCCATGAAGACCACCTCAATGCCGTGGATTATCTGGCAAAGTCACACCGCCCCTGCGTGGTGCTTGCTGGCTCTGGCATGTGTGCAGGGGGCAGGGTGGTGAACTACCTGAAGGCCATGCTGGCGGATGAACGCAACGATGTGTTGTTCGTGGGCTATCAGGCCAAGGGCACGCCGGGCAGGGATATTCTCGCCTATGGGCCTCGTGGTGGCTGGGTGGAGTTTGACGGCCAGCGTTACGATATTCGCGCCCGGGTTCATCAAGTGGGTGGTTACTCCGCCCATGCGGGGCAATCGGATTTGCTGCGGTTCGTTAGCGGAATTGAGTCGCCACCAATGGAGATCAGGATTGTGCATGGTGATGCGAAAGCCAAAGAATCGTTGAAAAGCCAATTTCATTCCGCCGGACTAACGGGGATAATGATCCCTGGTTTGGCGTAAACCAGTTATTTGTTACTAAAGGATTGTTGGAATCATGAAAAAGATCGCCGTCGTCGGCCTGGGATATGTCGGTTTGCCGTTGGCCGCGGCATTTGGGGAAAAGCGGGACGTTGTTGGTTTTGATATCAACGTAAAGCGAATAACCGAATTAAAAGATGGCGTGGATTTTACCCGTGAGGTTTCCCGCGAAGAGTTGGCGGCTTCAAAAGGGTTGTCGTTTGCCGACTCCCTGGACGGTATTCGCGATTGCCAGATCTATATCGTGACTGTGCCCACGCCAATTGATGAGTTCAAATCCCCGGACTTAACACCGCTGGTAAAAGCCAGTGAGAGCGTGGGGAGCGTGCTCAAGCGTGGCGATATTGTTATTTATGAGTCCACGGTTTATCCGGGGGCAACGGAAGAAGTCTGCGTTCCCATTCTGGAAAAAGTATCTGGCCTTGTTTTCAATCAGGACTTCCACGCCGGTTACAGCCCCGAGCGGATTAATCCGGGTGATAAAGAACATCGTGTTACCACGATTAAAAAGGTAACTTCTGGCTCCACGCCGGCCATCGCCGATGAAGTGGACGCGCTTTATGCAGGCATTATTACTGCGGGTACTCATAAGGCCAGTTCCATTAAGGTGGCTGAGGCCGCCAAGGTGATTGAGAACACCCAGCGCGATTTGAACATTGCGTTGATGAATGAGTTATCAATGATTTTTTCCAAACTTAAAATTGATACTCACGAAGTGATTGCTGCTGCATCGACCAAGTGGAATTTCCTCCCATTCAAGCCGGGGCTGGTTGGCGGACATTGCATTGGTGTGGATCCGTATTATCTGACCCACAAGGCTCAGGCTATCGGCTATCATCCGGAAATTATCCTGTCTGGCCGCCGCGTCAACGACAACATGGGCCCGTATGCGGCGTCTGAATTGGTGAAGGCGATGATCAAGGCGGGGCATACGGTTGCCAACGCTCGGGTGTTGATCATGGGCTTTACCTTTAAGGAGAACTGCCCCGATTTACGTAATACTCGCGTTATTGATGTGGTTAAGGAGTTGTCTGAGTTTGGCTGCAAAGTGGATGTAACGGATTGCTGGGCCGACAATGAAGAGGCTGAGCATGAATACGGAATTACATTGAACCAGAATCCGGAAAAGGCCCAGTACGATGCGGTACTTCTGGCAGTGCCACATAGGGAATATGTGGCGCGCTCGTCCCATGATCTACGCGAATATATGAAAGACAATGGGGTCTTGTTTGATCTGAAAGGTGTATTGCCATTGGGTGAAGCTGATTTGCGCTTATAAGCGCTTTGGCTATTTAAATAAAAACCAGCCTTCGGGCTGGTTTTTTTATGGGTTACTTTTTCGTAAATGAATTATTTTGCCATAATCTGTTTTATGGATTACTATTTCCCGTGACTTTCAGTCATAACCGTCATATTCAAAAATTATCCATTCGCAGGTTCCGTGCTTGGTTGTCTGAACTGACTGCGGCCTTCGAATATCGGCAAATCAATAGTAGTTATTTAAATAAGGGTTTGTGTCCATGGCAAAGATTAACGATTACTACCAGAAAAAACAGCTTATGGAAAAGCTCTCTGAAGAACTGGCGAAACTGGAGCAGGACCAGGCGCTGAAAAGCGAGCTTGAGTTTGAAAACAAGGTTCGCGACCTGATGAAGAAGTATGACAAGTCGCCAAAAGACGTTCTGCAGATTCTGGGCGCCATTGATCCGTCCATTTCCGGTACCAAGGCTGATACATCCACCGGCAGCCGCCCCAAGCGCCCGATGAAGACCTACAAGAACCCGAACACCGGTGAAGTGGTTAAGACTCGCGGCGGGAACCACAAGGTATTGAACGAGTGGCGCCAGAAGCATGGGAAGGAAACTGTGCAGAGCTGGCAGCAGGACTGATTTGACCTTCGCCCCCTCTCCCCCAGCCCCTCTCCCGCGAGGGGAGAGGGGCTACATCGAGATACCCGCGCACCTCAAACCCATGAGCTCCCCTCCCCCCTCGCGGGGGAGGGGCCGGGGGAGAGGGGGCGGGGCGCTAATCCGACCTACGATTTCTCCCCGAATACCACCACCCGGTTTCTTCCCCCTTCCTTGGCGGCGTACAACGCTTCATCCGCCTGTTGTAACCACTGCATATGATTCTCCGGCCTATCCGTTAATGGCGCGATGCCAATGCTGACGGTGTACTGGATCGGCGCTGCCGTGGTCTGAACCGTGCTGTTCTGTATGGCTTCCCTTATGCGCTCGCAAATCACCCTGGCGCCTTCGGCATCGGTTTCCGGCAGGATGATGCCGAACTCCTCGCCACCGTAGCGGCCGGGGCTGTCTGACTGGCGCAGGTTCTCCTTCATGACTTGGGCGGTGTACTTGATAACTTCGTCACCCGCCAGGTGGCCGTAGGTATCGTTTACCGCTTTGAAGTGGTCTATGTCAAACATGATCAGGCAGGTGCTTTGGCCATAACGGCGGTAGCGTTCGTATTCGGCGTCGATCAGGTTTTCCCAGGTACCACGGTTGAGCAGGCCGGTCAGGCGGTCGGTCATGCTCAGCTTGGCGAGTTGTTCGTTAGCGGTTTCCAGTGCCCGTTTGCTGGTGGCGATGTCGGTGACGTCGTAGACCATCAGGCAGATTTTTTCGACCTGGCCGTCTGGGCCGGAGAGGGGGCTGATGGTCAGACTCTGATACATGAAGTCTTCCGTACCGGTTATCGGGCGCGTGTTGCGAAAGCGGAACAGGTAAGGGCGCTGCTCCCAGGAGGTGAATGCCCGGGTGTTTAGCATGGCGACTGAGTCGACCTTGCGGGTCAGCCAAGCTTTGGGGATGTCCGGGAACACGTCAAACAGAACCTGCTCGCGAATCTTGCTGGCGGTGATGCCGCTATGGTGTTCCATGAAGCCGTTCCAGGCCTGCACGCGGAAGTCCAGGTCCAGAACCACCAGGCCGACTTCCACCGACTCCAGCATGTCCACCAGCCAGTGGAAGGTGCTTGCTCCTATCTCTTCTATGGCCATGGTTAATCCACCAGGTACTGTAGTCGTTGTTCAAGGAAGGGCACTGAGTCTTCTGTCAGCAGTACCAGCATGTCGCAACTGATCTCCCGGTCTTCCAGTTCATAACTGATTTCAATACACAGCAGCTTTTCCTGGCGAGTACTGTGATGTTCCAGCAGGTCTGCGATCTGTCGATGCTGGCCCAGGACGGTTGGGTGACCAAGGCCGAGTTTAAGATCCAGCTGGTCGCCAATGCCTTTGAGGAAGGCGCCAAACAGTATACTGGACATGTCCATGAGCACCTCTACGTGAATGCTTTCGGTGTCCATGTCCTCGTAATGGAGCAGTTCGGCCATGTCGTTGAAGCTGGCGTCGGCAAACAAAAGAAGGGCTTCCCCCGCAATACCAGCACCGGTGAATCCCTGGCAGACAGCGGAGTAGTTGCTATCCGCCTGGGCGGCTGAGATCGCCATGCTGAGTTCCGAGCGGGCAATCATTTCCACTCTTGGGATGGGCTGTTTGACGAATACCCGCAGCAGTCGTGCCAGCAGGTCGGATGAGCGACCCATGGCAACGTTGGCGATTTCCTGGAGATAGTCGTTCAGGCTAATCGGTGCACTGGTTGAAGCGGTGTTGGTGGTATCGGCTGCTGGGCTCTGCTCGTGCTCTTCAACCAGATCCTCTGGGCGCAGAAAGCCGTAGTCCTGAAGCAGCTTTAAAACCAGGTCGGTGTCCGTGGGTTTTTTGATGAATTCGATGGCGCCGAGCTTGCGAACCCGAGCCCGTGCTTCTGGCTGGATGTCGCCGGAAACGACGATCGTCAACACGGGGAGGTCCTCCTTCAGAATGGCCTCCAACACCTGGTAGCCGTCCATCTCCGGCATATTGAGGTCCAGAAACATCAACTCGCCGGCACCGGCACGGAGCTTTTCCAGAGCATTGCGGCCATCAAATGCGAAGGTAACTTCCGCGTTCCAGTTTTTGGGTAAAGCGCGAGCCATTTGTTTTCGGGCGAGAGAGGAGTCGTCGCAGATAAGAACGCGGATGGTCATGGGGGCTCCGTTTATTATTTAACCCCAGTATAGCAGTGCCTGAAGTGAATTCTATGCCCTGTGAACTATCTCACTCTATTGGCTCGGCAGCCTGGGATATAGTGCTCCTGCGGTCATAATAAGAATTGATTCAGAGACACAACACTATGAGACAGGATGCTTGTTGGTATGCTGTCCCTCTCACCATCTGCCTGGGTATGTCGCCTGTTGCCCTGGCAGAGTTGGAGCCTATTTCCGAGCGGGAAATGAGCCAGGTGCAAGGGCAGGCAATGATGACGGTAGACCATGTGGATGGAGTTAACCACCGGTTTACCCGCGTGACACTGGGGGTAGACGCAGAAACCCGGCTGAACGCCGACGGTGTGGTGATGGGCGGGGATGATTCCGGCGCCGATCTCGACATCAGGAATTTCGCGCTCGGCCACTATGTGCGCGACGACACCCGTGTCCAGATCGACGGCAATACCTACAACGTGGACGAGGTAGTTCCATTTGAAGGTGTTGAACCCTACCTTGAACTGGCTGAACGGGATGGTCAGCTTTCCGGTTTCCGCTTTGGCCTGAACCAGGCTCGGGGCACGCTTTCTGGCGAGATCGCCAGCTTCAGTGGCAACCTGAACCTGAAAATTAACGATGCAGACGGCAACCCGGTGGACGCCATGCTGTTCGATGACGCCGGAGTGGCCACCAATTACCGTGCAACTCAGATCGGTTTGGCGGGTGAAGACGGAACCTGCAGTCAATGTGTGCCGCTGACCAATCTGCTGTCCATGGATATTGGTGTGGACAATGGAGATGGCACGGTTGGCTTTACGGAAGACCTGTTCCTGGCGTTCCAGCGTGAGTCTGTGGACTGGCAGGACCTGGGAGGCCCTGGCGCCATCCAGGGGCCCGAAGGCGTGTTCCTGAATCTGCCCACCAGCATGACGCTGGACATGCAGACACTGCAGAATGGTGTTCAGCGGGAGCGCACGCATTACGTGGATCGCGGTACCGGGATGTTTTGATTACACTACCCTGCATTCGACCGATTCACGCAATGCAGGAGCTCTCTCGGTGATCCGTTCTTTCTACTGGCACGACTACGAAACCTTTGGTGTCGACCCCATACACGATCGTCCGTCCCAGTTTGCCGGGGTGCGCACCGATGCGGATCTGAACATCATCGAAGACCCGCTGATCATCTACTGCGCACCGGCTGACGACTACGTGCCCTCACCGGAGGCCTGCCTGATTACCGGCATTACCCCGCAAAAGGCACTGGAAGAAGGCTTTCCCGAGGCGGAGTTTATCGCACAGGTCAACGAGGCCTTCAGCCAGCCCGGCACTTGCGCCGTGGGTTACAATAGCCTGCGCTTCGATGACGAAGTGTCCCGCCATACCCTGTACCGTAACCTTCGTGACCCTTATGCCAGAGAATGGCAGAACGGCAATTCCCGCTGGGATATCATCGACATGGTGCGCCTGACCTACGCGTTGCGACCAGAGGGTATTCAATGGCCAAAGAAGGAAGACGGCAGCCCCAGTTTCAAGTTGGAAGAACTCACGGTCGCCAACGGCATTGCCCATGAAGCCGCTCACGATGCTCTGTCGGATGTAGAGGCTACCATCGCGGTGGCAAAGCTGATCAAGGAAAAGCAGCCAAAGCTGTTTGAGTTTGTGCTGCAAAACAAGGACAAGCACTCCGCCCGCGCCATGCTGGATACTGCCAGTATGAAGCCAGTGTTCCACATTTCCGCAAAGTACCCGGCCACCCGTGGTTGCTGCGCAATGGTGGCGCCATTGGCTGATCACCCCACCAACAAGAACCTGGTGATCGTGTACGACCTGCGCGAAGACCCAAGCGAGTTGATTCACGCTACGCCTGAGCAGATCCGTGAGCGGGTATTTACTTCCCAGGCGGAGTTAGGGGAGGGCACCAGCCGTTTTCCACTCAAAGGCGTGCAACTGAACAAGTGCCCGGTACTGGCCCCCGCCACCATGCTGAAATCCCTCTCTGAGGAGCGGCTTGCCGAGCTGGAACTGGACGGCGACAAGCTGCGTGAGCACCTGGCCATTTTGCGCAAGGCGCCGGATCTGCCAGCCCGAATCGCTCAGGCCTTCGATCACCCCCATGAAGGTGACCTGACGGATCCGGACGAACAGCTTTACGCTGGCGGTTTTATCAGCAAAACCGACCGCGAGAAGCTCAACTGGCTATTGCAACAGCCGGTAGAAACCCTGGGAGAGCAGGAAGTACGGTTTGAGGATGGTCGTCTGGAAGAAATGGTGTTTCGCTATCGCGCCAGGAATTACCCCAATACGCTGATATCCGAAGAGCAGGAGAAGTGGGAAGTCTTTCGTCAGCAGCGGCTGATGCAGCCCAAGAAAGGGTGGCGGTCTCTGGAGGAGTTCTTCAAGATTTTGCAGAATCTTGCCGCTGATCCGGAGCTTACGCCGGAAAAGCGGCATGTTCTGGAAGAGCTTCACCTCTATGGTGAATCCCTGATTCCTTACGTCTAGCGCCGGCGCTGGAAGTACACGGACAGGCCTTGACCCATCAAGCTTTGCACCTCGCTTCCCAGAGCCTCAGCCTGGATCTGTTTCTGTACAGGCTTGGTGGCGAGGCTGTGGCCGTCGGTGTCCCGGGCTTTTGCCAGTTTCCAGTCCACTTCGTTGCTGAGCAGCGCCATCAGCTCTTTTAGCTGCCTGGAATCCTGCTCACTGAACCAACGGTCGCGGCATCCACCCAGGCCGTAGAAGTCGGTTTCGGCAACCAGGGATTGCCACATCGGATCCTGCCGATTGGTCAGTACCATCCGTCGGAGTTGACGCAGGGCCGTGCGTGTTGGTTTGAGGTCATGTTGGGCAATCAGGCGGCGGATCTGCTTGTCGCCGTCGGTCTGTTCGTTGACGGCGGTGTGCATATGAACAACAGCACCGTTGCCGGTCGCTGAACTCACCAGGGCTGCGAGGGACACCTCGGTCATGCTTGTTGAGGGCAGACGCCCGATTTCGATCCAGTGCACCTTGTGGTCATCGGCGACGAATTGCTGGGCGATGGACCAGGGCCAGAACACGGTGTTGCTGATGCCCATCTCGCCGGCGAGTCGCGTTGCCTTGGCGATGTTGGCCAGGGATTCATCCACGGCGATCACTTCCACGTCTTTCAGGTAGTGCGCCAGTTCCATGGCGCGCTGGCCGGACTGGGCACCACACACCATGATTCGGATCGTTTCCGGCAATTGCTCGGTACTCATGCCCAGCTCGGTCGCCATTATGGCTTTCAGGCTGGTTTCGGAGCGATAGGCAAGTTTCGACCAGTTGGGCCAGGCCTGGGGCACATCGGTTTTCTCCAGACAAAGCTCGGCTGATTTCTCGTCGAAATTCTGTTTGATGGCCTCTTCCGACGCGCGGTTATAGTAGCTCGCGGCCATCATCCCCTGCATGGCAACCGGCCAGTCCACCAGGTTCCAGCGGCCAAGGTGTACAGCATACTTCTGATGGAACAGAGCGCCGTACATGGCACTGATGATCAGCGAACCGATCATGCCATCCTGTTGCTCGCTCATGGCAAGTTGGGCGCAAATGCTGTCGTTGATGGCTGAGGCCAGCCGTTCTTCGTCGTCCTCCGCGGTCAGGGCGTAACCGGTGCGATCGGCATAGACCGCCAGGGCCAGCGCCAGCGGTTGAAGTTCGTCCCGCAGTTCAACAGTCTGAGCGACTTCCGCAATGATCGCCCGGCGCAGCAGGGTGACCAGTTCTTCCACGGCTGGGTCTGGCATCAGGGTTTTTTCCAGTGCCAGGATCAGCAGTTCGTCTTCGCTGGCGGCGTCCAGAGCCACTTGGGCATTCGGGTTCTCCAGATCGTATTGCTGGCGGATGATGGCGCCTACGAAACGGCCGATTTCCTGGTGGGGCAGGCCGTCATGGCGCAGCAGAAGGATGGCGTCTCGGGCCACTTTGGTATCAGCCCTGTTTACATCCAGATGCTCGACACAGGCCAGCATGCCGCTATAAATAGAGGGCCATTCCAGTCCCATCTCCAGCAGTTTTCGGTAATGCAGGTAGGCCACATCGAACTGGCCCTGCAGACGCTTGGCATGGGCGACTCCACCGAAAGCGGCGGCGGATTGCCGGTCCATTTCCAGAGCCTGGATGAAATACTGCTCCGCCAGGGCCGGGCGCTCGGACTTGATTGCCCAGTAACCCAGGTTGGTGAACTGCTGCGGTTGCGCCGGGTCCTGGCTGAGGCTGTCCGTGAACAGGGTGTGTGCCTTATCAAGTGCCCCTTCGTCCATTTCCACACGCCCCATCAAGCCCAGTGCGCCTGCGTTACCGGGTTCCTGTGCCAGAACCTCATTCAGGTAGTTACGGCATTCCTGCCGCGCCTTGAGACGCTGAACCAGCGATGTCGGGCTGTTTGACTCGGCATAAGCCAGGTTTGCCTGCAGCAGTAGCCGCGCAATGTGGGCTTTTTGTGCGTCTGTGGCATGGATGTTGTGCTGTGCTTGCATGGGGCTACCCCTTTGACTCTGTGACGAAACCCGATTAACCCTGCAGCAACTGCAGAACCTGCTGTGGCCTTGCGTTGGCCTGGGCCAATACCGACAAGCCGGCCTGCTGCAGCACCTGGGTGCGGGCGAGTTCGGCGGATTCGGCGGCAAAGTCTGCATCACGAATTCGTGAACGCGCGGCAGACAGGTTCTCAGAGGTCGTGCTCAGGTTGGCAATGGTCGACTCGAGTCGATTCTGCGCAGCGCCCAGGTCGGCACGAATGCCGCTGATGGTTTCCAATGCCGCGTCCACAACTGCGAGTGCGCTGGTGGCGCCGTCAACGGTGCTTATATCGATACCTGCCACTTCTTCTGGCGTAGAGCCGGCGGCAGTATTCTGTGCACTGTTCAGGACGCTGCCTGCGGCCAGGGTGGCGTCAGATGTCGCGGCGAAGCTAACGGACGAGTCCAGCGTCAACTCACCGGCAATCCGTGTGGCGTTAGCGCCACCATTTGTCAGTTCGATGGCGCTCGGGTCGCCGCTACCCTGTACCGCCAACTGTTGAGAGCCGGCAGCGGTAAAGTCTTCAATAGTAATGTCTTTACCCTGTTCCTGAATCAGCGTGATACTGCCGTCGTTAGCAACTTCAGCGGTAATGCCGGTCTTGCCAGACGCAGCGTTCACCTCACGTGCAATCGCTGAGAGGTCGTTTGCATCAGTGATCTGCGCGGAAATGGTCGCTGAGCTGCTCCCGTTGGAAAGGGTGAGCGACACGGTTTGAGGCACGGCGATTGGCGTGGTAGCGGTGTTGCTCAGGGTCGCCGATGTTCTTGCCGTTGCGTTCACACCCGTCGTGGCACCAATGTCGTTGATGGCTGCGGCGATGTCTTCCGCTGTGTCGCCTGCTGTAATGGGCACCACCTGGCTGTCCAGCGAGCTGGAAATGGTGAGATTCTGCGTGGCGATCGTGTTTTGAGCGGGTAACGTCGCATTCGCTGCGGTTGTTGAACCGGTGCCCTGGTTCAGGGTTGCGTTGGCAGCGTCGAGCGTGTTGTTGGCCAGGTCGGCGGTTCGGGCGCCTTCGATGGAAACGGCGATGCTCTGGTTTTCATTGGCGCCAGCCTGGAATTTCTGAGCCTGGAAGGTGCCGTCCAGGAGTTTCAACCCGTTGAACTCGGTGGTGGTGGCAATGCGCTCCAGCTCGCCTTTTAACTGGTTTACTTCGGACTGCAGGGCCTTCCTGTCAGATGCAGAGTTCGTTGCGTTGGCGGATTGTACGGCCAGTTCCCGAATGCGCTGCAGGATGTTCCCGGATTCTCCCAGGGCGCCTTCAGCGGTCTGAGCCAGAGAAATACCGTCGTTGGCGTTTCGAATGGCCTGGTTGAGGCCTTTGATCTGTGATGTGAATCGCTCTGAGATGGCAAGCCCGGCGGCGTCGTCCTTGGCGGAGTTGATACGCAGGCCGGATGACAGCCGCTGTAGGGCAACGTTGGAGTCTTCCTGTGAAGTGTTCAGGTTTCGCTGAGCATTCAGCGACGCGATATTGGTGTTGATGATCTGAGGCATAACATTTCTCCCTGCTCAGAGATGCCGGTAACCCGGTGCCCGATCAAAATGGACGCCTTGCCGGCGGAAGTTCATTTAATTGCCGTTTTGCAGGGAGGTAAGCGAAGGTTGTGCCAGTTTCGGAGTTTTGTTTTTAAGACGTTGATTGTTAGTGGTTTTGTTGGTCAGTTTTAGTGTTTAGGGCATGAGTCCAATCGTCAACATATAACGGTGTAAGGAAGACTATTGCCGCTTTTACATTCCCTTACAAAATACCGTCAGTTTTTTCTAAAGGTACGGACGGGGGCGCCGTTAAGCGCAATAACAGGGAGGCGCTCCCAAACTGAAAATGGGCGCCATTCCTTTTCCATGAAATAACGACATATGTCGAAGGAGAAGCAATATGGCTCTCGGTATTAACACTAACGTTGCGTCACTGTCAGCTCAGAATCAGCTGAACAAATCCCAGGAGCTTTCTAACCAAGCTCTGGAGCGTCTGTCTTCCGGTCTGCGTATCAACTCCGCCAAGGACGATGCTGCTGGCCTTGCAATTTCGACCCGTTTTCAGTCCCAGATCTCTGGTCTGAACGTTGCGCAGCGTAACGCCAACGACGGTATTTCTCTGGCTCAGACTGCTGAAGGTGCTCTGGAAGAAACCACCAACATCCTGCAGCGTATCCGTGAGCTGTCTGTTCAGTCGGCCAACTCTACCAACTCTTCTTCTGACCGCTCTGCACTTCAGGGCGAAGTAAACCAGCTGAAGCAAGAGCTTGATCGTATTGCCGGTACTACCCAGTTTAACGGCCTCAACCTTCTGGATGGCAGCTTCACTGCTCAGTCATTCCAGGTTGGTGCCAACGCTAACCAGACTATCTCAGTTTCTGTGACCGGCGCCCGTGGTGCGGATCTCGGTAACAACACAGTATCTGGTGAAAGTAATACCACTGTTAGTCAGGGCACCGGTTCGGTTGCGGCCGCAGCGGCTGATGTGGCAACTGTTGGCAACAACACTATTGCTACACAGAACATCACAGTCTCTGGGACTGAGGGCTCTGAAGTTGTTGGTATTACCCAAGGCGATACTGCAGAAGCGATTGCGGCTGCTGTGAACGCAGAAACTGGCACTACCGGTGTAACGGCTACTGCGTCGACAACTGCAACCCTTGCCGGCCTGTCTGCCGATGGCACGGTCTCGTTCACTCTTGGCAGTGGTGGCGATACCTCAACGATTTCCGCAGCGGTAACCACGACTGACCTTGGTGCCCTTGCAAAGGCTATTAATGATACCTCTGGCACTACCGGTATTACCGCAGAAGCGAATGGTGGCGAAATCACTCTGACTCAGGCGGATGGTAAAGACATTCGACTTCAAGACTTTGCCAACTCCGGCGCTGCTACTGGCACGGTGACGTTGCAGGGCAGTGGTGATCCGACGGCGGTTACTTTGACCGCTGGCAGCACTGACAGCACGATTGCTTCTGGTTCTGTTGAGTTCGCCTCATCCGGTGCGTTCTCAGTCAGTTCCTCGGTTGCCGAGACTGCTGGTAGCATTCTGAACGTTGCGGCAGACACCGTGGTTGGTTCCAACCTCCAGTCAGTGTCTTCTATCGACATCGGTACTGTTGCGGGCGCTAACAGCGCAATCGAGATTGCAGATGCGGCTCTGGAGCAGATCAGTGGTATCCGCGCCGACCTGGGTGCTGCCCAGAACCGGTTCGAATCCACAATCGCCAACCTGAGCACAACTGCTGAAAACCTGTCGGCCGCTAACAGCCGGATTCTGGATGCAGACTTCGCATCTGAAACTGCCAAGCTGTCCAAGGCGCAGGTTCTCCAGCAGGCTGGTATCTCTGTACTGGCGCAGGCGAATGCCCGCCCGCAGCAGGTTCTGTCCCTCCTGCAGTAACAGGGGCATAACGGCAAGGCCGGGGCCTTTGGGCCCCGGTTTACTGCTGTATGAGGATAGCGAGGTGAGCTATGAATGGCGTTAACCTGAATGGCCCGGATTTGAAGCTGATTCGTTCCAGCGAGCAAGCTCCGGCTAGGGCAATTTCGTCATCTCAGGCCGAAGGCAGGAATGCCTCCGCCCTGACTGCACCTTCATCACCTGGTCTTGCTGAGCGTTCGGAGTTGTTGTCCGGGGTTCAGGAACTTTCGAAAGCTGAGAGGCTCGAAAGGCGCAGTGAGGCACAGAAAGAGAAATTGGATGATGCCGTGTCTCAACTGAACGATTTTGTTCAGACGGTCCAGAGGGATTTGCAGTTTGAAGTGGATAACGAGCGGGGACAGACGATCGTCAAGGTCGTCGATCAGTCCACCCAAGAGGTTATTCGACAAATTCCGGATGAAGTTGCGTTGAGGTTGGCAGAAAACTTGCAGCAGGATGAACCGCTGACGTTATTCAACACGAAGGTCTAGAGTTTGCCGCTCTTGGCCTGACGTTGAAAACGGTTGTTCAGCACCGCCGCACCCGAAAGGGGCCGGCGGTGTTTTGCTTACATGTGGTTACAAAATTGGTCGGTAGAAAAGGCAAAGTTTTGCCGCTTCAGGCCGATATATGGAATAGCATTGGAAATTGCCCTCCTGAGGAGGCACATACTATGGCAAATATATCATCGTTGGGTATCGGGTCTGGTGTTCTGACCTCCGAGTTGGTCGATCAGTTGGTGCAAGCGGAGCGGGCACCGACGGAAAATCGTCTGGCTCAGAAAACCGAGCGCACCCAGGCGCTGATTTCTGCCTATGGCACGCTTCGCAGCGCAGTAACAGAGCTGCGCCTTCCAATGCGGCAATTGAGTGCTCCAGATAATCTCAAAGCCTTTTCTGCAACGTCGTCCAACGAGGACGTTGCTGTATCTGTGGATAGTTCCAAGGCTAACCGCGGTACTTACAGTGTCGATGTGACAAGTCTCGCCAGCGCTCAGGCGCTCGCGTCGGGTGATGTATTCGCGGATCGGGACAAGACCAGTGTCGGCCAGGGAACAATGACGCTTTCTGTTGGTGACAACACCACCAATATTGTTATCGACAGCAGTAACGACACGTTGCAGGGCCTGGCAAACGCGATCAACGATTCAGATGCAGGGGTTTCAGCGGGCGTAATCGATACCGGTAGTGGTTTCCAGCTCGTGCTATCGGCAGACGAAACCGGTACGGCAAACGCCGTTAGTATTTCCGTGTCGGGCGACAGCGCCGGAACGGATACCGATGCCCAGGGGCTTTCCCGTTTTGCGTTTAACACATCAATGGATGCGGGCGCCGGTCTCAATGAGACAATCGCCGCGTCGGACGCCGTGATGAGTATCAATGGCGTAGAGGTTACCCGTTCTACCAATAGTTTTGAGAACGTCATTGACGGTTTGACATTTGATCTGACTGCCACTGGTACGTCCACGGTTAAGGTTGAACAGGACCTCGGAGTGGTAGCAGACCGTGTCCAGGGCTTTGTCGAGAAGTTTAATGGCCTGCAGGAAACCATTGATGCTCTGGCAGGATTCAATGCAGAGAGCGGTAGCGGAAGTCTCCTGACTGGCGATAGCGTTATTCGGGGTATTCAGAACCAACTCCGCCAAGTGCTGACCCGCGTTGTTCCCGGGCTTGAAGATGCAAGTGTCCGAAGTCTGGCGGATGTGGGTATTACCACAAACTTCGAGACTGGCTCTCTGGAATTTGACCGCGAAGAGTTCATGGCGCAGTTAAAGGCTAATCCGGACGATGTAACGGCCTTGTTTGCCGAACAGGGCAGGGCTACCGACAGCCAGGTAGAGTTTGTTCGCAGTGGTGTAAACACTGAGCCCGGAACCTATGATATCAATGTGACCCAGGCTGCGACCCAGGGCACGCTTGCCGGGAATGCTGCAGCCACTTTTCCCGTTACTATTGACGGAACAAATGATGAGTTTTCACTGCTGGTTAACGGTGATACCTCCGTTAACCTTCAGCTTACACAGCAGACTTACAACAGTGCACAGGATCTGGTTGACGAGATTCAGGCTCAGCTTAATAGCAACAACGCGCTGAACGCGTCAGATGGGTCCGTTCAGGTGAGCCTGGGGGCCGGGGATGAGCTGGTTTTCTCTTCCTCCACCTACGGTAGCGAGTCTTCGGTCACCTTGTCGTCCGCTGAAAGCGCGGCTACGTTTGGATTGGATGCCGCCACAAGCACGGATGGCCTCGATGTTGCGGGTACCATTGACGGAAGAACGGCTGAAGGCGAAGGGCAAACACTGTTTCTGGGCGAGAACAGCGGTGCTGCGTCTGGGCTCCAGGTACAAATATTGGGCGATCAGACTGGAAGTCGAGGCTCGATACAGTTTATTGAAGGTGTTGGCGAACGTACGGTTGATCTGATCACCAACTTTGTCGGTGCCGATGGTGCAATTGATACCAGAACCGAGAGCCTGAACCGTGATCTGGAGCGAATTCAGGAAAATCAGATTCGGCTGGAAGAGAGAATTGCAGCCTATCGAGAGCGCCTGGTGAGTCAGTTCACAGCTGCGGATTCATTGATCTCGCAACTGAACAGTACACAGGACTTTGTGAGCCAGCAGCTTGCTGCGCTGGCACCACAGAATAATCGCAATAACAATTGATGTTTATTGCACGAAAAGCGAATAAAGAGGTCACTTATGAACGGTTTACAGGCTTACCAACGCGTAAACGCCCAAACCAGCATTACGGATGCCGATCCTCACAAGCTGATCCAGCTTCTTTACAACGGAGCGTTGGAGCGCATTAACATGGCCAAAGCCAGGATGCAGGCGAAGGATTTTGAGGGCAAAGGCCGGTTGATTTCCAAAGCGATTGAAATCATCGGTGGCCTCCGTGGTTTTCTGGATTTCGAGAAGGGTGGCGATCTGGCCGTGCGCCTGGAATCGCTTTATGACTACATGGAGCGGACCCTTTTTGAAGCGAATGCCAAGAATGACGTCGCTAAGCTTGATGAAGTCGCGGACCTTCTGCGCTCAATCAAAGACGGCTGGGATGGCATCCGCGAAGAGGCGACCTCCAAGCAACAGCAGGCTGTCTGAATACGACGTTCTGGTGTGAATACCGTGCATTCTATCCAAGATGCCACCTGGCGCCCTGCCGGTGGCGTCCGCGGCCAGTAACGAGGTCGCCCTCTTGCCCCAATAGCCATTCCCCCCGCTGTCCCGTACAATACGCCCCTTATTTTTGATACATCCATTCTGTTCAGTCTGGAGCAAGGGCATGTCTGATATTAAAAAGGTGGTTCTGGCGTATTCCGGTGGCCTGGATACCTCGGTAATCGTTCGCTGGTTGCAGGATACCTATGAGTGTGAGGTGGTGACGTTCACCGCCGACATCGGCCAGGGCGAGGAAGTTGAGCCGGCGCGTGAGAAAGCGAAAGCGCTGGGCGTGAAGGAAATCTACATTGAGGATCTGCGCGAGGAATTCGTTCGTGACTACGTGTTCCCGATGTTCCGCGCCAACACCATCTACGAAGGGGAGTACCTGCTGGGTACCTCCATCGCACGCCCGCTGATCTCCCGTCGTTTGATCGAGATTGCCAACGAAACCGGTGCGGACGCTATTTCCCACGGCGCTACCGGCAAGGGCAACGATCAGGTTCGTTTCGAGTTAGGTGCCTACGCGCTGAAGCCGGGTGTGAAGGTGATTGCCCCCTGGCGTGAGTGGGATCTGAATTCCCGTGAGAAGCTGCTAGCTTATTGCGACGAGCGCAACATTCCGGTGGAGAAGAAGAAGGGCAAGAGCCCGTACTCCATGGATGCCAACTTGCTGCATATCTCTTATGAAGGCATCAACCTGGAGGATCCCTGGGCGGAAGCCGAGGAAGATATGTGGCGCTGGAGTGTGTCTCCGGAAGCAGCGCCTGACACGCCTTCCTATATCGAAGTGACCTATGAGAAAGGCGATATCGTGGCGATTGATGGCCAGGCCATGAAGCCTCACGAGGTGCTTGAACGCCTGAACAAGGTCGCCGGCGAGAACGGGATTGGTCGTCTGGACATTGTTGAGAACCGGTATGTGGGCATGAAATCCCGCGGTTGCTACGAAACTCCGGGCGGCACCATCATGCTGCGCGCCCACCGTGCGATTGAGTCCATCACCCTGGACCGCGAAGTGGCGCACCTGAAGGACAGCATCATGCCGCGTTATGCGGAGGTGATTTACAACGGTTACTGGTGGTCCCCTGAGCGGGAAGCGCTGCAGGCGCTGATCGACCAGACCCAGACTTATGTAAACGGTACCGTGCGCCTGAAGCTCTACAAGGGCAACGTGGATGTGGTTGGGCGTAAGTCTGACGATTCGCTGTTCGATGAGAAGATTGCGACCTTCGAGGAAGACCAGGGCGCCTACGATCAGAAGGATGCTGAAGGCTTTATCAAGCTGAATGCGCTTCGGTTGAGGATTGCGGCTGGCAAGGGTCGCAAGCTTTAACTGGCCTCCCGTGACGCCCGGAACTCTCCGGGCGTCTTCCCCGTCTCTGCTTTGAACTTTCGGTGAAACGACGTTGTTTCGCTGTACCCCAGCCTCAACGCTATCTCCGGAATGCCCAGTTCGCTGTTCGCCAAAAAATCTTCCGCCATTGCCTGCCTTACCTCGTCCAGCAACTGCTGATACGAAACACCTTCCTGACTAAGTTTTCTCTGCAACGTTCGGCTGGTCATGCCCAGATGGTCTGCGACCATGTCCTGGCGGGTGATGCCGTGCATCAACTGTTTGCGAATGCTGTGTTTAACCCGGTTGGTGAGGGCTGTGTCGGTGTCCAGGGTGGCCAGTTGGCTGAGGGCGTGGGCTTCCAGGGTTTTTCGCAGCAGTGGGTCAGGCTGGCGTAGGGGAGTGCTCAGCAGGTCTTTGTGCAGAACAATGGCGTCTTCGTTGGAACGAAAACGTACCGGGCAGCCCCAGCGTTCCGTGTAGGCGCTCTCCAGCTCCGGCCCGGGGGAAGGGTGTTCGAGGTGTACTTCCACTGGCGAGGCGGCGTTGTTGTCGGCCAGCCAGCGGGCGTAGTTGATCCAGGAGGCGAAGACGTTGTCCACCATCTGGGGGCGAACGACCGGGTCGGTGTAGTTGCAGGCCCAGATCAGTCTGATGTGATCGCCGCTACCCGCAATTTGCGTCGTTCCCATGTCGCCGACCAGTTTCTCGAACGGGGCAATGCGAGCGACTGCTTCTCCCAGCGTGGCGGAGCTCATGGTGATATACCCGAGAACACTGTAGGACCCCGGTTGCACGAAGTCACCGGTTTCAAGGCCGAGGATGGGGTTATTGCTTTGTTCACAAAGCAGCCGTATGAATGCCTGGAACTGCTCGCCGTTTATACGCTCGTCGTCGGTCTGGAGAATCGACGCATCAAGCCCGGCTTTGTTGAACAGTGCTGAGGTATCCAGGCCTTGGGCATTGGCGGCGCGGACATATTGTCTTAGGGCTGCTACGGAGGCGGTTCCGAGGGTCTTCATGATTACGGCAACGTCTTGGGGTTATTGTTGCCATCAGTATAACGGAAGCAGAAAAGAAAAAAGCCAGCTAAGAAGCTGGCTTAAAAACAAGGAAAGAACGAAAGTGCCTGAAAAATTCGTTAATTCTGCGGACTTTCCCCATTTGGCGGCGGAGGTACTACTCGGCTCCTCCGCCATGGGGGATACTGCTTAAATCCACAATTTCAGAATAGGGCTTTCGCTCATGGAAGTCTGTTTATGATGTGTGTCGCAGTGTTACGTAGCGTAATCCGACACTCTGCTTCAGGCTTTCTCAAGCTCTGGTTTGGTCTCGGTAAACCGTCGGGTCTCATAGGCATCCACCAAGCCCTGAACTGCTGCACGCTCCATCTCCTGGACCGAAGGGGTGCCGTGTTGGGCATCCGCCCTGCAAAGCACCATGCCCGCCTCAACCGAGATGTAGCCCGCAGTGGTCTTCAGAGCTTTGTGGTTAATGCCGTCGAATACGCGGCGAAAAGCGGTTGTGGAGCAATGATCGCTGTTTGGGAAGTGAGCGATAATCGCGTACTGGTTGTCACCCACGCGGCACAGGGAGTCCATGGGCCGGATCAGATGGCTCAGGCGGCGGGCGATGCCAACGGCCAGCTCACTCATCACCGAGGGCGCATGTTTACGCTTGAGTTCCTGCCAGTTGCGAATGCCGCACAGCACATAGGCAGAGGCGCCGCCACGGGACTCCGCCTGCCGCAGGCACTTGCCCAGCTTATCCCGGGCATAACGGTTGTTGCAGAGGCCCGTTTCAAGATCAATGATGTTACTGCTTTCCAATTCGCGGTTGTTCTCAATCAACAGGGAGTTAGCGCGCAAAAGGGTGTTCTGGCGGTCCGCCATGCGGTCGGCCGCGAAAATTCTTGGAATCAGCTGCTTGGTCATGTCCGATTTATAGATGAAGTCGTCGACGCCCCGGTCGAATGCTTCTGACAGTGCCTCCACACTCTCCCGGGCGGTAAGCAGGATCACGTAGGTATAGTGGTTGTTCTGCTCATCCTGCTGGCGCACCTGATCGGTCAGCTCCAGCCCGTCCATCTCCGGCATCAACCAGTCGGCAATCAACACACTGACCGGGCGCTGGTCAATAAACTCAAGCGCGGCAGGGGCATTGTTCGCGATTCGTACGTCGCGGTACCCTGCATTACGGAGGGTTCGGCCCACCACCATACTGCTGAATTTGGCGTCGTCTACCACGAGGATGGGAAGATCAAGATTTGGCATTGTTAACTACTACTCACCAGTCCATTGTCAGATGCGGTGCCGGCCCGGTCTTGGTATGCTTTGGCACCTTGCGCAACCAGAAGGGCTCCAGTATAGCGTTTTGTACGTGCCCTGACGTGGATAATTGTAAAAAGTGAGAACACATCATGCCTTCTTTTGACATCGTTTCTGAAATCGACATGCACGAAGTGACCAACGCCGTGGATCAGGCCAAGCGCGAGCTGGGCAATCGCTGGGACTTCAAGAACGTGGACGCGGACATCGAACTGGACGACAAAGGCATCACCATCAGCGCCGAGCAGGAATTCCAGTTGGAGCAGTTGATGGACATGCTGCGCATGGCCTTCGCCAAGCGCAACATCGATTCCCGGGCGTTGTCCGAAGACGGCGAAAGCAAAGCCGGCAAACTGGTCAAGCAGCACCTGCAATTGAAGCAGGGGATCGAAACCGACATGGCCAAGAAGATCGTCAAGATGATCAAGGACGGTAAGCTCAAGGTCCAGGCCAGCATCGAAGGTGATAAGGTAAGGGTAAAAGGGAAAAAACGCGACGACCTGCAAACGGCGATTGCGCTGTTAAAGGAAGCCGAGCTGGATATTCCACTACAGTTCAATAATTTCCGCGACTGAACCGGGAGCCACACCATTTTATCCGGCAACACCCTGGCGTTACTTAAGGAAACCCTCCACACCTACACACGTTGGCAGGTCATTGCGCTCCTGTTTCTGGGGTTTTCGGCCGGCTTGCCGTTCCTGCTGGTGTTCTCCACCCTGAATGCAAGGCTGGCGGATGTCGGGGTGGAAACGGCCACCATCGGTTTTTTCAGTTGGCTGGGCATAACCTATTCCATCAAGGTGTTCTGGGCGCCGGTGGTGGACCGGTTGAAACTGCCGTTTCTCGACAGGCTGCTGGGCAAGCGCCGGAGTTGGATATTATTGGCTCAGGCGGGCATCGCAACGGGCCTGTACCTCATGGCCCACGTGGACGCCACCGTGGCCCCGGAGATGATGGCATTCTGCGGTTTGCTGGTGGCTTTTTCATCGGCCACCCAGGATGTGGCCATTGACGCCTACCGGATCGAAATCGCAGAAGAGCGCCTGCAGGCCGCGCTGGCGGCCACCTACATCTTCGGCTACCGGCTGGCTTTGCTGGTCGCCGGGGCCGGAGCCTTGTATCTTGCGGAATTCTGGTCCTGGCAGGTGTCTTACGAAGTCATGGCGCTGCTCGTTGGCGTGGGTATGGCGACGGTACTGATCGTACGTGAGCCTGGGGTCAATCACTTTGCCGCCGCTCAGGACATCGCCGAAAAGATCGAGCACGAAGCCAGCAAACGAACCCATCTGAACCCGCGCCTGGCCAGGTTTGTGGGTTGGTTCTATGCCGCCATCGCCGGACCGTTTCTGGATTTTTTTCGCCGCTACAAAGAGCTGGCAATCCTGATACTGGTCATGGTCGCGGTGTACCGCATTTCTGACATTGCCATGGGGGTTATGGCCAACCCTTTTTACCTGGACTTCATGGGCTTCTCCAAAACCCAGGTGGCCGACGTCACCAAAATCTTCGGCTTCTTCATGACCATCGCCGGTTCGCTGGTGGGCGGCGTTCTCGTAGTTCGATACGGTGTGCGTCGCATCCTGCTGGCCGGCGCCATCATGACCGCAGCCACTAACCTGCTGTTTGTCGTTCTGGCGCAATACCCGCCCAACATCGCCACATTGGCACTGGTGGTTAGCGCCGATAATCTCAGTGGTGGCATCGCCAATGTGGCATTGATAGCGTGGCTGTCCAGCATGACCAGCGCGGCCTTCACCGCCACCCAATACGCCCTGTTCAGCTCCCTGATGACACTGCCCGGAAAATTCATCGGTGGCTTCTCCGGCATCGTCGTGGCCGGATTCGGTTACGCGGAATTTTTCCTGGTCGCCGGCATAATGGGCGTTCCCGCCATACTGCTGGCCATATACATGATGCGCAAAGGCGAACGCCTGGACGCCCTGGCACCGCGGAACGAAGCTGTCGAGTCGTCATGACCGAACCCACCAAAGACCAGAAAATCTGGCAGGTTGTCGCCGCTATCCCCCCTGGCTGCGTAGCCAGCTACGGCCAGATCGCGGATATGGCCGGCCTGGGCCGGCAGGCCCGGTACATCGGTAAAGCTTTGGGAAAACTCCCAGAAGGGCACGCCATTCCCTGGTATCGCGTGATCAGAAGCAATGGCCAGATCGCCTTCCCCATCGGCAGCGAGGCTTTTGAGACGCAAGCCCAGAGCTTGCGGGAGGAAGGAGTCGTCGTTGTAGATGGACGAATATCAATGAAGCAGTTCGGCTGGAGCCCGTAGTTTATTGGGTTGATATACATCGGAGTACAGTCGGGCAGGGGGTGGTGCCAAATTTTTCTGCCAGAAAAAGATGTCCGAGCAAAGCGAGTTCTTTTTCCAAGAAAAATTTGGCACCACCCCCTAGCCAGCCCCCAAACCCTTCAGGCTAGGTAGCAGAGAGGGGCAAAGCTCAAAACCTACAGCCGAAGCGCCCCATCAACCTCAATCATCCGCCCCGACATATAGTCATTCTCAAAAATAAACGCCGCCGCAGACGCAATTTCCTCCGGCTTACCCATACGCTTCAAGGGAATACCAGCGGTCATCTTCTCAAGGGCCTCCGGTTTCATCGAAGCCGTCATCTCGGTCTCGATAAAGCCAGGCGCAATCCCCATGCACCGAATGCCATAACGGGCAAGCTCCTTGGCCCACACCGGCACCAACGCCGAAACCCCCGCCTTGGCGGCAGAATAATTGCTCTGGCCCATATTCCCCGCACGGGAAATCGACGCAATGTTGATAATCGCACCCTGATCGCCATTCTTGATCATCTGCGTAGACGCCTCACGGCCGCACAGAAAAACCCCCGTCAGATTCACATCAATCACCGACTGCCACTGCGACAGCTCCATGCGCTTCTCAACCTGGCCGTCCTTAACCTTCACCATCAGCCCATCCCGAAGGATGCCAGCGTTGTTAATCAACCCATTAAGCTGACCAAAATCCGCTACGATAGCCTCAAATGTCTGCTCGACATCGTCTTCCTTGGCAACATTGCAGATATAGGTTCTGGCATCGCCACCGGCTTTCTTACAGGCGGCTGCAGCCTCTTCCAGCTTCTCCGGCATCAGATCAATCAGCGCCAGACGAGCCCCTTTGGCTGCCAGATACTCAGCCATGGCTCGGCCCAAACCCTGGCCGCCGCCAGTAATTGCGATCACGGAATCTTGAAGTTTCATGTTTTGCCCTAAGGTTAAGCATTAGCGGAAGCGGCGAGTATATCAGAGGTTTTTACGGTCGCAGCAACCAGACCAACGCTCATCCACGGAGGCTCCCTTGGGCATTTTTCTGTTTTTATTCATTGTCATGCCCATCGTCGAAATGACGATATTGATCAAAGTTGGCACCATGATTGGCGCCCTGAATACCATTGGCCTTGTCCTCTTGACGGCCATCATTGGTGCCGCGCTGCTGAGGCAGCAAGGGCTCGCCACCTTGTTGAAAGCCAATCAGAGGCTCAATAGTGGTGAGTTGCCAGCGAAGGAAGTGGCGGAAGGCCTGATTCTGGCCGTGGGCGGCGCCCTGCTGCTGACGCCGGGATTCGTCACCGACACCATTGGCTTCCTTTGCCTGATTCCGGGCACCCGCCACTGGTTCGCCGCCCAGGCCCTGAAGCGGATGGTGGTGGCCGGTCAGTCCGGCGGTTTCACATTTACCGCAGGCCAGCAGGGGCCTTTCCAGGGGCAGGGGCCCTTTGGTGGCCGAGAAGGGCCGTTCGGGCGTCAAAATCCTTTCGACAGGAACGATGACATTATTGAAGGGGAATACCGCGACGAAACCGAGCGCGACTACGATCGCCTGAACCGGAATACCGAAGGCCGAGAGGATAGTGATCACGGCGATGGCGGTCCGAAAAAAAACTGAAAAATTTTTCGGGGGAAGTGTTGAAAACGCATCGGCCACCCCCACATAGGTCTCACAAGTTCGCTGCGGGCTAATAACCGCTGTAAAACAGTTGGTTAAAAGCCCCGGCTTTTAACGCAACCATCATTGCCAAACCTAACCTGACATTGGAGATATCGAGCAATGAAAATTCGTCCGCTACACGATCGTGTTGTCGTGCGCCGTAAGGAAGAAGAAGAGAAAACAGCTGGTGGCATCGTACTGCCGGGTAATGCCAAAGAGAAGCCGTCCCAGGGTGAAGTTATCGCCGTAGGAAATGGCCGTATCCTCGACAATGGCGAAACCCGTGCGCTGGCGGTAAAGGTGGGTGACACCGTGGTCTTTGGCCAGTACGCCGGTAACACCGTAAAGGTTGACGGCGAAGACCTGCTCATCATGAGCGAAAACGACATTTTCGGCGTTCTCGAGTAAACGCTCGGTTACGCAGCAATCCGATTGAACGATTGAATTGGGTTTAACGAACAGGAATAGATGACATGGCAGCAAAAGACGTTAGATTCGGTGACAGCGCCCGTAAACGCATGGTTCAGGGTGTTAACATCCTGGCGGACGCAGTTAAGGTAACCTTGGGCCCGAAAGGCCGCAACGTTGTTCTGGACAAGTCCTTCGGCGCACCAACCGTCACCAAGGACGGCGTATCCGTCGCCAAGGAAATCGAGCTGAAAGACAAGTTCGAGAACATGGGTGCCCAGATGGTCAAGGAAGTTGCTTCCCAGGCCAACGATACCGCCGGTGACGGCACCACCACTGCGACCGTTCTGGCACAGGCCATTGTTCGTGAGGGCATCAAGGCCGTTACTGCCGGCATGAACCCGATGGACCTCAAACGTGGCATCGACAAGGCGACAATCGCAGCAGTACAGGCCATCCGTGACCTGTCCAAGCCCTGTGACGACAGCCGCAACATTGCCCAGGTAGGCACGATCTCCGCCAACGGCGACGAGACCATCGGCCAGCTCATCGCAGACGCGATGGAGAAAGTGGGTAAGGAAGGCGTAATCACCGTTGAGGAAGGCCGTGGCCTGGAAGACGAGCTGGACGTAGTGGAAGGCATGCAGTTTGACCGTGGCTTCCTGTCTCCGTACTTCATCAACAACCAGGAAAACATGTCCACCGAACTGGATGACCCGTACATCCTGCTGGTTGACAAGAAGATCTCCAACATCCGTGAGCTTCTGCCCGTTCTGGAATCTGTGGCCAAGGCTGGTAAGCCTTTGCAGATTATTGCTGAAGACATCGAAGGTGAAGCGTTGGCGACCCTGGTCGTGAACAATATGCGCGGCATTGTGAAAGTAAATGCTGTAAAAGCACCCGGCTTCGGTGACCGCCGCAAGGAAATGCTGCAGGACATCGCTATTCTGACTGGCGGCACTGTTATTTCCGAAGAAGTCGGCCTGTCTCTGGAAAACACCACCATTGATGACCTGGGTACTGCCAAGCGTGTCAACGTCACCAAGGAAAACACCACCATTATTGGCGGTGCTGGTGCTCAGGGTGATATCGAAGCCCGCGTTGAGCAGATCCGTAAGCAGATTGAAGACAGCTCTTCCGACTACGACAAGGAAAAGCTCCAGGAGCGCGTGGCCAAGCTGGCTGGCGGTGTAGCCGTCATCAAGGTTGGCGCCGGTTCTGAAGTGGAAATGAAAGAGAAGAAGGCCCGCGTTGAAGACGCTCTGCACTCCACCCGCGCTGCGGTTGAAGAGGGCATTGTGCCGGGCGGCGGTGTCACCCTGATTCGCGCCATCGCGGCCCTGGACAAGGTTGACGCCATCAACGAAGAGCAAAAGGCGGGCGTTAACATCCTGCGCCGTGCCATGGAAGCTCCGCTGCGCCAGATCGTGACCAACGCCGGTGGTGAAGCCTCCGTTGTTGTGAACAAGATCATGGAAGGCGAAGGTGCCTATGGCTATAACGCCTCTACCGAAGCGTTCGGTGACATGCTGGAAATGGGTATCCTTGACCCGGCCAAAGTGACCCGTTCCGCGCTGCAGGCAGCCGCTTCCGTGGCTTCCCTGATCATCACCACTGAGGCGATGATTGCGGACGAGCCGGAAGAAGAAGGCGCCGGCGGCGGTATGCCGGACATGGGTGGCATGGGCGGAATGGGAGGCATGGGCGGCATGATGTAATGCCGACCGGACCCGGACCAATTCTCAATTTCTGAGGAATGGCCCCATAAACCCGGAAAACCCCGCATTGGTTCACACCGATGCGGGGTTTTTTGTTTTTTTGTCATGAACTTGCGAAATGGCTTTGCTAGACTCGGCAACCGGCCATTTATCTTTGTGACACTGTATGAGCGAAACCCCAGCAAAAGCCTTTCTCAGACCCGGCAAAGTGTTCCTACTGACCTTGGCCGGTGTGCTGGTTTATCTGGTGGCGCTGGTGGTTCTCGTACCGGCCGGATGGCTTTGGCATCAGGCGTCTGCCTATGTTGCGCTTCCGCCGGAAGTCCAGGTCAGTCAGGTGTCTGGCAGGGTCTGGTCAGGCGCTGCCGGCGTGGTGGTCGCCGGTTATCCTGTGAGGCTTGAGTGGCGGCTGGGCATGCCGTCCGTTTCTGGATTATCGTTACCCGTCGATTTTTCAGTGTCGTCGTCACAGTCTTCCGTGGATGGCAATGTTAGTCTCGGATGGCAGGGGGCAGGCACCCTCAACGCCAGTGGCCATCTGGCAGTCGCTGAATTTGAGGACCTGATCCGACGCAGCGGTGGAGCCGTCATCGAAGGTGACGTCACCATTGATCGATTGGTGTTGTCGTGGCAGGACAACCGCGTGACCCAGGCCGACGGCGTTGGCCGCTGGGCAGGAGGCCAGGTTACCTGGCCCATGGGGAATAATATTGGCCAGGCAGATTTCCCGCCCATGCTGGCGACGATGGACAGTACGGCCGATGGCGTTGCGCTGGTCATCTCGGAGCAGGGCGGCGATGTCCCCGCGGCGGATGCCGAGATTCGCTGGAACGGTATGATGGAGTTGCGAGTCTATAAACGCATGATCGACCTGGCCGACCAACCCTGGCCAGATTCTGCTAACCCCAGTGATGTCGTCTTCAGGGTCAAGCAGCCCTTGATTCCGGGAGGTGCTCTGTGACAGCAATGGCGGCTGTTATCGGTAGCCGGCGACTGCCCCGGTTGCTGGCCAATTTGTTACTGGCGGGCCTCGTGGTTTATGTTGCCCTGGTACTGGCGCAGACAACCTGGCTCATCGCCTGGGATGACCGCCCGGTGGCCATGGCACCCGCCTCTGACAGCCGCGCGAGCGCTTCAGGTGGCGGCCGATTACAGCCACTGGCGGCCCATCAGGTGTTTGGCAGGGCGGAAGAACAAACCCGTGTCGCAGAAGTGGTACGCCGGTCGGCACCGGAAACCAGGCTCAACCTCAGGCTTGAAGGTGTGCTGGTGGCAGAGCGCCCGGAGGACTCCGGTGCTATAGTTGCGGGAAGCAATGGAGTAACTGAGCACTATCGTGTGGGTGAGGTCTTGCCCGGTAACGCCGAACTGGCGGAAGTGGAACCAGGCCGGGTGCTGATTCGCAGGAATGGGCAATACGAAACCCTGACGTTTGAAGAACAGCTTTCCACTGGCCTGGTTGAGGGCGTGGAAGAAGATTTGGCGGAACCGGCGTCTTCGCCGGAGCAGTTCCTGAGTGAAGCACGGGAACAGCTTGATTCCCAGGGAGTTGCGGCGCTTGCACCATACGGGCTGAGCCCGACCGGGGAGGGAGGTACGTCCGGTTATGTGTACGATGGTTCCAATGCCATGCTCAATGCTGTCAACCTCAGGGCCGGTGACGTCATCACTGCCGTCAATGGCCAGCGGCTGGGGGATCTTGAGCAGGATATGATGCTTTTTGAGAATTGGCGGTCTGAGCCGCAACTGGAAATAGAAATTGAACGGGACGGATCCATTCTGACCGTAAGCTATGCCATACCTGAACAGTGGCGATGAACGGATTTAACGATACAGGACAATAACGCCAGATGCTTAACCACAGATCCAAATTATTCCGGGCCTTTGTTCTGGCCCTGCTGATGCCCCTGATGTCTGTTGCTTACGGGCAGGAAACGGAGACCTGGCGACTGAACCTGAAGGACGCCGACATTCGCGCCTTTGTGACCCAGGTGGCCGATATCACCGGCTACAGCTTTGTTGTGGATCCACGGGTAAAGGGAAAGGTGACCGTCCTGTCCAGCGCCCCCATGAACAAGGACGAGATTTACGACCTGTTCCTGGCCGTGTTGCAGGTGCATGGTTTCACCGCCATTCCCGGCGAGGAAGTGATCAAGGTGGTTCAGCAGGTGGACGCCAAACAATCCGCTGAGTCGCTGGAGCGGTTTACGGAGGTACCCTCAGAGCAGCTGATTACCCGTGTTATCCAGATCGATAACGCCAATGCCCTCGAACTGGTGCCCATCCTGCGCCCGCTCGTGGCCAAGTATGGCCACCTGGCGGGGGTGGCGGCCGCCAACGCCCTGATCGTCAGCGACCACTCTTCCAATATCCAGCGCATCGAACAGATTGTGAGAGAGCTCGACAGTCCGTCCAAATACGAGGTGGAGGTGATCCAGCTCGAAGAGGCCTGGGTGGGCGATATGGTCGAGTTGCTGCAGGAACTGGCTCCGGCGGAATTGGGCCAGGGTGGTGGCGATAACGCTGCCCGCAAGTACAGCGTAACGGCCGATGAGCGCAGCAACCGGCTTATTCTCAGGGGGGATGAAACCTTCCGTGACAAGATGAGGGAGCTGATCAGGAAGCTGGACCAGCCCTCAGCCACCGGCGGTACGACCAAGGTCATTCGCCTGAGCCACGCGGACGCGGAGAATCTTACCGAGATTCTCAAGGGTGTCATGGGTGAGGTGGCCAAGGAATCCACTGGGGGCTCAGGTGGTGCTGGCGGCAGTGCCGGAAGCGGACGTAACACCAACTTTTCCGTTTTCGCCGACGAGGGTCTGAACGCACTTGTGGTACGCGGTGAACCGTCGATGATGCAAGAAGCTGAAATGATCGTTAAGGCTCTGGATGTTCGTCGTGCCCAGGTAATGATTGAGGCGGCCATCGTCGAAATCAGCGATGAACTGGGGCAGGATCTTGGTGTCCAGTTGGCGCTGGGGGATGAATCCGGCGAGTCTACGCCAGTAGCCGGCACTAACTTCAACAACGTCGGCCGAAGCCTGGGCGACGTATTGGGTGCGATCCTTTCTGATTCGGTGATTGCACCGGCCACCGGCGGTATTACCATTGGCGCAGGCCAGCGGAATGAAAACGGCGTTTCCTGGGGCGTGCTGCTGCAGGCTCTGTCGACCTCGGCGGCGGCAAATCTGCTGTCTACTCCCAGTATCATTACCCTGGATAACCAGGAATCCGAAATCATCGTTGGCCAGAACGTACCTTTCCGTACCGGTCAGTCCACTGTCACAGGTGACGGTACAACCAACCCATTTACCACGATTGAGCGTCGCGATATCGGTCTCACCCTGAAGGTGACACCCACTATCAGCGCCGATGGTCTTGTACGGTTGGTGGTGGAGCAGACCACCGAGAATATTGGTGACAGCGTGGAGTCCGCCTCCGATATCATTACCAACAAGCGTGAAATCAAGACTACGGTCCTGGCAGATGATGGCGAAACCATCGTTCTGGGTGGTTTGACGACCGATGATTTGCAGGTGAATAAGAGTAAGGTTCCCCTGCTGGGCGACATCCCGGTGTTGGGGCGTCTGTTTTCCTCCGAATCCGAGCGCCGGGTGAAACGCAACCTGCTGGTATTCCTGCGCCCGACGATCATGCTTGGCAAGGCCGATGCTGTAGCCGCCACGGATGAGAAGTTCCAGAGCCTGTGGGAGATCAATCTCGGTGTGCGCAAGAAGCTGGGCCTGCCAGACCCGGAAAGACCGCCAACGAAAGACTCGCTGTTCCGGCCTCAGCCTGACTGATCGGCCAAGGGGCTGATCTCAGGCTGCCAGTGGCGGCATCGGGCAGTCCAGTTGATCCGCCACCAGGCGGATCAACTCATATTCCGTGGTCTTGATCTCTCCATCCGCAAGCACGCAATGGCCGCAAGCGTCGAGAATTGCCGGTTTTAGCAGCGGCGACAGGGTGTTCAGCACCAAAAGCGCATCCCGCAGATGCTTGATCGACACCGTCTCCAGAAGTTCCGGCTCCTTAGGTCCGTCGGTAAAACCTGCCATCGCCTCAGTGAACAGTCCCTGGCTGTCGATGCCCTGACGAGCACCCGCCCGGGCCATCAGGCTGAACAGCACTTGCAACTCGTCGGTTACTGTCCGGTAGCTGCGGTGTCGTACCGGAACCGGGCGGGCCGAGTCTCCCGCCAGGTGGCGGCGAAGAAAGGTATGCATGGCCAGTTCGTAGAGGCTCAGACGGTTGTCTGCCCTGATCAACACCTCTGTACACGACATTAACTGGTTGCGCTCATCCGGATCGAGCTTTCTCAGGGCCGGCATGGCCAGTTCCAGCGCCGGGAATCGTACTGCCTCGCCCAGTGAGGTAAGGGCGGGCAGCAGTTTGTTCAACAGGTCGGCGTTGGGCGCAAAGAGGGCGTTGGTGGTGACCAGCGCCAGCCGTTTCTGTTGCGATGACTCAGGAAGCTGGTAGATCAGTAGCGCATAGCACAGCTGAATGGCGCCGGCCCGGGTGTAAAGCAGGTTGCGAAATGTTGATGGCAGTCGGTTGAGAAGGTCCACGGCATAGTCTTCGCTGCGTTTGTTGACGGTGCCTACCGTTGTTGAGATATCTGCCGATGGCCGGGTATTCAGGGGCGATGTGGAGGCGCGAGGGCTGGCTGCGCTGAAGCCGGAAACCGCTCCATGGGCCGTATCTGCACTGGTTTCGGAGGTTTGGTGCGAGCCCATGGATCGAAGGGCACTTCCCGGTTCGCTGTCTCTAAGCCTGCTGCGAAGGCGGGCAAACATACCCGGCTGGATGGCTTCGATACGCTCCTGAACCGGAGGGTGGGACGCCAGCAATGCTGCAAATTTCATGCGTGCGCTTTCGCCAAAACACATGTGGTTCATGTCACTGGCATGGCTGGTGGTGTCCAGATAGCCCCCTTTGAGGCCAATCTTGAACAGCGCGCCGGCAATGCCTTCGGGGTTACGGGTGAATTGTACCGAGGAGGCATCCGCCAGCATTTCCCGTTGCCGTGATACCGCGGACTGAATCAGTCTTCCGAAGAATACGCCCACATAGCCGATTACCAGCAGCGCCAAACCTACCAGCCCGAAAACAGCCTGGCCCCGACGGTCACGGGATGAGTGGCTGGATACATGGGAGCGGTGGAAGGATGCCCTGAGCAGGAAGGCACCGATCTGTCCGATCATCAGGATGCCGGCCAGGATGGCGATCAAACGGACGTTCAGACGCATATCGCCGTTGAGAACATGGCTGAACTCGTGGCCAACGACGCCCTGGAGCTCATCACGGGTGAGTTGTGTCAGGGCCCCATGGGTCACCACCATGACCGCCTCGCCGGGCGTATAGCCGGCCACAAAGGCGTTGATGCCGGTTTCATGATCCATCACGTAAAGATCGGGCACACTGATGCCGCTGGCGATGGACATTTCTTCCACGATATTGCGAAGCCTACGCTCGTCGGTGTCCCTGGTGGCGGGGTCAATCGCACGGGCGCCGACCATTTTTGCAACACGCTCGCCACCGCCCGACAGGTCCGCCCAGCGGATCAGAGAGCCAATACCGATCAGGGCAACGACCGCTATCGCTGTATACAGCCCATGGCGGCTCAGTAGCCAGTCGGCAAACGCCAGCCCGGTGTATTCGCTGCGGGTTACCAGATAACCCACCAGACAAACCAGGAGCGTGATGATCACGACCGCGGCCAGAAACAGAGCCACCAGCAAGCCCGTGTTGCGACGGGCGCTGGCCTGGCGCTGGAAAAAACCGGGATGTGCCATGGCAACGGGCCTCAGAAGGCGACTTTCGGCGCCTGACGGGCCTCAGGAGATTCCAGCTCCAGCTGGGAGGAAGGTTTGAAAGCGAACAGTCCGGCCACGATGTTGTTGGGGAACTGTTCACGGAAGATGTTGTAGCCCATGACGCCATCGTTGTAGGCCTGGCGGGCAAAGGAAACCCGGTTCTCTGTGCTGGAAAGCTCTTCCATCAACTGCTGGATGGTTTCGTTGGCTTTAAGCTCTGGGTAGTTTTCCGCCACGGCGTAAAAGTTGGCGAGCGCTTTGGAGAGCATGTTCTCGGCGCTTCCCAGGCGCTGGATTTTGGCTCCATCTGCTGGGTCGCCCGCAGCGTCCTTCTGAGCGCTGACCGCATTATTCCGGGCTTCCATCACTTCGGTAAGGGTGTTGCGCTCGTGGGAAAGGTAGGCCTTGGCCGATTCCACCAGGTTGGGAATCAGGTCGTGGCGGCGCTGGAGTTGAACATCAATCTGGGCAAATCCGTTCTTGAACTGGTTTCTTAGGGATACCAGGCGGTTGTAGATAAACACGATGTAGACAACAACAACTGCAATAACAATCAGGCCGATCAGTGTGGTTCCCATGGGCGGCTCCTTGCGTTCCTGGTGGGGTGACTCAGTGGTCAGACATTATTTTCGACAATTTTGTTGTGAAAGCCAGCAACAAATACCTCGAAATCGTGGGGTTTGAGCGGCTTGCTGAAGTAGTAGCCCTGGGCCAGTTTGCAGCCACGCTGCGCGAGGTAGTATTCCTGTTCCGCGGTCTCAACGCCTTCAGCCACTACCGTCAGATTCAGACTCTTGCCAAGGTCGATGATGGTGTTGGCAATGCGGGTGTCTTCCTCGTTGACAAGCAGGTCATGAATGAACTGCTTGTCGATTTTCAGATGCTGGACCGGCATGCGCTTGAGGTAGGTCAGGGAAGAGTAACCGGTACCGAAATCATCCACCGCTATGCTGATGCCCGCTTTATGCAGGCGTTTCAGCTTCTTCACGGCGTCTTCCAGATTGGTCATGAAACTGGTTTCGGTCACTTCCAGTTCAAGACGTCCGGCGGGGATGTTGTGGCGTTTCAGGGTATCCAGAATCTCGTCCACGATGTGGTTCTGACGTAATTGTACCGCTGAAAGGTTGATCGCAATGCGCAGGGGCATGCCGTCGCTGGCCCAGCGCGCCGCCTGCCAGCAGGCCTGATCCAGAACCCACTGGCCGATTTCCACGATACTGCCGTTCATCTCGGCCACCGGTATGAAGTGATCCGGTGGCACAAGGCCCTTCTCTGGATGTTCCCAGCGAATCAGCGCTTCCGCCCCGATAATCCGGTGGGTTTCCAGGTTGATCTGTGGTTGGTAAACCAAGTGGAACTGCTGGTTGTGGAGTGCGATGGAGAGATCTTTCTCAAGCTGTTTGCGTTCACGAATTTCCTGGTCAACGCTGGCAACGTAGAATTGGAAATAATTGTGTCCGCCTTCCTTGGCCAGGGCCATGGTTTGTTCGGCGTTTTGTAGCAACCTGTCGGCTTGACTCGCGTCTCCTGGAAATAGGGCGATGCCGAGGGTGGCGGTCATGGTGATGGTCTGCTCATCGAAGATCATCGGGCTGCTTAGAGAGGCCAGTATACGGTCGGCAGTGTCGGCGGCCTGAAATCCGTCTCTCAATCCCTTCTCCACCACAACAAATTGGTCGCTGCCCAGTCGGGCGATGGTAAAGCGCGTACCGCCGAGCTTCTGCGTAAGGCGATCGGCCACGGTTTGCAGGATCATGTCGCCGGTGCGGAAACCGCACTGCTCGTTGATGGATTTGAAGTCATCGATGCCACAACAGATCAGTGACAGGACCAAGTTGTCATCACTGGCGTCTGCAATATCGGCCTGGAGCAACTCCATGAAGGTGTCTCGGCTGGGCAGGCCGGTTAGCTGATCGTACCTTGAGAGCCGGGTAACACGATCTTCTGCTTCCCGGTGTCGGGTCTGGCTGTCACCAATCGCAACCAGGCGGTTGTTGGTGGCGTTGACCCAAAGGCCCAATTCATCTTTCTGATGGCCGTGAGGCAGGTGAATCAGATTGTCATCGGGGTGATCCGGGTTGACCTGTTTAACAGAGCGTACAATTCGTAGCAGTGGGCGCGTCAGCAGTAGATGGAAAACCACAAACAGCACCATTCCGAGAATGACGGCAATAGCGATGCCGGAGGCAAAGGTGATAGAGGCGCGCTCAAGCCAGGTTCGGGCAGCCGGACCGGTGTCGTACTTTAGCTCAAGGTAACCGTAAACATTGCCGGTGCCAGTGCCCCGGGAAAGTTCTTTGCGATAGTAACGTTCAGATTCAAAAATCGGGTCCGTAATCCGGCGGGAGGCGCTTTCCTTCAAAGGGCGGTCACGGCTGCCGAGAGGTTCGCCGTCGGGGTGGGTGATGCGTGCGACACGCATGGCTTCCTGAGCAAACAGGCCGTCGACCACCTGTTGGGCAAGGTCAGCATCGATACTGAAAACGGCCTGGGTTGATGCGTCCTTGACCAGTGCCATGGTTTGCCGCGCCTGATCATCGAGAGACTGCGATACCCGTCCGGCATCAAGGATGACCTGTACGGTGCTGACGATGACCCCGCTAATTAACGCCACGGCGAGTACCCATCGCAGCACCCGGTACCCCAGGCGATGTTCTACCTCATAAGAATTTTGCATGGAGGCCTGTTTGATTCGTTCCAACTGAATGAGACCCGGTATCGCTCACCTGGGGCAAAGGGGCTCTCGGCTGACATATTCTTTTTCAAGTATGGTTCAGTTTTCACCTACTGTACCCAGTATCGGCAATTCTTCCAGATAATTCAGGCTACGGGTGTATCAATTTGTAAGATCGTTTGTATCACAGATACGAAAACGCCCGCGAATGCGCGGGCGTTTTTGCGTGCAGGTTGTGACCTGCAAGGTATCCGAAGCGCAGTTATGCCAAGTTTTCGTTGACGAAATCCCAGTTAACCAGTTTCCAGAACGCTTCCAGATAATTCGGACGGGAATTGCGATAGTCGATGTAGTACGCGTGTTCCCAGACGTCGACCGTCAGTACCGGCTTGTCGGCGGTTGTCAGCGGCGTTTCGGCATTGCTGGTATTAACAATGGCAACGCTGCCGTCGGCCTTCTTCACCAGCCAGGTCCAGCCTGAACCAAAGTTGTTGGCGGCCTTGTCGTTAAATTCTTTCTTGAAGTCTTCGAAAGAACCAAAGGCTTTTTCGATCGCGTCCTTGGCCGCTCCCGTAGGCTCACCACCACCGTTCGGGCTCAGGCAATGCCAGTAAAAGGTGTGGTTCCAGACCTGGGCAGCGTTGTTGAACAGTGGGCCGCTGGCGCTCTTGATAATGTCTTCGAGCGATTTGTTGGCGTTGTCGGTGCCTTCGACCAGACCGTTGAGCTTGGTTACGTAAGTGTTGTGGTGCTTGCCGTAATGGTACTCAAGAGTCTCCTGAGAGATGTGTGGTTCCAGTGCGTTCTTTTCATAGGGCAGTGCGGGAAGTTCAAATGCCATGAGGTCGTTCTCCCTGATTCTCTCTGTTTATGTGTATGTAAGCCATTATTAAATATAGGGGCGCTTTGAGTTATATCAACCCCTTGTGTGCACCCTGCCTACTGCTCAGACAGGGTGCTTTTAAACTCTGGACAACCGGGTAAAAACTGGGCGCAGTTCTTTACCCGCCAGACCAATTCTTCGTAGCTGTCCGCCAGAACGGTCACATGGCCAAGTTTCCGGCCCGGGCGCTCGCCTTTATTGTAGAGGTGTACATGAGCGTAAGGCAGTTCAAGGATTCGTTCAATGTCGCCATGCTCGGCAATAATGTTGATCATGCAGCTGACACCGCGAGCGTCGGTGCTTCCCAAGGGGTGGCCGCTCACGGCGCGGATGTGGTTCTCGAACTGGCTGGTCATGGCACCCTCGATGGTCCAGTGCCCAGAGTTGTGGACCCGCGGTGCCATTTCGTTGGCGACCAGACCTTCGGCGGTTTCAAAGAGTTCAAGCGTTAGTACGCCGACGTAATTCAGTTCGTTCAGCAGCGCCTTGATGTAACGTTCTGCGTCTTCCTGGACATGTTTTTCCAGCTTTGGTGCCGGAGCAATGGAATAACGCAGGATGCCTTCGTGATGAGCGTTTTCCGCCATCGGATAGAAGGCCAGTTCGCCATCCTCGGCACGCACGGCAATAATGGAGACTTCGCGGCGAAACTCGACGAATTTCTCGACGATCAGACGCGGATGACCAATGGATTTCCAGGCCTCTGCTGCGTCTTCCGGTGAACGAAGAACTGCCTGTCCCTTGCCGTCATAACCTTCGGTGTTGGATTTGGCAACCACCGGGCAACCGAGTTCTTCGGCAGCGGCCTGCAATGACTCTGCGCTGTCTGCAATTCTCCATTCTGGTGTGGGAATGCCAAGCTCGCCAAAGAGCGTCTTTTCAGCTTCTCGATTCTGGCAAACCTGCAGCGCTCGGGGGCAGGGGTGAACCGGCTTTTCTTTGGCAATTCGCTCTGCTACGTCCACCGGCAAGTGTTCGAACTCATAGGTGACCCGATCTACCCGGGAAATGAGGTCGTCCAGGTATTGACCGTCTCGATCAATAATCACTTCACCCAGCCCGGCACTGGGATTACCTGACATATCATAGAAAACAAACGTCTTGGCCAACGGGTAGCCAGCCAGAGCCAACATCCGGCCAAGCTGACCGGCCCCTAAAACACCAATTCTCATTCGTTGTCTCCTGCCTTTAATTAGTAGGCATCTGCATTAGTTCGGGGAGTGGGTGGGGGATGCTTTCCAAAACTGTGCGGAGCCATGGATGGCGGAGCCCAAGCGCCACATGGATGTGCCGCAAGGAGCGTGTTTTGGAAAGCATCCCCCACCCGCTCGTACACCAAAGTCCGATGCCTGATTATTGATCGCTGGGATCAGGATTATCCAGGATTGTCTGTGTCTGTGTAGCGCGAAACTCATCGACCGCTATACGGACATCGTCCTTGAATGTACCGATAATCTGAGCCGCCAGCAGGCCAGCGTTAGTGGCACCGGCTTTACCAATTGCCAGGGTGCCAACCGCAATGCCGCCGGGCATTTGTACGATGGACAGCAGCGAATCAAGACCGTTGAGTGCTTTGGACTGGACGGGAACACCAAGGACTGGCAGTGACGTTTGTGACGCGACCATGCCAGGCAGGTGAGCAGCACCGCCCGCGCCGGCAATGATCACCTTCAGGCCCCGATCAGAGGCAGTCTTGGCATAATCAAACAGCAAATCCGGCGTACGGTGGGCAGAGACAACCTTCGTCTCGTAAGGCACGCCCAGCTTGTCCAGCATCTCGGCGGCGTGTTCCATGGTGGGCCAGTCAGACTTCGAGCCCATGATGAGTCCTACAAGCGGCTGCATATGCAACAGTCCTGATATGTGAGAAAGCCGGACATTGTATGTAAGGCCCCGTGGCCATGCAAACAGTCGATGGCCAGGGAGCGCATACTGTCAGCTCTCCTGGCCGTCATTTTGCTGAGTCGCAAGGTACGGGTATTATCGTGCTTTATTAACGTTACCGTCCATATACCGGAGCTGTTATGGAACCAATCCGTCCAGATGATGATGAAGTACGTACCGGCGTGCCCGGCAATAAAGTGGAAGAGCGCAAAAAACGCCAAGCACCCGTGCCAGAGTCGGCCGGTAATGGCGGCCCGGGCAAACCTGCTGGAAAACGCCGGAAAACATCTGGCGGTGGTGGTTCGGGCCGCAGTGCAGTGTTGTTGATCGCGCTGTTGATTGTTGCCGGAGCGGCGGGCGCTGGCTGGTATCAGCAAGAGCAGCGTATACAGGCACTGGAAGGTCAGCTGGAAGAAGCGGATTACTGGGCGCGCCAAAGCAAACTGGCGCTGGCCCGGTTTGAGGGGGAGCTTTCCGAGACCGGCGAGAACCTGCAGGAGAAAGGGCAATCCATTGAAGACACGCTGGCGTCCCACAAGGAACGCCTCAATACGGCTGACAGCGAGATCGCCAAGCTGTGGGGGGTGGCTAATGACCGCAACCGCAAGCGGCTCGACGACCACCAGGCCAGGTTGGAATCTTTGAGGTCAGATGTGGATAGCGGCAACAGCCAGCGGGAAGCATTGTCTGCCTCGGTCAAGGAGCTGGAGGCAACGGTGTCCTCCAGGCTGGACAAGGTTCAATCGGACTTTGAGCGGCAGCTTACCGCCGTTCGCGAAACTGGCCAGGAGAATACCTCACAATTGACGAAGCTGGATGAATCCCTGGCCGGAGTGGACAAGCTGGTAGAGCGCCAGCTGTTGCGTTTCGAGCGAGAGCAAAACCTCACCATTGATGGCCTGGAAAGCCGTATTGCAGCGCTGGAAAAGGCCACCAATAACCTGTCCAGCGGCAGCCAGCTGGATGCCGTTCGCAAAGATCTGGCGGGGCTGAGGGAAACCGTGTCTTCGATTGACTCTTCGCGGGCGCAATTAACCTCAAGGCTGGTTCGCCTGTCGGAAGAGGTCAATGATCTGCGCTCGCGGATGTCCGGCCAATAGAAGGCGGCTGCGAACGGGTACGCAGGCACAGCAGGGCAAGCAGGGCCTGCTGTGCTTTGTAACAGTTTGTATTCATCCCTTGCGGTAGCTCTCAGTTCCGCGAGATTGCAGTTGTTATGATCGGGACAACTCGCGAAAGGATGAAGAGTGCACAACAATGACAACCCGATTTCTTTTTCCCGGTTTTCCCCGGCCACTGGCGGCCGTATTTGTGGCTTTGCTGTTGGTTTCTGGTGCCGGCTGCACGGTGTACCAGTCCATCGGTAAAAGCGTTGGCTCGTTTTTGCACCCGGTATCCGGGCACGATTTCGTTCATATCGGCAATGATGAGTGGGATCGCAGCAATGCGGTTCTCTATTTCTACCGCACCCATTCCCAGTGGGCTGCGGACGAGATCGAGGCGCCAAGCGTTTACATAGACGACCACCACTATTTCAATATTCGAAACGACAGTTTTACCTGGCTTGAAGTTGCCCCTGGCGAGCGGCATATCGCCATCCGCCGGCCACTGCTGGGGCTTGAGGGGCTCAATTCGTTCAGCCTGAGCCTGATTGCAGACGCCACGCTCAAGGTCGAACCCGGAAGGGTGTATTACCTGCGCTACAACGAGTTGCAAGAGCCGGAGAGTAACCATCCGGAACTCGCCGAGGACCACCCCCTGAGGTCTGGCGACTTGCAGCTCGTGACCCGTGACTACGCCATGCAGGCCAAAGAAATTGTCTCCACGCGTTTTCTGAATAGTGATTTGCTTGCCCCTAATCACGCTGCGACCTCCATTGTTGAGGTGAATGAGGACGCAGACTACGAGCGCAATCTGGTTCTTCTGGAAGATGAGCGAGCGGCTGAGATCGAGCGCCTGAGAGAGCAGGGGAAGTATGACGAAACGCCTTGGTACTGGCCCTTTGGCGGTGGCCCTACGGTGCCTCTTGAAAGCGATCGTCGATTGCGGGAACTGGAGCGGGAGTATGCGGCGTTGGAACAGGAGCGGGAGCGTCGGGAAGAGGCAGAATCCGGTGGCGGTTGGTGGATATTCTAACGTCGCCGATCTGGTGTACTGCGAATTGTTGTTTCCGGTTTCGGTTACTAGACTGTGAGGTGTCCGTATTCAGAGGGTTGCCGGATCATGTCGCTGAGAGATTCATTACAACTAACGTTTCGCCGGCTTTCCGGAGAATTGCTTCCCGAGGCACTGGAAAACGCAGGCCACCGGATAGCTAGCCTCAGAAAACGTCTTGATCATCTCAATTGCTCGCTGGCGGAGCGGGCATTGCCTGCGGATCGAAAGTCGCGTGTGAACGAGCTGTCACTTGATCACAAGGCGAGGAAGGCAGGACAGAAAGCCACTCGGTTGAAGTCTGTGAAGGCGGCAAAGAAAACCGGGAGTGACAAACAGGCTTGATTGAAAATTGTACATTTTTTAACGAGTTGCAGGTTTTTTGAGAAAAACTCCGGAAAAAATTTGACACCGCCAGACAAATGCTTAAAATGCGCGTCTCACTTGGTTGAGACAGCAACGCTGACTCACCAGTGTGCTGTAAAAGTGGGCGGTTAGCTCAGCTGGGAGAGCATCGCCCTTACAAGGCGAGGGTCACTGGTTCGATCCCAGTACCGCCCACCACTTTTCAGCATCACCGGGCCACCCCGCCCGGTTTCAGGTCCCTAAGGCCGATCAGGCCGGGATTGATGCGGAGCGGTAGTTCAGCTGGTTAGAATACCGGCCTGTCACGCCGGGGGTCGCGGGTTCGAGTCCCGTCCGCTCCGCCATTTTTTGTTTCCAGATCCCGGGTGGTTAGCTCAGCTGGGAGAGCATCGCCCTTACAAGGCGAGGGTCACTGGTTCGATCCCAGTACCACCCACCATTTTCCCCTTGTTATTTCCCAATCAACGATTGCCCGCAAACCCGAACAACGTTCCCGTTCACGCCGTTTGATGCAGGATTGCAGTACCACGCAATAGCCTCGGCCACGTCGACTGGCAAACCGCCCTGAGACAAGCTGTTCATGCGCCGGCCGGCTTCGCGAATGGTAATAGGCATAGCGGCTGTCATCTGGGTTTCGATGAACCCGGGCGCTATCGCGTTGATGGTCACGCCGTTTTTCACCTGTTTTGCCATCGCCTCTACATAGCCGATCACGCCGCACTTGGCGGTGGAGTAATTGGTCTGGCCAAAGTTGCCAGCAATGCCGCTGATGGAGGAAATGCAGACAATGCGTCCGTTTTCACACAGCAGCTCCTGGTGCATCAGCTCTTCGTCGATCAGTTCCTCGGCCGTCAGGTTCACGGCAATGGTCATATCCCAGAAGTGCTCGGGCATGTTGCCCAGGGTTTTGTCACGGGTGATGCCGGCGTTGTGGATAACCAGGTCAATGCCTTCGAAGTGCTCCTTCACAAAGTCTGCAATCTGCTTTGGTGCCTTTTCGTCTGTAATGTCGCACGCCATCGCCTTGCCCTTGATGGGGGTCATAACCTTTTGCAGGTCTTCCATGGCTGGTGGGATATCCAGGCCAATGACCGTGGCGCCGTCCCGCGACAGGGTTTCGGCAATAGAGGCGCCAATGCCGCGGGAGGCACCGGTTACCAGCGCGACTTTTCCGGCCAGCGGCGCGACTGGGTTGGTGGCGTGAGCGGTCGCTCCCTTACTGATGCGGGTTACCTGGCCAGAGACATAGGCCGATCGGGGCGATAAAAAGAACCGGATGCTGGATTCCAGCTGCTGTTCGGCCCCGGGGGCCATCCAAAGCAGGTTCGCGGTAGCTCCTTTCTTGCCGACTTCCTTGCCGACACTGCGTACAAAGCCTTCCAGAGCCTGGTGAGCGGCGGCCTTGGCGGGTTGGCGGCAGGTGCCAGGGTCCTGGCCTATCACCAGTACTCTGCCGTTGCCCGCCAGCTTGCGGATGGTGGGGTGAAAGAACTCGTAAACCGCTTTCAGATCGGTGGTGTCTTTCATGCCTGTGGCATCAAACACAAGGGCGGAGAATTTGCGATCAATGTCCGCGTTCAGGGGCAAGGCTTCGGCCTTGTTGCCGCTTTTGGCAGAATCGTTCAGAGTATCCATGGCGCTGGCATGAAAGAGTTTTGCGGCGCTGGCGCCCAGCACCTTTCCAATCGTCGAGATAGCTTTGCTGCTGTTGGCAGCGCCGATCAGCACGTCGCCCTCAATAAACGGCTGGTCCGCGCGCTTCCAGCGTTTCAGGGGAACCGGGGCGGGCAGCCCCAGGGACTGGGCGGCGGTCTTGCCAAACGGAGTATTGACGAACTTGAGATAGCGATCAGACATGGCATTTTCCTTTTGCGAAACGAATATCGGCGTACAGGTTAAAGAATCCGGCCGCTTTTGAATTGACTCAATGCCCTGTTACGGTTGTCAGGGATGCCAATGAGCCGGGCCCGGTTGGCGCTAGACTGCAACGCAACGGATACACTCGTTTAAACAGGACATCATCATGGCACAGGCACCGAAAAGCACCCAAAAGAAAACGTCGACGGCAAAGAAGACCACGGCCGCTAAAAGCGATATCCGCCGGGTTGCCATTATTGGTGGCAACCGGGTTCCTTTTGCCCGCTCCAACACCGCGTATAGCAAGGTCAGCAACCAGGAGTTACTGACCAGTGCGCTGCGAGGACTGGTTGATCGCTTCGGGCTCGAGGGGCAGCGCCTTGGAGAGGTCGTTGCTGGCGCGGTTATCAAACACTCCAGGGATTTTAACCTGACCCGGGAATCCGCGCTGAGTAGCGGCCTGGCGCCGGAAACACCCGCCTACGATATCCAGCAGGCCTGCGGTACGGGCCTCGAAGCGGCCATTCTGGTGGCCAACAAGATTGCGTTAGGGCAGATCGAGTGCGGCATCGCTGGCGGCACTGATACCACCTCGGATGCGCCGATTGGGGTAGGCGAGGGTTTGCGTGAAATTCTTCTGGATCTGAATCGGGCCAAGACAGCCGGAGAACGCCTGAAAGTGCTCAGTCGTTTTCGTCCGAGCCATCTGAAACCGGAAATTCCGCAAAACGGCGAACCCAGAACGGGGTTGTCCATGGGGGGGCACTGTCAGATTACCGCCCGCGAGTGGTCCATCCCCCGCGACGAGCAGGACAAGCTGGCCTATGAGAGCCATCAGAAACTGGCATCCGCGTATGATGAAGGTTTTTTCAAGGACCTGATGACCCCACTGGCAGGCCTGGAGAAAGACAACATTCTGCGCCCGGACACGACCCTTGAAAAGCTGGCGACGCTCAAGCCCGTATTTGATCGTGAGAACGGCACCATGACCGCCGCCAACAGCACTGCGCTGACGGATGGTGCCTCCTGTGTGCTGCTGGCCAGTGAAGAGTGGGCAAAAGCCAACAACATGGAGATCAAGGCGTACCTGACGTTCTCCGAGGTGGCTGCAGTGGACTTCGTCGACAAGAAGGAGGGCCTGCTGATGGCACCTGCTTACGCTGTGCCACGCATGCTGGAAAAAGCCGGGCTGACGCTGCAGGATTTCGACTTCTACGAAATCCATGAAGCGTTCGCCGCCCAGGTGCTCTCCACCCTGAAGGCCTGGGAAGACCCTGCATTCTGCAAGGACCGGTTGGGTCTGGAAAAGCCGCTGGGGAGCATTGATCGGAACAAACTGAACGTCAAGGGCAGCAGTCTGGCCACCGGCCATCCCTTCGCCGCGACCGGTGGGCGTATCGTGGCCACTCTGGCAAAACTGCTGGAAGAGAAGGGCAGCGGCCGTGGCCTGATCTCCATCTGCGCCGCAGGGGGGCAGGGGGTGACTGCCATACTTGAGCGGTAAGTTGGCGAAAAAATTCATTTTTCCCTTTGACAGACGCATCAACGCCCCGTACTATGCGCACCTCGTTGATCGGGGCATTGCCCGTTCAACCACCAGTTTGATGCGGGGTGGAGCAGTCTGGTAGCTCGTCGGGCTCATAACCCGAAGGTCGTAGGTTCGAATCCTGCCCCCGCTACCATATCAATAAGGGCCGGTCTTTGACCGGCCCTTATTCGTTGTGCGCCAGGCATGGCGCGTAGCGCCTTGACGGGCGCTGTTCCGGTACAGGTGGTGCTGGCCGGATGACTTGGGGGTGCAAGTCCCCTGTGGACCCGGCAAGGGGAACCACTAGCCGGACGGCAA